>Ga0160472_100047_pt1 | contig 205611 bp, 160 predicted proteins | sample HID1973M_E11MG_FD_108267 | JGI IMG/M metagenome (GOLD analysis project Ga0160472, IMG submission 108267) | Enriched mosquito-associated microbial communities from UW Madison campus, WI, USA - HID1973M_E11 MG | ecosystem: Host-associated > Arthropoda: Insects > Digestive system > Unclassified ... | reverse complement strand
CGTGGCAAAAGTTTTGTCAAAAGGATTGCCATTTGTATTTGTTACATCCGGGTTACCATCGCCAAAGTTCCATGTCCATGACCCGATGGCGGCAGCAGGATCTGCAGCCGTATTGATGGTGGATTGATCGGTAAATGTTGATTTGTCGCCAAAGCAAACATCAGCCAAAGTGGTGAAGGAAGCCTGTGGCACTGGTCTTACGAAAATCACGTTAGAGGCAGAATCTGTACAGCCATTGTCAGAGCCATAGATGTACCAGATATTGTGTTTGCCTGCCGTGGTTGACGACGGTGTAAAGTTGCCTGTAACATCAGTCGCATCTCCTTTGTAATAACCTTTACCGGTTACGCCATTTGTCACGCTTGCAAAAGCAACGGACACCGTTCCTTTTGCATTCAAACAAACAGCCGGCGGTGTTATTGGATCAAACTTGATGATGGGTTTTGGCTGGAAGCTTGCATCCCACGCGGTATCAGTCACACAACCTTTGTCAGAAGTTGCGCTGAAGGATAATTTATACACCCCAGGGTTGGCATACATGTGCGATGCATCTTTAGTGTTTGCCGTATTTGGATTGGCAGGCGTTGCAGCTGCATCACCAAAATTCCACAAATATGAAGTTATTGCCTGGTTATCACTAGTGGTCGGCGTACTGGTAAAGTTGATGACACCATTATCGGGTCTACAACCTTTTGGATAATCAACATTCAGTTTTGGTTTACCGTAAATAGTGATCACTTTGGTGGCCGTGTCACTCACACAATTGTCGCTGATCTTCGCCACGTGTTTGATCGTTACTTTGCCAGCATTTTTGTAAGCATGAGAAGTGGCATAACCATTTAATGTTAAGGTAGAATCAACGTTATCACCATAGTTCCAGTAATAAGATTGCGCGGTAACAGCCGTGTTCTCACTAAACTGAATTTGCGTTTGTTCACAATTCGTCGCAGCGGTTATCGTAAAATCAGGAACGGCAGGTTTGGCACCAATCACAAATGTTTTGGTGGTATCTGCTATACAACCGGCACCGTCTACAGCAATCAATTCTGCACTATTTTTTCCTGCGTTGAATGTGAGGGATAATTCTTTTCCCGTACCGGTTAAAGGTGTTGTACCATTCATGAAATTCCATTGCCAGTCCTTGACCGCGGTGCCATCAGTGAATTTATCGTTGCCTACAAATTTTACCAGTTTTGTATCGGCACATTTATCATCGAAGAGAATATCGAAGTTTGTTTTGAGTGTGTCTTTAACTATGACTTCATAAAAAATAGGCTCTGTATTGTCACAGGCTTCTACACCCGGCGCAGATGCAAATACAGGAAGATCATAAGTACCAGGCTTTGTAAATTTATATACGCCCGGCAATTTGTATCTGTAATAAGGCACGCCCCAAGCCATTACCACACCTGAATCCTGTGGAGCCAGAATAACGGTGTCTTTTGCAGGTGTCATCACACCAGCCATAGAGCTTAAGTTCCAAAGTATCTTGGTTGGCTTATAGCGGATCAACACAGACAATTCCACGGGTGTGTTTGCACAGGTAACGGAACTTGTTGAGTCCGGCATTTTTCCGTACACATTTTTTATAAATGGCAGGCCACTCAGATTGTTTATGTATGTACCAACGTTGTATGCATAACTCTGTGTCTGCGCAAGGCCATATGTAATAGCGTTAAATGCAGAGTCACTTTGTACAGTACACTGTTGCGGCGGCCTTGGATCTTCATTTGATTGTGCATCCCACCATCTCACAACCACAGAATAACCTGGGAGATTGGGGTTGGGATATATATTGGTAAATTTAGCCGGCGGCACTTTCCCGTCTATCAGCAAAGAAGACAGTCCGGCCGTAGGAATATTGAGCGTCAATAAATTTTCGCTAATGCCCACTTTTTCACTCCGTAAAAACGTAGCTTTTTTAATTCCTTGTTCAATGGGACTTAAAAATATTATTTCCGGATCACCGTCTCCAACATAACCACAAGCCTGTTGCGAGGGAAATATCTGCAATACTTGTACCGGCCCATCAGCTTCGATATAATCAGAGGTTGTGCTGATATACTGATAATAGTTTTGAGGCGTTAAACCGGTAAGAGGCACTCCATTTCTTTTAACAACAATTGACGGATCTTTCACCATAATCCTGAACATGTTGGGATTGTGTAGGCGAAAGTTTCCGCTCTGGCTCGAAGGTGTAGTGATGTATCTTCTTCCCCACGATTCAACCGGAAACATTTGCTGCATCATTTGATCTTCAGTCCTTAAACCTGAGCTCTGGCAAAAATCGATGTAGCCGGCACTGCTGCCAACATAGGTAGCAAATGGATAACAAACGCCATTGCTATTAGCGATTGAATTAACTGTTGTGCCGCAAAAATCATTTGAGATATCCGGATCGTCCACTGCCGCTAACATTTGATAGATCTGTCCTCTGTTGAGAACAACGTCGATAGGTACATTAGCAGGAAGACCGCTCCTGGTCTTATGGGACGGGTTAATTCTTATTTTTGTATTGTCATAATTGGCAACAACAAAAATCCACGCGAAACGCGGATAATCTGCAAAGCGGTATACGGTTTGATCTGCGCTTACTACTTTATAGGAATATCCCCATGAGTTAACCGGTATTAACATTGTGGCAGTTGCAGCAGCATCATTTGGCCAAAAGCCGTAACATACAATAGGCACATCACTAACAACATGAATTCCTTTTTTACTGAAGACCCCCTCAGAATTTGTGCCTCCCCATACAGACAGGGATGAATAAAGTTTCGCATCATAAGGAGAACCCGGAACATCTCTGACGCCTATCGGAAATCTCTGTGTCGTTACAACAGAATTAGCCGGAATATTGTATGTTTTTACGTAAGTAGTACCATCAAGACTAACTGTCACCTTTGCAGGCTTATCGTCAGTGCTCATAATAATTGTAAACCGCGGTGTATCGGGGGCCATCCATGACGAACGATCATAAGAATTATGATGCCCCATCCCCGCCCAGAACTCCGTTCCTTTGTTCGTTATTCGTTGGGCGCTGGACACTGCTTGCAAGCCAAGCACAAAAAGCAATATGTAAAAAATACGTTTCATTATCGATTCTCTCTCTCGTTAGTTTTTTGCTCAATTGGCTTAGGGCTTGGGGTTGTTGCGTTACAATAAGTTGCCTGCAGGCAACGGGTTTGGTTGTTTTAAGAGCCTTCTTTTTGAGCCAAATTTCCTGCCGGCAAAAGGCCACCTTAAAATGACCTTTTGCCTTGCAGGAAACTGTATTGAAAAAATTATCTTACTAAGTTTATACTTCCTTTCTTGTCAATTATTTCTCCGCTGTTTAGTGTTATCCTGCATACAAACATGTACACTCCGGATGGCTGCGGTTTGCCGCCAAGCGTTCCATCCCATCCGTTGTTCATATTGGTTGTTTCGAATATCTTCTGACCCCACTGGTTGAAAATCATCATCTTCATTTCCTTAATGTTGCTGCCAAACACTTTCAGCTGATCGTTGTGACCATCACCGTTTGGTGTAAAGCTGTTTGGTATGAAGATATTGTCACAAGAGTTCACTACTATTTTCTGACTTGTGCTATCGAGACATCCGTCGTTTGCAATAGACAACAGGCTGACATTATATGAACCTGTTCTGTTCCATTTCTTCGCTGGGTTCTGAATGTTTGCAGTGGTGTTGTCACCAAAGTTCCAGTTCCAGCGATCGAATGCTGCGCCGTTGTACACAGTACCTGTTGCAGTGAATTGCGCATCTGAGAATATGCAGTTATCATACGCAACTGTATAATCTGCTTTAGGTCCCTGGTTCACCACTACCACTACATTGCCTGTAACTGTTTGGTCGCAACTAAGTGGGTTGGTCGAAATATATGTTACGCTTACCGGAATTGAATCTGTACCGGTTTGCGCAAATGACAACTCCTGATCCAGCGTGTACACATAGTAATCCTGTGAGTTGATCTCAACTGTATCTGTCGGTACAGGGTTATTTAGTGTAACGTCTGCTAAAGAGCCCAAACCAGGAACTGCGCTCAACTTCCATGTTAACGTTCTGACTACCAAAGGCACGTAAAGACTTGGCTTGAATTTAGTATTCGGACAAGTGTAAAGGTTATGCTTACCCGTAGAACTGTATTTGTTGTCGATGAACGATCTGACGTCGATTCTTGGAATCTGGAAACCTACGTTGTATACAAAGCCCTCATTATTATTGGGTTCGTGAACAAGCGCGGTAAAATTGCTATCGCATTTAATTACTGATATGCCATCAGCGTCAGCCCACTTCTTCATAACAACAGTATAGCCAGCATTCTGTGGATGCACATATGTTGTATCAAATGTGCTGCTTCCATCAATTTTTAAAGAAGACACGGCACCATTTGGCACGATCGCTGTGATATAATTAACGGCACCTGCTTTTCTGTAGAACTCTACATCGTTTACACCAAGACCTACAGGCGTTAGATAAGTCATATTCTCGGTGCTTCCCGGATCATCATATTCATCGTTACCACAAGAATAGAAGTATGTCATGCACTGAGAAATCATTATCGGTTTATTAGCCTCTATATATTGCGGATCACGGGTTGTAAACTCATAGAAATTACCAGGCTTGATACCAGTCATTACCACGCCATTGCGTTTTACAACGGTTGCAGGATCTTTTATCAATACACGGAACTGGTTGAACAGCATTTCGTTTTTGCTGTTTTTTGTTGCCAGAGGTGCAGTCAGGAATTTTTTACCCCATGCCTGCATTGGATAGCTTTGCTGGAAGAAATATTCGTCAGCGCCATTTTGGTTATCGGCGCACTGAATACCCGTACCACCACTACCTGTAAATACCGCAATTGGCAAACATTTACCGTCAGAGTTTGGTATTGAAACAACCTGCGTTCCTGTAAGGTCATAAGATTCGTAGGAATCATCATAACTGCCAGTTTCTGCCGCCGGATGCATTTTGATGAACGCGCCAAGTATTTGATATACCTGGCCACGGTTAAGGGTTACCTTGAAAGGAACACCCGCCGTTTTGCCACCCTGCGTTGCTCCAGATGGTGTAATCTGCACAACAGTATTATCATTATCTGCAATTACGTTCACCCATGATGTTCCCATCGCAGGATCAGGATATCCGCTGAACTGGCGCACACCCAACGTTGTATAGTCTTTGCTGTAACTGCCCGTTGGCATCAGCAACGCATTCATTTTACCTACAACTGCAGATGCCGCAATAGGATGGTTACTTTCAATCAGAATGCCTCTGCCAGACAAACCTTCTTCCAGCAAACGGGCATCATTTAATCCTGATTTTGGAATTTCGTCCGTAGTTATGATTTGACCTGCGGTTAAAGAATATGTTTTGCTGTATGTAGTTCCGTTTACACTCACTCTCACATCTGTTGCCACATCAGCAGCAAGCATAAACTGGAACTGCTGACCGTTGCCAGACAATGCTTCTCTGTGCATTGCATATGGCGCCCAGAAACGTGTTCCTCTGTTGAGGCTGTCTGGCGTTGTAACAAACACAGGAGGTTTTGGCATTTTGCCATCGGTCATTCCTGTAAATTTATCCAGGATGGTTAATGCAGTATCACTAATGATATTTGAAAGAGAATCTATAGTGCTTGTTGCACTTGCGGCCCATTTGTTAGACGCGTCGGTTTGACCAATCTTAATCAAAGATTTTACAGGCAGCGTTCTCAACCACGGATCAATAAACATTTGCTGCATATTGTATTTGTATGGACCGCTTCCGGTTACGTCAGCATCTACATAATAATACAATGATTTTTCCGTAGCAGCCAATCCCAAAGGCAATACGCCAGAGTAACGTTTTAACGTAATAGCCGTTGGAACAGCCACGCCAGGTGCCCATGTAATTTTAGTTACAGTATCAGAACCCATGCTAAATACCTGGGTGGTGCCTGCAGCAGGTACTGCCGGAGTTGCCACCAGATCAGGAGGAGCAACGCTTGGGAAAAACTCATACGCACCCAGATCCGGAACGCCATCAGTTAATGTAACAGAACGCGGGTTGCCGTTAATGTCAACATTGTTTCCTGCAATCTGAATACCTCTTCCCTGCAATGCCCATGAACCGGCATCTGTAGCAAGCGGCTGCAAATTAGTGGCACTTGTAAACGCAGGATCGTAGGTTATTGAGTTTATATCCTGAATAAACCTTGTGCGCCATGAGGCGATGTCAGCATAGTCTTTTTCAAACGAACCACCTTCTGGTCCTACTTTTACAAGCGTAGAACCGCTTGAGTACAAGAGGTTGTAGTCCGTTTTAATGTGCTCAGCCGTATAGTTATAAAACACAGCAGGACCGCCACCTTTATTAGCTATGATATTGTTATAGAAATTTGTAAAGCCGCCACCTTGAGCATACTGGTGATCTACCCATAATGTGGCATTGTACATACCTGTACCTGTAGCAGTGCTTAACAGTGAGTTGTTATAGTAATTTGTGTTACGTGCATCTATACTTACCAATGCAGAAGCATACTCCCAGTTTGTCATTCCATCAATTGATGATGCTACGGCTACTTCATTGTTGATGACGTCGAGGTAAGTTGCAGAGGCATTGTAGATGCCATTTACCATTGATGTCAAATTGTCTACACCAACAATTTTGTTGTTCATGATCTTTCCGCGCTTTGCCGCAGAAGCATCATTGCCTGTCATGTAGATACCATATATATAACCGGTGTTATCACTAAGCGTAATTTTATTGCCAACCACCTGGATAGCACTATCACAGTTATTCATGTAAATACCGTAGGTACCCTGGTTGGAGAATGCTACACTATATGCACTGTTTACAGGCACTGTGTTGTTTACAATTTTTACGTTTGTTGTATTAGCTACATAAATAGACTGATGATAGACACCGTCGAACTTATTTCCGTCGATTACGTTGTCGGCAGAATAGTTAACTACCGTAGGCCATACACTATTATCTGATGCGCCTGCAATGTAAATACCCTTGGAACCCTGGTGAAAAGTATTTCCTTTTATTACAAAGTTTCCGCCCAGCAAATTGGTACCTGCAAAAATACCCGCAGTCGTGGTTTGGTCTGCGCCGTAGGTTGCATAGTTCACCGGCTCTGGCAATGTTGAATTGATAATACAACCAACAATGCTGTCGTGAGATGCAAAGTTTGCAATATCGAATACTCTGCTGTAAGTATCGCCTGTTGCGGTTACCGTGATATTTTTAAATGCTATGTAGCTGGCACTATCCAGTTTCACTGTATAGTTTGTACCTACTGTTTGTGCGTTGTTAGTAAGTATTGTAGTGGCAGCATTGCCATTCTCACTTTGGAACGTAATTGTATTTACCGCCGATGCATTCAGAATGGATGCAATTTTCACCTGCTCTGTATAGGTGTTTGCTTTTACATTGAACACAACAGGTCCGGCGATTCCGCAACTGATCGCCGTTACCGCATCTTTAAATGAATTAAAGTTTTTGGTTCCAGCAGGATCGGTTGGTTTTGTTTTATCAATAGTATATGTACCGGCAGGGAAATTGCCACCTATGTTAATTTGTATAGGTGTTGTGTAAAGTGGCGTACCACCGTTACAAGCAACAGCTGCACGATAATATAATGTTGTACTGCCTGATGTGAATGAGTAAGGTGGTGCCACCAATGGTGTAGACAAATTCGTCCATGTGCCCGCTACACTTGCAGCCGTTTGCCACTGGTAAGTCATGCCCACACCAACATTGTTGTTTTTGAGGTTCAGTACAACACCTTTGTCAGAGCAGGTTGTAGTACCCACGTTGGAGAAGGCATCACCTGCAGCGAAAGAGGTTGTACATCCCGGCAATGAATATTCGTAGGCACCAACATCTGGTTTTGACGTACTTCTAGTAACACCTGCAATGTCATTGGTAATTGCTACAGGCGTTCCTTTGTCAAGGAAGGCAGCAGATGTAGGCATGAAATCACCGTTTGCCGCATCTTTAAACGCCGGGTCAATGGCAAAAGATTTAGCATCTAACTTACTTGCATTTTGCCAGTCTGCTAAAGTGCTATAAGTATTGTTGTTATAATAACCAAGCTTAATAGTCGGGTGACTGTTGGTAAAATAGTCGTTGAAATCAATATCCAGTAAAGAGGAATTTGGATCTCCCAGGTAGATACCATATTTAACACCAGTTCCTCCGCGCGATATGGAGAAGATGTTATTTTTCACTTCTACCGCAGTAATCTGTGAACCATTGTAAAACCCGTAAGAAGGTTTCATAGAAGAAGAACCCTGATCATCAAGCGACACTGTGTTATAATAGAAGTTAGCATAATTTGATCCGTTATTTGCCAACGCGTAGATTGTTCCCAGTCCTTTGAGGTCATAGATAATGTTATTAGAAACAACATTCTCGATTCCTACATCGCCTGAAGCGTAAGAAAATGCTATACCATACAACTGCTCTTTAAAATTCGGATCGCCGTCAAGCAAGCCATGGATCTTGTTTTTGGAGATGCTGGCCGCGATGTTTGTACCCGACATTTGTATACCATACAAAGGATAATTCGTGTTGGTACGGTTAGGCCTGCTGATATCATTATTTTCTACAAGGGCGAAACTTGTGTTAGTAAGGTAAATGCCATAAGTATAGAAATCTCTAACCCTATTATTGATGATCTTGTTTCTCGCAGCAGGATAATCATTATAGTCAGGTGTACCGCCAACTAAGCTGATGCCATAATAACCACCACTAATCGTGTTGTCCGAAATTTCATTTCCATCGGCATAAGAACCATAAGCCGTAGGGTTAGGACCACCGCTGATAACGATCGCGTTGTAATAATATCCGGTTTGCACACTGTTAACAGTGATGGTGCTTTTTCTCAAAATATTTGAGTCTGCATCATTGGTGAAAAGAACCCCAAATCCATAATCATTATCAGAAGAAGCAAGCGCTTTGATATTGAGGTTGTCGAGAATGACATGCTTCGCGCCGTTCAGCGTAAGCACCGCAGGATGGTTCTCATCATGGCTCAGGAAATTTAATGCAGCGCCATTGCCATTGAATGTAATGGTGTTTGCTACTGAAGTTCCGAATATATTGCCGATCGTTACTTGCTCATTATACGGTGTGCCGGTATTTTTTACATTGAATATAACCGGAGCGTTAATGCCGCACTTTATATAATTGATTGCATCAGTAAATGAGGTAAACTGACCAGGACCTGGCGTTACCAAAGAGTTGTCAATAACAAACGTTCCTGAAACCGGCGGGTTAGGAGTAACTTTTACACTTGCAGAAGCTGCCGACAAATTACTGATAGAACAATTAATCATTACTCTGTAATAAGTAGCGCTGGTCAGCGAAATGTTCAAGGTATCTTTTGTAGCCGCTGCAATGTTTGTCCAGGTAGCGTTATCGGTAGACAATTGCCACTGATAGGTTAAACCCATTCCAGGAGCCGCATCGGTTGAAAGGTGGAAAACTTCTTTAGGGCAAACGAAAGCATTGTTCGTGATGGCATTGCCTGCACTCGGTGTGCCTGCACAGTCCGGAGGTGCCGCCAGCCATGTAAAAGTTAGATTGGGCCTTGTTGTGGCAGTGCCGCTTTCCGTAACAGTTGCCGTAGAACAAAAGTTGCTGATGTTATTTGCTCCGTAAGTGTGTGTTGCATTGAATCCGAGATTCTTGGTCCAGCCAACTTTTGCGTTGGCGGTCTCATTATTGAAAAAGCTGCTGCCACCATTGGAGCAAATCTCAATCAGAATATTGCTTGTGCCATCCCAAAAGAATTTGTCTACAAACGGAAACTCGTTTATCCCATCATTCGGTACAATACCTGCAGACGAGTAGTAAACGGAGGGAGTAGGCTCCCACTTCGTAGCGCTCAATGTTGTAGTTGTTGTTGTCCCCATCTTAATGGTGTACTGTCGTATGTAACCACAATTGTTCAGGTCGAGCACGTCTACCTTAAGGCCTGTAATAAAGCCCCGGGTAATGCCGGCTGCCTGAAGTTCGCTTGCGCGAAAAAGATACTGTGCTCTGCTTCCTTCTACGCCTCCGGGTAGAGGACATGGAAATGTTGTATTGTCATTTGTTTCTGTGCCTGTGCCAACGGTAAAATCCTGGGCCGTGATAGAATTTACACAAACAAGAAAGAAAACATAAAACAGGAATAAATGCTTTTTTCTCATTGCAATTGCTTGATTTGGTTCTTGCAGAGTCCATTTATTGCCGAATTATGCTTAAAAAAGTAGATTTCGAGACTCTTTTTAACATATTTCAAAAAGATTTATACCTTTTCCTGCTTTCGATTTTCTCTGCCTTGTAAAGATATTCCTGTGAATTTTTTCTTCTGTAAGCTAAAATGCTTAAATATTTAATTGAGTAGAAACACCTAGATTCTGTATGCAATTTCTGTTGGGGAAATTCGTTGGCTACTTTTCACGACTATCGTATAAAATATTGAAGACTAGACAATTATCGTCATTCCAGAGTAAATTTAGCGAATGATCGGAACTTTTGATTTTTGATTTTTTCATCTCGCCAAATTATCATGGACTTATTTTTCTCCACACGGATTTAACTATTAATCAGCAGTCTAGAAAATTACATTAATGTTATTTGACATAAAAATACCTATTAGCTCAGGCCGAATGCAAAAACAGGTTGATTTAAGCTATTTCGTTGGGCGCGTTGGCTGAAATTGTTTCTGTTCAACAAGACTTCGACAAACTCAGCCTGACGCTCCGTTAGTGCTGTCAGGCTGAGCTTGTCGAAGCCTTGTTGCCAACTAAACGATTTTGAAGCAAAAAGTAACAATTCAAAAACCCTCGTCTTACATAGCCAACCGGATAGCACACTTTTGATTTTTGCCTAGGCTTTTTACAACCCAATCTTTTGAATTTACCGCTAATGCTAAAGGGTGGTTAAAGGAATCTATAAACTGTGTTAAAGAAATAAGCGTTACGCTTCAAAATTGGCACGAAGGCATGCTTATTGAATTTGTATGCAAGTACAATTAATTATAAAAAAAATAGCCATGAAAAAGAATAAACAAAAAACATTTGAATTTGATTTAGCAGTGAACGGTACATCTGTGAATGTAATTGTAACTCCATACATAGCTGTAGATAAACAAAGATTTCGTGTAAGCTATAACGGTGGCCCAGTGCACATATTTGGTGTTGATGATAGTTCTGACGAAGTAATATATATGGATGGTGCCGCAACAGCGATCGCTCCTGAAATTAAAAACGCTATTGCGAATGAATTGCAACAATATGCTTTACAATTAGCCGCTTAATTATATATCCATTTTTATGTAAATGCCGATGGGACTGATGCCCATCGGCATTCTTTTTTAATAACCGAACATAAACTGTGACAAGTCATTGCAAAAGCGGGCCACTATTGCCAACTTTGTAAAATCATCCTAACGCGAAAAAAGCAATTACCTCCATGCCATTCCATGATCTAATTGAGAAAGAAAAACGCGAGCAATTTTTGGCAAAAAAGCTGGATCTCTTGTTGAGAACCGGACAGATGCTTTTACAAAGTGGTGCAGACAGCAACCGTATCGACCGCAACCTGCGAAGGGTAGCTTTATTTCTGGGAATAGATGAAGACAAGTTTCATCTCCACATTACCTACACTACGCTCATGCTGAACATAAATGACGGCATACATTCAATTACGAAATTCCGGAAATGTGCTGGCCATGGAGTTAACATGACCACGGTCTCTGCGGTGTCGAGGTTAACATGGCATGCGATGGAGCATCAGTACTCTGTGGATCGATTTGAAAAAGAACTTGATCGCATTGCCAATATCGGGCACCACTATGCGGACTGGCTGATCATTTTATCTGTCGGGTTAGCATGTGGAGGATTTGGTTTGTTGTTCGGAAGTGACTGGGCGGCGGTTTGTACTTCAACTATAGCTGCATCAACGGCTCTTTTTGTGCGACGCTGGTTGCATAAAAGAATTAGCAACGCTTATGTTGTTATTGCCGCAAGCGCATTTGTAGCGACGCTCATCAGTTGTCTTGCCGCAACATTTCATTTCAGCCAAACACCAGAACGTCCGGTGTTTGCATCAGTGCTTTTTCTTATTCCGGGCGTGCCTTTGATCAATTCGCTGGATGATATGATAGATGGTTTCACAATTGTGGGTTTTACCCGTGGCCTGGTCGCGTCTCTTTCTATTGTTGCATTGGCTTTTGGAATGACGGTGGCTTTTAAAGCACTGCATACGCCGGCCTATAAAGCTGCTTTTATTGCACCCAATATATGGTTCAGCGCTTTGGGAGGCGCTGTTGCTGCGGCGGGATTTGCTATACTTTTTAATGTTCCCGTACGCACATTGGCATTGTGCATGGCAGGCGGTGCAATAGCGGCGATCACCAAAAACCTGTTAACGGCTGCCGAGGTTAGTTTGCCCCTGACAACATTCTGCGCTTCATCAGCCGCAGGCATTTGGACGCTCTATTGGGTACACAAAGTGCACACGCCGGGATATGTTATTTCTATTCCTTCTGTAATACCATTGGTTCCCGGAGTGCTCGCATATAAAGCGATGATGGGCCTTTTTGCCTTTACAGCTTTTGCACAAAACACTACAGACGCCAGCAAAATTGAACCATTTATTCAATTGTTCGAACCAGGCATAAAAGCCATATTAAGTGTTTTAGGAATTTCACTGGGCGTTGCAATACCCAATATTCTTGACAGGTTTTATTCTTCGAAAAAGAAACGCAGAATTGAAGACGCATTCAAAGAGAGAGCACACAGATGATACTGATTGGACTGATTTGCACTGATCGTATATGTTGTGTTCCTGAATCATTTTCCTTTCACGCACTTACGTAAAATCCGGAAATGAACAATGCCGATTGTTAAACAACCGGCATTATTTTCTAAATAATACAGCAAGCATTTTCTCATCTATTCTTTTAGGCCGCATGTTCTGTGCGCTTAAAAGGCACCACGTCGTTTTTGCTTTTGCAAATACCTTTCCTGTTGCCGAACAAATGTCGACATACCGCACAGATTTCGCTCCACCCGAATCACCCACCCAGGTTTTTGCAACCACATTATCGGAAATAAGTGCGGGACTCAAATAGTCAATTTCATGTCTCACTACTACCCATGCATTTTCCCGTTTCGTTTCTTCATCCGCAAGGTAGTTCCAGTGCGCCGCAGCCGCCTCTTGCACCCAGCGCACGTACACGATATTATTTACGTGACCCAACTCATCTATATCATTTGCTTCTATCGTGATCGTATGCGCGTAAACATCTCCGCCCGGCTCCTGCATAATCTTTTCTTTTATTAAAGATAATCAGGAAAATGCGCTTCCAAAATTTCCCGTAAAATTTCAATTGTCAAAGGCTTGTTTTTGAACGCCGCCACACTTTCATTTTGCATTGCCCTCAAGCGGTCCTCCGGGTTAAAAGATGTGGTGAGCATTACAACGATGACTTTACTTTTTTGCGCTTCGGATAATTTCTCATACTCGGTCAGGAACTCCCAACCGTCCATTGCCGGCATGTTTATATCAAGAAAGATCAATTCTGGCGTGCATTGATCGCTGTTACTGTTTGATGCGGCTTTGAGGTATTCCAGTGCTTGCCGGGCATTTGGAATAACCTGTATTCTTTCGGCACAATCCATTTCCTCCACCACCATTCTATTCAAAAAGTTAGTAGGTTCATCGTCATCGATCAACATTATACATTTAAGTTTCTTTTTCATCTATTTCTTAAGAGGGTTTAATTTTCAAAAATCGTAAAGTGAAAAGTGCTTCCCAGCCCCGGCTCCGAGTCTACCCAAATATGTCCGCGATGCATCTCAACAATCTTTTTGCAATGGGCCAATCCAATGCCTGAGCCATCATATTCTGAACGGTTATGCAAACGCTGGAAAATGATAAATATTTTCTCCTGGTATTGTTTCTCTATACCTATCCCGTTATCGTTGACAGTAAATTGCCAGCTTCCGTGGTACTGCGCCGCCGATATATTTATCACGGGCGAAACTCCTGCTTTCTTAAATTTGATCGAATTGCTGATAAGGTTCTGGAACAGTAGTTTCAATTCAGTAGGGTACGCATTCACAACAGGCAATGGACCGACCTCTATTGCTGCATGACTCTCACGGATTACCTTTTGAAGATCTGCCATCACTTCACTGATCATGACATTACAATCTACTTTTACCAGTTCTTTTTCACGGCCCAGTCTTGAGTAATCCAGCAGATCCATGATCAGTGTTTTCATGCGGTCAGACGCCTGGGTAATGTAGTCGATGTATTTGTCTGCCTTTTCATCCAGTTGGCCATAATATTGTTTTCGCAGCAATGCAAGAAAGCTTGAGGTTGTTCGCAGCGGTTCCTGCAGGTCGTGCGAGGCAACATAGGCAAACTGTTCGAGCTCGCGATTTTTGCTTTTCAGTTCCGAAGTGCGTTGAGTAACTTTTTTCTCCAGTGTTGTATTCGCTTCCAGTATCGCATTTTCCAGGCGCTTCTTTTCCGAAATATCGCGAATGGCAATTGATAATAAAAGGCCATCTTCGGTATCGATAGGGCGCATGCTTATTTCCACAGGAAAGCTTTCACCGCTCTTTCTGCAACAGATCAATTCAAGCGCATCTGCTTTTCCCTTTTTTAGTTCTGTAAAGAATTCCGCCGTCGCAGCGTTTCTATATTTCTCCGGAAAAAGGATGGCGGGTTTTTTACCCAGCAACTCCTCTTTTGTATAACCGAAAATATTCTCACATTGTTTGTTAACCAGTTGAATCAAATTGTCCTGACCAATAATCACCATCGCATCCGGAGCAGATTCCAGCAACGACCTAAATTTTTGCTGCGCATGCTCCATATCCTGTATGCTTTGCTGCAGCTCACTGGCCATCGTATTAAAGTTATTGGCAAGAATGCCGATCTCATCTTTGGAAAATATTTGCGCCTTTCTTGTAAAGTCGCCTTTGGCAACTGCTTTTGCAGATTGTAATATTTCGTTCAATCCTTTTTGTATACTTCTGCTTACTACAATTGCCAGCGCGAGGCCTGTCAGCTCCACCGTTAAAGCAACGGCAAACAGCAATTTCAGAATAAGGTTTTCCAGCCACCTCGAACCTTCTCCCAGTTTGTATGAAAACATGTCTTCATACACGGTTACACTGGCTACAATGGGCTCTACCTGTGTCCAGAGTTCATTCAATTTTGTTTGGGATGGATTGCCTGATTTTATTTCCCTGTTTATATCTTCGGCGATTGGCGCAAATTTATTCGCCATGCTATCCGCAGTTTTCCACGCTACAATTGCATCACGCACGTAGCTGATGTTATTGAACCTGCGGAACAATTTTATCATTCCATCTACGTCTTCCGGGTGATTTCTTCCTTCAATCAATCCGCTCCACATTACCTGTTGGTCGGGATCGGCTTTTTCCATCTCCACCAGCGCCTTGTGATCTCCCAACGGCACTTTCATAAAGTTTACATACTGTTCGTAGTAATGTTGCTCGTGCGTGTGAACATATTTTTTCAGATTATAGATGGCATCCTTCTGCGCTTTGGACCAAAGGCCCTCGCCGCCAACGTATGCTCTTACAGAAGACAATGTGTTTATGGAAAAAGTGAGAACGGCCAGCTCAACCGCAATTAATGCAGCCATGATACCTACGGTAAAATATAATTTCCTGGCAATTGATACGTTCCTGAACCAACGGATTAGTGAAAACTGTTTCATGGATTTAGATGGATCGTCACAAAATAGTTTTTTCTGACTAAACCAAAAAGCAATATTGCGATGTTACGTGTAGATTAATTATTATATCCCTACATCTGCTCTGGTCAGTTCATTTATTTTAAAAAAATTCTCCCGAAAAAAAGACACGCGTGGTAAAACCATTTACATAAAACTCCTTGTTTATTTTCAAAAATTTGCAAGTGATAATACGTTGTTTTTAGACGGACCAACAACATAAATACAATGCCAGCCTAAGTCATCAAAATATTTTCAAACGATTCACATTAAACAAAAAATAGATACTGAACAAGTTGAACTTGATATTGCTCAAATCTTTTAAAAAATGTTTCAACACTATTGCAAAATTGAAAAATTCTGGATAAAATTGTTTACAGCTAACCCCTGTTTCCGTACCCTAACCGTTTCATAATGATTGACTTTTTGCAACCTCTTACCATGCTGGTGGTTGAAGATTCTCAGGCAGATTATGTGATCTTCTCTGAGTTTCTTTCCCTTTCTCCGTTGTCAAATAAGACGGTTATACGGGCTACGTCTTTAAAAGAATGTATTGCACTTTTAGAAAAACAAGATTTCGAACCAGATGTGATTTTCCTGGATCTCAGTTTGCCGGATAGCCAGGGGCTGGACTCTTTCATTCATATCAATCACAAAAAACAAAATGTTCCGATTATAGTGCTGTCGGGCCTTGCCGATATAGATGTAGCGATTGCTGCTATTGCAGGAGGCGCGCAGGATTATTTGGTAAAGGGGGAGTTCGATGAAAATGTTTTACAAAAAACAGTTCGCTACAGCATTGAAAGAAAAAAGATAGCGCAAAGGGTTGTTGAACGCAGTATCAATTCACAAAAGCTTATTGCAAAGGCAACCATTCAAACGCATGAGCAGGAAAGAAAGGAGATCGGCACAGAGCTGCATGAAAATATCAACCAGGTATTAGCCAGTGCAAAACTCTGTTTAAACCTTGCAATGAATGAAGGTGAAAAAAACAAGGACCTTTTGCAGAAAAGCGGCGAATATATTTCTCAGGCCATTGCTGAAATTGGCAACCTTACGCAAACGCTCGTGCCCACAGCATTGTTTGATATTGGGCTGAAAGAGGCTCTTGACGAAATGATTATTAACATCTACAAGCGTCATGGGCTGCAAATAAAACTGACAACAAAAAATGTCGCTTTTGAAAAACTTTCAAACAGCGAAAAACTGACGACGTACAGAATTGTGCAGGAACAATTGAACAATATTTTGAAACATTCGCGGGCCAACAAAGCAGAGATTGAACTGCGAACTTGCGGAAACAATTTCTACCTCACCATTTCCGACAATGGTATTGGCTTTAACCCTGCCAACAATTATCATGGGCAGGGATTCGAAAACATTATTACACGATTGCAAATGCACGAGGGCAAACTCGATATAACAACTGCACCGCAACAAGGATATACATTGAATATAGAAATCCCATTTGCTTAAATATATTTCTCTCTGGATAATTTGGATTTGACTTTTTGCTCACACGGATGTTTTTTGAAAGCCGCAATGATTCTTCATTGTGGCTATTTTTTTATGTAACATTATCAGGCACCCCGTAAAGACGCATTGAACGCGTCTCCGTGTATGCCGCCGCGGGTGCTTCAGAGACGCATTCAATGCGTCTCTACGAACACGCTGATGTTTAGCGGTTTTCCGTAAAAACGTACCAACGCGAAAATCAACTAAAAATAAAAAGGCATTTCAGCAAAACTGTTTCTACAATTTTCAAAGCTGTTATGCTTTTGGAAATGAGTTACAGTTTTAACTGAAACACCTTTTAGATGTTTGTAAACACAATTTAAATTCGGGAATTCTGTTGCGCGGATGCGCGATGTAAGTAAAGCGAGTGGCTGGTTGTGATGATGTATTTAAAGACCAAGCTTAATGTGCTTGCTATCTTTTAATGAACCAGCTCATATTTTTAAGAACCATTTTGCGGTTGCTTTTCTGCCGCTTCTTGTATCAGTTTTCTCTTGGAGAAACTGATACTTTTTATTCAACGGATCGGATAAATCGCAACATTTATTTGTTGCCTCGCTCTGCTTATCTTACAGGCACTTGTGTTTGCAATGCAGCAAAATACTCTTTCAAAGTAATTTTACCGTTCATAAGTTCCATGTACAGAATGTCTGGATCAACTTGTGTAGTTCTCAATGTAGCTACCAGTTCTTTGTCGAATAATAATTCTTTAATAAATGACATAATATTTAAGTTTTGTTCAGTACTCAATACAGGAATCGAACCTATACATGAATGTTACTTCATTGTCCCCAGGACCAAAGAGTTAAATATGCAATTTGGAAATCGTTAAGTCTGTTTGCAGGCCGCAAGTCGCTCAATTAGCGTAAGACAATCATCTAAAGAAATTTGCAAGCTTAAGAGTTTTAAAAAAGGGGCCGGCTGTAGAAACAGCAGCCCTCTAACGATTGCTTGCCATATGAAAAAATCTTCAAAAATCTCTTTAATGTGGTGAAGTCATTTTTAGTGCTTCTCCTTTTTATCAAACTCTCTTTTTTCTTTCTCTTCGTTTTCCGTTTGCTTTGTTTGATGATGTAAAAGTAGTGCGCGGAAAGTCGTGTTTAAAACCAAGTTTTTTACTCTTTCATGACGCCAAATCTGGTGGGCATTTTTTAAAACCCTTGCCAGACGGGCATTTTAACAAAAAAAACGCATGAAGCCCAACGGTTTTTTTCAGCAATTTTTAGTTGATTATTGTTAGTTTTTTAGGCTTTTAACACAAATTTTTCGCCCTTTTCCAGCTATCAGTAGCCGCAACGTTCACTTATTTGCCTACTCCGTCTATTGGTTTGCGTTTATGATCTTTCAATTGCCTGAACTGGCTCGGCGTAAAACCGGTTATTTTTTTGAATTGTGCAGATAGATGTGCAACACTGCTGTAGCCCAGTTTGAAAGCGATTTCACTTAAGCTCAATTCATTGTAAACAAGCAATTCTTTTACTTTTTCTATTTTTTGCAAAATGAAGTATTGCTCAATCGTTGTATTTTCTACTGAAGAAAAAAGATTACTCAAATAACCATAGTCGTGATGAAGTTTTGAGGAGAGATATTCTGAGAGTGTAATAGTCATTTCATCCATGTCCTTATTTTGAATAAGAGAAATGATGTGTTTTTTTATTTGTTCAATTATTCTTGCTTTCTTGCTGTTGATGATTTCAAATCCTTCCGCCTGCAGCGTTTCATCAAAAGCTTTCATTACCTTTTCATTGGGCTCCTTCTTTAACACAATTTTACCCAACTCTACCTCTTCTACATCCAACTTTAAACTTTCTGCAATGCTTTTTACAGATTTGATGCATCTCGGGCAAACCATATTCTTGATGAATAATTCCATGCTGATAGTGATTGAATAACTGAGTAACTGAATAACTGAATTGTCGCGCGGCTAATAATTGAATCATTAAATAAACGAATAACTGAGATGCCTAAATGTGAGAACGAGTGTTTCAATTAAAACCACTCAGTTATTCAGTTTATTCAATCATTCAGTCATTCAGTTATTTCTTCATCCCCTCCAGCTGCTTCTGCATATTAAACATTTCATCACGCAGTCTCGCGGCTTCCATGAAGTCAAGATCGCGGGCAGCTTTTTCCATTTCCTTTTTAATTTTTGCAATGCCTTTTTCCATTTGCGGAATGGTTTTGTATTGTTCCTGTTCTTCCGCAGCAACGGGCACCAGATCCTGGTCGCCCTGTATAGCATAAGGATCATTGGGGTCGTAGCCTTTAATGTTCAGCACAGACGTTTGGGCGAACACCTGCTCTTTGCTTTTTATAATTGTTCGTGGTGTAATACCATGTTCAATGTTGTAGGCAATCTGTTTTTCACGTCTGCGGCTCGTTTCATCAATAGTGCGCTGCATGCTTTCCGTCATCTTATCCGCATAGAAGATCACAAGTCCATCTACGTTTCTCGCTGCACGGCCGGCCGTTTGCGTAAGTGACTTTTCATTCCGCAGGAAGCCCTCTTTGTCAGCATCGAGAATTGCCACCAACGACACCTCGGGAAGATCAAGTCCTTCTCTTAACAAGTTCACACCTACCAACACATCAATTTCTCCAAGCCTCAACTGTCTTAATATTTCAACACGTTCAAGTGTGTCCACTTCACTGTGTATGTATTTCGATTTGATGTTGATGCGATGCAAATATTTATCCATCTCCTCTGCCATGCGCTTGGTAAGTGTTGTTACAAGCACACGATCTCCTTTTGTAACACGTTTATCTATTTCGTCCAGCAAGTCGTCAATCTGGTTCACGCTTGGTCTTATTTCAATCGGTGGATCGAGCAGCCCCGTTGGCCTAACGACTTGCTCCACCACAATGCCGCCTGTTTGTTCTAATTCAAAATCGCCTGGTGTGGCAGATACAAATACAGTTTGGTTCAGCAGGCTCTCAAACTCATAAAAATTCAAAGGCCTGTTGTCCAATGCCGATGGCAAACGGAAGCCATAATCCACCAATACCAATTTTCTGCTTCTATCACCGCCATACATACCACTAACCTGGGGAACTGTCTGGTGGCTCTCATCTATCACGCACAAGAAATCCTTCGGGAAATAATCGAGCAAACAGAACGGTCTGGTTCCGGGTTGACGTCTGTCAAAGAACCTTGAATAATTTTCTACACCATTACAATAACCCAGCTCACGCATCATTTCCATATCATAGTTGACACGTTCACCCAGTCTTTGTGCCTCAATGAATTTTCCAACGCTTTTAAAATATTCGACCTGTGCCGCAGATTCATCCTGTATTTCATAGAGAATTTGCTGCATCATATCTTTCGGCGCTATGTATAAATTGGCGGGGAAAATAGCGGCATTGTCAAGTTTCGCAATGCGTTTACTGTTGTTTACGTCGATGCTTTCTATCTCTTCGATATCATCCCCAAAGAACGTAATGCGGTAGCCATAATCCACATACGGAAGATTGATGTCAATGGTGTCACCCTTTACGCGAAAACTTCCACGACCAAACTCTCCCTGGCTGCGAACATACAACGAGTTTACAAGTGAGTGGAGAAAGCCCTGGCGGGAAATAGTTTGTCCTTTGTGCAGTCTTACGATGCCGTTCTCAAATTCTGTTGGGTTACCAATACCGTAGATACAACTTACTGAAGCCACAACAATAATATCGCGCCTTCCACTGAGCAGTTCCGCAGTGGCTTGCAGACGCAACTTATCGAGCTCTTCATTAATGGAAAGATCTTTTTCTATGTAGGTATCACTAACGGGCATATACGCTTCCGGCTGATAGTAATCGTAATAGGAAACGAAATACCCTACGGCATTGTCTGGAAAGAATTGTTTGAATTCCCCGTACAATTGCGCCACTAATGTTTTATTGTGAGTAAGGACCAGCGTGGGTTTTTGCACGTTCTGAATAACGTTGGCCATGGTAAATGTTTTACCAGAACCCGTTACCCCAAGTAATGTTTGGTATTTTTCACCATCTAACAATCCCTGCGTAAGTTGTGCAATAGCACCCGGTTGGTCGCCTGATGGCTGGTATGGTGCATGAAGTTTGAATGGCATCTTACGAAGTTAAGGAAAAGATGCCAGTGGCTTCTGCCACTAGCAATTTGAAAATTTGAGGATTTGAGAATTTGAAAATGCTTTAGGTGCGGCCACTTAATTTATTATTTAGCCCCGGGCATGGGATCGTTAATTTTAGAAAAGATAAACTGCACAGAAAGAATTTTCAAATTTTGCTAGTGCCCTATAACACGCTTGATATAACTTGAGAAGTCTACAATCACACAATCGTAGTCTTCATTCATAAGGTGTGAGCTCATTAAAAAGTCGGCTGTCGATCTGGTTGTTGCGATAGGAATGTTCCATACGCTTGCCAGGCGCAACAGCGCTTTGATATCCGGGTCATGGGGTTGTGCTTCCATTGGGTCCCAGAAGAATATCAACATGTCCAGGCTGCCTTCTGCAATGGCTGCACCAATTTGCTGATCGCCACCCAGAGGTCCGCTCAAAAATTTATTTACAGATTGATCCAATGCATTTTCAATCATCGTGCCGGTGGTTCCTGTACCGTACAGTCTGTGTTTCGCCAGCGTGGTCTTATTTTGCAGGGCCCATTCAATCAATTCCTGTTTCTTGTTGTCATGGGCAACCAGTGCAATCCTTTTACGGGCACCAAGTGTTCTAGTAGGCATATTTATCTCGTTTATACAATTAAGTTAAAAATCTACCGTTTCATCTTACGTTGTTACTTATCGGCATGGTGTTTGTTAACAGTTTATCCACAACCCATTAGATGAAACACTTACTAACCTTCATTATAGCAGCATTCTGTGCGGTTAACGGCTATGCTCAGGTTGAGCCTTTGCCCGTACAACCAGCAGATTCTACTATAACGAATAACCCCGAACTGATCTTATCTGCGCCTCTTCTAAAAGATAACAATACCGTTATTTTACAATGGCAGCCACAACTCAACGGCAAAGAAACAAGTTTTTATACAATTGAAAGAAGCAGCAATGGTTTAACATTCGAAACTGTTGCGATAAAAAAATCTGTTGCCAGGCAAGATTATTATGAATTCACAGATGAATCTCCGCTAACAGGAAGTAATTATTATAGAATAAAATACGTAGTTGCAGACACTGCACGTTACTCTTCCATTCAATCCATAAATGTCAAAGGAATTTTTGCCTGTAAGTTTTATCCAAATCCGGTCGACAATCTCCTCATCGTAAAATCCGACAAAAATATCATGCTGTATATCGCAGACATGAATAGTAAGATTCGCATTACTAAATCGATTGCACAAGGAATTCAGTTCGTGGACGTATCAAATCTTGAAAAAGGTTACTATATCATAACCTTAATACAAAAGGATGATAATAAATGGATTACAGATAAATTAATCAAAAACTAATCAACTTTTCAATAGTATTTTTACTAATACCACTTTGTGGTATTGTGTATGTAATTAATAAACACTATTATTGCATTGGTTTTTCATAGGATATTGGATTTTAAAAACGGGGTTGAATGTCTATTCTGACCCCTTTTTTATTTTTATACCTTTCCATGGTTGAAAAATATACTTCTCACCACGTCAAATCCACTTCATCTTAAATATTTTTACCGCCGATATTTATAAATCTATGTTTTCAAAGTTTTGTGTTGCTTATCTATTGACAGGTTTTATTTTCATTGGTTGTCATTCCGGCCAAACAGAAAAAAAAGAAGAAGAAGAAAGAAATAAACTCGAAGAAAAAGAGTGGAAACCTTCAGATCCGTTCAAGAATTATAAAAGTGATTTAGGAACAAGAAAAGTCGTTACACTTTCAGATGGCACCATTGTTACACTTGGGTCTTCATCCACCATCACAGTTCCTGACACATTCAATAAATTATCAAGAGAAATTGGTCTTGTAGGCAACGCACTAATTGAAGTAGTGAAGGATACCTCCAAACCTTTCATCATACATACAAGGCATTTGCAAAACACTGCTACGGGCGGTATCTATTGGATCATAGCGCCGGCCACGAGCGAGGGTGAAACAGTCGAAGTAATGAGCGGCGCCTTGCATGCAAGTAAAGCATACACTTCTCAATTTAATGAACCGGAAACCCTAAAAGCGGGTGAAATGGTAATGATCAATCACACCATTGATCTGATGGAAAAGGAAACGTTCGACACCACAGAAATCTCCAAATGGAAATCAAACGTTCTTGTTTTCAACAATGCAACTATCTCCGAATTTGCAAAGGAGCTGGAAAACTGGTTTGGTATTTCAGTAACATTGAATGGAGATTTCTCAAAGCTGCCACCCATTACTTATACTTTTCGTGAAGCCACATTGCAACAAATTCTCGAAACGATCAGCAAGAGCTTTAATATCAAATATTCGCTGGAAGCGGAGAGCGTGGTATTGAAGAAATAAGCACACGCCCGCCCGGCTGAAGCCGTTCGGACGGGGATGACACTGATTGGACTGATTAACGCAGATTTAAACCCAACTCCTAATATGTGGAAACCCGCTGAGAAAAGCAGAATTTTAAAAGACATTTACTATTGTGAGTTAATACTTTCCCTTCAGCCAAGCCATCTTAAATTTTGGGAGTATGTAAGAATCGAACCGGAAAAATGGATTGAGAAAACTTTTGGCCAAGAGGGTGGTGGTTTTTGGGTTGTGGGAATGCTTGGCAAAAAGGTGATATATTATAACGACATTGAAGAGGGCTACAATCTTTCGCCATTTACAAATTACGGCGAAATAGACGACTATCTGTCTGGACAAATGGAGCTGCATGAGATGGTAGAAAGCTTGTGTAAGAAATTTAGCGCGCCTTGAGAATGCTTCAATAATTCCATCAAACTGAACATAAACTAACAAATCAGTGGAAATCAGTCCAATCAGTGTCATCAGTGTGCTCCCTACACAAAAAATAATCCCGCCTGGAAAGGCGGGATCTTTTACTAACTAACCCATCATTCAAAAACTTATTATGCGGTTTGCATTTCTTTAATTTTTTCTCTGATCTTACCTTCAATCTCGTTGGCAAGCTCAGGATTGTCTCTCAGCAATTGTTTCACTGCGTCACGGCCCTGTCCCAATTTATCGGTATTGTAGCTGAACCAGCTTCCGCTTTTATTAACAATTCCGAGTTCTACGCCCATATCGATGATCTCACCCACCTTGGAGATACCTTCACCAAACACGATATCGAATTCTGCAGCGCGGAAAGGAGGCGCCACTTTGTTTTTTACCACTTTTACTTTTACGCGATTACCGATCGCTTCGTCACCATCTTTAATTTGAGCAGCGCGGCGGATATCCAAACGAACCGATGCATAGAATTTAAGCGCGTTACCACCGGTTGTTGTCTCGGGGTTACCGAACATTACACCGATCTTTTCACGCAACTGGTTAATAAATATGCAAATGGTATTTGTTTTAGAAATAGTTGCTGTTAATTTTCTCAACGCCTGGCTCATCAATCTAGCTTGAAGACCCATTTTGCTGTCTCCCATTTCACCTTCCAATTCGCCTTTTGGAACAAGAGCGGCAACTGAGTCAATTACCACTACATCCAATGCACCGGAGAGGATCAATCTATCGGCAATTTCAAGTGCCTGCTCACCATAATCCGGCTGAGATATTAATAAGTTGTCTACGTCTACACCTAATTTCTGAGCATAAGAACTATCAAATGCGTGCTCCGCATCGATGATTGCGCACATGCCGCCTTTTTTCTGAGCTTCAGCAATTATATGCGTAGCAACGGTTGTTTTACCGGAAGATTCTGGTCCGTAAATTTCGACGATACGGCCCTTTGGCAAACCGCCTATGCCCAGCGCCACATCCAGGCCAATGGAACCAGTAGAAATCACTTCCTGAGGTCCTGTAGCCTTTTCGTTCATCATCATCACAGATCCTTTTCCAAAATCCTTATCGATCTTCTCCATCGTAAGCTTGAGCGCCTTAAATTTTTCTTCGTTTTCTGCCTTTGCCATATAATCTAGTATTTAGAGATCAAATTTATTGATTGGGTAAAGTTAGCACAAGATTTTTATTAACACTAATTTATTTAGTATTTTTTCGCTAAAATATTTGGTCACACTTTTATCAAAATGGGTTCGAAATGTACCAAAACCAATACCGTAAATACTTTTGCCCTAAACCCGCTGTCAAAAACTTTTATAATAAAAATGATATTAATCATTTCTTATTAAAATAATCACCACCTCATAGCTCTTTGCATTTTAATACTTTAGCGGCGTCATTTCTTTTGCTAATTTTTATACGGCTATCAACTTTACATATACATGATTGTATTGTACTTACATAAATCCTGAAAAAATTTCTGAAATGGGTCTTCATATTCTTGTTATCAATAGCGGAAGTTCATCTATCAAATTTTCACTTGTCGAAGTTGACACCCACAAAACGGTTATTTCCGGCATAGCCGAAAAACTGGGTCTTGAAAAAGCTGTTTTACATACAAAATACAATGGCGAAACCCAAACCATTGATCTTGAAAAGAACAATCACGAAACGGCCATGCAGGCGATCTTAAAAACCCTGCAGGAAAAAGGTCTCGGGAAGGAAATCAAAGCAGTTGGTCACCGGGTGGTACATGGTGGTGAATATTTTACATCTTCTACCATTATTACTCCGGAAGTAGTGAAGGCAATAGAGAAATGTGTGCCTTTTGCCCCTTTACACAATCCGGCGCATTTAATAGGTATCAATGTTGCGCTGCAAGCGATACCCGAATTGCCACAGGTGGCTGTTTTTGACACGGCCTTTCACCAAACACTGCCCCAACACGCTTATTTATATGCAGTTCCTACGGAATGGTATAAAGAACATGGCGTCCGACGCTACGGGTTTCACGGCATAAGCTACCGTTTTGTGACGCAGGAAGCAGCAAAATCCTTACAAATTCCAATTGACAATAGCGCCTTTGTTTGTGCGCATTTAGGCAATGGCGCCAGTATAACGGCGATCCTTAATGGCAAAAGCGTGGATACTTCCATGGGCTTTACTCCGCTGGAGGGTCTCGTCATGGGAACCCGCTCCGGCGATATTGACCCGGCACTGATCGGCTACTTATCAGACGTACTGAAAAAAGAGGCACATGAAATAGTCGATATGCTGAACAAAAAAAGTGGATTACTCGGGCTGTCCGGAGTGAGCAATGACATGCGGGAGCTGGAAGCCGCCGCTGCCAATGGCGATGAACGGGCAAAAATGGCCATTGAAATATTTGTTTTCCGCCTTGCAAAATATGTCGCCGCCATGTCGGTTTCACTACCACGGGTAGACGCATTGATTTTTACCGGAGGCATAGGTGAAAACTCTGTCTTGTTAAGAAAAAAGGTGATCGAAAGATTAGCGGTGCTTGGTTATTTTATTGATGAAGAAGCTAACGGCCTAACGACCCGCGGAAAGGCTGGCATTATTACAAACCAGCAAAGCAAAAAAGCAATCGTTATCAATACAAATGAAGAATTGATGATTGCGATGGACACAGCCACATTAGTTGCACACAGATGACACTGATTAGACTGATTTACGCAGATCTTATTTAGTGATTGAATAACTGAATAATTGAGTTGAACAGGCAAATACCCGAAAATAACTTTACTGGTTAACAGAAAAAATCAGTCTAATCAGCGCCATCCCCGTCCGAACGGCTTCAGCCGGGCGGGTGTGTGCCCCAAACATTAAAAACACTTTCTTCATGCGAACATATTATATAGCTCCGGTAGGCCCTAGTGCAGCACTTACTTCTGTTTCTTTAGGTTTGGTAAGAGCGTTGGAGCGCCTGGGTATTAAATCCGGATTCGTAAAACCAATCGCGGATACATTACTGCTAGGAAAAGATGCTGAGCGATCCGGCTATTTTGCGGAAATATTGTACAACATTCCATTTACGCATCCTCTAACCATCGAACGTGTCGAAAGACTATTAAGTGAAGGCAGCAAGGAAAGCCTGATGGAAGAGATCGTTTCACTGTTTCAGCAATCTGCCGAAGGAAATGATGTCGTAATTGTAGAGGGCCTCGCTCAGGACTTCAATAAACCTGTACTTACGGCTCTTAATACGGATATTGCCCGCAACCTGCGGGCAAGCGTAATATTGGTGGTTTCTGCGGATCAAATGCAGATGTCTTCTATAGCGGAACAACTGGAGATTGCGGCACAGCAGTATAGCGTTGACAAAACAAATTTCGCAGGATTCGTAATCACCAAGGCTGATCCATCTTTGAACATCAACACGATCATGCAGGAACTGCAGGCGCACAGCAAAAGCATCAGATCCGGAAAATTGCCTTTGCTTGGTGTAATTCCGTTTGATAATACATTGCTTGCCCCGCGTATGCTGGACATTGCGAATCATCTTAAATGCAAGGTGCTATCGGGCAATGCAGCACTGAGTACATCCCGTGTAACCAGATCAATGGTTGTTTCGAGATCGGTGGAATATATTGTTGACCTCTTAAAACCGGGCGTTCTTGTTATTACTGCCGGCGATCGCGATGATGTGTTGATGGCAACCACGCTGGCTGTTCTTCGTGGTGTGCCAATTGCGGGGATTTTGCTTACGAGCAATTTTGCACCGAAAGAAGCTATCAGAAATTTATGTGCTCCGGCACTTGCACAAAATATTCCCGTGTTGATCACGGAACATAATTCCATTGATACAGTAAATATTTTAGGCAAACTCGACACGCACATTCCAATAGATGATATTGAAAGAATCACCAAGCTCGTAGACCATGTGGCAGAGTATTTAAACATCGATTCTTTAAAGGAAAAAGTGGGCGAACTCTCCGAAAAACGTATGCCTCCGGCTGCTTTTCGCTATCAGCTTATACAAGCGGCGCGTAAAGCGGGTAAGAAAATCGTTTTGCCGGAAGGCGAAGAACCACGTACAATCCAGGCTGCTGTTATTTGCCATGAAAAGTCAATTGCCAAATGTGTGTTGCTTGGCAAAAGGGAAAATGTGCTTGAAATAGCCAATGCGCAGGGCGTTGAATTACCGGCTGATCTGGAAATTATCGATCCTGATATTGTACGTGCAAAATATATCAATGGTTATGCTGAGTTAAGAAAAGAAAAAGGAGTGACGCCTCAGCAGGCCGAGGACCAACTGGGTGACAATGTTGTTCTCGGCACCATGATGGTGGTGTTGAATGAAGTGGATGGACTGGTTTCCGGGGCCATTCATACGACCGCCAATACAATCAGGCCAGCATTGCAATTGATCAAAACGGCACCAGGCACGAAACTGGTTTCATCTATCTTTTTTATGTTGATGCCTGACCAGGTGTATGTGTATGGCGATTGCGCCGTAAACCCTGATCCGTCTGCTGAAGAGTTGGCTGATATTGCTATACAAAGTGCCGATTCGGCCAAAGCTTTCGGCCTCGACCCTAAAGTGGCGATGATCTCTTATTCTACAGGAAGTTCAGGAACGGGTGCAGATGTGGAAAAAGTAAAAACGGCTACATTGATCGCGCAGGAAAAACGTCCGGATATCTTGATAGATGGACCATTGCAATACGATGCCGCAACTGTGGAAAGTGTAGGCAAGCAAAAATCTCCGGACAGTCTTGTAGCGGGTCAGGCCAATGTCTTTGTTTTCCCTGATCTTAATACTGGAAATACAACCTATAAAGCTGTTCAAAGAAGCGCCAACGTGGTAAGTGTCGGCCCAATGTTACAGGGCCTTAAAAAGCCTGTAAACGACCTTTCCCGCGGCGCATTGGTAGATGACATTGTGTACACTATAGCACTGACAGCCATCCAGGCAACCCAGTCATAGAGAATGAAACGCAGATCTTCATGATTGTGATGATTTGAAATTTGAAATTTGAGATTGTTAGGTGTTAGACGCCATGAAGGAGTTGGCACGCCAAATCTCAAATATCAAATCCTAACAAATCATCACAATCATGAAAATCTGCGTTCCGTTTTCCCCTGCTTTTCGCTAAATTTGTTAGCATGAAAAGATCCGGTGCGGCTGATTTACCTCTTCACTATGGCTACGTGCCTCAGTGGCTTGCCGAACGCATGGCAAGGCTGGGTCTGGCCATTACAGAATCCATTATAACAGAATACGGAAAAGCGGCAATGCTGAGCCGGTTAAGCGATCCGTTCTGGTTCCAGAGTCTTGGTGCGGTAATGGGCATGGACTGGCACTCTTCCGGCATCACCACTTCTGTGATGGGCGCATTGAAAAGAGCGGTTAATCCACACGCAAAGGATCTTGGTTTTTACATCTGCGGCGGCAAGGGAAAATATTCAAGAGAAACCCCGAACGAACTTTTCAAACTTGCCAACACTATCGGCCTGAACGGAAATGAGCTGGTGCGTTGCAGCAAACTTTCTGCAAAGGTTGACAACACTGCGGTACAGGATGGCTTTCAACTATACACACACAATTTTATAGTTAGCACGGAAGGCGATTGGACAGTGATACAACAAGGAATGAATCCTGCGGATAAAACAGCGCGGCGTTATCACTGGCACTCTGCCAATATCAAGTCATTTGTGGAAGAGCCGCACACAGGTGTTTGTGGCATAAATCAGGGACAAATTCTCAATATGACCGCAGTAGAAGCGGCGCCATCACGAACTGGCGTGTTACAGCTTACACATGAAAAGCCAGAGCTGATGATGCAGGAAATACAGCAGCTGATCATGCCGGGGCACCACGACGTGCGCGCAGAGGATGTTGATTTGAAAAGATTGGGGGCAGTGCTTTGGCTGGCGCATGATAACCAACCAAAAGATTTTGAAGAACTGCTACTACTCGAGGGTGTCGGCCCGCGAACATTGCAATCTCTAACACTCGTAAGCGAGGTCATTCATGGAACACCTTCACGGTTTAAGGACCCCGCCAGATTTTCGTTTGCGCATGGCGGTAAGGACGGCCATCCATTTCCCGTTCCCACAAAAGTCTACGACGAAACGATCCATACTTTGCAAACTGCTGTATATAAAGCAAAGATTGGCGAAAGTGACAAACAGGAAGCAATCAAAAAACTGACTGAAATAGCTCAACGCGCTGAGAAAGATTTTATACCCAACGATAACTTCAACGAATTAATAGAAAAGGAAAGGGCCGACGCGTGGAAACATGGCGGCCGAACCGTATTTGGCAAATCCAAAAAACCTGGCAATGTGCAATTGAGACTGTTTTAAACTTTGCAAATAAAAAGACCCGCCGGCCTTTGAAATTCACCATCGATTTTTTACTTTGTAACTACCCTTTCCAGCTGAACAAAGAGACCTCTTTCATTCATTCAACACCTTAAACATTTCAAATGAAACATTCATTTCGTGCTCTTATGCTTTTGTCTTGCTTGTGCCTGGTTGTTGCCTGCAACAACAACCCTCAAAAACCACAGGTAGCAGATGCCGCAACACCGGCTGTTGCAACAGTTGACAGTTCTGCAAAAAAAATTGAAAAAAACAAAGCGACAGCGATAGCGGCTATTGAAGGTTTTAGCAATCATAATGCGCAGGCTGTTTTCAAAGACATTGCACCGGATTATGTTGACTATGGTGACGGCCTCGGTCCGGCTATGAAAAACAAGGATTCGTTAATAACGATGGTGGGCACGTTCTTTAAAGCCTTTCCCAATATGAAGGCAGATAATATTACTGCAATGGCTGATGGCAATAGGGTTGCTGTGTTTGCCACCTGGACCGGAAAATTCACTGGTGAATTAATGGGCATGAAACCAACAGGAAAAAGCTTTAAATATGACGACGTTGACATTTTTACCTTCAATGATGCTGGACAATTGACAAGCCACCGCGGTACACAATCAATGCAGACTGTGTCGCTGCAAGTGGGAATGCCTGCGAAATAAAATAATTTAAAAATCGAAAGTCAAAAAAAGTTTCAAACAGGATGAAGGCCTATTTGACTTTTTACGTTTAAGCCATCCTGTCTGAACCCAACTGAGAAATCTCTTTTTTCATTATTCAACACCTTAAAAATTTAAAAATGAAACACTCATTTGGTACACTTATGCTGCTTATTAGCATGTCTGCTATAACATCCTGCAGCAACAATCCGCAAACGCCGCCTGCCACAGATCCAACAATGCCTGTTGTTGAACATGTTGACAGCTCTGCAAAAAAGGCTGATAGGAATAAGGCCACTGCACTTGCTTCAATGGAGGCTTTCAACACGCACAATGTAGATGCGATATTAAAGGATGTAGCATCTGATGTGGTTGACTATGGGGATGGTTCCGGAATGGTGGTTAAAAGCAAAGATTCTATAAAGGCAATGATGACCGCGTATATCAAAGCTTTTCCAGATACCAAAGGAGAAAACATAACAGCCATGGCAGAAGGAAATAAAGTGGCGGTATTTGGTACCTGGTCAGGAAAATTTACGAACGAATTTATGGGCATGAAACCAACCGGCAAAAGCTACAAATACAATGATGTCGACATTTTCACATTCAACGATGCCGGGCAAATTATAGAACATCGAAATATACAATCACCGAACGTGATGTGGATGCAATTGGGAGTGAAGATGAAATAACTGAATAATTGATTAACTGAATAACTGAGTGTCTCCTGTGTAAGAACGAATGTTACATTTAAACCACTCAGTTATTCAGTCATTCAGTTATTCAATTATTTTTCTAATGCGCTTCCAGCCAATTATCCCCTACGCCCACTTCTGCAATTACTGGAACACCGTTTGGCAGCGGCATTGCATCCTGCATGCATTCAAGAATCACTGGTTTGATAATTTCCACTTCATCTTTTACGGCGTCAAATACCAACTCATCATGCACTTGCAGGATCATTTTTGATCTAAAGTTTTTCTCTTTAAAGGTTGTGTGCACTTTTGCCATTGCCATTTTGATCATATCGGCTGCAGTTCCCTGGATGGGCGAGTTGATGGCATTTCGCTCCGCAAAACCTCGAACGGTAAAGTTTGAGGAACCGATGTCGCGCAACCAACGCTTGCGTCCCATCAGTGTTTCCACATAACCCGTTTCTTTTGCAAAGTTTACCATATCGTCCATGTACTTTGTAATGCCACTGAATTCTTTTTTATAGTTGTCAATGATCTCTTTTGCCTCTGTTCTAGTGATGCCGAGATTATCAGCCAGGCCGAATGCACCTTGTCCGTAGATAATGCCAAAGTTTACGCTTTTGGCTTTGTAACGCATTTCTTTGGTAACGTCTGCCGCATCAATTCCATACACTTTTGCTGCAGTCGCCGTGTGAATGTCGATGCCAGATCTAAATGCTTCACACATATTCTTATCACCGCTTATAGCTGCAACAATGCGCAATTCTATTTGTGAATAGTCGGCACTAATCAGCACATGTTCTGCATTGCGTGGGATAAATGCTTTTCTTATTTCACGGCCCCTGTCTGAGCGGATAGGAATGTTCTGAAGATTTGGATTGGTGCTTGCCAATCTTCCCGTTACCGCAACTGCCTGTGCGTATGATGTATGTACGCGACCAGTTTTGCGATTGATCATCTCCGGTAACGCATCAACATAAGTCGATTTCAATTTTGTCAATTCGCGGTAGGCAAGAATATCGTCAACAATTTTATTTTGCGAAGCGAGTTTTAACAAAACGTCCTCGCCTGTTGCATATTGGCCGGTGCGCGTTTTCTTGGCTTTAGGATCAAGCTTCAATTTTTCAAATAACACTTCGCCCAATTGTTTTGGAGAAGATAAGTTGAAACGAACGCCTGCTTGTTTATATACATTTTCTTCTGCTTCTTTGGCAAATTTGTCAAGCTCTTTGGAATAGTCATTCAGAAAGTCAACATCTATTTTAACACCTTCAAACTCCATGTCAGTAAGCACTTTCACAAGCGGGCTTTCCACTTCCCGGAAAACTTTTTCTACTTCTTTCTCTTTCAGTAAAGGAACAAATGTGTTTTTTAACTGCAAGGTGATGTCAGCATCTTCACCTGCATACTCTTTAATTTTATCGAGTTCCACATCGCGCATATTGGTTTGGCCCCTTCCTTTTTTACCAATCAGTTCTTCAATGTGCACTGGTTCATAACCGAGGTATTGCGCACTTAGCTGATCCATGCTGCGCTTGCCATCGGGCTCAATTACGTAGTGCGCAAGCATGGTGTCGAACAATTCCCCTTTCAGTTCGTGGCCGTACCATTTCAATACTAGCAAATCATATTTTATATTTTGACCCACCCATTTTTTTGACGCATCGTTAAATAGCGGCGCAAACTGTTGCAGAATGCTTTTTGTTTGCTCCTGATCTTTGGGACACGCAACGTAATAAGCTTCTGAAGGATTTATGGAAAAGCTCAAACCTACAAGTTCTACGTCGTTTGCGTCCAGACCAGTTGTTTCTGAATCAAAACAAATCTCTTCAACTGCAAGTAGTTTTTTTACTAACTCGTCTATTTCGTTTGTGCCCTGCACAGCTATGTATTCATGAGGTGTGTTGAGAATGTTTTTGCCGATGATTACTTCAGTTTCTTTTTCTACAACCACTTCAGGTTTTGATACGGCGTTACCAAACAAATCGGTTTGAACGCCAACAGTTGTTTTAGAAATAACAGTCGTCTCTTCATTAACAGCCACAGAGATCTCTTCACCCAAAATTCTTTTTATGACTGTTCTGAACTCAAGTTCATTGAACACTTCACGCAAGGCATCCTTGTTCCACTCTTTCAACTTGAAATCTTCTTCATGAAATTCAACAGGAACATTGGTGATAATTGTCGCGAGTTTTTTGCTTAGGATCGCATTCTCTTTGCCATTGCGCACCTTTTCGCCAAGGGCGCCTTTTATCTTGTCAGCGTTTTCTAAAACATTTTCCAGTGTGCCATATTCTGCCAATAATTTTGCCGCTGTTTTCTCTCCCACGCCCGCAATGCCAGGAATGTTATCTACCGCATCACCCATTAAACCAAGTATATCAATCACCTGGTCGACCTCTTTGATGTTCCATTTTGCACATACTTGCTCGGGGCCCATTATTTCCACATCGCCGCCCTGGTAACCGGGTTTGTAGATCTTGATCTTTTCACTTACGAGTTGTCCGTAATCTTTATCCGGTGTAACCATGTAAACTTCATAACCTGCAGCAGCAGCTTGTTTGCTCAATGTTCCTACAACATCATCGGCTTCATAACCATCCACTTCAATGCAGGGAATATTGAACCCTTTAATTATTCTTTTGATGTCGGGAATGGCAATTATCAGATCTTCTGGTGCTTCTTGCCTGTTCGCCTTATAATCGGAGAAATCAGTGTGCCTTTCGGTAGGAGCTTCCGTATCGAAACACACAGCCATGTGCGATGGCTTCTGATTGTTAATAAGTTCAAGTAATGTATTGGTAAAACCAAATTGTGCGTTGGTATTTTTTCCCGTTGATGTAACGCGCGGATTGCGAATCAATGCATAATAGGCACGAAAAATAAGTGCCATTGCGTCCAGTAAAAAAACTTTCTTTTCCATTTTGCTAAGGTAGAGAAAGAACGCAGATTGTCAAGATTATCATGATTTGTGATGATTTGAAATTCTTGTCCGCTAACTTATCAAGTTTGCCTGATGCGGCTTCAATTTCACATTCAAATCTCAAATGTTTAAAAATCTGCGTTCTCTCTCCTATATTTACGGGCTATTTTATCTAAACCCCTTTTAACCTTTTGAAATGAAAAAGTTTATCCTTTCCTTATGTACTGCATTTATTGCAGTTAGTTCTTTCGCGCAAGATGCAGATCGCACTTACAAACCATTTAAAGTTGATATTACTACCGGCGTTTCGATATTGCAAGGTTCGGGAACGAATATTGGTTTTCCGTTTGCCGTTGAGCCCAAATATGCTGTATTGGAGCAACTCTCTGTAGGTATCCGCTGGGAGGGACTTATGGGCCTCCACAACATTTATTCGGATGCAGACAACAGTTCCGAAGCTGACGTCACGTTTGGTTCGTCGTACGTTGCAACGGCAGATTATTATTTAAACAATAATACGTTCAGGCCATATGTGGGTGCCGGCCTTGGGATGTACAAAACAGGCAAGATCACCTACAAAGACCCTGAAGATAACACCCATGATTATAATGCACCTAAGCCAAGCAGTTTTGGAGGCATGTTACGTGCGGGGTTTGAAGTAACGCATTTCAGAATGGGGCTGGAATACAATTTTGTGAACAACACTTTTGTAAGCCCTTATACCAACAAAGATATCAAGAGTGGCTACTTCTCCATTAAAGTGGGAGTACACATTGGTGGCGGAAAATACTAGCGAGAGACGGAACGCAGATTATCAAGATTGTCATGATTGGTTAAGATTTTTTTTCTAATCATAACGATCATGAAAGTCAGCGTTCCTTTTCTTACAAAAACACATTCAGTATCAATACTCCAATCAATCCCAGCACACTCACAATCGTTTCCATCAACGACCATGACGCGAAAGTTTGTTTTAAGGTAAGATTAAAATATTCTTTGAACATCCAGAAGCCGGTATCATTTATGTGAGAGAACATCAAACTTCCTGCACCTACAGACAGCACCATTAACTCAGGTTTTGCCTGACCATGTAAAACCAACGGCGCTACAATGCCAGCAGCCGTAAGTCCTGCAACAGTGGCCGATCCGAGTGTTATTCTTATCAAGGCTGCAACGAGCCATCCGGCAATAAGTGGTGAGAAATTATATTGTGATGCCACTTTTGTTATGTAATCACCCGCGCCGCTTGTAGTAAGCACTTCTTTAAACGCGCCTCCCGCTGCAATGATCATCATTATAATTGCAATGCCGGCAATGGCATCCGTAAACAACTGCATGGTTGATTGCATGTTTCTTCCACGCTTAATGCCCAACCAATAACCGCTTGCAATACTAGCAATCAACAAGGCAAAAACAGGATCACTGATCGCCTTGCACACTTTGAAAAAATTCGTTTCAGGTGTTGTGAATGTTTGTAATAACGAAGGCAAGGCGATTAGCAAGACAGGCAGCAAAGCGATAATGAAACTGGTTGACACTGGCGGAAGATCATTCGGCATTTGCCAATTTGTTTTCGCATCTTCTTTTAAAACAATCTGAAGATTTTTAAAAGTACTCCCGAAAATAGGACCCGCAATTGCAACGATGGGTAATGCAAGTATTAGCCCGTAGAGCATTGTTTGGCCAACATCTGCTTTAAAAATAGAAGCTAAACCAACTGGCCCCGGATGAGGTGGCAAAAATCCATGGGTAACTGATAACGAGGCGGCCATAGGTATCGCAATGAACAACAGGTTTTTCTTCGCTGCTTTTGCTATCGAAAAAACAAGAGGTACGAGTATCACAAAGCCTGCATTGTAAAATAGTGTGATACCAACTAAAAATCCGGTTGATAAAACTGCCCACTGAATGTAGCGTTCGCCAAAAACTTTTATGAGTGTGTTGCTTATCTGCTGTGCGGCTCCGCTTACTTCCAGCATTTTTCCCAAAACTGCACCGAGGCAGAGCACCAGCGCCATGCTCCCCAAAGTACTGCCAACGCCATTTTGCAAAGCGAGTAATACTTTGTCAAATGGCATTTTTAACGCAAGCCCAACCAGTATTGCAACGATGAGCAATGCAATGAACGGACTTATTTTTTTAAGGGTAAGAAACAGCAGTAAAATGATTCCAAGGAATATGACGAGTAATGGCATAGGTCCAATTTGAAAATTTGAGGATTTGAAAAGGCCTCAGGGGCGTCTTTATAAATTTATTTTTAGCTTTCTGATATCTGGAGAGTAAATTAAAAAAATGAAACGTTACATGGGACGAATTTTCAAATTTTCAAATCCTCAAATTTTCAAATTAGTTTTTCATACAGTTTGTCAAAAACAGCAAACTGTCTCGCATACACATTCTTCGTGCTTTCGTCCGGCAAATATTCTTTATCATCTGCAGGAATTAACTTCTTTACGTCTTCAATACCATTGATCGTTTTTGTTGCGAGCATCGCCATACAAACGGCACCAAATGCGGATGCATCGGCAGCATTGTTCACGGTTATTTTTTTCTGCAAAATATTGGCCAGCATTTGCACCCACACATTGCTTTGAATAAAGCCACCGGAAGCATAAATTCTACTGATGGGACCAAAGTTTTCTTCGAGAATTTTTACGAGCTGTGCAAAGGCAAAACAGATACCTTCTGCAACGGCACGCATAAAATGAGCCTGCGAATGTTTTGAACTCACACCAACAAACGCTCCCTTCGCATCTGCATCCCACACGGGGGCACGTTCACCGTAAAAGTAAGGCAGGCAGACAAGTCCTTCGGCTCCTGCAGGAACTTTGCTAATCGCATCAAAGAACTTATCGAAGTCTTTATCCTCTACGCTTTGATCTTGCAGCATTTGCTCCATCCACCATTTTAAAACGATGCCGCCGTTGTTTATGGCGCCGCCGCTTACGTAGTAATCGTCATTTAAAATATACGTGAATAATCTCTGCTTCTCATCGGTTTTAGATGAGCGCACCGTTTGGCGTATTGCGCCACTGGTACCGATCGTAAGCGCGACCTCTCCTTTTGCAATTGCACCGCTGCCAAGATTGGCAAGGCATCCGTCACTGCCACCAGGAACAAAAGACGTTTGCGCATCTATGCCCCATTGGTCGCAAAAGCTTTGCTGCAGGCTATTTACAATAAGCAAGGGAGAAACCGGCTTCGACAATTTTGTTTCATCTATGCCGGCGAATTGTAGCGCTTCTTTGCTCCATGAAAGTGTATGAATGTTGAACAACCCTGTTGCCGAAGCGATGGAATGATCTATGATAAACTGCCCAAAGAGTTTGTAAAAAACATACTCTTTTATGGAGATGAATTTGTGCGCCTTTGCAAACAGCGCAGGATCGTTATCCCTTATCCACGCTATTTTACAGAGCGGCGTCATGGGATGAAGTGGCGTGCCCGTTTGCTCAAATATTGTTTTGCCTTCCGGCGATTGCTGAAGCTTTTTCGCGTAGGCACTGCTCCTGTTATCGGCCCATGTCCACAAGGTTGATAAGGCATTTCCCTGTTCATCTACAACCACAAGACTGTGCATTGCGGAGCTGAAACTCACTGCAGCCAAAGTGCCCTTGTCCTTCATAAAAGCTGTTACCTGCTGCATTAGACGGCATACTGCCTCAAAAATTTCATCAGCGTCCTGCTCGATTCCCTCAATTTTTTCTTTTTTGTAACCTTCTTTATAAGTGACGTTTACCTTGCCCGAAGCCTCGCAAGCGATTGCTTTTGTGTGTGTTGTGCCAATATCAATGCCTATAAAGTATTGCATATGTGGTAAGATGTGCTTTCCGAAAATACGGAACATTTCCCCAAAAATGATTATGGCACACCGATTGCAAAGACTGTAGAAACAAGAGTTTTTTGCACCAAATACAATATCTGCAAGGAAAAACGTTATTTATCAAACGTATTAAATGAAAATTATATGAAACATGCACACAAGCCTTTTATAGCCTGGCTTTTCATCTCGCTTACAGTTTTGTATGCGGCGATGGCACTTTTAATGAGTTAATTACCTTATTAAACCAGGACTGATCCGCAGATATATTTCTCCTGCCACTGGTGTTTTACCGTATAGATCTTTTAAGTCGTTGCTCACTACATACAAAGTAGTTTGAGCGCCGAGTGACAGATTGGTTTTTGCAAATGTGAACAAGGTTCTCGCATATCCTGCTGTAACTGCATGAACCGGAAAACGGCTGTCATGGCCATATTGATCTTCGTTGAGGTTTAATTCTTCTGCAGATTTTTGTACCCACTCATACTTTCCATAAACAGTATTCTTTTTTGCAACATAAGAGGCTTCTGCCAAGGCGGAGTGTTCTTTGTGATGCTCGTCGATATAGTTGTACCCCCACACAGCTGCGGCATTCAGCAATTTATCATTTCCCATTTTATGGGCATATATCGCTGAAGCCGTTGTACGATGGATATCTTCTTCGGGATGCAATGATTCCGGGCTTTTTATGAACGCATGAGAAGCCTGTAATGACCAACTTGCAGACGGATTGAAAGACAATCTTCCGGACCACGAGTCGAATTTCATTTTATCAAAATCATACCTGTTTTCATCCGGTTCACGGCCGGTAAAAGACGAGCCTTCGAGCTTCCAGTTTTTATATCGCACACCGAGCGTTGCCACGCCAAATGTAATGTGTGTCGCGTCCTGCCAGTGGTGCCCCAAAGGCGCATCCGGATTGGAAAGCGATGAAGGACGATGCATAAAGGTCGTAGCACTCAATGCAGGCTCGCCGGGATAACCGAAGTATCCAAAAACATCTACATTTTTGTTGATGCGCTGCGTATAGCCCACGGACAACTCTGCAAATAAATCATGAGGATGTTGCCTGTCCACAAGCGGTTTGCCTTTCCATGTTTCTCCCGTTTGAAATAATAACGGATACCCATAACCGCCGATGGTCAATGCATCCAAAGAAAACATGGTACTGAAATGGAAAAGGCCATTCTTTCCAACCTTTCGTTGTCCCATTGCCATGAACCAGTTGGGCGCATCAAATTTGGAATCGCCGCGGCTGCCGGATTTAAATATGTCCTGTGAGTTGTATCGAACAAACACATTGCCGTGAAACATAAACATCCATTCTTTTTTGTGCAGCATATAACCATACATCGGTGCGTTGTCCGGCAACCAAGAAGTACCGGAGCCATTTCTGTTCATTGGTAAGCTAAGACTGTAGGCGCTTGACATGGCCATTTCTTTATGATCATGCATATTCATGTGATGCATTGATGGCATCGTGTCTTTCGATGATGGCATGTTGTGCATACTATGATCATGCTGCGCAAATAGAATTGTTGTCGGGATGGAGAAAAATAGTAAGGTAAACAATAGCCGTTTCATGATAAGTGTTTTAATCGAAAAATAGAATCATAATCCAGCCACAAATTTCATACGATATAGGAAGATAAGCTTTATACAATTTCGCTTTTGTGTTATATAATTTCCAGTGGAACGCAGATTTTCAAGATTGTCATGATCAATGTATGATTTGAAATTGAATGCTTATCAAATTTTCAAATCAAGAATCCTAACAAATCATCACAATCTTGAAAATCAGCGTTCCTTTCTTCTATTTTTGCAAAAAAAATACTTAATGAAACCAGTTGTTTCTATAGAATATTGCCCTAAGTGCGGATGGCTTTTGCGAAGCGCTTATATGGCGCAGGAACTGTTGACTACTTTTAACGATGATCTTAAAGGCGTGCTTTTACAACCTTCTGAAATAAGCGGACGATTCACCATTTCTATTAACGACGAAAAAATATTTGACAGAAAAGAACAAGGGCGTTTTCCGGAAATAAAAGAACTCAAGCAGTTGGTGCGGGATGTGGTGAGTCCGGGAAAAAGTTTGGGGCATTCGGACAGTAAATAAATAATTGAATAACTGAATGACTGAATAACTGAGTGTTTGAAAGTGTGAGTTACTTCGAATATGAAACTTCAGTCATTCAGTTATTCAGTCACTGCCTCTCTCACGCTGCTTTGTCTCTCGTGCTACGTATTAATGCTATTCCGGAGAAAAAGAAAACTGTACCTAAAATAGAATAGGTGAATATTTCTTTTACATTATGTGTATTGGAGCCGCCGTTCATAAAGTTCATGGCGGCCATGATTAAACCAATGATTCCCAGAACCGTTAGTATGATGCCGAAGACTCTCTTTTCCATGATTGTAGTTTAGGAAAATGACTGCAAAGCGTGTGCCTCGGGGGAGAGACTGAATAACTGAATAATTGAATAACTGAATATGTTTCATATGCGGAGCGGCTCACATTATCAGACACTCAGTTATTCAGTCATTCAGTTATTCAGTATTATTTCAAAACTCACAACCTATCACTTCCAACTTCCAATCTAGTTATTAAATTTGAGGCGGTATGTAGCTGATTTAATTCAACTCAACAATTACTATTATGATCAACTTAAGCAATGAAAACGTTTTTATAAAAATCAATCCGAAAGGTGCGGAGCTTCAAAGTATTCAATATAATGAGGTGGAATACATGTGGAGCGGCGATGCTGCCTTTTGGGGTAAACATAGTCCGGTGTTATTTCCTATTGTAGGTACTTTAAAAAATGACACCTATTGCTACAAAGGAAAAGAATATCATTTGCCGCGCCATGGTTTTGCAAGAGATAAAGAATTTGATGTAAATGTAGAGAGCAATTCAAAGGCGACTTTTACTTTGGAGAGCAATGACGATACTTTAAAGGTGTATCCGTTTGCATTTGAATTGAGCCTGGTATATGAGCTCATTGGTAATAAGGTTAGCTGCACCTATATTGTAAAAAATAGCGGCAAGGAACAAATGTTTTTTTCCGTTGGTGGCCATCCGGCATTTGCTGTTCCGCTTGAAAAGGAGCTTGCTTATGAGGATTACTATCTTAAGTTCAACAAAGAAAACGAATTGGTGAAACATAAGCTGGACAACGGTTTGATAGGAAAGGAAACTCAAAATATCCCGCTTACTGATCATAAACTTCCGTTGAGCAAATCGCTGTTTTACGAAGATGCGATTGTATTAAAGCATTTGCAGAGCAATGCTATTTCATTGGCTTCGCAAAAAAGCGAGCATGGTCTGCATTTTCTTTTTGAAGGTTTTCCATTCTTTGGTATCTGGGCCGCAAAAGATGCATCTTTCGTATGTATAGAACCGTGGTGCGGCATTGCTGACAATGTTGATCACAATCAGGAATTAGCAGAGAAAGAAGGTATTGAAAAACTCGAAGCTGGTGGAACCTGGCAGAGAAGCTGGCAGATGGAACTGTTTTAATAACTGAATAATTGAATAACTGAGTATAGGGAAACTTTCTATGCTATACTTAATCATGTTTTTTAAATTAAACCCCTGTTAAATGAAACCTCTAAGCATTATTTCATTTTGCCTTTTGATGGCATTGAATGGATTTTCACAAACAAAAACAGCACCTGCTGACACTACCGATTTTGATAAATACTTTACCAGGGTTGAAAACGAGTCAGAATTTCCTGGTGGACTAAACGCGTGGGCAAAGTTCCTGAATGAAAATTTAAACTACCCAAGATCTGCAGTTAAGAAAAATATTGAGGGGACGGTGGTAGTACAATTTATTGTTGATAAAGAGGGAAACGTAACTGATATAAAGGCTATTTCCGGCCCGGAAGAGTTAAGGCCGGAAGCAGAACGCGTGATGAAGAAATCACCGAAATGGATACCAGCACAACAAGGTGGCAGGAAGGTAAAAAGTTATAAAAAACAACCTATCGCTTTCAGACTGCGATAGTGTAAATACAATTCTAAAAATAAGTGGAGATGGATTGTTGCAATAACTACACCTCCACTTAATTATTCTTAGATTCTTCTTTTAACCCAAAAGACCTCATGAAAAAAACACTAGCCGCTTTTGCGCTTTGCATTTTTACCGCATTAAGTAGTTTTAGTCAATCAAAAGATCAGCCTTCTGATACACTGATGACAGCCAATGAAATCTACACAAAACCGGAGATAGAGGCTGAATTCCCCATGGGCAGAGCCGCATGGACAACTTATTTTGACAAAAACATGAAATATCCGCCAGATGCTTTAAAGAAAAATATCGGTGGGGAAGTCGTAGTTCAATTTATAGTCGATAAAGAGGGATTGCTAAGTAATGTCATGGCGATTTCTGGTCCTGTGGAGCTGAGACCGGAAGCTGAAAGAGTGGTAAAAAAATCACGTCGATGGGTACCCGCAGTTCAGGGCGGAAAAATAGTGAAGAGCTCAAAAAAGCTTTTAGTTACTTTCTACCTGCCAGCAGAATAAGAGACCTATCACCGCCTAAGGTGAAGCTGGTGTTTGGAACATTACACAAATATTTGCACTACTAAAGAACTTGAATAACTGAGCAGGTTGTTACGCCAAATACTCAGTTATTCAATTATTCAGTAATTCAGTTATTTATTTGTTCATTACCTGCTTAGCTTCAATGCTCAAGGTAGCATGTGGCACTGCACGTAAACGGGCTTTATCAATAAGCTTTCCGGTTACACGACAAATACCATATGTTTTATTCTCGATTCGCATTATTGCTTTTTCGAGGTGATCAATAAAAGTAATCTGGCGACTTGCCATTTGTGAGAGTTGTTCTCTCTCCATGCTTACACCACCATCTTCCATTGTCATGTAACGGTTTTCACTTTCATCACCACCCATTTCATCTTTGCGGGTAATTAAGCCTTGCAGGTACGTCAGCTCTTTTTTAGCTGCGTCCAGCTTCTTGTTTATGAGTTCTCTGAACTCTACCAGTTCTGCGTCACTGTATCTCATAGTTGGAACGGTTTGTTGCTGTGCAGGAGTATCCAGCACACTTTTAGTAAAATCTGGTTCGTATTTTTTTACCGACTTGGTTTTAATATCGGGCATTACCACTTTCGTTGGTCTTTGCTCTACTACCGGCGCCTTTTTAAATGGCGGCGGCGGCACGGTGGACTTAGGTTCTGGTTTGGGTGTTGCAACAGGTACAGGTAACTTCTTTTTAATAGTTCCTGCAGGTACTGGTTTTACAGCTGGTTTTGATGCTGCTACTTTCGCAGCCGGTTCGCTTTTCGCTGCAGCCGCTGGTTTTACAGGAGCAGCAGGTTTGGCAGGCGCATCATTCTTAACTGGTGTTTTTGTTGTTTTTTCAACGGATTTAACCGCTTTCTTAGGTTCCGGAGTTTTGGCAACTGGTTTGGCAATGGCTTTTTTGGCTACAGGCTTCGGCGCGGGTGTTGCTTTTTTGGCAACAGGCTTAGCCGCCGCTTTTTTTGCTGGCGCTGCTTTTGGAGCAGGTTTCACAACTTTCTTAGGGGCTGCTTTTTTAGCAGCTGGCTGCGGTTTTTTCTTCGCAGGTACCGCTTTAGGAGCAGGTTTTACTGCTTTTTTTGCGGGTGCAGCCTTTTTCTTTGTTGCCATAACTGTTTTCCTTTTTCCGGTTAATCAAATAATTGGGCCCCGCGCTGCGGGGGTCTGGAAAAGGCCATTTATAAAAATGGCTTAGTTTATCAATTAATGGATTTTGTTACCTGGATCTTTAATGAAATATCGTTCACTTCAATTTCAGTGCCATCATTCAGTCCGTCAACAAGTTCTAACTTGTCGGCAAGGATTTCAGTGCGAATATATTCATCAAATTGGCTGACTGATTGTTTTACGATTTCACTATCAGCAAGCCTTACCATAATACGGTCCGTGAGTTCGTAGCCGTTATCCTTCCGTATCTTTTGTATTCTGTTGACAAGCTCCCTTGCATTTCCTTCGCTTTCCAGTTCGGGGGTGAGTGTAACATCCAAGGCTACTGTTAATATACCTTTGTTGGCTACCATCCAGCCGGGAATGTCCTCGCTGGTGATTTCCACCTCATTAAGTTGTAATATTAATGGTTCGTTATCAATTAACAAAGAATAAGTACCTTCTTTTTCTAATAAAGCGATGTCTTCTTGTGTAAATTGACCAATCGCAACTCCTGCCGCTTTCATTTTACCCCCCAGCTTCTTACCGAGCGCCTGGAAGTTCGGTTTTATTTTCTTCTTAATAAAGCCTTCTGTGTCGGTTAAATACTGTATTTCCTTCACATTTACTTCCGTTTTGATCAAATCTTCCACTTTTTGTAGCTGTCCCTTCATGGAAGTGTTGAAAACAGGGATCAATACCCTTTGAAGTGGCTGACGAACCTTAATGTTGACCTTTTTCCTCAACGAAAGGATCAAAGAAGAGGCATCCTGCGCCAATTGCATTCTTTCTTCGAGCGCCAGATCGATAAATTCCTCTTTCGCTTTCGGATATAATACATGGTGAACAGAAGCAGCATCTGTTTTGCCCGTCACGGCGTTCAGGTTGCCAAACAACCAGTCGGAGAAGAACGGTGAAACCGGTGCCATTAATCGGGCAATGGTTTCAAGACACTCATACAGGGTTTGGTATGCGCTTATTTTGTCGTGCTCGTACTCGCCTTTCCAGAAACGGCGACGGCAAAGACGAACGTACCAGTTGCTAAGTTGCTCATCCACAAAGTCTTCTATCAGACGGCCCGCTAAAGTAGGCTCGTACTGGTTGAAGTTCTCCGTCACATTTTTCACCAAAGACTGAAGCGATGACAGAATCCATTTATCGATCTCAGGTCTTTGATCTACAAGTATGTAGGCTTCTTTGAAAGCAAATCCGTCTACGTTAGCGTACAATGCGAAGAACTGGTAAGTATTATAAAGTGTTCCAAAGAATTTACGCTGAACTTCTTTGATACCTTCTATATCAAATTTCAAACTATCCCATGGAGAAGCGTTGGTGATCAGGTACCAGCGGGTGGCGTCCGCACCAAATGTGCCGATGGTTTCAAATGGATTCACCACGTTGCCGAGGCGCTTACTCATTTTGTTACCATTCTTATCCAGCACCAATCCGTTGGAAACTACCGTTTTATACGCAACATTGTCAAACAGCATTACACCCAACGCGTGAAGCGTATAGAACCAGCCACGTGTTTGGTCAACGCCTTCTGCGATGAAATCTGCCGGGAAAGCAGTTCCTTTATCAATTGCGTCTTTGTTTTCGAATGGGTAGTGCCACTGCGCATAAGGCATCGCGCCACTGTCGAACCAAACGTCGATCAAATCTGGCTCGCGGTGCATTGGTTTGCCGTCTTTGCTTACCAACACCACTTCGTCCACATATGGTTTGTGCAAATCAAGGATGCCGTCGTGCAAATAGTGTTTATTTACATCACCGCCCAGCACTTCATTTGCTTTTCTTATTTCTGTGTTCAGTTCTTCTATTGAACCGATGCATTTTTCTTCACTTCCATCTGCTGTTCTCCAAACCGGAAGCGGCGTACCCCAATAACGGCTACGGCTAAGGTTCCAGTCTACCATATTTTCCAGCCAGTTACCAAAACGGCCCTCGCCGGTTGCTTTTGGTTTCCAGTTGATGGTTTTGTTCAGTTCCACCATTCTGTCTTTAACGGCGGTAGTTTTGATGAACCAAGCATCCAGCGGATAGTACAAAACAGGTTTATCGGTTCTCCAGCAGTGCGGATAGCTGTGTTCGTATTTTTCTACTTTGAAGGCGCGGTTTTCTTTTTTCAGTTTTACGCTGATGTCTACGTTTACGTCAACATAATTCTGTTCGTCCTTGTAATTTTTTACGTAGCGGTGGCTAAATTCACCAAGACCGTCCACGAATTTTCCTTCGCGGTCAACGAGGGTCAAAATGCCAATGCCATATTTTTTGCCCACTTTATAGTCATCCGCACCAAATGCAGGAGCGGTGTGTACGATACCTGTACCATCTTCTGTAGTTACAAAGCTGTCTACCAACACGCGGAACGGATCGCCTCCGGATTTTTCCGGCGTGTTTGCTTCGTAAGGAAGCAATTGTTCGTAACGCAAGCCTTCGAGTTGCTTTCCTTTGAACTCAGCCAATATTTGCCAAGGCAATAATTTTGTTTCTGCAGTGTAACCCGCGAAATCTCCATTTTCACCTTCTGGTTTGAAGTATTTGCCGATCAGGTTTTTCGCCAGCACAACATTTACCGGTAAGTGGGTGTATGGGTTAAATGTTTTAACCAAAACGTAATCAATATTTCCGCCAACTGTCAAACCAAGGTTGGAAGGAAGTGTCCATGGAGTGGTCGTCCAGGCAAGGAAGAAAACTTCGTCGTTTCCAGCTGCGTCGAACAAAAATTGAGCGTCGCCATTTTTTGCAGTCTTAAACATTGCTACAGCACTGGTATCCTTCACATCTTTGTAAGTACCGGGTTGGTTCAATTCGTGGGAACTTAAACCTGTTCCCGCAGCGGGAGAATATGGCTGTATAGAAACGCTTTTGTACAAAAGCCCTTTTTCATACAGGCGCTTTAAGCACCACCAAAGTGTTTCAATGTATTCATTTTCAAAGGTTACATAAGGATTCTTCAGGTCAACCCAGTAACCCATTTTTGTAGTCAGTTCGTCCCATTTGTCTTTGTAACGCAAAACTGCTTCGCGGCATTTCTGGTTATATTCAACAATTGATATTTTTTTGCCGATATCTTCTTTTGTGATACCCAGTTCTTTTTCAACGCCTAACTCAACAGGCAAACCATGGGTATCCCAGCCGCCTTTGCGTTTTACCTGGAAGCCCTGCATTGTTTTATAGCGACAAACCAGATCTTTTAATGTTCTTGAAATAACGTGGTGAATTCCGGGCATACCATTCGCACTTGGGGGACCTTCGTAAAACACGAACGGTTCTGCACCCTCTCTCAATGAAACGCTTTTTTCAAAAGCCTGGTTCTCAGCCCATTTTGCCAATATTTCCTGCTCTATTGTTGGTAGATTCAGTTGGTTGAATTCACGATATTTTGTTGTAGACATAGTCAAATCTCCAATATATATAAAAATAGTTTGCAAAGGTATTGAATAATTGAAAGTGGAAAGTTGAAAGTTGAAAATGGAGTTTAGGTAGTTTTCACGCAGATAGTCTTTCGGTTTCACGCGGCGAGCGCGGCGGAGCAACGACGCAGCGTCGTTTCGTTGAAGATGCGGTTCCCGATGTTTCACGCAAAGACGCGGAGGAGTAGAGGGGGAAATCGTAATTCAATAATTCGCTGCGTCGCCGCTTCGTTGCGTTCGCTGCGAGAAACCTAACACGTGACACTCCCGAGAGGGAATAAAAAAAGACGCCCTTTCGGGCGTCTCTACTTGATCATGATATATTAAAACTAAAACCAACTTTTATTCCAGGTCACATCGGAGCCGGGAACATTACGTCTTGAACGCCTTGCAACATCAATTGCATGTTTAATCATGGCGTAAAATATCATTAGAATGAATATGAATGTCAATGGCGGAATACCCATCATAGAAACCCATTTACCACCAAAGTATCTGCGCATCGGGCGTTTCAGTCTTTCTGCTATCAGGTACATACTTGGTACCATTACAAGGGTCATAAAGAACGCGAACGCCAAACCGAAGATGATGGTCCACGACAATGGTTTCCAGAAAGAAGCATTGTCACCACCAAAGAAAATGCGTGGGTCCAACTCAGAGAACAGCGTTACGAAGTTGATGTTGAAACCAACTGCCAGCGGTATCAGTGCAAGGATTGCCGCCATTGCAGTAAGTAGTACCGGAATGATACGTGTTTTACCTGCCTGTACAACCGCTTCTCTTGTTTTCATACCACGTGACCTTAATTCGTCGGCAAACTCGATCACGAGGATACCATTCTTCACCACGATACCGGCCAGACCCACAATACCAATACCCGTCATTACCACTGATACCTGCATTCTGGTGAAAGCAAATCCAAGCATTACCCCAATCACACTGAATATGATTTCCGTAAGGATGATTACTGGTTTACTGATGGAGTTGAATTGCAATACCAGGATTATCAGGATCAACATCAGCGCCAGCACCAATGCTTTCATCAGGAAGGCACCAGTTTCAGCCTGTTGCTCGCCTTCACCGGTTTGTTTGATGGTCACTCCATCTTGTTTGCCTTTGAATTTGTCGATGTATTTAGTGATATCCTGGTTCACCGCTGTTGGCGTGTATCCTTGTGATGTAAGTACGTTTGAACGCAAAACGATCATACGTTTCTGATTCTTACGTTTCACACTACCTAACGTACTTGTATACTCGATCTTTACGAGCGAACTGATTGGAATGCTTTTCACGCGACCTGTTGATATATCACGGAAAACAACATTCATGTTTAGCAATTCAACAAGATTTTTTCTTTGTATCTCATTGTTTCTAAGCTGGATCTTGTATTCCTCTTTTCCTTCCTTAATTTTTGAAACCTCTTTACCAAACAATGCTGTTCTCAATTGTCCACCAACTTGTGCTGAAGACACGCCTTCTATCAGCGCTCTTTCACGGTCAACAGTAAGTGAAATTTCAGGATTGTTCAGATCGATGTCCATTTTCAACTCTTCTACACCCGGCACCTGGATGGAGTCCAGATAATTTTTCAAACCCACTGCTGTTTTAATGAGGTTGTCAAAATCTTCACTTGCTACTTCGATGTTCACCGGAGGATCTGTAGGAGGACCACCTTGTTCCTGATCAACAGATATTTCCGCACCAGGAATACCTTTCAGTGCACCGCGTATGCTGTCAAGAAACGGTCTTGAAGAAACGCCGTGACGTTTTTCATATTCTACAAATGACACCTGAATTCTTCCCAATTCGCTTCGTGTACTTCTGTCGCCACTGTTAGGATCGCTGGCACCTACGGCTACGTTGGAAATCACGCTTTCTACCATAGGGTTCTTTTTGCCATTTTCCATACCCAACACTTTGTACACTTTTGTCTCGAGCGTACGGGTAACTGAGTCTGTATAATCCACAGATGTTCCCACCGGCAATTTCAGGTAAACGAATATCTGGTTAGGATCGCTTTGCGGGAAAAATACAACAGGCACATTTCTCGCACCGAAGAACATAAATGAGAAGATCAGCAAAATCACCGTGCTGAGCAGCAACCATACTGGTCTCCAACCTTTCAGCGCCCATCTCAGCAATGTTTCATAGTGGCTCATGATCCATGGCAACGCTTTGTTCTGGAACGAATGTATGATGCTATCCAGGAAGAATTTATTCAGCAAGACGAGTATTGTAATGAACAATAACAGGTTGCCCCAGAACGTGTACATATTAATAACCACTTCATCAGTTGCAGATTTAGCCGCACTCGGTGCAGACATTCCTACCACGTCCAGTATGATACCGAGACCAACTGCAAGCCACAAACCGGGCTTTTTGAAGATGGCATATTTTGATTCTTTAGTGCCGTCTTCCGGATGGTTCATGAAGTCAACTGCAAACACAGGGTTCATGATGAAGGCCACGATCAGCGATGCTGTTAAAGTAAATATCAACATCGTTGGCAGATAGATCATGAATTTACCGATGATGCCCGGCCAGAACATCAAAGGAACGAATGGCGCCAATGTGGTTAAAGTACCTGCCAACACTGGCACAAATACTTCACCGGCTGCAGCCATCGCAGATTTTTCAGTACTGATCTTTCCCTTATTTTCCATGAAGATGCGGTGCGTGTTTTCAATTACCACAATCGCATCATCTACTATGATACCCAAACCAAACAATAGCGCAAACAACACCATGAAGTTCAACGTTACGTGCGTTCCGATGATCAAATCTGCCGCTGGCAGGAACATAAATGCAAGGAACATACTAAGCGGAACAGACAGTGCCACGAAGAACGCATTCACTACGCCCATGAAGAACATCAGGATCACCAATACCAATATGAACCCGATCACGATTGAATTTACGAGATCATTGAATGATGTTTTTGTTGGCTTACTGCTATCACCTGTTACAACGATGTTCAAATCTTTCGGAAATGAGCCGCGCATTTCTTCCACCGTTTTCTTCACATCATCACTTGTTTCAATGAGGTTTTCACCGGAACGTTTAATGATGTTTAGCGTAACTACGTTCTTGCCATCAAGTCGTGCATAACTTTCTCTTTCCTTAATAGTGTCTTTTATGGTCGCGATATCTTTCAGATAAATCGGCTTACCTGACTGGTTTTTTAAAACAACTTTTTCAATGTCTGCAGCAGTTTTGAATTGGCCCTTTAATTGAAGGTTGCGTTTCATTGTTCCCACATCCAGCAAACCACCGGAGATGTCCATGTTTTCTCGTGCTACAGCACCATCAATATCATCGAAGGTTATTCCTGCGCTGCGCATTTTATAGTTGTCCACATTGATCTGAAACTCTCTTTCTGGCGCACCTACGATATCTACGCGGTTAATCTGCGACAACTCTTCCAGTTTATCTTTCATGTCATCAGCATACTTTTTCAAACGCTGCTGGTTGTAGTCGCCGCTTATGTTTACGTACATGATAGGGAAGTCGCTGAAGTTCACTTCCAGTGCAGTTGGTTCTTGCGTAAGATCGGTTGGCAAATCCTGTTTGGCTTTGTCAATCGCATCTTTCACTTTTTGCAAACCATCCTGCACATTTACGTCTGTTTCAAATTCTACTACAATGGCAGAATAATCCTGCACAGACGTACTGGTAAACTTTTTGATCTTGGCACCCGTGATGCTTTTGATCTGTTTTTCTATTGGTCTTGTTACCAGGTTCTCGATATCTTTTGGTGAGTTACCTACATAAATTGTTTGCACATAAATAGTAGGAATCACGATATCTGGAAATTGCTCTTTTGGCAACGTTACGAACTGAAAAATTCCGATAATGCTCAGGAAGATCATGAGCAGGTATATGGAAGTTTTATTTTTAATACTCCACGTTGTAATGGCGAAGTCTTTGAATTTTCCGGAAAAGTTTTCTAATGCACTCATGGTATGTGTTTCTGAGTATAGTTATTTAATGCTTGTTGCGAGAACTGATTGAATTATTGAATAATTGATTGACCGATAATAGTCATTGGTTACAACATTCAACCACTCAGTTATTCAATTATTCAATTATTCAGTCATTGTCCTAGCTCGTAGTGATCAACTGTCCGTCATACAAGCTTTGGAAGCCTTCTGTAATCAGCTGGTCGCCTTGTTGCAAACCAGATTTGATTTCTACTTTGTCTCCATAAGTTTGCCCGATAGAGATAGGTCTCTTCTTTGCAACCAGTTTTCCTTTGTCTTGCGTAGCTACCAGCACATATTTGCCTTTATCATCGGTTTGCAATGTATTGATAGGAATAGTGATTACACTTGGTGTTGAATAATCCTGAATTTGCGCCAATGCAATTTGGTTCGGGCGCAAGTCTTTATCAGTTGGTAATTGTACTTCGATGTAGAAAGTTCTTGTATCCGGGTCAATCAATCGGCCGGCCACATGCACCTTGCCCATTATAACTTTGTTATTGACTTCAGGTAAAGTTATTCTCACCGGAGAACCAACTTTTACATTTGACTGATAAGATTCCGGCACCTGTACAACCGCTTTTAATGCGCTCGTGTTCACCAAACGCAACTGAGGTGAAGTTCCTGCCATGCCGGCAAAAGTTTCGCCAACCCTTACATTCACTTCGTCCATTATTCCGTTCATATCTGCATATACATTGGTAAAGCCAAGTTGTTCCTGCAATACCTTAATTTGATTTTCAGTGATGTCTACTTGATTCTTAGCGTTAATCACTTCAACTTCAGCTCCTATTTTTTGGTCCCACAAATTTTTACGTCGTTGATAGATATCTTTGTTATACGCTAACTGGGTTTGATAAGTTGCAATGTTTTGTTTTACAACTGCGTCGTCCAGTTTTAAAAGCAACTGGCCTTTTTTTACAACATCCCCTTTCTTCACATAAATTGCTCTCACTACTCCGGGACCACCACGCGGAGCCACATACGAAATATTATCTGCATCAACTTTTCCCTGCAGATCCACATAGTGCGTAAACGGCACCGGTGCAAGCGAAGAAACGCCGACCAGTTTTGGCTTTTCTGCCTTTACAGAAGAGGGGTCGAGCTTTGCTATATCAGCTTCGAGAGATGTTATTTTTTTATTCAAAGCCTCCTGGTCCTGTTTCAGTTTTGCCAGTTCTTCTTTTTTAATATCTACAGGTTTTTTGGAAGTATCACTGCTTCCGCACGAAACCATCAATGTTGTGCTAAGAGCAATTAGTGTTATGTTGAAAATGCGTTGCATAATATGTTGTTTTTAGCAGAGACAAGGCAATGCCTTGTCTGTACGGTGTTGAAAATTTTTTTAAGGTAGTTTGCCTGTTGCTTTCACATAGTCGATCTTAGCAATTACAGCATCATATAAACTGCTTGTGTAGTTGCTTTGAGCAGTAATCAGATCCGCCTGCGCATTGGTAATCTCAAGATTTGAGGACAATCCCATTTCATACTTCTTCTTTGTCTGGTTATACACTTGCTCGGCCAGGTCCATGTTTTTCTTTTGAAAATCCAGTGTGATAATTGCTGCTCTGAAATTGTTTTGTGCCATTGCTACATCATTGTCAATTGAAAGTTTCAGATTGTCCATTTGATTGTTTGCCTGCTCAAGTTGCAATTTTGCTTTCTTAATATTGGCGTCTTTTGCAAAGCCATCAAATATTGGAACGGCAATATTCACTCCGATGTTCCATCCTGTGTACCAATCTCCTTTTTTGAAAATGTTGAACTGATCCCTGTAAGCATTTTTCGAGAAGGTGCTTGAAAGACTTGCTGTTGGGAGATATGCATATTTATATCTCTTTATGTTATACTCATTTAACTCTTTTGCCAGCTCCAACGTTTGGTACTCTTTTCTGTCTTCGTACTTGTAAGTGCTTCCTTCTAATACCCCGCTTCTCAATTTTTCATCAGTTACATCATCTGTTAGAATCAGGCTGTCGTGGATAGGCATGCCGATTAAGAACTTAAGACCGGTATAACCGTTGTCGATGGTTCGTTCAACTTTCAATTTTTGGGTCTGAAGATTTGCAAGCTGAACTGTAGCTTTATCAACCTCCAGTTGTTCTACAAATCCATTTTGAAACATCGCTTTTGAATCACTCAATAATTTTGCTATTCTTTCTATGTTGGCATCAATTTGTGCTACTTGTGTTTTGCTTACTATCAACTGATAATATACTTTGTAAATGTTTACTTTAATATTCTCAGTTGTTACTTCTGCGTTCTTTAGCTGATAGTCCAAGGACGCCTGCCTGGCCTGCAATCCAACAAATACCTGCCCGTCAAATAAAATCTGATTGAGCGTAGCGCTTGCAGAAGCGGACCATTTGGTACCAAACGCAGCCTGTACATAGCCGTAATCGCTAGGTGCCACAATGGGGTTACCGTCTCCGTTTTTCACACCTTCCTGCGTAAGCACACCATAGGTGGCCATTGAAATAAAGTTTGGAAAAACCTGCACGGGAACATGTGGAAAATAAGTGGAGCCCAATGATCCGTTCACTTGCGGATATGCTGCGGCTGTAATTTGCCTGTTGGTTTGTTCCTGAATTTTGTACTCAAGTAAAGCGTTCTTTACTATTGCGTTGTTTTTTGTAGCGTAATCTATCGTTTCCTTAACGGAAAAGCTATGTATCTGCGGAGGCTGCGCTGATTGCTGGGCCATTGCACCGATACACAACATCAACATCAAAGCTGCGATAAGGTTGATTTTTCTAACTTCCCTCATGGTGTTGTTTTTTACGGTCAAATAAATATTTCTCTATCTGTTTATATCCTTTCGGAGTGCTTAAGCCAAATAAGAAGTGCACCATCAGCTCCATGTGTACGTCTGCCGGCGTGTGCTTTTCTGGCGAAAATGTGTTGGGGTTAAATGAAAAGTAAACCGATTCTACCCTGAACTTCGAAAGAATTTCGATGTTGATCTCCGGCCTGTACAGTCCTTCTTGTATGCCTCGATTCAGATTGTCCTCAATGCCTTTGTACAAAAACTCATCTTTAAAACTTTGAAATTTCCTGAAAGCTTCATAGTGAAATTTGTGCAGATCAAAAACCATGGCAGGGTGCATGTCCCGCAAATGCGCAATCACCCGGTCCATTGCGAGAAACACTTCATGCACTGCATTCTCAGCATCAAGTTTACACGACAGGCAATCCTGTTCAGATGATTCGAGATGGTCTTTTACGACCTCGCTCACAATGTCATCTTTGTCGGTAAAGGATTGATAGATGGTTTTCTTTGAAATACCGAGTTGCGTAGCAATCTCATCCATAGTCACGGAGCGGATACCGTAGCGCTTGAAAAGCTCGTTGGCTTTTGACTTAATCCGATCTTTCATTTCCATATTCCAATAAATTCTGAAGGCAAAACTATGGAAACTTTTCGTGTAACAAAAGTTTCCATAAACTTTTTTTACCATTCATAATATTTTCATGGAACTGAAGTTGTCTTGATTGAATCGTTTGAACTTCAATGTTTAAGCGGCAAAAAATGGTCGGGTCAGGCATTTTTGCCTGACAATTACCAGTCCAAAATCGTTGTATTTAGTGGATAATATTCAAAAACAACCACACAAAAGGCGTCGCTACAAGGAGCGAATCGAAGCGATCCAGAAAGCCACCATGACCGGGCATAATGCTGCCGCTGTCTTTCACGTTGGCCATGCGTTTTAGTTTGCTTTCCAGCAAATCGCCAAGCGTTCCCATAATTGCCGCAATGGAGGAAATGCCGATCAGTTCAGTTGTAGTCGCGGCGTCAAGAGCTCTGCCCACAAGCGTAACCGTTACAATGCATAGCACCATGCCGCCAATGGTTCCTTCCCATGTTTTTTTAGGAGAAATTTTGGAGAAGGGTGTTTTGCCAATCAGTGAACCTACGATGTATGCCATCGTATCATTTATCCAGATTGAACAAATGATAAGTATAGGAATGATCCAGCCTTTATCGGGATCAGAAGGATTTCGCATGTCTATCATCAAAGCAATGCTGAGTGATATGTACAACAACCCGAGAAACGAATAGCCAATATTTTTTGAGTTGATATTTTTTGTAAACAACAATTCGGAAATGGGTAGAATAAAAAGCGCAATTAACCCAACCCACCAGCCAATAGCGTGTAAACTTAATCCGCCGATGTGAAAATATTCATTGGTGGCAAATAACATGAGGCACCAGCCGGCAATAATAATTGCGTATTTATGGAAAGGTGTGATTTTGTTGTAGTTCCCATCAATCAATCCGATGAGTTTTTGATACTCTATCCAGCAACCAAAATGTACAATGGAAAATAATATAAAAAAACTCCAGTAGTTCCACAGAAGGCCGGTTAGCATTACAGCTACAAATAATACTGCAGTAAGTGTCCGGGTTTTAAAGGTTTGCCAGTTAAATGCCATTGCGGTTTATGGTTTTATTCAAGATAATTGGTTTATTATTCGTCGTTCTTGCCAATGCTGTTTATGTCTATTGTGAAATCGTCGTTATCATATATCTCACCATAATGTGTATGCGAAATACGTTTCATCCAAATGAGCATTAAAACTATGGACAAACAGCTTACGACCACTAACCAAACATTAAAATGAGCGTCTTCTACCATTGTTTTGGGATAAAAATACAATACCAAAATCTGCATGGCATTGTTTAAAAAGTGCATCAGTATTCCCGGCCAAAGACTGCCGCTGTACCAATACAAGGCGCCTAACAAAGCACCTAAAACTAATCGAACAAGAAATCCTGAAAACTCCATGTGGGCAGCTGAAAAAACAAATGCTGTAACAAGAATGCCTATTACAGGACTTTTAAATAGCCTTATGAAAATGCGCTGCAAAGCTCCTCTGAAAAAAATCTCTTCCATCACCGCGGGAATCACCCCGAATACAATGATGTTCATAAAAAGATCCTTCGCTGACGGCATCACCAGCATTTTATTCATCATTTCCTTGTTCAAATCATCGAGTCTCTTAAATGTTTCGTGTAAACCGGAAGGAAGATGAATTTGCTTGTTAATAATGGCGAACCAACTAATTGCAGGTAATGAGGCAAGTAATATTATTACGGCGATGGACAGAAATATCTGCGGCGTTGGTTTTTTAAATCCGAGGAACTTAAATGGGTGATGATCAGACATGTAGCTGAACAAAAAACCAGACATTCCAAAAACAAATACAGAACTAACAGCCAGGTTAAGCTTCGATGCAGTCACCGCCGCAGGGCTAGTCGGGTTCATCAATTCATCGAGGGAAATATGATATGCTCCCGCAATAGAATATGCGGCGGCAGAGCCTAAAACGGCGCTTGTAAGGAAGAAAAGAGCGCCTAAGATTATAAATTGAAGCCAAACGGGCTTGTATTTTAAATAAGTGTTCATAAATGGTTCGGTAAAATGCTTGTAAATTTGCAGCTCAAAATTAGTTTTCCGCTGGCAGATAGAAGTATATAAATAAATTTTATTTGCTAAATAGCCTCCGGAAAGCGTCCAAGATAATTATGGTTACAATCGGCAACTTACAACTTCCTGATTTCCCTTTGCTACTTGCTCCAATGGAGGACGTAAGCGATCCCCCTTTCCGAGCGGTGTGTAAAGACAACGGCGCCGATCTTATGTATACCGAATTCATCAGCAGTGAAGGATTGATTCGTGATGCTATTAAAAGCCGCCGTAAACTGGATATATTTGATTATGAACGTCCTGTGGGCATTCAGATATTTGGCGGAGACGAAGAAAGCCTTTCTCTTGCCGCTAAAATTGTGGATGTTACCAACCCGGATCTGCTGGATATCAACTTCGGATGTCCCGTGAAAAAGGTTGCCATGAAAGGTGCCGGAGCGGGTGTTTTGAAAGACATCGACCTGATGGTGCGGCTGACAGATGCTGTTGTAAAAAGCACTAAACTGCCAGTTACGGTGAAAACCCGCCTTGGCTGGGATGACAATACAAGAAATATTGAGGAAGTAGCAGAACGTTTACAAGATGTTGGTATCAAGGCACTTGCGATTCATGGAAGAACGCGTACCCAAATGTATAAAGGGCAAGCTGATTGGACACTGATCGGAAAAGTGAAAGACAACCCTCGTATCAAAATTCCCATCTTTGGAAACGGAGATATTGACTCTCCGGAAAAAGCGGTTGAGTACCAAAATCGTTATGGCGTTGATGGTATCATGATCGGCCGTGCGGCTATTGGTTATCCCTGGATATTTAATGAAATAAAACATTTTGCCGCAACAGGCACTCATTTGGCTCCGCCAACGGTGGAAGAAAGAGTGGCGGTTTGTAAAAAACATTTACATAAATCGCTGGAGTGGAAAGGGCCAATCGTAGGTATTTTCGAAATGCGCCGTCATTACGCGAACTACCTGAAAGGTTTACCAAACATTAAAGAGTTTAGAGGAAAACTGGTTACGCTGACCACTGAAGCTGAAATTAATGAAGTGCTGGATGCAGTTACTTCTTACTATACAGGTTTCGAGTTTCCTAAAACAGAAATAGAACTGATCAACTATCATGAAAAATGCCCGATCGACTAGGGTTAAGGAAAAAATCAAAAGTAAAAAACGCTGTAATGCAATGCTGATAAGCCTTATCAAGCAACTCAGCACTTGATGCTTTTGAATTTTCCCTTTTTACTTTTGACTTAATAGTCTCGTGTCTCTATAAAAATTAAAATACATCTATGAAAATTTGGGTTCTGGCCATTCCCGCAATGGCACTATTCACTTCTTGTGAAACTTTACAATTACCGCAAACATCAACAGGTACAGGTACAACAACTACGAAATCTTCAGGTGTCGTTACAGAAAATGATGCGGCCCAGGGCATCCGCGAAGCCTTGACACAAGGCATAACTAAAGCCGTTTCAACCCTCAACGTAACTAACGGATTTTTGGGAAACCAGGCTTATAAAGTGCTTTTACCTCCTGACGCTGTTAAGGTTGAAAACACATTGCGCACTTTAGGTATGGGCGCACAAGTAGACAAAGCGATTACTCAAATTAACCGTGCAGCAGAAGATGCGGTAGGTCAGGCAACTCCTATTTTCATTAATGCCATCAAACAAATGAGCATTACCGATGCACTAAACATTGTGAAAGGCGGAAACAATTCTGTAACCAATTATTTTAAAGACAAAACAAATTCACAATTACTGACAGCTTTTGCTCCTTCCATAAAACAATCATTGGATAAAGTAAGCGCCACGAAGTATTATTCAGACATTGTAAATATTTACAACAAGCTTCCTACAACAGTTCAAAAAATAAACCCTGATTTGCAAAACTATGTGGCTAGAAAAGCAACTGACGCATTGTTTGATCAGATTGCCAAAGAAGAAGTTGCCATCAGAACAGATCCGATGGGCCAGGCTTCTGCTATTTTGCAAAAGGTCTTCGGGAAGTAGAGAGCACACTGATGACACTGATTTGACTGATTTACACAGATTTTTTTCGTTATTCAAGACGATATTTTGAAATCAAAAGGTTCCGATTGTTCGGAACCTTTTTTAATTTTTACTTTTTCAACGCTGGCACAAAAAAGCAAAAAGGGTCCAATTGCTTGAACCCTTTTTACTTCTTACTTTTTATTTTTTACTTCTTCTCTCCGCCTTCTTGTGGAGGCTGCTGAGGAGGTCGGTTTGGTCTTTTTTGATGATGCTGCCTGTTGTGCTGAGGGGGTCTTTGCTGCGGATTTTCCTTCTGCGGCTGCTGTCCCTGTCCTTGCGGCGGCCTTTGCTGAGCGTTTCCTCCTTGTTGCTGTTGAGGCGCTGGTCTTTGACCCTGGCCTTGTTGCTGAGGTCTTGGCTGCTGAGGCGGCCTGTTTTGTTGTTGCGGCTGTTGAGGTTTTCCTTGTTGCTGAGGTTTAGTTCCCACGCTTCTTTGCTGCGGATTGTTTCCTCCCTGACCTTGCGGCGGCGGCTGACGCTCGTTTCTGGTCTTATTGTGATGTTGGGCAGAATGCTTTTTCTTTCTGTCATTCTTATCAAGGCTTTGCAAGCTGATCTGACCAACCACATCTACAAACTCAGGTTCTACTTCCTTCACCTTAGTACTGGTAACTTCAACTACCTCTAGCTCGTCAGGTACAATGCCCTGCATATTCAGAGATCGTATTTTTTTAACACGGTCAATTGCTACGGGATATTGCTTTGTGCTGTCAGGCAACACATACCACATCAGGTTTTTGAAAATGTCTTTCTTTATCAGGATCGCATTTCCTCTTCCTACTTGTAATGTATCTGCATTTTCAGGGAACTGCTGCAATGCATCAAGATAAGTGTCCAGCTCATAATTCAAACAACATTTCAAACGTCCGCACTGGCCGCTGAGTTTTGTCTGGTTGATGGAAAGGTTTTGATAACGTGCAGCTGTAGTATTTACGCTCTTAAAATCTGTGAGCCACGTGCTGCAGCAAAGTTCGCGACCGCAACTTCCTACACCACCTACTTTTGCGGCTTCCTGGCGGGCACCGATCTGGCGCATTTCCACCTTTACTTTAAACTCGCTGGCGTACACTTTGATCAGTTCACGGAAGTCAACGCGATCATCTGCTATGTAAAAGAAAGTCGCTTTTCTGCCATCGGCCTGCATTTCCACCTGGGAAATTTTCATGTTCAGCTTTAGCTGTTTTGCAATGGCTCTCGAGCGAATAACGGCTTCGGGTTCTCTTGCTTTGTTTACGTCCCGTACCTCAATGTCTCTGTCAGAAGCGCGGCGAAGAATTTTCTTCATGTCGGCATCAAACTCGTTCACGCCTCTTTTTTTCATTTGCAGGCGCACCATTTCTCCCGTCATTGAAATTTCTCCTACATCAAATCCACTTACTCCTTCAACAGTTACATTTTCACCTTTTTCAAAGTGCTGTAAGGTTGTATTTCTAAAAAAGTCTTTTCGGCTTCCATTATTAAAGCTGATCTCGACCACTTTGCAAGCGCTTTCAACATCTGCAAAGGGGAGATTGGCAAGCCAGTCGTGCACATTCATCCGGTTGCAACCTCCTGAACTGCATCCGCCATTGCTTTTGCATCCGTTCGGTTTTCCGGTACCGCAACTACCACATCCCATGTATATATAGGTTTACGAGTATTAAAAAATTTATTTCAAATCCGGCAAATCAATCAATAATGTATTTTACCAGGACATATTTCACAAATATAGGTCAAATAAGATTGCAAGTTGCCCGGTATATCAGGTCGCCGGCGGCCGGCAGCCGGATGCCGGTGTTTAATGCCGGATATTCTTCTTCAAATAAGGACAGGCCTTACTTTCAACCTCCATTTTCACTTTTCAACTTTCAATTTTCAATTCGGCGCCGCAACGGCGAAGGCAATTCGCCCAAACGGTTAACCTTTTCTTAATCACTGGTTAATATAGAGGTAATATGTTATAAGCAATTTTGGAAAACCAAAAGCATGGAAAAGCGTTCTGTAGATGTTGCTGTGTTGTCCGACCTTCATTTAGGTACTTATGGCTGCCACGCCAAGGAGATCCTCAATTACCTCAAAAGCATCTCTCCACAAATCCTCATCTTAAACGGCGACGTGATCGACGGCTGGCAATTCAGCAAAAGATACTTTCCCGCGAGCCACATGGGCGTCATCAAAGAAATCATGAGTTTGCTGAGCAAAGGCACCCGCGTAATCTACATTACAGGAAACCATGATGAAATGCTTCGCCGCTACAGCGACATTCAACTCGGAAACTTCCAACTTACGGACAAGGTAGTTATCGAGATCAATAATAAAATGACGTGGATCTTCCACGGAGATGTATTTGACAATACCACGAAAGGGAGCGCAAAAATATTGGCAAAATTGGGCAGCAGTGGCTACGGCATGCTCATTCTGCTGAACAAGTTTGTGAATCGTTGTCTTAAACTAATGGGCCGTGAACGCGTTTCTTTTTCCAAAAAAGTAATGGAAGAAGTGAACAAGGCGGTTACCAAGATCAATGATTTTGAGCAAACGGCAGCAGAACTCGCCATCGAAAAGAAATATGACTACGTTATCTGTGGGCATATTCATCAGCCGCAAAAAAGATTGATTGAAACCAAGGACGGAAGTGTGATGTACCTCAACTCAGGCGACTGGGTGGAAAATCTTACTTCCCTGGAATATTATGGCAACGACTGGCACATTTACGAATACGATGAAGCCAAGTTTGAAAATACCAGGCACGAACACGCCGAACCCACTTTGAATGTGGTTACAGACGACATTCATTTTTATATAAACTCATTAGCTATTTAAAACCCAATCCATGAAAATTTTATACGCAGTGCAGGCAACGGGAAACGGACATATCAGCAGAGCCACACAATTACTTCCTTACATGGAAAAGTATGGCGAAGTGGACGTATTCCTTAGCGGCAGCAACTGCGACCTTGCCACTGATCTCCCAGTGAAATACCGCAGCAAGGGAATGAGTTTCTTCTACAACAAAAATGGCGGTCTTGATTATTTGAAAACTGCCGGGCATGTTACAACCGGTTTGAAACGTATTATATCAGAAGTACGTTCTCTTCCCGTTGACAAGTATGATGTGGTGATCAATGACTTTGAGAGCATCACATCTTTATCATGTGCGTTTAAAAAAGTGGCTTCGGTGAATTTTGGTCACCAGGCTTCATTTCAATCTTCCTTTGTTCCGCGTCCAGCCAATAAAGAATTTGTGGGTGAAACTGTTTTGAAGAACTATGCGCGTGCTTCGCAATACATCGGCTTACACTTCAAAAGCTATGATGACTTCATTTTCGAGCCCGTCGTTAAAAAAGAAATTCTTGAAGCAAGTCCTGTAAATAATGGACATATCACGGTTTACTTATCAGCTTATCATGATGAAGTTTTGATAAAATATTTCCGCCAGGTCCCACACGTTCGTTTCCATGTGTTTTCGAAACAAGTGAAACAAAAAATAGTTCACGACAATGTCACTTTTATTCCTGTGCAACAAGCGGCCTTTAATGAAAGTATGATCAATTCAATGGGAGTTATCACCGGCGCGGGTTTCGAGACTCCTGCGGAGGTTATGCATTTGCAAAAAAAATTAATGGTAATTCCTATCAAGGGACAATACGAGCAATACTGCAACGCCGCCGCTCTTGATGAATTTGGTGTAAAAGTTCTACAAACAATAGATGAAAACTTTGTTGCACATATCAACCAATGGCTCGACTCTTACACTTACGAGCCTGTCAGTTACACAAATGTAATCCCGGAAGTATTACAGCATTTATTTGAGAGCTATTCTCCGGAGAAGCATTTGGCATTGAACGTGTTACCCGATTTCAAGCAGGTTTTGGCCAGGCTGGGTCTAATAAACATCAGCTTCGATTAATATTGGTAGGGTTTTTGGCTATTTGATATTTACTATTTTTGCATAAGGTAATAAAAATCATTAGCTATGAAGTTTGACAAAATTAAGAATAAAGGACAGGCACGGTTGTTTGAAAGTCAATACCTAGAAATGCTTACCAAAACACACCCTTTAGTGATTTGGGGCATGTACATTCCGATTATTGGTTACTTATTATATCACGCTCACACAAAACTTGGTTTCGATATAACCACAGTGTCACTGGTATTTTTTGGTGGTCTGTTTTTCTGGACATTTTTTGAATACCTCGCTCACCGTTTTTTATTTCACTTTGTAACAGAAAATCCTAAAGCGCAACGCATCGTTTATGTAATGCACGGCAATCACCATGAATATCCGAGAGATAAAGAGCGTTTGTTCATGCCTCCGGTTCCTAGTTTGATTTTAGCTTCTATTATTTTTTCTCTTCAATACTTAGTTCTGCACGGTTATACATTCATGTTCTTCCCTGGCTTTATGTTGGGCTATCTTTTGTATGGCTCTATGCACTACGCTATTCACGCGTGGAACCCTCCATTCAAATGGATGAAACCGTTGTGGAGAAACCATCACCTGCATCATTACAAAAATGATCACATGGGTTATGGTGTTAGTTCTACAATTTGGGACCGCGTGTTTGGAACGATGTTCGATCTTAATAAAGAAAAAGAAGACAAAGAGAAGGTGAAGGATTTGATGTTTAAATAATTGAGAATTGAAAGTTGAAAGTTGAAAATGATATTATGCGAGCCCGCGGAATTTTTTCGTGGGCTTTTTCATTTTTATAAAGTGTCAAATAAAAACCGGAGCAGCCGCACCGTTCATTTTCCACTTTCAATTTCCCCCCATTTTCAATTTTCAACTTTCAATTTTCAATTCTCTACTATCTTTGGTTTCAATTAAAACGATTGTAAATGCAACACTCTAAAATAGCCGGAATAGGAATGTATGTTCCGAAAAACGTTTACACAAATACTGATCTTACGAGCTACATGGACACAAGTGATGAGTGGATACAGGAACGCACAGGCATTAAAGAACGCCGCTATGCAGATCGCACGGGCGAAACGACCACTACAATGGGTGTTGAAGCAGCAAAGATCGCCATTGAAAGAGCTGGCATTACTGCACAGGATATAGATTTTATTGTGTTTGCAACATTGAGTCCCGACTATTATTTTCCGGGCTGTGGTGTGCTTGTTCAAAGAGCCATGAAAATGAAAGAGATTGGTGCGCTTGATGTGCGCAACCAATGCAGCGGTTTTATTTATGCATTGAGTGTGGCCGATCAATTTATTAAAACAGGTATGTATAAAAACATTCTTGTTATTGGCAGTGAGAAACATTCTTTCGGTTTGGATTTTAGCACGAGAGGCAGAAACGTGAGTGTAATATTTGGAGATGGTGCCGGAGCTGTAGTGTTGCAACCCACATCAAAAGAGGGACAAGGGATTTTGAGTACGCATTTGCACAGCGATGGTGGAGAAGCGGAGCTTCTTGCCATGTACAATCCGGGAACGCATGCCAATCATTGGATGGAAAAGAAACTGGCAGACTTCGATGAAGCGGCAATTGGTGAAATGTTTATGAGCCACGAAATGATCGACGCTGCGCAAAATTTTCCTTACATGGATGGCCCTGCTGTTTTCAAAAAAGCAGTGGTTAAATTTCCTGAAGTGATTGGTGAAGCGCTAGCCGCAAATAATTTAAAACCTTCTGATATCGACATGCTGGTTCCGCACCAGGCAAATTTGCGCATCGCGCAGTTTGTGCAGCAAACGTTGAAACTTAACGATGACAAGGTTTACAACAACATTCAAAAATATGGCAACACTACCGCGGCCTCAATTCCTATTGCGTTATGCGAAGCATGGGAAGCCGGCAAAGTAAAAGAAGGCGACCTCGTGTGCCTTGCTGCCTTTGGCAGTGGGTTTACATGGGCGAGCGCGTTGGTGAGATGGTAGAAGAAAGAACGCAGATTTTTATGATTGTGATGATTGGCCAAGATGTTTTTTTGAAATTTGAGATTATATAGATGAGAGTTGCAATTGTAACCAGTATACCTGGATTTCAAATATCAAATCATACACTAACCATCACAATCATAAAAATCTGCGTTCCGTTCTCTACTTTTATCCAACCTAACTTAATCAACATGAGAAAACTATTCTTTTTCCTGACTCTTTTTCTTATCTCATTTACCTCCTTCTCTCAAACCATTATTCAAAAGGATCCACTGATTGAAAAAATGGTTAAAGAGGTTTCACCTGACTCGCTTAAATCATACATTTCAACACTGGTCAATTTTGGAACGAGAAACACGCTCAGTACACAAACCAATTCTCAAAGAGGGATTGGCGCTGCAAGGCAATGGGTGCTTAGTCGCTTCAATGAATTTGCAAAACAATCTGGCGGAAGAATGAGCGCTTTCATTGACACTACCACTTTGCAAAAAGATGGACGCAGAGTTGATACCACTCTTTTACTGGGCAATGTTGTAGCAAGACTAAAGGGAACTGATCCAAATGATGATCGCATTTTTATTATCAGTGGTCATTTGGACAATATGCGCAGCAATGTAATGGATCGTACGGGAGATGCACCGGGAGCAAATGATGATGGCAGTGGTACTGCTGCAGTAATGGAATGTGCGAGAGTAATGAGTAAATATTCTTTTCCTGCTACAATAATTTTTGTTGCTGTAAGCGGCGAGGAGCAAGGACTTCTTGGCTCAACATTTATGGCGCAAAAAGCGAAACGAGAAAACTGGAACATTGAAGCAGTGCTGAACAATGACATCATGGGTAGCAACAACAGCAGTGAAACAAACATTACTGATAACACAAAGGTCCGCGTATTTAGTGAAGCATTTGAAATGGCAGACACTGGAAAGGCCGCATTGAATATCCGCAATCTCGGTTTGGAAAATGACGGTAAAGCGAGACAACTGGCGAGATATGTAAAAGAAATTGGCGAACGCTATGTTGACAATCTCCAGGTGGTAATGATCTATCGCAATGATCGTTTCTTAAGAGGCGGCGACCATTTACCCTATGTAATGCAAGGCTATGCCGCGGTGCGCATTACAGAAATGAATGAAAACTATTACCATCAGCACCAGGATGTGAGGGTACAAAATGGAATTCAATACGGCGATCTTTTGCAGTACATCGATTTCGAATATTTGAGAAAAAACACCTGCATGAACCTGTGCAACCTGGCCAACCTTACTAAGTCGCCTTCTATGCCGCAGGAAGTAAAAATAGAAGTAAAGAATCTTACTAACTATACAAACCTGACATGGAACGCACCAAAGACGGGGAAAGTAAAAGGCTATTATATTTTGATGAGAGAAACGACAAGCGCTTTCTGGCAAAAGAAAATTTTCACCACTGAATTAAAAATGGATCTGCCTTATTCAAAAGACAATTATTTCTTCGCGGTTCAATCCATAAGCGAAGATGGCAATGAAGGACTACCCGTGGTGCCGGTCCCTGCGGGACGATGAGAGGCAGAACACAGATTTTCATGATCGTGATGATTTACTATGATTTTGAAAATTGGAATCTTTTATTTTATCAAAAGACCCAAATCAAAAATCTTGACCAATCATCACAATCATGAAAATCTGCGTTCCGATCATTTCCCTACATTTGCCCAATGACCCGTAAGATCATATACCTCGTTAATCCTATTTCCGGCACTAAGAATAAACAAAACCTTCCGGAGTTGATTGCTGCCAAAACAAAGGCGGCGAAGATTCATTTTGAAATTTTACCAACTGTCGCCAGCGGCGATTACAAGTTTGTAAAACAAAAAATTGAAGAGGAGAATATTACGGATGTTGTTATTTGTGGCGGCGACGGAAGCGTAAATACGGTTACACAGCAGTTATACAAAACAGGTGTGAACTTCGGAATCGTCCCATTGGGTTCGGGCAACGGGCTTTCCAACACTGCGAAAATTCCGAAGGATTCCGGAAAGGCGCTTGATATTGTTATTAAAGGTCATGCTGCGTACATAGATGCATTTACCATCAACAACGAGTTTTCGTGCATGCTTTGCGGCATTGGCTTTGATGCGAAGGTGGCGCATGATTTTGCGCAGCAAAAAACACGCGGTTTGTTGACCTACGCGAAAGAGTCTTTCAAAAATTTCTTCTCTGCAAAGCCTTATACATTTGAATTAACGGTGAATGGTGCTAAGTTTAATACACAGGCTTTTTTCATCAGCATTGCCAATAGCAATCAGTTCGGCAATCAATTTACCATTGCTCCCAAAGCTAGTCTCTGTGATGGTTTGCTGGATATTGTGATTGTTCCGTACATGAACAAAATTGTTTTGCCACTGGCAGTTTTACAGCAGGTGAAAACGGGAAAGATCACTTCTGAAAAGGAAATTAAAACGCCCGGCATTACTTATTTTCAAACATCGCAAATCAAAATAAAAAACGTTTCCAATGCTCCACTACACATCGATGGAGAACCAAAGGAAACGTCTTCTTCTTTTGATATCAAAATAATTCCGAACTGCTTTAAGTTGTTACAACCGGCGTAAAGATTAAAATGTGAAGCATGGTGGTTGTGTTGCGTTTTTTGTTCTGATGACTATAACGCCGTCTTTTGCTTCCGCACCAAATCTTTGTATGGCTTGTGGCCCTTTCCAAACGGTAATAGATTCGATGTCATTGGGATCAATAGTTTTAAAAAATGCTTCGGTAATCTTTTTGCAATCGAGCAGATAAATTGGAGTCGACTTTACCGAAGGCTGCACTACTTTCGCTTCCTGCTTTTCATTTTTGGAGCAGAACGTAAGCATGCTAAGCGTCCCAGCGAGCATAATTAAGGTCGTTATACGGCGCACAAATGAGCCTCTCGGATTTTTGCTTTCCGTGATCATAATTTTTGGTTTAATGGTAAATGGAAAAATGATTCGCTATATCAAAACGAATTAAGGTGTGAGGGAAGACGCTGTTTTTTTCATTCTAATACTTATTACTCCGTTTTTTCCTTTTTCGCCAAATATTGCGGTGGCTGTGGAATCTTTCAAAACTGTGACAGAATAGATATCGTTCGGGTTTATGTTTTCGATACCTGTCACTTCTTTTCCGTCAATCATATAAAGTGGCGACCGTTTCTTTCCTGGCTCATTGCTAATGGGCCATGTAGGAGTGTCTTTAGGATCATTCGCAACGAATGTGGCACTATCAAACCTAACGGTTGTAATCCCTGTGTCTCCACCGTTACCTTGTGTTGGCGACGAGAATCTAATGCCAATTATTTTATGCGCTGTATCTCGCACAGGAGGATTAAGAGGATTATCTTCTTTAATACTTCCCGGGTTTTTCGTTACCACATCTATCACCCCATATTTGCCTTTCTCGCCGAATTTATCGATGGCTTTTTCGCCTTTCCATACATAAACGGATTGTATATCCTTTGGATTGACAGATTTGAAATCCTTCTCCGTTACTTCTTTACCATCTACATAATATATTGGGTTTGCCTTATCCAAAGAAATGCTGCCTAGTCGTTTTGGATCCACAAGGGTTACATCAATTATTGTTGTGTATTTGCCATTTCGCATTTCAATCCAGGACGAAGCGGATTCTACTTTATCTACAGTAAGGTTTTTAATTTCAGCGACACTGACTTGTTTTTTATCAAGTAAATAAACCGCATTCATCGTGTCGAAGTTCCTGCACTCGAGTGAGTCAAAAAGTTTCTTAGGGTTAATTATCGTGTCTGCGGTTGACTTAACATTGCTTATTTCTTTTGTGTTCTTCGAGCGAAACGCCACCATGCCAAGCGATGCAAGCAACACAAACAGGGCGGCAATACGTCGCATATATGAAAATCTTGGATCTTTATTCTTAGTGATCATAGTAATTCTTCTTTTAATTGACGAATGAAAAAATTGATTGGTGATATCGAAACGTCCGGACGAATACGCAGTAGTCAGTATGAGTGAAGCCAATATTGATGCGTCGTTATTTCCTACACTTTTTTTATCGGCAATGAACTCATGTATGATAGTCAGCTCTTTCTTAATGAGCCAGAAAAATGGATTGATCCAAAATACACTCAGTATAATTTGCATGAAGACTTTGTCGGTGCTGTGTTTTTCATGCACATGAACCAACTCATGTTTCAATATCTGCTGCCCTTCTGTTGATTGAAGATCTATGCTTTGCTTCCAGAAAATATTTTTGAAAAAAGAAAATGGTGCCTGGGATGCATTGGTTTGATAAATATTAATATCGCTTTGCTGTATAAAAGTTGACTTTCTTTTCAACGAATAAATTTTATACAAACTGAAAACGAACAGCCACACGAAAACAAACACAACAAGACAATACGCACCGTAAACCATTAAATCGAAAAGGGATAAGGTTTGTGCGTGATCTTTAAGTAAATGCAATTCAGAGGCGCTTACCTTGTAAACCATCCGCCCAACAGTATTTGAGTATTTCGTGAAATCAAATATTGGAATGTATAACAGCGGAAACGTGATGGAGAAAATTACCGTTAGCAAAAGATAGAATCTGTTCCAGTGATGAAACAGTTTGTTTTGCAAGCACACAAAATAATAGCTTGATAGTATGCCTGAGCAAACCAACATCTTTAACAAATAGAGTGCAATCGCTGTCATGGTTCTACTTTTGTTTTTTCAATTGCTGTAATAGAAGTTCAAGGTCCTTCACGTCTATTTCATTTTCTTTTACCAGGAAAGAAAGCACGTTGTTTACAGAGCCATCGAAATATCCCTGCACGAGCTGTTTCATTGTTTGTGCAGAATAATCCTCCTTACTTACCAATGGATAATAACTATGCTGGCGGCCGAAAACTTCAATGCCCACGAACTCTTTTTCCACCAATATCTTAAGAATAGTAGCAACAGTATTGGAGTGCGGCTTGGGTTCCGGCATGGCTTCGACCACGTCTTTCAGGAAACCTTTTTCCAGTTTCCATAATACCTGCATTACCTGTTCTTCTGCTTTTGTAAGTGACTTATTCATATAAAAGATTCGTTGCATAAAGATATAAACTAATTTTTTAGTTATACAACTATTTTTTTAGTTTTATTTTGAGAGAGCACACACCCGCCCGACTGAAGCCGTTCGGGCGGGGATGGCACAGATTGGACTGATTTGCACTGATCTCTGATTTGATTTTAAGAATGACTATAGCCGGGGCTTTACTAGGCAGGTAAATCAACCACCGGTATTTCCGGGTAGTTGATTTTTTAATGCGTTAGGGTTGAAAAATGGCAATCGTCAAGGATTACTTGACAGTTCCGGTGCCGTGATGTTGGAGACTCCATAGCTGTTAACTGAACTCGAACAGAGCATCTTTCGCTTCGCGTTATTTTACATGTCGCCCCTCTGGGGCTTGTATTTGGATCGTTGCAATGAAACGCTTTCCTACTAACGTGTCGCCCCGCTGGGGCTATAAGAAAAGTTTGGTGATGCCAACTAAGCCCCAGCGGGGCGACACGTTAGTAGGAAAATAGAAGCGAATTGGAACATCAATACAAGCCCCAGAGGGGCGGCATGTTAAATGTTTTCTGTTCATATGAACAGATAGATCTTAGGTTGGCAATATCCCTAAAAAATGAACCGATAAGTCCTTCAAATTCCAAATACAGTCTCGTTTAGATAGCGATAAGGCTTCGACAAGCTCAGCCTGACACTCCGTTCGCGCTGTCAGGCTGAGCTTGTCGAAGCCTTGTTGAACAGAAACTATGATTACGAAACAGTTTCAACTAGACTGTACCTTAAACAAAAAACGGAAAGCTCATCGCTTTCCGTTTTCTGCATTTATCGTTTATTGATCTTATTTAGAAATTCCTTCTGCACCAAAATATTGATGCAGTGCCTTCGGCAGATTGATGCCGTTCTCTGTTTGATTGTTTTCCAGCAAACAAGCAACAATTCTCGGCAGCGCCAGTGAACTTCCGTTCAAAGTGTGCACCAACTGAGATTTTCCGTTGGCGTCTTTAAAGCGGCATTTCATTCTGTTTGCCTGGAAGGTTTCGAAGTTACTTACAGAACTTACTTCCAGCCATTTTTCCTGAGCTGCGCTGTACACTTCAAAGTCATAGGTCAATGCGCTGGCAAAACCCATATCACCGCCGCAAAGTGCCAATATGCGATAAGGCAGTTCAAGTGTTTGCAAAAGTTTTTCTACATGCGCCACCATTTCCAGATGCACGTCGTAGCTTTTTTCAGGATTTACTATTTGTACTATTTCAACTTTGTCAAACTGGTGAACACGGTTCAAACCGCGAACATCTTTACCAAAGCTTCCGGCTTCTCTCCTGAAACACGCAGAGAATGCGGTCATCTTTATGGGCAATTGAGATTCTTTCAGCATCTCATCGCGGTAGATGTTTGTTACCGGCACTTCAGATGTTGGGATCAGGAACAAGTTGTCTTCTGTCGCATGATACATTTGTCCTTCTTTATCTGGCAACTGACCTGTACCGTATGCAGACGCTTCATTTACCAACAACGGCGGCAGATATTCTGTATAACCTGCAGCAGTATTGAAGTCAAGGAAATACTGCACCAGTGCACGTTGTAGCTTAGCACCTTTGCCTTTGTATAATGGAAACCCACTTCCTGTAATTTTTGCTCCTGTTTCAAAATCAACGAGGTCATATGTTTTGATAAGATCCCAGTGAGGAACAGCACCTTTGAATAGTTCAGGTTTATTACCGCCTTCTCTTACTACCACATTGTCTTCCGGCGTTTTTCCCGGAGGAACTTTTTCTGATGGCAGGTTTGGCAGCTGGTAAAGAATTTTTTCAATTTCTTTTTCTGCTTCTACCAATTTCGAGTTGTCCTGTGAGGTTTTCAGCTGCGCTACTTCCTGCTTTTTGGCTTCTGCTTTTTCCTTTTCTCCTTTGGCCATCAAATGACCAATTTCTTTGGAAGCAGCGTTTACTTTTGCCAAAGCCTCGTCTAACTCAAATTGATACTTCTTTCTTTTTTCATCCCATTGCAATAACTCATCCACCAGTTCCGGCTGTTTAAAATTCTTCACGGCCAGTCTTTGCTTTACCAGTTCTGCATTTTGACGAATAAAATTAACCTGTAACATCTCCAAAAAATTTGTGGCAAATATAAATAAAGAAGGCATAGGGGTGGCGCCTTCTTTTATCCATTAAATATATCGCGGCTCTTTATTTCTTCTCTACTGTCAGATTATTTTCAGCTGCGTACTTTTTTTGTGCCGATTGCATTTTTACCAAAACCATTGACTGCGTTTTTATCAGCTCTTGTACGTTTTGAACTTCGGTGTTTCTGTCCTCGTCAGTTTTTGCAAGTCCCCATTTTTTATAGCCTGCGTACACTTTTTTCATATACTGAAAGTAATCCAGGTAGGCTTTTTTAAAGTACTCCGCTCCGTTCGCAGAAGGCAGCGGGGCCTTTTCAATTTCTGTTATTGTTTTCTGTATACTATTAACCATTCTTTGTGAAACGGCTGCTACACTGTCGAACTTATTTTCCTGTGCAAAAGCCTCCACGCTGTTTTCAGTGGCTTCAATTTGAGGAATAAGCGCATTTTCTTTTGCCACACACATGTTGTTGTAACTACGCGCAGAAATAGAGCTACAGGAAGCGAATAAAATTGCAACCAGTAATAAGGGGTACGTTCTTTTCATACTGTAAAAATTTACGCAAAGATAAACAGGGGGAAATCAAAAAAACAAATATAAACTACTGACAATCAACTATTAAAGATTATCCGTTTAAGATCATCATTCTGCAACAATTACACATTAGCTATATTGCACTCCATTTCAATTTTAAAAGCATATTTTTTCCATGATACAATTTGATCGGTTTTCACTGGCCAATGGGCTCAGAGTGTTGGTGCACGAAGATCATTCTACCCCGATGGCAGTGGTTAATGTATTATACGATGTTGGCGCAAAAGATGAGAGCGAAAGCAAGACCGGATTTGCCCACTTATTTGAACACCTGATGTTTGGCGGCAGTGTAAATGTGCCAAGTTATGATGATCCTTTACAACTGGCCGGTGGCGAAAACAACGCGTTTACCACCAATGACCTTACGAATTATTATTGCCAACTTCCTGCACAGAACATAGAAACGGCTTTTTGGCTGGAAAGTGATCGCATGCTAAGTCTTGCGTTCAGTAAAAAAAGCCTGGAAGTGCAGCGCAAAGTGGTTTGCGAAGAATTTAAAGAGCACTATATCAATAAGCCATACGGCGACGTTTGGTTCAAAATGCGTGAACTGGCTTACAAAGTGCATCCGTACAAATGGCAAACCATTGGTAAGGAACTGAGCCATATTGAAAATGCAAAAATTGAAGATGTAAAGAATTTCTTCTTCAAACATTATCGTCCGTCGAACGCGATTTTGGTGGTGGCCGGCGATATTACAACGGCGCAAGTAAAAGAGTTGGCGGAGAACTGGTTCGGCGATATTCCTGCCGGAGAAAAATACGAAAGAAATTTGCCGCAGGAACCAAAGCAAACGGAACCTCGCAGGCTTGAGGTAAAAGCGAATGTTCCGCTGGATGCTTTCTACAAATGCTGGCACGTGGGTTCAAGGCTCGACAGCACTTACTATGCTATGGACCTGATCACGGAAATACTTGGTGGTGGTGGTTCTTCCAGATTATACCAGGCTTTGGTGAAGGAAAAGAAATTGTTCAGCAATATCGACTGCTATCATTTCGGCTCTACCGATGCGGGCCTGCTGGCTATCGAAGGCAAGCTTGTGAAAGGCGTAAAATTGCAGGATGCAGAAAAGGCCGTGGAAGAGGAATTGACGAAAATTAAAAATGAGCAGGTTTCGGAAAGCGAGTTGGAAAAAGTGAAGAATAAAACCGAGAGTGCAATCGCTTTTGAAGACATGAGCGTGATGAACCGCGCCAGCAGCATTGCAATGTACGAGCTACTTGGCGATGCACAGTTGATGAATACAGAGCTGTCAAAATACCAACAGGTAACGGTAGCCGACATTCAACAACTGAGCAACGAAATTTTCGATGAGAATAATTCAAATACTTTATACTATTACGCGAATTGAGTTATAAGTTGTAAGTAATAAGTTCTAAGTGTAGTACAGCAACTTCACTACTTATCACTTACAACTTAAAACTTATAACTCACAAAACATATGGCAAACAGAACAATAGCCCCTAAAATAATTGATCCGGTTGAATTTGACCTGCACCTGAAACCTTATGAAAAGAAGACGCTTGATAATGGGATTGAGGTGTATGCAATCGACGCGGGAGCAGAAGAGGTTTTACAAATAGAATGGGTCTTTTTTGCAGGTAACTGGTATGAGCAGCAAAATATGATTGCAGCTACAACCAACTTTTTACTAAAAAACGGAACGACTTCTAAAACGGCTTTTCAGATCAGTGAGCATTTTGAGTATTACGGTGCTTATTTAAGTCGCGGCTGTTATAATGAAACGTCAACTATCACGTTGCATTGCTTAAACAAACACATCGAAGAGCTTTTGCCCGTGGTGCAGGAGTTGATTACAGACGCAACTTTTCCCGAAGATGAACTAAAGCTTTACAAGCAAAATAATAAGCAGCGCCTTTCTGTGAACCTGAAGAAATGTGATTTCGTGGCGAACAGGCATATTGATGAATATCTTTTTGGTATTGATCACCCCTACGGGAAATATAGTTCTGCAGAGGCTTACGATGCGGTAGACAGAGATCAGTTGAAAGCATTTTACGATCAGTTTTACCGTCATGGCAAATGCGTTTTGTTTGTTGCGGGTAAAATTCCTGCGAACTTATTTGCGCAGCTGAATAAATACTTCGGCAGTTTGCCACTTAACAATAAAGCGTTGCCAGAGGTTGCTCATCCAATTGTTCAATCACCAAATATTGGTTCACCAATCCGCCTTTCAAACGACCCTGATGGCGTTCAAGGCGCTGTGCGTATGGCAAGACCATTCCCAAATCGTCACCATCCGGACTTTTTGAACGTGCAGGTGTTGAATACATTGTTTGGTGGTTTCTTTGGTTCAAGGCTAATGAATAATATCCGCGAGGACAAAGGCTACACGTATGGCATTCACAGTTATCTGCAGAACCACATTCATTCTTCTGCGTGGATGATTACGACGGAAGCCGGTAAAGATGTGTGCGATGCAACAGTAAAAGAAGTGTACAAGGAAATGAAAAAGCTTCGCGAGAAACTGGTTGACGACGAAGAATTACTGCTCGTGAAAAACTTCATGATGGGTTCTATTTTGGGAGACCTGGATGGTCCTTTCCATATCATAGGAAGATGGAAAAATATTATTCTCAACGATCTTGATGAGAGCTATTTCTATAATTCGATCCGCGCAATAAAATCTATTACGCCGGCAGAATTGCAGGAGCTGGCCAATAAATATTTACAACCGAAAGAATTTTATGAATTGGTAGTAGTATAGTGTCCAAACACAACAATGAAAAAACTTTGGAACCAGTTAAACTATCCGTATAGGCTGGACGAAATTATACTCAGCCGGGATAAAAATAATTTCGATACAGTGCGGCATTTCGCTGCATTAATAGTTATTTACAGCCACTGTTCGCTTTTCGTAGGCACTACCCAATACTTGGGTGCTTTTGGTGTTCCTCTGTTCTTTTTTTTAAGCGGGCTACTAGTTTCCCAAAGCTTTGAAGCTAGTAGCTCTGTTAAAAACTTTATCTGGCGCAGGTTCCTAAGAATTTATCCGGCAGCCGTTGTTGCTATTTTAATTTGTGCCCTGGTTTTGGGGCCCTTGCTAACTTCATATACCATTGGCAATTATTTCAAAAGCCCTGTTTTCTGGAAAAACATTTCATCCATTTCACTGGTTCAAATCTACTTTGACCTTCCGGGTGTGTTTGAACAATCTCCCTTGGGTAGATCTGTTAACAACGTTTTATGGACATTGCCCCTTGAGATTAAAATGTATTTTTTCACGCTGGTATGGGGCCTGTTTAGATTTCGCGGAAAAAATGTAGTGCTAATTGTTATTGCATTGTTCTTGATTTTTATTGGTGCTAATTGCCCAAAGCCAGCTCAGGTTTTTTTACAAACACAACTTCACTTAACAAACTTTCAGATCTTTCCTTACATCACGGCAGTACCCCTGTATTTGCTGGGAATGCTATCGTACTCCTACAGAAGCAAAATAGTAGTGAGGCCGTATTGGTTTGTCGTTGGCCTTCTCGTATTTCTGGCCTTTGTAAAGTTTCCATTTTTTTCATACCTCGTTCAAATTTGTATTGCAGTAATCACTTTGGGTTTTACGGTTCTCAATCTCAAATGGCTAAAAAAAATCGCTCCGCAAAGTGACTTTTCATATGGATTGTATATCTACGGGTATCCTGTTGAGCAGGTCATGGTAAACTACGCATATCCTTATATAAATGGGTTTCCTTTATTTCTTCTGATTCTATTAATTACATTTGTGTTAGCTTTCTTATCCTGGAATTTTATAGAAAAACGGGCGTTACAATTCAAGAATTATATGAAATAAACACGTACTTTTTCTATGAATGTGAAATCGTAAATTCATAAAAAAACTCCCATGAACTTAATTCTGAGAATCATTATCAGCGCGATAGTAGCTTTTGGTCTTTCTTACATTCTATCAGGAATCCATATTGATAAATTCACTACTGCACTTTTAGTAGCAATCGTTTTGGGAATATTGAATGCCATTATAAAACCAATCATTGTTATTCTTACTTTGCCAATAACCATTTTTACTTTCGGTTTGTTTTTGTTTGTGATCAATGCGGCTATCATTTTAATGGCAGCGAAATTTGTTCCTGGCTTTAAAGTAGATGGTTTTTGGTGGGCATTGCTGTTCAGCTTCCTGCTATCGTTGATTACCTCTATTTTTTACAGACCTTCGAGAAATGAGTAGTTGGAAATGGTCGATCGTGAATGGAAGTATCCGCAGATCCCAGAAGTAAAATTAGCGGCGGGATCGTATTCACCATTGACGATTCCTGGTTCTCCGTTCACATTTCACGAAAATCACTATTCACGTTTCAATATTCCGTCATGCATTTCCACAGAAAGAATCTTTCCAACGAGCAACTGATCGGTTTTTACAAAAGCATTTTACTTCCGCGAATGATCGAGGAGAAAATGTTGCTGTTGTTGCGCCAGGGAAAAATCAGCAAATGGTTCAGCGGCATAGGACAGGAAGCAATTGCAGTGGGCGCCGCGTTGGCTTTGCAACAAGATGAATGGATCATGCCGTTGCATAGGAACCTTGGCGTTTTCACCACGCGAAACATGCCGCTGCACAAGTTGTTTATGCAATGGCAGGGAAATAAAGAGGGCTATAGCAATGGGCGGGAGAGAAGTTTTCATTTCGGCAGCAAAGAGCATCACATCTGTGGCATGATCTCGCATTTGGGACCGCAACTCGCGGTAGCAGATGGTGTGGCATTGGCGCATGTTTTAAAAAATGAAAACAAAGTGGCGCTTGCCTTTAGTGGCGAAGGCGGCACGAGCGAGGGCGATTTTCACGAGGCTTTGAATGTGGCTGCCGTATGGGACCTGCCGGTTATTTTTTTGGTTGAAAACAATGGCTACGGTTTGAGTACTCCTGTGCACGAACAGTTCCGCTGCCAAAGTATTGTTGATAAAGCAAAGGGTTATGGAATGGAAGGAGTGCAGATTGACGGCAATAATTTACTGGCTGTTTATGATACCATCAAGGGTGTGCGTGAATATTGCCTTGAGCACAAAAAGCCTTACCTGATCGAATGCATGACTTTCCGTATGCGCGGGCACGAAGAGGCAAGCGGCATTAAGTATGTGCCACCACACTTGCTGGATGAATGGGCCCAAAAAGATCCCGTAAAAAAGTATGAAGAATACCTTGTGTTGGAAGACGTGTTGACTTACTCACAAATTGAGGCGATAAAAAAAGAAACGAAGGAGCACATCGATGAAGAATTGCACAAAGCAGAGCCGAAGGAAGATTTTACAATTGATTCCAGTGTTGAATTGAGTGATGTGTATGCGGCAACAACTTTTAATGGCGATGTTGCCGTTTTAGAAAAAAATAATTTAGAAGAAGATCAGTCAAAGGAACTTCGTTTTATAGATGCGATTCAATCTGCACTGGAGCAAAATCTTGAGAAGCACGATAATCTTATCGTCATGGGACAGGACATTGCTGAGTATGGCGGTGCATTTAAAATTACTGAAGGCTTTGTAGAAAAATTTGGCAAAGCCAGAATACGAAATACGCCCATTTGCGAAAGCGCTATCGTGGGGGCCGCATTGGGATTGAGTTTGGAAGGCTATAAGTCTGTGGTGGAAATGCAGTTCGCCGATTTTGTTACGATGGCCTTTAATCAGATCGTAAACAATATTGCTAAAATTTATTATCGCTGGCAGCAGAATGCGGATGTTGTTATTCGCATGCCAACCGGCGCTGGCGTAGGCGCGGGACCATTTCACTCGCAAAGTAATGAAGCTTGGTTTACACATGTACCGGGATTGAAAGTCGTATATCCTTCCAATCCGTTTGATGCGAAGGGACTGCTCACCGCAGCAATCAATGACCCAAACCCTGTTTTATTTTTTGAGCACAAAGCCTTGTACAGAAGCATCTCCGGCAAAGTGCCTGAAGAATATTATGAAGTTGAAATAGGCAAAGCATTTCATGTGCAGGACGGCGACGATCTCAGCGTGATCACTTACGGGCTGGGTGTACACTGGGCTTTGGAATATGCTGCGCAAAGTCATTTGTCTATTGATATCACAGACTTGCGAACGCTGCTGCCGCTTGACTATGATGCCATTCGCAACGCTGTTAAGAAAACGGGAAAGGTATTGATACTGCACGAAGACACTTTGACCGGTGGTATTGGCGGAGAGATTGCAGCGTGGATCGCTGAGCATTGTTTTGAATGGCTCGATGCACCTGTGATGCGTTGCGCTTCACTCGATACGCCTATTCCTTTTAATAAAGAACTGGAAAACAATTTCCTCGCAAAATCCAGGCTGGACGAGGCTGTGCAAAAACTGATGAAGTTCTAGAGAACGACGGAACGCAGATTTTCATGATTGTCAAGGTTTATTATGATTTTTTTATAAATAATGTCGCTGTCTTTTTTTCAAATAGAATCTTAACAAATCTTGACAATCATGAAAATCTGCGTTCTGTTTTAAATCTGCGTTCCCTTTTCTAATTTTACATCGTCAACATAAAGTTCAAATTCCCCTCTATCCATTTCTACTTTACCTTGGCTCCGTACAGGAATATTTATTCACTTTAAAATTCCTGTTTATGTACGTAGTTCGTGATATTTTCCGCTTACAATTCGGGCATTATAAAGATGTCAAAGCTTTATTGAAAGAAGTTCAGGGAAAGGATTTCATTCCGAATGCCAAATCAATGAGGATGCTGACCGATTTTACCGGTGATTCCTATCGTCTCGTATTTGAAGCCGAGTTTGATTCTCTTGCTTCATATGAAAAGGGATTGCAGTCGGGCATGGGTGAGAAGGACTGGCAAAAATGGTACGAGCAATTCAAAAAGCATGTGATAAGTTCCTACCGCGAGATATTAAAAACCGAGGGATAGTGAGAACGCAGATTTTCATGATTGTCATGATTTGTCAAGATTTTTTGATTTGAATACAAGAGGCGCGAATCTTTGCGCCAATCAATTTCAAATCCGAAATATCAAATCATCATAAATCATGACAATCATGAAGATCAGTGTTCCTCTCTAGTTTCTTTCAGCAAGTTCATTTTGCCTTACAAAGCTTCCTTTGAATTTGAAGTAGCATTTGTCGCCATTCACCAGTTCAGCCTGTAGCGAATACTGATCGTTCTCGGGAAGGGAATATTTTATTTTTACCTGTAATGATTGGGTTTCAATCGGATTGATCACCAGCAGAAATTTCAGATCAAGTGCTTTAGATAAATTGGTGCTGATGTCCAGTGCATCTTCCAACACCTCTTTTACTATTTGCATCATGCAAACGCCGGGCACAACGGGCTGTCCGGGAAAATGCCCTTCGAATATTTTATGTTGCGGATTGATTTCAATATCGGCAGTAATCAATTCCTGTTCTGAATGCAGATGCTTTATGGTAAAAAAGTCGTTGAGTAAGATCATGGCTGTCCAGTTTATGCGTAAAGATAACGCGGATGCGTGTTTTATTAACCACGGAGTTAACGGAGTTTTTTTCACAGAGGAAAGGAGATAATACACCTTAATAGATAGCAAGTCACTAAAATTAGAGACTGAGGAGTGGTTGATAATTTAAACGCAGCAGAAAATAATAAACCATCCTCCGTCTCTGCGAAAAAAAACTCCTTTCCTCCATGGTTAAAGAAACTAGTTGCTACTTAGGAATGTCGTTAATAACTCTTTTGATTCCATTCTTAAGAAGCAGTACGTTAAAGTTGATCAATAGTCCTGTTGTGAATTTGCCGAGCTTCATGTACGTGAGGGTTTGCGCCAGATGAATATCATTTAAACACTCAACACTTTTCACTTCAATTACTACCGATTTTTCAACAAGTATGTCAATCCTATATCCGCAGTCCAGTTTGACCTGCTCATATTTCAAAGGCATAGCAACTTCTTTTTCTACCCATAACCCAGCCAGACGCAGCTTATAAAACAAGCATTCTTTGTATGCGCTTTCAAGCAAGCCCGGCCCCAACGATTTATGAATGTCTATGGCGACGCCGATAATAACTCTGGTTAATTCTTTTTCAAACATATGTTCCCGATATTTTAAACTTAAACTGTAAGTATTTATCGGTACTAATGGAATTTAAACAACTCTCTTTCTCTCTGTGAAAAAAACCTCCTTTTCTCCGTGGTTAAAAAAACTATTCGTCCTTCAACTTCTTCAATCCTATTTCGAAGCTGAAAACTTTGTGTGATACACCGATCGTATCCGGCACACCGTTTTCGTAGTCTTTCATAATCACAGATACGATGGTTTTACGACTGGAGGCATTTTCTATGCGAAGCAATTCCTTGCAGAAAGGATCAGTAATATAATAGTTATAGCCTTTGGTAGCAGTGAATCGATGATAAACCGCGCTGTCTTGTGTAAATATTTTTTCGCTTTGCCAGTTCAGCGTGTTCATCAGCACTAGTTCGAAATCCTTCCGCAGCGTTTTGATCACCGCTTTCTTGTTCATTTTCTCGAACACATAATGAGAAGTAAACGCGCCATCTTTTTTCCATTCAAAATCGAAAAACTTGAATCCCATTTCGTTGGAAAACAAGATCCGCATGCTGCTGTCCGGCATTTGTTTGATAAGTAGAATGCCACTTAAATGTTTGCCCACAACATCTACCTGCGTTTTATAAAGTACTCTTGTAAACTGCGGCCTAAATTTTTGAACACAACCTGTTGCGCTGTCAGGGGTGCTTTGCAAACTTTTGTAGGAAGATTTGCACGCAAACAATATGCAGAAAAAACTACTTAATAGTAAATAACGCATCGGGAAGATTGGTGTTCATTTCCTTGTTTATAAAACTGATCGCAGTATTATCTCCGGAAGGCTCAAGCATGTCAATTTTGGAAACTGAAAAATCTTTTTTTGCGATTGTCATGTTGATGTTCTTAAAAAACGCTGCGAGATTTTTGCTTGTTGGAGTTAGTTCTACCAAATAATTCTGACTGCTTTCGAAGACTTTCATCGCAAAGTCCTTATTGTCCAAAGCCGTTCCCTGTATGCAATCAACAGTTATTTTATTGATCTGTTGAAATAGCTTGTTGGATTTTGTAGAGATCTTATGTTCCTTTTGACCATCTTTAATATACACCGTGCTTCCATTCATGATCATCAGGTATTGAAACGGCGACGTGTATTCCATGCGCACAAGATTCTCTTTCTTGAAATAAAATTTCCCTTTGGAAGTAATTTTTTCAGACAGCATGCTCAGATTTTTTTCCTGCACAAAATCACTTTTTATGCTTTGCGTTTTTTGCGCGGCTGCGGCAAATTGTTGCTTGAAGGAAGCAACGTCTGTCACGGCTTTATAACCCGGATATTGCGCTGTCGCAGAGAGAGAGACAACAAGGCTTACTATGAGAAAAAAATATTTATGCATAAGCTTTTTCATTGATCATTTTATCGAGCCTTACAAATTCATATCCCTGCTTTTTCGCAAAGTCAATAAATTGAGGCAACACCGCAAAGGTAGTTTTACTTGTGTCGTGAAGTAAAACAATGGCGCCTGGTTTTAATAATTGCTGCAGTTTTTCCAGCAGTTTAACTTCTTCTTTTATTACAGTGTCGAGCGAGCGGATGTTCCAGCCGATGGCTTTAAAATTGCCGCGCTTTAAAGCCTTGTTCATTGGTGGCGTGGTTACACCGTACGGCGGGCGAAACAATCTTGGTGAAAGTCCGATCGCTCTTTGAGTCTCGGCATTCATTTGCTCAATGTCTTGCTGCATTTGCGGAGCCATCAGCATATCGAACCAAAAGCCGTGGGAATAGCTATGGTTGCCAATGATGTGTCCTTCGTCATTAATTCGTTTCAACAGTATTTCATTTCCCGCAATTCTTTTTCCTATACAAAAAAAAGCTCCGGGAACATTGTGCGACTTCAATATATCCAATATCGCTGGTGTGTACTCAACAGCGGGACCGTCGTCAAAGGTTAAGGCAATTTGCTTTTTGCTGCTGTCACCATCGCAAATTGTTTTCAAATAAAAATTGGAGCCTACATAATAAGATCCGTAAAACAATACCAAAGAATAAACAATAAACAGCAACAAGTAAACGTACCACGGCATTCCATATTTTGAGTGCAGATACACCAGTGCCGCCAATACCAGAATGAAAAAAATATTCGTATTTCTAAAGTTTAGCACGCAGTTACGAGTTGTAGGGAATGATGAATATTTTGATAATGGTTGTAAACAAGAAGGTGCTTTATCGACATGTTTGTTTTATCAGCCGGCAATTGCTGATGCTTTGCAATATTCGCCGCCAGCCATAAAGCATAAGCAGTCGAAGTGGGAAACTCTCCGCACCATTGTTTGTAAGTGATATTGATTTTATCTGAAAAAATGTTTTCTTCCAGTTGCTCATACACTTTATCGTTCTGCACATCGCCATTCTTTCCGTTGATCACCACATCAATATCGCTTATGGACAATCCGTTTAAAGAAAGAAATTTGTTGATGTGATCAGTGACTGCATTGCTACTGATCGGTTTATAAAAAGTTGTGACGTCTTTTAGTATCGCATAATCTTTTTCAGATGCGTTCTTATTCATCATGAAGAAAACAGCGCCTTCGCCTGCAATGGTCCCTTTTGTATGTTCGGCAAACAACTCTCCGGAGTTTGTTATGTTGCTTTTATACAGATCAAAGCGGCTCAGGATTTTGTGGCTCGCATCGGTGATTTCATCTGCCGCGCCAACCAGTACATGCTCTGCATCATTTTCATTCATCAGCATAAGGGCATCCTGCAAGGCGCTTTCAAAAGAAAAACCGCGATGCACAAAGGTGTTGTTGTAGCAATGTGTTTTCAGCAGTAAAGCAATTTGTCCGGAAACCGTGTTGTGTGTGGATTGAATAAAGTTTGTCGGTGTGAGCATTGTTTCATTTTGCTCCACCAGCTTTTTTAGGAACACGCCTGTATCTTCTAAGCAACCATAGGCTGTGCCCATTGTAATGGCATCGGGCTTTTCAAGACCCGCCTCTTTCATACATGCCATTGCAGCAGCAACGCCCATTTTAATGATGCGCCCCATACGTCTTGCAATATTCGGGTTCACGAATTCTGTAATATCCGCCTCTGCAGCTTTCAAATGATTGCTTGTGTAGTCAACCTTTTGTGTAAGCTGATTGAAGTCCGTTTGTGGTGATATGTTGCCGAGGGCTTGTATGTACATTATCAATAAAAGTAATTAAAAAACAATTTTCACGATGCTTTTTCCAGTTTGCCTTGGTTTGATCTCTTTTCCAGTTTTGCCTTCAGGTTCAAAAAATAGTTCTCGAAATATTTTTTGGAAAGGTAGGAGACCAAAAGCACTGCCGGTATCACGACCAAATAGAAAACGATGTTGCTTAACACCGGATTCATCTGAGCAAGGTATTTCTTTAAAAACAAAATAATGGTGAAGATCACAAGCATATGATACATGTAAATGCCATATGAAATTTCACCGAAGGTGGATAATAAACGACTCTTGATTTTCAGGATGCCATTGTCGACGGATGACACATCGAGAATTAAATACAAAAACAAAAAGTTGATGAAAAGCGCCGAAATAGCGGGCGTTTTAAAAACGATGTTCCAAACCGCATTATCAATATTTGCATGGAATACCAGGTACACGGCTAAAGTAAAATACACTATGACTTGCACAGGTTTCTTAAACAAAGCCAGTTGCTGCAATTTTTCGCCGTGATAAAATAAAAAGTAAGCGCCCAAGCCGCCGATAGCCATCGATTCAAACTGAAATATACTTACCACGTAAGCAAACAATTCGTTGTGTATTGCGTACATCGAAAGCAGTGTCAGCAATATTTTAATGGCGATAACAGCGAGCAAAACAACCAATATTCTGTGCTTTAACCCTTTGAAAAGCGGCGCCCAGATGAGATAGAATACTTCTTCTACACCAATGGACCAAAGCGGCTCCAATAAATGATGCCCAAAGAAAAATGTCACCAGACCGGGTAAAAAAAACAAAAAGTAAAACCATGTTTGCCCAAACGTATAGGGCATTGTATAATCTACTTTTAAAACATGGAACGCAAAAGGCAATAATATCGTACCGATAAGTACGAGTAAAAAATATAGTGGCCAGATGCGAAGCATTCTTTTGATGTAGAATGTTTTGATGCTGACTGTTCCGGTTTTAAAACTTTCCTTTAATAAAAGATAAGTAATCAAAAATCCGCTTAGGACAAAGAAGAATGTAACGGCGTTGTTTCCGTTTCTGAAAAGACCGAGCCACTCAAGATTGGGCAGGCCATTTTTGTATTTGATGGCTTCGGAATGATGCATCAATACTAATAAGGCCGCAAAAAATCTCAAAGGGTTTAGCCCCCCAAAAAAGGTAATACTCTTGTATTTGGTCATGGCGCTGTAAAAATAGGGCCTGGAACTATACTTTCGAAAAAATCAGTGACGAGCAATTGCCTCCAAATCCAAATGAGTTTGACAGCACGTTCTTAACGTCCTGGCGGATCAATTGGGTTTCCGGCGCAAATGGCTGGTCGGCTATTTGAGTTTCGAAGCGCAGGTTTGGATAAATAATTCCGTGTTTAATAGCAAGTGAAGCGAACACGGCTTCCACGCCGCCGCTTGCACCCAACGTGTGGCCTGTGTATGCTTTTGTGGAACTTAATTTTGGATAGTGCGGATCAAACAATCTTTTGATGGCGGTTCCTTCAGCGCTGTCGTTGTTCTGCGTTCCGGTACCATGAAGATTGATATAATCTATGTCTGTCAACTGCAAACCGCTTTTTTCCAAAGCACCTTTCATGGCGAGGTATGAACCCGTACCATCAGGCGAGGAGGCAGTCTGGTGATATGCGTCGTTTGCATTGCAATAACCGCTGAGTTTACAGTAAGGTTGTTTGCTTAATGTTTTCCTTACTCTTTCCGAAACCAGCACCACATAGGCCGCGCCTTCGCCGAGGTTCAGGCCCTTTCTGTTTTCGTCAAAAGGTTTGCAAGGTTCCTTGTCAAGAATCATCAATGTATTGAATCCGTTAAGGGTAAATTTCGTCAACGCATCTGCGCCACCAGCAATAGCAATATCAAGAACGCCGTTCCTGATCAATCTTGCACCAAAGAAAATACTATTGGCGGAAGAAGAACAGGCTGTGCTGATGGTGGTAATATAATCCGTTGCGCCCAATTGCTCGGCCACTATTTCGGTCGCGCTTCCACATTCGTGATTCACTACGTCCCGCAACTTTCCTTTGGAAGCGTCCTGCAGAAAATCTTTGTAGAAATCTTCTGTTTTATCCATGCCGCCAACAGTGTTGGCGCTTATGAAACCAATCTTCCAGTCAGTGATGCTTTCTATTCCAGCATCGGCGAGTGCTTCTTTTGCAGCAATGGTGCTAAGCAATGCTGTTCTTGTTAAAGATGCCGGCATTTCTGCCATTTCCGCCAGTTCTTTGTTGCTCTTTTTTACTTCTGCAACCGGCAATTCGTCTTTGTGTGCCGATTGCAGGTAATGCATTTTCGCAACGCCGTCTGCGCTGTTTTGAAGCGAGTCAAGACATTCCTGCATATTGTTGCCAATGGCAGAAATAATTCCTAGTCCCTGTATGTAAATGTTATTGCTCATTCAGCGCCGGCGGTCTTTTTAATAATGTATTATGCAGGTTTGTTTGCGGTAATGTATTCGGCCATCGTTCTTACTGATTGAAAAACTTTAGGGCCGTCTTCTGCATTGGCCAGTTTTATGTTGTATTCCTGCTGTAAAAGCACAATCAGTTCCAGCGCATCAATGGAATCCAATCCAAGGCCCTCTACAAAAAGCGGTTGATCATCGCCAATGTCTTCTGGTTTCAGGTGCTTCAAATTCAATTGTTGAATGATCTGGGCCTTCAAGTCGGCCATCAATTTTTCCATAAAAAAATTATGAGTAGAGTTTATAAATATTTTCCAGTGTAAACGGATTTGTTTTGTCTGCAGCATCTTTCTCCAAAAGAAACAACGCTGCTTCATAGCTGTCGCCTATCAGTTCCAGCCACCCAAAAATACAAGCTTTATTGGTGTTCTGTTGCATCAGGGTTTGCACGTATTGATGCAGGAACTTCGCCTCAAATTTGTCAAACACAAAAAACGCATTTTCGCCTTTGAAGCCGTTTTTTATACAAATTTCCCCAATCACGATATTGGGCAAAGTGTACACAAATAATGCCGGGCTCGCAATATCCTTTATAGTGTCGAAATACTTTTGGTCAGCATCCAGGCTGGAGCTGGCGTTGGCAAACACTACGCTTATTTCATCGGGCTTGTATTTTGCTTTTAAGTCTGTTCCGGATAACAGGTTTTCAGAAGCGAGCAGGCCAAGTTTTGACAAGTTATCCATTTTAAAAAATTTTGGATAACTGAGTCCCATTTGCCGGTAGGCGCTTACCAAAAAATCATCTGTATGCTGAGCCGAAGGTTCTTTCCAAACAACGTGACCGTCTTTTTCAATCGCACCATTTCTGAAAATGCTACACCCGGTGATGTACACTCCACCGGGAACATTTTCTCCGGAAAGCGAGCCTGAGTCAATATTTGCCGAATGCGTCATTATCTTTTACCAATTGATTCTTCCAGGGTAATCACTTTCGCTAGTTTTTCGATGGCTCTTGCATGATCTTTTACATACGGATTTGTTGTGTCCCATACGTAACCGGCCAATACAGAGCAAATCATGTTTTGAATTTCAGGTACCGGTTTTGGCGCAAAGAATATTTTGTGCAAAGAAGTGTCGTACCACGCGAACACATAAGCCCTGAACGTGTTCACACCTTGCATCATTACATCCTGGTATTCTGTTTTCCAATCTACCTCTTCTCCTTTCAGTTTGCGGATCACGAGTTTCGCAGCGATCTGGCTGGAAACGGTTGCCAGTGTTACGCCGGAAGAGAAAATAGGATCAAGAAACTCGGTTACGTTTCCTGTAAGCACGAAGCCGTTGCCGAAGAATTTATCTGTGGTTGCGGACCATGATTCCAAAACTCTTGTGCCAAATTTGAGCTCTACATTTCTAAATCTATCCGCTAAATATGGTTCGCTTTCGATGATTGCGCGGTAAACTTTTTCGTCGTCCCCTTCAAAATGTTTGAAGAACTCCGGATCGCCCACAAAACCCAAAGAGGTAACGCCATTTGAAAACGGAATCACCCAAACCCATGTATCCGGTTTGTGTACCACAATGGTAATACGGTTTGGTTCGTCCGCCATGGAGCGATTCAAATCCACCGTGTGGGCAAACAATGCTTTACGCGGTTTTTGAGTGGACGGCTTGTCAAGATTAAAGAGTTTTGGAATTACTCGTCCGTAGCCGCTTCCATCGATGATGAACTTTGCTTCAATGGTAGATTTATTGCCATCTTTATCTTCAACTGTTGTAAGGGACGTTGCGTCTGGATTGAATTTTATGTCTGTAACAGTTGTTTCGTAATCAACCGGTACACCCATTGATTCTACTGCGTCTGCCAATGTTTTATCAAAGTCTGCACGTGGCACCTGCCATGTCCAGTTCCATCCTTTTGTATATTGAGAGGCAAATGAAAAGTCACACACAGCACCATCTCTCACGAATTTTGCACCTGATTTTTGTTGGAAACCTTTCTGCTCGATAAATGGCAAAAAGCCCGCCTCATCCAGCGCTTCCATGCAGCGCGGCAATAAGCTTTCACCAATTACAAAGCGCGGAAACTTTTGCTTTTCTACAATCTTTACTTTGTAGCCAGCTTTGTTTACGATAGAGGCCGCAACAGTTCCCGATGGTCCGGCGCCAATTACAAGTACATCAACTTTTTCATTTTTCATACTGCTGAGTGAGGTTTTTTGACTTTAGTTGTTTAAATACGTTGTTAGAAGTATGAGGTATGAAATATGAAGTATGAAATTGTTTAGAGTGTATCACTTTGGTGAATTTCATACTTCATACCTCATATTTCATACCTCATACTTTATTTTTTCCTGCATTTCAAAATCGTATGTCCCAATCCAATGTTATCAATTTGCTCTGCCACTTCGAAACCAGCGTCGGCAACAATTTTCTTGAACACTTCCGAATGATACATCTGACTGTTGCCATTTGCCATTGCGGTAAAATACAATGATGTTTGCTGAAGCGAAAATGCGGCCGCTTCAAATTTTTGCCTGTCCCAGAAAGTTTCCATTATGAAAACATGTCCGCCATCATTCAATGCATTGTAGCATCTTTTAAGGATGGATTCTATCTCGGCATCAGAAAAACAATCAAGGAACTGGCTCATCCAAATGGCATCAAAACCTTTTGGGAAAGGTAACGATTCATCTAAAATATTTGTTTCAAAATACGAAATGCGATCGGCTACTTCGGTTTTGGAAATTCTTTCTTTTGCCAGACCCAATTGTCCCGGAAGATCCATCATGGTAACACGAACCTCGGGATTGTATCTCGTACAGGCAACTGCCCATTTTCCGGTATTGCCACCGATGTCGAGCAATGTTTTGAACGCTGTTTTAAATATAGTTCTTAAAGCCCCGGGAAATGCATTGTCTGAATAAAAGTGGTCGAATTCAAACCAGCTTTTTTGCTGATGCGGTGGCAATTTTGAAAGCCCCTCATAGATCGTGTTCCAATCTCCAAGTGTAGGCAGCCCTTCCGGTTTTCCATTGCGGATGCTTTCTTCCAGTTTGAAAAGGCCGTGGTAACAAATGTCATGAATGAAATTCATGTTCACATTCGTCATCTCGTCGTGCAAAATAAAGTAAGCCGTTTTGGTAATGTAGTATTTATCGTCTTCTACATACACAAGGCCCATTCCCAATCCTGCTTCTAACAAAACGCGAACGCCGTAGTGTGAAATGCCTGTTTCTTTTTCAACATCTTCCATCGTAATGCCGGTTGCCTTATGGCTTTCCAGCGTTTTTAAAATGCCGGTATTTCTTAGCGTTTTTGCAGCCTGGAAAACTACCGGTGCAAATGCGATCCACTGTGCTTTTGATCTTGCATCGAGGGCTGTTTCTTCGGAAGGGGCGTTGAAAAATTGCATCGAATAGAATGGTTTTAATTTTTACTCAAAACAAGTGCCGCATTGCATCCGCCAAAGCCGGCAGCTATTTTAAGTATTTTATTAATGTTTTTTGTGGTAATGGTATTGGGCACATTTACCGGCACAGGCACTCCAATGTTTTCAAATCCCAGTGTCGGTATAATTGTGTTTTGCTTCATTGTGGTTAGCGCAACAACAGATTCCAGTATTCCCGCGGCACCAAGTGTGTGGCCGAAATACGGTTTCAGGCTGTTAACGGGCACGTCCTGCAGGCCTGCAATATTAATGGCTTTTGCTTCCATTTCATCATTGTACAGCGTTGCTGTACCATGACCGGAAATGAAATCTATTGCATTGCTTTTTGCACCGGCTTCGTCCATTGCTTTCTTAATGGCAATGGCCAGCTCTTCGCCCGTACGCGAAGGACCTGAAATATGGTTGGCATCATTGCTTACCGAACCGCCGTCTAAAGTGGCGTAAGCATTTTTATTGTGTTTGGATAAAATGATCGTTGCTGCCGCTTCGCCTAAATTGATCCCTGATCTTGCAGCATCAAAGGGCTTGCATACCTGCTTGCTGATTGCCTGGAAAGAATTGAAGCCACTGAAAATAAACGATGAAATAACATCTGCTCCTGCTACTATCACATTTTCAAACTGATCTGTTTCTATCAGTCTTTTCGCCGTTATCAATGCAGAAATGCCGGATATGCATGCATTGGAAATCGTGATGGGCAAATTCGGATTGTGAAAATAATCTGCAATTACTTTTGCTGAATGATGCAAAGGCAATTGCGCTTTTACTTTATCCGTTACTGTTTCGCTTTCGAGCAAAGAAATATTTCCTTTTGTGGTGGAAATAATAATCGCCGTTGAGGATGATTGAATGTCCACTTCGCAGAGCGATAATGCATTTTTTATGGATTGAATGAGCAGTTTTTCAAACTTCGTATATGCATCGGCATTTTGAATGTTCGTATTCAGTTCTTTGTTTTCTTCTTCAGAAAAAATAGCAGCAAAAAAAGGCTCGCTAAAAATATCGGTGCGGGAATGCTGACGTACGCCGCTGTTGCCTTTTAACAGCTCACTAAAGTTTTCAGCAGTGGTGCTGCCGAGAGGTGAGAAAATATTATCTGCAACTACAAAAACTTTTGGCATACGCAAGGAAAGTAAAAAAGCAAAAATAAAAAGTAAAAAATACCTTCTGGTTCTTACTTGTTTATTGTTCTCGTTTAAGGATTTATAATAAGTTTTTTTCTTTTAGCCATTCTTCAAAAAATGGAGGTCGTGTCAACTGAAGGCTAGAGTTTTCAAGATCAAGAAAAACCTGCACTGAAGTACCTGTCGCCACTACGTCTCCTGTTTTCGCATTGTACAAAGTGTATTCAAAATTCATTTTTGCCGCGGGCGTTGGTACGTAGGTTGCTTCTATAATTACCTTATCGCCATACTTCAATGATTTCTTATAATTACAGTTTACACCTACAATAGGTACCACGTAGCCGTTCTTATAAAAGTCAAGATAGCGGCACCCATGGGCTTCGCCAAACGCCTCTCTTCCGTCTTCGAAATAGCGGATATAATGGCCGTGCCACACAATGCCTAACGGATCTGCCTCATTGAACTTTACCGCTATTTCCGTTTTATGGGTCAGAACTTTTTTCATAAGACGCCAAACCTACGATAATTTTTCGGTCGGAAAGCACTGAAGCTAATTTGAAAATTTGAGGATTTGAAGATTTGAAAATGCTTTCTGTGCATACGAACAGCGATTATGCTTCCGGCAGAGAACCGGCCAGATTACCAATCCCTTTATTACATAAAACCAGCTGAAGTTAATCAACCGGATTTCGTATTATATCTTTTACGTGAATGCGGGCTTTATTTTAACCACAGAGGAAAGGAGTTTTTTTCACAGAGTGAAGGAGAAGGGCTCTCGAAACAAGCGTTATTCACAAAAGAAAGGAAAAAGGAAGCTCGTTCCAAAATCTCCTTTCTTCTGTGAAAAAAACTCTGTTAACTCTGTGGTTTAAAAACTATTTCGAGAATTTTTGTATCCATTCTTCGTCCTTATGTTTCTTTATTTCGTTGATAACGTCCCAAACAGGCTTTACCCAATAGTTTCTGTAGCCAAACCCTCCTGCTTTCCCTTCCATTCTTTCTGTATAAATTACTTTGTTGGTTTTCATGTCCACAAAAGTGACGTACAGGGACGCTCTTTCCTGTCTTTTACTAAGTCCCTCTGCAATAAACACCAGTCCCACGCCGGTTTTGCCTTTGAAGTTGTAGCCACTTACTATTTTGCTAATATCTGCTTCCTTGAACCTCATGAAATCTGCATCTTTAGAGGAAAGAAATTTCGAGGCATCTGTTTTATCGTTCTGTTCTTTTACTACAGAAAGATCATTGGTCACATGTGTTTTCTTCAATGCCGCGCCTATATCGTATTTCTTAACTTCATTTACCGGTACATTGTTGATTGCTTCAAATTTATTTGGGAGATCTGTCAGCGAAATAACTGTATCTCCGATCAGTTTTGAGTTTGAGAAATCAATACCGAGATAAGTAATTGGCAGGTCTGTTGTAAAAACATCTTTGGGAGTTGGCGTTTGTGAATAAACAGCGCCGAAAGAAAACACGGTTAACAAAACGGAAAAAATCAGTGTTGTTTTTAAATGCTTCATACAATGTGAATTTGATGTATAGTGTTGAGGTTTTTAAATGATCAACAACGGTACATTTTCTCAAGGGGCGGGATTGGCGCTTTTTCGTGAAGCGAAAACGAGTTAATAATTAGTAATTAAGAGGTGCGGCCGCAAAACTGTTTTACCCGGCTTTCCTGCAACTCAAAACTCATAACTTACTACTCAAAACTTCCTAAACCTTCGAGGGCATTTCGGGCTGCACAAAAATTTTCATTTCGCATTGTGCGAGCAGTACATTGTCGTACCAAACCTTGCCCGTGATAACAGTGACATCGAAAATTCTATTGCTCACAAAAATCTCGGTTTCGATTGTCGTGCCAACTTTGGGTAAGCTAAACACTTCAAAGTTCTTCACGGCTCCAATATAACCTATAGGTGCAGGTTTATTTTCTTTTTGTGCTTCGAAACCAACGCCTGCTGCAGCGGTTTGGGCAATGTTTTCCAGAAGGCCCGGTTCACGAAACAGGTCGTTCTCTACAAAGATATTATCTGCTTTTATTTTTAACGTACTGCGGGTTGCTGTTGCCTCAGATTTAACAATAGCATCAATCATCACAAATGGCGGTGCCTGTGGAATGAGCGGCTGTATATTTTCTACCGGAAAAGTCTCTGTCATGGCTCTATTGCACTGTTTAAAAAAATGAAGCTACGATTTTTTTGAGTTGTTAGTTGATAGTTGTTGGTTGTTAGGCTTTCAACACAATCACCCCAAACAACTAACAACCATCAACTAACAACTCCCGCAAAAGAAAAGGCCCCGACAAATGTCGAAGCCTTTCAGTTATTCAGTTATTCATCTTATGCAGGTTGAAGCCATACAAGCTGTATCCCTTTTTTCTTATCCTGTTTTTGACATTTCACGGTAACAAAAATATTGTTGTCCATATTGTAATCAGAAATCTCAAACAGGCCTTGTGTATGTAGGTCGGCATTGGGTTGGCCAAAAATATAGTTTCGTTTAAGAATGACATCCTTTCCAGAAATTGCAAATGAAAAGCCGTCTATTGGAGCCTGATTATCTACCACTTTAGGAGTTGAGTTATTTTGAACCAATTGCTCATTCTCAAAAAAATCATTAAATACTATGTATGAATTTTGGCCGCTGTTTACGTAAAAGCTTTGCTTGTACTTGTCTGACTGTTCAAAACCAAAAGTCATCATGGTGTGAGCATCCATGCTGTGGAGCTTGGGCAGTAAGTAGCTTCCAAGCAAGGTTCCGGCAGAGTCATAATTACTGAATGCGAAATTACCGCGAACATCGTAAGACACAGTTCCCCCGCTTGAATAGATTATGCCCTGTTGTGAGGTCTGCTCAAACATTACACTGAATCCTCCATTTGGATGAATATAAATATTCTGCGGTAGTCCCATAACTCCCTTTTTTTCACCGTACATATCGATGCTTTTTGAAGCAGCTGCTAAAGGATATGCCTGATCGAAACGATCCAGTTTTTTTTGAACGGGATCAATAAATGCGAGATATGGAACCGTCGATCCGCCTTTTCCATCTTCAGTTAGCGTGAGTATTGAAATCAGTTTTTTAGTAGCGGCGTTATATTTCAAATGACCTGTTATAGATTTAAAGTCTTTTGTAACATCAAATCTTACAAGCGCTTGTTGTGTTGCGCCAGCATCAAAGGTTGAAAGAAAAAGCTCTGTCCGTTTTCCGCCATTGGCCTTTGTATTAATGCCAAAAACAAGCAGGCAAACTTTTTCCTTTCCCAGTACAACTGCATCCTGAAATTCAAGGTGCTTATAGGCATCATCCGGTGAGTTAACAAATGCCTGAGAAATTATTTTATTATCAGAACCATAATGACATTCTTCAATTACTTTATTTCTATCTGATTCATACGTTCGCAAATAGACAACAACGTAATTGTCAGAATACGGATCTTTTTTAATGTAAAATCCATTAGACACGTCTCCTGCAGAACTACCTTCATTATTTGCTCTTCCGAATTCTTCCCTGGAGCCAATCATCTTGTCTTCTTTCAGGTTACCAGTCTTGCCATCAATTATTATTCTGTAAAGGCTGCGCGACTTGTTTTGAAGCCTGCTCACAAAAAGCACTGCATCACCTGCTATTTCAAAAATCGCATGGACATTCGTACTGCGATCAAATTTTTCGTACTGCAATTTGTCGATCTTCACTTCCGGTGCGGCCTTATGGTCGCTGTTATAAAGCCTTACAACTAGGCCGCCTTTGGGACTGAAGTTAAACAGCATCGTACTACCGCCTCTCATCTGAAGCACCCTTAAGTTGGCGCTTTCAGAAAAGTCGATAGATTGGCTTTCTGCAATGGTTTTGAATTGCGCTTTAGTGAAAAGAAAACTTACAAGCGTAATGAGTAGCAATACACTTCTTTGCATGTTAATTGAGTTTGGTTATTGTTTTGGAATTACTTGTTACTGATTGACTCTTTTTTTCTCGAGGTTAGCTTAAGTCTCATCAGTTACGAAGTAACCTCACCACATTATGAAGCATACTAAACCCGCATCATTGTGTGGTGAGTTACTGCAAAAACCTCATTCAATAGTTAATTAAATCGGTTGTAGCCAAACAAGTTGCACGCCTTTTTGTCTGCCTTCTTTCGCAAGCTTTAGAGTTACATAAGAATTGCTATTTTTATCATAATCGGAAATGGAGAACAGTGCAAGATTATGTTCTTTTTTTGCCGGCTCACCAAAAGCATATTGTCGCGTAGGCATGATGTCGCGTCCTGTTACAGAATACAAGTAAGCGTCGCATTCGCCAACACCTTGAATGGTGGTTGGTTTTTTGCCCTTTGCTACTCTTTCTTCATTTTCAGCAACATCGTTAAACAAAATATAAGGTTTAGTTTGTCCGTCTATGTATGAGAAAGATTTGAACTGATTGCCATCGTCCATTTTTTGTGCCTGTCCCTCTCTGTCTGATAAATAGTAAGGATATAAGCGAGCACCAGGCAAATATTGACTTTTTACAATTAAGTAGCTACCTAGTTCTGCACCTGTGATACTGTAAGAGCCGATAGCAATATTGCCAAGTCTTGTATTATAAGAAGAGGGTCCCCCCATTGAAAAACCGCTGCCGCTGCTGCGAGACACTGCTTCTAATATAATTTCCTCATAAACTATCACAAAGCTTCCGTCTTTATTGATGTATATGTTTTGAGGCAGGCCATAAAACGCTTTCTTTTCGCCAAATATCTCCGCGCTTTTTGCTGTTGCTGCAGCAGGAGCCGCGGTTGCAGAATATTCCAGTTTCTTTTCATCCGGGTTCACATAGGCAATGTAAGAAGTAAAGTAACTGTCTTTTTCATTCTCTTTGCCTGCAATAACAAGGATCAGTTTTTTTGTAACGGGATTATATTTCATGTTTCCGTTTACAGCGGTAAGATCCTTTGTAAAGTCAAGTTTTGTTGCCGCTATTACTTTATCGCCAGCTTTTAAATTTGCCATTAAAAGTTCGCTGGCTTTACCGCCACTTGATCTTGTGTTATAAGCATAGGCAATTACACACACTCTTTCTTTTCCCATTACTGTCATATCAACATACTGCAGATACTTGTAGTAATCGTTTGGTGATTTAAAAAATGCCTGGGAGATCAACTCGTTGTTAGCGCCATAATGCAATATCTCAAGTCTCTTATTTCTATCTTCTTCAAAACTGTGCATTAATACAATTCCGTAATTGTCTGAGAACGGATCTTTTTTAACATAAAAGCCCGGCAATGGAACGCCACCTACTGCTATTGAATAACCTTGTCCGAATGATACTTTGTCTAAAGTGCAAATGATTTTGTCTTCTTTTAGTTTTCCTGTGTTGCCATCCAGAATCATGCGGAAGAGCGTGGGTGCCCTACCTTCGAATTTACTTACGAAAATCAGCACGTCGCCAGATACTTCGAAGATGCCCTCTATGGCAGTTCCGGCGTTGTCTGATTTTGCAAGTTTTCCATATTGAGGTTCAATGTGCACTTCTGCGCCCTCTTTGTGTTTGCTGTTGTAAGGCTGAACGTAGATGCCGTCTTTGAATGTAAACCGGAAGAAAAAGGTGTTGCCGTTTTTCATTTGCAAAATTTTGCAAAAGCCTTTTTCCGGCTCATCGAATATTTGTCCTTCAGCAATGGTTTTGAATTGTGCCTGCATTAGTACAAAGCACAGCAGCGCAGGAATTAAGCATAATAGCTTTTTCATTTTAATTGTTTAAGGTTAAGGAATGGGTATTTGTGTTTAAGTTTTTTTGGTACTGAATGTGTTATTCTTAAGATGGTTGAAGCCAAACGAGATTTACCGTTTTGTGTTTTTCATCCATGTTTAGCTTTAGTGTTACAAGCGTGTTACTTTCTCTGTCATAATCGGATATAGTGAAAGCAGCAAGATTATGTACTGATTTTGCTGGTTCGCTAAAAAGATATTTGCGCGCAGGCATTATGTCTTTACCCTCAATTGAATAAACGTACGCATCGCAGTCGGCCACAGTCGATACTACTTCAGGCCGTTTTCCCTGGGATACTCTTTCTTCGTTTCCCTTTAGATCATTGAAAAGTATATATGTTTCGGTTGGGCTCATAATATAAACCGAAGATCTGAAGTGATTACCAAGATCAATGTGCTGTGGTGCTAAATCTCCTCCGTCCAGGCAAAACCCTTGCCCATATTGACCACTTAAAAAATGTGACATAGGAATTAAATAACTTCCAATTTCCGTGCCTATACCAGTAAACATAGAAACTATAACGTTTCCCAACCTGTCCTCATATGGGATTTCTTCATTCACAATAGCAAAACTACCGTTGTGGTTTATGCAGATGTTTTGGGGTAGTCCTGTAAATCCTTTTTTGTCTTTAAAAAGATCGGCGCTTTTTGCCGAGGCAGCAGTAGGGTTGATAACGGCAAGACCTTCAACCTTATTCAAGGTGGGATCCATATAGCAGACGTATGGCGTGTATCCCTTATCTTTTTGCGATCCCTGAACGGAGACTACGGTGACGATTTTTTTTGTTACTGGATTATATTTTAAAATCCCCTTGACCGATGTTGCATTTTTACAAACATCCAATTTCACAGCTTTTGCTGTGTTAGAGGTTAAGGTCACAAGTGAAGTTTCACTTCCGGCAGTACCATCAAGTTCTTTGTTAAATCCACGAACCATTACACAAACCGCTTCTTTTCCTATGACTTCCAAGCCGGCAAGGTTTACAAATTTATAATCATCCTCCAGTTTACAATACCCGTGGTTTATTACATTATGATTCGCACCATAGTGGTATACTTCCAGTCGCTGGTTTTTGTCAGCCGTGAAGGAGTTTAGCAGAACAATTGCGTAGTTTTCTGAATGTCTATCTTTTGTAACAATATAACCAGGAAGCGATGCGCCATCGTAAAGAGTTTTATTATCTTTTCCGGAAAGCTTTTCAATTGTGAATAACACTTTATCTTCCTTTAGCTTGCCGCTTTCGCCGTCTATTATCATACGGTACAACATATATGGACCCTTCCCGTAGTTGCGTGCGAAAACCACGATGTCACCACCAACCTCAAAAACACTCTGAATAGCAGTTTCAGTTAGTTTTTTGTAAAGCGGTTCTATGTGCACTTCTGCGCCTTCTTTATGCTTCGCATCATATGGCCGAACATAAATACCGTCTTTTTCTGTAAACCGCAGGAAGAAGGTATTTCCGTTCTTAAGTTGGACAAGTTTTGCATATCCAAATTTTGGTTCCTCGAAAGGTTGGCTCTCACCGATAACTTTAAATTGGGCATTGGAGAAAATAAAGCAAATCAAAGACAGGATAATTAGTACGGTTTTTTTCATTTTATTTGGTTTAGGTCGGAATTTTGTAACGGTTTTCCTAGGCTTTCCAAAAGTCATAATAATTGAACCATTGTACGGGATACAATTTAGCTTTTCTTTCCATTTCTTCCACATAGTCTTTTAGTAAAGCGGGAACAATGTCAGGTTTAGACAAATGATCATAACGTTTTGGCTCACTTGAAAAAAGATGATAATGTTTATTGGTTTCTTTAAAAGCGTACACGAAAGAAACAGGTACTTTAAAAGTGGAAGCTAAAACGAATGGGCCCAACGGAAACCTGGCCCCTTCGTCTAAAAATTTATGTGATACGGTTTTGTTCCCTTCTACAAACCTGTCGGCGTGCATGCAAACAAGCTCGTTATTTCTCAATGCTTCGTTGATGGCATAGATGTGTGAAATGTCGTCTTTGATAACGATCACATTCATGTTGCGTTTGCCGGTAACGCCTTCGAGGTATTGTTTTATTTTTTCGTGCTCACCATCGTACATTACAATATTGATGCGGGTTTCGAGGCGATTAAGCAAATGTCCCGCAATTTCCCAGTTACCGAGATGGGCACTTAAAAGCAATCCGCCTTTGCCGAGCGCTGTTATCTCCCGAAGGTTTTCTTCGCCATCAAAATCAAAGGTGAATTTGTTGTCAACGTTTGCCATCATTACTACTTTGTCGATGATGCCCTGACCAAACACATAGTAGTTTTTGTACATCATGCCAATCGTTTTCCATTTGCCAAAATGCAAGCGGTCACGAAAATAGCTCCGTAAAATTTTTGATGACTTTCTATCGAAAAGGAAGTAGTACCCGGCAACAAATCTTAATAGTAAATAAGCAGGAGCAACACCAAAGTTTTTAAGTATGGATATAAAGATCCGGTACCCCAAAGGGGTACCTTTTGATCTACCTTGCCAGGAAGACATTAAGCAAATTCTTTAGCATTAACGCGGGAAATGATGTAGTTGTAAAAATCCTCGAAGGTTACTATTCCTACAAAATCTTCTGGTTTTACTTTAAAAGCAAAGTTGCTTTCAATAACCACTACAAGGTCAATGTAATCCAGGCTATCGAGTTCAAGCGTTTCTTTTAGGTTAGCGTTGGCAGTAATTTTATCCGCAGGCACTTCAAACTCTTCAACCAGGAATCCATTGATTTTCCCGATTATTTCTTCATTACTCATATTCATATTTTTCATTAAGGGGTTAAAAACGTTTTATAGAGACAAGGCAGTGCCTTGTCTGTACAGGGCTATTTTTTTATTTACACACCCGCATATTTTTTTACGATAAGGGATGAGTTTGTTCCTCCAAAACCGAAGGAGTTAGACAAAAATATATCAATATTGGCATTAATGGTATCTTTTACAATATTGAGTTTTGCAGAATCCTCATCCGGGTTTTCGAAGTTTATATTGGGGGCAATGAAGCCATTTTGCATCATGAGCATGCTGTAAACGATTTCACTTGCGCCGGCCATCCAGCATTCGTGCCCGGTCATTGATTTTGTGGAACTTACGTATGGTTTTGTGGACCCAAAAACTTCATCAATCGCTTTTGCCTCGCTGGCATCGCCTGCCGGCGTTGAGGTGGCATGAGCGTTTATATAGTCGATGTCTTTGCTTTGCAAACCGGCATCTCTCAGGGCCATGTTCAGCGCCCTTGCCGGGCCCTCCACGGTTGGGTTGGAAATATGTGCGCCATTTGAGGAAAAACCATAACCCACCACTTCAGCCAAAATAGGAGCTCCTCTTCTCAAGGCAGACTCCAGGCTTTCCAAAATTACGGTCGCCGCACCGCCGCTGGGGATCAATCCATCGCGATCGCGATCGAACGGTCGGGATGCTTTTGCAGGATCTCCTTCGCGGATGGAAAATGCAGAAAGCGCATCGAAACTACCCATGGAGAGATAGTTGATTTCCTGTGCGCCGCCGCACACCACCATTTCCTGCAAGCCGGTCTTGATAAAATGATAGCCCAATCCTATAGAATGCGAGCCACTGGCGCAAGCTGCGCTAATGGTAAAGTTTACACCTCTGAGTTTGAAAATAGTGGCCAGGTTCATGGTCACTGTGGAGTTCATGGTTTGAAACACCGAACCGGAACCCAATAATGTAGTGTCTTTTTTAGTTCTGATGATGTCTGTCGCTTCGATTACCGGTGCAGCGGAACTGTCGTTGCCGTATAAAATTCCAGCTTCAATACTGGCGAGATAATCTGCATCGATCTTTGCATTTTGCATTGCTTCGGCAGTGGCGAGGTATGCGTATTCGCCCTGCTCAGGCAACATGATGCGTGCACGTCTGTCGAGCACACCTTTCAGCGCAGGTTTCTCTACAAAACCGGTTAGCCCGGAGCGGTAGCCATATGCTTTGCGTTCAGGATCGAAAACAATGCCCGATTTTCCTTCATGCAGCGATTTGGTTACTTCATCCAGGTTTTTCCCAAGGCACGAATAAATGCCTAGTCCTGTTATCACTACTCTGTTCATGATGCAAAGATAAGTTGTTAGTTGATGGTTATTAGTTGTTAGGCGTTTAAAGCTGTCTTCCCAAAAATTAGTTGGCGGTTTACAAGTTATCAGATTGACCGACCTGAATGTCTAACAACTAACAACTATCAACCAACAACTATGTGTACAATCCTCCATTTACTGAAATCACCGTTCCTGTAATATAGCCCGCTTCCGGAGCAGCAAGGAATCCAACGGCATGCGCCACTTCTTCTACTGTTCCGAACCTGTTCACCGGAATCATTTTTTTCAGTTCGTCTTCTGGCAGGCCCTCGGTCATATCTGTTCTGATGAATCCAGGAGCTACGGCATTCACAGTAACGCCGCGTTTTCCCACTTCCTGCGCCAGCGCTTTTGTAGCACCGATCACCCCAGCTTTTGCCGCGGAATAATTTGTTTGTCCCGCCAGGCCCTTAAGACCAGAAAGCGAAACCATATTGATGATTCTTCCGTAACGCTTTAGGAGCATACTATTCAGCACGAGGCGTGTTACATAAAAAAATCCGTTGAGGCTTGTACCTAAAACATTCTCCCACTGCTCATCTTTCATCCACATCATCAGGCCGTCTTCTTTAATGCCGGCATTGTTTACAAGTACCTCGATGTTACTGTCTTTATTATTTTCTATCCATGCTCCCAGCACAGACTGAATATCTTCTTTTGACCCTACATCAAATTTCAACAATTCACCGGTTCCACCCTTTGCCTTGATGTTCTCCAAAGTTGCCAGCGCTTCCTGTTCGTTGCTTCTGTAATTTATGATAATATGATAGCCCTGCTCTGCTAATTTATAACAAACTGCTCTGCCTATGCCGCGGCTACCGCCGGTAACGAGTGCGCTTTTCATGAGAAATTTTTTGAACTGGTGAATTCAAGACTGAAACAAAACAATTTGAAAATTTGAAAATATGAGAATTTGAAAATGCGTTAGGTGTGTCTTTCTAACTTTAACATTACCTCCCAAATATTTGAGGAGTTAACTTAAAGATGAAGAGTTCCACAGAATGAATTTTCAAATTCTCATATTTTCAAATTTTCAAATTGATTAGTTTGAGGTTTTTACTTCAACGAAGGGATCTGTATTTTCTAAAAATGTTTTTACTGCTTTCAGTTTTTTGTAAGGAGCAACATCCTCTACGAATTTGGGGAACAGCTCTCTTAATTTCTTGTACATTTTTTTGGAAACAGGTGCCAGTTTATCAGCAAAGTTTGCGTAATCAATTACCTGCAACAATGTTCCCGCCTGGATGGTGAGTACTTCGAAAGAGTTGTCAATAACTTTTTTGGTGATCAGCGCTCCGTTACAACCCATGCTCACGATGTCCTGGTTATCGTTGTTGTTTGGAATACTGTGCACATACATGGGGAAAGAAAGTGTTTGGTTCTCTGCAACTGTAGATGTTGCCGGGAACTGCATGCCCTGCATGCCAAAGTTTAAACCGAGTACGCCAAGATTTGCAAATGGTGGAAACTTCTGGTTCAATTTTTCGTTGAGCAGATAGTTCAATTGTCTTTCAGACAACATCGCTAATCTTGTAACGGCAATTTTCAGTTTATCCATTTCCAGGGAAATATAATCGCCGTGGAAATTTCCGCCATGAAACACGTTTTTGTTTTCGTGATCAATTACCGGATTGTCGTTTACTGAATTTACCTCGTTTACAACTGTTTCTTCTGCGTGTCGAATGGTATCGTAAATCGGTCCTAATATTTGAGTGATGCAGCGCAGCGAATAATACTCCTGCACTTTATCTGTGAAAATTTCCCTGTCGGTTTTTTCCGCATCGTATAAATGTTCTTCTCTGCTGCGGATGAGTTTGCTGCCTTTTAAAAGGTCGCGCAGAATTTCACTCACTTTGTTTTGACCAAAATGTCTTTTAACAACATTTAGTTCATGAGAGAAGTGATCATCGTATGCTTCTACCACTTCATTTGTAATGGCAGAAAGCAATAGCGACCAGTGCAATAGTTTTTTTGCCTGGATCAGGTTTACCATGCCAACGCCCGTCATTGCTGATGTTCCGTTGATGATGGCAAGACCTTCGCGTACGTATATTGAAAGCGGTTTAATATTTAATCTTTTGAATACCTCTTCGGTCGGCTGCACTTTATCTTCATAAATCACTTCGCCTTCGCCAATCAGTACAAGTCCCAAGTGGGCAAGCTGCACTAAATCACCACTTGCACCTACGCCACCATGTTCGTATATACATGGATAAACATCTTTGTTGATAAGCTCTTGCAAAACTTCCACCACTTGCGGATGAACGCCGGAATAGCCTTGCATAATGCTACCCAGTCTCGCCATCATTAAAGATTTTACAAGAATGGGTTCCAGTAGTTTTCCGCTGCCGGAAGAGTGGCTGCGAATCAGGTTGTATTGTAATTGAAGTAAATTCTCTTCATTTACTTTATACTGAGCCATTGGCCCAAAGCCCGTATTGATTCCGTAAATAAGTTTATTGGAAGAAAAGTTCTTCAAGAAAGCATGGTTTTCTTCGATGCGTTTTATTACGGCATCTTGCAGCTGTACTTTCTTTCCTTTAAAAATAACCTCCTCAAAGTCGCTAAGCGTAAAATGCTTTTCCGGTATAGATTTCATTCAATAATGTCTAAATGGTTCTAGGGTGCCAAAAATAGGGTAAACCACAGAATTTTTCAGCATTGGTGCCATCTTTTTACGGGTATCGTCACCAACTGAATAACTGAGTAACTGAATAACTGAAAGGTTGAGGGCTGAGGAGCTTTATTGAAATCAAACTTTTGGGGGAAAACAAGTAATTGAAAGGTCTAATGTCGAAAGGCATGTCAAGTAGGAACCTTTCAGTTATTCAGTTATTCAGTTATTCAATAACGGGAATGTTCCCTTACCGTTTGTGTAAAAAGTAATGGCTGCAGCAAGTTTTTGGGCGATTTTTCGTCTAAACGCATGAAGGTTACAAGGTCGACAGGTTTTTGGAAACCTGTCGACCTTGGTGCAGCACCCAAACCATTTTAATCATCAAACACTCTGAACCTTAACCAATTTGCCCGATGCAGAAGATTTATTGCCTTTTATTGCTTGTCTTAGTGTCTTGTTTTGCCAATGCCCAAAACAAAGTTGCCATTCATGGTGCAATCATAGATTCTGCAAGCAAACAACCACTCTCAGACGCCACCGTGAGCCTGATGTTGCTTGCAGATTCCTCCCAATCGGCTTTTAGCATTGCGGACAGCAAGGGCCATTTTTCTTTAAAAAATATTCCGGTCAGCAAATACCGTTTACAAATCACTTTCACAGGATACCAAATTTTTGATACGACCCTGCATTTGACTGAGGACAAGCCAGTTGTAGAAGTGGGCACGATTAAAATGGCGAAGCAGTCAGATATGCTGCAGGAAGTAATCGTGCAGAGACCGCCCATCATTATTAAGAAAGATACTGTAGAGTTTAGCGCCGGCGCTTTTAAAACGAAACCGAACGCTACTGTGGAGGACCTTTTGAAAAAACTACCGGGTGTGGAAGTAGATAAAGATGGAAACATTACCAACCAGGGTGAACAGATCACCAAAGTGTATGTAGACGGAAAAGAATTTTTTAGCAACGATCCCAAACTGGCCACAAAGAACCTCACTGCGGATATGGTCGAGAGTGTTCAGGTATTTGATGACATGAGCGATCAGGCGAAGTTTACCAAAATTGATGATGGCAGTAAACAAAAAACGATCAACATTAAACTAAAGAAGGATAAAAAGAAAGGCTATTTCGGCCGTGCAAATGTAGGTGTGGGTACGAGCGATCGCTATAATGGTAGTTTAATGTTCAATGATTTTAAACAGAATACACAATTGTCCGTAGTGGGTGGTGCAAACAATGTGAACGTTGCGGGTTTTACATCGTCCGATATGTTTAATGCCGGTGGTGGCGGTGGTGGAAACAAAGGCGGTGGCGGTGGTGGAAATCGCGGAGGTGGCGGTGGAAATGGTGGCGGCAACAGCGGAAGCGCCGATGGTAACACAACAGTTTGGGATGCGGGTTTTAACTACCGCGACAAATGGTCACCAAAAATGGATGTGAGTGGTAACTATTTCGCTTCGAATTCAGAAACTGTTAATAACAGTTATACTTACCGACAAAACTTATACACGGATTCTTCTTCCAATTCAAACACTATTTCTTCTTCCAACAATAAGCAATTTAACAACCGGATCAATTTCAGGTGGGAATATGCAATTGATTCGATGAACTCTATTTTAGCTATTCCCACATTCAGCACACAGCATTCTACAAACTATAGTGAGAGCGGTCAAAAAACAGAATCAACGAAACCGTATGACTATTTAGCTGTATTGGCCGACAGGCAAACCAATGGCACCAGGGATGGTTGGAACTTTGGCAACAATCTGCTTTTCCGTCATCGCTTCAAAAAAGTGGGCCGTACATTGACGGTTGGCTGGAACACGGGATTCAGTGACAACACTGGCACAAGCTATGTTTTGTCTGACCAGGCAAGGTTTACACCGGACAGTGTGAGGTATTATCACAACAATCAAAACCAGCAGAATAACCAAACCGGTGATTCAAAGAATAATACGATCAGCACTTCTTTCACCGAAGGGATAGGGCAAAATAAAATTCTTGAATTCAACTACGCTTATACCAATAATCAAAGTACTTCGGATAAAAAGACATTTGATTACGACAGCACGTTAGAAAAATTCCTTTTGCCAAACATTGGCTTGACGAACCATTTTGAAAATAGCCAGATCTCGCATCGTGCAGGTACTAACTTCCGTGTGAAGAAAGAGAAGTATGATTTTCAATTGGGTGGTGCCGTTAATTTTTCTTCCATCAAAAATGAAAGTGTCAGACTGGATTCTACGAGAACGCCGTACACAACATATACCAACCAAAATTTTGTAAACTTTTTCCCAACGGCCAATTTCAATTATTACATCGGCACGAGAAAAAGCATCCGTTTCAATTATCACGGGAATACACAGGCGCCAACTATTACGCAACTGCAAAACGTAATCGATTCATCTAACCAGTTACAATTGCGTTCGGGTAACCCATATTTGAAGCAGCAGTTTACGCAGGATTTCGGATTAAGCTACAAAACATTTAATGTAACCAATTTTATGTTTTTGAGTGTAGACCTGAACTTCTCTACTATCAACAACAAAATCGTAAACCAGATCATTACGCTTGACAAGGCACAAATGATCATTCCTGTAAACGTGAATGGTGCTTATAATTCTTCATTGTATGTGACAACCGGCATTCCGTTGGTGAAAGTTGCGTCTGGAAAAAAGAGCCCGTTGAATTTGAACCTTACTACATCAGCGAGATACAATCGTGATGTAAGTCTTTTGGATTCTCTTAAAAACTATTCCAACAACTGGGTGCTGAATGAGCGCTTCAATTTCAACATGAACATTAAGGAAAAACTTGATCTTGGATTGAGCGCAAATGTGACTTACAATACCTCTACTTATTCTGTAAACAAAACGCAGGACATTAAATATTTCTCCTATCACTATTCTTTGGATGCAACGTACATGTTCTTTAAAACATACATGTTGTCTTCTGACTTCGACTTTTTTGTGAACACCGGCAGAAGCAGCGGCTTTAATCAAAATGTGCCTTTGTGGAATGCGAGTGTGGCAAAGCAGTTGTTCAAAAAGAAAAATGGCGAAGTTCGTTTGTCCGTGCTTGATATCTTAAATCAAAACAAGAGCATCAGCACAAGCACCGGCGACAACTGGGTGCAGGATACGCGCACGCAGGTATTGCAAAGATTTTTCATGGCCAGCTTTATGTACAACCTCGGAAAATTCGGCGGAAGAACGGGAACGTTCAATGGTCGCGGTGGCGGAGGTGGTGGCGGCGGGTTCAGAAGCGGTCGCGGGATGAATTAATTGAATAACTGAGTAACTGAATAAACTGAGTGGTTCAAGTGAGGCATTGTGCGTTTCACACAAACCACTCAGTTTATTCAGTCTATTCAGTTACTCAGTCATTACTTACCAACTCTCAACTACTCCTTCACCAATTTAAAAGTTCCTGCAATTCTGCCCTCTTCTATTACCTGTACAAAGTAAGTACCAGAACGTAGCGATGCGATGTTCAGCATAGTATGCTGGTTCACGTCATTATAAGTTTGCAATACTTTACCCGTTATATCTATTATCTGCACAACAGATGCTTTAGTTAAGCCTTTCACATAGAACTGGCCATTGGTTGGGTTAGGTGAAAGGTAAATGTTCCTTGTTGCTGGCCCGTCAAACGTTATTGTTTTTATCCATTTGCCGTAGGTAATCTGTCCATCCACATCCACCATTTTCAGGCGGTAGTAATTGGTACCACTCTGTGCATTTGCATCAGTAAGGGTGTAAGTCATCTGCTCCGCATAATTTCCCGCTGCTGGCTTGCTGCCTATTGCTGTGTAGTTCTTGCCATCGCTGCTGCGCTCTACTACAAAGCTGCTTGTGTTTACCTGTTCGCTTGCCGTCCAGCTTAGCAGAACAGTGTTTGTACTACCAGCCTGTTTGCCTGCGTCAAAACTTAGCAAATTCAATGGCAGTGGTTTTACAACACCGCGACCCGCCATTGAACCAAATACACTGAAGCTATTGATGCCGCTGAATTCTACATAATTCACGCCGCCTTCTTCACCGTAGGCAGAAGGTATAAGCCACGTTGCATTGGTTATGCCGGTTAAGTTTTGTGCAGCCGTTACATTATCTACGCTTGTGCCAGGATATTTGAACCATCTATATCGTATTTCACCGGCAGTAACTACCGGGTCCAATGCCTTTACTGCATCAATGCTATCCTGAGGATCGTAGTACACACGTACGGTCATGCCGGAAGGATAATTGTTGGTGCCATTATCTGTAATGATATACATTCGATTGCTGAATGCGCTTGTTTGTGTGGTCCCATTGGTGATCATTTTATTATTCACCACAGGCGTGTTGTTCACTGCGATTACGGTGAAATTATAGCCGGTATTTCCATTAGGATTTATTGCTACGAACTTCTTTGTTGGCACACTCATGTCGTCTACAAAAACATTGCCACCTGATACATCTTTACAAGTAAATAACACAGTTGAAGCCGCAGCATTTTTCGCAACCGGGTATGGGTTCGGTATTTTGTTATTAAATATTACGGAAAACACATCGCTGCCACTGTTATCTGCATCCCAAACCACATTGTCGAATGTTGCAATGTTGCCCGTAAGAGAGGTTGCTGTTACTAGTTTGATAATGCCTGTAGCAAAGTTCCCGTCACCGTCTTTATCGATCATCAACTGAATATCGCTTGCTGTATATGCTGCAAGCGACACCGTGTTATTTAGATCAAGTTTTACCTGCGTACTGCCGATGCCGCGGTTAACGCGCTGTATTTTCCATGCACGTGGCAACCGATTGGCGCAGGAAGAAACGATGTTTGCCAGGTTGGTAGTTTGCGTAGTAGTAACACTACCGCCATTGTCACCCCATACGAGATAGCTGTCATCTTGTGTAGCGTTTGCTGTATTACTGATATTATCCGCAGTTATAGTACCCATGCCGATAGTAAGCATATTACCCTTACTTGCAACATCGTGCGCCTGTCCTTGCTTCTGTATCAATACCTCAGCACTATCAATAGCAATACCAGCAATGTTATTCGCATAGCCATTGTTTACTTTAAACAAAGTGTCTCCGATTGTGCTGTAGTAATTGTGACTAAGTGTAATGCCGTATTTGAGAGCCAGGTAGGTTTCCACTTTGTTTATAGCCGGGAAGTTGGTAGTGTGCGGAGTACCATACACTATCACTTCAGCAATATCCATCGTGCCTGTTCCATTTACCTGGAAAATTCCTGCGCTGGTAGTGTTAAGTTCAGCAACGCCACTTTGTGTACCATTTGCTGTGCCATTGAGGTAGTTGGTCATGGTGCCGCCATTTACAAGCAAGGTGCTAATACTATATTTGTCTGTAGCCATAGGTACAGTATTGGTAGCTGTTTTAACCACGCCGCCTGTCCCTGTAACAATATTAGAAGCTGCACCCAGACTGACACCTGTACTGGTAGTGTTCTCGCCCCACACCGCCAATTTATCTGTAGTTGTGGAAGGTTTTGCTACAGCATAGATCGTGTAGTGCGTGCCCGAAGCATCGGTAATGTTGGGTGCATACACATTGCTTTGTGACAAGTAAGAAGACCCTCCGGTTATAGTAAACGTAGGGTTAAAGTTAAGCCCTGCGCTATTTACCGGTACTCCTCCCGTGTTAGTAAGATTAGTAAGCGAGCTGTTGACTGTACTGTTGGTCCACTGAGTAGCCGGGCTACCGCTAAGCTGGTTGTTGGCTTTGTACCAGGCATTCAGCGTACTGAGTTGTGCACCCGGTGCTATATACGGATAAGAGATGCGACCATATACAAAGTCACCACCCATCCGGCCTTTTAGCACGTTATTACCAAAAGTAGCTGTGCCTGAAAGCGCGCCACCTACGAATGCCATACCCGGCTTGCCTGGACTAATAGTACGCAGGTAATCGGTATTCACGGAACCGTTGAGGAAAGCCCATTTAGGTGTCATGCTGGCTTCGTCAATGACGCCGGTAAGACAGTCGTTGCCACCACTGGAGCTAAAGTTTGCACCTGCTACAGGTAAAGAGGAACTGGTAGAACTGCCAGCGAAAAACAGGTTGCCCAAACCATCTGGCTTTACTTCCCAGATCTGGTCATCGCCATTGCCTTTCAGCTGTACCAACCCCGGCTGCTCAACGCCGTTTGCATCTACTGCAAATACAAAAGCGTCATTTGAGCCTGACGAAATGAAAGGCTTTCCACCCAGTGTTATGCCAGAAGAGGAGATGCTGTACCCACTCACATAAATCAGGTTATTATCAGTTGTCAAACCGGTAATAACATCGGCGCCGTTACCCATCCAGCTTTTAATCCAGCCTGCACTGCCGGTAGATGTGTTCAGCTGCATGAGTACCAAATCGCTGCTGCCCCCCGATAGTATCTGTGCCTGCGTACCAAAATTGAAAGTTCCCGCCGAGCTACAACCAAAGTACAGGTTACCGTTCATCAGCTTGAGACCATGGATATTTACTGTTTCTCCACTTGGAGTGCCTCCTGTACTGATCCATTTCATAACACCTGATGGGTCGAATTTTGCCACGAATATATCGCTGGTAGAAGGAGAGCCTGTATAAGTATTATTGGCAATCACCGTACTGCCCCAAGTGGTACCACCAGCTGCATTCAGCTTAAGGGTTGCGCTATTAAAGTAGCCCGCTACATATACTTCTCCCGTTGCCGGATCTACATCCAGTGATATACTTCTGTCATCATCCGTACCTCCAATCAAAGCTGTCCAAAGAATATTATAGTTTGCATCCAGCTTCATGATGTAAGCATCATTACCGGTACTGCCTAATACAGATTTGCCCAGTGCGCTGCCACCATTTGGAGTAAGATCGGTGGCCGTGCCACCACAGAGATAAATGGAGCCATCCAGGGGATTCACCTTCATCCCATATGCGATATTATTTCCCAGCAAGGTGAAGGTCCTTTTAATAGTTCCGGTAGTCGTGTCGGTAACCGTAAGTATACTTGCATTTGCGCCATTATTGGTAATGGTAGTGTTGCCAACTGTCATACTACCATTAATAAATCCTGCGGTCAACAGCTCACTACCCTTTAAGTCAGAATTGTATATCGCATTGGTCGTGGTGCCACCCCAGCCACCTTCCGCCATTGGGTTAAGCAGGCTGGCAGCATTGCCATCAAATTTGGTAACAGCCGCATCTGTGTAACCAAAAGAAGTTTTAGGCAACAGACCCGTGCTATTGCCGTTGAGCCGGTTAACGGCGCTCATGGAATAACTCTGTGTAGCAATTACATTACCATCGGGACGTATCACTACTCCGCCAAAATATTCTGAGGCATTTGCCACGTCGCCATTGCAGCTTACGGCCGAAAGAGCGCCCATGCTGCCTGTGGCATCTACAGCTAATAGCAAACCATCGTAGCCACTAATGGCTTGCGCAGTAGCCGCGCCTTGTATAAATGTGCTGTTATTATTGCCGGCAATATACAACCGGTTATTTGTACGGTCGAGTGCCACTACGTTAGGTCCAAAGCCAGCAAACTGTTGAACGCCGGCATTCCCGTAGCGTTGGCCACGTAGAGCGGTGCCGGTATTACTAAACACCACTGCGCCGATATCATTGCCCCCGGCCGTTGTTATTGTAATGCCAGCCGCGGGTGTATAAGTACTGAGAAGATTGCCACAGAGGTATATATTGCCTGTGGCATCGCTGGTAACGCCATAAGGGTAAAAGTCACACGCACCGTTAATCAGTTCGTTTTTCGTCCAGTTAGGTATGCCTGTACTTCCTGCCAGGGAAAACATCATGTAACGGCTACTACCTATATTAGCGGTATAACTGTTAGTAGTAACCGCACCCGGGCTAACGCCACTACTGTTATTGAAGATATAATTGAGGGGCCCTGACAAATTTCTGCTATACGGTATTACCCAAACCACATCGCCATTGTCTGTGATCTCTATCGGATTAAGATTGGTTTCGTTAGCGGAGGCCGCCCCAAAAGAATTGATCCACACCGGGGTGGCCCCGCCTGCAGAACCATCATCATCAAAGCAGGCCAGGAATTGATCATTAAGGCTGCCATTCAACGGGACCGTCTGTGCCTGGCCGGTAGTACCATCGGTGTACATACTAACGCTTGGGCTAGAGCTAAATCCTTGCACTACAATGCGGGTATGGCCACCCCCGATATCTTTTACACGTAGATTGGTGGTTGATTCACTGGCAGCGCCATCGATTTTACGAATCCAAAGAGCAGTAAAACCATTGGTGCCAGTAGCTTTACACTTGGCTAATATGATAGTATTGTATTGAGGTTGACCCGTATATGGAAAGCCACCAAAGGTGCCGTTGGTACCCGAGGTATAATAGACGATATAAAATTGGTCATTGGCCTGAGGATCTGCTGCCACATAACAACCTTTAGTAGACGCAATATTATTGGTGTACCATACAAGGTTCATATTAGCGTCATAACGCTCCATAAGGTAAGAGGTAGCATTTTCATGCGCGCCAATATCCGGCCCAACTCCATTCCCTGCACCATATACGCGGGCAGAATTAACACCACTGCTAACTACCCAGGTTTCGTTTTGCGCCACGCCACCCCTGGTAACAGAATTGAGTGTGGGGCTCATAGAAACACTGGCGCCTACCAGGCCCCCGGCCCCATTATTCTTCGTCCAATCGTACTGCTGAGCCCGGACGACAAGGCTGCCGGCTACAATAAAGAAAAAGAGCGTAAATTTTTTCATTTCTTTCGTTCGTTTGTTGTTCAACTTTTTTCAATAAAACTTCTTGCGCTGCAAAACGTGACGGCTTTTAACCATTCATTTTTTTTGTAAATAAATTAGATGCTGTTAATCTGTTGGGTGATTCAGTTTTGAAGCCGACAGATTTAATTTTCCATCTTTCTTGGAGTTATAACATATTGTGATATAATTAGTTACAAAACTAAATGCGGGAGTAAGGGAATGATATTATTTAAAAGATATTTGTTTTTATTAAAAAGACAGAAGTAACGGAGTAGACTATGCGCAATTTGCGAATCTTCACCTGAACCATTCAGTCATTCAATTACTCAGTTATTATCTATCTTCGATCTATGCCATCTTTCAAACTCTATATGCTCTTGCTCGGTTGCAAACCAGATGACCGTAACACAGAGCAACACGATATATTTTTCACCATTAGTGATTCATTAAGAAACACGATTCCTGCTATTAAAGATTTTTGGCCGGAGGCAAAAGAAAAGATTCACATTGATGCATGGCGCGAAGTAAAAAATGTCGATGGCTTTTCTATTGAGGTGGTGGAAAAGGAAGAAGGAAGGACGCCCCTGCAAGGTTCAGCGAACAAATTATTTTTTATAAATCTTGGCGGTTACAAACAGAATGAGTTTGACGAGTTTCATTATAAAATGCTTATAGTGGCGGCAGACAAAGGTGTGGCGATTCAAAAAGCCAAACAAACGGCTTTTTACAAACACTATGGTTTTGAAGGAGCGAGTTCACATATTGATGACAAGTATGGTGTAGATGTGGATGACTTGTATGAAATAACAGATATTTTACCGGCAGAAATAAAAGAGAAATTCTCGCTTGTAATTACAGAAACCGGCATTGCAGAAGAAGATAAAATAAACCTTGGCTATTTTAAGCTTACTTCGCTTTAGTCGACTACCATCTTAACCGCAAAGGACACAAAGAAGTAGAACACTGATCGAATTGCAGCTCTTAAAGCGCAAAGGGAACGAAGAAAAAATCATCTTCGTTCCCTTTGCGCTTTTTGCTGTTACCAAAATATTTTAATGTAATTTCTTAGCGGTCTTTGCGGTTAAACTAATTCTTGTTAATAATAAATTGAAAAGGCTTCATCTCTTTTTGGAAAAGAATTTGAGAGAGTTTAACTGGCTTAGTGATCAGTTTATATTTGTTTAAATCTGCAACTTCATTTACCGTACAAAATGTTTCTACAGTTTCAACTTCATACAGCAGTTTGTTAAGTTGATCTATAGTTGCTTGCATTTCCTGCTCACTGTAAAGATCATCTTTAAACAACACAAGCAAATCACGGGATGACGGCGATTTCATTTCTAAATAATTTATAAAATACAAACAGATAATAATCCGACGTACAGACAGATAATTATCTGTCTCTACTAATAACCAACAAAGCCTTTGTGAATGCCGCAACCACAACCTTTTTTTGATCCACTGCAACCCACAAAAGCAACCATTGAACCTGCGATCAGCAAAAAGTATATTAACGTTCTTATCTTCTTCATAGATTTGATTCTAAGTTAACAAAATTCAACAATAAATTTCAATGGTAAGTAAATCTTGTAAAAATTAAATGCCATCAAATTCCAAACCCATTGTGTTAATTGCTCCACTCGATTGGGGACTTGGCCATGCTACAAGATGCGTTCCCATTGTAAACTCCTTAATTAACGCTGATTTCGAGGTGATTATTGCGGCAGAAGGCGCCCAGAAAGCGCTGCTGCAAAATGAATTTCCACACATAAAGTTTGCCAATTTACCCGGTTACAGGCTGGGCTACGGACGGACAAAATGGGGAACCATCCTCAGAATTCTTTTTCAGGTGCCCAAAATTCTTATGGCCATCCGGCGAGAAAACAAATGGCTAAAAAAATTCGCTGCCGAAAACAAAGTTGATTTCGTCATCAGCGACAACAAATACGGGTTTTATCTGGCCGGTGCTCCATCATTTTTTATTACGCACCAGCTGCTTATTAAAACACCTTTTGGAAAACGGAACGAACGCTTGCTGCAAAAAATCAATTATCGGTTCATAAAGAAATTTAGCGCCTGTTGGGTTCCGGACCATGAAGGAAAAATTAATCTTGGCGGCGAGTTGTCGCATCCGGATCATATGCCTTCCGTTCCTGTTCACTATCTCGGTCATTTATCAAGAATGAAAAAAGAGAACAGACAAATTATAAATGATTTACTCGTTGTTATTTCCGGGCCGGAACCGCAAAGAAGTTTATTTGAAAGAATGATCGTTGCTCAATTGTCGCAAACAGACCTGTCTGCGATTGTGGTAAGGGGTTTGCCGAATGCCGCATCCACCTTGCATGCGTCAGACAATATAAAAATCTACAACCATTTACCAGCGGCGGATCTAAACAACGCAATCAATGAATCTTCAGCGATCATTAGTCGTTCAGGATATAGCACAGTCATGGATCTTATACCGCTTCACAAAAAATGTATTTTTGTTCCAACACCAGGACAATCGGAACAGGAATATCTTGCAGACTATTTGTCGGAAAATAACATGTGCGTAAGTGTTAGGCAAAAAGATTTTGAATTGATTACAGCGCTGAAAAAATTAGAAGAGGCTGATTTTGCATTTCCGGATTTTCCGGAAAATTGTTTACAGGAATTTATTGGAAAAATGCGCAATTCGCTGTAGAGACAAGGCAATGCCTTGTCTGTACTGAATCACCGATTATTATCAAATCATAACAATTTTGGTGCTTCAAAAAACCAGAATGTTTTTTCTGCAGTTTCAAATTTCGACCAGTCGTCTTCCTGCATTTGTATTGCATAAACGCCGCAAGTAGGCATATCGTCAATACGAGTATCAGTAAGCGTATTTACAAAATCGGTAATGCCTGGATTGTGTGAGAAGATAGCAACCGTGTTTGACTTGTTGCTAATGTCTTTTATCACATTATAAAAAACTTCAGAAGCAGCGTGATATAATTCAGGCTTGAAGATAATATCATCTTTATCTCTACTGTATGTTTCGCAAAAATATTGTGCTGTTTTTTTCGCTCTTTTGGCGGGACTGGAAATGAATGTGTCGATTTTTACATTCTTCTTAAGAAGAGCGCTTGCCATTGCTGGCGCGTCCTTTTTGCCTCTCTCATTAAGAGGGCGTTCAAAGTCAATTAAATCAGCCGTACTCCAACTACTTTTAGCATGCCGAATAACCAGTAATGATTTCATAAAGAATGAAATTATAGTAAGGCTGATGAATTTTTAAAGAGATATGGATTTTTATAAACAGGCCTGTTTCATCGAGTTATAGGTCGCCCATAGGAAAAATGTCTTAAAACGGCTTAGTTCGCTCAAAGATTCACAAATACTTTGCCACATTGACGTTTTTTTGTCAAATTAACAAATACCTGCTTTTTTTTAAGTTTTACTTGATCGAAATCAAGGGTTTCTACAGAGGCGCAGAAGAACAGAAATAATATGTTGCCATTCCATCTGTGTTTTTCTGTTCCTCTGTGGCAAACATTAATAACCTCTGACGTTCTTGCCTTCCATATAGTTAAGAAAAGCCTTATTCACTACTTTGTTTCCTCCGTTTGTTGGATAATCGCCTGTAAAGTACCAGTCGCCCGTATTTGTAGGACAAGCACTGTGTAGTGATTCAATTGTTTGATAAATCACATGTACAGGAACCTTCAAGCCTTCCGGAGTAATTAACTGAGCGATCTTGTCAGAGACCTGCTGAGCCGTGAACGGCTTATATAGTTTCTTGGTAATGTTTTCAGAATGCAATTGGCCAGTTCTTGCCAGCTCTTTACATTGCTGGTAGATTTCGTCCACGCAGTTTTCCTGGCCTTTATCTTTCCACAATTCGATAGCAGCACGGAAAGCAATGAAGTCGCCCATTTTGCTCATATCGATGCCATAGCAGTCTGGGTAACGTATTTGAGGAGCCGAAGAAATGATAATAATTTTTTTAGGTTCCAGTCTTGAAAGCATGGTAACAATACTTTCTTTCAATGTGGTACCGCGAACGATAGAATCATCGATCACCACCAAAGTATCTACGCCTTTGCGAACCGTTCCGTATGTGATATCATATACGTGCTGCACCATTTCGTTGCGGCTGGCATCTTCAGTAATGAACGTACGCATCTTCACATCCTTAATCGCAATTTTCTCTACACGAATTTTGCGATTAACCATTTCCGATAGCTTCTCTTCATCAAAGTCTTTACCCCAGCTAAGGATGCGTTCTACTTTTATTTTGTTCAGATAATCTTCCATTCCTTTCAGCAAACCATAGAAGGCTACTTCTGCTGTGTTAGGGATGAAAGAGAATATGGTGTTTTTAAGATCGTAGTCAATAGCTTTTAAAACTGCGTCGCTAAGATTGTAGCCCAGTTGGCTTCTTTCTTTGTAGATCTTTTCATCATTTCCGCGGGAGAAATAGATGCGTTCGAAGCTACAAGCCTTTCTCTCTTTAGGTTCCAGAATTTGTTCGATGCTGTAATCGCCATTTGCTTTTACAATCAAAGCCTGACCCGGCATCAATTCTTTTACTTCGTTTTCACCAACATTGAATGTAGTACGAATCGCCGCTCTTTCAGATGCAGCAACGATCACGTCTTTATCTATATAATAGTAAGAAGGACGAATACCGTGCTCATCACGCATTACAAAGCTGTCGCCGTTTCCAATCAAACCGCCGATGTGGTAACCACCGTCGAACAATCTTGCCGCTTTCTTCAAAACATTCACAACATCCAACTGCGTTTGGCTCTGCTCATCTTCTTTTACAAGGAAATGATGCAGCACTTCCATCATCGCAGCGAGATCGCTTTGTTTTTGGAAAGGCCCTGGATTGATATTTACCAGGTCAAAAAGTTCTTCTGTATTTACAAGATTGAAGTTACCTGCTAGAGCAAGATTTCGTGCAGGAACTGTATTGCGTTTTATGAAAGGGTGGCAAAATTCTACGTTGTTTTTTCCCTGGGTTCCGTAGCGGAGATGCCCGAGAAGCAATTCGCCCATGAAGTTGAGATGGCCCTTTAGCAATCCCGGATGACTTTTTACGTCCGGCTGATATTTTTCCAGCTCATTTACTTCTTCACCTACCTGTCGGAAAATATCTGCGATTGCTTGTGGCGCTGCACTGCGCAGACGGTGCAAAAATGGGTAACCAGGCTCTACGTTCAACTTTACAGAGGCTATTCCGGCGCCGTCCTGCCCTCTGTTATGTTGTTTTTCCATGAGCAGGTACAACTTGTTGAGACCGTACATCACTGTGCCATACTTCTGCTGATAGTAAGAAAATGGTTTCCTTAAACGAATGAATGCCAAACCGCATTCGTGCTTAATCGGATCGCTCATGTTACGAATTGAAGGCGCAAAGGTAACATGATTGAATGAAAAGATAGCAATTAGATAAAGATTTGGCACTCAGATGACACGGGAATCTGAAAATGTGCTGATGTGAAAATTTGAAAATGAAGGGTGCAGCATACATTCCTGTCGGGCTGGGGCACACAGATGACACGGATTAGAATGATTTACTCAGATTTTTTCTGTGATTCTGGCCAACCTCTTTATTATACAATCACCTGAAAACCAAAATGAGTGGACTGTGCCACTCATTTTCAAATTTTCAAATTCACATATTTTCAAATTGACGCCTAGTCAATTGTATTCGGCTTTCTCTCCACGTCTCTGTTGAGAGTATGTTTGTCGATGTAGAAAAGAAGGGTGGTTTGTATAAAATTTTTGCCGACGCCTCCGGTTGTCGTATTGTAATCAAACTGCCTGATAAAACCAGATTGTAAGGCAAACAGACCGCTAAACTGATAACCAGCTCCTACGAAAAAGCGGTTGCGTTCGAAGTAAGGGCCTTTGTCGGTAAAAAATACTTCATCAAATGCAGACAGGTATACTGTGTTGGCAATAACTTTCGAATGGTTAAGGGGTACAATTGGGTTTATCCTATAGCGGAAACGGTTTCTGTAATTGCCGTAGATCCAGCGCTGCTCAATTCGGTAGCGATGCTCAATTTTCACCCTGTCGATCTGGCTTTTTAATATGAATTGCTCCCACATGCGAAACTCGGCCGCAGCTACTGGTTTCTCATAATTTCCCGGATAAGTATAGGTCTTATAATCACCCATACCAACGAAAAACTGTGTTTTGTCGGATAAATTGTAGGCAACGCCTCCTTTTAATTCGTGATAGTAAAAGTCTTTGGTGAGAGATTGCGACCTTGTCTGTGCCTCGAACCAATAAGAGAATTTTTTATTGGGATTGATAGTAGCGTTTATTATATCCCAGCCGCCAAGTTTATCTGGCTGAGCCATTGCAGAAAAAGGCAATAAAATAGCCGATAAAGCAATAACTATAACTACGTGTAATAGAGACTTTTGCAAAACAATTTTTTTAAAAATGAAAAATGCAGCCAAGGGTTGTTTTAAATCGCGCCGCGAAATTGACACTTTTTTCTTGCAAAATTACCTTTAGGTTAAGTTTTTTTGGGAGGGAGCACACAGATGACACTGATTAGACTGATTTACACAGATTTCCTTCTGAAGGTTTTACTGGTTGGTCTGTTTGGTGCTTGTTGAATGACTTTGGGTGCAAGACGTGACAGGTTTTACGCCGCCTCGGTACGTGTCTTCACGTACCGAAATTCAGACTGCCCGCTTGAAAAACGTTGCGGTTCGTGAGGACACGAACCGCGGCGTCTGAGGGTCTTCGCCCCTGATAGTTTTTCAAATTCTCGGAATGTTGAAAATGATAGTAAAAAAATCCGTGTAAATCAGTCAAATCAGTGTCATCTGTGTGCTAATCTGCTCACTCAGCACGCTCGATGTTTACCGAGTAACTTTCGTTATCAATATTGAATTTGTACACGTTTTTCTTGCCGTCGCTGCAATACAAAATAGCTTTTCCTTTGCCGTTGTTTTTTACAGCAATGGTTTCTTCGGTTCCCATATAATGCATTTTAGAAAGTTGCCATTGTACAGCCGGCGTTTGTGAAACTATCGAATCTGCATTTGCCGCATAACCGTAATTGGTAATTTCGAAGTAGTTGGAAGATTTGCCCGCGGCATCGCTTTTTTCCTTAAGTATGGGGCCTCGTAAATCCTTTATTTTTTCCAGCTTGAAATTTTTATCTGCTGAAAAATCTTTTAATTCAACTCCCTTAAATTCTTTATCGTTTGCTTTTACGGCAATCGCTTTTTGCAATTCGCCTTTGCTTACTTTAATAGTGTCTGCTAAGCGAAGCTCCACGTCTATCTTAATAATTTTCTGATCAACATCGTCTGCGTCGAAATAAGAAATTACGGGCGATGTTTTTGTTGAAGCAACGCCTTCTTCTCTTGCAGAAACTACTTCATCTTCCGTCTTAACTGCTCCCGCTCTTGCGTCTTCTACAGACGGCGTTATCGTTGTGGTTCTTTTAGTATAAGTTCCCAGTGTTACTGCGTCACCATTCACGTCGAGCACTTTCATTACTGTTCCTTCGCTGCTGAAGTAGCTTTCGTCCTTTGCTTTGCTCGAAAAAATTAAAAACTCATTTGCATGTAAAGTATTAACCTGTGCAGTTGCATCCTGACCTTCTTTTTCGATGCGTGCCTCATAATTTTTTTGCGATTGATAGCTGCTCACTTTTTCTGAGATATAATAAAAGAGTCCAATTATCGCAACCAGCAATAAACCGCTAAACGCAAAAACAGAGGGACCTTTTTTTGCAAATCGCTCATTAAGTATTTGCCTTATTTCAAAAGGACATTCGTATAATTTTCCGTCTCCTTTATTAACGATCCAAACCTGGGCCAAAGGAAAAATGGGTATCCAGAAAATGTGAGCGTACCGTTGTCTGAGCTGAAATGTAATGTTGGCGTAAGAATTGTCGAACAAGCCAATTTCAGTAGGATTAACCGTAAGGCGGTTAAAATTGTTGTGGCCGTAAATTATCATGTTTCAAGGGTTTTTTACAGGATTAAGTTTTTCGGGTATTTGTTAGCGTTAAACAATGTACCTCGTCTTGATAAATCGGATAAAAATAATAAATTTGGCTCCAAGAATCCAAATCCTAAACTATGAATATGTTAAACAACCCTAGATTACTTTTTTGTGCTTTCTCTCTTTTGTTCCTTTTTTCCTGCTCAACAGAAAATAAAAAATTAAACATTCTTATTGATGCCCATTATGGAAAAGCTGTCAAACTTATATTTGACGGAAAGGACACGTTGACGATCGCCCGTGATACATCGCTGCTGTATTCAACTACAGAAGGTGTCCATAAAGTTTCAGTAAATGACAGCACGGCCAAAGAATTTACAGTAGGCGAAAAAGGCGGCCTGCTTAATCTGAACAATCGTGAATTTGTTGCTTATGAAATAAAATATGTTTCGCAAGACAACAGTCGTGCAAACTTTGCAGACTTCAATGATTTTGTATTAAAATCAACCATTCTTATAGATTCATTTGTAGTTGTTCCAAACGGACTACTAAGCAAAGCAGATAGTTCAATACGTCAAATATTACCCAAGCTGAGAGAGTCTGGAACTTATTATTCCGGAGGCATTCACGAAAGCGACGATGCGTTTCACGGCTTGAAAAAATTTGGCAAAAACAAATTGTTTGTAGATAAATTCTGGGACTATGATTTGTTCGACGAAATACCTCAAACAATCTCGGTTCAAACTTCTAAATATGCTGTGGGTAATACCAGCGCCACCAGAAGTTCTATTCTACCTGTTAATACGTTCCTGATCTATGCCTTTTTGAATAAAGATGAGTTTACCGTGAAAAGCGTAAAAAGCATTATGGAAGGTACTGAAGACAAGGCCAAGCAAAAAGAACTGGAAAATAAACAGATGGCATTTTAAATCCGGTTTCATTAAATCACAAGACCTGACAGGTTTTTTGAAAACCTGTCAGGTCTTAGTCTCTCAAACAGTTGTTGTTGGTACGCTAACGCTTCTAGGCCTTGCTTCGATACCAACAACGGCGACCTTGTGTTAAATTCATACCATCATGAAGACACAAACAAGCTCAAAAAAATCCGTGTAAATCAGTCCCATCAGTGTCATCAGGGCGCTCTCTCTTAGCTAAACAAGAACGCTACATCCTCATTCGTAAGTTTTTTAATAAACCCGCTATCCTCCGCAATCAATTCTTCGGCAATTACTTTTTTACGTTGTTGCAATTCCAGAATTTTTTCTTCCACGGTATCGCGGCAAATCATTCTGTAAGCAAATACGCTATTTTGTTGACCAATACGATGTGATCTGTCGATCGCTTGTTGTTCTGCTGCCGGGTTCCACCACGGGTCCACAAGATACACGTAGTCAGCTGCGGTCAAGGTTAAGCCAACACCGCCAGCTTTTAGACTAATGAGGAATATTTTTATTGAGGCATCGCTTTGAAATTGCTTTACAAGTTCCTGGCGTGTTTCCGCTTTTGTACTTCCGTCAAGGTACACGTAGGAAATTCCTTTCGCATCCATTTCCTTTCTTATCAGTTCCAGCATGCCGGTGAATTGCGAAAACACAAGCGCTTTTCTGTCGCCGATGTTTTCTTCTATTTCACGCATCAATTCTTCCAGCTTTACAGATTCGTTGATTTCCTTATTGCTGTCTTTCACTAAAGCAGTGGAATTGCAAATCTGGCGCAGCTTTGTAAGACCAGACAATATTTCTATAGAATGCGATCCCATTCCATCTGTTTCTAATTTCTGCAAAATACTTTCGCGGTAATAATCTTTCACCGCGTCATATTCTTTACGTTGTTCGTCGCCCATTTCGCACCAAAGAATCATTTCAGTTTTCGGCGGAAGATCCTTTGCCACTTGCTCTTTGGTTCTTCTTAGCAAAAACGGAAAGATCAATTTTCTCAGTTTTTGCGAAGCTTCGCGGTTGCCAAATTTGTCTATCGGCGTTGCAAATGTTGTTTTGAAAAATTCTTTGTTGCCAAGCAAACCAGGATTAACAAAATTCATTTGCGCATACAAATCAAACGTGTTGTTTTGTATAGGAGTTCCGCTCAAGATAAGTTTATTGCGTGTGTTCAATTGCTGCATTGCCTTGGTAGCAAGCGACGCACTGTTTTTGATCACGTGGCTTTCATCAAGAATGGTATAGCCGAACTTGAATTTGGATAATTGTTCTGCATCACTGCGCACAGTTCCGTAACTGGTAATCACGAGATTTTTCTTCTTCCAGTCTTTTTCATCCATAGATCTGCCGGCACCATGATAAATAACATATTCCAGTTGTGGCGCAAATTTTTTCAATTCCTGTTCCCAGTTGTACATGAGGGAAGTGGGGCACACAACGAGATGTGTTTCATTTTTGTATTTATCACTCAAATGCTGAATGAAGGAAATAGTTTGCAGCGTTTTCCCCAAACCCATGTCATCCGCAAGACAGCCACCCCATTGCATTTCGTCGAGCAGACACATCCAATTGAAACCTGCTTTTTGATAATCGCGGAGTTGCGCATTTATTTTTTCCGGAACGGGATATACATCCTGGTTTTCAGTTTGTAACCTTTCCCATTTCTGTATATGCTCCGTGCTGATAATTTTCTTTCTTATTTCGTCGCCACCTTCAATTTCATCGCTCAAAGTCCAGTGAAGATTCGAAAGACGTATTTTGTTTTTAGTCGTTTCTCCAAGTTTAAACAGCATGCTGTATTTGGTGATCCATTCTTCAGGAATGGCGCCAATACTACCATCGCCCAAAATGATGTGCTGTTGTTTGTGTAAAATTGCCTTCTGCAGATCGCCCAATGTTACGCGCTGATCGCCGAAATTAATTTCCACTTCCAAGTCAAACCAATCGATGCCTTTGCCGTTGAACTCAAACTTTATCTCCGGCGTGCTCATGTTATAACGGAAATGCTTAAGCGTTTCCATTCCCAAAATGCCGATGTTTTGGTCGGTAAGTTTGCGATAGCATTTTACCAGCCATTGACTCTTCTCCGCTTCGGCAAAAGAGAGGTAGAAAAATCCGTTGTTTTGCTGAGAAAATTTTTTGTTCTGCGCCCGTAATAATTCTTTGAAAGCGTTCTCTGTGTCCGCGTTTCGTTTTATTTCGTAAATAACGTCAGTGGTAAAAATTTCTGTGATCAGTTTCTCATCATCCTCAATTTCAAAGTCTGCGTAACGCCAATGTGGCTTGAGCATGAGAAATGCATTGTTCAATTCGCTTAAATAAACATTACACTGTGGCTCAATGTCAATAACTTCTCTTTTGAGCAAAATGTTTTTGTTTACCGGATAGTTTTCGGCAAGTTTATCAACAATTTGTTTCACAAAATTCTGTTCGCCGTGCAACAACCCATCGCGATAACCGTCTGAGAACTTCTCCAGAATATCCGCGTCTTTTGGTTTCAGCAGAAAAAACTCTGATTTACTCCTCAACAAAAATGATGTGCGTGAAAAATCCGTAAGCGGATAGGTATTGCCGTTAATATCAACAAATGCGTAGAGCCGTAGAATTCCTGTAGTTGTTCTCGCTAGTTCAAAATTAAGCTGACATGAGTAGTTACTAACAGCCGCTGGTTTTGTAACGGTAGTTGTTAACAAATCATCGTCCACTCCCTGGTAATACCATTTTACGAGTGAAGCAAACGGCTTAAGTTGTTGAAAAATATTGAAGTGATAATTGACAATCCCTTTTTGAATGAAATCTTCTTTGCTGACAGATCCATCTTCATGCACATACTGGAGCGATAATTTTTCTTTTTGGTATTGAAGGGCAGAAGCAAATAATTGCTTGATGATCCGGATAAATTCTGTTGGCAATGCTTTGAAGTGAGAAAGAGCCACGTCGCTATTCAGCGGGAACTTCTGTAACGTACGCTGGTTGTTGAATTCATTAATCAGTAACCCTTCAATTGCAAAACCCATTTCATTCCTCGCCACTGTATTGATGAGCAAGGCAGGCGTTGTTTTTGCCTTCGACTTGGGGTTATTGGTGATAATAACTGTGCGTTGTGGATATTGTTTTTCTTCTTCACTCATTCAGGCAAAAATAATCATTGAATAACTGAATTATTGAATAATCGAGGGTGTAAGTGCAATTTTGTTTTCCACTTTCAATGATTCAATAATTCAGTTATTCAATCATTACTTTTGTGCTATGACTCCAACAATTATTTACTGTTACGATGCGTATTGTGGCTGGTGTTATGGCTTCAGTCCAATAATTAAAAGAATTTTTGAAGAGTATAAGGATAAACTGTTTTTTGAAACCTTGAGTGGAAATATGATCCCTGTGGAAAACACACATCATATCGGAAGAATGGCTTCTTATATTAAAGATGCTTACAAAGTTGTGGAAGAACGCACCGGTATTAAGTTTGGGGAAGATTACCTCTGGCACATTAAAAATCCAGACGACAGCGACTGGTATCCAAACTCTGAAAAAGCTGCTATAGCCATGTGCGTTTTTAAGGATTATTATCCTGACGATACGGTGCTGTTTGCAGCAGATCTTCAATATTCCCTTCACTACGAGGGCCGCGATCTTACAGACAATGAAGCTTACAGGCATCTGCTTGAAAAATATAATATTCCGGCCGATGAGTTTTACACAAAACTGGCAAGTGAAGAATATAAGGAGCGAGCATACTATGAATTTGCTTTGTGCAAACAATTAAAAGTGACAGGATTTCCTACTGTTTTCATGCAGGTGAATGAAGGAAAATTCTATTTACTAACACGCGGTTTCACAGAATACGAAACGCTGAAAGCCACGATTGATAATATTTTGAGCGAGATAGAGAAAGAACACAGATTGTCATGATTGTCATGATGGGTTATGATTTTTAAAAAAGATTTTCAGAAAAAAGTCTTAATAGATCGTGACAATCATGAGAATCTGTGTTCTAATTTGTTTTTAATCCACAATACCCTTAATATGAAAAAAAGGTTCTTTTTGTTTCTGATATTTATTTTTTCAGTTATCCACATCAATGCCCAGTGGAATCATTTTTCAAACGATTCGGTTAATTATGTTTTTGCCGATACTGCTTTTGTAAGAACAGCACCTTCTGCAGTTAACACGCCAATTTCTGACACATTATTTGCCGCCGATATAGTTACAATACTGGAGAATTCAGAGCCTTTGCTTTCCCTGAAAGGAATTTCATGTCCCTGGATGTATATCTCTTATAAAAAAGACAGCGTTGAAAAAAAGGGATATATATGGTCGGGCCTTCTTGCTTTTAATGCATTGAGAAGAGGAGACACAAAATTTGTGTGCGGCGCCAATCGAATTGTTGTGAGAGATACTACAATAAACGGAAGTAAGGACCGTGTAAAGGTTTGCTCCATTGGTATAAAAGTTTTCAGAAAAGGTAACAAACTCGCTTCTACGCAATTCAATGTTCTGTATTATGAGGAGTTGTTCAACTTTGTGAAAGCTGAAGCAAGGAGTGGTTTGGGATTAAAAAATGTAGAAAACATAGTGTCTGTCACTATTAGCGGGGAAGCCTGCGATATCCCTACAGATACTTATTATTTTGGCTTTAGAGCAAACGAGATTGTTCCTATTTATAACATTGAAAACATTAGTAGTGCAGGTTTATATTATCATGATGAAAGGCTTTTCTTTCCTGCGGAAAAGGGAGGCAAGGAAAATATGATCATCTGGAAAATGGAAAATGGTGAAGACACGGAGAAAATTGACAAAAAGGGAGAGCCCATCTATAAAAAGAAATATTCAAACAAAGAATTAATGTGGGACGGCGATAAGGCCGTTGCTAAGTAAGCACACCGACCTGAATAACTACGGGAACGCAGATTTTCATGATTATCATGATGAGTTATGATTTTTCAAAATCAAATCTTAATAAATCATCACAATCATAAAAATCTGCGTTCCGTCTCTTCAATAAAAAAGCCGCATCATTACAATGCGGCTAATAGCACGAACACTGTTTTTTGTGGTTTCAGAAGTAAGCGCTAAAAACTTAAATGTTTAGGGAATTATTTCAATCGGCTGCGATGGTATTGATGTTCTCCGCTAATAGGAGAGTTACCGAAAATAATAATGGCAAAAATGTTTTTAATAAATCTGCCAATGTTAGAAGATGGACGGTATGCGTCTTTGTAAATTTTTGCTTTGTGTACTTCGTAGTACATTGATTTGTTTTTCATTTTGAATTCTTGGTTTAATGATTCAGAAGGATATCAGAATAAACGAATTTACAGTAGAAATCAATTAAAAACTTAATATAATATATATTTTTATTTTAATAATACAACAATCGTTTGTCGTCATTCTGTTCTTCGAATCGTGTTAAGCAACGCAAAAAAACACTGAAAATTGTGAATTACGTGTGAATAAAGCTATTTTAACATTTCAATTAAATAAGCCAACCCAGCAACAAACACAACATCACAACAACAGGAGAAGGTAATTTAGAATAAAGCAGCAAAACCGTTGTTCCAACAATGACCGAAAGATTCATAAAACTTACCATTTTCAATCCGATAATCGTAATATCTTTCAACATATAGAATGTGGCTGCCAGCAATATTCCTACCACTACGGCATTAATTCCTTCCGTGGCTCTATAGACGACAACATACCGCTTAAGGTTGTGCCAGATAGGAAAAAAGAACAATACGAGCAATGCACTGGGAAGAAAAATTGCTATTGATCCGATTGCGCAACCTAATAATTGCCAGGAAACATTTCCATCTTTCATTGCCGTTCCTCCCATATATGAAGAGACGGAGAATACGGGCCCAGGCATGGCCCTGATCATCCCGGCGCCCAAATAAAAATCTTCACGGTCGATTCGTACAACATTTGGATTTTTTTGCATCACCACTTTTGATTCGGGACGCATTACAAACTGCTCATACATCATGGGAATCAATACATTTCCTCCGCCAAATACGAAACTCCCAAACCTGTAGGTGTTCTCGAATAGGTTAATAGGTCTTCTGTTTGGCCAGTCATGTTTTCTGGCCGTTTCACTGAGCAAACCTGCGAAGATAAAAATGATGGCAAAGAGCCAAATGTTCCACCACTTTATTTTTTGCGTTATTACTTCTTTTTCGGGAATGCGTTTATCACTAAGATTGGTCACAAATCCGCCAATTAAAATCAAGACCGGAATGATCCAAGGTTTTGTAAAAAGCAGCAGTAAGATAACTGTTGAAAAAACTGCGATCACCCAGGTGATTGTATTGTGCACTGAGTGCCTGAATGCTTTGAGCGCAGCAAATGCAAGAAAGCCAACGGACATTGGCGCGATAAATTTGAAGATTGTTTTTATCGTCCGCTGATCTATGTACTCCAGAAAAAAAGAAAATGCGCCCATTAGACAACAGGCCGGTAACATCCAAATGATCAGGGTGAGAACTGCCAGCGGAACTCCACCGCGTTTGTATCCAATCAACGTTAATGTTTGGGTAGAGGAAGCACCGGGTAAAAGTTGACAAAATGCATTGTAGTCCATCAACTCATCCTCAGTGACATCTTTTCTTCCATGCACAAAAGTTTTCAGCATCATAGCATAGTGCCCCTGCGGGCCACCAAATGCTGTTATACTGTGAAGAAAGACTGCTTTTAAAAAAGGGATATGGCGAAACATAGAATTCTCTGGTAAGTGTTTAAATAGGATAGTCCTATTTCACCACAGATAACAACGGCCCCAAATGCATTTGCCACCAATCAATTAACCATTATCAAGTGTGTAGCGCAAATCTAAAAGATAATGAGAACTTTTTCTATGACTATTTCGAAGGCCAATTAAAAAAATCTCATGTCGCTTAGCTAGCAGGAAGGCTTCGACAAGCTCAGCCTGACACTCCGCTTGCGCTGTCAGGCTGAGCTTGTCGAAGCCTCATTAATTATTAAGTTTTGTAATAACCATTATGAAGTATTTCTTGTCGCACATTTTCTGGTAAAACAAAGCGAACATTTTTTCCTTCTTTAATATCCTTTCTTATTTGTGTGCTGGCTATTTCTAAGAGAGGTGCGTTGAGCACAGTAAGATTTGCGCCGATATTATTATTGACTTCATAGCCCGGGCGGGTGTATACATAGATGTGGTGATTCTTTACAATCACGTCACCATTCTTCCAATTCAGAATATTCTGGAAACTGTCGCTACCCATGATAATAGAGAAATTATGGTGAGGGTATTTCTCCTTCAGATAAGCCAGTGTATGTACAGTATAGGAAGGCTTGGGTAAATGAAATTCTATATCGCTGGCCTTTAATTTTTCTTCACCTTCTACAGCAAGTTTTACCAGGTGAAGGCGGTGATATTCATTCAGCAGGGAAGAGGATGGTTTGAATGGATTTTGAGGTGAAACCACCATCCATGCGTTATCAAGCGAAGTGTTATTAAGTACATGATTCGCGATAATACAATGGCCTATGTGAATGGGGTTGAAAGAACCGAAATATAAACCGATGTTCATAAGTAAAAAGTAAAAAGTAAAAAGTAAAAAACGCGGACATTTTTTACTTTTTACTTTTGAATTTTAAATTTAATTAAGCTTCTTCTACAAAAATATTCTGCGCCTCGTCAAGTCTTAGGCTGAGGTTATATCCTGAAACAGTTATTGCGATAGGATCGCCGAGAGGAGCTACCTGCTCGATTCTTATATATTCTCCGGGAACACATCCCATTTCCATGAGCTTTAAAAATATCTCGTTATTTTCAAAGGATTTGATTACTACAAGCTGGCCCACCTTTATATCTGATAATCTTTTCATCTGCATATTTTTATCCTTTGGCAAAGCTATCCTTTATTTGATAGAATCTGCATTAAGGTTATGCAAAACTATCTTCTATAAATAAGAATGTTTTACGAATTTTGGAATTGATGAATAAACAACAAACACCCGTAGTTAGTTTCCATTTTCTGGAAGTTCAGTTTTCCTTTACACAAAGGACAGCACTCAAGCAGTTTCTTATCGCTATGTTTAAGAAAGAGAAGAAACCTTTGGAGAGTCTGAACTATGTCTTTTGTTCGGACGAGTATCTTTTAGAGATAAACAACAACTACCTGCAGCATAATTATTACACGGATATAGTAACCTTCGAGCTATCTGCAACGGATAAAACAGTAGGAGATGTATACATAAGCGTGGATAGAGTAAAGGACAATGCCGAGAATCTGGAACAATCTTTTAAAAGGGAATTGCACAGGGTAATATTTCATGGAGCTTTGCACCTTTGCGGTTACAGGGATAAAACAGCAAAAGAGCAGGAGAAGATGAGGGAAATGGAAGATAAATACCTCAAACTCTACTTTAAATAAGTTTTTCAATAAGGGGTGTTCCACGTGGAACATCCTTATTTATTTAGTGCTATTCTAAATATCATCATTAACGTTCCACGTGGAACATTTATCATAACTTTTACTCTCAACTCGTGCCTGTAATTAGTCCATACAAAAAGGGACAGTATTCAAAATAAACTAAATCAACCTAATAAGCAAACAAGAACTAATAAGGTCTAAATACAATAAACTACTATCAATATCAACTAAAACTAATCAGGATTAAGAACTTTACAATCTCCAGTGTTCCACGTGGAACATAAATAAGAGTCTATCATTACTAACCACTTACGAGCACGTCCATAACCTAAGACAATACTATACAAACACCATTGGTAACCCAATGCGGCTAACAAGTAAAAGTCTTCAATAAGCCCCGATCAAACACCAAGCCTCTGCTGTCAACAGGCCGTATCAAAATCCACATTATTCAAACCAAAAGCTTGACTATATATAAATAAACTACTTACTGAGTAAGTGATTAATATGTTCCACGTGGAACATTTCTCTTGCCTGTTCACGAACTAAACAGCCCGGATTTATATTTTACAATCATCTGACCCTATGTTCCACGTGGAACATAATTAAACTCCCTCAATTACAACGGTAATTGTAATTTTGCAGTCTAAATTTTTAAGATAAATGTTTCCAGAATACGATGTCATAGTGGTAGGCGCAGGACACGCAGGTAGCGAAGCGGCTGCAGCGGCAGCAAACCTTGGCTCTAAGGTCTTGCTTGTTACTATGAATATGCAAACGATAGGACAAATGAGTTGTAACCCAGCAATGGGAGGAATTGCCAAAGGACAAATTGTTAGGGAAATAGATGCACTCGGAGGCTATTCTGGAATTGTAACTGATCAAAGTATGATCCAGTTTCGTATGTTGAACAGATCAAAGGGTCCAGCAATGTGGAGCCCAAGAACGCAAAATGATCGCATGTTGTTTGCCGCAAAGTGGAGAGAACAACTCGAACAAACTCCTAATGTTGACTTTTACCAGGATATGGTTCGCTCTATAATCGTAAAAGACAATAAAGCGTGTGGAGTAGTAACAGGACTTGGACATCACATTTCTTCAAAATCTGTGGTAGTTACAAGCGGAACATTCCTGAATGGCATCATTCACATTGGAGAAAAGAACTTCGGTGGAGGTAGAATAGGGGAAAAAGGAGCAACCGGTATCACCGAACAACTGGTAGAATTAGGCTTTGAAGCCGACAGATTAAAGACAGGAACACCCCCACGTATAGATGGAAGGAGTCTGGATTATTCTAAAATGGAAGAACAAAAAGGAGATGATGAGATAACTGGTTTTTCATACCTTGATGTTCCTAAGCCAAAACCACAAGATCAAATAAGCTGCTGGATAACATACACGTCCACTGAAACACATGAACTTTTAAAAACAGGTTTTGATAGAAGTCCCATGTTTGCTGGAAGAATAGAAGGAGTTGGTCCACGTTATTGCCCAAGTATTGAAGATAAAATAAACAGGTTCGCCGACAGAGACAGACACCAGATATTCGTAGAGCCTGAGGGCTGGAATACTGTTGAGATCTATGTAAATGGTTTTTCAACTTCTCTACCTGATGATGTTCAATACAAGGCATTAACCTCCATACCAGGTTTTGAAAATGCTAGAATGTTCAGGCCGGGCTATGCTATCGAGTATGACTACTTTCCGCCTACACAGCTCACGCATGCCTTGGAAACTAAACTGATCAGCAATCTTTTCTTTGCAGGCCAGATCAATGGAACTACCGGATATGAAGAAGCTGCCTGCCAGGGAATAATGGCTGGAATCAATGCACACCAGAAGGCAAAAAACCTTGATCCGTTTATTCTCAAAAGAAGTGAAGCATATATCGGCGTGTTGGTAGATGACTTAATTAGTAAAGGAACGGAAGAACCTTACAGAATGTTTACCAGCCGCGCTGAATTCAGAACATTATTAAGACAGGATAATGCTGATCTAAGATTGACTGAACTAAGCCATAACATCGGCTTGGCTTCTGAAGAAAGAATGGAAAAAGTTAGAAACAAGAAAGAAGGAGTGGAGCAGATAAAATCTATCCTTAAAGAATTCTCTGTAGAACCTTCAGAAGCTGAAGCTTACTTACAAAGCAAAAACTCATCACCGCTTTTACAAAAACAAAAAGCACTTCAGGTATTGCTTCGCCCAAACATTGACCTTGTAGCTATGTGTGCATTCATTCCGCGATTAGGTTCTTTGCTGTCATCTTTTACCAGGGATACTCTAGAGCAAGCTGAGATCCAGATCAAATATGAAGTATACATTGAAAAAGAAAAAGAGCTGGTGCAGAAAATGAGCCAACTTGAAGATCTTGTAATACCAGATACATTTGACTACAATAAAGTCGCGGCTCTTTCAAATGAAGCTCTCCAAAAGTTCAAGAAAATAAAACCAAGAACACTGGGACAAGCCAGCAGAATAAGTGGCGTGAATCCAAGTGATGTTCAAATATTGATGATATATATGGGACGTTAATTGAAAATCGAAAATGAGGAGACGAAACTCCACACCGTCTTTATAGCAAAAAGGAAGTCGCATTCATTAATGCGACTTCCTTTTTTAAGTCCTTACTTTGAAACCCATTTTTCAATTTCCAATTAACTAAGGGTAACACAGCTGCGCTAAATACAAATAAGGTTTCATCATGTGATTGATAAAAGTGTTCTTTCCATCAAAAGGAAAAAGCTCCTTGTACTTTTCATCGGGTCTTAAAATTACGGGTGTGCCGGCTACCATATAATTGTTGCTTTTTGCATAAGCAGGTTCCTTTAATTGGGGCAAGGTCTTTTTTACTATTTTGTACAAACCATGACCAAGATATTTCTGCTGATACTTCACAGCTTTCTTCGGCGACTTGTCCAACTTTTTATAGGCTCCATTCAAGTACCAGCGAACTACCATTTTTTGTTTTTTTATAGCAGGTTTCAAAGCAGCTAAACCATTTGGCTGATTATAGTCGTCTAAGGTTTGAATAGAGAAAGGCGTCTCCGGAACCCAATCTAAAATATTCACAACTCGAAAAGTCCAATCTAATCCACTCAGATATTCAAGATCATAAGCATAATACAAATTGCCTGGTTTGGGCGCGGCACTGGCATAAGTCTTGAATTGGATATCTTTTGGCAAGTCACCGTTGTACTCAACATAACTTCTCATCAGTAATGAAAGCACGCCGCCTTGGCTGTGTCCGCAAATAATAAAATCTTTAAATCCTTTAGCATAGCACTCTTTGATATGAGAAATGATGTCCGGTCCCAAATACGATAGTCCAATCATCCAACCGACATGCACAGCCGCATTAGAATCCTTTGCCATTCTGTAACTAAAAGTTGTGCTATCATTTACCTGGATAGATCCGGTTGCAGGAACCATTGCTGCATAAAAATTAGCGAGCCAACTTTCCTTAGTATTGATCGTTCCACGAATATTTATCACTGCAACCTTACGTTCTTCATCTGCCCACATATCCCAGCGATTATCAAGCGCTCCAGCTTTACTTCTGTAAACCATCTTGTAAGCCCGCTGGTTTTCAATTTTCATTCTCTCTGCAGAACTATCAGTAATGCCAAAGGCAATTCGCAAAACATCCCTGTATTCTTTTCCGTCAAATCCGGCTTTCAAACTGTGTTGGCTAAACGAAATAACACTGCTAAGCAAAAAGCAACATCCAAGCAAAATATTCTTCTTCATAGTAATTCCTTTGTATAAAAATAAAACGTGTTAAACCACATTGGGTTCAACACGTTTTAAAAAAAGTATACCACATTAAACTACGAAATATTTCGTACTAAATTAACACTTTAAATTATTTCTTCACTTTTAATCTTCAACTAACTACAATCCCCCTGCTCTGCTAATCTCCAACATTCTCTCTATTGGTTTCTTTGCTGCTTTTCTTAATTCTTCTTCCATTAAAATCTCCGGCGTTTCGTATTCCATGCACAAATACAATTTCTCCAGCGTATTCAATTTCATGTGTGGACAATCATTACAAGCACAATTATTCGTTGGAGGAGCTGGAATAAAAGTCTTGTGAGGACTATCCTTTTGCATTTGGTGCAAAATACCCGTTTCTGTGGCCACTATGTACTCGGTGGCACTATCTTCCCGACTGCACTTCAAAATGCCCGTAGTGGAGCCTATATAGTCCGCTATGCGCAATATAGGTTCCTCGCACTCAGGGTGCGCCAGTATTTTAGCCTTTGGATGTCTTATTTTAAGTTTTGTTATCTTCTCGAGGCTAAATATCTCGTGCACCATACATGCACCGTTCCAGAGCAACATATCACGTCCTGTTTTCTTAATCAGGTAAGCGCCAAGATTTTTATCTGGTGCAAAAATGATCGGTTGATCTTTCGGAACGCTGTTCACAACCAACGCAGCATTACTGCTGGTAACAATAATATCGCTCTGTGCTTTAATCTCTGCTGTGCAATTGATATAACTGATCACTACATGATCGGGGTGTTGCTTTCTAAACTCTCTGAATGCATCCGCAGGTGCACTATCAGCAAGTGAACAACCGGCTTTCAGATCCGGCAATAAAACTTTCTTCTTTGGATTCAAAATTTTTGCAGTCTCTGCCATAAAATGAACACCGGCAAAAACAATTATATCAGCATCCGTTTTCTCCGCCGCCTGTGCAAGTCCCAAACTGTCGCCAATATAATCCGCTACATCCTGTATGTCGGGCTCCTGGTAATAGTGCGCCAGGATAATTGCATTTTTTTCTTTTTTCAATCTTTCGATCTCATGAAACAGATCCAGCGTTGCGTCAACTTCTATATCCAAGAATCCATTTTTTTCGATGTTTTGTTTTGCTGAATCAATGTTTATAACTGACATAATAACTATATATTAATTATTTATAAAAAAAAGCTATTACTATTAGGGATGTGAATTCGTGGAAAACTGATTTTTAAAACGCTTTGAATAATCATTTCCATGGGTTTATCCACATCTTTCCACAAATATCTAACAATTAAAAAGAAAGTACAGACGCTATTTTTACTCGCTTATCCACTTTGGTGGATATTGAAAACCAGTTAAAAACAATTTAGATCACATGAATGTGAATGAAGGTCTAATAACTGGTGACTTTTCCCAAGGCCCAAAATCAAAATTCGACTTTTCGAAACTTGTTGGCATACTATCCCCAAAATCAAAATTCAAAAAACATGGTTTATCCACCATATTAAGCCAATATTAACAAGGGCTGTGAATCAGCGTTCCACATCGCTGTATTGCAATGTTAATATTTGATGAAATATTGATGAACGCTGGTTTATAGAGAATATCGTATATGTGTGTGACATGAGAGAAGGAACACAGATTTTCATGATTGTTGTAATTTTTTACGATTTATAAAAAAAGATTGTTTGACAAAAGTTTGGAATGATTATAAAAAAATATTCTGACGTTTTCGATAATTTACGATATTAGCCAAAGTGAAAAAGAAACGGATTGCGAGCGATGACTATTTTTATTTGCGCCATATTTACTCCGGCAGAAAATCATAAGAAATCATCACAACCATAATAATCTGCGTTCTCCCTAAAAAATATCACTTTCAAAATTCGTATGACAAATTGTTTTAGCGCTAAGAAGCAGGTTTACAGTGACTTTCGGCATTTTTTCCACAATTTGTTCATAAGTTAAATTCCCCTATTTTTGCCAACTAATTTTCTAAAACCGTACATAATAAATTAAAGTATGTCAATCATTCAGTCAATCAGGGATAAAGCAGCATGGCTGGTATTTGGTGTTATTGCCCTGAGCTTGTTGGGATTTTTATTAATGGACGCCTTCGTAGGTAGAGGTGGTCGCGGAATGTTTAGCGGTAACAAAACAACGATTGGTTCTATTAATGGAAACGATGTTGAGTATGTGGACTTCCAGAAGAAAGTAAAAGCAACGGAAGATCAGTATCAATCACAAGGCTACCCGATGAACGAGCAAATGCGTCAAAACATTCAGGAGCAGGTGTGGAGCCAGTCAATTGATGAAACTTTGCTTGACGATGAAATCGAAAAAGCTGGTGTAACCGTTACTCCAAAAGAACTGGATGATATTTTGTTTGGTGCAAATCCTCCACAGGATTTCGCAAGAAATTTTACCAACGAAAAAGGTGAATACGATGCAAATGCGGCCAGACAAGCAATTGCTGACTTGCGTAAACGTAAAAACGACCCAAGAGCACAAAGTTTTGAAGACGAGTATTTACCTGCGCTTCTTCAAAACAGATTGCGTGAAAAATATGCTTCATTAATTGGCAACACTACTTATTATCCAAAATGGTTGTTGGAAAAAACAAACACTGATAATAGCCAATTGGCTTCTATCAGCTACGTTGCTACTCCTTACTCTTCTATCAGCGACAGCGCTGTAAAAGTAAGTGATGATGAAATCAAATCTTATGTAGGTAAACATAGTGAAGAGTTCAAACAGGAAGCAAACAAAAGTATTTCTTATGTTGCTTTCAGTGCAGCTCCTACAAGCGGAGATAGCTCTGCATTATTCAACCAGGTTTCTTCTTTGAAAAATGAATTTGCATCTACAAATGATGTAAGCGGATTTTTAATGCGCACTGGTTCTGCAACTAACTACGTTGATCTTTATGTAGTGAAATCAAAAATGCAAATGCCAAATGCCGACACCATCCGCTCTCTGAGTGATGGAGCTGTGTACGGTCCTTACCTTGATGGTGGCAGCTACGCACTGGCAAAAATGATTGGTAAAAGAAATCTTCCTGATAGCGTAAAATGCCGTCACATATTGATAGCTACTCACGACAGACAGGGAAATCAAATATTGCCTGACAGTATTGCTAAAGTTCGTATCGACAGTGCTGTTGCACTTATTAAGGGCGGAGCAAATTTTGCAGATGTTTGTGCTAAATACAGTGATGATGGGGGAAGTAAAGACAAAGGTGGTGAATACACTTTTTCATCTATCGGATTTAGCCAGCTTGCAAAAGAATTCGCTGAAACTATTTTCTACGGAAATACGGGCGACAAAAAAGTTGTAAAAACTCAATTGGGATACCACTATATCGAAGTGTTGAACCAAAAAGATTTCGAAATAGCATATAAAGTAGCTTATTTCAGCAAACCAATTTCAGCTAGCCAGGAAACTGACAACGCTGCATCTGGTCTGGCTAACCAATTTGCCGGCGAAAGCACCAATGCAAAAGCATTTGACGCAAACGCAGACAAAAGAAAATACATGAAATTCAGTGCTACAGATATTAAACCAATGGACGGAAGTATCCAGGGCTTGGGAAGCAACCGCAACCTGATTAAATGGGTTAACGAAGCAAAAGTTGGTGATGTATCTGACGCATTTGATGTAGATGATAAATATGTTGTCGCTCTTGTAACAGACGATAACAAAGAAGGTACAATGTCTGCTGCAAAAGCAAGGCCATTGGTTGAGTTTATCGTTCGCAATCAAAAGAAAGCGGAACAAATTAAAGCTAAACTTGCCGGTAAAACTTCTTCACTTGAAACAGCGGCGGCAGCAGTTGGACAACAGGTGTTGAATGCAGACAGCATTAGATTTGCTTCTCCGTTCATTCCAAATGTTGGCCAAGAACAGAAAGTGATCGGCGCTTCTTTCAACCAAAACCTGAAAGGCAAAGTATCTGATGCAATTGCCGGAAACGGTGGTGTGTTTGTAATCAAAGTAAACAATGTAAGTGCAGAATCAACTGGCATTAACATTGAGCAGCAAAGACAAGCTTTATTGCAAAGAGCAAAGAGCGAATCTGCTTACAGATCTATCCAAGTGTTGAGAAAAGCGGCTACAATTAAAGACAACCGCGCTAAATTCTTCTAATAAAAAAAGAACTTGATTTATAGAAAACCCCCGAAATTTTTCGGGGGTTTTTATTTTTATAATACTAAACCGAATAACTTTATTATTAATAAACCATGACCACCTACAATTAAAATTAATAGCAATGGTCAGATTTATTATTTCCCGCACAAGACAGAAGAAATTCTATTTCACTGTAGAATCACAGGAACTCACAACTTTATTAACAAGCGAATTCTATACTTCTAAAACGGCCTGTAAAAAAGGTATAATCACTCTAAAAAACGCTGTCCGGGGTATTGGAAGATACCAGTGGGTGGAAGAAAATGACAATACCGTTTACTTTATCATCAAGTCTATGAATGGTCAAAGACTGGCAAGCAGTGAACGTTACAATAGTTTGCTGGAGTCCACGGATAGTTTGTCAATGCTTAAGATGGAAATACCCAAGGCAATTGTTGTTGACCAGACAGGAAATTTAAGAAGCCACAAGAGAACTGTTTTCGGTTCAGACAAGCCGATAGTAACCATGATCAGCTTTATGTAATTCTATAAAAACAAGGCTCCCGCAGCCGCCGTCGAGAATGCGTCTCGTTAAAAAAGATATGACCCAATTATGAAAAGTGCCGTTCCTGCAACGGCATTTTTTATTTTAACTTTGAGCTATATCTGATTATTTATAACAAACAATACAGACCATGAGTGAGGTAATTGTAAATAAAGTGGCAGAAAGCGGCATAGTTGAAATTGATCTTGAGAAATATTATCCGAAAGAACAGATCGTTGTTTTTGACCTGAAGGATTATTTGTTCATGGGATTGATCTTAAAAGAAAAAGATTTTCGAGAGGCTTTAAAAAATCTCGACTGGAGCGTTTACCAGGATAAGTATGTTGCTGTAACATGTTCAGCAGATGCGATCATTCCAATGTGGGCTTATATGTTAATAGCTTCCAATTTGCAGCCTGTAGCAAAAGATTTTTTCATAAGTACTGAAGAAGACGCGCATAAAATTGTTTTCCTGAAAAATATTGGTGATATAGACATCAACGAATTTGCCGACAAACGCATTGTTGTTAAGGGCTGCGGCGATTTACCGATCGGTGATTTTGCATACCTGGAAATAACAAAATTGCTAAGGCCGGTTGCCAAAAGCATTATGTACGGCGAGCCTTGCAGCACAGTGCCGGTTTATAAAAAAGCCAAAGTATAATGTTGATAAAGGCTTCGACAAATTCAGCCTGTCAGCAAAAAAATTTAAACACACCATGATAACAGTTCGCAGGGCCACCATTAACGATATTGATACTGTCGCTGATCTTTTTGATCAATACAGAATCTTTTACAAACAGACTTCCGATATTCCGAAGGCAAAAGAATTTTTGAAGGAAAGGATCGAAAAGGAAGAATCCGCGATACTTATTGCTTTTGCGAATGATGAAGCGGTTGGCTTTACGCAGCTCTACCCTATTTTTTCTTCTGTGTCAATGAGAAGAGCATGGTTACTGAACGATCTTTTTGTAAAACCTACTGCAAGAAAAACCGGCGTAGGTAACAAGTTATTAGATGCCGCAAAGGATTTCGGTGCGGAAACAAATGCCAAATGGCTCATTCTCGAAACTTCTGAAGACAATTTTACCGCACAATCCGTGTATGAAGGAAATGGATGGCAGAAGTCGAGCAGTTTTTTCTATCAGTTTAATTTGTGAGAGTCTAACCGCAAAGAGCTCAAAGGTTGCGCAAAGGAAACGAAGGGTTTTTGAAATAGAGATCGCGAAAAATATCCGATGACTAGTGTTGCTTTTAGCGCATATTCTTTGCTTCCTTTGCGCAACCTTCGCGCTCTTTGCGGTTAAAAAAAATCTTAGATTTTAAACCAACCCCTCTTTTTAAATATTCCCAACATCCAAATAGGTATCACGACCATTAGGCCGACCGCAACATAGAATCCATATTTGTTGTGAAGTTCGGGTATGTGATCGAAGTTCATTCCAAAGATTCCACCGATTACCGTGGCAGGTGCCATAAGACAAGTAACAACGGCCATAACTTTCATCACTTCGTTCATTCTTAAGTTGATGTTGTTGATATACAAATCCTGCATGCTCATCATCATATCGCGGTAGTTCTCGGTAAGCTCATATGCCTGGATGATGTGGTCGTATATGTCTTTAAAATATTTCGTGGTATTGTCGTCCAGCAGGTCGCTTTCGCTTTTTAGTAATCCACTGATCAATTCGCGAACCGGCGCAATATTTTTTTTAAGTACAAGTAACTCTTTTTTAACCACGAGGATTTTTGCCAGCGTTCTTCTGCTGGTACTTCTGATAACTTCTTCTTCGAGCAGCTCAATCCTGTCACCTAGCCTTTCCATGACTACAAAGTAGTTGTCCACAATAAGATCCAGCATTGTATAGCACAGATAATCTGCGCCACGCATTCTAACTTTGCTTTGGTGATATTTTAGCTTTTCGCGGACAGGATTAAAAACATCACGTGATGCATCTTCCTGAAAGGAGATAACAAAATCTTTTCCCAACACAATGCTTATCTGCTCGGACTCAACGTTAAAGCTATTTTCGTTATAGTACAACATATTGAGCAAGCAAAAAATTACACCTTCCACATCATCTACTTTTGGCCGCTGCCCCACACTTAAAATATCTTCTCGCAACAAAGGGTGTATACCATACACTTCTCCGATTGCGTCAACATCACTTTTGCGAATGCCGTCAATATTTATCCAGGTGACATTGCCGTTTTCTTTAAATCCGTAAGTTTCTTCAATATTTGAAAGTTCTTTGCCGGAGCAGGAATCGTTCGAATAATCGTAAGCAAAAATTCTAACCTTTTCGGCTTCTTCGCGAGCTGGAATAATGGTGGGATTAACGTTAAAGATTTCCTTCGTGCGGGAAGGTGCACGCTGAAACAGGTCCAGCCCAAAATATTGCAAATAGCGCTTGCTATCCATAGGAGTAATTTAAAGCAAGATAAAACAATTTGGTTGTAGGAGAAGTGGCCCGTAGCCGGACTCCGGTAACCACTGTTTTAGGTCTGAAATTTCTCAAAGAGTCAACCCTCTTCCAATGGAAGACAACAGACGATAATATTGAACGTAACACTTCAAACACCGGCCACCGGAATCTGGCCACCGGCTACAATTACCAGTTCCTAACAAACAACAACTTCGAACTAACAACTATATTTATGCCATGAAACGCCTTCTCCCCTTGTCTGTTTTCCTGGCTGTGCTGTCGCTCATTGCAGGGTTCCTGCTTTCAAAAATGTCATTTATCGGCCGGATTGGTATTTCGCTTTTTTACAAGGAATACACATTTATGAAGACGTGGTGGAAAGGAACACTGGTGATTTTCGCCGTGTTGTTTTTACTTATGCTGCTACAGGACGCCGTTGACCGGAAACTGGTGAAAAAAAGAGCCAATTCGTTCCAGGTGCTTGCATTAGCGGCGGCCATAGTTGGTATGTATTTTACCTATCGCGACTTTCAATATTATTATGCGCACAAATTGCTGAGAGAAAAATTCCACCTTGGCGGCTATTTATTTTGGATCGGTTGGATCGGCATTTCGCTTTTCTTCCTTTTCAGCAAGCAGCAATTGCCTGCGGCAAATGAGAATCTACCAACCGAAGCAACTGACAAATTAGAGAATCAGCAACGGGCAAATAAAGCCGATTGATATGCGGGCAGTATTTGTATTTACGTCACCGAAAGTTTTTTTCGCGTAATCACTGTATCTGTAAAAGCGACCGACATAGGTGCAAAAGAATTTCAGGTTGTCCAGATCCTTAAATGGAAAATATTCTACACCGGGAATTACACCCCATGCTGTTCGTAAATGACTGTCTTTATTCGGATCGGGATTGCCGTACCAATATGCATTGCTGACCATTCCTATAATAAAGAAGTTCAACTTTTTCTGTGGCTGATAATTCACGTGCAGCCAATGCTCCACATAGCGTGTATTTTGCGGAGCGTAGGGTAAAACAGATTTCGGCACAAAAGTTCCTACAATCCCCTTTCTGTCCAGCTGCTCGTTGCTCCATTTAAAATCATATTGAAGGAGAAATTTATTCAGTTTAAGTTGGTTACCAAGGGCGATGTAATACATGGTTTGATTTTCCGCCTCCAAAAACTGGCTGTAACTCCAAATCGTCTGAAACTTGCCATCAGCCATAGTTCCGCGCCAGTTAATATTTGCCGCCACGGGAAACTTGGAAGGTGTAACCCCAGGAATGGAGTCATAAATTTGTTCAAAAGTTTGCGTGCGCGAATTCATCAATTGAAAAGTAAATTGATGTCGCTGATTTGCCGTATAACTAATCATGGCGCCGGTTAGGAAGTTGTCGGCGTATTCCACAATATCATTGTACTCATAAATATCGATCGGATTGGCATCAAATTCATAACCGCCCCAGTCAGCGCACATCTTACCCATTGTGAGATCCCACTTCTTTCCAAGATTAACGGTAATGGAAGCGATGTCTGTAGATCTTGATAGATTATCCTGCGAGCCGGGGTCAGTAATTTTTGTATAACGGTCACGAAAGCGGAACGACACACGATCTGTGATCTTTCCTCTTATTTCCAGGCGGAACTGGTCATTCTCAAATTTCGACTGCTGGTATTTTCCATCCTGAAAATAGTTGTTCAGTGACCATTGCATATTAGCAATGACGTCAATATTTTTTAAAAGATTTTGTTTGTGAATCGGAATGATGGGATTGGTTGATTTGATGGTACTATCCAGTTGACGCTGCGCCATCAGTTGAGTGCAGGCGGAGAGGAAAGCAACAATCAAAGAAAGCTTCAATTTCATAAAACTCGGTTTAATTGTTTACAATAACAGGCTCGCAAACAAAAAGCCCATCGCAATGGAGACTGCGATGGTAATTAAGCCGCCTCGCATAAAACTGTGATTCACCACAAATTTTCCAATGTGCGTAGAACCCGTTTTGTCGAAGTTGATGGCGGCCAATAAAGTCGGATACCCCGGTAAAACGAAATCACTGTTTACCGCCGGAAACATCGGGATGAGTTGCGAAGCCGGAATACCCAGCACAACGCCCAAAGGCATCATTGTTTTGGTAGTAGCGGCTTGGCTAAAAGTCAACATACCCATGGCAAACACTGCAATGGCAAACGTCCACGGATGTTGAGTAGTGATATCTCCCAGTGCGTGTTTTATGGATGCCTCATTATGATGCATGAATGTCGAAGCCATCCAAACCACACCAAATACTGATACAACAGCGGATGCCATTGATGTGAACAGGCTTGCTTTTGTAACATCAACCGCAGAAGTTTTTGTGATCAGCATGATCGCCGCCGCGGCACTTAGTGTAACGATTTCAATGATGGTTCCCATTCTCAGTGTGCCGTCTTCGGTAATACTAAAATTTGCCTCGCCCTGACCGTAGCTGGGAACCAGTTGTGGAAATGCACCTGCGATAATGATAAGCAAAATAGCGATGCCGAAAATAGCTACCGACGTTTTGGCTCCGGGTTTATATGTTCTCTTCGCACTTCCTGAATCTTTGTCGATATCTGAAGCAAATGCCGGGTCCAGCATTTTTTTCTGAAACTCCGGATCTTTATCCAAATCCTTTCCCATTTTCAATACAGATAAACAACCAACAAACACGCCAATCAATGAAGCGGGAATACAAACCATAAGAATGTTCTTTTGCGCTCCGGGATACGCGAGAATGGCTGTCATTGCTGCGGTTGCGGCCGACATTGGGCTGCTCGTCAGCGCCAAATGCGATGCTATAACAGACATGCTTAGTGGTCTCTCCGGGCGAATTCTTTTTTTGGCAGAAACCTCTGATATGATGGGCAACAAGGAATAAACAATATGTGAGGTTCCGGCAAATAAACAGAGAAAGAAAACAGTGAACGGTCCTATGAACACAATTTGCGACGGCTTACTTCTGATGATTTTTTCAGCAACACCCACCAGATAATCCAAGCCACCCGCTGCCTGCAATGCAGCAGCAGTTGTAACAATGGAAAGAATGATCAGCATTACATCCAGCGGCGGATCTGTGGGACGCATTTTAAATACCAGAATAAATATCATCAACGCGACCGTGCCCATTACACCCAAACCGATGCCTTTCATTTGTGACCCGATCAAAATAGCGGCCAACATAATTGCAAATTCAATCCAAATCATAGTGAAGTTGTTAGTTGTTAGTTTACAGTTGTTAGTTGTTGGTTGTTAGTTGTTAGGTTGAGTGATCGCATACTTTGCCTAACAACTAACAACTATAAACCAACAACTATTTTATGAACTTCGGACTTATCATATTTTCAAATGTGAATACTTCGTCCCACTTTTCCTGTGTGAGCAATTGTTTTTCTGTTACTACAATATCGTGAACAGATTTTCCGGTTTCCAATGCTTCGCGAGCGATGCCGGCACATTGTTTATAGCCCAGTATAGGATTGAGTTGCGTAACAATACCAATGCTGTTCATTACCATTTTTTTGGTCACTTCCGGATTTGCAGTAATGCCATCCACACATTTTTCTTTCAAAGTTTTACATGCATTTTCCATGTAAGTGATAGAAGAAAATAACGCGAATGATAAAACCGGTTCCATCACGTTCAATTGTAACTGTCCTGCTTCTGCCGCAAGTGTAACGGTAAGATCTGCACCGATTACATAGAATGCAGTCTGGTTCACCACTTCAGGTATGACCGGGTTTACCTTTCCCGGCATAATTGATGAGCCCGGCTGCATTGGCGGCAAATTAATTTCGTTTAACCCACACCGTGGTCCCGAAGATAATAATCTTAAGTCATTACAGATCTTAGAAACTTTTACCGCAGTTCGTTTCAATACGCCAGATAGCTGAACGTAAGCACCGGCATCGTATGTTGCTTCAATGAGGTCACTTGCCAAAACGAGGTCAAGACCGGTTACATCTGCAAGATGTTTTGTTACGAGTTGTGCATAACCTTCCGGCGCGTTTACACCCGTACCAATTGCAGTGGCGCCCATGTTAATTTCCGCGATCAATTTTTTGGAATCTTCTATTCTTGCCTGCTCTTCGTGGAGATTGGTAGCAAATGCTCTGAACTCATCTCCCAAGCTCATTGGTACCGCATCCTGCAATTGCGTGCGACCCATTTTCAACACATCTTTAAATTCTTTTCCCTTAGCAGCAAAAGATTCCGTAAGCGCGGCCAGTGTTTGTTTATAGCGGCTGAGTTTATTGATCAACGCAATTCTGAATGCTGTTGGGTAAGCATCATTGGTAGACTGCGAACAATTCACATGATCATTTGGATGGCAGAATTCATATTGCCCCTTTTCTTTTCCCATCAGTTCCAAAGCAACATTGGCAATTACTTCGTTGGCATTCATATTTACAGAAGTGCCCGCGCCGCCCTGGATCATGTCGCTCAAAAACTGGCTATCATATTCTCCATTGATAACTTTGTCGGAAGCCGCTATAATTTTTTCCGCAATTGCAGGGTCAAGCACGCCGAGGTCACGGTTAGCCATAGCCGCAGCTTTTTTTACGTAGCCCAGCGCCTGCACGAAAAAGGGTTCCGCCTTGAGCGGGATGCCTGTGATGTGAAAGTTTTCAAGTGCTCTTTCTGTTTGAACGCCATAGTAAGCATCATTTGGAATTTCTTTTTTTCCGAGGAAATCACTTTCAATCCTTGTTGACATAAAACATTGTATTAGTTAATAAATCTGAAAAAAGACCTGTTCAGAGGAACTAATTACAATCGATTAGAAAATTGGTTCGATGTGAGGATTTACATTAGTGCGACAGTGGGACTGCCAGCGAAGTCAATGATTTAGTGATTTTTATTTAACTGTAAAAAGTGGAGATTATTTTATTTGCCTGTTGTGATGATTGTAAGAATATCATCATCACTATCAAGATTGTTCATTTGCCTCATAATTACCGGATAGCGATTAGCAATATACCTGGTGGGCGGTTTAACCGAATAAATCTTTGGGTTAGGCAGGCAGGCGGCGATCATTGCGGCCTCCCTCCTTGTTAAGTTTTTGGCAGGCTTATTAAAATATACCTGCGCAGCTTTTTCCGCTCCAAAAATGCCATCTCCCATTTCTATTACGTTGAGATAAACATCCATGATGCGACGCTTGCCCCAGATTTTCTCAATCATAAAAGTAAAATATACTTCAAGGCCCTTTCTTATGAAACCGCGACCCTGCCACAGGAACACATTCTTTGCCGTTTGCTGGCTGATGGTGCTGGCGCCGCGTATACGATTCGGTTTGCGCTTGTTATAAGCCATGGCTTTTTCGATGCTTTTCCAGTCGAAGCCGCTATGATCTGCAAAAAGCTGGTCCTCTGAAGAAATTACCGCGAGTTTAAGATTGGGAGAAATTTCGTCATAGTTTACATAGTCTCTTTTTAAACCATGACCGGTGAATAAACTACCAAGTTGAGTGAGTGTGATAGGTGGATCTACCCATTTTAAAATAACGATGTACACAAACTGCCCTATAAAAAGAATAAGAAAAATTCTCTTTAACAATCTCCACGTTTTTGGTATGAGGCCTTTTGTATTCAAATTATTTCAATAAAGTATTGGATATTTTACCCAGAATTGCCCGCAAGATAATGGAACGAAACCAATTGATAATGCTGTTATAAAAACAATAAGACATTTTGCGTCGTCATTGCGAGGTCCTGCGGAGTAGTCACTATGAATCCTTAAGTGAAAATTAGAAATTCAGCGAGCGGGCCGAAGCAATCTCTGCTGCTCTCAGGGAGATTGCTTCGCCACACTTGCCTTAACGCGAAATGCGTGTAAATATATATGCAGCTGATACGTGCTGTGGCTCGCAATGACGATGCGAGTTTGCCGATAAGTTGTAGCAACTAAAAGTAAAAGACGTAATTTTTAAACTGATTTTCCTAGAAGCCCTTTCTCGCCTTTTGAACATTATTGTCGTTCATGTGGATGTACTCGATCTTGTAGAGTTTGCCGTGTTTTTTTCTGGAGTGATAAATGCGGTTCATTATGAAACCGGCTGCGGCAACGCCACCGGCAATAGCAATACTGGCACCGTCGGGGGGTTCATGTAAATAGGCGCCGTTGATAAGATTCAGCGCTATATAACCCAAACCGCCAATCATAAAGAGCGTACCGTTTTTAATAAAAACAAAAGACTCTTTTTTACCAACATCTATCTTCTGAATATCCTTATAATTAACACCTCTTACGTTTGAACCGGCGGTGTCGATAATAGTGGTGCCAAATTGAGTGGGCAGTACCCGGATGTTGTACATTCTCACAAAAATAGAATCGTCTCTTATCGTATCAACCGGGCCAGTAAGTACATAATCCTGAAACGTTGTAATTGTAATTGTAGAACCAGGCATGAAGGTTTTAACCGTACGGTTGTTTCTCTTTTTAACCACGATAAAATCTGACTGTGCAGAAGCCATCATTGTAGAAAAAACAAAACTTATAAGTAGGATTATTTTGTGCATAGTTAAAAGCTAAATTAACATCTTGATACGATAATAGAATATTTAGTTTTCGTAAATAAGATGTTATTGTACAGACAAGGCACTGCCTTGTTTCTACTAACGCTTAATGACCAACTTTGTTTGATAAAAACAAAACGCTGTACAATAAGGCGATGCCGAAACCAATCAGCAAGGTGCCGGAAATTTTGTTGATGATAGAAATGTTATGCAGCGTAAGCCGTTTGCGCAATTTGCCGGCGAGCAAAACTTTTGCAACGTCTGCCGCCATATTAAGGATAAGGCAAGTTGAAAAAATAATGATGCGCTGCTCAAGCGTGTGACTCAAAGAAAAAGTAGTGGCATTAACGAGCCAAAATAAAATCACACTTGGATTGAGGGTGTTGATGAGAAAACCCTGCAGTGCTATTTTGAAGAAATCTTTTTTGGTAAAGAGCATTTGATCTCCGGTAGGACTTTGTTTAACCGTTACTTTTTTAAAGAAAATATAGAACAAACCAAGACCAATCAAAAAACTACTTCCGCCGTAACCGATGGCTTTTTTAAACTCAAGTAACGTGCTAACGGCTTCGGAAAAAATATTGCTGAGGAAGACCAACACAAAATCACTGATCCAAACACCGGCCACAAAACTGAACCCACCTTCCTTTCCATTATTAAGGCTTTGCTTGATAACAGTAAATATCACAGGTCCTACCGACATTGCCAGCACTAAACCTAAAGCCAATCCTTTCACTAAAGCTTCCGTCATGAAATGTGGTAATTATGTTTGGATGATAAAAATACGTAGAGACAGATAATTATCTGTCTCTACGTCCAAAATTTACCGATAATCTTTTTTATAAATGGTTCATTAATAAGTCCGTAGAGACGGATAATTATCCGTCTGTACCCTGTGCAAGAAAATCTTCCCATTCCTTTAGCATCTTGCCTTTTAACACCCTTGGAAATTTATGCTGCCCGCCTTCCTTACCCTTCATTTTCATAAACGACATGAAAGCAGACTCCGGCAAAACCTTTACCGTCACCTCTTTCAGGGCGCTTAATCTTTCTGTAGCGTAGTCGTCGTTTATATCTTTCAGAACAGTATCAATTTTTTCAGCGAGCACCAGCGGATCTGCTTTGTCGTTGCAGGCAACATACCAGTTGTGTGCAAACATGTTATCATGCGGAACACCTGCAACAGTAAATTCAGGAATGCAAATGTTTAAATCTTCACCTGCCACCTGAATAGCTTTGGTCATGTTTTCGACACTTAAATGTTCTCCTACAAGACTCAGGAAGTGTTTGGTACGACCCGTGATCACGATTTCGCAATTTGCCTTGTTTACAAAACGGATGGTGTCACCTATCAAATAGCGCCATGCTCCGGCGCTGGTACTTAATAATATTGCGTAGTCTCTGCCCTCTTCCACCTCGTGGATCATCATCACTTCGGGCTTTTCGATCATATTTCCTTCCCCATCAAAGTTCACATCGTCAAACGGAACGAATTCCATGAAAATATGCTCGTTGGTAACCAACTTCATTCCTTTTGCACCCGGTCCATCCTGGTAAGCAATGAAACCTTCAGAAGCGAGGTATGTTTCCACATAAGAAATTGGCCTGCCCAATAATTTCTCAAATCCTTTTTTATACGGCTCAAAAGAAACGCCGCCATGCAGGAAGAAAGAAAGGTTTGGCCAAATGTCGTGGATTGTTTTCAGCTGATAACGTTCGATGATCTTTTCGATGCACATCTGTATCCATGCCGGAACGCCGGTTAAATAACCGATATCCCAGTTGGGTGCTTGCTCTACGATTTCTTCAAGTTTCTTGTTCCAGTCTTTTTGCTTGGCAATTTTTTTACCTGGTTTGTAGAAAGGGGTAAACCAGAAAGGCATACGTTTCGCCGTAATACCGCTAAGGTCGCCGGCAAAATATCCGGTTCCTTTCTGCAGATCTGTGGTTCCTCCAAGTAAAAGACCGGCTTTACCAATAGCCTTCACCGGGATTTCTTCATAATTACGCAAAGAAATCACCAGCTTAATCATGGTATTTAGGTTACCACGTAAAAGATCAGGTGTAATAGGTATATACTTGCTGGCAGCCTCTGAAGTACCGGAAGATAAAGCATAATACTTTATTTTACCCGGCCAGCAAATGTCTGAATTGCCCTCCAGCGTTTTGTGCCAGTATTCGTTATATATTTTGTTATAATTGTATGTAGGAACGATTTCCTGGAATTTTTTACCCAGGTGACGACTCAGTAAGATTTCATCAAAACGGTATTGCTGACCAAATTCTGTGAAACGGGCCTTCTTCAAAAGTTTCTTTAACACACGGAGCTGCTCTCTCCTGGGAGACTTGCGCGGTAAGTTGAGCGCTTTGGATACTGATTTAGGGAGAGAAATGTCGATCAATGCCATTGAACAAGCAATTCATTTGATGAAATTCAAAATTACGATTTGCAACCAAAAGTAAATTATAAATATTTATTGGTTTTTAGCGTATGGCGTTGAAAAATATTAGAACATTTTTAAGCAAAACCCGCTGTGGGTGGATAATTTCCAAAAGACATGGTTGAGTGTTGATTGCTGTCTTCGTGAGAGGAAATATGCTTCGACGTTATGTAAACTTTGCGCCTTGTGGCACTTTTTTTAACCACGGAGGAAAGGAGGTTTTTTTCACAGAGAAAATGGAGGGAAGTAGCTAAGCACCTGGTTAGCCGTATCGGCGTAGAGTAAAGAAGATTCTTATGTGTTTTTCTTTTCCCTTAAGATTTCTTGAGTACAGATTTTATTTCAAATACAATCCTCTTTCCCTCTGTGAAAAAAACCTCCTTTCCTCTGTGGTTAAAAAAGCTGTAGCACATCTCCATTCGCAGCCTTCGAATCACTGCCAACAATACTGCTGCTGCCGGAAGCATGAATTTTTACACAAATACTTTTTGGAACGTGCTGCAAAAAAGAAACGATATCACTGTATGCAACGCCATCCTGTGCTGCTGCAATAATTATTTCATCGTACAGCGAATACTCAAAATTATTGTCAAGTGAATCGAGATTTTCGAAAGTGATTTTCCGCTCAGGCGTTTTATAATTGGAAAGAATGGAAGTAATATTTTCTTCGTCATGCTCACTTGCAACAATTAGTGTTTGCAAGTTTGTTTTAGGCTTTGGTTTTACAGCGCTTGCCGAGGACCTTTTTATAAAAGATAAAACACCGCTGAACAAAATAGCCACTTTAATAAAAGCGATGTACCACCACGAAGAAGCGGTATGAAAATGCTTATGCACAAAAATGTTCATCGCCTGGTAAAATATTCTAACGTACTGTGCGCTGTTTTGATTCGTGCTTTCGCCCTTAAAATGAATAATAGTGCTATCTGCGAAATAGAAATTTTTATAACCCGCTTTTTGAATGCGATAGCTAAGGTCAATGTCTTCGCCATACATAAAGAAATCCTCATCAAATCCTCCCGTTTTATCCAGTACTTCTTTTTTCACCAGCATGTAAGCGCCTGACAAAACATCAATTTCATTATTCTCGTGTTCGCTCAAATGACCGGCATAATAAGCAGCAATTTTCTTTGAAGAAGGAAACAAATGGATAAGCCCGCTTAGTTTATAAAAAGAGGCTTCCGGTGAGGGAAATCCGCGTTTCGATTCCGGCAAGAAATTTCCCGAGCCATCTATCATGCGAATGCCCAAAGCTCCGCTACCAGCCTGGCTTTCCAGGTAACGAATGCTTTTATATAATGCATCTTCACTCAAAATAGTGTCAGGGTTCAGAAACAAAATGTATTTGCCTTTGGCAAAAGATAAGGCCCTGTTATTTGCCTTTGCAAAGCCAATATTTTCATTGTCCCAAATGAATTGAACGCCCTGAAATTTATTAATGAAAAACTCCCGGCTACCATCGCTGCTTGCATTGTCAAATACGATCACTTCTGCATCCGCCGGCGACGGTAAATTATCAATCGCCTTCAGCAATGAATACAGGCATTGCTCGAGGAAGAATTTTACGTTGTAATTGACGATGATAACGGACAGGTGCATAGACCAAATATAGAATAATTGAATGATTGAATTATTGTAGGTTATCGGCAACTCAGTTATTCAATTAATCAGTAATTCAGTTATTTGTATTGCTATCTTTGCCGCATGATAAAACAAACATTACTCGACGCGACGAATGCAGGCGCTGCGGAGTTAAAGCGCTTTTTCAACAGAAAAAACCTGGTTGTTTCCAATAAAGAAGGAGTTAACAATTTGGTTACAGAAGCCGATCATGCTTCGGAAAAAGCGATCATAGATGTTATCAGAAAAAATTTTCCGGGACATTTTATTTTAAGTGAAGAATCAGGAGAAATTATTCAGGATTCAGAATATAAATGGATCATTGATCCGATAGATGGCACTATCAATTTTGCAAACGGACTGCCGCTTTGCTGTGTGAGCATTGGTGTTGAAAAAGATGGCAAGATGATAATGGGAGCGGTTTACAACCCTATTATGAATGAATTTTTCTTTGCAGAAAAAGATAAAGGCGCGTTCTTAAATGATACCCAAATTTTTGTGAGCGAGCAAGGCGAAGTAGAGAAAGCGTGTTTGGTTACCGGTTTTCCGTACACTTACCTCGACTCGCCTAATGGTCCTTTGCAGTGTTTTGAAAGGTTCATCAGGAAAGGCATAGCTGTTCGCCGCCTGGGTTCTGCTGCTATCGATCTCTGCTGGGTGGCCGCAGGTCGCTTCGATGGTTTTTATGAACACAAACTGAATGCTTGGGATAGCGCCGCAGGATTTTTAATAGTAGAAGAAGCTGGTGGAAAAGTAACAGATTTCAAAGGTGATTATTATTCTCCGTATCAGCCGCACATTTTGGCTACCAATGGTGTTATACATGAAGAGCTAAAGGCTTGGGTGAATGGCGAGAGAAGCTAACTTTGCGGAAGTTTTTTTAACCGCAAAGAATGCAAAGGTGGCGCAAAGGAAAGGAAGGCTTTCCGGAAACTGACACCATTTTTAACCACGGAGTTAACAGAGGTTTTTTTCACGGAGGAAAGGAGGAGTGCAAAACGAATAGCCATTCCTAATCGATAGAAACAATATTTCATTTCTTGGCATTCTCCGTTTCCTCTGTGAAAAAAACTCCGTTTCCTCTGTGGTTAAATCAAAACACGCAACTAAAGCAAATCTTTGCTCTCTTTGCGCAATCTTAGCGTTCTTTGCGGTTAGAATTTAGTAATGGGAAAAACAAAAAAAATGTCAGAACGTACAGAAATATCAACACTCGGAGAATTCGGTCTTATCGACCACCTCACAAGAAATATAGAATTGCAGAACGTTTCCAGCATTGTAGGCGTTGGCGATGATGCTGCAGTGATCGATCATTTCGGAAAGCAAACAGTAGTAACCACCGACATGCTCGTGGAAGGGGTACACTTCGATTTGATGTACACACCACTGCGGCACTTGGGTTACAAAAGCATTGTGGTGAATTTGAGCGACATCTATGCGATGAACGCCACACCAACACAGGTGACCATCAGCATTGCACTCAGCAACAAATTCAGCGTGGAAGCATTGGATGAATTTTACGAAGGTGTATATGCAGCTTGCGCAAAATATGGCGTTGACTTAATTGGCGGTGACACCACAAGCTCACAAAAAGGATTTGTAATATCTGTAACTGCTCTCGGCGAAATTTCACCGGGCAAATATGTAAAAAGAAGCACTGCGCAACAAGGCGACCTGCTTTGTGTAAGCGGTGACTTAGGCGCAGCTTTTTTAGGATTAACTTTTCTGGAAAGAGAAAAGAAAATCTTTCTTGAAAACCCGCAAGTGCAACCGGATCTTGAGGGAGAGAAATATGTAATAGGAAGAATATTAAAACCAGAAGCAAGAAAGGACATTGTAGAATTTTTTGAAAAATCTACCTTACAACCCACAGCGATGATGGACGTAAGTGATGGATTGAGCTCAGAAATATTGCACATCTGCAGGCAAAGTAATTTGGGCTGCGTATTGTATGAAGACAAAATTCCTATTCACGAAGACACAAAGAACGCGGCCTTCAAATTTAAACTCGACCCAACGGCATGTGCGTTAAGCGGCGGTGAAGACTACGAACTGGTATTTACCATTCCACAGGCAGATTATGAAAAGCTGGTGCTTAACGAGCAGATCAGCGTAATCGGCTACATGACCGAACCGGAAAAAGGCAAAAAGATTATCACTAAAGGCGGCAATACATTTGATATTACAGCGCAAGGCTGGAACGCATTCTCGTAGGGGCGAATCGCATTCGCCCTTATTTGCCACAGAGAACACGGAAAACGCAGAGGAGCCACATCAAAATAATATTGCAGCAGCGGAAAAATCATCCGACTAGAGACGAAGAAAAAAATCTTCTGTGCCTCTCTGTGTCCTCTGTGGCAAAACTTAAGCAATAACCAAATCACTTTTACGTATTTTACACACCAAATAATTCCTAAAACTGAGCTGTACACCAATATGAAAATGGCGACGCAGAAAAAAAATATTTACACTTTCAGTGTTTTTGTAGCAGCGATGTTGATGATTATTGGTTGCGCATCCTCCAAAAAGAAATTTAATCCGGATAAAAAATATTCTCCGCAACAATTAAGAAGCGATTACACGCTATTCAGAAAAATTCTGGAAGAATCCCATCCAGGTCTTTACTGGTACACCTCCAAAGATTCAATGAACAGTTATTTTGACAGCGGCTATGCCCGCATTACAGATTCGATGACGGAGCCACAGTTCAGAGCATTGTTAAGCTATGTAATTGCCAAGATCAATTGTGGTCATACCACTACCAAAAATTCAAAGGCATTCAACAGATATCTCGATACAGTAAGACTTCCTTTGTTTCCATTAGGCGTTAAATTTTTAAAAGACACCGCAGTGATAACTGCGAATATCAATGGCAGAGATTCCATCTTAAGACCTGGAACGGTTATCAATAGCATAAATAATGTGCCGATAACCACCGTTCGCGATAGTCTCATGCAATATGTTTCAGCAGATGGATACAACAATACGCACAAGCGACAGTCGATAAGCAACGGTTTTGCATTTGGCGCTTACTATAAAACAGCGTTCGGACAAACATCAAACTTTTCCATCGGCTTTACGGACAATGCAAATAACTCAAGGGTTTCATCTGTAAAGTTGTATAAAGCTGGCAGGGATTCCACGTTTAAAAAACAAATGGCATTTACACCAAAGCCATCAAGAAAAGAAAGACGAAGACTCGATCTGAGCAACGAAAGAGTACTGACGATAGATACCGCACATCAAACCGCTTTTTTGGAGATCAATACTTTTTCTGCAGGCAACAGGTTAAAGCATTTCATAAAGAAGAGTTTTAGAGAAATGAAACACCATGGAGTAAAACACCTGGTTATTGATGTTAGAAACAATGGCGGCGGAGATGTGTCCAATTCAACCTTGCTCACCAAATTTATCATTGATAAAAAATTCAAACTCGCCGATTCATTATATGCGGTGAAGAAGATCAGCACTTATGGCCGGTACATTAGCAACAGTTTCATAGTATGGCCGTTCATGACTTTTACCACGAGGAAAAGAAAAGACGGTTTGTATCATTTTGGTTTTTATGAGCGTCATTATTTCAAGCCGCACAAGCATAATCACTTTTACGGAGATGTGTATATATTAACAGGCGGAAATTCTTTCTCGGCTACAACCCTATTTGCGGGCGCCATAAAATCTCAAAAAAATGTTTTGATTGTAGGTGAAGAAACCGGTGGCGGCCAGTATGGTAACTGTGCCTGGTTTATTCCCGACGTTACTTTGCCCAACACAAAGGTTCGCTTTCGCTTGCCAAAATTCAGACTCGTGATTGATAATGATATTGTGAAAAATGGTCACGGTGTAATGCCGGATGTGGAAGTGGTTCCTACGACAATGTCGATCGGAAAAGGCGAAGATTTGAAAATGGCAAAGGCATTGGAATTAATAAAGAACAAACCGTAGAGGCGAATTGCATCCGCCCGGGAAAACCCGAATGAATGATCGAAAATGCTTTGGTGCATCAGGGCGAATGCAATTCGCCCCTACCAGAAAATGCGTGTAAATCAGTTTAATCAGTGTCATCAGTATGCCAATTACCGAATACTGGAAACTTTCATAGTAATTTCTTTCAAACCTTCATTTGCCCTGGCGATAATTAAACGCACCCTTTGATTTGGCGCTTGCAGCAATCCTTTATAGATCTGCACATTTCTGCTGGTGTTGTCATTGATCGCTACAATTACATCGCCCTCACGAAAGCCAGCCTTGGCCGCCGGTGAACCTTTCATGATGTCGGTGATCACCACCTGCCCGTCAATAAAATAAATGCTCAAGCCTGAATAGGCGTAGTCAAATGGTTCGCGGAAATGCGAATTCGGCATCAGGTATATTTCTCTTTTCTCATAGTTGAGGATCACGTTAAAGCGCCTCAGCAGATCATTGCCTATCAAACCACCTAAATATGGATAAGAAGTAACATTGTATTCATCTTCAAAAACGTAGGCCGGCACTTTTCTGAATTTGTAAGGGCCGAGCTTGAAAGATTTTAAAGTGGTCAGTCGCATTCTCGTTTTGCCACCGAGGCCCTCCGCTTCCGTTTCCACAATTTTTTTCTTTGCACTAAACTTCAAACTGTCATCCGCAAAATCTTCTGAAAATAATAAGCACAAACCCGCGCCGGAATCAAAATAGAACCTTGCATTTAAGGGTCGCTGCTCCTCTACTGCTCCTTCCTGGATAGGAATATTCAAAATACCTGGTTTAAGCAAATGGCCACCTCTCGGATATTTTAAAAAGCCTTTGCTATATACATGCATAATCAAGCTATCGTAATCAATTTTTACAATGTACCTGTTGAAAAAGCTAAAACCAATAATACCATCAATTGTTTCGCCGTATACACTCGTTAAAATATCATAGTCATTAATGTGAAAATTCAGGCTGTCAACAGATAAGCCCGGAAGTTTAAGAGAATGATTATTGGCGAAGCGAACCGGTTTAATACCGGCAATACCCCTTACTGTTTTGTTAGATGCCTCTGAGCTAATTTTATATTTTTCGCATGATGTGGAATCGAGAGAAATGCCGCTGCTCCCGGTATCGAGAATAAAGTGAAGCGTATCTGGAATATCATCAAGGCGGGCGTAAACAATAATAACACCGCCGTTATATTGTTTAATCGGGAAGCTGGTAAGCAGTTTTGCCGGAGCCTGCAAAATTTCCTGTCCTTTCGCAAGGGAAACAGATAACAGCAATGCCAGCAATACAATCGTAAGCGAAAAATTATTTCGTCGCAATCTTTTTTATCGTTAAAGGTGAAGCGGGTGTTGTCTGTTTAAATATAATATTTTTTGTCTATGAAGTTTAGGGATGGTGAGGAATTTATTTAAGCGGCAGCGTCATCAATTTCTTCGCTGCTGCTTCCAGCGTTTCATTTTTTTTGGCAAAGCAAAATCTCAGCAACTTATCATCTTTACCATTCTGATAAAACGCAGACAGCGGAATAGTTGCAACACCAAATTCTTTTGTCAAGCGAATGGCAAAGTCTGCATCTCCTTCATCCGAAATGCGTTCATAGGATGCCGTTATAAAATAACTTCCCGAAGATGACTTCAGATTGAAACGTGTTTCTTTCATCAACTCAATAAAGTAATCTCTCTTTTCCTGCAAAAAAGGAGAAAGCTGTAGGTAAGAATCTTTATCTTTTAGAAAGGTTGCCAATGCCACCTGTGCTGGAGTAAAGCAACTGAAACAGTTAAACTGATGTACTTTCCTGAACTCTTTCGTTAGTGCTGCAGGAGCAATCGTATAACCGAGTTTCCAACCCGTGCAATGATATACTTTACCAAAGGAAAAGCAAACAAAACTTCTCTCCATCAAATCCGGATAACGAAGAATGCTTTGATGCGCAATACCATCAAAAATCAAATGCTCATACACTTCATCGCTGATGATAAAAATGTTTGTTCCTTTTACAATATTTCTCAGCTCTTCAATGTCGCTTTCTTGCAAAACCGCGCCCGTTGGGTTATGCGGGGTGTTAATTATAATAGCTTTTGTTTTCGGTGAAATATTTTGCTTCACCAATTGCCAGTCAATGCTGAAACCAGGAATAGTTAGCGGCAACAAAATTGCCTTCGCGCCATTCACCTCAATGTTGGGAACATAACTATCGTATGCCGGTTCGAAAACGATCACTTCATCGCCCGGTTGCAAAATAGTGGTTAGAGACGAATAGATCGCATAAGTGCCACCGGGAGTAATGGTAATGTCTGTATCAGGATTAATAATAGTACTATAGAGAAACTGAACTTTTTCTGCAATCGATTCGCGCAGCGGCATCCATCCCGCCATGGGAGCGTACTGGTTGTAGTTATCATTCATCGCCTTACTCACCAACGCAATAAGTTCCTTGCTCATCTCGTAGTCCGGCAAACCCTGCCCAAGATTCACGGCATTGTGTTGCGCGGCCAATGCGCTCATGGTCGTAAAAATCGTGGTACCCACATTAGGGAGTTTGCTTTGGATGGAAAGTGACATGACGATTGTTTGTGCGTCAAAAATAGCTGAAAAGTTGTTAGTTGTTGGTTGTTAGTTGTTAGCGTTCAATGAAGAATGTTCAAAACGAAAGGCTAACAACCATCAACTAACAACTATCAACTAAACTCAGTTATTAGAAGTTCACCCTCACTCCGATGTTCAAACCAAGACCACCTATGTTTATATAAGATCTTAAATCTTTGGATGGTTGATTGGGATCTTGTTGCGCTGAAGGGTCAACAGACTTTTCGTATTCGGTTTCTTTTTGTGCCGTAGTAAGCTGGTCTATTGATAATGTAACCGGTTGTCCATTGGCTTTTGCCACCGCTGTGCCGTTGTAAACCTCAACCGTTTTGCTTTTGCTGGAAACAGACACATTGCGATATTCAACCTCTAAATAAAGCGCCCACATTTTATCCTTCGTAATATAGTAAGTGGAGCCTATGGCACTTTGAAATCCTACGGTCGGGCGTGGTTTAATTTCCTCTTCGCGGTGAATTTGAATTTTCGCAAGGTTTCCACTTGGGTCAACCGTGTTGCCGGGCACATCAATAATATCTGTTTTTATTTTTAGTCTTCCGTGCACAGGAACTATAATTCCCACTCTTGCATAAGGCTGAAAGTTGCTTTCAAGCGGTAGATTAAATACAAGATTGGGCGCAAAATCAAAAGCTTTCACGTCACCGCTTGCATCAATGTTTACAAGTGTAGTAGTTTTATCTGGCGCATATACTGTTTTATCCGTCATCTTTTGACTGGCGCTTTGATAATAATGAAGCCCCAACTCAATGCCCAGATATTTGTTGAAACTGTACCCGGGTACAATTTCAAATCGGAAGCCCTGACCAAAGGAACCGGTTATGGTCTCGTCATGATAAATAACTTCTTTACCGGTTGAGCCGTCGATATAGCTATTGGTGATTCGCGGCTGCAAAGTGCCAACATTCGGGAATTCGACTGGTGCAACTTTGAAAAAATAACCACCACCTCCTTTCAGATAAAACCCTTTTTTGTTTTGTGCAATGCCGTATGTGGAAACGACGAGTAGTGCCAGTGGCAACAAAATCTTTTTCATAGCAATGACGATTTTTTTAAGAAATCAATTATAAAATCAAACAGACATGTAGGGTTATTTGTATAAGATACAGATGGGAACTATTATCAGAGCGGGTAGACGTAAATGACGCGTTAAAAAACAAAGGTACACCGTTCGCATTCACCAAATCTTCTGTTTTTCGACAATTATTGGCACTGTATTACAGAGTCTTTTGTTTAGTATGAATAATGGTTTACCATGAAATAATTTTCATGTGTTGCATTTTTTCTAATTTTGGCGCAATTATTTGACCTGAACAGCCCCTTATACTACCGTTTTAATTTAATATCCCCTGATTTCAAACCTTTGCCGATTGCGTACCTATTGGAAAACTCCAAAAATTATAGGTAATGAAATTTTCTGTATTTCCCTTTTTGAAAAAACTACTCAAGGTTTCCGGTATTTCAATAGCTGCCCTATTGTTGCTGCTGTTCATTGCGCCATATCTTTTGCCAAATACTGTAGCTACCCACATTAAAAACTGGACCAATAAAAGCATAGATGGCGAACTGGAATTTTCAAAAGCAAGGCTCTCTTTTTTCAATCATTTCCCTTCACTTACACTTACGCTACATGATTTTTGCCTGAAAGGATCTGCGCCATATAAAAATGATACGTTGATCGCGGCAAATGAAGTGGCGCTGGGTATTAACCTCACCACGCTGCTCTACAGTAAAAAAGTTGTGATTGACGAAATATATGTGGATGAAGGCAATATTAAAATTCTTGCAGACGAAAAAGGACATGCAAACTACAATGTCTATGTTTCCAAAACGGATTCAACCAAAAAGAAAGATGAATCAGACACGTCTTCAGCCAATCTTGAACTAAGTAAAATTGTTATTAACAACTCACACGTATTGTATGATGACAAATCTGTTCCGCTGCATATAGACGCATTTGGTTTTAACTACAAAGGCACAGGCGATTTCTCTCAATCGATTTTTGAGCTGACGACAAAGGCTAAAATCGATTCGATTGATTTTTCATTCAGCAATATTTATTACCTGCAAAGGAAAAATGTTAAGGCAAACCTGATCACCAAGATCAACACAAAATCGCTTGCATTTATTTTTACCAAAAACAGGTTGAAGATAAATGGCCTTCCTATTACATTTAATGGCACACTGGACTTTCTCGAGAACGGATATGCCATGGACCTTTCTGTCAGTTCTAAAAAGGCTGGTCTTTACGATCTTTTCACTGCAATGCCGCCTCAATATGTGGAATGGCTAAAGAAAACGGACGTAGATGGTTTTGCAAATCTTCTTCTTACATTGAAAGGAAAATATATAGCATCAAAAAATCTTTCACCTGATCTTAATTTTCACATGGACGTAGATCGTGGTTTTGTGAGATACAACAACGCTCCGGTTCCTGCCAAAAATATCGCGCTCAGATTGGATGTAAAAATGCCATCACTGAATGTAGACAGCATGCAAATAAATGCAGACTCTATTTCTCTCAATCTTGAAAAAGATTATTTAAAAGGCACCATCCGCACAAAAGGATTTTCGAAGCCCTATGTTTTTGCTGACGTAAAAGCCAACATGAATCTCGAAATGTTGCAACGTGCGTTTGGCTTCACCAATTACGACACAAAGGGGAAAATAGACCTGCAACTACATGCAGATGGAAATTACTCCACAGATACTGTTGTAAAAAGAACATTGAGAAAAACAATAATCGATACAATTGTAACAAGCATTCCGGCGTTTACCGTCAAATCCAGCATGAGCAACGGTTATTTCAAATATGCGTCATTACCGGAAGCAATTAAGAACATCAACTTCAAACTCGATGCATCCTGCGATAACAATTACCGTCACATGAAGATTGATCTTGCAAACCTGAATGCTGAGGCGCTGAACAGTTTTATCAAAGGAAACATCAACCTGTCCGGATTGCCAGATGTGTTTGTGAACGCCAACATACAATCCACCCTGAACATGCAGGATATAGAAAAAGTATATCCGCTGGAAAGTATGCAATTGAAAGGAGCACTTCAACTGAATGTAAACAGCAAAGGCACTTACGATGCAGACAAAAAGAAATTTCCTGTAACCACTGCAGATATTCGTTTGGCCGACGGCGTTCTTAAAACAAAATATTATCCTAATCCAATTGAATCTATAAACATCAACGCAAAAGCAGATGACAATGACGGAACGCTGAAAGCCCTTAACGTTAACATCGATCCTGCATCATTTGTATTCGAGGGAAAACCATTCTATGTAAAAGGATCTTTGAAAAACTTTGAGGACATTGTATATGACATCACCGCAAAAGGTGAATTGGACATCGATAAAATTTACAAGGTTTTTTCACAAAAAGAATTCAACGTAACAGGACTTATCAAAGCGGATTTTGCATTAAAAGGTAGGCAGAGCGACGCCATGAATGGCCGCTACACGAAATTGAACAACAGCGGAACACTTGAAGTAAAAGAGCTTGCTATAACACACGAAGCTTTTCCTCAGCCATTTAAAATAACTGAGGGCCTATTCAGATTTAACCAGGATAAAATGTGGTTCAATAAGTTTATAGCGCAATACGGAAACTCCGATTTTAGACTGGATGGTTACTGCAGCAATGTGCTCAACTATATCCTGAACGACAAAGCGGTGCTGCAAGGCGACTTTAAACTCGATTCGAAGTTTATTGATGTAAACGAGTTCATGGCCTTTGCTCCGGCACCTGACAAAAAATTACCCGAGGAAGCAAAAGCATTTCCGGCTGAAACGCCCACTGCAACAGGTGTTGTAATCATTCCGGAAAACCTTAACCTGCACCTGGCCGCGAACGCCGCAAAAATAAAATACAACGACATCGTTTTGGAAAACTTTACAGGGGATGCAACACTGAACAACAGCCAACTGACATTGAAACAAGCAGCATTTAACATGATCGGTTGCAACGTTTCTATGGATGCCGTTTATGCAAGCGTCAATCCTGTAAAGGCAAATTTCGACTACCACATTACAGCGACTGACTTTGATGTAAAACGAGCTTACAACGAAGTAAAAATATTCCATGACCTGGCAACTGCTGCCAGCAAAGCAGAAGGAATCGTTTCTATAGATTATAAGTTGAGCGGCAAACTGAATGAAAACATGATGCCGATCTATCCATCACTTGTAGGTGGAGGAACGCTTAGTGTAAAGAAAGTGAAATTGAAGGGCCTGAAATTATTCAATGCTGTGGGTAGCAAAACCGGCAAAGACGATATCAAGGACCCGGATCTTTCCAAAGTTGATTTTAAAACAACGATTAAAAACAACCTGATAACGCTTGAACGCACCAAAATAAAAGTCTCCGGCTTCAGGATTCGCCTTGAGGGTCAAACGAGCTTCGACCAAAGATTAAATCTAAAAATGCGCCTAGGTCTGCCACCTCTCGGCATCATCGGTATTCCAATAAAGGTGACGGGCACTGCCGAAAATCCAAATATAGCCGTGGGGAAAAATACGGATCAGTTGGAGGAAACGGAATATGAGGATTAATTAAGAATTAAGAATTAGGAATTAAGAATTAGTTTGGGTTCATCATTCTTTACTGTTCTGTAGTTAGCAAGCTATTGAGTGAAATCAGGTTGACGGCTCTGTAAAGAATTCTTAATTGGTTCACAGCGTCCTCTTCATCAAAACATCCCTTTGCCTATCATTCCCCAACAAAAACTCATGTTCGCTGAATTGCTCGAAGCCGAATTTTTTGTAGAATGCAATAGCTGTTGGGTTGAATTCCCACACGCCCAGCCAGATAACTTCTTTATTCATTTCTTTGGCAATGGAAAGCGATTTTTTCATCAACGCAGAACCCACGCCTTTGCCGATGAACTCTTTGGTGCAGTAAATGCGGGCCAGTTCAATTGCGTTGGCAGATGAGTTTTCTTCCGGCAAGGATTCTTCGCGTAGTCGCACATAGCCGGCCGGAACATCTTCAACATATGCGAGCAGGAAAATATTTCCCTCTTTTCCAAGTTCAGCTTTAAGTGCGGGAATGGTAAATTGTTCGTTGAGAAATTTGTCCATATCCTCCTTTGTATTTTGCTCATGGAAAGAATCATAAAATGTTTGCTGACTCATTTCTGCAATAAGATCCGCATGTTCGGCTGAAGCGATTATGATTTTTATGTCTTCCATATTTTACATTTTGCTATCAAAAAAATTGTGCGATTAAATTATTGGAATAACACAAAAATAAGGCGGGAGCTGCACGTTCCTCCGCGAAAAGGAAGGGTGGTAATGAAACTTCGGGTGTTGCGCCAAGACATTACAGGTTTTGAAAAACCTGTAATGTCAGTCGAGTACATTTCAGCAAAAACCCGAAAAATCTCGTGACCGGATTGTTATAACACAACGTTGACTATACAATCTGCCTATCTTTGACTCTATTAAAAAATTCGACAAAACCATTTTCCCGGTATGAAAAGAATCTTATTGTTCGTATTGGCTTTTCAATGTAGTATGATATTGTTTGCACAGCAAACACCGGATGCAAAGACTTTGCAGGAAACAGGCAAGACTTTTATGCGCCAGGGCGATTATACAAACGCGTTGCTTTCTTTCAACAAAGCGCTTCAGCAAAAACCCAATGATCTCGAAATACTAAAAGACATTGTTTTCAACTATTACCTCAGCCATGACTATTCAAAGGCGCTTGAAATAGGAAAACCTTTGCCTGAAAGACAAGATGCCGATGTGCAGTCATACCAGCTGCTGGGAATGGTGTACAAAGCAATCGAAGAAAGAAAAGACTGCGAGAAACTATACAAAAAAGGTCTAAAAGCATTTCCAAACAGTGGCGTGTTATACAGTGAATACGGCGAAATGCTGTGGACAAAACAAGACTACAGTGCCATTAAACTTTGGGAAAAAGGAATAGAAGTAGATAAAAACTATTCCGGCAATTATTACAACGCCGCGAAATATTACTACTTCACAAAAGACAAAGTGTGGGGATTAATCTACGGTGAAATTTTCCTGGACCTAGAAAGCTATAGCCGCAGAACTGAAGAAATTAAAAAACTGGTGCTGGAAGGATATAAGAAATTGTTTGTGGACCAAAACCTTACTAAGGACCAGGACATGAAAAACGAATTTGTAAAAGCGTACCTGGAAACAATGTCGCACCAGTCTGATATTGCTGCAAATGGCATCACCGCTGAAACGCTTACAATGATCAGAACAAAATTCCTGTTGGAGTGGATGGACAAAAAAGCATTGAGCTTTCCATTTAAATTGTTCGACTATCAACAGCAACTCCTAAAAGGTGGAATGTTTGATGCGTACAATCAATGGCTATTTGGCGCAGCTCAAAACCTGACTACTTTCCAAAGCTGGACAACAACACACGCTGCGGAGTACGAGAAATTCACTTCTTTCCAGAAAGGAAGGGTTTTCAAGTTAGCAGATCATCAATATTATCAGACGAAGAAAGACTAGCAATCCCATAGCATTCTAAAAAAAGGCAGCCTCAAATTGTGGGGCTGCCTTTTTTTATCCAACACTAAAAGACAGAGCATTTCAAATTCACCTAATGCTTACTATGTTTGTGTTTTATACAACTATGTCAATCAAAACTTATTGCTTTTCTATAATTGCTATCGGCATTCAATCGGTTTTAGGATTTTCTGTCAATGCACAGGAGTCAGCAGCTTATCCTAAAGTCGTGACTGACAGCCGTCCTCAAAATCATATTTGTGAAGAAAAATTTCTGCTGATCAATGGCATCGAGCAATGGGTGACTATTAAGGGAAACCCATCAAAGCCTGTTATCTTGTTTTTGCACGGCGGACCTGGAAGTGTCATGAGCCCTTATTCCGATCATATTTATAAACAATTGGAAAATGATTTTATCGTTGTGCAATGGGATCAGCGAGGTGCCGGTAGAACCTTTGGCAAAAGTGCGCCAGTGGAATTAACCAAAGAATATTTATTATCAAATGCCCTCACCATCGATCAAATGGCAGCGGACGGCATCGCACTCACTGAGCATCTTTGTAAGCAATTGAAAAAGGAAAAAATAATATTGTTCGGCACGTCATGGGGTTCAGCGCTTGGTGTTACAATAGCCACAAAACGACCAGATCTGTATTATGCATATGTGGGTCACTCGCAAATTGTGAACCCGGACCGCGATGATCTACTTTACAACAACGTGATGCAGGTAGTGCAAAAAAGTAACGACACGGCTTCACTGAATAAATTAATCGCCATTGGTAAACCTCCTTATGACAGGGCGAGAACAGTGGGGCAGTTGTGGAAGATTGTCAAAAAATATGAGAAAGAAAACTCCACCCCCGCTCCTCAATCATGGTTCATAGAAGACTCCACTTATAATAATCGTAAAGATGAAAAGGACCGCGAAGATGGCGATGATTATTCCTTTGTCAATTTTGTAGGGGATAAGCAGCTCGGAGTATCATCAATGCGATCGTCCATAAACTTTCTAATAAACAATACCAACTTCCAACTGCCTGTTTATTTCATCCAGGGTGAGGAAGATATTTTAACGCCAAAAGAATCGACACGCGCTTATTTTGACAAACTGAAAGCACCGAAAAAACGATACTTTTTGTTACCCAAAACGGCCCACGGTTTTAACCAGTCAGTCGTTGATACTCAGTATAAAATTTTTAAGAGCATATCCGCCTTGTGAAGCGGAAAAATTAGTTGAAGCACTTCCAACTAAAATCCCCTCAAATTATTTTGAGGGGATTTTTTTACAATCAAATGATATTATAAATGTCAATGTTGAAACACCGAGTTGATAAATGTTGTACCTTTGAGCTCTAAAATAAGAAATTAACTATGAAAAGGATATTACTTCCTATCGCGGCAGCTCTCTTCATCATTAGTTGCCAGGACGCTCCCAAAGCTGACAGAGCTGAAACGGCTGAAAAACAAGCAGCTGCTACAGCGGCGGGTGCTGAGTTTAAAATTGACACAGCTACAAGTGTTGTAGGTTGGTTGGGAACAAAACCTGTTGGTCAGCACAACGGAACTTTGAAAATAAACAATGGTGAATTCACTTTGGCAGACGGACAAATTGCTGCCGGTAAATTCACTATCGACATAAATTCTCTTACAGACGTAGATATGCAGCCAGGCGATGGTAAAGAGAAAATCGAAGGTCACCTGAAAAGCGCCGACTTCTTCGACGTTGCTAAATATCCAAACGCAACTTTCGAAATTACTAAAGTGGAAGCTTTAGCAAACGATACATCCGCGACACACAAAATTAGCGGCAACCTTACTTTGAAAGACAGCACTAAAAACGTAACGTTCCCTGCGAAGATCACCGTTGCAGAAAACACCATCAACGCTTCTGCAAACTTCAATATTGACAGGACACAATGGGGCATGCATTACGGAAATGATAAATCTTTGGGCGACAAATTTGTTCGTCCTGAGGTAAACCTTCAGTTGAAAATAGTAGCTAACAAATCATAATTTTTGTTGTTTTGTTTTAAGGATAGACCCCGCAATTTGCGGGGTTTGTTTTTTTACGAAAGTGAGCACGCGGTTTTTGGGACTGAATAACTGAGTAACTGAATAACTGAAGGTTTAAGTTCAGTCTTGGTTTTCCACATTCAACCACTCAGTTATTCAGTTACTCAGTTATTCAGTCATTATACGTGTCATCTGTGTGCCGTTTTTCAATTAAATTACGCCCATGAGCGATTACATTTCATTTGAGCAAATACCTTTTGGAAGCGACAGCTTTGCCGACAATCCCGAGCCACGATGTCCGTGTGTGCTGGTACTGGATACTTCCGGCTCCATGTCCGGCATACCTATTCGTGAATTGAACGAAGGCATTGAAACTTTTAAACAAGAACTCCTCGGTGATCCTTTGGCAATGAAAAGAGTGGAAGTGGCAATGATCACGTTCGGTCCCGTTTCCATTGAATCAGATTTCCAGACGGTGCCAAACTTCTATCCCAAAACTTTACAGGCCAGCGGCGACACGCCTATGGGAAGCGCCATTTCACTGGCGGTGGAAATGGTTACCAAAAGAAAACAGGAATACAAAAACCACGGCGTTTCTTACTATAAACCCTGGATCATTTTAATAACGGACGGTGCCCCTACAGACGGCTGGCATCACGCTGCCTCACAAATCAAAGACGGTGAGGACAGGAAATCATTTGCCTTTTTCGCTATCGGTGTGGAAGGTGCAAATATGGATGTGTTGCAGCAAATTTCTGTGCGCCAGCCATTACGATTAAAAGGGTTAATGTTCAGAGAATTCTTCATGTGGCTATCAGCTTCCATGAAAATGGTTTCAAGCAAAAATCCCGGAAGCAACATCACCATGTTGCCACCAACCGGCTGGTCAGAACTATGATATGGAAAGCAATAGGACAAAGCGTTATCGGAACTTCTCATCTTGGCACAAACAAATCATGCGAAGATGCCATTGCATACAAAATTGTAAGCACTGCAAATAATGAAACTGCATTGATCTGCTGTATAAGCGATGGCGCGGGCAGTGCTGCATACGCAGAAGAGGCATCTGCGATCGCTACGCAAAAAGCAGTTGAGTTGCTTGAAGAATATGTTGTTGCAGGAAAAGATGTAGATAACTCAACTGTCATATCTGTTGCGGAAAACATCCACGACGTCTTTGCAAATCTTGCTGAAGAAAGAAGCGTTGAAATAAATGAATTTTCCTGCACTTTTCTGGGATGCATTTTGCTGCCAGAAAAATCTGTTTTCTTTCAAATAGGCGACGGCGCCATCATCCGTGACGATGGTAACAACGGCTATGCGGCAATCTGGTGGCCGCAAAACGGTGAATATTCCAACACAACTGTATTCCTGGTAGACGATACTAATTTTCCCAATCTTAAAATAACAACCGTCAACGACTGTATCAATGAAGTTGCCATTATAACAGACGGATTGCAGCACCTCACATTGAACAATGAAACATCCAGCGTACATGGCCCGTTTTTTAGCGACCTTTTTAAATGGTTACGCATGGCAACAAGGCCCGAAGAAATTGATATACTCAACAACAAGCTGAAAGAATTTCTCTCCAGCCCAATGATCAACAGTAGAACCGACGATGATAAAACCCTGTTCCTGGCAACAACTCTGAATAAATGATCAACAAAACATATACCGGTGAAAAGAATTCGTACACTGCTTCCCGTGAGTTGGGGAAAGGCGGCGAGGGACAGGTATATGAACTGACCAACAATTACTCGCAGGTCCTGAAAATTTACAATGAGGCGTTGAGTACTGAAAAGATTGAAAAGCTACGCACAATGGTAGCGATGGGCAACGCCCAAACATTAAACTATGCTGCATGGCCGGTTGATATTGTGCGGGACAATGGCAATGTTGTTGGTTTTGTAATGAAGAAGCTGGATAACTACATGCCGCTGCATATGCTGTTCAGCCCGATGGACCGCAAGAAAAATTTTCCAGACAAGGGCTACAATTTTCTCGTGCACGTGGCGAGGAATCTTGCAACAGCTTTTTATGCATTGCATTCACAAGGTCTTGTAATTGGTGACGTGAATGAAGGTAACATCCTTGTGAACAACCAAGGCATGGTCGCGTTTATTGACTGTGATTCTTTTCAAATAAAAAACAGTAGCAACTATTTCTTTTGTGAAGTGGGCGTGCCAAGATACACGCCGCCCGAGTTATTGAGTAAATCATCGTTTAACAATGTAATCAGAAGCATCAACACCGACAGCTTTTCAATGGCCGTGTTAATTTTCCAATTGTTGTTTCTCGGCAGGCATCCATTTGCGGGACGCAATATTTCCAATGAAGACATTGACGAAGAAACTGCTATTAAGAAGTATTTGTTTGCGTACTCTGTTAACAAAACAGATAAAAAACTACAGCCGCCCAACGATAGTTTTGCTATCAATAATTTATCGCAACAATTAGTCTCGCTCTTCCATTCCTCTTTTGAAAATGAAATTGCGAGACCCGAACCGGAGCAATGGATGAAGGCGCTTGATGAGTTTTCAAAAGAAATGACCACGTGTGAAAAACACAAAATTCACGTATATCCATCCACGTTTGTAAGTTGCCCATGGTGCGATTTTAAGGATCGCCGCAATATTTATTATTTCCTGGATGATAGTTATACGCAGCAAATACCTGCGAGTGCTGATATGGATAAGTTCATCAACGGATTTAAAGTTGAGCAGCTTAACCTAAAGAAAATTTCATTTCCAAAACAGAATAAACAAGGCATTCCGGCAACGCCGATTTTAGACATTTACAAAAGCTATCAGTTATATCATCGAATAGGAATGGCGATCGTAGTTGTAATTGCTAGTCTAATTGCAATCTTTCTAACACAATTTTCTTTTGTATCGCTTTTCCTTATTGGCTTCTCATACAAATTGTTGCCATGGCACGGAGATATAGTAAAAGAAAAAAAGCGGCGCGAACTCGCCTACAAAACACAAGGACAATTGCTGGAGGCAGCATTGAAAGAATACAATGCTCCGAAGGAACTCAACAATTACAACAATAACGCTTCGAAACTGGAAAGGTCCATCGATCAGTTTAAAAGGCTTCCAACAGAATTGCAGAAACGGAAACGTGAAATGGAAGAAGAAATGTACAACAATCAACTGCATGTTTTTCTGCATCAGTTTTTGCTGGAAGACTTTACCATAGCAGGTTTCGGCGCGTCGAGAAAAGCAACACTGGCAGCGGCGGGCGTTAGAACAGCAGGAGATATTACAAAGTTGGCATCGATAAAAGTTGCCGGTATAGGGCCGAAGTTTATTCAGAATTTATTGTCCTGGCAAAGACTCGTGGCTTCCAGGTATACCTACAAACCAGACAATGATTTATTGCAAACACGTTATGCACTGATCGCTACACAAATAGATCAACAGAAAAGATATCTGGAAAATGAAATAAAGAAAGATTACAATTCACTCAATTATTTAAAGATAAGTATCCTCAACCGCCAATCGCAATTAGAAACGCAAATCAATTCACTACACAAAGAGTATTGCCAATCAATCGTCGACTACGAAGCGTTCAATAAAAAATTCGGCGGGTTCATTTAGAGAGCATCTTTTTAACCGCAAAGAACACAAAGGTTGCGCAAAGAAAAGAAGGAAAGGCTTTTTTCAATCTTTGTTTCCTTTGCGCAACCTTTGTGTTCTTTGCGGTTAGAAAAAAGCCTTCATCTCTTTCAAGACAAAGGCTTTTAATATAAACAACACCATTAAACCTTAAGCGTATTCAGCAACATAATGTGTGAAGAATTCTTCCTTCGCACGACGAACTTTTTTCGCTTTCGCAAGATGGTCCGAATCATCTCTATAACCCAATGCAAGTGCTACTACAGAAGTCAATCCCTTTTCTTTCAAACCAAGCACTTCATCAACCGCAGCAGGATTAAAACCTTCCATAGGAGTCGTATCTACCTTTTCAATCGCGGCAGCAGTAACACCTACGCCCAAAGCAATATAAGCCTGGCGGGCTGACCACTGTTGCAGGTTTTCTGCAGAACGGCCCTTGATAGCATTTATCAACATATCACGGAAGCCACCAAGATCCTCTACTTTAATACCACGCACTTTTGCCGTGTTTCTCAAATATTCATCGATATGTTCTTCGGTAACGTTATCCCAGGCTGCAAATATCACCACAGCAGAACCGTTCGTGATTTGCGGCTGGTTGTACATTGCCGGAGCCAATTTTTTTCTTAACTCTTCATCTTCTACCACAATAACGTGGAAAGGCTGCAAACCCATAGATGATGGAGCTAGATTAATCGCCTCTAAAATATTATGCAATTTTTCCGAAGGCACTTTTTGACCGTTCATTTTTTTAGCTGCATAGCGCCAGTTGAGAGAATCAAGGTATTCCATATAAATAGTTTTATTTTTAAGAATCAATGTTTAAACAAAGGTACTAATAAATTAACGTTCAAACATCAATATGATGTTAAAAAAAATAACACCGATAGAAATTCGGTGTTATTTGTATGAAAATCAGGTATTTATTAAATAACTACAGACGTTCGAAAAGAGCTCTCAATTTTTCGCGGGTCATTATTTTTTCCCAATCTTTACCCAAAGCGTTCTCCCAAAGTGGTTTCATGCCCAGGGAAACATTGATCATAATGTCGAATTGTTCGTCACTAAGACCTTTACACACTCCGGTAGGAATGTCAATGTTGTTTTTCTCCACCATTCTTTTGAACTCATCTACCCCGGCAGGATAATATTCTTCCAAATGGTTCATTACTATACAGTTACCAATACCATGCTTGGTTCCCAATAAATAACTTAAGCCGTAGCTAACCGCATGTGTAACGCCCACTTGTGAGTAAGCGATGCTCATACCACCCGCGTAGGAGGCCATCATCAGTTTATCATCTGAAGTTGCGTCCCAATGATCTCTTGTCAGGAAAACCTCCTGGCAAAGCTCAAGCGCTTTTTCACCATAGCTTTTGCTGAACTCATTCAGGAAAGTTCCTTCAAGGCTTTCAATACAATGGATATAGCAATCCATACCGGTATAAAAACGCTGGTTAACCGGCGCGTCGGCTGCTAATTCAGGGTCCAAAACGATTTGATCAAATGGCGTAAAGTCGGAGTTCATACCCAGTTTACGGGTTGGTCCGGTCAAAACCGTAGTACGGGAAACTTCCGCTCCTGTTCCGCTCAATGTAGGAACACCAGCTTTATAAACACCAGGCTGCTTTACAAGATCCCAACCTTGGTAATCTGCAGAAGAGCCAGGGTTTGTCATCATCAAACTCACTGCTTTTGCAAGATCCATTGTAGAACCACCGCCGATACCAATAATACCGCTAACTGTTCCAAATTCATCTTTCAGTTGTTGTGCGAGCGCATCCACCTGTTTGGTTTTAGGCTCAAGCGTAACATCTGCAAAAATTATTTTATCCTTTCCTCTCAAAGGAATGCGGCTAGGTAAAGCCTTTCCTTCAAAGAAATGGTCAACCAGGAAAATCATCGGAGCATCTGATTTGCGCTTAGGCGCCAATATTTCGTCTAACTGGTTGAAACTGCCGCGGCCAAACACCACGTAATCAACCATTTTAAAATTTCTAAACTGCATAAATAGGATTTGAAGATGAAGCGAACAATCGCTATTGGGTTACAAAAGTACGGGGTAATTAAAAAGTAAAAAGTAAAAAATAAAAAAGGGTCGCGTCAATTTTCGCTGTTGCCTTTTTTACTTTTTACTTTTGATTTTTTAATTATTCTTCTCCGTTCATAAACGAAGCTGCCTTGTCAAGATCGCCTGGAGTGTCTATTTCCACGCCCATATAATCGACAATCACCATTTTCATTGGAACGCCGTGTTCGAGGTAACGAAGACATTCTACTTTTTCTGCGGATTCCAAAGGCGTCATCGGCCAGTTGGTAAAATTCAATAGCGCCTGTTTGCGGAACGCATAAACGCCAATATGTTCGTAGTAAGGAATCACAAGATCTTTGTTGCGCGGATATGGGATCACGCTTCTGCTAAAAAAAATCGCGTTCATGTTAATATCCACGGCCACTTTCACATAGTTTGGATCATCGATGTACACTTGTTCTGTAAGAGGCTGCATCATTGATGCCACCTGCACTTTAGCACCTTCTTCGCCTTCAAAAACCTGCAGCAGTTTTTGCAGAGGTTCTCTTTTTACAAATGGCGTATCTCCCTGCACATTCAAAACAATATCCACATCCAAATGGCCCGCTGCTTCTGCAATACGGTCGCTGCCACTTTCATGGAGTTTTTTGCTCATGATGGCATTACCGCCATGTGAAGTAATTTCTTCGAAAATAATATCACTGTCTGTTACCACCACCACCTGGTCAAAAAGTCCGGTGGCCAAAGTATTGTCATAGGTATGGCGGATAATGGTTTTATCGCCGAGCATTTGCATAAGTTTTCCCGGAAAGCGTGTAGCAGCATAACGGGCGGGTATCATTGCAACAATGCGATTGTCTTGCATGTGAAGAAAAGTTTTGGCAAAGCTAGGGATTTTTGAAGTTGCTGGCCACCGGCTACCGCTCTCTCTGCTTCTGCACTGCCTCTTTCACCCATTCATTCTCATACCCTTTTTGCAAAAGGTAATCCTGCATTTTGCGCATTTTTATGAAGATGTTTTTCTCGCCTTTAAGTGTTTTCCATTTTTCTTCGGCTAGCTTGTGAAGTGTTTCAAAATAAGGTTCGTCCTCTATCGATTGGAGGGCTTTTTTTATGCAGTAGTCGCTGACCTTTTTGAGCTTCAGCTCGTATTTAATTTTCACTTTTCCCCAATGCTTCATACGAAACTTCCCACCCGCAAATGCAATGGCAAAGCGCTCTTCATTTAAATAATTCTCCTCGATCAGCTGCGACAACATCGTTTCCACCGCAGGCTTATACAGACCGTAACTATAAAGCTTGTCCTTCACTTCCTGGTGGCTGCGCTCCTGGTAGGCACAATATTGTTTTGCTTTTTGCAGCGCCTGCTCGGGCGTTAACGTTCGTTCAAAGGCCATGGGGCAAATGTAAGGCTGAAAGCCCAATGCTAAACGCCCAACGCTGAACGCAAAAAGGCGGCCTGTTGCACAGAAAAAGCGTTCTGCGTTAGGCCCTAAGCATCACGCTTTAACCTTTCTTCCATTTCTTCACACAAACTATCCCCCAACACTTGCCTATTAGTTAAAAATCATTAGTTTCGCCACTACATAAAATTTGAATTCAATTAATATGAAGTTCATTGTTTCATCTTCGGCCTTGCTGAAACAGTTACAACAGATCAGCGGGGTTATTAACTCCAATACGGTTTTGCCAATATTAGAAGATTTTCTGTTTGAGGTAGAAACGAATAAGCTTTCCGTTGTAGCAACTGACCTTGAAACCGTTATGCGCGTGCAGATCGACATCGAAGCGAAAGAAAGCGGCAAGGTTTGTATTCCTGCAAAAATTTTGATCGACTCCTTAAAGAATATTGCGGATCAGCCACTGACTTTCAACATCGATAAAAACTTCGCTGTTGAAATTACCAGCGATAATGGTAAGTATAAAGTTATGGGCGAGAACCCTGACAACTTTCCTAAAGAACCATCTGCAGATGATACCACATCATTTACTTTGGAATCAGGTCAGTTGGTAACGGCAATCAACAAAACTTTATTCGCTGTAAGTAACGATGATCTTCGTCCCGCGATGACAGGCGTTTACTTTGAACTGGATAAAAACTATCTGCAGTTTGTTGCTACTGACGCACACAGACTGGTTCGTTATAAATTGACAAACGTTCATTGCCCGCAAAATGATTCTTTCATTGTGCCACGCAAACCGCTGAACTTGTTGAAGACAGCTTTGCCTGACAATACGGACGAAATCACTGTCAACTACAACAGCAATCACCTGTTTGTAAAACATGGCAACACACAAATGAGTTGTCGATTGATCGACGCCCGTTTCCCTGATTACAAAGTTGTTATCCCTACAGATAATCCTTACAAGCTGGTTGTTACAAAATCTGATTTTCAAGGTGCATTGCGTCGCGTAAGTGTATTCAGTAACAAGAGCACTAACCAGGTTGTGTTGAACATTCACGGAAGCGAATTGCAACTCGCTGCACAAGATGTTGACTTTAGTTTTGAAGGAAACGAAAGAATGAAATGTCAATATGATGGCGAAGATCTGGCAATCGCTTTCAATGCGAAATTCCTGATCGAAATGTTGAACGCTGCAGAAAGCGACGAAGTAAAGGTTGAGCTTTCTACGCCAACAAAAGCAGGTATCATCAAACAAACAGAAGGCGACGAAAACGAAGAGCTGTTAATGCTTGTAATGCCTTTGATGTTGAATCAATAGTAAAATAGATCTCTTTAATACAAAGGTTGTTTCAGAAACGGAACAACCTTTTTTAATACCCTTACAAACACCTTTCGTACATTTAACCATTAAAGAAACGGCGTGAAAGCAATTCGATCCTACGACAATTATATAAATGCCAACATGCAGCTTTCTCTGCTGAAGGATGCAGGCTTAGATTGCTATATACAAGATGAGTACACCATTACGATCGATCCCTTGTTAAGCCCCGCTTTGGGCGGAATGAAGTTGATGGTGAAAGAGGAAGACATTGAAGAAGCCAACCGAATTCTCGAAACAACTGAACGAACTTTTCTTGAAAATGTAGCATGCGAAAACTGCGGACAAAAAAGCGTTCAAAAGATTGTAAACGTAAAAACCTTTGACACGATCTGGCAACAGCTATGGAGTGTTTTGAAAAATGGCCAGCCGGTGGAGCAGACAACGGTTTATAGATGTTATAGTTGCGGAGCGATACAGGAAGAATTATAAGTTATAAATTAAAAAGTCAAAAGTTAAAAAACGCGAGTGCTAGATAGCGCTACCTTTTTTGACTTTTGACTTTTTAATTTTGACTTTATCTCTAAACTTTTTCCTTCAAGTTCTCTCTAAACCCGCTTGGACTAAAGCCTGTAACGTTTTTAAAGAATTTGGCAAAGTTAGAAGTATCTGTAAATTGTAGATAATATGCAACTTCTGCTACAGTCATATTCGTGTTTTTCAGAAGCGCCTGCGCTTCCAAACCAACTCTTTCACGGATAATTTGCGAAGCAGATTTACCAGTTTGATCTTTAAGCAGATTGCTCAAATAATTCGGATGCAAGTGCATTCCCTCCGCAACAGCTTTTAAAGTCAACTCTTCTTTGATATTGCCTTTGTTCAACTCAATGAAGTAGCCATTCAGCAAGTTCATGAATTGGGAAACAACTGTTTCGTTGCCTTTAGTAACTGTATAACTTCCGGAAGTAGCAGCTTTCGCGTTGAACAACAAAATGTTTGTATAGTGAAACAACATCTTGTAACGATCTGTATTGTCTGAACGAAGCACACCCTGCATATCGTTGAACAAACGCTCGAACTTAGCGATCTGCTCTTCACTAAGCTTTGTAGTTAAACCGCTTTCTGCCTGGTAAAAAGGGAACTCTGTAGTGATCGTTCTGGCGGGCTTTTGCTGGAAAACGTATTGTGGCGTAAAGAAAATGATGTAGCCTTTCCAGTTTTTTATTTCATGATAATGGCGGATATGCCATGGAGCAGTGAAATACATATTGCCGCGCTCAAGATGATAAACTTGTGAGTTTATGTTGAGGGTAAAACTGCCATCCGTTACAAGAGCAGCAATAAAAGCATTTAAACGGAATGGTTGTTTGAAAAGCTTACTGTCATACGGGATATCTTCAAACTTGATCAGCTCAAAATCTGGGTTCAAAACCGGAATATCAGCGCTTTGAAACGACTCACTAAGATTGTTGTAATAAGGTATTTTTTCAGCCATGTTCACAAAAGATAGAATTGCAAAATTCGTTTATTTGATTGATTTAAGTCAACTTTTCGCCTCCCGTTCCTTATCAATATTTACCGCTTATAAAATAACAGCGAGGGGTAAAGAATTGTAAAACAAGTAGGTTTACGTTCTTTTAGTAGTTTTTACGGAGTCGAGAGAGGGGTAAGTCCAGACTTAAATTTGATAAACGTTGTCGAGACTTTGACGCTAAACTAACACAAAACTTGCGGGTAGAATCTAAATAATATCTAAAATAATTCATTTATGAGAGTTTGATGACAATTGAGTTTGCTGGTGTCGTCAAGCTGACAAGCTTTCAAATAGAATCGTTGCTTTCAACCTATCTTGAGAATCACAGGAAAGTGTTAAATCAAAAGTCAAAAGCGTTCAAAACTGCTCGAGACCTTTTTGACTTTTGACTTTTTCCTTTTGACTTAGAGCGCTGAAGTAATTCATCATCATATCTTTGCAAATCTTTTTAACAACTTCTGGCAAAACATAAATACAGCTTGTCTGTAATTACTAGTTATGTATTACTTGTTATACGGCGTTTTATATTTATTGTCCCTATTGCCCATGCGGGCTCTGTATTTTTTTTGCGATTTTATTTATGTTATACTCTATCACATAGCAGGTTATCGCAAACAAGTGGTAATGAAAAACCTTGCTATCGCTTTTCCTGAAAAATCAAAAGCGGAGAAGAAAGCGATAGCAAGAAAGTTCTACAGGAATTTTATTGACAACTTTATAGAAGCCATCAAAATGCTGAGTGCCGGAGAGTCTTTTGTTGAGAAAAGATATAAAGGCAACTTTGAAATTTTTGATGAGATCAATGCCAAAGGAAAAAGTGCGCATCTTTTTCTTGGACACTTTTTTAACTGGGAACTGGGAAACTTCGCGCTCGAATACAACTCTCCATTGCATATGCTTATCGTGTACATGCCCATAAAGAATCAGGCAATGGAAAGATTGTTCATTCACTTAAGACAACGTTCTGGCGCCGGTCTTATTCCTGCTACGCCCACAAGCGCATTTACAAGAGCTTATATTGAGCAACGCAAACGCCCATATATGCTGGCTTTGCTGGCAGATCAAAATCCCGGCGGAGTGGATAAAGCATATTGGCTAAACTTCTTCGATAGGGCAACTCCTTTCGTAACCGGTCCGGAGAAAAGCTCCCGCTCCGCAAACATGCCAGCCGTGTTTGGCTACTTCACGAAAGAGAAACGCGGCTACTACACGCTACATTTCGAAATGATAGAAGAAAACCCTAGAAGTGTAGAAGAAGGAGAACTAACGCGCAGATATGTAAAACGAATGGAAGAAGTAATCACACAAGTTCCCGAAATGTGGATGTGGACACACAAGCGCTGGAAATCTGACTGGAACAGCGAGTACAAGAAATTATGGATAGGGAAAGATGTGCCAGTGCTGAGGCCAGCGGCGTACAAGTAGAGAGAAGTTGTTAGTTGATAGTTCTTGGTTGTTAGTAGACCACGACATTTCAAGCTTAACAACTCTAATAACAAAAAACTTTCTAAAAAAGATGGTTGTTAATCATCAGACTCGTTCATAGTAAAGCCTAACAACTAACAACCATCAACAAACAACTTTATAATTAATTCAGCACACTCTGATCTTTCTCTGTTTCAATACCAGACTGATCTTTGATCTTACCCCATCCACCATTTACGTTGCGGATATTGTGAATGCCCTGGCGCTTCAGCAATGAAGAAGCAATCACGCTTCTGTAGCCGCCAGCACAATGAACATAGATGTTTTGATGCTCTTCAAGGATTGACATGTTCGCGGGATTCTTCATATCAGAAAGTGGAATGTTCACGGCATTTTTCACGTGACCAACTGCAAATTCTGCTTCACGGCGCACATCAAGCACAACAAGGTGTTCATCAAAAGGAAGATCCATTGCCAATTCATCTGCCTCTACATCAATGATCAAATCAACCTTTTCACCTGCATTTTTCCATGCTTCAAAACCACCTTCGAGGTAACCGTTTATCTTATCAAAACCCACGCGTGCAAGACGAATGGCTGTTTCTTTTTCTTTTCCTGCATCTGTAACAAGAATCATAGGCTCATCGAAGCTTAAGACGCTTCCGGCCCATTCAGCAAAACGCCCTTCAAGGCCGATGCTTATTGAGTTTGGTACGAACCCCTGGATAAATGTATTGGCATTTCTTGTGTCCAGAATAACAGCGCCTTTCTCTGCTTCTGCTTTGAAGTTTTCAACAGACAATGGAGCCAAGGCTGTTTTCAAAACCTCATCAAGGCTTGTATAACCTTGCTGGTTAATCTTCGCATTGATCGGGAAATATTGCGGAGCTGCAGGCAAATCTTTCGTTACTGCATCAACAAACTCTTGTTTGCTTTGCGGTTGCAATGCATAGTTGGTTTGTTTTTCACTACCAATGGTGCTTTGCGTATGAGGGCCGAGGTTTTTACCACAGCTACTTCCGGGACCGTGTGCAGGATAAACTATTACGTTATCTGCCAATGGAACAATTTTGTTTTGTAAAGAATCATACAGCAAACCAGCCAGCTCTTCGGAAGATTTATTGCCGCTGCTGAGGTCAGGGCGGCCAACATCGCCAACGAACAAAGTGTCGCCAGTGAAAATCGCGTGATCGGTTCCTTGCTCATCTTTCAATAAATAGCAAGTAGACTCGATTGTGTGACCAGGTGTATGCAGCACTTCGAGACTGATGTTTCCCAGTTTAAAAACTTCACCATCTTTTGCCAAATGGAAATCGAATGCAGCATTAGTGCCCGGACCATAGATGATAGGCGCACCGGTTGCTTTGCTAAGGTCGATATGACCACTTACGAAGTCGGCATGAAAGTGTGTTTCAAAAATATATTTGATAGTAGCATTTCGTTCGGCTGCTTTTTGAAGATAATCGTCAATATCCCTTAAAGGGTCAATAATGGCAGCTTCCCCGTTGCTTTCAATGTAATAAGCAGCTTCGCTTAAACAATTGGTATATAATTGCTCTACATACATAATGTCTCATGTTTAGTAGTGCAAAGGTAGGCATTAGAAATTTGAAAATTTGAGGATTTGAAAATTTGAAAATGCTTAAGGCTGGTCCTCACAGGGTTATCATTATTCTCGAATAATTGGGAAGTCAATTTCAAAAAGTTAAAACTTACACAGAGAGAATTTTCAAATTTTCAAATCCTCAAATTTCAAATTGGCCGAGAGCGCATATCCAAATAAAAAGAGGTTATCTCATTGCTGAAATAACCTCCACTTATGTGTTTAAATCTATTTTAAAATTCTTGGGTTCTTATGCAGTTAACTCAAGAACAAATTTGTTGATATCTTCAATGCGATTGTGATTCACAGTATAATAGATAAACTTTCCATCACGCTCGGTTTTAACGATTCCTGCTCTTCTTAAAATAGCCAAATGCTGTGAGGCTACGGACTGCTCAAGGCGAAGGCGAACATAAATTTCTGTTACGGTCATTTTACCGCTTTCCTCTAGCAACTTTAAAATTTGCTGGCGCAGTTTATGATTCAGCGCCCTCAAAATAAGTGCTGCTTTTTTTACCTGGAGAAAATCAATTTTCATGGTAGACACGTCTTCTAATTTTATCATTACGGTATTAATTGATGTATTCATAATTGATAATTGGACTTAAACACATGCAAAAATTCAACAAATTGACTAAAACATATATTTAAAAGCGACATTTTACAATCCTAATGGGACAAACTTTTAGAATTTTAGCTTCCTGCGAGGTAAACTTCCTTCAGGTAGGCAGGCTCGGCATACGCGAGGTCTGCAAATTCAGATCGTAAGTATTTTTGGTAAGATAAGGTTCCTAATTGCGCAGCGGTTACGTTAACCGTTTGGAAATCAGCGTTTTTATTTGATATCAGCCTCTCGAACTTGTCGCTTCCTGATCCGGAAAAGACAACTTTATGTTCTAAAAGCAAATCATTGTAAGAAGACTCGTCTAAAATTCTGGCAGCTGCTTTTTCTACTATGTCTAATTCTTCGTTGTACACTGCGGAAAACACTTCAAGTCTTCTCGCGTCAATCATAGGGCAAAATAATATAATTTGTTGTTTATTTATACTATTATTTTTATGCCAGTTTTCTACGCTGGCAAGCGCCATTATTTTTAAAGTACTTTCAGTTATTAAAGGGATGTTTAGTGCAAAGCACAAACCTTTTGCCGTTGCCATTCCTACTCTCAATCCGGTGTAAGAACCGGGTCCTTCTGCAACAGCTATTGCATTAAGATCGCTAACAGAACGCCCCGAAGCAGTCAATATCCTCTGAATTGCATTCTGAAGCCAGGAAGAATGATCGCGTTGTTCTTTATTTATCTCAACACTCAGTTCTTTTTCCCCTTCCATTAACCCCACACTAGCCGTTTCCGTCGCCGTATATATATTAAGAATCAACGCCATTTAAAAAGAAAGTTAATTGATATTTAATGATTTACCTTCAGAAAATACCTGTTTAAACGATTTATCAAACCGGCAAAATTAGGTCAAATACCGCTACAAACAACAGGTTTCATGGTAAACCACTAAAATTCAATATGCAAAGAAGGAGTAAATTTCTCATAACAAGAAATAAAAGCATATAAAAAACCGAAATATCTATATGAATTGCCGTTTTTGGTTGACCAAAATTCTAATCGGATTCGAGATAGTTGGCCGGATGGCTGCAATTCCCAGGCACCAGGGTTGATATTCAGATATTCTTAATAAGATCAAGACTGATTCGAATTCGCAGAATTATGAATAGGAACGACTAGTCTTTCTGTAGCTTGAGACTTGCGACCTTTAATCAAACGTTATCGCATCCAGGTTAAAATGTTCTGGAAATTTTGCTGTTTTATCAGCATAAAAATCCTTCAAAACTTTTGCATCTTTTTCTTTGTCGCCAGTTAGCCAAATGGGCGCTCCAATGCCAGCTTCTTTCTTCTTGTAATCCAAATATGCAGGATAAACAGGAACATTTGCGCCGAGCGCAATGTAGTAGAAACCCTTTTTCCATTTGTCAACACGTTTGCGGGTTCCCTCAGTTGCGATCATTAATATAAGTTCGTCCTTTTGTTTGAACATTTCAACGATCGATTCAACAAGGTTGTTGTAGGTTTTTTTCCTTTCTACCGGAATGCCTCCCGATTTATGCAAAAGACCAGCGAGCGGCCATTTGAACCATTCTTTTTTAATGAGGTAATGTGCATTTATTCCTACTATGCGCAACGCAGCGAGAGAGTAAACAAAGTCCCAGTTGGACGTGTGTGGAGCAGCAATAATAACACCCTTATCAGCCTTGCCGGAAAAAGATGTTTTAATTTTCCAACCTTTTAATTTGAACCACCAAGCGAACAATCTAAGCATTCCTGACAAGTTTGAGATTATTAATAACCCTAATTCTCCCGATACGAAACGTCGCATCGGGAGAAAATGTTCTGCAAAATATCAGTTTTCCAAAACTGGAGGATGATCGAAATCAGGTCTATTGATAAATAAGGTGTGTGAGCAAACCGTCTCTTAATTTTGGCTCAAACCATGTAGATTTCGGAGGCATTACATTGCCGCTATCTGCAATATCAAATAATTGTTTGATGCTAACTGGATATAAACTGAAGGCTGCGGCCATATCGCCACTGTTCACTCTTTTTTCCAATTCACCTAAACCACGGATGCCGCCAACAAAATCAACTCTTTTATCTGTACGTGGATCCTTGATATCAAGAATTGCATCCAATACTTTGTTCTGCAAAATGGTTACATCCAGTATGCCTATCGGGTCCTTTGTATAAGCGCCTTCTTTTGCAACAAGTTTGAACCATTTGCCATCAACAAATAAACCGAATTCGTGTAGGTCAGTCGGCAAAACTGCAGAAGGAGCAGGAGACACAGTGAAATCGCTTTCAAGCTTGGCCAAAAATTCCTGAACGCTTAAGCCATTCAGATCTTTTACAACGCGGTTGTAATCCATGATCTTCAATTGGCTCGCAGGGAAAAGAGTCGTAAGGAAATAGTTTGCATTGTCGTGATGACCTTTATCCAACGCCTTGCGCACCTTCGCAGCAGAAGCCGCTCTGTGGTGGCCATCAGCGATATAAGTATGAGGAACTTTTTCGTTAAAGAGATTGGAGATAGAAGCAACTGCTGCCTCTTCGTTTACGATCCATATTTTATGATGGATAGAATCGTCTGCTGCAAAATCATATACCGCAGCATGATTTTTCTTCCAGTTTTCAATCAGTTCATTGATCGCATCCACATCGCGGTAAGCAAGGAAAACGTTACCGGTTTGTGCGCCTGTTGTTTTGATGTGGTTGATGCGGTCCTGCTCTTTTTCAGGACGGGTAAACTCATGCTTTTTAATGATGTCATTTTCGTAATCATCAACAGAAGAACCAGCTACCAGACCAGTTTGGCTACGGCCGTTCATCACCAGTTCGTAAATGTAATAGCAAGGTTTTTCTTCGCGCAATAAAACGCCATTGTCAAAAAGGATCTCAATATTTTCTTTCGCCTTTTCATACACTTTTTGTGAGTGTACATCTACATCTTCGTTAAGATCTATTTCAGATTTTGTTACATGTAAAAAAGACTGCGGATTATTTTGTGCGGCAACTCTGGCTTCTGCAGAGTTCAGTACGTCGTATGGAGGCGCCGCTACTTTTTTTGCGAGATCAACAGTCGGTCTTAATGCTTTGAAAGGCGTTATATGTGCCATTGGTAGTATGCTGTTTTGAGTGTTTGTTTATTATCCTTTTTTCGTTGCGAAATCTTTTATCAGATCGCACAATGCCTGAACGCTTTCGAGTGGTAGTGCATTGTATAAAGATGCACGGAAACCGCCAACGCTTCTGTGTCCTTTTACGCCGTACATGCCATTGTCTTTACAGGTTTGCAAAAATGCTTTCTCAACTTCGGGATCAGATATGGTGAAAACAACGTTCATTTTACTTCTGTCTTCTTTTGCTACAGGCAAATTGAACATTGGCAAAGCATCAAGCGTATTATAAAGCAGGCTTGCTTTCTGGTCGTTGATTTTTTCAATTGCTGCAACACCACCTATTTTTTTCAACCAACGCAATGTGAGCATACACACGTACACGGCAAAAACAGGTGGCGTGTTGAGCATGGAACCGTTTTCAATGTGGTTTTTGTAATCCATCATCGTCGGCAGTTTGCGACCGGCAAGACCAACAATATTTTTATCGATTACCAAGATGTTTACACCAGCAGCGCCAACATTTTTCTGCGCACCGGCATAAATAAGCGAGAATTTATTGAAGTCCATCACTGTACTCAAAATATCACTGCTCATGTCTGCGATCAAAGGCACGTTGGTTTGAGGAATGCTATGCATTTCTGTTCCTTCAATCGTATTGTTGGTTGTGTAATGGAAATAGCTTACATCATTTGGAATTTCATATCCTGTAGGAATGTAAGAGTAGTTTTTATCTTTTGAGCTGGCAACAACATTGACGTTGCCGAACAATTTTGCTTCTTTAATGGCTTTTGATCCCCAAACCCCGCAATCAAGGTAAGCTGCCGTTTTGCCTTCGGCCAGCAAATTCATAGGAATCTGGAAGAATTGTGTGGACGCGCCACCGTGAAGGAAAAGCACTTCCTTATTCGAATCAAGGTTCATCAATTCTTTTAACAACGAAATGGCTTCATTAAGAACACCTTCAAATAATGGAGTACGGTGACCGATTTCCAGAATGGAAAGACCGGTATTGTTGAAATCTAAAATTGCTTTTGAAGCTTCCTGAAAGACTTCTTTAGGTAAAATAGATGGGCCCGCGTTAAAATTGTGCATTACCATGTTAGTTTTATTCGATGAAGTAAGGAGGCGCAAAAATATTCAAAAAGCGGGGAATTACCTTTATTAATTCTATGCAAAGAAGGCATAGAGTGATAAAAGTCTACAAATACAGTGGTTTTGTTGAAAAATGGTTAATGCCGAACGCTTAACGCTGAACGCAGTTTATAGTGCTAGCCTCAAAGTATTCACGGTTTGAGCTATAAACTGCGTTTAGCGTTAAGCATTGAGCGTTTGCATTACAAAGCAATGTTCTGCACCAACGCACTCTTATACGGATAGTCTGTATTGTAGTGCAACCCGCGACTTTCTTTTCTGAAGCTGGCAGATTTCACTACGAGATATGCCGCAGTGATCATATTACGTAATTCACACAGCTGCGGAGAAATTTTCGTGCTGCGATAAAGTGCTTCTGTTTCTTCGTGCAGCAAATCAAGGCGATTCATGGCTCTTTCTAGACGAATGTTTGTTCGCACGATACCCACATAATCACTCATTAGCAGCTGCAATTCTTTCAAGCTTTGTGTGATGAGGATCATTTCCTTTGGATCGCTTGTGCTTAATGCGCTCCAATCAGGAATGGTGGTTTTGAATTCAATGTCTTCGATTTCTTTTATTGAATCGAGAAAGCTGCGGTGACTGAATACCATTGCCTCGAGTAAAGAATTACTTGCTAAACGGTTAGCGCCGTGTAGACCAGTTGATGCACATTCCCCCGAAGCATATAAGTGACGGATAGATGTTCTGCCCCATTCATTTGTTTTGATACCGCCGCAGCTATAGTGCGCCGCAGGTGCAATAGGAATCATGTCTTTTGTAACGTCTATGCCGATGGACAAACACTTCTCGTAAATATTGGGGAAGTGATGAATAAATTTGTCTTTGTCCATGTGGCGGCAATCAAGATATTCATGCTCGGTACCATTCTTCTTCATTTCGCTATCAATGGCGCGGGCCACAATATCACGCGGAGCCAGATCCTTTCTTTCATCATATTTTTCCATGAAAGCTTCGCCGTTCTTATTGCGAAGAATACCGCCATCGCCACGAACCGCTTCTGTGATTAAAAATGCCTGGCCACGAATGCCGGGCAAGTACAATGCTGTAGGGTGAAACTGGATGAACTCCATATTTTCAATGCGCCCTTTTGCACGATAAACCATCGCCACGCCGTCACCTGTTGCTATGTACGGGTTTGTGGTGGTGCGATAAATTTGCCCGTTTCCTCCTGTTGCCAGCAAAGTAATTTTGGAAAGGATTTTTTCTATGCGGTTCGTTTGAAGGTTCAACACGTACACGCCGTAACAATCAATATCAGGAGTAGATTTTGTTACAAGATAACCAAGGTGGTGCTGCGTAATGAGGTCTATCACGAAGCAATGCTTAACGAGCTCGATGTTTTTTTGCTTTGCAATGGCTGCCAGCAAGGCTCTTTCTATTTCCCAACCCGTAATATCTTTATGATGCAGGATGCGAAACTCACTGTGGCCGCCTTCTCTGCCCAGCGAAAAATCGCCATCGGGATCTTTATCGAAGCGAGCGCCCCATTCTATAATTTCCTGGATGCGTTCAACGCCTTCCTTTACCACTATTTCAACGATCTCCTCGTTGCACAAACCATCGCCGGAAATCAGGGTATCCTGTATATGTTTTTCGAAACTGTCTTTTTCAAAGTCTGTTACGCCGGCTACACCGCCCTGCGCATACTTAGTGTTTGTCTCATCAGCATTGGCCTTTGTAATAATCGTAACCTGTCTGTCAGGAAATTGATTTGCTACTTTTAAAGCATACGTCAAGCCTGCTATACCCGATCCTATGACTAAAAAATCTGTTTCCATTGCAATAAATAAGTTGTCAAATGTAAGATTAATTGCGGGAGAGATATGTGATGGCACCTCGTACAATGCAATATTGTGCCATGATATAACTCAGCATAACGCCAAAGGATGCGCCTTCGAAGGGATGATAAAACTTATTGGTGGCCAACAAGGAGTCTGACAATATGAAAAGCGCTGCACCTGCAATACAAAAATAAGTTTGCCTGTTACCGTTATTTTTAAATGCCTGGATGCTACAAACAAGCATGGTTGCAATAGTTGCTGCATATACGAAAACAGGTGTTTGCAATGCTCCGAGATGAGGTCTTAAGAAGAAAAATAGCAAAACGGCATACAAATAAACAGCGCCGAAAATCCACGGGTTCCATTTCTGCTTTTCTGTTTCTGTATATATAACATTGGCAAAAAAGAAAATGTAAAACAAATGGGCGAAAAGAAATGACGCTAAGCCGGCCATGAAAAACTTCGGCTCATCCACCAATAAAAACACATCTCCGAGCCATGAAAAAAACAAGGCCGCCATTACGTATAATCGCGGCCTGGAATTATTTGGAATATTTAAAACGAACCATACCATTAAAAATGGCATGAGTAAAGACTTTGAAACCAATGCGAGCCAATGCCAATTGGTAGTAATAGAAAACAGGTTAATTAAGCCATCAACGCCGAATAAGATCAACCAGCTTTGTTTACGCATATTAGTAAGTTTGAGCGAGCCTATGCAGAACGCCTAACGCTAAACGCTTAAAGCCGCGTTTGGCATTAGGCGTTCTGCATTTAGCATCTTAATACGTTGCCTTCAATTCCATCAATTGCGGATTGTCAAATGCACTGAAAAGATCTGACTTCAATGTGATGGTTTTTTTATCTGCGGACAAAGTAGCCAGTTTGTTGCTTACTGTTTTTGCAGGTTTTGGTAATTTCAGGATGAGTGTATAATTCATTTCTCCCATCATGCCCATCATGCCCTTTATCTGCTCTACTTTTTCATCATGTATGAATGCTTCGTAGCGATCCTTATTTAAAGTTTTTGAATAAGCGCCGTCTTTAAAGTTCACATCAAAAATAGAATTGATCTGGTTCAGGCCGCTGGTGTCGGAAGCATTTTCCATTCCCATACCTTCCTGTGCCTGCATGCTTTTGAAGGCTTCGTTCAATCCACCATTTCCTTTCTGGATCATAGAATACAACTCGTTAAGATTTCCAAAACTGGTGAAAGGATATTTCATGTCCAGCTTCATCACGCTTTTCTGCATGTCCATATTAACGTGCATTACACCGCCTTTTAATAATTCCTTTTTGTGTGCATCCAGGTCCTGTGCGCTGTCAAGAATGGCATCAAAGTTTATGGTAGTGTCCATTGCTTTATTCATACCTTCTTTTTGCAGATCGCTATCGCTCATAAAGCCTTTCATCATTTCAAAGGCTTTACTCATGTCCATATTGAGTTTATATGTGCCGGTGCCGTTTTGTTTTATCTCCACTTCCTCCACTGTATCGAAACAGCTTACAAGGCAAAATGAAAAGGCAAGGATGATTAAGTATTTGAGGTGTTTCATACAGCTGTGAAATGTTTAAGGTCTTTTGCTATAATATATTTAATACAAAGCTAGAATTAAAGTCAAAATTCAAAAGGAAAAATTCAAAAAGGTAACCTATTGTTCGGGTCTCCATTTTTTGACTTTTCAATTTTTACTTCTGATGTGCCTGATACTTTACTGTAAACGCCTTGCTTTCTCCCGCCGGCAGTAAAATCAGTCCCATTTTGTTATTAAAACTATCAGGAACCGCGCTTAAGTTTTCAATTGCCAGGCTTTTTCTGTGAGGCGGTGTGTATATCTGCAGGAACGGATAACTTTCATCCGGCCACAAGCTTACACTTAGACCGTTGCGTGGGTTAGAGAAAATTGCAGCAGGCTCATTTTTTACGAAACGAAGTGAAAAGCAATTGTCCAGTTCTTTTTCGTTCAGCAATTTTGGTGCATTGAATTCGCTGTATTCAATTTGCTTACCTGTTGGAACAAGTTTCTCGTTGAACTCGATGATGTTTTCGCCGTGAAACTGCAACAGGCAATCGTTTACATCATTTCCCAAAGTAAAATAAGGGTGCCAGCCGTCCTGCATTGGAATAGTTGTTTCGCTGTTGTTGGTAACAACTGTTTTCAACTCAAGCGTGTTGGAAGAACTCAATGAATAAGTTATTTCGCAAGTGTATTGATAAGGGTAACCTTCGTTTTCATTATTGTATTTGTACTGCAGCGTCACTGAAGCGCCCATTTCGTCTGCATGCTGAGTTGTAACTTCAAATGGTTTATTGAACAACAAGCCGTGAATGGCCGTGCCGTCTTGAAATTTATTAGGAAACTCAAATAACTGTCCATTGAAAGTGTATTTTCCATCTGCGATGCGACAAGCGAATGGGGAAAGTTTGCTGCTTTTAAAGCTTGTAGCGAGATCTGCGTCGATATCTTTTTGATCTGCGTAGTTGGCGATTACGTTTAACTTGGCTCCTTCTTTCAAAGGAATATCAAAGCTGTGCAACATAGCGCCGTAAGCTGGTAAAATGCTTGCTGTTGTTCCCGTCTGTTTGTCTTTCAGTACGATTAATGATAAACCGTTTTCTTCTTTTTGGTAAATGGAAAAGGACATGGTGATGATGGTGATTTGATGTTTGAAATTTTAGATTACAACGTACTTCGCGCTCGGCAGTAACTGAATAAACTGAATTGACTGAATAAACTGAATGTTCACATTCGATCTGCCTCTTCGACTTTTAAACACTCAGTTTATTCAGTCAATTCAGTTCATTCAATTATTGCTCCACCCACGCGCCGTTTTCTTTTAAAAGATTAATAAGTTCCTCCACGGCCACTTCGCTATCGACGTTTCTTTTCACAACCTCTTTGCTTTTATACAAAGTGATTTTGCCGGGGCCGCTACCCACGTAGCCAAAGTCTGCGTCTGCCATTTCGCCGGGGCCGTTTACTATACAACCCATGATGGCAATTTTTATTCCCTTCAAATGATTGGTACGTGAACGGATCTTGGCCGTCGTTTCCTGAAGATCGAACAAAGTACGACCACAACTTGGGCAACTGATGTATTCCGTTTTAGAAATACGTGTTCTTGCTGCCTGTAAAATGGAGAAAGCTGTATTGTTTAGGAATTGCTCTATGCTTTTTGTTTCGAGATAGGTTCTACCGGTAACCTTAATGTTTTGGATAGTAGAATCAGTCAGGCCGAGGCTAATTCCGTCGCCCATGCCTTCTAAAAACAAAGCTCCGGTTTCCGTAGCAAGGTGAATCAAATGCTCGTCAATGCCATGATGCGGACTATCGCAAATTAATATCGCAGGATTTTTAATGCTTCTGTTCATCAGTTCCACAAACATTTTGCGAACAGATTGCATGGCGTTTTTATTGGTAGAACTCAGGCAAAGAACAACAGTGTTATCTTTTGCCAGTTCGTCAATGTATTTTGTACCATCATTTTCAACAGTGGTGAAACAATCCACCATCACAAAATTGACAGCATTGTGTTTTACCGTAGCGTTGACGAATTGCTCGTCGGAAAACAGCGGCACGAATTTATAGCTGCCATTCACATTTGCTTCAAGGTCTTCCTGTTGCCATGCATGCGCATTCAGCAAGACTTTCAATGTGCCGGGGAGTGCAAAATGAATGAGATTATTTCCGGTAAAAATATAATCAGCCGCCGCATCGCCTATCGTCCACTTATCGCTCGGCTCGTCGTATTTGTAACCAATGTTTTCAAGATCGGCAGGAGTAATAGCAGCATGCTTACTGAAATCTGCCACTACAACGGGCACCTGTTTGCCACCAATATTGGAAACCTCGAAAGTTTCACGTCTTTTATATTCGAAAGGTGAATAAGGAAGCTTGATTTTTTCAGCCGGAGCTTCGCTGCGCTCAGTTTGATGATCATATCTTTTCACCAGGTCCTTACAAACTGGAATTTCGAACTCAGGATCTTCTGTTAGTGAAACGCGGATCGTATCGCCAATGCCATCTTCCAGCAAAGTGCCGATACCGATGGCAGATTTAATTCTTCCGTCCTCTCCGTCGCCAGCTTCTGTTACACCCAAATGAAGCGGATAGCATTCATTGAATTCATCCATCATTTGCTTTATCAAAAGCCTGTAGGCATGAACCATCACCTGCGGGTTGCTGGACTTCATGCTTAATATAATATTGTGATAGTCCTCGTCTCGCGCAATGCGCAAAAACTCCATCGCACTTTCCACCATGCCGATCGGCGTGTCACCATAGCGACTCATGATGCGGTCACTCAAAGAACCATGGTTGGTCCCGATACGCATTGCCGTGCCGTGTTCTTTACAGATTTTCACCAATGGTGTAAACCTTGTGCGGATGCGCTCGATTTCTTCTGCATATTCCGCGTCGGTATATTCAAGTTGTTCGAATTTCTTTTTGTCAACGTAGTTGCCCGGGTTCACCCTTACTTTTTCCACAATTCTCGCCGCAATTTCTGCAGCGTTTGGGGTAAAATGGATATCGGCAATGAGTGGTGTGTTGTAACCACGTTTGCGCAATTCATTTTTAATGTTCAGCAGGTTTTCTGCTTCCTTTTTGCTTGGCGCAGTGATACGAACCATTTCAGCACCGGCTTCAATACAACGGATGCTTTGTTCTACCGTGGCCATGGTGTCCATGGTATCCGTAGTGGTCATGGTTTGTACGCGAATTGGATGAAAATTGCCCAGCAAAAGATCTCCGATCTTCACTTCTCTTGTGGCCAGTCTTTTGTAAGAAGTCAGCGATTCACTATATAACTGCATGTAGATTGTACACTTTGTTGCAAGGTAAGGAAAAAAGAAACTGTTAGCCGTCGGTTTCACGCGGCGAACGCAACGAAGCAGCGACGCGGCGGTGATAGAAGATAAATCCTTTCCGATCGTTCTTCCGTTGCGCCGCCGCTCCGCTGCGTTCGCCGCGTGAAAAAAACAACGAGCAACAGCCAACAAAAAAGGCCCCAAAATGGAGACCTTTTCTTAAACTTTTGAAACCGAACTATCCCGGCATTCTTGTAATATATTTTTCGATCTGTTTGATTTGATCTACTATTTGAGGAGTTGTTGGTTTTAATGCTTTTGCTTTTCTGAAGAAATCTTTCGCAGCGCGGAACTCTCTTTTTGTCATCATGATGCTGCACATTTGAAGATAAGCTGCTGCTTCGTTCTCTTTATCAGGAAGACCTTTGCGGATCGCAGAACGGATATAGTTTTCCGCTTGTCTAAGGTCGTTCTTTTGCATAGCCACCATTCCTAATTGCAGCAAACTCGCACCTTCTGCTTCTTTCATCGGCATACCAAGATCCAAACCTTTCTTCATATGTTTTTCCGCACCGGTGAAATCCTGTTTCATCATAGCGATGTTACCTTTCAGGGTATAATAAACAGAACGGATGGGTTTGTATAAAAGACCAGGAAATTTGATGGTATTCAACACTCTTTCCGCACCGTCCATGTCGCCGGACTCCATGTACTCCTGTATCAGGCGAAGCGGACCGAAGAAGAAATGACTGAAAATTAAAATAACTGCTATTAAATAAAGAACGAAAGACGGCCAAAAACCAAAGGCTACCGTACATGCAATGGCTAAAACAAGAAACACGATTCCCAGCGGAAGCCTGTATTTAATGACCCAATTGTAAAATTTCATTTTGAGTGACTTTTTTTGAAAGAGTGCAAAGATAGAGAAGGAAGAGAGATGGAACGCAGATTTTTATGATTTTGAAGATTGGTCATGATTTTTTTGTTTTAAGGGGCTTATAATATCTAACTCTTTGATTTTCATAAGTGGAGCCATTCGGTTTCTAAAAATCATAAAAACCATAAAAATCTTGAAAATCTGCCTGCCCGAATAAAATTCATTCAGGCGGGCGTTCCTGTATTTCCTATCTTGCCTAAATGGCCGGGATCGATATTTCATTATTATTTAACTCATCTTCTGCGATACAGATCATTCGCATGCGCAATGCCGCGTGGGTATTGCCGTTTTTGTACGATGTATTTAAAGAAAACAATGTGTTCTTTATTTCCGAAGCAAAACTGGCGACTCACCTGGCAGAAACACTCGCTATGCATGTGGATGGAACGGAGGATCTGGAAGAAGCGAAAATCGAATTTGGGGAAGACGAAGAGAGCCGAGCACGGAAGTATCTGTTGAACTGGGTGCAAAAAAGAGTGCTGCAGGATTTCCCGGATAATGATGGCAACACGCAATATCAACTGAGTGCACATACTGAGAAAATATTTCAATGGTTCCAAACTTTGGGCCGTAGAGATTTTGTCGGTACGGAAAGCCGGTTCAAGATGTTGTTCTCTTCTTTGCGCGACATCGTTGAAAAAACCGAAGACGATCGCACTGCCCGACTGGAGGATTTAAAAAACAAACGCGCTGCCATTGACAAAGAAATCCAAAGACTTGAACATGGCGCTACCGTTGAAGTCTACAACAACGCGCAAGTGCAGGAGAGATTGGAACTTTTTACAAGATTGTGTTACGAACTGCTGAGCGATTTTCGTGAAGTGGAAGATAACTTTAAAGGAATACACCGCTCTATCGTAGAGCATCATACGAAAGCTGAACTAAACAAAGGAGCAATTGTGGGCTATGCATTTGAAGCGTATGATGCGTTGCGCAACAGTGACCAGGGAAAAAGTTTCTACGCGTTTTGGGATTTTCTTATTTCCCGTGCGGGCCAGGAGGAATGGCGCGAACTTACAGAGCAATTACTCGACTTGCTGTACGATAGAAATATAGAAGCGAACAACGATTTCCTGCAGAACATAAAGACAATGTTGCTTCAACAAGGCAAAAGCGTGTACGAAGCGAATGATAAAATGGCGGAAAAGCTCAGCCGTATTATTACCGAGAAAGAAATTGCGCGACATAAAAGATTGCGCACGCAAATCAGCAACATTAAAGAGCTGGTGCTTGCCAGTCAAAATGAAGATGACATTACGTGCGGTATTGCTGTGAGCGAACCGGTCAATATCAAATTGATTATGGATCGCAAATTGAATCTGCAACAGAAAACGCAATCAGTGGTTATTACACAACCGAACAATGCCGATGAACACATTGCAGATATGGAGCGCTTCAGCCGCATGATCAACACAAGTTTTATTGACAAGAAAAGGCTTTGGCAAAAAGTGGAAGATGTGTTGAAACAAAAACAGACAGCCACCTTAAAAGAAGTATTAGAAGTAAGCGGCCTTGACAATGGCATACCGGAAGTTGTTTCTTACTACAGTTTTGTAAAGGACAAAAGCTCCCGCGTGCAGATATTAGAAAACATGACAGAGCACATTAGCATAAATGAGACGCAGACGAAATTTATTGAAGTGCCGTATTTGCTTTTCAGTAGGAAAGCCAATTAATAACTGAATGGATTGAATAAACTGAATAACTGAGGTTTATAGGGCATCTTGCCGAGAAACTTCAGTTATTCAGTTTATTCAGTTATTCAATAATTCAAAAACGTGGAATTAAAAACACAAACAAAAATACTCCCTTACACGCAAGCCTTCATTAAGCTGCTGAAAGGTCCGGTAGAATATATTGAGAAGAATACGTGGGAAAAACTATTGCAGTATAAATCGGAACTCGCGGTTTTTGTGCAGCAGCTTGGGCTTACGCTCGTGCTGGATGAGGAAGATGGCTATGCCTATGTAAAGCACACCATTAGCGAGGAAGACGATGATGCTGCGGTGAGCTGGATGCAGCGCCGTTCTTTCACTTATGATGAAAGCGTGCTGCTCGTATTGCTGCGCGATATGATGGCGGAGTTTGAAGTAGGCGAAGCAACCAGCCGCGAACTGATCAAAAAACGAAGAGAAATAAAAGAGTATGCTGAATTGTTTTTTAAAGAAAACGCCAGCCGTGTAAAATTCATTCGTGAACTGGATCGCCTGATTGATCGTGCGGAAGAAAATGGTTTCATTGACAAGATGGAAAACAATGACATTCTGGATGAACAAAAATTCAGAATAAAAAAGATCATCAAGGCACGTGTAGATGGAGAAATATTAGATCAATTTAAACAGCAACTGGAAGAACATGCAGTTAAACGTATTCAACACGGATAGTAATAAGTCGGGGTTTCGTCTGCAATACATGGAGGTTTTCAATTGGGGAACGTTTGACGACGTCATACATTCCATTCGTCCCGTTGGTGAAACGTCTTTGCTGACCGGTGCAAATGGTAGTGGTAAAACAACCTTTGTGGATGCTTTGCTAACGCTGATTGTGCCGGAAAAAAAATACAGGTTTTACAACCAGTCATCGGGTAGTGAAAAAAAGGGCGATCGTACGGAAGATAGTTATGTAATGGGCGGATATGGAACGATCAATAGTGAAAGCACGAACACAACGAAGACGTTATACCTAAGGGAAAACAAAGAAGAAGCTTACAGCATTTTGCTGGCCAATTTTGCCAACGAAGCTGATCAATATGTAACGCTTTTCCAGGTTCGCTATTTCTCTGGCGGCGAAATGCAAAAGGTATTTGCGGTTGCACATAAACCGCTGCATATTGAAGACGACTTTAGGCCGTTTGACCTCAATGGAAACTGGAGACGCAGAATAGACACGCAATACAACAAAGGAAGCCGCAAACAAGTGGAATGGTTCAGCGCTGCGAGCCGCTATGCACAAAGATTGGTGGAAGTGTTGGGCATGCAAAGCATACAGGCATTGGCGCTTTTCAACCAAACGGTTGGTATTAAAGTGCTGGGCAACCTGGACGAGTTCATTCGCATGCACATGCTCGAGCCAAGAAACATGGAAGATGTTTTTATTGAATTAAAAGAGCACCTTGGCACTTTGCTCGATGCGCAACGCAACATCGAAAAAGCGGAAACACAGATCGGTTTACTGAAAGCGCTTTCTCAACATTATAATGAGTTTGACAAATCTCACGGGCAATTGCAAACAAGTAAACAGGAAGCAGAAACAGCGATCATCTGGAATAGTTTCACAAAAAATAATTTGCTCTCGCAGGCCATTGGTGAAAGCAAAGAATTGTTGAAAGACCTGCAGGAGCAATTGACAGATTGCAAGCGCTCCATTGATGATTTAAAAGAGAAGGAACGTAACACCCGCAACGAGCTTGAGCAAAACAAAGCTGGGCAAAGGTTACACAACCTGGAACTTGAGTTGAAAGACTTGAATGAAAAACTGCGCCAGGCTGAAAAAAATCACACATTGTTTACTGAGTGGGCAACAACATTGCACATTGAAGAAGCCGACGCGACGGACGAAGCAAGCTACAAACGCATTGTAGCAGAAAGCAAGCGAGCGAAACTTCGCCTCGAACGCGAACAGCGCCTGAACGAAGACGATGAATATGATGCAAAAAATATTCTAAACAAATCAAAAGCGGAGAAAGACAATATTGAACAGGAACTGAATGTTTTACTGCAATCAAAAAACAATATCCCTGGTCATTTGATATCCCTGCGAAAAGATATTTGTGCCAACCTGAAATTAGATACCAACGATCTTCCCTTTGCTGGTGAGTTGATGCAAGTGAAGCATGAAGAACATAACTGGGAGCCAGCATTGGAGAAGTTATTGTCCGGCTTTGCATTGCGTTTGCTGGTGCCGGAGAAGCATTACAAAAAAGTAAACAAATATGTAAACAATACCAACCTGCGTTCTCGGCTGGTGTATTATCATGTGGGTGAATCGGCGCTGGAACTGAATGCAGACGATAATACTGTTTTTCACAAACTCGATTTTCATCCCGAACATAAACTCACACCATGGATTGAACAGCAGGTCATTCGCCAGTTTGACTATGTTTGTTTACAAGATGAAAAAACGCTTGACAGGTACGACAAGGCTATTACGATAAATGGCCTCGTGAAGAATCGCGACAGACATGAAAAAGATGACCGTCCGGATCGCAATGATCCCAGCCGTTATGTGATGGGCTGGAACAACGAAAAGAAAAAAGAAGCCTACATAAAGCGAAGAGAGGTTTTGGTAAAACAAATCAGTGATGCGGAAGAAACATTGCAACGCTGTAAAAGAAAATCAGAAAGGCTACAAGCGCAATCCTTTGCTGTAATGCGCGTTGAATCGCATGATGGCTTTGGCAGTATCAATTTGCAGGGCATTCAGCGCAATATTCGCACGGTAGAAGAGCAAATGGCTTCGCTAAAAGAAAGCAGCAACCAGCTAAAAACACTGACAAAGCAACTGGAAGAAATTCTTTCACAGTTATCCGCAAAAGATGATGAACGCACACAAATAGATCGCCAGGTTGCCCGCAAGGAAATGGAAATGCAGGAGATGGAATTTGCACAGCAAAAATTAGTGGATCTGCTTAAGAATATTGAAGAGACAGACAAAGATCATTTGCTGCAGTTTCAACAGCAACATGCAGATGCACTGGCAAATATCGGTTTGCAAAACATAGATGTGAAATACAATGATCTCAAAGAAAAGATCAACAACCGCATAGCTGATCTTCAAAATACTTTACACAAGGAAGAGACGGCGCTGAACAAAAGCATCAACCGCATTAAAAATCCATCGGTCGACATACAGCAACGTTTTCCCGATTGGAACGGAGACGTGCAGCAGCTTTCCGATGACGCAGCTTATGCATTGGAATATGTGGAATGGCTGCAAAAACTAGAGCAGGACAATTTACCCAAATACAAAAAGGATTTCGAAAACTTCATTACCACTACGATGACCTATAAGATCGGTGGCCTAAATGAAGAGATGGAAAAATGGGAAAGGGAAATTAAAAACAGCATTGTAAGACTTAACCAATCTTTGGGTGGCCTCAATTTCAACAGATTGCCTGATACATTTATACAACTTGGTATTCGCTCGATAAACGATGCAACAGTGAAAGCGTTCCGCAATCAGTTATTGGAAGCATTGCCGCAAGCCTCGAACTGGCAGCAAAATAGTTTTGAAGATAAGGCCGCGCATTTCAGAGAAAAGATTCAGCCGCTTATCAGCAGCCTGGATGAAAGTGAAACCTATCGAAACCGCGTACTGGATGTGCGTAACTGGTTTGAGTTTTGGGCAGATGAAAAGTTTTCCAACACTGGCGAGTTAAAGAAAACATATAGGCAAATGGGGCAGCTCTCCGGCGGGGAAAAAGCGCAGCTCACCTATACCATTTTGTGCAGTGCCATTGCTTATCAATTTGGAATTACTCGTGAAGGAAAGAATACCAAGAGCTTGCGGTTCATTGCCGTGGATGAAAGCTTCAGCAACCAAGATGAGGAAAAAGCAACTTACCTGATGGAACTTTGCAAACAACTACATCTGCAACTGCTAGTGGTAACGCCGAGTGACAAAATACAAATTGTGCAGGAGTTTATTGCCCACGTACATTTGGTTCAACGCAAGCCAAACGGCAAAAGCGTGATGTACAACATGACGATTAAGGAACTGAAAGAAAAGTTTGAAGAAGAGCAGGTGGGTGCATAAGTTTTTAGAATAAATTTTCATAGAAGGCAAAGTCAATGACAAAACAGCAATTTATCTCGCAGCTTGAAAAGGCATACGCAAACTATCTCGCTGATGTTGTATTGAACAAGCCATTTGCGCCAATCGTATTGTGGGGTGGCAAGAATAAGCCTTCAACAACTGTAGAGCTGCACGATCAAACGAAGCTATTTCAGCAACTTGAAAAAAAGCCCGTAAAGCCAGGTTGGACGATAGAATGGGAAGAATGGAGTAGCAAGAAGTTTGGGAGGCAGCAGTGGCCAGCAAGTATTTCAGTGCGAGAGGAAACGGATCTGCTGTTTCTACTGAAAAAAGAAAAGGAAGCAGAAACTTTCAAATTGACTGTTCAAATGCTGACTGAATGGAAATCTGAATTGCCACGATGGATCTCCCAAAACGTACGGGACATTTTGCCGCTAAAAGAAGTTTGGTCCTCCATAGTGAAAGTAGTTGATTACCTGCTGGTAAATGATGTGCAAGAATTCTTTTTGCGAAGCATTCCCGTTCCCGTTCATACAAAGTTTGTAAAGGCACACGAAAGATTGATCGTAAGCCTGCTTCAATATTTAAGGCCAGAAAAATTTTCTTCTCAAATATCAGATATAGAAAATCTTTTACAGTTGCGAAGGAAACCATTTTTTTTCACTGCCCGCTGGCTGGATCACGACTGTGCGAAGGCTTTTACCAATAACATGATTGTATTGGGGATTACACCCGAAGATCTGCAAATGGCAAACTGGAAAATAGACAAGATTATTCTTACAGAAAACGAAACGTCACTATATCAATTGCCGGAACTGAAGAATACACTTGCCTTATGCAGTAACGGAAAGGCTGTTTCTCTACTCGAAAATATTCCGCTGTTGGCAAATACAAGGTTGTTTTATTGGGGCGATATGGATGAAGAAGGTTTTTTTATATTGCATCATTTGAGGCAATTTTATCCACATACCCAAAGCATAATGATGGATGAAATGACAATCGTCCTGCACGAAACAGAGATAACAATTCAACCGGCGAAGTATAAAAACATTGACATGCCAGCTTTGCAATCTCACGAATATGCAGCCTACAGAATGTTAGCAGAAAGAAACGGTCGTTTGGAACAAGAGCAGCTGCAATATCTTTACATTAATAACTCCGTGGCTGCATTGATTTCTTAATCAAAGATTATTCGACAAAATATTTTCTCAATTTGATAAAGGTTTTATTTTAGTGCCCAAGAACCCAACCCCTAAGCAACATGAATTTTGGCCCCAACTTAAACTACATTTACTACGTCACTATTGGATTGCAGGCAATATGTGCATTGCACTGCATTCGCAAAGGCAATCAGAACAAGTGGCTTTACATTATTATTTTCCTGCCCATAATTGGCAGTCTGATTTATTTCTTTAGTGAAATATTCACGAAAGGTCAATTAAGAAACGTGCAATCCGGCATGGGCGCAGTAATACAGCCAACTGGCGGCATAAGAAAACTTCAGGAGCAGCTAAAATTCACCGATACCTTTGAAAACAGGGTGGCGCTCGCTGATGCTTATCTTGCAACGGGTCAAACAGAAAAAGCAATTGAGCTGTATGAAAAGAGCCACACCGGTGTATTTACGGAAAATGAACATCTGCTTTCGCAAATGATCGTCGCATACTACAAGGCACATCGCGATGAAGATATTATTCCGCTGGCGCAAAAATTATACAAGTCTCCACAATTCCTAAGATCGCAAGCGCACCTGTTATATGCAATCGCTCTGGGCAATACAGGAAAACCGGAGCTTGCCGAGAAAGAATTTAAAACAATGAGCAGTAGATTTTCCTGTTTTGAGCAACGATATAACTACGGTTTGTTTTTAATAAAGCAGGGCCGCGAAGAAGAAGCAGAAAATATATTCAATGAAATGCTGGGCGAAGCGAGCCATTTGAGCTCAAGAGAAAGAAGAGACAGCAGGCAATGGTTTGCCGCAGCAAAAGATGCGTTGAGGAACCTGGAGAAGGCAACTTCGTAAGTGAAAAAATAATTGTCAAAAGCGGCGAACAATTCGCCGCTTTTTTGTTTTAGTAAATGTGCGTTTTTATTTCATAATAATTGAAGCTGAAGCTTGTGAATAAAAAGATTATTTGCAATATTTACTTTAAGACCTTTCACACAATTACCTCGCAGCTACAAAGAGTATATCATGATTAACAACCTGAAAATTTCCGGGTTATTAGTAATTGCCTAACCATTTGCTTAAATATACTCTTGATGGATGCTCCTTCGCATGATAAATCGGAGTTGACTCTTCGAAAGAAAGTTGACGCGTACAAAAGACTGAACCGTTTACTGAAATGGACAGCAAGGTGCATGGTACTGCTTGCCGTGCTGTATGCCATTATTCCCTTCTTAAGCAATGGCGCCTGTTACAAATCTTTAGACAGCAAAATGGTAATGGGCGAGGCCATTGCTGCAAATTCTTCCGGTAATCTAATTGCATTCGCGGGCCATCACGAAACGGACACGGCGGCCTTTATTATGGGTAGTTCAGACAGTGGCAGGCACTTCGCACCGCTTGGTGGCCCATGGCCCGGTTCATACATAAACAAGATTTCCATTGCACCGGACGACAAAAGCATAGTTGCATTAGGTAACGCTAAAGAAATTTATGTAATGCCTGCTGGCAGGGGAATAGACAGCTTTATTAGCATTCATTTAAATGGAGAATTAAGTTATATCAGTATTGCCGGTTATTGTTTTGTGCCACAAACAGACAGCGTATATTTTTTTGGACTGGAGGGAAATGTGCTTGGTCTTGATTATAAAAAATGTGACTCTTTTGTTGTAGCTCATCTTCACAATATCGGATCCGTCTATTCGATGAGCATTAATGCAGAAAAAGAAATTGTTTTATTGGGTAGACTCGCCAACGACCCGAGTTATGAAGACAAAATGATAGTTGATAATTATTTCGACCAGGTGAAAAGATACGCGTCAGCTGAATTTGGTACCAACAATTCTTCTGAAAAAAATAGCAAGCATTCGGTTGATTCCACGGCAACCACACCGGTCCAAACGCCTTCGAATGCTCTGGACACCGATGCTAATAGGTATTTGGATTCATCTAAAAAGTAAAAAGTAAAGATGTTGAGAATGAAAAGAATCGTCATGTGCATCTTCTGCTTTGGCGTTGTTTCGGCAATGGCCCAGACGTCCGTTCCCTTGCCCGCGTACTTTAGAGGAGAGCAGGTATATTGCGATTTGGATAGCATGTCCCATAAACGCGCAGTGTTTGTTATGGGGTATTACAGCAAGGATTTTGATCTTGACACGTCTTTTTATTCAATCGTTGCGCGAACCATTAATGACGAGTCCGATACCGCGTGGCTGGAAATGGCAAAATTGCCGTTCGATAAAGATAATGCCTGGCAAAAATATTACGAGCAACTTGGAGAATTCCGGTTTGACTATTCTGACCGAGATTACAGCTTTTTAGCTTTTGGCAAAGGACTGAATTATATTCTAACGCTTGATGATAATTCAACTTCAAAAGTTTATTTGGATTCAGTTAAGCAGGCTGTACAAATTAATGACCTTCTTATTTGCAGAGATTCATTAAAGTACTGTTCTGTTTCAAACAATGCAGGAAATTTCATAGTACGTAAAAAAGGCTTCTCAGGTGAGTGGGAGACTCTTCCCATAGTTGTTTCGAATGACCAATCCCTTAGCGTTTACTCGCTTGTTGTTTTTGATTTAATATTGACGCTGCTTTGCTTTTCTGTGCTTTTGCTTTATTTATCCAGAAAAAAAGCAAAAGAAATTAAGGCCTTTCTCAGCAAGGCTAATCCGGATGAGAACGACCTTAAGTTGGCAGCCGATAAACCACTGGAATACGATCAAATAAAAAATAAAGATACAAAGGCGGCTATTGATGCCATGGTGGATGTAATACGAAACCGGAATACACCGTTGCCCATGACGATTGCCATCAACGGTGCCTGGGGAAGTGGTAAGTCTACCATTATGAATTGCATAAGAGAACAATTGGACAGTGATGACCAGGAGCGATTTATTACCACTTGGTTCAACGCGTGGCACCAGCAAACGGAAAGCAGTTTGCTAAACGCATTTTTGCTAAAAGTAATCAACCGGTATGAAAAACCGTTTTACAAAAAAGATGGTGTAAAGGCACGCCTTGCATTTGCAAGGTTCAGAGCAAGGCTGGCTGCATCAAGATTTATCAAGTGGCCATTTTATACTCAAATGTTATCAGGGTTTGCACTTGGCTTTCTCATTGTTTCAATACTTATTATTGTCATTAATCTCTATGGTTGGGTAGATGCACCTGTATTTGAGAATGCGGGTCCGCTCAACATTAATCTTACCTATTTTTTCAAAGACAATCACTTTACGTCCATCATAGCGATTGTTATTCCGATACTAAGTTTTTTCTTTTTGAAATCTGAATCGAAACCCACACTGGGGGCCTTTCTCAATGTAATGTATAAGAAGACCTTTTTAATGGAGGTAGAAAAAAATGCACCAGACTTAAGGGAGAAATTCAGAGCACAATATTGGGAAATTATGGAAGCTGTGGGCGATCGGGTCCTCGTTGTGTTTATTGACGATCTTGACAGGGTAAACGGCGATAAGATTTTTGAAATGCTGGAGGCGATCAATTTCATTGGCGATGTAACGTCGCGTCCGGATGATCAGGAAGACAACAGCCTGAAAACGGTATTTGTATTGGGCATGTATATCGACCAGGTAGCAGAGAATTTAGGCATTTTTTTACAAAAGGAAAATGCCGGCAAAGGAGAACAAGTCAATAGTGCTGAAGAGAACAGAAAGCTGGGCAAGCGATATATCGAGAAAATGGTACAACTTAATGTGCCGGTTCCTCTAACGAAAGATGATATATAAAATGGCAAAAGGAAACAAATACATTATAGGACGATACATTATTTCGTTGATACTGTTTCTCGCTGGAACGGTGGCCGCCGTGTACCTGGTTCACAAACTCAGACCCGCAAAACCAGCTGCTGAGAATGTAGAAGCGAAGACGTCAAAGGATACTATGTATGTGAGATTGCTTAATCGGGCCTTTGCGGACCATGCAACCGCTGATTCTGGCAGTACAGGAAGTAGAAACAAAGGGCCTGCAACATCTCCGCCTATTGTTGCTAAAACGCCTTCTACAAAGCAAACCGGTCAGCCAGACTTGCCGCCACAAAGCGGAAGGTGGCTGCTGCCAAACAATCCGGCTACAATTGATATCAAGGCCATATCAGACGATACGGCAAAAACACTTAGCCAGAAATATGCAGCGAAAGGATTGACCTCTGTACCTGTAGCGTTCGGGATTATCGCTGGTTTAGTAATCATGGCGCTCGCTTTTTTTTCAAAATCGGAAAGCATTGAAAATGCAACCGTAAAGGATATTGATCCTGAGGATCTACAGGAGTTATTCAGTCAGTTCAAAGAACAAATGGTGCAATTGAGAAACCCAAGAAAAATTTTGAGGTTTAAGAACATGGTAAAATATCATTATTATTTTTTGAAAAAAGAACATCTGAATACCCCTGAAAATCTTCAAAAGATGATGTGGATATTAATCGGAATTCAAAATGATCCGTCAATTATTGACATCGAAAAAATTAGTTCCGGATCTTTGTCAGATTCAAAATGGTTCCTAGAAAGAATAGCAAGTAGAAGTTGGAGTAAAACTGCTGGTATTAGTCAATCCGACAATGAACTAATGATGACAATACTGAAATTAAATGTGGATATGGGAACATAAGCATTGCATAAATAGAATCACATAAAAAACAAAAATGCCCGCAACCGCGGGCATTTTGCTAGTGTGAACCTTTATCTATCTTAATAATTCCTCAATGTTAATTCAACCCTTCTGTTTTTCTGGCGACCCGCTACTGTTGTATTAGGGGCGATGGGTTTTGTGTCGCCATAACCTGTAGCTGTGATGCGTGATGCTGCAACTCCTTTTTTAACAAAGTATGCTTTTACTGCGTCAGCGCGCTGCTGAGATACTTTCAGATTAGTTTCCGCTTTGCCTGTGTTATCGGTATGACCATTAACAGCGATGTTCAAAGTAGTATCTGCTTTCAACACTTTTACCACTTCGTTTAACTGAGCATTGGATGTAGCGAGAATAACTGCTTTACCAGACTGGAAGTAAATGTTTTTTGCAGCCTTTTCAACTTTAGCAATGGTCTCTTTTTTAATTACAGGGCAGCCGTTGTTTTCTTTTGCACCTGCAATAGTTGGACATTTGTCTTCTTCATCGTTAACACCGTCACCATCTGTATCAGGAATCGGGCACCCATTGTATTTTGCAATACCAGCGATAGTCGGGCATTTATCTTCGTCATCCGCGATGCCATCTTTATCTGCATCAGGAGCCGGACAACCATTGTATTTCGCTAAACCCGCAACCGTTGGACATTTGTCAACATCGTCTTTAACACCATCTTTGTCTGTGTCTGGCACCGGGCAACCATGATACAAGGCAACACCCGCAACTTCAGGGCACTCATCCTGATCATCAGGAATGCCGTCATTGTCTTTATCACCTACAGGACAACCTTGGTTTGCAACAGTTCCTTTTACAGTAGGGCATTTATCATTTTCATCTGAGATGCCATCTCCGTCTGTATCTTTTGGTGCAATAGCAGCCACTGATTTTTTCACTTCAACCGGAGCCTCAGTAGCCGGCTCTTCCACAGTCTTCTTCGCTTTTTTAGACTTATGCTGAATACCAATGTGAATACCTAAATACACATCTGCTTGTTTGGATTTGTCCAGCAATGCACTCAACGCACTTCCAGAACCGAGGAACAATGGCCCTACGCGCAAACCTGCACCCGCATTGAATTTTGTAAGGGTGTTATAAGTAACCGGAAGATAGAAGTCAAACACACTGCTTTCATATCTTGGAGTTAGAGAAATGCTGCTGCTGTACAATGCATTAAAAGGTTTGCTTGTGCTTTTTACGGTAGAAATAAAACCTGAAGCATTGATGAAGACTCTTTTCGCAATTCTATAATCAACGTCAATGTTCAGTGTTGTTGGTAAAGAAACGCTGTAAGTACTTGCTGTTGCTTTTGGTGTGAAGTATTGAGGATAGTCTTTCAACACTCCATTGTATTCATTGAGATCTTTTCCGCTCAGCTCATTCAAATAGAAAGCTTGTCCGGCAGGAATGTGGATATCATACAAGCCAGTGTTGGCTGCATCTGTGTTGTATTTTATTTTACCGAAATCCAACAACGACACTCCAATTTTCAGTTTGTATTTTGTTTTATTACGTTTCCATGAGCCATCTGCGTTTTGATACTTTTCAAAATCTGGTCTGAACTCATACACAAAACCGAGGTCCCCGCCAATGCCTTTGGCCTCGAGTTTGGTCAAATCATCTGCGCTAAGATTGTCCGCATTGAGATCAATACCACCGGCACCTACACCCAATATACCTGATGCATCGGTTAAATATTTCCCTTTACCGCCGGCATCTTCTACAACAGTGCCACGAAGATTGTTGATCTGTGCATAAGTGTTGCCAATGCCACCGAGGTAGCGAAGCGTAATACCCGCTTTAAAGAAATGTTTTCCCTTATCCTGCAATACACGGCCAAATGTAAGGCCAGCCTCTGCCCATCCGTTCATGGCAAGACGCTGGTTGTTTGTGCTTCCGTTGGTGTAAGGATAAGTAATGCCATCCTGCTCGCGAATGGTGTTTACCATTCTACTGTCCACATCATTCACGTTGCCAAAACCTCTGACTCTTGTAGTGATAGCAAAAGATGTTTTTTGATTTACGTTGAACAATATAGAAGGCGCATGCACGGCCAAAGCGACCAATGCATTCGCAGGCTGATTGTTTAATGGAAACAATTTGCTTACAAGGCTATCATCTTTAAAAAATTCATTTACTGTGCTTAGTTTGTAAGATGCATTGTTGTTACCAACATTTGCATTAACGGAGAGAAGATTAAAATCCCAATGGAAACGACTGTCTGCTGCATTTGCGGGGTTTGCAAAAACGCCATTCACGCCTGCATAGTTACTGGAACGAAAGCCCGGAAAATCCTGTGCGAATCCAACATTCGAAAAGGCAGATAACACAGTCATTCCCACTAACAGCTTTTTGGTACGGTTCATAGGTTTAGAAATTTTTTGCAAATAAAAGGCAGGAATAGCAAAAACAACAAGATGTGTGAATGAATTTATAAATATAACGTGGATGACTAAGTGTTATTACTTAGGAGAAACGGTTTGGAATTAATAATTAAGTAAGAGTAGCAACCATAGCCGTGAACTTAAGGCGAGATCGCCGTTGTTGGTATCGAAGCTTAGCTTCGTGCGCAGGTATACCCACAACAATTGTGCGAGAAGCTGTTGGTGAGCCATACGCAAAGGCAACCCTTCACACCAAAAGCGGCGGTCTGAACGTGGTTGACTAAGTGTTATTATTTAGGAGTGTTGAGGAAGTTAATAGAAGCAGCAACATAGCCGTCAACCTAAGGCGAGATCGCCGTTGTTGGTATCGAAGCTTAGCT
>Ga0160472_100046_pt1 | contig 209675 bp, 205 predicted proteins | sample HID1973M_E11MG_FD_108267 | JGI IMG/M metagenome (GOLD analysis project Ga0160472, IMG submission 108267) | Enriched mosquito-associated microbial communities from UW Madison campus, WI, USA - HID1973M_E11 MG | ecosystem: Host-associated > Arthropoda: Insects > Digestive system > Unclassified ... | reverse complement strand
ATTTTCCCAGAACCAAACGCCGTTCCCAGCGCCTCGCTCCGTCCCGTCTCAGCGTCTCGCCGTTTCGGTGAGGCGGTATTTACGGATCACACCAACCACCCGCAAGAGCAAAAATGAAGAAAATGCGAATTAAAGGTTAACGCGTTGAGTATGCTTCACAATTTGACGCACCAAATCTGCGGCGCCGCGACAGCGAAACCGACGATGCGCAGGCCGCCAAGGAAGCTCCGGGGGACGTTTTCGACGCTTCATCCAGCATATGCTGGGCCTTCGCCGGATCCCTGCCCCTCAGAATCGGCGAGTCGCGCGATTCCCCCGCCCGGTGTCATGCATCAGCAAGGGAGATCCCTTCGCCTTCGAGCCAGGCGAAGCCGTTTCCCGGCAGTTGCAGCCAGCCCGCCCTGAGATCCGCATGCGAGGGCCCGACGAGCGCCGCCTTGCCCGTCGCTACCAACTGCCGCTGCTCGGCCGAGAGGTTGAAAACGCAGGTCAGCTCATCGCCATCGAAGTTGCGGCGGAAGGCAAGGATCGGCTCCGGCAGGTCGAGGAAGGCGATGTCGCCCCAGCGCAAGGCCGGTCGGCCGCCACGGAAGGCAAGCGTCGCGCGATAGGCCTCAAGGACGCTGCCCTTCCGCCCGGCCTGCGCATCGGCCGCCAGCGCCGCCTGATCGGGCCGGACCGGCAGCCAGGGCCGCGCGGTCGAGAAGCCGGCATTCGGGGCCGCGCGCTCCCAGACCATGGGGGTGCGGCAACCGTCCCTCCCCCTGATCTCGGGCCAGAAGCGCAGCGCGGGCGGATCGGTCAGCTCCGCATAGGTCAGTTCGACCTCGGGCAGACCCAACTCCTCGCCCTGATAAAGACAGATCGCGCCGGGAAACGAGGCCAGCATCGCGATGGCCTGCCGGGCCAGATCCTCGCGCGTCGCGCCATATCCGGCCCAGCGGCTGACATGACGGACGACATCGTGGTTCGAGAAGCTCCAGCAGGAATGCCCGTCGGGCGCGCCCTTGCGCACGCCGTCGATCGCGCGGCGGAAATGCGCGGCGCTGAATTCGGGGCTGAGCATCTCGAACGAGTAGCACATCTGCAGGCGATGGTTGCCGGCGGTATAAGCCGCCATGATGTCGATGGCGCCCTGCCCGCCATCGCCGACCTCGCCCACCATCATGCGCGCGTCATATTCGTCGGTCAGCGCGCGCAGCCTTTCGAGGAAGGCGATATTCTCGGGCCGGTTCTTGGAATGGATGTGACGCTGATACCCGAAGGTGTCCGGCCCGGTATGCTCGGGGTTGGGCGGGTTGTCGCGCAGTTTCGCGTCGTGGAAATAGTAATTCACCGTATCGAGGCGAAACCCGTCCACACCGCGTTCGAGCCAGAAGCGCATGGCCGCAAGCAGCGCCTCCTGCACCTCGGGGTTCCACATGTTCAGGTCAGGCTGCTCGGCCAGGAAGTTATGCAGGTAATATTGCCGCCGGCGCGGCTCCCACTCCCATGCCGGGCCGCCGAAGACCGAGGGCCAGTTGTTCGGCGGCGTGCCATCGGGCCGGGGGTCGGCCCAGACATACCAGTCGGCTTTGGCATTGTTGCGGCTGCTGCGGCTTTCGGCGAACCATGGGTGGCGGTCGCTGGAATGGCTGATGACCTGGTCGATGATCACCTTCAGCCCCAGCCCATGCGCGCGGGCGATCAGCGCGTCGAAATCGGCGAGCGTCCCGAAAAGCGGGTCGATATCGGTATAGTCCGAGACATCGTAGCCCATGTCCTTCATGGGCGAGGTGAAGATCGGCGAAAGCCAGATCGCATCCGCCCCCAGCCCCGCCACATGGCCAAGCCTCTGCGTGATGCCCCTGAGATCCCCGATCCCGTCCCCGTCGCTGTCCTGAAAGCTGCGGGGATAAATCTGATAGATCACGGCATCCCGCCACCATTCGATCATCATTGCCCTCTTTTTGAACGGCCGCACCCAAGGCCACTCAAGCACGGCCCGTTCGATCCGCAAATCATCTTGTGAGGCGCAGAGGTCCATTGCCCGAATCTTGGGCCTTGCTACAGTGATCGAGATGGGACAGATCAAATCCCCCCTCCATGCAAGTGAAGGCGACTTCGCCGCGTTGCGCGAAGGGCGGTCGGACGATCCGTTCCGCCTGCTTGGCCCGCATCATGTCGGCGGTACCCGGCTGCTGACCGTTCACCATCCCGATCTTGCCGCGCTCTCGGTGGTGACGGATCAGGGCGAGGCCCCCCTCGCCCGCTTTCGCGAGGACTTCTTCGTCGGCTCGATCCCCGAGGGCCCCTATCGCCTGCACGCGCGTTCCGGCAAGGGGCGCGACTGGCAGTTCGAGGATCCCTACCGCTTCGGCCCGGTTCTGGGCGAGGTCGACCTGCACCTGATCGGCGAGGGGACGCACCGCCAGCTCTGGCGCGCGCTCGGTGCCCATCCGATGACGCATGAGGGCAGCCGGGGAACGCATTTCGCCATCTGGGCACCGAATGCGCGCCGCATCTCGGTCGTGGGTGATTTCAACGGCTGGGATGGCCGCATCCACCCGATGCGCCGGCTGGGCAGCAGTGGGGTCTGGGAAATCTTCCTGCCCGGTGTCGGGGACGGCGCGCTCTACAAATACGAGATCCTCGACGCGAGGGGCGAGGTGACGCTGCGCGCCGACCCGCTGGGCTTCGGCAGCCAGCACCCGCCCGAAAAGGCCAGCATCGTGCGCGACATCGCGGGCTATGGCTGGCATGATGGAGAATGGATGGCAGGCCGGGCCGCGGCGCAGGACCGGAGCGCACCGATCTCGATCTACGAGGTTCACCCCGGAAGCTGGCGGCGGCGCTGGGATCAGGGCGGACGCCCGCTTTCCTACAAGGAGCTTGCGGGCGAGCTTGTCGCCTATGTCCGGGACATGGGCTTCACCCATATTGAATTGCTACCGGTCAGCGAATTTCCCTTTGACGGCTCATGGGGATACCAGCCGGTCGGGCTCTATGCGCCGACGATCCGCTTCGGCCCCCCGCATGAGTTCCGCGACCTCGTCGATGCCGCGCATCAGGCTGGGCTGGGCGTCATCCTCGACTGGGTGCCGGGGCATTTCCCGACCGACCTGCACGGGCTGGCCCGCCTCGACGGGACAGCGCTTTACGAACATGCCGACCCGCGCGAGGGCTTCCATCAGGACTGGAACACCCTGATCTACAATTACGGACGGAACGAGGTCCGCAACTACCTGATCGCCAACGCGCTCTACTGGCTCGAGGAATACCATATTGACGGGCTCAGGGTGGATGCCGTCGCCTCTATGCTCTACCGCGACTATTCCCGCAGCCCCGGCCAGTGGATTCCGAACAAGGACGGCGGGCGCGAGAATTACGAGGCGATCGCCTTCCTGCGCCGGATGAACATCGCCGCCTATGGCGAGGTGCCGGGCATCATCACCGTGGCCGAGGAAAGCACTTCGTTCCCCAAGGTCTCGGCGCCGGTCGATGCCGGGGGACTGGGCTTTGGCTACAAGTGGAGCATGGGTTGGATGAACGACACCCTCAGCTACATGTCGAAGGATCCGGTCCATCGCCGCTATCATCACGACCTGATGACCTTCGGCCTGATCTATGCGTTCTCGGAAAACTTCATCCTGCCGATCAGCCATGACGAGGTCGTCCACGGCAAGGGCAGCATGCTGCGCAAGATGCCCGGCGATACATGGCAGCAATTCGCGAATCTGCGCGCCTATTACGCCTTCATGTGGACCCATCCGGGCAAGAAGCTGCTGTTCATGGGCTGCGAATTCGGCCAGCCCGAGGAATGGAACCATAATGGAGAGTTGAACTGGCAGGCGGCAGGACAACCGCTGAATCATGGCCTCGCGCAACTGGTGCGCGACCTGAACCACCTCTATCGCGCGACCCCTGCCCTCTATCTGGGCGATGCCGAGCCGGGGGGCTTCCAATGGCTGCGCAATGATGCCGAGCAGTCGATTCTGGCCTTCCTGCGGCTCGGCGTACCGGCGGACCCGCCCGCAGCGGTGATCTGCAACATGACGCCGGTTCCCCGGCATGGGTTTCGGATCGGCCTGCCAAAAGCAGGGCGATGGAGGGAGGCGATCAATTCCGATGCCTCGGCCTATGGCGGCAGCGGACAGGGCAATCTGGGCGAGGTGGTGGCAAGGACCGATATCGCGGGCCTTGACGGCCAGCCCTGCACGGCCACTCTGACCCTGCCCCCCCTTTCGGTCGTGGTGCTGGTCGCGGATATGGAGAGCGTGGTCTTAGAGGGGGAGGTGTGAATGATTCCGGAACAGGCACGACTTTCGAGAAGGGCGATGGCCTTCGTCCTTGCCGGCGGACGCGGCAGCCGTCTGGCCGAGCTGACCGACCGCCGGGTGAAACCCGCCGTCTATTTCGGCGGCAAGACCCGTATCATCGACTTCGCGCTCTCCAACGCCGTGAACTCGGGCATCCGCAAGATCGCGATCGCGACGCAATACAAGGCCCATAGCCTGATCCGCCATTGCCAGCGGGGCTGGAACTTCTTCCGCGCCGAGAGGAACGAGTTTCTCGACATCCTACCCGCCTCGCAGCGCACCTCAGAGGAGCGGTGGTATCGCGGCACCGCCGATGCCGTCACCCAGAACATCGACATCGTGGACAGCTACGACGTCGATTACATCGTCATTCTGGCCGGCGACCACATCTACAAGATGGATTACGAGATCATGCTCTCCGAGCATGTCCAGAACGGGGCGGACGTCACCATCGGCTGCCTGACGGTGCCAAGGGCCGAGGCCAGCGCCTTCGGCGTCATGGCCGTGGACGAGACCGGGCGGATCTCCTCCTTCCTCGAAAAGCCGGCCAATCCCCCCGGAATGCCGGGCGATCCCACGAAGAGCCTCGCCTCGATGGGGATCTATGTCTTCAACTGGGCCTTCCTGCGCGAGCTGCTGCTGGCCGATGCCGAGGACCCGAACTCCAGCCACGATTTCGGCAATGACCTGATCCCCGATATCGTGGCGCGCGGAAAGGCGATGGCGCATCGCTTCGACATTTCCTGCGTGCGCGACGTTGATGCGCCGGTCTACTGGAAGGACGTGGGCACGGTCGATGCCTTCTGGCAGGCCAATATCGACCTGACCGACTTCCTGCCCGACCTGAACCTCTGGGATCGGGAATGGCCGATCTGGACCAATGCGATCAGCGTTCCGCCCGCCAAGTTCATCCATGACGAGAAGGACCGGCGCGGGGTCGCGATCTCCTCGATGGTTTCGGGGGGCTGCATCATCTCGGGGACCGAGATCCGCAACTCGCTGCTGTTCACCGAGGTCCATACCAACAGCTATGCCGTCCTCGACCATGCGGTGGTGCTGCCTTATGTCACCGTCCACCGCTCGGCACGGTTGCGCAAGGTGGTGATTGATCGTGGCGTGGTCATCCCCGAGGGTCTGGTGGTGGGCGAGGACCCGCTGGAAGACGCGGAATGGTTCCGCGTGACCGAGCGCGGGGTGACCCTGATCACCCAGGACATGCTGGACAAGCGGGCGGCCAGTCTTTGATGCGGGTACTGTCGGTCACGTCCGAATGCGCGCCACTGGTCAAGACCGGGGGGCTTGCCGATGTCGCGGGCGCCCTGCCCCTCGCGCTGGGCGCCGAGGGGGTCGGGATGCGGACCCTGCTGCCGGGCTATCCCGCCGTGATCGCGGCGCTGGATCCGGGCGCCATGCAGGTCGGCCGCTTCAACGATCTTTTCGGCGGCACCGCCCGGCTGCTGGCCGCCCATGCCGCCGGCCTCGACCTGCTGGTGATCGACGCCCCCCATCTCTATGTCCGCGAGGGTGGGCCCTATCTCGACCGCTGGGGCGCGGATTGGCCCGACAACCCGGAACGCTTCGCCGCGCTTTCATGGGTCGGCGCCCATATCGCGGCCGAGGGTGCCGGGGGCTGGCGCCCGCGTATCCTGCACGGCCATGACTGGCAGGCGGGTCTGATCCCCGAATATCTGCGCCAGATGGACGGGCATGGCGTGGGAACCGTGCTGACCATCCACAACATCGCCTTTCAGGGTATCGCCGGCGCCGACCGGATCGGGTCGCTGCGCCTTGATCCGGGCAGGTTCCATGCCGGAGGTTACGAATTCTGGGGCAATGTCTCGGCGCTGAAGGCGGGGCTGATCGGCGCGGATGCGCTGACCACCGTTTCGCCCCGCTATGCCGAGGAGCTGATGACACCGGAATTCGGCATCGGCCTCGACGGGGTGATGCGCAGCCGGCGCGAAAGCCTGACCGGCATCCTGAACGGCATCGACGGCGAGGCATGGAACCCGGCCACGGACCCCCAGATCAGCCCCTATTCCAGCATCCGGGGGAAGCCCGCCAACAAGCGCGCATTGAGGGCCGAGTTCGGGCTGCCCGAGGCTTCGGGGCCGCTTTGCGTCATCGTCTCGCGGATGACGCATCAGAAGGGCCTCGACCTCGTTCTCGAGGCGCTGCCGGCGCTGCTCGATCATGGCGGCCAGCTTGCCCTGCTCGGCTCGGGCGAGCGTGATCTGGAACGCAGCTTCGCCGCGCTGGCCGAGCGCGAGGCGAACGTCGCCGTCCGCATCGGCTATGACGAGGGCCTCTCGCATCGCATGATGGCGGGCGGCGACGCGATCCTCGTCCCCTCGCGGTTCGAGCCTTGCGGCCTCACGCAGCTTTACGGCCTGCGCTATGGCACCCTGCCGCTGGTGGCGCTGACGGGGGGGCTGGCCGACACTGTCATCAACGCCTCGCCCGCCGCTTTGGCGCGGGGCGTGGCGACGGGGCTGCAATTCTCGCCTGTGACGGCCGAGGCGCTGGGGAATGCGCTGGCGACGCTGTGCAGGCTTTACGCCGATCCGCCGACATGGACCCGGATGCAGCGCAATGCGATGACCCAGCCGGTCGGCTGGGACCAGTCCGCGCGCGCCTATGCGCGGCTCTATGAAAGCCTCGCGGCAGGGGATTGATGCAGGCTCACCCGATCACTGCCGGCCACCCGGCCCCGCTGGGCGCGACCTTCGACGGCGCGGGCGTCAATTTCGCGCTGTTCTCGCGCCATGCGGACCGGGTCGAGCTGTGCCTCTTCGACGTCAAGGGCCGCGAAACCCGAATCGAACTGCCCGAGCGGGACGGCCATGTCTGGCATGGCTATATCTCGGGCCTGCGCCCCGGCCAGAAATACGGCTATCGCGTCCACGGCCCTTACAAGCCCGCCGAAGGGCATCGCTTCAACCCCAACAAGCTGCTGATCGACCCCTATGCCAAGCGGCTGACCGGAAGCCCGATCCAGCATGACGCGCTCTTCGGCTTCAAGACCGGGGATGTGCAGGGAGATCTGAGCTTCGACACCCGCGACAGCGCCCCCTACATGCCGCGCTCGGTCGTGGTCGATCCCAGCTTTTCATGGGGCGCGGACCACCCGCTGCGGCATCCGATGACCGACACGATCATCTACGAGGCGCATGTGAAGGGGCTGACGGCCGCCCGCGCCGACCTGCCCGACCGTGGCACCTTCCTCGCCATGGCGTCCGACCCGGTTCTGGACCATCTGGTGAAGCTGGGGATCACCGCAATCGAGCTTTTGCCCGTCCATGCCTTCGCCGATGACAAGTTCCTCGTCTCGAAGGGGCTGACCAATTACTGGGGCTACATGTCCTACGGCTTCTTCGCGCCGGAGCCGCGCTATATGCGCGACGGCGACATTGCCGAGTTCCAGCAGATGGTCTCGCGCTTCCATCAGGCCGGGATCGAGGTCATTCTGGACGTGGTCTACAACCACACCGCCGAGGGGAACGAGCTTGGCCCGACCCTGTCCTTCCGCGGCCTCGACAACGCCTCCTATTACCGGCTGGCCGAGGATCCGCGCTATTATGTGAACGACGCGGGCACCGGGAATGTCCTCGACATCGACAAGCCCTTCGCCCTGCGGCTGGTGCTGGATTCGCTGCGCTACTGGGTCGAGGTGATGCATGTCGACGGCTTCCGCTTCGATCTCTGCACGGTCCTTGGGCGGTCGCGCGGGGTCTTCGACCGCGAGGGGTCGTTCTTTCGCGCGGTCCGGCAGGACCCGGTCCTGAACCGCGTCAAGCTGATCGCCGAACCATGGGATCTCGGCGAGGGTGGCTATCAGCTCGGCGCCTATCCCGCGCCCTTCGCGGAATGGAACGACCGCTTTCGCGATCAGGTCCGCAGCTTCTGGCGGGGCGATCCGGGGCTGATCGGCAAGCTTGCCAAGCGCATCGCCGGTTCGGCCGCGCGCTTCGACCATGAGGGCCGCGCCGCGACCGCCTCGATCAACTTCATTTCGGCGCATGACGGCTTCACCCTCGCCGATACGGTCAGCTACGACCGGAAACACAACGAGGCCAATGGCGAGGAGAACCGGGACGGTCACGACCACAACCTCTCGGACAATTGCGGCATCGAGGGACCGACGGATGATCCGGCGATCAACGACCTGCGGGCCCGGCGGCGACGCAACCTGATGGCGACGCTGCTGCTGTCACAGGGCACGCCGATGATCCTCGGCGGGGACGAGCTGGGCAATTCGCAGGCCGGCAACAACAACGCCTATTGCCAGGACAACGAGATCGGCTGGATCGACTGGGAAAGCGCAGATCCCGGCTTTCTGGAATTCTGCCAGCGTGTCATCGCCTTTCGCAAGGCGCAGCCGATCCTGCGCCAGAAGCGTTTCCTGCACAGCCAGCCGCGCGAGGAGGACGGCATCCCCGACCTGTTCTGGCGGCGCGCGGACGGCAAGCCGATGGAGGTCGCGGATTGGTCGGACCCCGAATTGCGCCTCGTCGCGGCCGAGATGCGCATGGCCTCGGGCACGCCGGAATATTCGGCGCTTCACGGGGCGGTCTTTCTGGTGTTGAACGCAAGCCCTCAGGTCGATGTTACCCTGCCCGAAAGCGGCCTTCGCGGAAACTGGCGCAGGCAACTCGACAGCAGCCGCTTCGGCCCGGTCGATGAGCCTGCGGGCGAGGTCGAGACGATCGGCGCGGACAGCGTGGTGGCCTTTGTCCTCTCCGACAGTTTCGTGAACAGCTGACGGCGACCGGCGCCGGGCTGCGGCTGAAATTTGGGCAGTCCTCCCGATAGGCTGCGGACCATGCCATTGGCCTGCTTTCCAAAGCCCGGAAAAGCTGGCACCAAATCAGGGCGCCCCGGACATATTCCGTGCCTCCGTCCGGCAGGCGTCGCCACGGCCCGAGACCTACCGCATCGATTCCCGATCACCTGACGAGGCCCGATTTGTCCCAGCTTCCTTCAGCGCAAATGCTTTCCCAGCAGATCCTGCATCACCTGACCCATACTCAGGGACGCGGGCCGGAATTCGCCACGATCTTCGACTGGCGCCTTGCCGTCAGCTACACCATCCGCGACCTGATCGTATCGCCCTGGATGATCGGGCATCGGACGTCGCGGGACCACAAGCTGAAGCGAGTCTATTACCTGTCGATGGAGTTCCTGATCGGACGCATCCTTGGCGATGCGATCGTGAACCTGAACCTCGGGGCCCAGATGGACGAGGCGCTGAAGATGCTGGGCCTCGACCGCGACCAGATCCTCGAGGACGAGCCGGACGCCGCGCTTGGCAATGGCGGTTTGGGGCGGTTGGCCGCCTGCTTCATGGAATCGCTCTCGACCCTCGGCGTGCCGGCCTTCGGCTATGGCATCCGCTACGAGCACGGCCTTTTCCGCCAGCGTTTCGAGGGTGGCCAGCAGGTCGAGGCGCCCGAGGACTGGCTGAACCAGCCCCATCCGTGGGAATTCGTGCGCATCGACTACAGCTATACCGTGGGCTTCAAGGGCCATGTCGAAACCGTGGACGGCCGGACAACCTGGCATCCGGGCGAAAGCGTGATCGCGCGGGCCTATGACACGCCGGTGATCGGCTGGCAGGGAAAATGGGCCAATACGCTGCGGCTCTGGGGCGCGCTGCCGACGCATCTTTTCGACCTGAACCGCTTCAACGCCGGCGACTATGCCGCTGCGGCCGAGCCCGAGGCGCTGGCGCGCACCCTGTCCCGCGTCCTCTATCCCGACGACACGACCGACAGCGGCAAGGAATTGCGGCTGAAGCAGGAATATTTCCTCACCTCGGCGGCGCTTCAGGACATCATCCGCCGCTTTGTCGCCGAACATGGCGAGGATCTGGGACATCTTCCCGACAAGGTCGCGATCCAGCTGAACGACACCCACCCCGCCCTTGCCGGGCCGGAACTGATCCGGCTTCTGATGGACGAGCATGGCTTCGGCTTTGCCGAAGCGCTGAAGCTGGCGCGCGCGACACTGAACTATACCAACCACACCCTGCTGCCCGAGGCGCTGGAGCGGTGGTCGACATGGCTCATGGGGCATGTCCTGCCGCGCCACCTGCAGATCATCGAGATGATCGACGCCGAGCATCGCGCCTCCTCCCGCCGCCCGCCGCAGGTCGCGATCATCCAGCACGACCAGGTGTTGATGGGGTCGCTGGCCTTCATCATGGCGGGCAAGGTCAATGGCGTCTCGGCGCTGCATACCGATCTTGTCCGCAGCACCGTCTTTGCCGACCTTCACAAGCTGCATCCCGACCGGATCACCAACGAGACGAACGGCGTCACCCCACGGCGCTGGCTGCGCCTTGCCAATCCGCCGCTGGCCGAGTTGCTGGACGCGACCATCGGCACCGGCTGGACCGGCGATCTGGACAAGCTGAGGCTGCTTGAGCCCCATGCCGATGATCCGGGTTTCCTCGCCGCCCTGCACGCCGCCAAGCGCCGCAACAAGGTGGCGCTTTCGAACGGAATCCTTGCCGATCTGGGCATCAAGGCCGATCCGGACGCGATTTTCGACGTGCAGGTCAAGCGCATGCACGAATACAAGCGCCAGCTTCTGAACATTCTCGAGGCCATCGCGCTCTGGCACCGGATCCACGAAAACCCGAACGGGAACTGGACCCCGCGCGTGAAGATCTTTGGCGGCAAGGCCGCGCCGGGCTACTGGACTGCCAAGACCATCATCCACCTGATCAACGACGTCGCCCGCACGGTCAACGCCGACCCGGTCACTTCGCCCTTCCTGAAGATCGCCTTCCCGCCGAATTACAACGTCTCGATGGCCGAGAAGCTGATCCCCGCCGCCGATCTCTCCGAACAGATCTCGACCGCCGGCAAGGAGGCCTCGGGCACCGGCAACATGAAATTCACCATGAATGGCGCGCTGACCATCGGCACCCTCGACGGCGCCAATGTCGAGATCCGCGAGGAGGTCGGGGCCGAGAACTTCTTCCTCTTCGGCCTGAACGCGCAGGAGGCCGCTGCCGAGAAGGCGCGCCCCGGTCATGCCCGCGCCGCGATCGAGAAAAGCGAGGAGATGATGATCGCGCTGCAACTGATCGCCGAGGGTCGCTTCGGCCGACCAGAGCATTATTTCTCGCTGCTCGACCGCACATGGAACGACGACCCCTTCCTCGTCGCCAGCGATTTCGCCGATTACTTCGCCTGCCAGCGCCGGATCGACGCCGCCTATGCCTCCGGTCGCGACTGGGACAGAATGGCGGCGCTGAACATCGCGCGGGCCGGGTTCTTTTCCTCGGACCGCACGATCCGCGGCTATATGCGCGACATCTGGCGGGTCGAAGCGGTCGGCGACCTCGCCGCCGAATGAGGGCGCCCGGCGTGCCGCCATCCGCCGGCGAGCGCGGGCGCACTTGTTCGGCATCGCGCTGAATTCCGCGCGGCATCGGCCGGGGCGGTGCTATAATCGGTGCGAGGATGAACCGGGCTGGCCCTTCCCGGCACGCCGGATCGCGGAGAAGCGGTCGCCTCTCCTGCGAGCAAAGCGCCGGAAGCTGACGATCCATCGCTCAGGCCTGCCCCGGCGACCGGGGCAAAGCAGGAAGGGAGGAGGAGATGAGCCCGCCCGTCCGATCGCTCGTCTGGCTTCTGGTCGGGTTGCTGGCTGCCGGACCGGCGGCAGCGTCGAAATGGCTTTATGAACTGGACGGAACGTCGCAGGTCGCCTTCTCGGCCGATTCCGGCGCGGGCCGGATCACCGGATCGATTCCCGTCGCCGATGCGAGGCTTCGCCTCGACCTCGACCAGGTTTCGCAAAGCAGCATCAGCGTGACCCTGAATGCGGCATCCGCCAAGGCGAATTCGCCCTTCGCGGCCGGGGCGATGAAGGGTCCGGGGATCCTCGACACGGGACACTATCCGACGATCCAGTTCCGCAGCACCTCGGTCACGCGCCGCGGCAACGGGGTGCAGGTCGTGGGGGATCTGACAATCCGCGGCAAGACCCGGCCGGTCAGGCTCGATGGCTCGCTGTCGCGCAGCCAGCAGACGGATCCCGAAAGCCTCGACCACCTGCGTATCCACCTGACCGGCGCGATACATCGCAGCGCCTTCGGCGCGTCGGGATGGTCGGATACCGTGGGCGACGTCGTGCGTCTGGACATCATTGCCCGGATCTCGCGCAGGCAATGAGCGCCCTCAGGCTCCGTGCATCAGGACCGATCGGTCAGCTGGCCTTTCGCCCCAGTTCAAGCTCGGGAAAAGGTTGCCAGGGAACGTCGTCGCGGTTGCAGATGGGATGGTCCAGGGTTCCACCCGCCAGCTTGCCGTCGCGGATCGGGATGCCGATGCTGCGCACCCCGATATATCGCCCCGAGACGTTCTTGCTGTCAGCCTTGACGCAGACCCCCTGCAACCCGTCCGAGAAGGTGGCGACATTCGAGATTTGGGCCTTCCGGATCGAAGCCGGATCGTAGATCAACTGTTCGGCCCCTTTCACGATCTCGGCCTTCAGCGCCGCGCTTGGCGGAACCGAGCGCGCGATGACCTCACCATAAGTATCTTGCGCCGCGCAGGCCGCGAGAAATGCGAGGCTCCCGGTGATGGTCAATGCGAGCTTCATGTTCCGTCCCTTTTTGCATGAGAGGCTTTCCGCCGGTGACGGTAAGGACGAATGGCAACGAAGGGAAGAGTGTCAGGCCGGACATCGAGGGTTTTCCAAGCGCGCCACCGGTGATGGGAAATCCCGGCAGGGAGGCTGCCGCGCCACCTGATCCAGCGCCCGATGTCTCAGCCACAGCCCATCGAGGGGGAGCGTTTGTGGTAATAAAGTTCAATGTAATGAATGTAATGGCGGACAGTGAGGGATTCGAACCCTCGAGACGGTTCCCCGCCTACACACTTTCCAGGCGTGCGCCTTCGACCACTCGGCCAACTGTCCGTGGCGGTCCGTCTAGCGTGATCCACGGACCGGTGCAAGCCGTCACAGCTTTGAAATTCGCTTCTGAAGCTCGGCGAGCTGGCGGCGGATCTCATCCATGTCCTCGCCCTCGGCGGAGTGGCGGGAGCCGGCGCGGCGCGGTGATGTGGGGTCGGCGTCCTCGGCCTCGGGGCCGCTGCTGCCGCTTGTGGACCAACCTGCGGTCAGCGCCTTCAGGAACAGTTGCTGCTGGCGCTGAAGGGCCTCGAAACCCGGCATCGACGACATCGGATTGGGGAATGTCGCCATGTTCTCCATGATCTTCGACTGCCCCTCGCGCAGCATCTCGAAGCTTGCGGCAAGGAACTGGGGCACGACCGATTGCGCCTGCGTCGTGTAGCTGCGCACGAGGTCGGTCAGCACCTCGATCGGCAGCACGTTCTCGCCGCGGCTTTCATGCTCGGCGATGATCTGGAGGAGATATTGGCGGGTCAGATCGTCGCCGCTTTTCAGGTCGACGATCTGGACCTGCCGTCCGGCACGGATGAAGCCCGCGATATCCTCGAGCGTGACGTAGTCGCTGGTCTCGGTGTTGTAGAGACGTCGGCTGGCGTAGCGCTTGATCAAAAGAGGCGAGTTATTGTCAAGCTCGGCCATGAATCCTCCGTCAATGCATTTGCAGCATGATGGGAAAACAGTCAGACAAATGCAAAGAAAATCGCCCGCGGAAAACCCGCGGGACGATTTCATGGCGAGGAGGCAGAGGGGCGGTCACGCCGCCCCACCCTCGGGATCTGATAGGAATTCTCAGGCCTTGGCGGCGGCGGTCGGAACGATCCCGGCCTTTTTCACCGCAGCCTGGGTTTCCCGCGCCGCGGTTTCGGCGGCCTTCTGGGTCTCGGCGGCGATGTCCTTGCCGGCGGTCAGCATCAGGTCGACGGTGTCCATCTGCACTTTCTTGGCAACCTCGGCGAAGGCGGCCATGTGCTCGGCAGCCATCTCGGCCGCGGCGGTCGCGAAGTCGCTGACAGCCTTGGCATATTCCGACGGCTCTTCCTTCGAGCTGGTCAGCTCGCCCATGCGGGCGATGGTGTCCTTGGCCCATTGGGCCGAAATCTCGGTCGAGCGCTCGGCAGCGGCCAGCGCGACCTTCGCCATCTTTTCGCTCAGCGCGGTCTGCGATTTGAAAGCGTCCTGGAAGGACGAGGTATCCACCGGGAATTTCGCCATCATCTCTTGCAGGGTCTTGGTGAAGTCAGGGGTCTTGACCATTTTCCGTCTCCGTTATGCGGCGCATGAGATACTGGGCGCCCGTTAACCATCTACCTGACCGAATATAAATGCTGCAGTGCAGCATTTCAACATATTTCGCTGCATCGCAGCAATAAACCTTTCACGCCCTTTCATGCACATACTTCCCCGGCGCGGGACCGAAGCCGTCGCCCGGATCCCGTGCAGGGACAAGGCCGCCGGCGCGTGGCCGCAGCCATTCGGCCCAGGTCGGCCACCAGCTCCCCTCGCGGAAGCTCGACTGATCGCGCCAGCCCTCGTAACCACGATCGAAACCGCCATCCGAGACATAATGGCCATATTTCTTCTTGCCCGGAGGGTTGATGATCCCCGCGATGTGCCCCGATTGCGACAGGATGAAGGTCTTGTCGGCAGCGCCCATCAGCGAGACCCCGCGCCAACTGTCCCGCGCCGGAGCGATGTGGTCGCTCTCGCAGGCGATGGCGCAAAGCGGCACCGTCACCTCCTTCACGTTGAGGGTATGGCCGAAAAGCTCGAACCCGTCGGAGACGAACCTGTTCTGCTGGCAGAGGCCGCGCAGGTATTCCAGCGCCATCCGGCGCGGCAGGTTGGTTCCGTCACCGTTCCAGAACAGCAGATCGAAGGCCGGGGGCCGCTCACCCATCATGTAGCTGCGGATCGCCGGACCCCAGATCAGGTCATTGGCGCGCAGGAAGCTGAACGTCCGCGTCATCAACTGCGAACTCAGCACCCCTGTCCTTTCCGCCTCCTGCTCGATCCCCGAGACAAAATCCTCCTGAAGGAAGGCCGTGAACTCGCCCTGATCCGAGAAGTCGGTCAACGTCGTGAAGAAGGTCGCAGAGTTGACGCGGTCATCGCCGCGCTGCTTCAGCAGGGACAGTGTCAGCGCCAGCGTGGTGCCCGCGATGCAATAGCCGACCACGTTCAGCTTGGACTGGTCGGTCAGGTCCAGAACCCGGTCCATGACCTCGAGATAGCACGAGACATAGTCGTCCATCCCGGTTTCGCCATAACTGGGATCGGGGTTCTTCCAGGCCACGACGAACAAGGTATATCCCTGATCGACGATCCACTTGATCAGGCTGTTCTGGGGTTTCAGGTCGAGGATGTAGAACTTGTTGATCCAAGGCGGAAAGATCACCAGCGGGATCTCATGCACATCGCCGGTGGTCGGCTTGTACTGGATCAGCTCATATAGCGGCGTCCGCGCGACGACGGTGCCCTCGGTCGTGCCGATATCCTCGCCGACGTTGAACGCGTCCCGATCCGCAAGCGAGACGATCATCTCGCCCCCATGCTGCTCGACATCGCGAACGAGGTTTTCAAGCCCCTTCACCAGACTCTCGCCCTCGGTCGCCACGGCCCGTTCCAGCGCGTCCGGATTGGTGGCCAAAAAATTCGTCGGCGACATCATGTCGATCATCTGGCGCGTGAACCATTCCACGCGGCGGCGATCGGCCATGCTGGAGATGTCCAGATCGCTCGCCGCCTGCCGCATCGCCTCGGCGTTGATCTGATACTGGCGCTTGATGAAGTTGAAGAAGGGGTGGCTTTCCCACAGCGGGTTCGAGAAGCGGCGATCCCTCTCACCCTCTTCTGGCGGCGCACGAAGCGTGCCGCTGGCCAGGGCCGCCTGCGCCTCGGCGAAATGGCGCAATGTCTCGCCCCAATAGCTGACCTGCTGACCCAGCACCCGTTCGGGCTGTTCTGCCACAAGCTTGACCCAGGCAGTGGCGGCGGTGGTGAAAAGGTCCGCCCCCGGGGCCTCGACCCCCGGATTCTTCGGCCGGCGCAGGGCAAGGGCGTTCACCAGCCGCTGCGTCAGGCTCTCGATTCGCTCGATATTCTGGGCAAGTTGCTCGGGCAGGCGGCTCTGGGCGCCGAAGGCGGCCTCCATGAACTCGACACTGCGCTGCGAGGGAGGGGCGCCGATCGCAGGCTCACCCTGCGGCGGCACCTCGCCCCTCGCCCCGGCCTCGGCCACAGGTCCGGCCGATGAAAGCGGCAGCGGCGCGGCATCGGCGGGCGAGACTTCGGCGGTCTTGGCCACGCGGCCGGGCTTCCGATGAGTCGTCGTCCGGGTATCGATCCGCTCCGGGCTTCGCGCCCGCGCCCCGGCATTGCGCGCGCCGGTCTTCGCCTTTGCCGCCGCCCCGGCGGGCTTGGTCGCCGCCGCCTTGGTCGTCGGGGCCTTTGCGGCCGCAGGCTGCGATGCCGCCGATCTGGCGGCAGTTTTTGCGACCGCCGCCGGTGCCTTCGCTGCCGCAGCACCGCGGGTGGCCGCGGCCTTTTCACCGGCCTTCGCCCGGCTCGCCGCCGATGAGGCGCGCGGCTTCCTCGCGGGCTTTTCGGCGGCAGCCGCCACCTCGGGTTGAGCAGCCTCGGGCACCGTGGCCGGTTTCCTGGCACGCGTGCGGGTGCCCGATCCGGAAGCAGTCCTGTTGCGCGGAGGCTTGCCCTGTGTGTCGTCCTTGTCAGCCATAATTGACAATCCTCCCTGACCGTAAAATCATTATGCCTGTCCCGAAACGCAGGTAAAGCCGTGTCCTGCTCGGCAAGCCTCGATCATACAGGTTCAGTGGATGGCGACTTACAAAGGCGTGAAGGGAATTGTTTCCTACGACGCGATGGAAACGATCCGTAACACCAACGAATGGCTTGGGGCAACCGCGCGTGCCCTCGGCTCCTACCCCGCCTTCGCGCTGGTTCCGAATCCGATGTTCAAGCTGATGTCCGCATGGGGCCGCGTGACCGAGCGCAGCTTCTCGCGCATGGTCATCAAGCCCAGCTGGCGCCTGCCGCCGATCGTCTCGGATGACGGGCAGGACCACATAGTCTATGTCGAGCCGGTGCTGAAGCGTGATTTCGGTGATCTGGTGCATTTCCGTGTCGCGCGGCGCGACCCGATGCCGCGCAAGGTTCTCCTCGTAGCGCCCATGTCGGGTCACTATGCTACCCTCGTGCGAACCACGGTCGCATCATTGCTGCCCGATTGCGAAGTCTATGTGACGGACTGGCACAATGCGCGGGACATCCCGGTCAGCGCCGGCAAGTTCGACATCGAGGACTATACCCAGTATCTGGTCGATTTCCTGCGCCACCTCGGCCCCGGCACCAACATGATCGCGGTGTGCCAGCCCGCGCCCTTGGCGCTGGCCGCGACCGCCATTCTTGCCGAGGACGAACCCGCGCTGCAGCCAAGCTCGCTGATCCTGATCGGCGGGCCGATCGACCCGGACGCGAAAGCATCCGAAGTCACCGATTTCGGCAACCGCATGACGATGGGCGAACTCGACTACCTCCTGATCCAGCAGGTCGGCTTCAAGTATCGCGGCGCCGGGCGCATGGTCTATCCGGGGCTGGCGCAGCTCAGCTCCTTCATCGCGATGAACGCCGATACCCATGCCAAGGCCTTCATCGACCAGATCTTCGCCGAGGCGCGGGGCGACGCATCCGACAGCGACCGCCACAACACCTTCTATGACGAATATCTCGCGGTCATGGACATGACGGCGGAATTCTACCTGTCGACCGTCCAGCGCATCTTCAAGGAAAACCAGATCGCGCGGAACGCCTTCACCGTGAACGGCCGCAAGGTCGATATCGGCGCGATCAAGGATGTCGCGATCATGACGGTCGAGGGGGCGAATGACGACATCTCGGCGCCCGGACAATGCGTCGCGGCACTGGACCTCTGCACCGGCGTCCCGGCCGAGCGCAAGACCCAGCATCTCGAGGCGAATGCCGGCCATTACGGCATCTTCGCCGGCAAGAGCTGGCGGCTGAACATCCGCCCGCTGGTGCTGGACTTCATCGACGAGAACCTCAGCGCCGGATCCACGGGCAGACGCCGCCGCAACGGCCCGCAACCCGTCGATTGCGGCCGCGTGACCCCGAACGAGGAAGACGGCAAGATCGCGGTCTGAACGACAGGTCGCGGGATCAGCCCGCGGCCCGCTCCAGCACCTCGCCCAGCGTCGCCCCGATCAGGTCGAGGCATTCGGGCGTGGAAAAGCGGTGATCCGCCCCCTTCACCAGAGTAAGGCGCATGTCTTCGCCCTCGGCATGAGCCAGCAGGTCGGTCGCCCATTCGACGGGCACGTCCTCATCGGCTGTCCCTTGCAGGAACCTCGCCGGAAAGGGCAACGCCAGCGGCCGCGACAGCACAAGATGATCGCGCCCGTCCTCGATCAGACGCCGGGTGATGGGATAGGCCTCGCCAAAGTCGCTCGGACGCAGCAGCCGCCCCTCGCGCATCAGCTCCATGCGCTGCGCCTCGGTGAATTCCGGCCAGAAGCCGCGCTCGGTGAAATCGGGCGCCGCCGCGATCGTGACCAGACCCGCCACCCGCCCCGGCAGGCTCCGCGCGACCAGCAGGCTGATCCAGCCACCCATGCTCGACCCGACCAGCACCTGCGACCCTTCGGTCAGCCCCTCGATCACGGCCCCCGCATCGGCCAGCCAGTCGCCGATGCAGCCTGCCTCGAAAGCGCCGTCCGACTCGCCATGCCCGGAATAGTCAAAGCGCAGGAAGGCCCGCCCCCGCGCCTTCGCCCAATCCTCGAGCCAGAGCGCCTTGGTTCCCTGCATGTCGGACCTGAATCCACCCAGAAACACCACGCCCGGCCCCTGCCCTTCGGTCCGATGATAGGCCAGCCGCCCATGCGGCCCGTCCAGAAACTCAGTCATTCACCGTTTCCCAAAATACCCTGCGGGGGAGTCGCGCTCGCGCGACGGGGGCGCAAAGCCCCCCTCTCCCTAACCGCATTGACAACGCCCGGCAATCGCGCGACACCCGCGCGACATAACCCGCAACCGGGCGTTCCGTGGGCGCCAAACCGACGAGGAGGACTTCATGTCCCAGATCTCCCTCACCTTCCCCGATGGCAATTCGCGCGACTATCCCGCCGGCATCACCGCCGCCGAGGTCGCGGCCTCGATCGCACCCAGCCTCGCCAAGAACGCGATCTCGGCCAATCTCGACGGCCAGCATATCGACCTGGCCTGGCCGATCGAACGCTCGGGCAGGATCGCCATCAACACGATGAAGGACAGCGCCCCCGCGCTGGAGCTGATCCGCCACGACCTCGCCCACATCATGGCGCGCGCCGTTCAGGAACTCTGGCCCGACGTGAAGGTCACCATCGGCCCGGTCCGCGATCAGGGCTGGTTCTACGATTTCGACCGCGCCGAGCCCTTCACCCCCGACGACCTCGGCCAGATCGAGGCGCGGATGAAGCAGATCATCGCCGCCCGCGATCCGGTCCGCACCGAAGTCTGGGACCGCGCCCGCGCCCGCGCCCACTACGAGGCCGCGAACGAGCCGTTCAAGGTGGAGCTCCTCGACCGCATTCCGGGCGACGAGCCGATCCGCATGTATTGGCACGGCGACTGGCAGGACCTCTGCCGTGGCCCGCATCTGCAGAATACCGGGCAGGTTCCGGCCGACGCCTTCCGGCTGACCCATGTGGCGGGCGCCTATTGGCTGGGCGACAGCACGCGCCCGATGCTGCAACGCATCTACGGCGTCGCCTTCAGGAACCGCGACGACCTCAAGGCGCATATGACCATGCTGGAGGAGGCCGCGAAGCGCGACCACCGCAAGCTGGGCAAGGAAATGGAGCTGTTCCACTTCCAGGAGGAAGCGCCCGGCATGGTCTTCTGGCATCCGAACGGCTGGACCATCTATCGCGAACTTGAGGCCTATATGCGCCGCCGCCTGATCCGCGCCGGCTACAAGGAGATCAAGACCCCGCAGGTCGTCGACCGCATCCTGTGGGAGAAGTCGGGCCATTGGGAAGCCTATCGCGAGAACATGTTCATCGTCGAGGTGGACGAGGAAGGCGCGAAGGAAAAGCGCATCAATGCGCTGAAGCCGATGAACTGCCCCTGCCATGTCCAGGTCTACAACCAGGGCCTGAAATCCTATCGCGACCTGCCCTTGCGGCTGGCCGAGTTCGGCTCCTGCCACCGCTACGAATCCTCGGGCTCCATGCACGGGCTGATGCGGGTGCGCGGTTTCGTTCAGGACGACGCGCATATCTTCTGCACCGAGAACCAGATCGAGGCGGAATGCGCGGGCTTCATCAGCCTCCTGTCCTCGGTCTACAAGGATCTCGGCTTCGCGAAGTTCGACATCAAGCTCTCGACCCGTCCCAATATCCGCGTCGGTTCCGACGAGATCTGGGACAAGGCCGAGGCCGCGCTGTCCAGCGCCATCGAGCATCTGGGCCTGCCCTATGAAGTCAATCCCGGCGACGGCGCCTTCTATGGCCCCAAGCTCGACTTCAAGCTGACCGACGCCATTGGCCGCGAATGGCAATGCGGCACGTTCCAATGCGACTTCAACCTACCCCAGCGCCTCGAGGCGGAATATGTCGGCGAGGACGGCGCCAAGCACATGCCCGTCATGCTGCACCGCGCCGTGCTGGGCAGTTTCGAGCGTTTCATCGGCATCCTGATCGAGAACTACTCGGGCAAGATGCCGCTCTGGCTCGCCCCGCGTCAGGTCGTCGTCGCCTCGATCGTGTCGGGCGCGGATGACTATGTCCATGAGGTGGTCGAGGCGCTGCGCGCGGCCGGATTGCGCGCCGAGGCTGACACCCGGAACGAGAAGATCAACTACAAGGTGCGCGAACATTCGCTTGGCAAAGTGCCGGTCATCATGGCGATCGGCATGAAAGAGGTCGAGGAGCGCAGCGTTTCTTTGCGCCGCCTCGACAAACAGGGTAGTGAGAGCCTGACATTGGACCACGCGGTCGAGTCGCTTCGCATGGAAGCCACTCCTCCCGACCTGCGCTGACACACCGGCAAGTATCAGCGACAATTTGCTTAGCTTCGCGTGCATTCTGGTTTGTGGCCAGAAGGCTAGGCGCTTTATTGCTTGCGTTTTTTAAGGAATCGTTCATCCTCTCGGACGCGTGAGCACGACCTTCTACCCGCCTCCCTTCACGGGGCAGCCGGACTTACGGGAAAGGGCTGCACGGCCCGGGCGCAATCTCGCCCCGGGAGAACTGAAGGAGAGACGGTATATGGCTACCGGAACTGTCAAATGGTTTAATGCCACCAAGGGCTACGGCTTCATCGCACCCGATGATGGCGGCAAGGATGTGTTCGTGCATATCTCGGCTGTCGAGCGTGCGGGTCTTACCGGCCTGAACGACAACCAGAAAATCGCTTACGAACTGCAGTCGGGCCGTGACGGCCGCAGCTCGGCTTCGGATCTGAAACTGCTCTGAGCAGACGATCCCGGGATTACCAGACGGCCCGTCCTTGACGGGTCGTTTGCGTTTTACCACAACCATTCCGTGAACTGCGTCGGCTTTCGGTCCATGATCCGCCCTGCCCGCGACCGCCCCCGCGCTTGCGCGCCATCGTCACGGGCACTCACCACGCCACGCCCAGCGCCATCGCCTCGAGTCGATGCATTCGTCAACGATTCGACTTTGAGAATCGCCCCACCTACAGGATCGTTTTCAGGCCCGTTTGCGGCAGGGCCAGCGACACCGCCTCCCTCTGAACGGCGGAGGGGCCGGAGACCATCAGGCGCCGCGCATTGCCAAGCGCCGTTCCCGCGACAAGCCAGGTGATCGGCGTCAGCGTGGCATTAGGGATCAGGTCGACAATATTGATCGCCACCGCCACCGCCAGCGCCGCGACCAGATAATGCTCGGTCTGCAGGTTCTTGCCGGCCCGCCCCACCGCGCGATAGGCGACGACCACGGGCGAGGCCAGCAGCAGGAACGTCGCCAGATAGCCGATCATCCCCCGCGCCCCGAGATAGATGACCCACAGCCCGTCGGGGATCGCCGTCACCTTGCCATCGAAGGGGTCGATGAGCAGCGAGCGCCCCGATCCGCCCCATCCCCAGAGGGGCTTTTCCATTGCCCGGACAAGCAGTTCCTCCTCGTTCATCAGGCGGAATTCCAGCGACCGGCCCCGCTCCTCCGAGACGCTTTTCGCCATTTCGACAATACGCTGGGCCGGCATCAGGGGCGTTGACCGCAGCATCGGATAAAGCACCGCTGCGGCGACCAGTGCGCAGGCGACCAACAGCGCCAGCCGGGGCCGCAGGAATCCCAGCAAGGGGACGAACAGCGCCGAAAGCAGCAAGGCCCCCGCCGATTTGCAGATCAGAAGGAGCCAGCCCAGATACAGCATGATCGTTCGGGAGCGCGCGTCCCGGTTGGCCCGGAACAGCCCGATCGAGAACATGAACGCCGTCGCCGTCAGCGACGCGACCCATAGCGGATGTTCGAGAAAGACGATGGGGCGGAAGCCGCCATAGCGGATGGTCTGGATGAAATCGTGCTGGAAATAGCCATAGACCCAGACATTCATCTGCGGGCTCAGCCGCACCTCGGCCAGCATCAGGATCGAGTACCAGAGCATCGCCATCACCACCAACCGGCAGGTCAACTCCGCGCCCCGCGCATCCCCCAGATAGCGATAGCCCAGCAGGAAGGGGAGGATCTGGATATAGGCCCTCAGGACATCCTTCACCCCGCTCACGATGGTCAGGCCCGGCCGATGCGCGTTCCCATCGATCAACTCGTCCCCGTTCAGCAGGTTCGAGACCAGCGGAGAACCCACGAAGATGATGATCAGGGTCAGGAGGATGAACCCGTAGGCCGGCACCTCGCCGAGGCGGGCATCCTTCCCCTTGCCGGCGAGGATCAAGGCCGTAACCACCGTCGGCAGCGTCGACTTGTCCAGCGGCGGCAACCCCGGAATATAGAACGCAAGCAAGGGCGGAAGGATCAGATATCCCACCAGAATCGAGAGGATCAGCGCCCTCTGGATATCCAGCTTCGAGAACATCATCATCGCGACCAGCGGCCAGGACAGCAAAACCAGATTGGCCATAACCCTGAACTCCGATGACCTGCTTCAGCGTCCCGCAGGAGGCGCCGATTGCCGCAGGAACTGCATCGGACTCTGGTCCGGTTTCGCATCCGCGATCAAGGCCTTGTTGTCCCCGCCGCGCGCAAAGTGACCGGTGGGGACGGGAAAACCGGGCGCTGTCGCCCCGCGATCCCTCAAGACGGCGAAACCCTGAGGCCGGTCGCCGCCGGAACCGGCTTCCGGCACAGGACCAGAAACAGCCCCATCAGGCAAAGCAGGCTCACCTCCCGCGTCCGGGCCATCAGCTCCATGTCCAGCTTTTCCCATATGCGCTGCGGGAAGAAGAGGACGCAGACCAGAAAGACGATCAGCGCCAGATATTGGGGCCTGCCCCGCGCGGCCATCAGCATCGGATAGGCCATGATCGCCACCGGCGCGACATCATAGTCATGCGCATAAAGAAACAGGTTCGACACGATCAGGATGATGTTCAGAAGCCAGATGCCCTCGTATCGCCGCCTCGCCCAGTAAAGCGCCGCGACCACGGCGATTGCCAGTGGCAGCAGGGACGGAACGATGACGCCGAAGGATGCCAATGTGCTGCGCAACCCGAACACATGCTTGAACGCAAGGGTGTTGTAGGCGCCGCCCTGATAATCCCTGAGCGAGTGCAGCCATGCGAGCCATGAGCCGTCGATCCCGTTCGCGACCACCGGCCAGACCGACAGCAGCAGGGTCGTGGCGGCCGCCGTGGCCAGCAGAAGCCAACGCCTGTCCAGCAGGAACCAGATCCCGACCAGAAAGACCAGTTGCGGCTTGAAGGCGCTGAGCCCCAGCAGCAGCCCGGCGACGAAATCCATCCGCCGGTCCGCCAGCAGCCAGCAGCCGAACAGGAAGGCCGATGCGATCAGGGTCGTCTGCCCCATCCAGACGACATGCGCCGTGAAAGGATTGCCGATCATCACGGCCGAGGCGACCAGCGCGACCGCCGTCGAGGCCGCCTCATCCCCCTCTGGGACGCGGCGGGACGCGGCGTGGATGAAATAGACGAGGAACGCGATGGAGGCGAGGTTCAGCGCGCCGATGAGCATCCCCGCAGCATTGGGCGACCCGGCCGAGAGCAGCAGGCCCAGCGGCGAGGAATTGGGCGGATAGGCATAGCTGACCGAGTCGATGCCGGCGATCGACTTCATGCTCTCCTTGAAGGCATCGACATTATAGGGCGACGAAAACCCCTCCCACATCTCGCCCGCGACATAGAGATAGCGCATGTCGAAGGCGAAGTTCCCGCCGCCGCGCCCGATCCCCATGAAACCGAAGAATGTCAGCGCCAGCAGCGAAAGACCCAGCAGCAGAACCGGAATGGCCGTGAGGTAGAACCGGTTGGACCCTGAAACAGCTTTCATCAATAACAACTCCGACAGCGGAAAAAACGCGGCAGGTCTTGGCAGGGACGATAGCAGACACTCCAGAGTTGCGCCAACCTGCCCTTTTCGTCGGATCGGTTTGCGTCGCCCCGGCACCTCCACCATTGCATGATTGCCGTGGCGGGGCGCCGCCTTCTATCCTGCGGCGGCGGACTGCCCCCGCCTCCGGGTGGCAGCGCGAGGGAGGAGAACGAGGATGACCGTATTTCTGATCGCCGAGGTGAAAGTCACCGACGAGGCATGGATCCCCGACTATGCGGCGAAGGTCCATGACATCGCTGCCAAGCATGGCGGCCGCTACCTGTCGCGCAGCGGCAAGATCGAGACGCTTGAAGGCCCCGAGACCGACGAGACGCTGATCGCGCTGATCCAGTTCCCCTCGCGCGAGGCGGCCAAGGCCTTTGCCGGCGACCCGGAATACGCGCCCTTCGCCAAGGCCCGCAAGGACGGCTCGGAAAGCCATTTCCGGCTGATCGACGACACCGACATCGCGGGCACGATCCCCTATCTCGGCAAACCCGCCTGATCCGACGCGGCCAGCTTCCGCTGGCCGCCCCTGCCCATCCCGCCTATAGTGGCGCCGAAACCGTGCCGGGCCTGCCCGGCCCCTCCACCACTTTCGCAGACGGAACTTCAAATGCGCCTCTATTCAATGCCTTCGTCGGGAAACAGCTACAAGGTTCGGCTGCTGCTCTCACTGCTCGGCCGCGCATGCGAGACCGTCGATGTCGAATACGAGACCGAGGCGCTGGCCCGGGCCAAGGCCGAGGGTCGCCTGCCTTTCGGCAAGGCTCCGGTTCTGGAACTGGACGACGGCAGCCTGCTGGCGGAATCGAACGCCATCCTGTGCTGGCTGGGCGAGGGCAGCGGCTTCGTTCCCGCCGACCCCTATGAGCGTGCCCAGATGCTGAGCTGGATGTTCTGGGAGCAGAACCAGCATGAGGGCGTCATCGCCGTGCGCGCCGCGCTGCTTTTCTATCCCCAGCGCCGCCACCTCGCGACGCCCGAGCGGCTGGCCGAGTTGCTGGAGCGGGGCCACAACCTGTTGCAGATCATGGAGAACCACCTCTCGGACCGCGAATGGCTGGTCGGCAGCGCCCCGAGCGTCGCCGATATCTGCCTCTACGGCTATTCCCATACCGCCGGGGATCGTGGCGGTTTCGACATGACCCGTTTTCCGGCGATCAATGCCTGGCTTGGCCGGGTCGCGGCGTTGCCGGGCTACAAGGCGATCGAGGCATGAGGCGCGAGGGTTCGGCGGGGCAGTCCCGCGCATGACCGAGCTTTTTGCATGGACCGACGGCGCGTGCAGCGGCAATCCCGGACCGGGGGGCTGGGGCGTGCTGATGCGCGCCATGGAGGGCGAAAGCATCCTGAAGGAGCGCGAGCTTTCCGGTGGCGAGGCCGCGACGACCAACAACCGCATGGAGTTGATGGCGGCCATCGCCGCGCTTGAGGTTCTGACGCGCCCCACCAGCCTGACCGTGACCACCGACAGCGCCTATGTGAAGAACGGCGTCACCCAGTGGATCTACGGCTGGAAGCGCAACGGCTGGCGCACGGCGGACCGCAAGCCGGTGAAGAATGCCGAGCTTTGGCAGCGCCTCGACGCCGCGCAGGCGCGCCATCAGGTGCGCTGGGAATGGATCAAGGGCCATGCCGGCCATCCCGAGAACGAACGCGCCGATGAACTGGCGCGGGCCGGAATGGCGCCCTTCAAGCCCCAGAAAGCCGCTGGATGACGCTTGAGCTGCTGACCGAGCTTATGGACCATGCCAGCGTGCTGGTCTTTGCCCTGACCGGGGCGCTGGTCGCAAGCCGGGCGCAGCTCGATCTGGTCAGCTTCATCTTCTTTGCGACATTGACCGGCATCGGTGGCGGCACGCTGCGCGACCTGCTTCTGGGTCAGGACCCGGTCTTCTGGGTGCGGCGCCCCTCGCTCTTGATGCTGACCTCGGCGGCAGCGACGCTGGTGTTCTTCACCGCCCATCTCTTTGAAAGCCGCTACCGCCTGCTTCTGTGGCTCGACGCGCTGGCGCTGGCCGTTGCCGTGCCGGCGGGCGTCGGCGTCGCGATCGAGGTGGGCGCGCATCCGGCCGCCACCGTGGCCATGGGCGTGATCACCGGCACCTTTGGCGGCATGGCGCGCGATGTGGTGGCCAACGAACTGCCCATGGTGCTGAAGCAGGGCGAGCTTTATGTGACCGCTGCCTTCGGCGGCGCAGTCGCCACCGTGGCGTTGATGGCGGTAAGATGTCCGCAACCCTATGCCCTCCTCGCCTGCGCGATAGTGGTGCTGGGCTTGCGGGTGGGCAGTCTGACCCTTGGCTGGAAACTCCCGACCTATCGGGCGCGGCCGCCCCGCAACTAGCGCTCGGACCAGACCGCCATCTCGGTGCCTCCCGGCTCGCGGAACTGAAAGCGGCGGCCGCCGGGGAAGGCGAAGATCGGCTTCGTGATCTCGGCCCCTGCCCCCGCCACGCGCTCCAGCGCGGCTTCGAGGTCATCCGCCTTCAGGATCACCAGCGGCGGCGCCAGCGGCGCGGCGGCGATCCCGCCCGAGACCCCCGCATCGGCGAGTTCCTGATATTCGGGGCCATAGTCATTGAAGCTCCAGCCGAAGGCGCGGGCGAAGAAATCCTTCGTCGCGGCGATGTCGGGAGAGGTGAATTCCAGATAGTCGATCTTCATGGCAACCTCCGGTTTGTTCCCGTTTTGTTTTAATCCGCCGGATCGCTCAGCGCAAGACCGGAGGTCCGCCCCCGGCCGGGGCCACGTTCTCGACCCCCATGCGCAGGCCCGCGCCGATGCGGTGGGCGAGGGCCGACCAGCCCCTTGCGGCCTCCTCGGGCAGCGAGCGCCGCAGCGTCTCGTCAAAGAGCATCAGCCAGATCGCGAAATGCGCGGGCTCGACATTCCCGGCCCGCCGATGGGCCTGCATCGGGCTGCCGTCATAGCTGCGCTCGTAAAGGATGGCGTTGCGCCAGAAGGCCCCGATCTTTGCCTCATGCGCGGGCCAGTCGGTGATATGCGCGGCGAATACCGGACCAAGCACTTCGTGGCGGCGGATGGCGGCATAGAAGACCGCGACGACGCGGTCGATCTGCTCGGAGGTGACGGGAAAGCGGGGAGGGATCATGCCGCCGATATGGGCCGGTCACCGGCGCGGCGCAAGGCGGCGGCTTGTCGCGCTTGCAGGGGCCGCACCCGTTTCCTATAACCGCGCGCATGTTCAGCAAGGGCCGGATCTTTCGAATTATCCGCCCGGCGGCGTAGGGGTTCCTCGCCGCCGGGTTAAGCGCGCCTGCCCCGTGACCGAAGGATTCCCGCCAGATGAGCGACACTACCGATACCGCGCCCGACTATCGCGACACCGTTTTCCTGCCCCAGACCGACTTCCCCATGCGCGCCGGCCTGCCCAGCCGCGAGCCGGAATGGCTGGACCGCTGGGAGCGGATGGGCATCTATGACCGCCTGCGCCGCAAGGAAGGCCGCAGCCCCTTCATCCTGCATGACGGCCCGCCCTATGCGAACGGCCACCTGCATATCGGCCACGCGCTGAACAAGGTGCTGAAGGACTTCATCACCCGCAGCCAGCAGATGATGGGCCGCGACGCGCGCTATGTGCCGGGCTGGGACTGCCACGGCCTGCCGATCGAATGGAAGATCGAGGAACAGTATCGCCTGAAGCAGCAGAACAAGGATGACGTCGATGTCGTCGAGTTCCGCCAGGAATGCCGCAAATTCGCCGAAGGCTGGGTCGAGACCCAGCGCGAGGAGTTCAAGCGCCTCGGCATCATCGGCAAGTGGGAAGACCCTTACCTCACCATGAACTATCACGCCGAGGCGGTGATCGCGGCCGAGTTCATGAAACTCCTGATGAACGGCGCGCTGTATCAGGGCTCAAAGCCGGTGATGTGGTCGCCGGTCGAGAAGACCGCGCTGGCCGAGGCCGAGGTCGAGTATCACGACCATACCAGCCACACGATCTGGGTGCGGTTCCCGTTGCAGGCCTCGCAGGGTATTTGGGAAACGGTGAAAGATGCGAGCGTGGTGATCTGGACCACGACGCCTTGGACCATCCCGCAGAACCGCGCCGTGGCCTATAACCCGGCGATCGCCTATGGCCTCTATGAGGTCGGCGCGGTGGCCGAGAATGCGACCGCGAAGGCCGGCGAAAAGCTGGTTCTGGCCGATGCGCTGGCGGAAGCCGTGATGAAATCCGCCAAGGTCGAGGGCTTCACCCGGTTGCGCGACGTCCCTGCGGCGGAGCTTGAGGGCGTGTTGCTGGCCCACCCCTTCCGCGGGGTCGAGGGCGGCGAGGGCGAATGGGATTACGACGTTCCGCTGCTGCCGGGCGATCATGTCACCGAGGATGCCGGGACGGGCTTTGTCCATACCGCGCCCAGCCATGGCGATGACGACTATCAGCTTGGGCTGAAGTTCGGGTTGCCGATGACCTATAATGTCGAGCCGGATGGCAGCTATCGCGCCGACCTGCCGCTGTTCGGCGGTCAGGCGATCCTGACCCCCGAGGGCGCCGAAGGCCCGGCCAATGTCAGCGTCATCAAGCAGCTTGCCTATTCGGGCGCGCTGCTGGCCAAGGGCAAGATCAAGCACAGCTATCCGCATAGCTGGCGCTCGAAGGCGCCGCTGATCTATCGCAACACCCCGCAATGGTTCGCCGCCATCGACAAGAAGCTCGAGGACGGCATGGGCGAATATGGCGACACCATCCGTGCCCGTGCACTCGCCTCGATCGACCGTCTGGTGCGCTGGACCCCGCAGACCGGCCGCAACCGCCTGTTCTCGATGATCGAGAACCGCCCTGACTGGGTTCTCTCGCGCCAGCGCGCCTGGGGCGTGCCGCTGACCTGCTTCGTGAAGAAGGGCGCGCGCCCGGACGATGCCGATTTCCTGCTGCGCGACCAGCGCGTCAATGACCGCATCATCGAGGCCTTTGAGAAAGAGGGCGCAGATGTGTGGTATCTTGCCGATTTCAAGGCACGGATGCTGGACGGCGTGGCCGATCCCGAGGCCTATGAGCAGGTCATGGATGTGCTGGACGTGTGGTTCGATTCCGGCTCGACCCATGCCTTCGTGATCCGCGACCGGGCCGACGGCTCGCCCGACGGGATCGCGGACCTGTATCTGGAAGGCACCGACCAGCATCGCGGCTGGTTCCATTCCTCGCTGCTGCAGGCCTGCGCCACCAAGGGCCGCGCGCCCTACAAGGGCGTGCTGACCCACGGCTTCACGCTGGACGAGAAGGGCATGAAAATGTCCAAGTCGCTTGGCAATACCGTGGCCCCGGCCGATGTGATCAAGGACTATGGCGCGGACATCCTGCGCCTCTGGGTCGCGCAATCCGACTATACCGCCGACCTGCGCATCGGGAAGGAGATCCTGAAGGGCACCGCCGACAGCTATCGCCGCCTGCGCAATACGCTGCGCTTCGCGCTGGGGAACCTCGACGGCTTCTCCGATGCCGAGCGGGTCGAGGTCGAGGACATGCCCGAGCTGGAGCAATGGGTGCTGCACCGGCTGGCGCAGATCGACCACCAGCTGCGCAAGGGCTATGACGCCTATGACTTCCAGGGCGTGTTCCAGACCGTGTTCCAGTTCGCGACCGTGGACCTGTCGAGCTTCTATTTCGACATTCGCAAGGACGCGCTTTATTGCGACGCGCCGGACAGCCTGCGCCGCCGCTCGGCCCGGACGGTGCTGGACATCCTGTTCCACCGGCTGGTCACCTGGCTTGCCCCGATCCTGCCCTTCACGATGGAGGATGTCTGGCTGAGCCGCTTCCCCGGCGAGGAAGAGTCGGTGCATCTGCGCGACTTCCCGGTCACCCCGGCGGATTGGCTGAACGAGCCGCTGGCCCGGAAATGGGAGGCGATCCGCCGCACCCGCCGTGTCGTGACCGCCGCGCTGGAGGTCAAGCGGACCGACAAGGTGATCGGCGCCAGCCTCGAGGCCGCGCCGGTCGTCCATGTCGAGGACGCCGAGGTGCTGAAGGCGCTGAAATCGGTCGATTTCGCCGATATCTGCATCACCTCGGACCTGAGCCTGACGGCTGACCCCGCGCCGGGCGAGGCATTCCGGCTGCCCGACGTGCCGGGTGTGGGCGTGGTCTTTGAACTGGCCGACGGCGAGAAATGCCAGCGTTGCTGGAAGATCCTGCCCGATGTCGGAACCCACCCGCATCCTGCGACCTGTGCGCGCTGCGACGACGTGCTGAGCCACGCGGAGTGAAGAAACGGGGCGTCGCGAAAGCGGCGCCCTATCGTTTCCAGAGGCCCTGTTTCTTCAACTGCTGCCGGGTCCGCCCCTCGTTCAGGGACAGGCTGCGGTCGAACATCGGACGGATCCGATCGCGGCCGACACCGTTCACCACGAAATCCTGCGCCATCGGCCAGTCACCGATCTGGTCGCTCAGCGGTGGCACACGCATGAGGGCTTCCAGCGTATCCACCGCGCGATCATCCTCGCGGGCGTAAAGCAACGCGAGGTCGCGGTAATGGCAGGTCACCGCGCCATCCAGCCCGTCAAGCTCCGGCGCTGGCCGCCCTCCGCCAAGCGCGTGGATCACCAGCGGCAGCGCGACCTGATCGAGCAGAATCTCGATCGACTGGCAGGCCAGCGCCTCGCCCGGCTCGTCGCGGATCGCGAGAGCGAAGTCCAGAAATCGCTTCCCGAATGCACTCGGATCGGGGCCGAGAAACCAGCCGGCATTGAAATAGAGGTAACGCTCCCAATGCTCGTCGGGCTGGGTCTTGTCCAGCGAACTGGCGAAATCCAGCCCGAAGCGGTCGTAGAGCGAGCGCCAGATGTCACTGTATCCCGGTCCATAAAGCGGTGGCTCGGGCCAGGTTCCGGTCCGGCGCATCGAGGCCGTGGGCCGCGAGAAGTCGATGGCAAGATCGGCTAGCTCGCCCGTGACCAGCGTATCGCTGTCGAAAAACACGAAGGGCTCGCCCGGAGGCAAAAGCGACAGCGCCTCGATCTTGTTGCCCTGGGGGTAGCCCTGGCCGAAATGCTGCGCGGTGAAGGGCGTGATCTCTGCCCCGAAGGCGGTGATGGCTGCGCGCTCGGCCTCGGTCAGGCTGACCGCCGCATCCGCCCACGCCCCCTCCTCGCGCGGCTCGGCGACGATCAGGCGGCCGCGCCAGTCGGGTGCGTTCCGGCGCAGGCTCGCGACGAAGAGCAGCGCCTCGCGCGCGAGCCTGCCCCGCTGGGCGATGACGAGGATATTGAAGGCGGCCGGCTTGGCCCCGGCACTGGCGATTGCCTCGGAGGGCGCCCCCCCGCCCTTGAGGCGCGCCGTGCGCCGCGTCTCCCGCTCCTGCTGGCGGATCGCCTGCCGCTCCTGCCGCAGCGCCTCGCGCCCGGCCCTGTTTTCAGCCTGTCGCGCCTCGCGCAATGCCGCCTTGTCCTCGGCATTATTATTGTCTGAAACCGGGGTATTATCCCCAGCCCGTTTCGGAATTTCCGACAAGGCCACGTCTCGCACCTCGGGATTGGATATGTGGACCAAGGGCCCGATTGCAGTTCACCCAATCAGCGGCGGAGTTTCAAGCCTTGAGATGAAAACTGACGGCAAGGTGCAATTTATGGTTGAAGGCCCGCGATAATTGAACGCGCGTTGCAACAACTGGCGCCGTGACAGAAAATTCACGCAAAACTTCACCAAAAAGTCAGGTTTCAACCTTACGACTTTCAGGGCAGTTTGAACGCGCCAGAGTAATGATCGCATTGTTATCTTGTAAGGCCGACCGGGTGAGGCGGGCAAGGCTCTCACCCGGTCGAGATTTTTAATATATTCTCAAACAAATCGTCGCTGTCGATGTTCAACTAAAATCTATGGCGCCAATTCGCCGAAGTTGTTTGCTCCGACAGGGCCGGTATGCCGCGGCCCTCTGGTAATTCGCAAGAAATTCCGTTCGGCATGACGCGGTTGCGTGATTTTGCTTGTTAAATGTGCGGCTGCCGCAGGCAGGGCAATTACAATGCAGCACATCATGGCTCGCGGCGGCTGCCGATAAATCCGAATCAAACCGCCGAAGAAATTGGTCCGATGCGGTCAGACCGAGATGCCCTGCCGGCCGGCGAGGTCGGTGAAGAATTGCCACGCCACCCGGCCCGAGCGCGCGCCACGGGTGGCCTGCCACTCGATCGCCTCGGCCCGCAGGTCTTCCTCGGCAACACGGACGCCATAGGCGTCGCAATAGCCCCGGACCATGGCAAGGTATTCGTCCTGATTGCAGGGATGGAAGCCCAGCCAAAGCCCGAACCGGTCCGAGAGCGAGACCTTCTCCTCGATCGCCTCGCCCGGATGGATCGCGGTCGAGCGTTCGTTGTCGATCATGTCGCGCGGCATCAGGTGGCGACGGTTCGAGGTGGCGTAGAGGATCACGTTCGAGGGGCGCCCGGCGATGCCGCCATCCAGCACCGCCTTCAGCGATTTGTACTGCGTGTCGTCATGGCTGAAGGAAAGATCGTCCGAAAAGAGGATGAAGCGCCGGTCGCTGGCCCGGCCGAGGATCGAAAGCAGCCGCGAGACCGAGCCCAGATCCTCGCGCGCGATCTCGACCAGAACCAGCGGCAGGCCGCGCGCCACGGCCTCGGCATGGACGGCCTTGACCAGCGAGGATTTCCCCATCCCGCGCGAGCCCCAGAGCAGCGCGTTGTTGGCGGCGTGGCCGCGCGCGAATTGCAGCGTATTGGCCAGCAGCGTGTCGCGCGCGCGATCAATGCCGATCAACTGGACCAGATCGACGCGGCTGACCTCGGCCACCGGCTCCAGCCGGTCGGGATCGGGTTGCCAGACATAGGCCGTCGCCTCGGAAAAGCTGGGTTCGGGCGCGGGCGGGGGGGCCATACGCTCCAGCGCGGCGGCGATACGGGTCAGAGCCTGATCAGACATCTTCTTCCTGTTCTTCCAATTCGCGCTTCTTCTCCATCCGGCGGACAAGGAAGATCGAGATTTCGTAAAGCCCGTAGATCACGCTGAACAGCACGACCTGGCTGATGACATCGGGGGGCGTGACCATGGCCGCAAGCACCAGGATCACGATCACCGCATAGCGGCGGACACTGGCCAGCCCCTCGGAGGAGACGAGCCCGGCCTTGCCCATCAGGGTCAGAGCGACCGGCAACTGGAAGCTGAGACCGAAGGCGAGGATGAACTTGGTGGTCAGCCGCAGATATTCCTCGACCGAGCCCTGAAAGACGATTCCCGCCCAGGGGTGGTCGGGACCGGGCGGCGCCGCCCCGCCTGCCGCCGTCGTCGGATTGTCCGGCAGCGCCAGCGGACCCTGCTGGAAGCCCAGGAAGAAGTCGAAGGCCCAGGGAAGGATGACATAATAGGCGAAGGCCGCGCCGATCAGGAACATGACCGGAGAGGCAATCAGGAAGGGCAGCAGCGCGTTCTTCTCGCTGCGATAGAGGCCCGGCGCGACGAAACGCCAAAGCTGATAGCCGACGACCGGGAAGGCCAGCACGAAGCCGCCGAAAAACGCGATGCGCATGGCCACGAAGAAGCCCTCCTGCAATTTCAGCAGGATCAGGCCGCAGGTCTGGCCGCGCTTTTCCAGCGCATGGCAGATCGGCTGGGTCAGGAAGTCGAAGATCGGGTTCCAGACGAAATAGCACAGGACCATGGCCAGAACGAAGGCCAGCACCGACCAGATCAGCCGCGTGCGCAGCTCGGCCAGATGCTCGATCAGGGGGGCGGAGGAATCGTCGATTTCGTCCGACTTGGCAGATTTAGTCGCCACGCGGCAGCCTTTCCTGTCCTATTGGTCCGAGCGGCGGACCGCGTGCAAACGCCGCCTGCCGCCTGCCGTATCGCCATCGGCATCGGCATCGCTTGCGGGCAATGACGCGGAGATGCCGGGCGCGGGCGGAAGTGACGGTTCAGGGGCCGGTTCGGGTTGCGACGGCGTCGCGTTTTCCTTCGGCGCCGCCGGGGCCGAAGGATCGGGAACGGGGGCGGACTTGCCGGCCGCTTCCTTCGGGTTCAGCGGGTCCCATTTCTCGAACCGCTCGGTCGCGCGTTCCAGCGCGTCGAGGCCAAGCGCGCGCTTGGAGGTGAGCGAGTTCACGTCCTTCAGCGCCTTGCCGGCCTCGTCGAGGCCGGAGGACTTGGCCGCATCCTCCATGGCGCTGGTGAATTCGCGCGCCATGCCGCGCGCGCGCGCCGTCAGCCTTCCCAGCGTGTGAAACAGCTTGGGAAGATCCTCGGGACCGATGACGATCAGCGCCACAACGCCGATCAGCAGAAGCTCACTCCAGCCGACATCCAGCATGACCGTTCGATGCGCGCCGGATCAGAGCTTGTTCTGATCGGCGGGCGTCACGTCGCGCAGGCCGCCATCCGCAGCCACGCGTGCGCGGTCGGCGTCGAGCTTCGCGCGCTCGGCCGCGAGTTCGGCGCGGGCCTTCGCGATATCCTCGGGAGAGTTGAGTTCGAGTTCCTTGGCCTCGACCTTGTCCTCTTCCGCGCCGTCCTTGACGCCCTTCTTGAATGCGGTGATTCCCTTGCCGACCTCGCCCATCAGGGACGAGACCTTGCCGCGCCCGAACAGGACCAGAACCACGATTGCGATCAGCAAAAGCGCCATGGGGGAAGGTGCGTGCATGTGTTTACCTCCGTGGCACGACATTTCGCTGCCGTGCATTAGCATAGACTGCCTCTGATATAGGACCCGCGCGGACTTGGCGAAAGCCCCAAACGCGTGATGCGCCAAAGCGTGACAGGGCCGCTTCACAGGTGCGGGGTTACAGGCCATACTGGGCTAACCCATGGACCTGACCCAGATCATCAGCGCATTTGTCACACTTTTCGTGGTCATCGACCCGATCGGGCTGGTGCCGATTTTCATCGTGCTGACCCAGGACATGCCGCCGATCCAGCAGCGCCGAATCGGTTGGAGGGCTATCGGCATCGCCGCCATCCTGCTGATGCTCTTCGGCCTTGCGGGAGAGGCGCTGCTGACCGCGATCGGGATTTCCCTTCCGGCCTTCCGCATTGCCGGGGGGCTTCTGCTGTTTCTGACCGCGCTCGACATGCTGTTCGAAAGACGCACACGGCGACGCGAGGGGCAGACCCGCGACACCCCGCCGGGGGACGACCGCGACGACCCGTCGGTCTTTCCGCTGGCGACGCCCCTGCTGGCGGGGCCGGGCGCGCTGACCACCATCATCCTGCTGATGAACCAGAACCCCGGCGCCGCGCATACCGCGATGATCCTTGTCGTCGTGCTGGTCGTGCTGGCGATCGTCGCGATGCTCTTCGTGCTGGCCGGGCCGATCGCGCGGCTTCTGGGACGGACCGGCACGATGGTGATGACGCGGCTGTTCGGAATGCTGCTCGCCGCGCTCTCGATGCAGTTCGTGATCGACGGGCTGAAGGGGTCGGGGCTGGTCTGATGGGTGACGGGATCGCGCGCTTCGCCTATCTCGTCCTGCTGCTGGTCGCCATCGGGGGCTTCCTGCTGGTCGAGTTGCGGGCGCGACCCGGCCGCACGCTGCGCCTCGCGGCGGCATGGGGGATGATCTTTCTGGGCGTCATTGCCATAGCGGGCCTGTGGGGCGACATCCGCAACAGCATCACGCCACAGGCGCGCATGATCGGCGACCACCGCATCGAGGTGCCGATGGGCCCTGACGGCCATTTCCACCTGACCGCCCAGGTCAACGGAACGCCCGTCCGCTTCATCGTCGATACCGGCGCGACGACCATCGCCCTTGGCCAGCAGGACGCCCGCAGGGTCGGGATCGACCCCTCCCGCCTTGGCTTTGCCGGGCAGGCGCGCACTGCGAACGGCACGATCGCGACGGCAAGCGTGATGCTCGACACCGTGACCATCGGCGAAATCAGCGACAGCGACGTGCCGGCGCTGGTGCTGCGCTCCGACCTCGACCTGTCGTTGATGGGGATGTCCTATCTTTCGCGCTTCGCCCGCGTCAGCATCGAAGGGAACCGGCTGGTGCTGGAACGCTGACGGCCAGCCCGGTCGCGGCTACTGCTTGCGCTCCCAGCGGCCATCGGCCTCGGACCAGTATTCCGCCGTGACGCCCGCGGCCCGAAGCTCGCGCCATTGGGCGCGCGCCCGTTCCAGCGCCTCGGGATCATTGCCGTCGAAGAGGATGCAGATCCGGTCCAGCCCCGCGCTTTCCCCCTCCGCGACGGCGGCGCCGTCCAATGCGATCAGGCAGCGGGGCGCGTTCCCCGCCGCCTGACCCTCGACCGTCAGCAGGACCGGCTGGCGCGCGTCATGCGGCCCTCCGGCAAGGCCGTGGGGCAGGAAGCCCTCGCCCAGCCAGAGGGTTTCGTCCAGCGCCGCCTGTCGCGCGCGATCCCTGCCCCGCAGCTCGACCCGCCAGCCGGCCTGCAGGCTCTTGCCGATCAGCATCGGCAAAAGCTGCGCGGGCCCCGAACGGGTCAGGTGATAGAACAGGGCCGAGCCCATCAGGCCTTGGCCTCGAACCGGTCGCGCACCAGCCGGTTCAGGGTGGCGACACCCCAGCCGCTTGCCCCCTTGGGCGCCATGTCGGTCGCGGCGGGCGGCAGCGCCACCCCGGCGATATCGAGATGGATCCAGGGCGTCTCCTTCTTGACGAAGCGCTGGAGGAACTGCGCCGCCGTGACCGAGCCGGCCGCCCGGCCGCCGCTGTTCTTCACATCGGCGAGGCGCGAGTTGATCAGTTCGTCATAGGCCGGGGCCAGCGGCAGGCGCCACGCCCCCTCGCCCTCGGCGCGCGCGGCGGCAAGAAGCTGGTCGGCAAAGGCATCGTCATTCGCGAAGACGCCCGCATTCTCATGCCCCAGCGCGATGATCACCGCCCCCGTCAGCGTGGCAAGGTCCACCATCGCCTTCGGCTGGAACCGCTCCTGCGCATACCAGAGCACGTCGGCCAGAACGAGGCGACCTTCGGCATCGGTATTGATCACCTCGATCGTGTCGCCCTTCATCGAGCGCACGATATCGCCCGGCCGCTGGGCCTTGCCATCCGGCATGTTCTCGACCAGCCCGACCAGCCCGACGACATTGGTCTTGGCGCGACGCAGCGCCAGCGTGCGCATGACACCGGCGACGACGCCCGCGCCGCCCATGTCCATGGTCATTTCCTCCATCCCGGCGGCGGGCTTGATCGAAATGCCGCCGGTATCGAACACGACGCCCTTGCCGACCAGCGCCAGCGGCGCCTCGTCCCCGCCGCCGTTCCAGCGCATCACCACGACCTTCGAGGGGCTTTCCGACCCCTGCCCGACGCCCAGCAGCGCGCGCATCCCCAGTTCGGCCAGTTCCGCCTCGTCCAGAACCTCGACGTCGAGGCCAAGCTCGCGCATGGCAAGCAGCCGGTCGGCGAAATCGCCGGTCGTCAGCACGTTCGCGGGTTCGCTGACGAGGTCCCGGGTGAAATGGACGCCCTCGACCAGCGCCGCGCCATCCGCGGCCTTGCGGGCCAGCCCCTCGGGATCGGCATGGACAAAGACCACGCGCCCGCGACGCGCCGGGTCGGCGCTGACAGGCTCGGCGGCCTCGCCCGTCCCCGAGGCATCCGAGAGGCGCGCGTCCTCGGCCGCGCCGGTATGGCTGGTCGATTGCGCGGGATCGGCCGTCGCCTCGCTTTCGCTGACCGTGACCGCGCCGCTTTTCTTGGACTTGTAGGCGTTGAAGTCATAGGCCCGCAGCGCCAGCCCCAGCGCGACCTCGGCCGCCTGCGGATGATCGCCGGCCAGAACCACGGTCTCGGCCTTGCCGAGCTTCGCGCCGATCGCCGCACCGGCCTTGCGGGCGATCAGGGCGTCGGTCCGCCAGGGCAGCGCGACAAGCTGGATCGCCTGCGCCTCGATCCCGGCCGGGAAGGCAAGCTCAAGCGACCCGCCCGGCTTCACCTCTTTCCATGCGTCCGAGGCGACGGCGCGCAGCAGCGCGGCGCGCGTCACGCGCGGCAGGCGTGTCGGCAAGCGACCGCTCGGGGGCACGAGAATGGCGATGCGTCCCTTGCGCGTGGCAAGATTGGCGCTTTCGCCTGAAGTGAAAGAGATTTCAACCGGATGAGTCATCGTGCTGCTCCTCGCATTGATCCGTCCGGGCGGAAACTAATCGGCGATGCGCAACTTGACCAGAGCCGGGGCTTTCGCAGAGGCTACACTCGGGCTAAGCAACCGAAAAGAGCCTCAGCGAAAGCGCCCATGCCACGGATCGACCGATACATCCTGACGCAGTTCCTGACCCTCTTCGGGTTTTTTGCGCTGGTCCTCGTCTCGGTCTACTGGATCAACCGCGCCGTGTCGCTGTTCGAGCAGTTGATCTCGGACGGCCAGACCGCGCTTGTGGTGCTTGAGTTCACCGCCCTGACGCTGCCCTTGGTGATCTCGGTCGTGCTGCCGATCGCGGCCTTCACGGCCACCGCCTACGGGACCAACCGCCTCTCCTCGGAATCAGAGCTGGTGGCGATGCAGGCCACCGGCATGTCGCCCTGGCGGCTTGCCCGGCCGGTGCTGGTCTTTGGCGTGCTTGTCGGGCTGATGGTCGCCCTGCTCGTCCATGCGATCGTGCCGCTTGCGCGCGGGCGCATGGCCGACCGGCAGGCCGAGATCGCCCAGAACGTGACCGCCCAGTTCCTGCGCGCGGGCTCGTTCCAGTTCCCGGTCAAGGGCGTCACGCTGTATATCCGCGACGTCGCGGGGGATGGCGTGCTGAAGGACTTCTTCCTCGAGGATGCCCGCGATCCGTCGAACCAGACCACCTATACCGCAACCGAGGCGCTGGTGATCAGGACCGAGGCCGGCCCGCGCCTTGTCCTGCTGCGCGGCATGGCCCAGACGCTGCGCATCTCGGGCGAACGCCAGCAGCTTTCGGTCACGCGCTTCGACGAGCTGGCCTATGACCTCGCCTCGCTGATCGAAAGCGACGAGGCGCGAAAGCGCGACATCCGCGCCTATTCGACCATGCGGCTTCTGCGGCCCGACGCGCAGCTTCTGGCCGATACCAGCTCGACCCGCGACAAGGCGCTCGCCGAGGCGCATGGCCGGCTGGCCAAGCCACTGCAATCGCCCGTCGCGGCGATGCTGGGCTTTGCCATGCTGCTTCTGGGCGGCTTCAGTCGCTTCGGGGTCTGGCGGCAGGTGATCTGGGCGGTGATCGCGCTGATCTTCGTCCAGTTCCTGACCACCGCCGCCGAAAACCAGGTCGCGCAGAATGCCGCGCGCTGGCCGCTGATCTACCTGCCCCCGGCGATCGGCGGGCTGATCTGCGCCGGGATCCTGTGGATGGCGACGCGGCCCCGGCGGCTGAGGCGCACGGGCTCCGCCACGACGGAGGCCGCGACATGATCCTTTCCACCTATGTCGCGCGCCGCTTCCTGCGCCTCCTGCTTCTGATCGCCGCCATTTTCGCCGCGATCCTGTTCCTGATCGACATCGTCGAGCAGATCCGCCGCTTTTCCGAGCAGGGGATCGGCCTTGGCGGCGCGGCGGGGCTTTCGGCGCTGAACATCGCCTCCAGCTTCTATTCGATCCTGCCCCTGATCACCGTGCTGGCCGGGATCGCGCTGTTTCTGAACCTGTCGCGCAGTTCGGAACTGGTGGCGATCCGCGCCTCGGGCCGGTCGGGCATCCGGGTGCTGGCCGCGCCGGCCATCGCCGCCGCGCTGGCCGGCATCCTCGCCGTCGCGATCATGAACCCGATGGTTGCGGCGACGACCAAGCGCTATGACGACGCCGTGACCCGCATCCGCAGCGACGGCGGGCAGACCGTCAGCCTCGGCGACAGCGGGGTCTGGCTGCGCCAGGCATTGCGCGGCACCGCGCCGGACGGGACCGAGACCTCGGGTCAGGTGGTGATCCGGGCCAGCCGCGCCAGCCCCGATGCGACCACGCTTTACGATGCGACTTTCATGGTCTTTGCCCCGGATGCCGGCCCGACCCGCCGGATCGACGCGGCCGAGGCGCATCTGCAACGCGGCTCGTGGCGCCTCGACGGGGTCAAGGAATGGCCCCTGACCGATCCCAACCCCGAGGCCACGGCCCGCACCGTCGAGACCATCGAATTGCCGACCGACCTGACCGCAGCCCGCATCCGCGACAGCTTCGGCCGCCCCGAGGCGATCCCGATCTGGCAGCTTCCCGCCTTCATCGGCGGGCTGGAGCGCGCAGGCTTCTCGGCCCAGCGGCACAAGGTCTGGTTCCAGATGGAACTGGCCCGGCCGCTGCTGATGGCGGCGATGGTCGCGATCGCGGCGGTCTTCACCATGCGCCATATGCGCGGGCGCAAGATGGGGCTGCTGGTGCTTGGCGCCTTCGGCTGCGGGATCGGACTTTTCTTCCTGCGCAACCTCGCGCAGGTGCTGGGTGAGAATGGCGACATTCCGGCCGCGCTGGCCGGATGGGCCCCACCCATTGTCGCCTTGCTGTTCGCACTCGGGGCACTCTTGCGTCTGGAGGACGGCTGATGAACGCGCGCGCCACGTCACGAAAGGGCAAGCGCCCCGCCCCTCGCCGCGCCGCCTGGCTGGTCGCGGGTTTCGCCACCCTCGCCCCCGCGCCGCTTCTGGCGCAGGGTCTTCTGGCGGACGGCCAGACGCTCCCCGCCTATGACGGGACCGAGGGGTTCTGGACCGACAACGACCAGGGCCCGGCGCTGGCCCCGACCGAGTCGCCGGATGGCAACACCCGCTTTGCCGACGGGACCGAGGCGACCAACCTGCCCTCGGTCGCGGCCCGCTCGCGTTCGGTCAGGATCGCGCCCAGCCCCAATGCACCCGCGCGCGGTAACGCCGCAACCGTGCTTGCCGATGAGGTGACGCTTGACGGAGACCGGAACCTGACCGCCTCGGGCGGGGTGGTGATCTGGTATCAGGGAACGCGGCTGATCGCCTCGCGCGTGATCTATGACGGCCAGACCGGCGGCGCGGTGATCGAGGGTCCGATCCATGTGACCCAGCCCGACCGCCGCGGCACCCGCGACGAAACCATCGTCGTCGCCGACAGCGCCCAGCTTGACCCGAACCTGCAGGACGGGATCCTGCGCGGCGCGCGGCTGGTCCTCGCGCGGGAGTTGCAGCTTGCCTCGCGCCAGATGCGGCGCGAGCAGGAGGGGCGGATCACCACCATGGACAACGTGGTCGCCTCGAGCTGCCAGATCTGCGCCGAGGACCCGGTGCCACTCTGGGAAATCCGCGCCCGCAGCATCACCCATGACGCCCAGACGCGGACCCTGCATTTCGAACAGGCCCAGTTCCGGGCCTTTGGCGTGCCGCTGGCGGCGCTGCCCTCGCTGACCACGCCCGACCCCACGGTCGAGCGGATGACCGGCTTCCTGCGCCCGCAGTTCCGCACCACCTCGAAGCTGGGCTTCGGGATCAAGATGCCCTATTTCATCACGCTGGGCGATCACGCGGACCTGACGCTCACGCCCTATGTCGCCGCGAACCGGACCTCGACGCTGGAGATGCGCTATCGTCAGGCCTATGCGAATGGCGAGATGGAATGGAACGGCGCCATCAGCCGCGACGATATCGAGCCGGGCGAGACGCGCGGCTACCTGTTCGGCGCGGCGCGGTTCGAATTGCCACGCGGCTATCAGTTGGGCGTGCAGCTGCAGATGGCGACGAACCGCGCCTATCTGCTGGATTACGACGTGACCGATGCCGACCGGCTGTGGAGCGGCGTGACGCTGGACCGGGTCCGGCGCGATCGCATGGTGATGGCCCGGGTCGGCAATTACGAATCCCTGCGCGACGACGAGCCCGACGACATCACCCCCTCGCTGGTGGCGGATGCGCTCTGGCAGCGGCGCTGGCAGCCCGACCGGATCGGCGGCATCGCCACGCTGGAATGGTCGGTGCACGCGCATCGCCGGTCCTCGAACGAGGATATCCTCGGACGCGACATGGCGCGCGCATCGGTCCTGCTGGACTGGCGCCGGAACGAGATCCTGCCCGGCGGCGTGGTCGGCGCCATCGAGGCGCAGGTGAACACCGATTTCTACAGCATCAATCAGGACAGCCGCTACGACGACTTCGTCGCCCGCGCCGACCCGACGCTGGCGGCCGAACTGCGCTGGCCGCTGGCGCGTCACTCCGGCGGGGTGACGCAGATCATCGAGCCGGTGATGCAGGTGATCTGGTCGCCCGAACGCGACGCCGAGGACGAGGTTCCGAACGAGGACAGCCCCCTGATCGAGTTCGACGAGGGCAACCTTTACTCGCTGGACCGCTTTCCGGGCTGGGATGCCCGCGAATCGGGGCTGCGGGCCAATCTGGGCGTCAGCTGGACGCGGATCGACCCCGCCGGCTGGCAGCTTGGCCTGACCGCCGGACGGGTGCTGCGGAGCCAGCCCGACCTTGCCTTCGACGGCACCGGGCCGCTGGGCGGCAAGCGCTCGGACTGGCTGCTTTCGGCCAACTATTCGGGCATGAACGGGCTGGCGCTGGTCAACCGCGCGCTGTTCGACGACAGCTTCTCGATGAGCCGCAACGAATTGCGGCTGGGCTGGCTGAAGCCGGGGTTGCAGCTTTCGGCAGGCTACCTCTGGCTCGATTCCGACCCGCGCGAGGACCGGATGGAGGATGTCTCGGAACTGACCGCGACCGCCGGCTGGCAGATCCGCGACGGCTGGTGGGCCAGCGCCGAGACGCGCTACGACTTCTCGGCCGATCGCGCGCAGAAAGCCGAGCTTGGCCTTGAATATCGCAACGAATGCGTGACGGTCGAAATGTCGGTCGAGCGGCGGTTCAGCTCCTCCGAGACGCTGAGCGAGGATACCAGCTTTGATCTGGGCATCCGCCTTGGCGGCTTCGGCAAGCAACAGGCCGGTCCGGGAACGGTGGCGCGTCGCGCCTGCCTGCGGTAAGGTCCGGCAAAACCATACGGCGAGGGAGCTGATGCGGCGAATTCTTCTGGGGGCGGCCATGGCCGCAATGCTGGCCGGGACGGCGATTGTGCCCGGCATCGGCGCGCATCCGGCCGCGGCCCAGTCGGGCGGGATGTTCCAGCCGGTCGTCTATGTGAACGAGGGCGCGGTCACCCGCTTCGAGATCGACCAGCGCGTGCGTTTCATGGAGATCCTGCGTGCCCCCGGCGCCGATCCGGTCTCGGCCGAGAAGGCGCTGATCGACGACCGGCTTCGCAGCTTTGCCGCCAAGCAGGCCGGGATCCGCCCGACCGAGGAACAGGTCAATGCCGGGCTCGAGGAATTCGCCAGCCGCGGCAATCTCAGCGTGGACCAGTTCGTGCAGCTTCTTGGCCAGAACGGCGTCGATCGCCAGACCTTCGAGGATTTCGTGGTCTCGGGCATCGTCTGGCGCGATTTCGTCCGCCAGCGCGTCGTCGGTCAGGTCCGCGTGACCGATGCCGAGGTCGACGAGGAGATGAAGAAGATCATCGAGACGCCGCAGACCAGCCATGTCGGGCTTTCCGAACTGATCATTCCCGCCCCCGAGGGGCAGGAGGCCGAGGCCATGGCGCTGGCCGAGCGCATCGTGAACGAAACCCACTCGGAGGCCGATTTCGCCGCCTTCGCGCGGCAATATTCGGCGACCCCCTCGGCCGAGCGCGGCGGGCGGCTGCCGCTGACGCCGCTGGCGAACCTGCCGCCGACGCTGCGGCCGCTGCTTTTGCAGATGCAGCCGGGCACGGTCAGCCAGCCGCTGACCGTCCAGGGAGCGGTGGTCCTGTTCTTCCTGCGCGAGACGCGGGGCACCCTGCGCCCCGGCGCGACCGAGCAGGTGCTGGACTATGCCCGCCTGCGCCTTGCCACCGCCGAGGAGGCCGCGCGGATCGCCACCATCTCGGATACCTGCGACGACCTGACCGTGGCGGCAAGCCGCCTGCCCGCCGACCGGCTGTCGCGCCAGACCCTGCCCCAGGGCCAGATCCCGACCGGCGAGGCGGTGCGGCTGGCGGTGCTTGACGACAACGAGACCACCATCGTCAATTACGGCGGAGCGGTCGACCTCCTGATGCTTTGCAGGCGCAGCCCGGCCCTGCTGGCGAACCGCCCCGACGCCCCGGTCGCGACCAGCAACGAGGGGGACGAGTCGGTCCCGTCAGATACGCTGCCGGTCCGCAACGATGTCCGCAACCAGATCTATAACCGCAAGGTCGGCGAAGCCGCCGAGAGCTATCTGGCCGAGTTGCGCGCGAACGCCATCATCCGCCGGCCTTGAGCCGGCCAGCCGGGGGCGCTTCGCCCCCCGGACCCCCCGAGGGTATTTTTGAAACAGTGAATACGATGCGTGAACCTCGCCCCATCATCCTGACCTGCGGCGAGCCTGCCGGGGTCGGCCCCGAACTTGCGCCGAAGGCGCTGGCCTCGGGGATTCCCTTTGTCTATCTGGGCGATCCGCGCCACCTGCCTGAAGGCACGGCATGGGCCGAGGTCGCGGATCCCGGCGAGACGGTGGCGGAAGGCGTGCTGGCGGTCCTGCGCCACGACTTTCCGGCGGAGGCCGGGCCGGGGCAGCCCGATCCCGCCAATGCGGCTGGCGTGATCGAGGTCATCACGCGCGCGGTCGGGCTTGCAGCCTCGGGCGCGGCGGGCGGGATCTGCACGCTGCCGATCAACAAGGAGGCGCTGAAGCGAGGGGCCGGTTTCGCCTTTCAGGGCCATACCGAATACCTCGCCCATCTGGCCGGTGATGTGCCGGTCGTGATGATGCTGGCCTCGACCACGATCTCGCCACCCTGCCGGGTCGTTCCGGCGACGATCCATATCGCGCTGAGCGAGGTGCCGCGGAGGCTGACGCCAGAATTGCTGGAGGAGGCGATCCGGGTAACGCGGGGCGCGCTGATCCGCGATTTCGGGATCCCGGCGCCACGGATCGCCGTGGCCGGACTTAACCCCCATGCCGGCGAGAATGGCGTCATGGGCGAGGAGGAATTGCGCTGGATCGCACCCTTGCTGGACCGGTTGCGGGCCGAGGGGCTGGATCTGTCGGGTCCGCTGCCCGCCGACACCATGTTCCATGCCCCGGCGCGGGCGCGCTATGACGCCGCGATCTGCGCCTATCACGATCAGGCGCTGATCCCGATCAAGACGCTGGATTTCGCGGGGGGTGTCAATGTCACGCTGGGGCTGCCCTTCGTGCGCACCTCGCCCGATCACGGCACCGCCTTCGATATTGCCGGGCGCGGCATTGCCGATGCGGGCAGCGTGATCGCCGCCTTGCGCATGGCCCATGAGATGGCGGGACGCCGATGAGCACGATCGATGGTTTGCCGCCCCTGCGCGAGGTGATCGCCCGGCACGAGCTGAAGGCGAAGAAGCAACTGGGGCAGAATTTCCTGCTGGACCTGAACCTGACCGCCAAGATCGCGCGGGCGGCCGGAGACCTGAGCGGTTGCGACGTGATCGAGGTTGGCCCCGGACCGGGCGGCCTGACCCGTGGCCTGCTGGCCGAAGGGGCGCGTCATGTGCTGGCGATCGAGAAGGACGCCCGCGCCCTGCCGGCGCTGGCCGAGATCTCGGAAGCATATCCCGGTCGGCTGGAGGTGATCCATGGCGATGCGCTGGAGATCGACCCGCTGGCGCATCTGACGCCGCCGATCCGTATCGTGGCGAACCTGCCCTATAATGTCGGGACGGAATTGCTGGTCCGCTGGCTGACGCCGAAAAGCTGGCCGCCCTTCTGGCAGTCGCTGACGCTGATGTTCCAGAAGGAAGTGGCCGAGCGCATCGTGGCGCGGCCCGGCGGCAAGGCCTATGGCCGGCTGGCCGTGCTGGCCCAATGGCGCAGCGATGCCCGGATCGTCATGACGCTGCCGCCCGAGGCCTTCGTGCCTCCGCCCAAGATCCATTCGGCCGTCGTGCATCTGACCGCCCTGCCCGAGCCGCGCTATCCCGCCGATCCGGCGGTGCTGAACCGTGTCGTGGCCGCGGGCTTCAACCAGCGCCGCAAGATGCTGCGGGCGTCCCTGAAGGGGTTGCATCCCGAGATCGAGGATCTGCTGCGGGCGGCGGGCATTCCGCCCACGGCGCGGGCGGAGGAAATCGGGCTGGAGCAGTTCTGCGCGCTGGCGCGGGGTCTGGCCGCCGCGCCGCGCTGACCTTACCGGGCGATTATTCGCCCGAGGCGCGTTCGGGGACCGCCGGTGCCGCGGGTTCGTCACCTTCCTTGGGCTTGGCCGGGGACTTGCGACGCGGGCGCGGCGTGGCCGGCGCATCCGCCGGGGTCGCCGTGGTTGCCGCCGTGCTGCGCGTGCGACGACGCGGGGCCGGAGCCTCTGCCGACGGATCGGTCGCCGGGGCGGGTTCTTCCGGGGGTTTCGCCTGCGCCTTCGGCTCTTTCACCGGCTTCGGCGCCGGGGCGGCCTGGACAGCGGGCTTGGCCGGGGTGGTTTCCGGGGTCTCGACCGGGCCGCGGTCTTCCTCGGCCGAGATGGCCAGAGGCAGGCCCGGCTGCTCGGCCGGCTGGGTGGCGGCAGCTTGTGCCGGCCGCTCGTCGCGCCGGTCTTCACGGCGGTCTTCGCGACGATCCTCACGGCGCTCGTCCTTGCGGTCATCGCGACGCTCGTTCTGCCGGTTGTCGCGGCGGTTGTCGTTGCGCGCCTCGTCCCGGCGGTTGTCGTCCCGGCGGCTGTCGTCGCCGCGATCATGGCGATCGTTGCGGTTGGACTGGTGATAGCCGTTGCCGTTCTGGTTCTGGCCATTCTCGCCCGAGGCACCGTCCTCGCGGTCATCGTCGCGCGTGCCGCCATTCTGCTGCTGCTGGCGCTCGGCCTGCTCGCGCTGCGCCTCGCCCAACATGCGGGTGTAATGCTCGGCATGCTGGAAGAAGCTCTGCTCGGCGACGCGGTCGTTCGAGAGCTGGGCGTCACGCGCAAGCGTCAGATATTTCTCGATGATCTGCTGCGGGGTGCCGCGCACCTTCCCCTCGGGGCCGGAGCTGTCAAAGACGCGGTTGACAATGTTTCCCAGCGTGCGCTGGCGGTTCGACTTGTTACGCGAACGGGATTTGGATGATCTCATCAGCTTGCTGTCATTCGTGGACCGGCATCGGCCGGCTCAGGTTAGGGTCATCTCTTGCAGCGGGTGCCAGTTCAGGAGGAGCCCGGAGGGCCAGGTTTTCCTGTGTGACCAGTTTGAGGCTGGGAGGGCAACTGACCCGTGCGTGGGCGCTTGGCCCCCGTCACATCTGCCACTAAGCATCCTGCAACGGTGCTGACAAGCAGAAACTTTGCCGGACGCGGGCTTTTCGGTGATTAAATTGCTCAACCAGCCGGTTTTCGCCCCCAAACGACCCGGTCGCGCCCGTCGAAGTCCTGGTGAACCGAGACTTCGACCAGACCCGCCTGCCGCATCAGGGATGCGACAGCCTCGCCCTGGCTTGGCCCGATCTCGACCATCAGCCGCCCGCCGGGGTGCAGATGTTCTGCCACATCGCGGCAGATGGCCCGGTAGGCGGCCAGCCCGTCGCCCTCGTCCGTCAGAGCAAGGCGCGGCTCCCAATCGCGGACTTCCGGGGCAAGCCCCGGCATCTCTGCCTCTGCGATATAGGGCGGGTTGGAGACGATCAGATCGAACCGACCCGGAATGGCCGAGAACCAGTCCGACAGGACGAATTCGGCCGCTGCCCCGATCATCTGGGCATTGCCGCGCGCCACATCAAGGGCGGCGGGCGAGAGATCGGCCCCCACCCCCCTCGCCCCGGGCCGCTCGGCCAGCAGCGAGATCAGGATCGCCCCCGTCCCGGTCCCAAGGTCGAGGACCGAGGTGAAGGGCTCGCTCAACGCAAGCTCCACCAGCCGCTCGGTCTCGGGGCGGGGGTCGAGCGTGTCGGGCGTCACGCGGAAATCATGCTTCCAGAATGCCCGCCTTCCGATGATCTGGCTGACCGGCTGGCGCGCCTCGCGAGCGGCGATCATGGCCTCATAGGCGGCGGCGGTAGCCGGAGATACGGGCGCGGTCAGGTGATCACGCAGCGAATGGCGCGGGACGGGCTGGCCGAGGGCGCGCGAAAGCGCGGTGAGGAACAGGAGTTGGGCATCGCCGGCGGCATTCTCGATGCCCGCGCCGCGAAGCCGCGCCTCTGCCTCGGTGCAAAGCTCGCGCCCGGTCCGGCTCATCCGACCTCGGCGGCAAGCCGCGCCGCCTGATCATGGGCGATCAGCGCATCGGTGATCTCGCCCAGGTCGCCCGCGATGATTCGGTCCAGCGCATAGAGCGTCAGCCCGATCCGGTGATCGGTCATCCGGCCCTGCGGGAAGTTATAGGTGCGGATACGCTCGGAGCGGTCGCCCGACCCGACCTGGCTGCGCCGGTCGGCGGCACGCTCAGCATCGGCACGCGAGCGTTCCATGTCATAGAGCCGCGCGCGCAGGACCGCCATCGCATTGGCGCGGTTCTGGTGCTGGGATTTCTCGGAACTGGTCACGACGATCCCGGTCGGCAGGTGGGTGATCCTGACGGCGGAATCGGTGGTGTTGACGTGCTGGCCGCCAGCGCCGCTGGCGCGCATGGTGTCGATGCGGATGTCGCCGGCGGGGATGTCGATATCGACCTCCTCCGCCTCGGGCAGGACGGCGACGGTGGCGGCGCTGGTATGGATGCGGCCGCCGGATTCGGTCTCGGGCACGCGCTGGACGCGGTGGACGCCGGATTCGTATTTCAGCCGGGCAAAGACCCCCTCGCCCTCGATCCGGGCCACGGCCTCGCGAACGCCGCCCAATTCGGATTCGGAAAGCTCCAGAAGCTGGAAGTTCCAGCCCCGCGATTCCGCGAAACGGCGATACATGCCCAGAAGGTCGCCCGCGAACAGCGCCGCCTCCTCGCCGCCGGTGCCGGGGCGGATCTCGACGATCGCGGGCCGGGCATCGGCCGCGTCGCGAGGCAGAAGCGCGATGCGAAGCTGCTGCTCAAGCTCGGGCAGCGAGGCGCGCAGGCGGGCCAGTTCGTCCTCGGCCAGTTCCCGCATCTCGGGATCGGCCAACATGGCCTGCGCCTCGCGGATGCCGTTTTCGGCGGCGTTCCATTCGGCGATCTGGGCGACGACGGGCTTCAGCTCGGCATATTCGCGGCTGATCCGCGCGATTTCCTCGGCAGCGGGTCCGGCATTGAGCTTGGCCTCGAGAAACTCGAAGCGCTGAACGATCTGGGAAAGTCTGTCCTGGGGCAGCATGTCCGCGGGATTATCCGCTGCGCCGCGCTGCTGCAAGGCTGATCGCTGCCGCGAGCCCGCACACCCGAAACCGGCAAGGGAAATTCGGAGATTGGCAGATGCGATCCATCAGGCTACACCTGTCCTTACGAAGACAGAGACTTACGCGTATTTTCCTGCCCGATTTTTTCTGACGCGGGTCGCAAGCTTGTCCCGCATGCAACTGAATGCAGAACCACCCTACCGGAACAGCACAGGAGCACGATCGTGAAATCACCCCTCATCCTTGGCGCATTCGTACTGGCTGCAAGTGCCTGCGCCAACCAGACGCCCGAGCAGCAGCATGAGGTTGCCTGCATCGGCGGCAGCTTCATGGGTGCAGTCCTTGGCGGCGCGGCCGGCAGCCTGATCGGCGGCGGGACCGGTCGCGACATCGCCATCGCGGCAGGCTCGGTCGCGGGCGGCTATGCCGGCCAGCGCTATTCTTGCGGTTAAGGAGCATGACCATGAACAGGACATTTTCTGCCGTCGCCGCGATGCTGCTGATCGGAACCCCCGCCTTGGCACAGGTCACGGCGGACCATCTGGCCGCGATGGACGCGAATGGCGACAAGAAGGTCGACGCCGCCGAATACGCCGCCTTCTCGGACAAGGTATTCGCCAAGCTGGATGCTGACGGCAACGGGGCGGTTACCCCGGCCGAGGCCGGCAGCACGGTCTCGACGGACCAGTTCCGCGCCGTCGACACCAACGGGAACGGCAGCCTGAGCAAGGCCGAGTTCACGACCGCGACCACCGCCGATTTCGGGGCCTCGGACCTCGACAAGAACGGCGCGCTTGACTGATCGCGTCCCGCCCCGTCAAGCGGGCATGTCGCCAAAGAAAAAGGGCCCCGAGGGGCCCTTTTTTTCGTCACTGCGCGCGTGGCGCTTATCCGGCCTTGACCGCCTCGACGGTGATCGAGACTTCGACCTCGTCCTCGACCGCCGGGGCGAATTTCCCGAGGTTGAACTCCGAGCGGTTGATCTTCGTCTCGCCGTCGAAACCCGCGGCTTCCTTGCCGGTCATCGGATGGGCAGCGACCTGGTTCAGGTCGATGTCCAGCACGATCGTCTTGGTCACGCCGTTCAGCGTGAAATCGCCGGTCACTTTCGCTTCCTTGTCGCCATCGGGTTCGACCTTGGTGGACTTGAAGGTCGCCACGGCCTCGCCCTGATCGGTGCCGAAGAAATCCGCCCCGAACAGGTGCTTGTCGAGATCGGCCGAGACGGTCCGCAGCCCCGAGAGCGGGATCGTCGCTTCGACGCTGGAATTTGCCGGGTTCTCGGCATCCAGCATCAGCTTGCCGGTGACGCCGTTGATGATGCCGGTGCTGGTCGAGAAGCCCATATGGCCATATTCGAACACCACCTGGCTGTGCGACGGATCGAAGTCATAGGCCACCGGCTCGGCAAATGCTGCGGTCGCGCCGAGCAGGGTGAATGCCGCGACGGGAGCGAAAAGGGATTTCATGCGAAAGCTCCTGATTGATTGGTCACGCCGCGACTTGTGCGGGGGAAATGTGTCAGTCGCAACAAAGGTTTCGCTGAAATTTCCTGACATTATCGTGTTGCGCCCACGCGTGGAAACAGTTTCGCCGTCAGGGCGACTTTCCGGGCGTTCAATGGTTTTTCCTTGCATTCGCGGGGTCCGCCGCTATAAGGCCGCATCCTTCCGCAAATGCGAAACCGGCGCAGCCTCTCGTGGCGGGGCGCGGAATGGATGTCCCGCCGTTGAAGTGCGCCCCGAATAAAGGTAGCAGTCATGCCGCTCTATGAGCATGTGCTGATCGCCCGCCAGGACCTGTCGAATGCGCAGGCCGAGGGGCTGATCGAACATTTCTCGACCGTTCTCGCCGATAATGGCGGCAAGGTCGTCGAAAACGAATACTGGGGTGTCCGCACTCTCGCCTACAAGATCAACAAGAACCGCAAGGGCCACTATGCCTTCCTGCGTTCGGACGCGCCCTCGGCCGCCGTGCAGGAAATGGAGCGCCTTGCCCGCCTGCATGACGACGTCATGCGCGTGCTGACCGTCCGCGTGGACGAGCACAAGGAAGGCCCCTCGGTCCAAATGCAGAAGCGCGACGAGCGTGAGCGTGGCGACCGCGGCGATCGTGGTGACCGTGGTGATCGCGGCGGCGACCGTGGTGATCGTGGCGAGCGCCGCGAGCGTCGTGACCGCGACGAGCGGAACTGAGGGAAGGAACCAGAACAATGGCAAACAAACCCTTCTTCCGCCGCCGGAAAGTCTGCCCCTTCTCGGGCGACAACGCTCCTGCGATCGACTACAAGGACACGCGCCTTCTGCAGCGTTACATCTCGGAACGCGGCAAGATCGTGCCCTCGCGCATCACCGCCGTCTCGGCGAAGAAGCAGCGTGAACTGGCCCGCGCCATCAAGCGCGCCCGCTTCCTCGCCCTGCTCCCCTACGCCGTGAAGTAAGGAGAGACGATCATGCAAGTCATCCTGCTGGAACGTGTGGCCAAGCTGGGCCAGATGGGCGAAGTCGTCAAAGTCAAAGACGGCTTTGCACGCAACTTCCTGCTGCCGCAAGGCAAGGCGATGCGCGCCTCGGACGCCAACATCAAGGCTTTCGAAGAGCGCAAGGCCGACCTGGCCGCCCGCAACGACGAAACCCGCGACGAAGCCCTGAAAGCCGCCGAGAAAATCGACGGTCAGGTCTTTGTCATCATCCGCTCGGCTTCGGACGCCGGCGCGCTTTACGGCTCGGTCACCCCGCGTGACGCAGCCGACGCCGCCGCTGCCGAAGGCTTCTCGGTCGATCGCCGTCAGGTCGTCCTGACCGCGCCGATCAAGGATCTGGGCCTGCACGACGTGCGCGTCCACCTGCACCCGGAAGTCGATGCGACGATCACCCTGAACGTCGCTCGCTCGGTCGAAGAAGCCGAACTGCAGGCTTCGGGCAAGTCGATCCAGGAACTGGCCGCGGAAGCTGACGCCGCCGCCGATTTCGAGATCGCCGAACTCTTCGACGAAATCGGCTCGGCCGGTCGCGACGACGAGGGCGTCGCGAACTGATCGCGCCGACATCGATGGAAACAGGAAAAACGCGCCGCAACCCGGCGCGTTTTTTCATGTCGGCGGCACCCCGTCCGGCCGACGGAACATTCGCCCTGCTGCCGTGTTGACCCCGCAAGAGCGCGCCGCACAAGGATCAGACCGATGAGCCATCAGCACCCGCATGACGAACTGGACGCCCCCGGCATCACCCATACCGAGGCCGACGAGGTGAGCGAGACCCGCTTTGGCCCGCGTCCGGTGCCCGAGGGCCATCGTCATCCATCGGGATCGCCTGAATCGCGCCACATCCCGCCGCATGGCGATGTCTCGCCCGACGGACGCCATGCCTATCCCCGCCCATCCGCGCTGGCGAAATGGGTGGTCTGGGGCGGGACCGGCCTTGCCGCGGCGGCGCTGACGGCAGGCACCGTCTATGCCGCGCGCCACATCGCCGACATGATTTCGGGGCATGACGACGGCAAGCCCCGGCGCCGCCGCGCCCCGCCACCCCAGCGGCGCGAGGATGCCCCCCAGCCGCGCATGGGCTTCGCCGCACCCGCCGACCGCATGGCCGATCCCGCGCCGGCGCCCCGCCCCCGCGCGAGCCGGGCCAGCCTGATGGATGAGATCGAGGCGAATACCGCGTCCCTCTCGCATAGCGTCGAGGATGTGATGCGGACCGTCACCACCGCCGTCGAAGGTTTTCGCGGCGTCGCGGGTCAGGCCAGCGCCATCGTGCGCGAGTTCGCCGATGCCGCGGACCTCGTGCGCGACATCATCGACCGCCGCCCTCCGGACCGGGGGCCTGCCGCGCAGACCGGTGCGGACCCCGATGACGCGGGCCCAGCCGACCACGATCCCCGCAGCCACAGGCTGTGACAGCCGCCGGGGAGAACCAGATGGAGCAGGTGACCGGTGGCTGCCTTTGCGGAAAGCTCCGCATCACTGCGTCGGGAAAGCCCTATCGGGTGGGGATCTGTCACTGCCTCGACTGCCGCAAGCATCACGGCGCGCTTTTCAACGCCTCGGCCATCTACCCGCAGGAGGCGGTGGCGATCGAGGGCGAGGCGGCCAGCTATGCCGGGCGTCACTTCTGCCCGAACTGCGGGTCTTCGGTCTTTGGCCGCACCGGGGACGAGGTGGAGGTCAGCCTCGGCGCGCTTGACGCCCCTGACCGGCTGAAACCCGGCTACGAGCTGTGGACGCTACGCCGGGAAGCATGGCTGCCCGCGTTCCCCGGGATGAAATCCTACCCGCGCGACCGGGACAGCACCCGCCGCCACGAGGATTAGGCCCGGCGCGACCCAACGCGCCCCTCGGCCGAAAACCGCGGCGATTTTCGGGCAGATATGCTACATTCGGGCAGTTCGATCAGATCCGCACCGATCGAGGCGGCCCATGCCCTATCCATATGGCGATTTTCCGACACGGCAGGTCTGGGAGGAAGACAGCACGGTCTTCTTCAGCACCCTGCCCTTTCGATCGGCCGACCCGACCCTTGGCCTGATCGACGAGTTCGTCTCCCGTTACCACGACCCGGCGCTTCGCGACGCGAGGCTCGAGACACTGTATTACCTCCTCCTTGCCATCCGCTTCTGGGAGAGCAAGCTCAACAGGGCACCGGCCAATCTGGGCACGCCGCAGGACAACATCACCGGGCGGGGCTTGCCGGATGACCAGAAGGTCAGGGGGGCCGAAAGACGGCGCGAGGCGATACGGGCCCTCAAGGTCATCACCGGCAAGTGCCTTGGCGCCGAGACGCGCACCAGCAGCGTCGATGAGGCGATGCAGAAGCTTGAGGAGAATTACCAGAGGAAGAGCCACGGCGGCACCACCTCTTCCCCCGGCCCCGATCAGGACCAGATTGCGAGCATCGAAAGGATCAAAGAGCTGGCGATATTTCTGGACGAGGCCCATATGCAGCGCCGCTACAAGCTGCGGTTCCGGGCCGGCGTGGCCTGGCGGTGGAGCGATGCGGCGGCCGCCAATGTCATCTACGACTCGACCAGCAATGCCGAAAGCGAGGCGAATGACGAGAAGGTCCATTTCGTGATGAGCGCGAAGGGACGGCTCTATGCCGGTTTCCGCAAGGACGTCCTCTGGTTCAAGCATTCTTCCTTTCTTGGCGGCGCGAACGTGCTTTGCGCAGGACGAATGAAAATCAAGATGGGCCGGATAACGGAGATCGAGAATGACAGCGGGCACTACCATCCCGGGATCCTGCAGATGCGCAATATCCTGCAGCGCCTGCGGCTTTACGGGTGCAATACCGAGGCGATCGAATTCCAGCGCATCGATTGCAATCCGAAAAGGAAATACACCGCAGCAGAGATAGCTGGCTCGAACGGGGAGTGGCCGGCTGGCGTCCCGCGCTAGCGCGGCTTGTATATCGTCATGCCATCATGGGATAATTTGGTGGAGCCAAGGGGAGTCGAACCCCTGACCTCTTGAATGCCATTCAAGCGCTCTACCAACTGAGCTATGGCCCCACCGGAGGTCCGGATGACGTTGCCGCCGTCCGCGTGGGGGGTCGTATAGGGGTGGGGTGAAATCTGCGCAAGCGGAAAAGAACGCCCCGCCGCAAATAATTTGTAACATATTGCAGTCAAAGGAAAAACAACGCCCCTCTCCCCAACTTCAGGGGTTGGCGGTCCATATCCGCGTGCCGCTCTGCGCCGGATGCGCCAGCCATCCGCCGCGACGCGGCCCATGCACCCCTGTCCGACCCGCCTTCGTTCTTGCTAAGGGCAGCAAAATCCCCTAGCTAGCGCGCTGAAACACAGGCGGGAGGCGCAGGGTTTTCGGTCTTTGGGCCGCAGGGCTCGGATAGCCTCACCCGCGCACAGGTTGGATGAAGGAAGTCAAATGCAGGTCAAGGAAACGCAGAACGAAGGGCTGAAGCGCGGCTATCAATTCACCCTGCCCGCGGCCGATCTGGCGGCGCAGGTCGAAACCAAGCTGAAAGAGGCCCAGCCCGAGATCGAGATGAAGGGCTTCCGCAAGGGCAAGGTGCCGATGGCCCTGCTGAAGAAGCAATACGGCCAGCGCGTCATGGGCGATGCGATGCAGGAAGCGATCGACAGCGCGCTGCGCAACCATCTCGAGACCTCGGGCGACCGCCCGGCGCTGCAGCCGAAGGTCGAGATGGTCAATGGCGAGAACTGGAAGGAAGGCGACGATCTGGTCGTCGACGTCACCTATGAGGCCCTGCCCGCGATTCCCGAGGCCGACCTTTCCGGCGTCGAGCTTGAGCGCCTGGTGGTTGCCGCCGGCGACGAGCAGGTGACCGAGGCGCTGGAGAACCTGGCCAAGAACGCGCAATCCTTCGAGGACCGCAAGAAGGGCAGCAAGGCCAAGGACGGCGATCAGGTCGTGATCGACTTCAAGGGCATGGTCGATGGCGAAGCCTTCGAAGGCGGCACCGCCGAGGACTATCCGCTGGTGCTGGGCTCGAACAGCTTCATCCCCGGTTTCGAGGCCCAACTGGTCGGCGCGAAGGCCGGCGACGAAGTCAAGGTCGAGGTCAAGTTCCCCGAGGACTACGGCCATCCGACGCTGGCCGGCAAGGATGCGGTCTTCGAGACCACCGTCAAGGCCGTGAAAGCCCCGAAAGCCGCCGAGCTTGACGACGAGCTGGCGAAGAAATTCGGCGCCGACGATCTGGAAGCGCTGAAGACCCAGATCCGTGAGCGTCTGGAAGCGGAATACAAGGGCGCCTCGCGCCAGATCCTCAAGCGTGCACTGCTGGACAAGCTGGATGCGCTGGTCAAGTTCGACCTGCCCTCCTCGCTGGTCGAGGCCGAGGCCAGCCAGATCGCCCACCAGCTCTGGCATGAAGAGAACCCGGAAGATCACGGCCACAACCATGGCGAGATCGAGCCGACGGACGAGCACAAGTCGCTGGCCGAGCGCCGCGTGCGCCTTGGCCTGCTGCTGGCCGAGATCGGCCAGAAGGCCGAGATCACCGTCTCGGATCAGGAAATGACCCAGGCCGTCCTGCGTCAGGCCCGCCAGTATCCGGGTCAGGAGCGCGCGTTCCTGGAGTTCATCCAGCAGAACCCGCAGGCTCAGCAACAGCTGCGCGCCCCGATCTTCGAAGACAAGGTCGTCGACCACATCGTCGAAGGCGCGAAGGTCGCGGACAAATCCGTGACCAAGGAAGAGCTGGAAAAGGCCATCGAGGCTCTCGACCAGTTCTGATCGGCACAACCTGCCGGAATATCGGGCCGCTCCTTCGGGGCGGCCTTTTTCATTGCCGGATCGGCAGAGCGGGCATAAAAAAACGCCCCCGCGAGGGGGCGTTTTCGACCAGACCTTGCGGCCCAATCAGAAGCGGTAGGACGCACGGACCTGGAACAGGTCGGTGTCCAGATCAGCGCCATCGACATCATCGACATCGCTGAAGTCGTTGCGGGTGTACTCCGCGCCGACGGTGAACTTGTCGTTGATCATGTAGTCAGCGCCAAGACCGTAGGTGACCCCGGTTTCCGACAGATCGCCAAGCTCGAGTTGAGCGACGCCGAGGGTGGCGTAGGGCAGGAATTTGCCCATGTCATAGCCCGCGCGGCCGCGCAGACGCCACAGATCGCCGTCTTCGTCGGTGTTGTCGAGGCTGACGCGGTTGTAGTCAAGCTCGCCGCCCAGGACGAACTTGCCGAAGTCGCGCATGTAGCCGCCGTGCAGGCCGTAGCCGTCGAAATCGCTATCCGCGGACGCGCCTGCATAGTCGAGTTCGGCATTGCCCTTGCCGTACTGAATACCGGCATAGAAGCCGGTCCAGTCAGCCGTCTCGACCGGCTCGATGACCGGTGCAACGACGGGCTGTTCGACGACCGGCGCTGCATAACCACCCGCCTGCGCCGCGGTCGCGGCGAAACCGGCGAGGATCGCATAACATGCCAATTTCATAGTCTATACTCCTGTAGTAAGGCGCCCCGCGTACCAGTCAGAGCATTGAACTTGAAGGCAATTCATTGTGATGGAAATGTGTTCCAATGAGAGGAAGCCCGCCGATCCGGGCGGGATTCCGCGCAGACACATGCGCGCAATCGCAGCAGCCATCATGCTGCCGTCGCGCGGTCGTCCGAAGGGGGATTGATGGTGCGGGTGGAGGGACTTGAACCCCCACGCCTTGCGGCGCCAGAACCTAAATCTGGTGCGTCTGCCAATTTCGCCACACCCGCATCAACCCGGACGCCGATCCGGCGCTCAGGGGTCTCGGCCTCATAGCAAAGCCCCCGGCGGGATGCGAGGGGGAAAATGCCGCCCGCTCAGCCGGCGAGGCTGCGGAACACGGCCGGCAGGGTCTCCGGCAGGTCCTCGGCGATCAGGCCGGGGCCGAAGATGCGCGCCGCCTCGGCGTGGATCCAGGCGCCGCTGCGGGCGGCGGCGAAGGGCGGGAAGCCCCGCGCCATCAAGCCGGTGATCAGGCCCGAGAGGACGTCCCCGGATCCGGCCGTCGCGAGCCAGGGCGCGGCATTCGCGCCGGTCGCGGAACCGATCGCCGCCTGCCCGCCCGGCGCGGCGATCACCGTATCCGGCCCCTTCAACAGCACGACCGCGCCCGCGCGCGTCGCCGCCTGCCGGGCAGCGTCCAGCCGCGAAAAGGCGGGGCCGCGCGCGGGCGGGTCATTGAGCCTGCGCGCAAGATCGGGAAAGAGGCGCGAGAATTCTCCGTCATGCGGGGTCAGGACCACTCTGTCATGCAACTGGCTGAACAGATGTTCGGGCGCCTCGGCAAAGGCGCTGAGCGCATCGGCGTCAAGGACGGTGGCGCGCCGCGCCTCCAGCGCCGAGGGCACCAGCAGGACGGCGCGGTCGATGCCCAGTCCCGGCCCAAGGCAAAGCGCGTTGATCCGCGCATCCCGCAATCGCCGGGTCAGGATTTCCGCACCGGCAAGCGGCTCCAGCATGATCGCGTCGAGCCTTGCGGCATTTTCGGGCAGAGCCTCGGGCGGGACCGCCAGCGTCACCAACCCCGCCCCCGCCCGCAACGCCGCGCGCGAGGCGAGGCGCGCGGCCCCTCCCCTCGCCGGGCCGCCGCCGAGGATCAGGGCATGTCCGTGGTTGTATTTGTGCCCGCCGCGCTTCAGCAGGCCGGGTTCCGGCCCGGCGGGGCAGACAGCATTGCCGGCGGCGTCCTGCCACGGCTCCAGCCCGATATCCCTGCACTCGATCATGCCGCTGAGTTCACCCCCCTCGGCCAGGACCTGACCCAGCTTGCGGCGGTGGAATGTCACGGTCAGCGCCGCCTCGGGCAGGGATTGCCCGCCGAGGATACGGCCGCTGTCGGCACAGATGCCGCTGAGGATGTCGATTGCCGCGATCGGACACCCGGAAGCGGCTATTCCCCTGAGAAGGCCCGCGATTTCCGGGGCGAGCGGACGCGATATTCCCGTCCCGAAGAGCGCGTCGATGCAAAGCCCGATCCCCTGCCCCGGAACCGGGGACGCGTCGCCGATCCCCACCGTCTCTCCCCGCCAGAGGGCGGCGGCGCCCTGCGCCTCGATCGTCGCGGGCGGCGCCAGAGCGGCAACCCGGACCGGCCAGCCCCGCGCCGAAAGATGGCGCGCGATGACATAGCCGTCGCCGCCATTGTTGCCCGGTCCGCAGAGAACCAGCGCCACCCGTCCGCTGGCGGTGAAATCGGGCCAGAATCCGGCGATCGCCGCTGCGGCGGCCGTCCCGGCGCGCTCCATCAGGCTGCTTCCCGTCTCCACCCCGGAGGCGATCGCCGCGGCCTCCACCAGCCGCATCTGCCGAGTCGTCAAAATCGGGGATTGATCGCCCATGATCGTTGCATATCCTTTGGGCTTCTTGCACAATAATAGCGCAGTTGAAGCTGTTTCGGCGTTTCCATGCCGCTTTCCCCATCATGCCGGATGGACGATCCCTATCAAACCCGCCAATCAGGTCGCAGGCAAGTCGCGAGGAAGGATCAGGCGATGAAGAAAGTCGAAGCCATCATCAAGCCCTTCAAACTGGATGATGTGAAAGAAGCGCTTCAGGAAGTGGGCGTCCAGGGCCTCTCGGTCACCGAAGTCAAAGGCTTTGGCCGTCAGAAGGGTCACACCGAACTCTACCGTGGTGCCGAGTATGTTGTCGACTTCCTGCCCAAGGTGAAGATCGAGATGGTGCTGCCCGACGATCTGGTCGAGGTTGCGGTGGACGCGATCATCTCGGCCGCGCGCACCGAAAAAATCGGTGACGGCAAGATCTTCATCATCCCGGTCGAGCAGGCTATTCGCATCCGCACCGGCGAAACCGGCGACGACGCGGTCTGATCCCGACTGCCTCTGCGGCATAACGAGTTTTTCCACCCCGGCCGCGGCGGCCGGGCCGACTGAATGGAGGAAGGAATCCAATGAAAGTCAAAGAAGTTCTGGATCTGATGAAGGACGAAGAGGTCGAGTATGTCGACATCCGCTTCACCGATCCCAAAGGCAAGCTGCAGCATGTGACACTGGTCGCGGATCTGGTCGACGAGGACTTCTTCGAGGAAGGCTTCATGTTCGACGGCTCCTCGATCGCCGGCTGGAAGTCCATCGACCAGTCCGACATGAAGCTGATCCTGGACCCCTCCTCGGTCTATATCGACCCCTTCTATGCCGAGAAGACCCTCTGCGTGCATTGCAACGTGGCCGAACCCGACACGGGCGAGCCCTATTCGCGCGACCCGCGCGGCACCGCCGTCAAGGCCGAGGCCTATCTGAAATCCTCGGGCATCGGCGACACCGCCTATTTCGGCCCCGAGGCCGAGTTCTTCCTGTTCGACGACGTGAAGTACCAGATCTCGCCCCAGAAGGTCTCGTTCGAGATCGACTCGGCCGACGCCGCCTGGAACACCGACACCGTCTATGAAGGCGGCAACCTCGGTCACCGCGCGCCCCACAAGGGCGGCTATTTCCCGGTGAACCCGGTCGATGCGGCCCAGGACATCCGCGGCGAGATGCTCTCGACCATGAAGCGCATGGGCATCCGCGTCGACAAGCACCACCACGAGGTCGCGACCGCCCAGCACGAGCTTGGCATGATCTTCGGTGGTCTGGTCGAGCAGGCCGACAACATCCAGAAATACAAATACGTCATCCACAACGTGGCTGCCGCCTACGGCAAATCGGCGACCTTCATGCCGAAGCCGATGAAGGGCGACAACGGCTCGGGCATGCATGTCAACATGTCGATCTGGAAGGACGGCAAGCCGCTCTTCGCCGGCGACAAATATGCCGACCTGAGCCAAGAGGCGCTGTATTTCATCGGGGGCATCCTGAAGCATGCCAAGGCACTGAACGCGCTGACGAACCCGGCGACCAACAGCTACAAGCGCCTGATCCCCGGCTTCGAGGCCCCGGTCCTGCGCGCCTATTCGGCCCGCAACCGCTCGGGTTGCGTCCGTATTCCGTGGACCGAGTCGCCGAAAGCCAAACGCGTCGAGGCCCGCTTCCCCGATCCGGCCGCGAACCCCTATCTGGCCTTCGCCGCCCTGCTGATGGCCGGCCTTGACGGGATCAAGAACAAGATCGATCCGGGTCCGGCTTCGGACAAGGACCTCTACGATCTGCCGCCGGAAGAGCTGGCCGAGATCCCGACCGTCTGCGGTTCGCTCCGCGAGGCGCTGGAAGAGCTTGAGAAGGACATGGACTTCCTGCTGGCCGGTGACGTGTTCACCCGCGACCAGCTTGAAGGCTACATCAAGCTGAAATGGGAAGAGGTCTATGCCTATGAGCATACCCCCCACCCGATCGAATACGCGATGTATTATTCGGTCTAAGGTCCGAACAGGGACAGTTGGGAAAGGGCGCCGAAAGGCGCCCTTTTTCATTGCTTCGCGACGTTTTGTGATTGCGTCGCCCGGTCGCAAGGGACCGGACTGCGCGGGTCAGGCCAGTTCTTCGGCCAGCGGATAGTCGGTATAGCCCTTGGCGCCGCCGACATAGAAGGTCGAGAAATCGACATCGTTCAGCGCTAGCCCGTCACGGAACCTGCGCGGCAGATCGGGGGTGGCGATGAAGTCGCGACCGAAGGCCACGGCATCGGCCCAACCATCCTCGACCAGCTTTTCCGCGACTTCCTGCGTCATGCCCTCATTGGCGATGACAACGCCGTCGAACGCGGCCCGAATGTCCTCCAGCACGCTGTCCTCGGCCAGATGCTCGCGCACGCCGAGGAAGGCGATCCCGCGCAGCGCCATCTGCCGCGCCACATGCGAGAAAAGCGCGCGGGGGTCGCTGTCGCTCATATCATGGCTGTCGCCGCGCGGGGCCAGATGCACGCCCACGCGATCCGCGCCCCAGACTTCGATGACCGCATCGGCAATCTCGTTGAGGAAGCGGGCGCGGTTCTCGATCGAGCCGCCATAGGCGTCGGTGCGATGGTTGGTGCCGTCCTGCAGGAACTGGTCGATCAGATAGCCATTCGCGGCATGGATCTGCACACCGTCGAAACCGGCGCGCTTGGCGTTCTCGGCGCCCTGACGATAGGCTGCGACAATCTGGGGGATCTCATCGGTCTCAAGCGCGCGCGGGGTGACATAGGGGCGTTGCGGACGCACGAGGCTGACCGTGCCCGCGGGCTTGATCGCGCTTGGGGCAACCGGCGTCTGACCGTCCAGAAAAACCGGGTCCGAGATCCGGCCGACATGCCAGAGTTGCAGGAAAATGACCCCGCCCTTGTCATGGACCGCCTTCGTCACCTGCTTCCAGCCCTCGACCTGCGCGTCATTCCAGATACCGGGAGTATCGGCGTAACCCACGCCCATCGGGGTAACGGCGGTCGCCTCGGACAGGATCAGCCCCGCATCCGCCCGCTGGCCGTAATATTCGGCCATGAGCGCGTTCGGCACGCGATCCTCGACCGCGCGGCTGCGCGTGAGCGGCGCCATGACAATGCGGTTCTTCAGCGTCACCGCGCCCAGCTTCAGGGGATCGAAAAGCGTCGGCATCATTGTGCCCTCTTTCGTAGATTGCATGTTGTCAGAAGTTGTGGCCGCCGCAGCGTTACCGCAATCAGCGCCCGCTGCAAGGCAGGGTCACGCCCCGTGCATGGCTTTCACGCCGCCTCGCGGATCGGGAACTCTGCCAGCGTCACGCGCTGCTCCTCGCTCAGATCCTCCTCGCGGATGACCGAGGTATGGATCGAGAACACGACCGCCCCGGTCTCCGGCAATCTGAACAGGCATTGCCGCTCGACCCGGATGAAGGGCAGCGGGCCTTCGGGGGCGCGGCCCTGCTCCTCGCTGCGGGGATTGTGCAAAGGCGCGTTCGAGTGATGCGCCGTTCCCCGCATCATGCCGATCCCCGGCCGGATGCCGTCGAGCAGGCGCTGGACGCGCTTGCCGATATCCTCGGTATATTTCGGGACCGGTTTGTGAATGCGCATCATCGGGCGCATGAACTTTTGCGCAAGCGTCCAGCCCGCCGGAAAGCAGAGGATCGCGCCGCCAAGGACATGCTCACCCTCGGGGCCGGGAACCATCAGGCACAGATCCTCGGCCACCAGCCTGCCCAGCGTCAGCAGAGGTTGGCTGCGATCCGCGCGGACAAGACCGCCATCGGGACGCCCGATCACCTCGCCCATCGCATAGCCGTGCTGGGGCAGCAGTTGCATGATCCGGTCGTAAAGCTCCTCCGCTGCCGGGACGCAGTCGGCGGAGAGGCGATGCACCGCATCGGGCTTCTCGGAGATCAGCTTTTCGCGCAATTCCAATTGCTTGGAGAAGGCGTCGTCCTGCAAAAGCCATTCGCCCTCAGTCACGGGAACCGTTCCCGGCAACCGCCGCGTGCGCGGATCGACCCATGGGGCAAAGGCAAGGCGTCTCTGACGGATGTCGCTCATCCCGCTATCATGCGCAAGGCGCGGTTGCGGGCAAGGGGTCTTGCGGCTAGAACCCCGGCAAATACGAGGAGTTTTCGATGATCCCGCGCTATTCCCGCCCCGAAATGGTTGCCATCTGGTCGCCCGAAACCAAGTTCAGGATCTGGTACGAGATCGAGGCCTATGCCTGCGACGCTCAGGCCGATCTGGGCGTGATCCCGCGCGAGAATGCCGAAGCCGTCTGGAAGGCCAAGGATGTCGAGTTCGACGTCGCCCGCATCGACGAGATCGAGGCCGTCACCAAGCATGACGTCATCGCCTTCCTGACCCATCTGGCCGAGCATATCGGGGCCGAGGAAGCCCGCTTCGTCCATCAGGGGATGACCTCCTCGGACGTCCTCGACACCACGCTGAACGTCCAGCTCGTCCGCGCCGCCGACATCCTTCTGGCCGACATGGACAAGGTGCTGGCCGCGCTGAAGAAGCGCGCTTACGAGCATAAGGACACCGTCCGCATCGGCCGCAGCCACGGCATCCACGCGGAACCCACGACGATGGGCCTGACCTTCGCTCGCTTCTATGCCGAGATGGATCGCAACAAGGCCCGCCTGATCGCTGCGCGCGAGGAAGTGGCGACCGGCGCGATTTCGGGCGCGGTCGGCACCTTCGCGAATATCGATCCGCGCGTCGAGGAACATGTCTGCGCGAAGCTCGGCCTCAAGCCCGAGCCGATCAGCACCCAGGTCATCCCGCGCGACCGCCACGCCATGTTCTTCGCGACGCTGGGCGTCATCGCCTCCTCGATCGAGAACGTGGCTATCGAAATCCGCCACATGCAGCGCACCGAAGTGCTGGAGGCGGAAGAATTCTTCAGCCCCGGCCAGAAGGGTTCGTCGGCGATGCCGCATAAACGCAACCCGGTCCTGACCGAGAACCTGACCGGCCTCGCCCGCCTCGTCCGCATGGCGGTGATCCCGGCGATGGAGAACGTGGCGCTCTGGCACGAGCGCGACATCTCGCACAGCTCGGTCGAGCGCGGCATCGGTCCCGACGCGACCATCACCCTCGATTTCGCGCTGAACCGTCTGGCCGGCGTCATCGAAAGGCTGGTCGTCTATCCCGAGAACATGCTGAAGAACATGAACAAGTTCAAAGGCCTCGTCATGTCGCAGCGGGTCCTGCTGGCGCTGACGCAAGCGGGTGTCAGCCGCGAGGACGCCTATCGCCTCGTCCAGCGCAATGCGATGAAGGTCTGGGAACAGGGCGCCGACTTCAAGACCGAGCTTCTGGCCGATCCCGAAGTCACCGCCGCGCTTTCCCCCGCCGAGATCGAGGAGAAGTTCGACCTCGGCTACCACACCAAGCATGTCGACACGATCTTCGCCCGCGTCTTTGGCGAGAACGGCGCGCGTTAACCGCCTGTTCGGCATTTGATGACAGGCTGCCCCCAGAACTGGAATCGGGGGCAGTCGCATGACGCCAAATCCGGCGCTCAGCGCCAGGCAGAAAGCCGCGATCATCGTGCGCCTCGCATTGGCCGAGGGCGAGGACATCGACCTCGCGAAGCTGCCCGCGGGGGCGCAGACCGATCTGGCGCAGGAAATGGCGATGATGGGGCTGGTCGACCGCGAGACGAGGAATGCGGTGATCGCCGAATTCTGCGAACGGCTCGAGGCGATCGGCCTCAGCTTTCCCGGCGATATCGACGGCACGCTGGATCTGCTTGATGGCCATCTCTCCTCGGATACCAGCGACCGGCTGCGCCGCCTCGCCGCGCTGAACGGCACCGGCGATCCGTGGAACCGGATCGCGATGCTGTCACCCCCCCTGTTGGCCGAACTGGCCCGGACCGAGTCGGTCGAAATCGCGGCGGTGATGTTCTCGAAGCTGCCGGTGCCGCGCGCGGCCGAGGTGCTGGGCCTGATCGACCCCGACCGGTCGCGCCAGATCGCGTATGCCATGTCCCTGACCGGCGTGATCGAGGCGCCGTCCCTGCGCCGCATCGGCATGGCCCTGATCCGCGCCGCCGATGCCATTCCGAGGCCCGCGATCGAGGGCAAGGCCGAGCAGAAGGTGGGCGCGATCCTGAACGTGACCTCGGCCCAGACCCGCGACAATGTGCTGGCCGGCCTCGACGATCAGGACGCCCGCTTCGCCGACGAGGTGCGCAAGACCATCTTCACCTGGATGAACATTCCCGCCCGCGTCGATCCAAGGGACATTCCGCGCATCATCCGCGAGTTGGACCCCGCCATGCTGATCAAGGCCCTCGCCGGGGCCAGGGGGCAGGACCGCGAGACGGTGGACTTCCTGCTCCGCAGCCTGTCCACACGCCTCGCGGAATCGCTCAGGGACGAGGTCGAGATCCTCGGCAACGTCCCGGCCAAGGATGCCGAGGGTGCGATGGACACGGTCGTCGCCACGATCCGCCGGATGGAGGCGGCGGGCGATCTGTTCCTGATCGCGACCGGCGATGGCGAGGATGCGCCCGGCAGCGATTGACCGGGACTTGCCCCCCGCGCCGCTCTGCCCTAGCTCTGGCCATGGGTCAGGCACGACCCGCCACCGGCAACAGGAGGCCCAATGACCAACGCCATCGCCATTGGCCTCGGCCTCGTGATTCTCGCGGTCTTCCTTGTCGACGCGCTGTTTCTGCACATGAACATGCCCCTGTTCCTCGCCAAGCAATTCGCGGTGCTCGTCGAATATGTAAGCTTCTGGCGCTAACGGCCGAGGCCGGCGGATTTGCGCACGCAGTCAAGGCGCTAACATCGCGATTTCAGAAAACTTTCGTCTGGATCGGCGGCCGAGCCATTTGCATTCCCCGGCAAATCCGCGCTATCTGCCAGCCGAACATCCATCAGCGACGGAGAACCCCCATGGCGGTTAAGGTGGCAATCAACGGCTTCGGCCGGATCGGCCGGAACGTGCTGCGTGCAATCATCGAATCGGGACGCACCGACATCGAGGTCGTCGCGATCAACGACCTCGGCCCGGTCGAGACCAACGCGCATCTGCTGCGCTACGACTCGGTCCATGGCCGCTTCCCGGCGAAAGTGACCGTCACGGGCGATTCCATCGATGTCGGCCGCGGCCCGATCAAGGTGACCGCGATCCGCAACCCGGCCGAACTGCCCTGGGGCGACATCGACGTCATCATGGAATGCACCGGGATCTTCACCTCCAAGGACAAGGTTCAGCCGCATCTTTCGACCGGCGCCAAGCGCGTGCTGATCTCGGCCCCCGGCGACAATGCCGACAAGACCATCGTCTTCGGCGTGAACGACAACACGCTGACCAAGGATGACCTCGTCGTCTCGAACGCAAGCTGCACGACGAACTGCCTCTCGCCCGTCGCCAAGGTGCTGAACGACACGATCGGCATCGCCCGCGGCTTCATGACCACGATCCACAGCTATACCGGCGACCAGCCGACGCTGGACACGATGCACAAGGATCTTTACCGCGCCCGCGCCGCGGCGCTGTCGATGATCCCGACCTCGACCGGTGCCGCGAAGGCCGTGGGTCTGGTGCTGCCGGAACTGAAGGGCCGTCTGGACGGCGTCGCGATCCGCGTGCCGACCCCGAACGTCTCGGTCGTCGATCTGGTCTTCGAAGCCTCGCGCGACACCTCGGTCGAGGAAATCAATGCCGCGATCAAGGCCGCAGCCGATGGCCCGCTGAAAGGCATCCTCGGCTATACCGAGGAGCCGTTGGTCTCGTCCGACTTCAACCACGACCCGCACAGTTCGGTCTTCCACATGGACCAGACCAAGGTCATGGAAGGCAAGCTCTGCCGCATCCTGACCTGGTATGACAACGAATGGGGTTTCTCGAACCGCATGTCGGATACCGCCGTCGCGATGGGCAAGCTGATCTGAGGATCACGCCCCCGGAAATGACGAACGCGCCCCCGGAAACGTGGGGCGCGTTTCGCATTCGTGCCAGCGGGCTTGCCCGCCCGCGATCAGGGTTTCTTGCTGGACAGCCGCTTCACATTCGCCTTGGTGCGACGGCGATAGGGGCGCAGCGCCGCCTGCATCACCTTGTCCGCCCGCTCGCCCCGACCGGCGGCCTGCAACGCGGCCAGCATCGCCTCGGATGCGGCATCGGCCTTCTCGACCACCATACGCGTCGGCTCGGCCGCGTCCTGCCGCACAAGTCCCATCATTCCGGCCGTGCGCATGGCGATGACCATCTGCGCCTCCCAGGCCATGCGGACCATCTGCTGCCACAGCAGCCAGGGCGTGCGCATCGCGAACGGGTCGGTTTTGCCATAGCCCATGCTCAACTCCGTTTACTTCAGAACAGGCGCAACAGGCTGCACCCGCAGGAACACTTTGCCAACCCATTCCTTTTGCCGAGGGTCGACAGCTATTCCCATGCCCGTGCCCCCGGTATAGAGGGAAGCCATGATCAATTCGCTGACGCTTCGACGCCCCGATGACTGGCACCTGCATCTTCGCGATGGCGCGATGCTGGCTGCAGTTGCAGCATATTCCGGCGGTTTTGGCAGGGCCATCATCATGCCCAACCTGGTGCCTCCGGTGGTCACCGGGGCCGATGCCGCTGCCTATCGCGACCGCATCCTCGCGGCGCTGCCGGATAATGTGACGTTGCGTCCATTGATGACGCTCTACCTGACCGAGGCGACTGATCCCACCGATGTGGTGGCCGCCCATCGCGACGGAATCATCTCGGCGGTGAAACTCTATCCGGCCGGGGCGACGACCAACTCGGCCTCGGGCGTGCGCGATTTCGACAAGGTCCGCCCGGTGCTGGAGGCGATGGCCGAGGCGGGCATCCCCCTCTGCACCCATGGCGAGGTGACCGACCCGGAGGTCGACATCTTCGATCGCGAGGCCGTCTTCATCGACCGCGTGCTGGATCCGGTCCGCCGCGCCACGCCCGGCCTGCGCGTGGTGATGGAGCATATCACCACCTCGGACGGCGTCGATTACGTCAGCGCCAACGAGAATATCGGCGCGACCATCACCACCCATCATCTGGTGATCAACCGCAACCACATCCTCGTCGGCGGCATCAAGCCGCATTACTATTGCCTGCCGGTCGCCAAGCGGGAGAGCCACCGGCTCGCGCTGCGCAAGGCGGCGACCTCGGGTGATGCGCGCTTCTTCCTCGGCACCGACTCGGCGCCCCATCCCGACAGCGCCAAGGAATCGGCCTGCGGCTGCGCCGGCTGCTTCACCGCCCCGAACACCATGTCGATCCTCGCGCAGGTCTTCGAGGAGGAAGGCGCGCTCGACCGGCTCGAGGGCTTCACCTCGCTCCATGGCGCGGCCTTCTACGGCCTCCCCGCGAATGAGGACATGATCCGCCTCGTCCGCCGCGGCACGCCGGCAACCTATCCGACCCATATCCCGGCCGGGGACGAGACCGTCACCGTCTTCGATCCCGGCTTCCCGCTCCATTGGCATGTCGAGGATCCCGCATGACCCTGCCCTTCCCCCCGCGCGAGGAGATCGCGCGCCTGACCGCCCGGATGCTGCTGGAGATCAAGGCCGTCCATTTCAACGCGACCGAGCCCTACACCTATGCCTCGGGCCTCAAGGGCCCGACCTATATCGACTGCCGCAAGCTGATCAGCTATCCGCGCATCCGCTCGACGCTGATGGATTTCCTGTCGGCGACGGTGCTGCGCGATGCGGGCTTCGACGCCTTCGACAATATCGCGGGTGGCGAGACGGCGGGCATCCCCTTCGCCGCGCTGGTCGCCGAACGGCTCGAACTGCCGATGACCTATGTGCGCAAGAAGCCGAAAGGCTATGGCCGCAATGCCCGCATCGAAGGCGCCATGACCGAGGGCCAGCGCGTGCTGCTGGTCGAGGACCTGACCACCGATGGCGGCTCGAAGCTGAGCTTCGTCGATGCGATCCGCGAGACCGGCGCGACCTGCGCCCATACCGCAGTCATCTTCTACTACGGCATCTTCCCCGAAACGACCAAGCGCCTTGCCGATCACGGCGTGCAGCTGCACCACCTCTGCACCTGGTGGGACGTCCTGGCCGAGGCGAAGGAGCAGGGCTTCTATGACGAGGCGACCCTCTCCGAGGTCGAGAGCTTCCTCAACGACCCGCGCGCCTGGCAGGCCGTGCATCCCTAGGGACGGCGGCCGAATGGCGGCGCTCCTCCCGGCCGCAAGGCCGCTTGGGTATTTGTGAAACGGTGAAAACCCGCTCGCTGCGCCCTCCATTCACCGTTTTCCTAAATACCCAAGTCGCCACCCTTGCCATTCGCGCAAGGGTGGCATTTCATCCACAACATATCCACAGGATATCCAGATGGACCGCAGGCCCTTCAGGATGGATAAGTGGACATCGAGTCGAACATCCGGAGCATTCTTAGGGATGAGCGAGCTACGCGCCGTCGAAATCAGAAACCCGAGTCAGATCGCCGAGGCCGCCGCGAGCCAGGCGGTCCCCTTCTCGATCGAGGCCGAGCAGCAGTTGCTGGGCGCGCTGCTGACCAATAACGAGGTCTTTGACCACGTCTCGCGGATCATCCAGCCGCGGCATTTCTACGACCCCGTCCATCGCCGCATCTACGAGATCTCGGTCGAACGGATCGCCAAGAACGCTCTGGCAAGCCCGGTGACGATCAAGGCATTCATGGAAAACGATGCCGGGCTGAAGGAGCTGGGCGGGCCCGCCTATCTCGCGCGGCTCGCGGGGGCGGCGATTTCCTCCCATGCCGCGCGCGACTATGCACAGATGATCCGCGAATTCGCGCTGCGCCGCGACCTGATCTCGCTCGGGCAGGACATTTCCTCGCGCGCCTCGACGGTCTCGGTTTCCGATTCGGCCGAGGACCAGATCAAGGAAGCCGAGCAGACCCTCTATAAACTCGGCGAGCAGGGCGTGGCCGAGCGAGGCTTCCAGAGCTTCCTCTCGGCCGTCAGCGGCGCCTTGACCGCGGCCAATGCCGCCTTCAGCCGTGGCGGCGGGCTTTCGGGCGTTTCCACCGGGCTGGTCGATCTGGATGGCAAGGTGGGCGGGCTGAACCGCTCGGACCTGATCATCCTTGCCGGCCGTCCCTCGATGGGCAAGACCTCGCTGGCGACGAACATCGCCTTCAACGTCGCCAAGGTTCACCGCATGGGCGAGATGCCCGACGGCACCCATGGCACTGTCGCGGGCGGCGTCGTCGGCTTCTTCAGCCTCGAGATGTCGGCCGAACAGCTTGCCGCCCGGATCCTTTCCGAGGCGGCCGAGGTTCCGTCGGAATCCATCCGCCGCGGCGACATGACCGAGGAGGAGTTCCGCCGTTTCGTCAAGGCGGCACATGACCTGCAGAACTGCCCGCTCTATATCGACGACACGCCCGCCCTGCCGATCAACCAGCTTGCCGCCCGCGCGCGCAAGCTGAAGCGCACCATGGGCCTCGACGTGCTGATCGTCGACTATCTCCAGCTTCTGCGCGCCGCCACCGCCAAGGACAGCCGCGTCAACGAGGTCAGCGAGATCACCCAAGGGTTGAAGGCCATCGCCAAGGAGCTGGACATCCCGGTCATCGCGCTGTCGCAGCTGTCCCGTCAGGTCGAAAGCCGCGAGGACAAGCGGCCGCAGCTTTCCGACCTGCGCGAATCCGGCTCGATCGAGCAGGACGCCGATATCGTGATGTTCGTCTTCCGCGAGGAATATTACCGCGAGCGCGAGAAGCCTGCCGACCACGAGCTCGACAAGATGGCGGCATGGCAGCAGATCATGGAATCCTGCCATGGCAAGGCCGAGGTCATCATCGGCAAACAGCGCCACGGGCCGATCGGCACCGTCGAACTCAGCTTCGAGGGCCGCTTCACCCGTTTCGGCAATCTCGAGAAGCATCGCAGCTGGGATCGCTCGGAATGAGCCTGCCGGTGCCGGTTACCACCGTCGGCCTGTTGCTCGCCTCGAATGTCTTCATGACCTTCGCATGGTATGGGCATCTGAAGTTCAAGGCGGCGCCGCTTTTCGCGGTGGTTCTGGTCAGCTGGGGCATCGCCTTCTTCGAATACCTGCTGCAGGTGCCCGCGAACCGCATCGGCTATGGGCATTTCAACGCCGCCCAGCTCAAGACCATACAGGAGGTGATCAGCCTCTCGGTCTTCGTGATTTTCTCCTGGCTCTATCTGGGGGAGCGGATCACCTGGAACGTCATGCTGGGCTTTGCGCTGATCTGTCTGGGCGCCTTCTTCATCTTCACCAAGTTCGGCGATTCCCCCCTGCCGCATGAAGCACCTCCATACAATCAGCCAGTTGCCATTCCCACCGACACGCGCGAATAGATGGGGATGAGCCCCCAACATGACCCGGCCGCGCGGCGGCCAAGCCTGATCACGCTGGTGTCGATCACCGCTGCGGGCGCGCTGGCGATGAACATCTTCCTGCCGTCGCTGCCCGGAATGGCACGCGATTTCGGCGTCGACTACGCCGTCATGCAGCTTTCGGTCTCGGCCTTCCTGGCGGTCAGTGCCTGCGTGCAACTGCTCAGTGGTCCAATCAGCGACGCGCTGGGGCGGCGGCCGGTCATCCTGTTTTCCTTCGGGGTTTTCCTTCTTGCCACGGTCGGCACGCTGCTTGCGCCGACGGCGGGCTGGTTCCTGTTCTTCCGCATGATCCAGGCCATCGTCACGGCGGGCTTCGTTCTCAGCCGGGCCGTGGTGCGCGACATCGTCCCGGCCGAGAACGCGGCCAGCATGATCGGCTATGTCACCATGGGCATGTCGCTGGTGCCGATGATCGCCCCGACCATTGGCGGCGTCCTCGATGAAAGCTTCGGCTGGCGGGCAAGCTTCGTCACCATGGCCATCGCGGGCGGCGTGGTCTTCGTGGTCTGCTGGTTCACCCTGCCGGAAACCGCGCGCGGCGTCGGGACGCCCTTGCGCCAGCAGATCCAGACCTATCCGGTCCTCGCCCGCTCGCAGCGCTTCTGGGGCTATGCGCTGGCCGCGACGCTCAGCGCCGGGGCGTTCTATGCCTATCTGGGCGGCGCGCCCTTCGTCGGACGGACGGTCCTGCATCTTGGCCCGGCGGAGGTCGGTTACTGGTTCGCCGCGCCCTCGATCGGCTATGCGCTGGGAAATTTCCTGTCCGCGCGCTATTCGACGCTGATCGGCATGAACCGGATGATCCTTGCCGGGTCGATCATCGGAACCCTGCCGCTGGCCCTTGCGCTGCTGATCGACTGGATGGGCGGGCAATCCCCCCTCGTCTTTTTCGGCTCGGTCGCCTTCATGGGCCTCGGGAACGGGATCCTGCTGCCGAATGCCAATGCCGGGATGATGAGCGTGCGGCCCGAGCTTGCCGGCACCGCCAGCGGACTTGGCGGTGCGATGGCGGTGGCGGGCGGCGCGGGCCTTGCCGCGCTGGCGGGCGCCTTCCTCCATGACGATACGGGCGCGACCCCGCTCCTTCTGATCATGGTCATCGTGTCGGCGGGGGCGATCCTTTCGACCCTCTGGGTCATCCGGCGCGAGCGGCAGGTGCTGTCGCAGGGCTGATCCGGCTTGCGGAAACCCCTTTGCAAAACGTAGAACGCATTTGCAAAGGGAGTGCGTCATGGGAATCCAGAAAATCTATGCCGGTGTCGCCCTGCGCGAGACGCGGGGCCGCGCCGCCCTGACGCAGCGGGCCTTTGCCGACCGGCTTGGCGTCTCCCTGCCCTATCTCTCGCAGATGGAGAACAACCACCGCCCGGTCTCGGCCGGGGTGCTGCTGCGTCTTGCCTCGGAATTTTCCGTGGACCTCGGGGCGATGGCGGTGGGTGATGCCGAACGCATGGTCGTCGACATGGTCGAGGCGCTGGCCGATCCGCTGTTCGACGCGCCCCCGTCGCAGGCCGACCTGCGGCTGGCGGCGACCAACGCGCCGACGCTGGTGCGGGCTTTCCTCGACCTCTACCGCGCCCATCGCGAGGGGCAGGAGCGTCTGGCCGCGATCGACGAGGCCATCGGCGCGGGCGGCCAGAACGCCACGCCTTCGCCCTGGGAGGAGGTGCGCGACTTCTTCCATTATTGCGACAACTATATCGACGCCGTGGATCGCGCGGCCGAGCATTTCGCCCGCAGCACCCCCGCCTCCGATCCGCTGACCCGCGCCATATCGGCGCTGAACGCGCGCGGGATCGAGGTGCGGCTGGCGGAACTGGGCAGCGGCGCGGTCTATCTGCGCGAGGGGAACGGCATCACGCTCAATGCCGCCGCCGACCCGCCGACGCAGGCATTCCAGCTTCTGCACCTGCTGGCCCTTGAAACCCGCGGCGACCTGCTGGAAGCGACGCTGGAGCTGGCCCGTTTCCGCAGCAAGGCGGCGCGCGACATCGCGCGGCTGGGCCTTGCCAATTATTTTGCCGGGGCGGCGATGATGCCCTATCGCGCCTTCCTCGCTGCCGCGCGGACCGAGCGGCACGATCTGGAACGGCTCGCCCATCTTTTCCACGCTTCGCTCGAACAGGTCGCGCACCGGCTCTCGACCCTCCAGCGCGGCGGCGACCGGGGGGTGCCGTTCTTCTTCGTGCGTGTCGATCAGGCCGGAACCATCACCAAGCGGCATTCGGCGACAAGGATGCAATTCGCCCGCTTCGGAGGGGCCTGCCCGCTCTGGAACGTGCATCAGGCTTTCGAGACACCGGGCCGCTTCCTGCGCCAGCTTGCCGAGACCCCGGACGGCAAGCGCTACCTGCTGCTGGCCCGCGACGTGTCCAAACGCGGCGGAGCCTTCGGCGCCCCCGTGCGTCGCTTTGCCATCGGACTGGGCTGCGAGGTCGGCCATGCGCGCGAGCTTATCTATTCCGATGGGCTTGACCTCGGGAATCCGCATCTCTTCGAGCCGATCGGCGTCTCCTGCCGGATCTGCCCACGCCCCGCATGCCACCAGCGTTCCGTTCCACCGATCGACCGGGACATCCGGATTCCACACGACCGGCAGGGGCCATTGCCCTACGAGATCGCCTGAAGGGGTCGCGAACGCATTCCGTGCATTCCGGTTCCCCGAAAACCTGTCGCAAAACCGGAACGACACGGGCGGTTCTCCGCGGGAGGCAGCCGAACTGCCCGAAGCGGAGGCAGAATCCGGTTCCGACCCCGATCGGGGTCGGGCATGGCTGAAATCGCGCCTGTTATCCACATATTCAGGTTGCAGGTCAGGGAATTGCGGCGGATACCTGCCGTAGCAGCCCCATTGCGCGCTCCGCGCCGCGAAATCGCCCGAAAGCGAAGTTCCACCTGTTGACTGCCTTTTGGTCGGCATCAATCCGCCCACAATCAATGCATAAATTCCGCGAATGTTGCGCTTTGAGCACATGTCGGATTTATGAGTGCCAAGCAATCGGCCACCTCTGCTCGGCGGGCCGCAACGCAAGAGAATGGACAGGGACATTGCGCATTACACAGGGTCTGAATTCGGTCCTTGGCCGTTGGCTGCCAGAACAGCGGCTTTTCCTGAAATCCGACGACTCCACCCGGTTCATCAGGCTAGGCCCGACGACACAACTGATCGCGCTGGGGGGGACTGCCATCGTCCTCGGCTGGACCATCATCGCAAGCTCCGTCCTCGCCATCGACGCCATCAGCACCCACGGCTCGCGTGACCATGTGAAACGCGCGCAGGGTGCCTTCGAAGCCCGCCTCGCCGAACTCTCGGACGAACGTGACGCCCGTGCGGCCGAGGCGCTTGCCGCCCAGAACCGCTATACCGTCGCGCTGGACCATGTCTCGCAGATGCAATCGCAACTCCTGGAATCCGAAGCCCGCCGCCGCGAGCTGGAGACCGGGATCGGGGCCGTTCAGGCCAGCCTTCAGACCGCCATCAAGGACCGCGCGACCGATATGGCGCAGACCGCCGGGGTTGAGGCCATCGCCGGACCGCAGCGCACCGCCGAATTGCAGGCGGCCTTCGATATCCTCTCGGACGAGCTGAAGAAATCCGCCGGCGACCGCGCCGAGGCGGTCAAGACTGCCGCCGATGCCCGCCGCACCGCCGACGCAGCGACGCTGGAGCGCGACCAGATCATCGCCCGCAATGACGAGATCCTGACCCAGATCGAGGACGCGGTCAGCATCTCGGTCGAGCCGTTCGACGAGATGTTCCGCAATGTCGGCATGGACCCGGACGAGGTGCTCAGCACCATCCGCCGCGGCTATTCCGGCGAGGGCGGGCCGCTCAACCCGGTCAGCTACTCCTCCAGCGGCAATGCCCAGATCAGCCAGCGCGAAGCCAAGGCGCAGGAGATCATGATCACGCTGGACGAGATGAACAGCTATCGCATCGCCGCCGAAAAGATGCCGCTGGCCATGCCAGTGAAATCGGCCTTCCGCTATACCTCGCCCTTCGGTCGCCGCTGGGGCCGCGCGCATGAGGGGGTCGACATGGCGGCCCCGGTCGGAACACCGGTCTATGCCACCGGCGAGGGCACCGTGATCTTTGCCGGCTGGCAGAGCGGCTACGGTAAGCTGATCAAGGTCCAGCACGAGCTGGGCACCGAAACCCGCTTTGGCCACCTGTCCAAGATTAAGGTCAAGGTCGGGCAAAAAGTGTCGCGTGGCAGCGTGATCGGTGCTATGGGCAATACCGGCAGGTCGACTGGTCCGCACCTTCACTACGAAGTCCGGGTGAAAGGCCGCGCCGTGAATCCCATGACCTTCATCAAGGCAGCCCAAAATGTTTTCTAAGACGCGTGTGACAGAACCCGGCCCGAGGACCCAGCCTGCACCCGAGCCCACCGAAACCCCGCGCAGCTTTGACACGAATTACGACGTCCCCGCCTCGCCTGCGGCGCCCCGCGCCCGCACCGCGCCTTCCGTATTGTCGCCGGACCTGACCGTCACCGGAAATATCCGCACGCAGGGCGACATCCAGATCGAGGGCACGGTCGAAGGCGATATCCGCGCCCATCTGCTGACCGTCGGTGAAACCGCCACCATCCGTGGCGAGATCGTGGCCGAGGAAGTCGTGGTCAATGGCCGCGTCATCGGCCGTGTCCGTGGCCTCAAGGTCCGCCTGACCGCGACGGCGAAGGTCGAGGGCGACATCATCCACAAGACGATCGCCATCGAATCCGGCGCGCATTTCGAAGGCTCGGTGCAGCGGCAGGAAGACCCGCTCGCGAACGGCCCGACGCCGAAACTGGCGGCCCCGACCCCGGCGCCCGCCAAGGCCATCGAGGCCGAGTAAACCATCCCTTGTCGGGACAGACAGGAAAGCGGCCCCGGAGGCCGCTTTTTCGTTTTGGGTCAGTCGTCGTCCTCGCCCGGCCCCGGATCGGGCGCGGGATCGGGCATCGGCGGCCGCTCCGGGTCGGGGATGGGCAGCGGCTCGCGCGGATCGAGGCTCATGCGAAGTCTCCTTGCCGTGAAACCTTGGGGACAGCCCCTCTATTGCGGATAGCGCGCGACAAGCGCCTCGTTGACGGCGGGCGGCACGAATTTCGACACGTCCCCGCCCAGTCGTGCAATTTCCTTGACCAGCTTCGACGCGATCGCCTGGCGGCGGGCATCGGCCATCAGGAAGACCGTCTCGATGCTGGCATCCAGCGCTCGGTTCATGCCGACCATCTGGAATTCGTATTCGAAATCCGCCACGGCGCGCAGCCCGCGCACGATGACGGTGGCGCCGACATCGCGGGCGCAATCGATCAGCAGATTCTCGAACGGATGGACCTGAATCTCGCCGCCGACGCGGGCGGTGATCGCCGCGCATTCCCGGCGCACCATCTCGACCCGGTCGTCCAGCGGAAAGAGCGGCCCCTTGTCGCGATTGATCGCGACCCCGATGACCAGCCGGTCCACGAGGGCCAGCGCCCGCTGGATAATGTCAACATGACCCAGCGTGATCGGGTCGAAAGTTCCAGGATACAACCCGATGCGCATGGTCTGCCCTTCTCCTCAACGGACGGGCACAACGAACAGGTTTTGCCCGGCAAATGCAAGAGGGGGTCGCCGGCGCCCGGCGTTGTTCAGTTCCCCATGATCATGCCGGTCAGGGCTTCCTTCTCGGCGTTCAACTCCTTCAGCCGGGCCGAGACGGCATCCCCGATCGAAACCAGACCGATCATCGCCCCGGTCTCGTCCACGACCGGCAGGTGGCGGAAGCGGCCATTCGTCATGCGTTCGAGGATCTCGAGCGCATCGTCCCCGGTCGTGCAGGTCATCGGCTTGCGGGTCATCAATTCGCCGATCGCCAGTTCCAGCACGGCGGGGCCGCGCTTGCCAAGTTCGCGCACGATGTCGCGTTCGGAAAGGATTCCATGCGGGATGCTGCCGTCGTCGGAAACCACGACCGCACCGATGCGCTTCTCCGACAGCAGCCTGGCGGCATCGGCCACGCTGGCGGTCGGGGCGATGGTATAGACCTCGCCCACGGATTTCATCGACAGGATCTGCTTAACGAGCATTGCGGTTCCTCCTAGGCTGGCAAGTAGCTGCCTTCGTTCAGGGTTGCCACAAGCCGCGTCCTCGTCAAGTAGGCTGTTGCGGGGAGGCGTCGTCTTCGAGAAGTGCTTGCAAACGTGCAACCTCGACACGAATTTCCTGACCCAGCGCATCGGCCAGCCGGTTCATCCGTTCCGAGCGGCGGTCGTCCTCGTGCCGGATCAGCCAGAAACTCCGCGTCAGCGAGATCTCGGCGGTCAGGAGGCGGCGGATGCCCGGACAGAAGGGGATCGCGAAATCATGGACGATGCCCAGCCCCGCCCCCGCCCGGATCGCCTGCATCTGGACCGAGACCGAGTTCGAGGTCAGCTGCGCCCATTCCGCGCCGGTCACGGGCAGATAGTCCAGTTCGCGGTCGAAGATCATGTCGGGGATATAGCCGATCATGCGGTGGCCCCGCAGGTCCTCGCGCGAGCGGATCGCCGGCCGGGTGCGCAGATAATCGTCATGCCCGGCCAGATGCAGATGGTAATCGGTCAGGCGCTGGACCACTAGCCGTCCCGCCTGCGGGCGCGAGACCGCGATCGCCATGTCGGCCTCGCGCCGGGACAGGTTGAAGACCCGAGGCAGGGCGACGATCTGGATCTCCAGCCCCGGATGGATCTCGCAGAGCCGGGCGCAGATCTGGGGCAGCAGGTAATTCGCGCAGCCGTCAGGCGCACCGATCCGAAGCTGCCCCGAAAGATCACCCGGACCCGAGAGCGACTCGCCCGCGCCGGTCATCGCCGCCTCCACCGCCTCGGCATGGGGCAGCAGCCGCTCTCCATCGGGGGCCAGCGCATAGCCCTGCGGCGTCTTGACGAACAGCTTCGCGCCAAGCGCCCCCTCCAGCCGGGCGATCCTGCGCCCCACGGTCGAGGCGTCGATCCCGAGGCGCCGCCCCGCCCCGGACAGGCTGTCCACCCGTGCCACCGCCAGAAAAATGCGCAGATCGTCCCAGTCCATCGCCCCCATCCTGCAAAAATGCAAAACCCTTTTGCCAGACTTTCCCTTTTTGCGGCAATGCTGCAAGCCTATGATCCGGGAAACACGAATCCCAAGGGGAGGCCGAGATGGAAGAACTGTGCCACTGGATCGACGGCAAAGAGGTCAAGGGAACCTCGGGCCGCTTCAGCGATGTCTATAACCCCGCGACCGGCGAAGTGCAGGCGCGCGTGCCTCTGGCCACCCCGGCCGAGCTTGACGCGGCCGTTGCCAGCGCCGCGCGCGCCCAGCTGGTCTGGGCCGCCACCAACCCGCAGCGCCGCGCCCGCGTGATGATGAAATTCGGGCAGCTCATCAACGAGAACATGGACAAGCTGGCCGAGATCGTCTCGCGCGAGCATGGCAAGACCCTGCCCGACGCGCGCGGCGACGTGCAGCGCGGCCTCGAGGTGATCGAGGTCTGCATGGGCGCGCCTGCCATGCTGAAGGGCGAGTTCACCGACAATGGCGGCCCCGGCATCGACCTCTATTCGATGCGCCAGCCGCTGGGCGTGGTCGCGGGCATAACCCCCTTCAACTTCCCGGCAATGATCCCGCTGTGGAAGATGGGCCCGGCGCTGGCCTCCGGCAACGCGATGATCCTGAAGCCGTCCGAGCGCGTGCCCTCGACCTCGATCGCGCTGGCGAAGCTCGCGCAGGAGGCCGGGCTGCCGGACGGCGTGCTGCAGGTGGTGAATGGCGACAAGGAAATCGTCGACGCGATCCTTGACCATCCGACCGTTCAGGCGGTGGGCTTCGTCGGTTCGACCCCGATCGCGCAATATATCTATGGCCGCGCCGCCAACAACGGCAAGCGCGCGCAATGCTTCGGCGGCGCCAAGAACCACATGCTGATCATGCCCGACGCCGATCTCGACAAGGCGGCGGATGCGCTGATCGGCGCGGGCTTCGGCGCCGCGGGCGAACGCTGCATGGCGATCTCGGTCGCGGTGCCGGTCGGCCAGAAGACCGCCGACGCGCTGATCGAACGCCTGATCCCGCGCATCGAGAAGCTGAAGGTCGGCCCCTATACCGCCGGCGACGATGTCGATTTTGGCCCGGTCATCACCAAGGCCTCGCAAAATCGCATCAACGCGCTGATCGCCTCGGGCGTGGAACAGGGCGCTGAACTGGTGGTCGACGGGCGTGACCTGAAGATCCAGGGCTATGAGGAAGGCTTCTTCTGCGGTCCGTCGCTGTTCGACAACGTCACCCGCGACATGGACATCTACAAGGAAGAGATCTTCGGTCCGGTCCTGACCACCGTGCGCGCCGAGACCTATGAGGACGCCTTGAGCCTTGTCATCGACAACGAATACGGCAATGGCACCGCGATCTTCACCGCCGATGGCGACACGGCGCGCGACTTTGCCAGCCGCGTGAACGTGGGCATGGTCGGGATCAACTTCCCGATCCCGGTGCCGCTCAGCTACTATACATTCGGCGGCTGGAAGAAATCGGCCTTCGGCGACCTGAACCAGTATGGCCCGGACGCCTTCCGCTTCTACACCAAGACCAAGACGGTGACCGCCCGCTGGTTCTCGGGGATCAAGGAAGGCGCCAGCCTGAACTTCAAGGCGATGGACTGACCACGGACAGGGCGGGGGCCGCGGCCCTCGCCTTTCCTTTTGCGCGCGCGCAAAGCTCGCGCAACATTTCCCGGCTCAAACCGGCCGCCAATCAACGAAAACCATGAGGGGGAGAGCATGGATTTCGCGCTGAGCGAAGAACAGCTTGCCATATTCGAAATGGCCCGCGATTTCGGGGCCGAGCATATCGCGCCCCACGCCCAGGCATGGGAGGAGGCGGGAACGATCCCGCGCGAGCTGTGGCACAAGGTGGCGGAGCTGGGCCTTGGCGGGCTTTACGTCGATGAGGCGCATGGCGGCTCGGGCCTGTCGCGCCTCGACGGCACGCTGGTTTTCGAGGCGCTGGCAATGTCCTGCCCCTCGGTCGCGGCCTTCCTGTCGATCCACAACATGTGCGGCGGCATGATCGACAAGTTCGGCTCGGAGGAGGCGCGGGCGCGCTGGCTGCCCGATCTCTGCCGTATGGAGAAGGTGTTCTCCTATTGCCTGACCGAGCCGGGCTCGGGCTCCGACGCCGCCGCCCTGCGCACGCGGGCCGAGCGCACGAACGAGGGCTGGCGCCTCAACGGCACCAAGGCCTTCATCTCGGGCGGGGGCTATTCGAACGCCTATATCTGCATGGTCAGGACCGGACAGGAGGGGCCGAAGGGCATCTCGACGGTGGTAGTCGAAAGCGGCACGCCGGGCCTCAGCTACGGCGCGGCGGAACGCAAGATGGGCTGGAAATCGCAGCCGACCTCGCAGGTCCAGTTCGACGATTGCCAGATCCCGGCCGACAATCTGCTGGGCGAGGAAGGGCGCGGCTTTTCCTATGCCATGGCCGGGCTTGATGGCGGGCGGCTGAACATCTCGGCTGCGGCGCTGGGGGGCGCGCAGGCGGCGCTTGACGCGACGCTGCGCTACATGGGCGAGCGTCGGGCCTTCGGCCAGAGCCTCGACCAGTTCCAGGCGCTGCAATTCCGGCTGGCCGAGATGGAGACGGCGCTGCAATCCTCGCGCATCTTCCTGAGGCAGGCGGCGTGGAAGCTGGACCAGCGCGCGCCCGATGCCAGCAAGTTCTGCGCGATGGCGAAACTCCATGTCACCGACCGCGCCTTCGAGGTCGCGAACCAGTGCCTGCAACTGCATGGCGGCTATGGCTACCTCGCCGATTACGGGATCGAGAAGATCGTGCGCGACCTGCGCGTCCACCAGATCCTTGAAGGGACCAATGAAATCATGCGCCTGATCATCAGCCGCGCCCTGCTGGCGGAGCGTGCGTGATGGCCGAGATCCTGATCCGCAAGGACCGCCGCGCCGGCCGCATCACCTTTGCCCGCCCGCAGGCGCTGAACGCCCTGAGCCACGAGATGGCCCTTGCCATTGACGCCGCCCTACGGGACTGGGCAGAGGATGACGCGGTCGCGCTGGTGATCATCGACGCGGAGGGAGACCGCGCCTTCTGCGCCGGTGGCGACATCGCCGCCGTCTACCGCGCCGGGCTGGCGGGCGACCATCAGGTGGGGCGCGACTTCTTCCGCGACGAATACCGGATGAATGCCCGCATCGCCGAATATCCGAAGCCGATCGTCGCCTTCATGCAGGGCTTCGTGATGGGCGGCGGCGTCGGCGTCGGCGGCCATGCCAGCCATCGCATCGTCGGCGACAGCACCCGCATCGCCATGCCCGAGACCGGGATCGGGCTGATCCCGGATGTCGGCGGCAGCTGGCTGCTGGGCCATGCGCCGGGCCACACCGGCGAATATCTGGGCCTGACCGCCGGGCGGATCGGGCCGGGCGACGCGATCTTCACCGGATTCGCCGATACCTATCTGCCCGAGGCCGAATGGCCGGCGCTGATCGACCGCCTCGCCGAAACCGGTGATCCGGGCGGGATCGAGGGCCAACCCCGCCCCGCCGCGCCGCTGGAGACCGCCGACCTGCAAGCCTTCGCCGGCCGCACGGTGGAGGAGATTATGGCGGCGCTGGCCGCGAAGGGGGATGAGGCGAGCCTTGCGGCGCTGCGCCGGAACTCTCCGCTCTCGATGGCGGCGACGCTTGCGCTGGTCCGCGCGGCGCGGAATGACCGCTCGGTGCGCGACAGCCTTGCGCGGGAATACCGCTTCACCTGGCGCGCCACGGCGGCGAGCGATTTCCTCGAAGGGGTGCGCGCCCAGATCATCGACAAGGACCGCGATCCGAAATGGAGCGCCCCGGCTGGCGAGGCAGAGGTCAGGCTGATCCTCGGGCCGCTCGAGGACGCGGAAATGCTTTGGGAGGAATGCGAATGAAAGTCGGTTTCATCGGTCTGGGGAACATGGGCGCGCCCATGGCCCTGAACCTCGCGCGCGCGGGACATGAGGTCGCGGGATACGATCCCGTCGTGGCGCCGCCCGAGGGCGTCCGGCCCGCGACAAGCGCGGCCGCCGCCGCTGCCGGGGCCGAGGTCGTCATCACCATGCTGCCGAACGGCGCGATCCTGCGCAGCGTCGCGGCCGAGTTGATCCCGGCCATGACGGCCGGCGCGGTGCTTTGCGACTGCTCGACCGTCGATGTCGAAAGTGCGCGCAGCGTCGCCTCCGCTGCGGGCGAGGCCGGGCTTGGCGCGCTCGACGCGCCGGTTTCGGGCGGGATCGGCGGCGCGGCTGCGGGCACGCTGACCTTCATGGTCGGCGGCGGAACCGATGCCTTCGAAAAGGTCGCGCCGCTTTTCGATATCATGGGCCAGAAGACGGTCCATTGCGGAGATGAGGGCGCGGGTCAGGCCGCGAAGATCTGCAACAACATGATCCTCGGCGCGACCATGATCGCGACCTGCGAGGCATTTGCCCTTGCCGACAAGCTGGGGCTGGACCGGCAAAAGATGTTCGACGTGGTCTCGACCTCCTCGGGCTATAGCTGGTCGATGAACGCCTATTGTCCCGCGCCGGGCGTGGGTCCGGCGTCGCCCGCCGACAATGACTACAAGCCGGGCTTCGCGGCGGAGCTGATGCTCAAGGACCTTCGGCTGAGCCAGCAGGCCGCCGAAGCCGTGGATGCCCCGACCCCGATGGGCGAGCTGGCCTGCCGGCTCTATGCCGATTTCGTCGATGCCGGCGACGGCAAGGGCCGCGATTTCTCGGCCATGCTGCCGCGATTTTCGGGAATGGGCCGAAAACCCGCCTGATGCATCAAAGCCACGGATCCCCTGCCCCTCGCACAAAAGCGCGTGAGAATGGGGATCCGGTGAGCGGGGCCAGCCGTTGAGCGTCTGAGACAGACCGAAGCGCCCGTTAACGCTTCGGCAAGGCGCAGGCTCTAGGCTGACACGACCATGAAGACCCGGATCAGAAGATATGCCGTTACCGCTGCACTGGCGCTCGCCGCCGCGACGATGGCCTTTGCCCAACATCTGGAGCTGGGTGCCGGGGAAGAGCGGATGGCGGGTCAGCACCTTGGCAAAAGTCAGGCCCATGCGATCCGCGTCGGCGATCCGGTCGATGACGCGCGGCTGCATACCGTCAGTCGGCCGGGGCTTTATGGCATCGGCAACGCCCCTGCCGGCAGCCGCTACGGCGTGATCGACGGCGCGCTGATCCGCTATGACAGCGACACCATGCAGATCCTCTCGGTGATCCGGCAGGTGGATTTCATTCCCGACTGATCAGCCCTGAAGCAGGGCGCGGGCCGCCTCCTGCGCGGCGGCGGTCACTTCCTCGCCGGCGAGCATCCGGGCGATCTCCTGCACGCGCTCATCAGGACCAAGGGCTGCGACGCGCGAGGTCGTCATTCCCTCATCCACCGATTTCGCGACGCGGAAATGATGCCCGCCCAAGGCCGCGACCTGAGGGCTGTGGGTCACCACCAGAACCTGCGCCGCCTCCGACAGCCGCGCGAGCCTGCGCCCCACCGCATCGGCCGTGGCGCCGCCGACGCCGCGATCGATCTCGTCAAAAATCAGCACCAGCGAGTCATTGCCGCGCGCGAGGCAGACCTTCAACGCCAGCAGGAAACGCGACAACTCGCCACCCGAGGCGATCCGGTCCAGCGGACCGCTGGGCGCGCCGGGATTGGTCGCGACCGTGAAGGCCACCGCGTCCCGCCCCTCGGGGCCGGGATCGGCGGGGGTGATGCGGGTCTCGAAAACCGCGCGCTCCATCTTCAGCGGCGCAAGCTCGGCCGCCATCGCGGCATCGAGCCGCTTGGCGGCCGTGGCGCGGGCCGCACTCAGCCCCTCGGCAGCGCTGTCATAGGCGGCGTCGGCCACCACAACCGCCTCGGTCAAGCGCGCCAGATGGCCTTCTCCGGCATCGATCCGGCCCAGACGCCCGCGCAACTCATCGGCAAGGGTGGCAAGATCGTCGGCCAGAACCTCATGCTTGCGGGCAAGGGCCCGGAGCGCGAAAAGCCGCTCCTCGGTCAGTTCGAGGTCGCGCGGGTCGAATTCCATCGCCTCCAGCGCGCCCTCGACCCCGGACAGCGCCTCGCTCAATTCGATGAGGGCGCGTTGCAGGGCAGCGGCGGGCGCTTCCAGCCGCCCCTCGGCGCGTTCGGCGGCGCCATCCAGCCAGCGCACGGCATCGAGCATCGCCCCTTCTGCGCCTTCCGGCCCGAGAGCCTGCATGGCGCGCGCGACATCGCCGCGAATCCGCTCTGCCCCCTGCATCGCGCGGCGGCGGGTGTCGAGTTCGGCTTCCTCGCCCGGCGCGGGGGCGAGCTTGTCGAGTTCGGCGACGGCATGGCGCAGAAACTCCTCCTCGCCCTTCGCGCTCGCAAGGGCAGCTTCGGCGGTGGCGAGGGCGGCGCGCGCCTCGCGTCGCGCAGCCCAGGCGGCGCGGACCGGCGCGAGGTCGACAGCCGCGAAGGCGTCGAGCAGAAGCCGGTGCCCGCGCGGATTCAGAAGGCCCCGGTCGTCATGCTGGCCGTGAAGTTCCACCAGCGTTTCGGACAATGACCGCAGCACCTCGCCCGAGGCGCGCCGGTCATTGATATAGCCGGTCTTGCGCCCTTCCCCGGCATTGACGCGGCGCAGGATCAGCTCATCCGAAACAGGAAAGCCCGCCTCCTCCAGGAGGGTGCGGGCGGGATGGGCGGCGGGCAGGTCGAAGACCGCCGTGACCTCGCCCTGGCTCGCACCGCTGCGGATCAGATCGGCCCGGCCGCGCCAACCAAGGACGAAGCCGAGGCAGTCAAGCAGGATCGACTTGCCCGCCCCGGTCTCGCCGGTCAGGACGTTCAGGCCCGGCCGGAAATCCAGTTCCAGCCGGTCGATCAGCAGCATGTCGCGAATGTCGAGATGCCGCAGCATCAGGCGGTTACAGCCACTTGCCCTGGATCACCTGGCGATAGACATTCGTCAGCCAGCTGTTCCCGGCAACCTCGGGCGACAGCCCCGCACCGCGAAGTTGCGCATAGGCGTCGCCATAGAAGGGCGAGGAGCGGAAGTTGTGGCCGAGGATCGCGCCAGCGGTCTGGGCCTCGTTGTTGAGCCCCAGCGCCAGATAGGCCTCGACCAGACGCATCAGCGCCTCGGGCGTATGCGTGGTGGTCTGGTATTCCTCGACCACGACGCGGAAGCGGTTGATCGCGGCGGTATAGTGGCCGCGCTTGAGGTAGTAGCGCCCGATCTCCATCTCCTTGCCGGCGAGGTGATCGAAGGCGAGGTCGAATTTCAGGATCGAGGAGCGCGCATATTCGGTGTCGGGATATTCCTCGATCACCTCGCGCAGCGCCTGCAACGACTGGAAGGTCAGGCCCTGGTCGCGGCCAACCTCGTCGATCTGGTCGTAATAGCTGAGCGCCAGCAGGTATTTCGCATAGGCCGCGTCCTCGTCACCCGGATAGGTGTCGATGAAACGCTGGGCAGCGCCACGCGCCTCCTCGTAGTCGCGGGCGCGGTGGTAGGAATAGGCCTGCATGATCAGCGCGCGCTTGGCCCAGTCGGAATAGGGGTAAAGCCGCTCGACCTCCGAGAAGTAATGCACGGCGTCGGCCGGCTTGCGGCTGTTCTCAAGCTCATACTCGCCGCGCTTGTAGATTTCCTCGGCGGTAAAGCTCTCGAGCGATTCGGGCTTCTTGCTGGAGCCGCCGCCGCACCCTGCCAGCAGAGCGACAGAGAGGGCCACCGCAACCAAGGAACCCGTCGATCTGATGCCCGCCATATCTACCTGCCCGTCAGAAAATTCATGCGCCCCGCGGAGGAATTGTCGCGCGGCCCGGTCGTCCTAGCACAGAAAAACGGGCGGCGCAAAATGCCAAAACACGGAAAAGGCGGGATGATCGATCACCGAAACGGCACCGCCGCCGCCCCGGGATCAGGCGACGGCAAGCTGCCGCGCACGCGGAGCGAAATGCGCGCTGTCTGCAAGGCCGGCGCCGGGCAGGCTTTGCTGGATCGACGGCGTGACCGAGACCCATTCCCAAGCGTCAGGTGCGGCGAAAAGCGCGCGCAGCAGCTTGTTGGTCATGGCATGGCCCGCACGGTGGCCGGTATAGCGGCCGAGGATCGGCGCACCCGCCAGCGCGAGGTCGCCCATCGCGTCCAGCATCTTGTGGCGCACGGCCTCGTCGGAATGGCGCAGACCGCCGGGCGACAGCACCTTGTCGCCGTCGATGACGACCGCGTTCAGATAGGTGCCGCCAAGCGCCAGACCGTTGCGCTGCATCTCGATCACATCGGCCTGCCGGCAGAAGGTGCGGCTGTCCATCAGCTCATGCACGAAGCTGCCATTCGCCATGTCGAGCCGCTTTTCCTGATGGCCGATCGCGGCATCGGCAAAGTCGATGTCGAAATGGATCTCAAGATGCTCGGCCGGCGACAGGCGGGCGAAGCCCTGACCGTGATGCACCTCGACCGGGCGCAGGATGCGGATCGCGCGCAGGTCGGCTTCGGGCTGATAGCGGACGCCCGCCTCCAGAATGCCGGTCACGAAGGGCTCGGACGAGCCGTCGAGAATCGGCACTTCGGGGCCGTTCACCTCGACGATCGCGTTGTTGATCCCGGTGCCGGCCAGCGCGGCCATCACATGTTCGACCGTCGAGACGGTGGCGCCCTGCCCGTTGTCGAGCAGCGTGCAGAGTTGCGAGGGCGTCACATGATCCCACAGCGCGGGAATGCGCACGCCGCCCAGATCGGTGCGGACAAAGACAATACCGTGGTCGACCGGAGCAGGCAGAATCGCCAGCCGGACCGCTGCACCCGAGTGCAGCCCGACACCGCGGAACTGAGCTTTCTGAGCAATGGTCGTCTGCATGGTCTTGCCTATCTCGTTTTATTTCCGGGGCCGTCCCGAACCTCGGGGATCCGGCCTTGGTGCTGAGTTAGTCACGCAAGCGAAAAGTCACAATTAACGAATTGTAACGGCGTGAAACATTGGCGACGCCCCACCGCTGCCTCCCCACCGTCCAGGTGCAAATACCTGAAAAAACTAAAGAAAAAGGACCGCCGAAGCGGTCCCAGATCGAAGTGTCACGAAATATTTGTGATCGGCTCAATTGGCCTGACGGCGCAGGAAAGCCGGAATTTCGACATTGTCATCGGCCCGGTCCGGGCTTGCCAGATCGTCGAAACCGGCATCAAAACCGCTGTTGCGGCGGGCCGCGACGCGCTCGTTCACGCGCTCGGCGATGGTCGAGGCCGGCGGCTTCTCGGCCGCGTGGTCGCCGTGACCGGAGATCCGCTCGAGCATGCGGCTGAGGCCACCCATGCGGCTCTGGACGCGGCTGGCGACGTCCTGCGCCGGTTGTTGCGGTTGGGGCTGCGGCTGCTGCGGGGCACGCGGCGCGGCCGCAGGCTGTCCGCCCTGACGCTCGGGCGCGCGCTGGACGGCTTGCGCAAGGCGCTGCATCACCGCATCCGAGGGCGTGCCGGCCGGCCCGGTGGCCGCGCGGCGCGGCGCGACGAAGCTGCCGGAATCGGCGTTCAGCGCATCGGGCTGGGGCTGGCGCGTCTCGGGCTGGTAGGCCGGACGCGGCATGTCCTCGTCCTCATAGCGCGCGGCGGCGGGCTGCTGGGGACGCGCTTGCGGCGCGGGCGCGGGCGCGGCGGCAGCCTCGCGCGGCTCGGCCAGAGGGGCGGCGCGGCGTGCGGGCACGTCGTCTTCGGCCATGCGCTGCGAAACCGGCGGGTTCTGCGTCAGCGGCTCCTTCATGCCGCGGCGCGGGGCCGGGATCTCGACCGCGGTGGCGTCGATGCCGGTCGCGACGACGGAGACGCGGATCGTGCCTTCCATCGACGGATCCATGGTCGAGCCGACGATGATATTGGCATCCGCATCGACCTTCTCGCGGATCTTCTCTGCCGCCTCGTCCATCTCGAACAGGGTCAGGTCGTAGCCGCCGGTGATGTTGATCAGGACGCCTTTCGCGCCGTTCAGGCTGATCTCGTCGAGGAGCGGGTTGGCAATCGCCTTCTCGGCGGCCTGCACGGCGCGGTTCTCGCCCGAGGCCTCGCCGGTGCCCATCATCGCCTTGCCCATCTCGTCCATCACCGCGCGCACGTCGGCGAAGTCGAGGTTGATGAGGCCCGGACGCACCATCAGGTCGGTCACGCCCTTGACGCCCTGATAGAGCACGTCGTCGGCCATCGCGAAGGCTTCGGTGAAGGTGGTCTTTTCGTTGGCGAGGCGGAACAGGTTCTGGTTCGGAATGATGATCAGCGTGTCGACGACCTTCTGCAGCGCCTCGACGCCGTCCTCGGCCTGGCGCATGCGCTTGGTGCCTTCGAACTGGAAGGGCTTGGTCACGACGCCGACGGTCAGGATCCCCATCTCGCGTGCGGCCTGGGCGATGATCGGGGCGGCGCCGGTGCCGGTACCGCCGCCCATGCCGGCGGTGATGAAGCACATATGCGCGCCCATCAGGTGATCGACGATGTCCTCGATCGTCTCCTCGGCGGCCTTGGCGCCGATCGAGGGCTTGGCGCCCGCGCCCAGCCCCTCGGTCACTTTCGGGCCGATCTGGATGCGGCTTTCGGCCTTGGAGTTGGTCAGGGCCTGGGCATCGGTGTTCGCAACGACAAACTCGACGCCCTCCAGCTGCTTGTCGATCATGTTGTTGACCGCGTTGCCGCCTGCACCACCCACGCCGAAAACGGTGATACGCGGCTTCAGTTCCTGGTCATCGTTCAGCATCAGATGGATCTGCCGTTCCATGTCTCGCCTGCCTTGTCTGTTGCGCCGAACCTGTGCGCGGTCCGATCGAATCCCCGTATGGCTGAAAGGGTAGCCAGATTCGGCCCGACCGTCACCCTAAAAACACGGTCGCCCTACAAAATATGGCGTAAATCGCCGATGTTTTCGGCGGTATCTTGCCCATTCTCCGTCATGTGGTGGAATTGCCCCCCCGCCACTACCGCATCAAGTCATAATTCAACTACCAGTTGTTCTTGAACCACCGGTAGGCCCTGCGGAAACTGCGCGCCGGATAGGCTTCGGCGGGCATCTCGAAATCCCACCACTCGTCCTGCGGATGGGCCGTCAGCAGCGCCAGCCCGATGGCGGCCGAGAAGCCCGGAGCAGTCGCGTTATGCGGGAGTCCGTGGATCCTCAGCGGCCGGCCGATGCGGACATTCTGCCCCAGCATCCGGGCGGCCAGCACGTCGAGACCGGGGATCTGGCTGCCGCCGCCGGTCAGCACCACCTGCCGGGACGGCATGAAGTCGAAGCCCGCTGCATCGAGGATCTCGGCCACGTTTTCGAGGATCTCCTCGACCCGCGGGCGCATGATGCCGATCAGGTCGGCCCGGCTGACGGCGCGGCGGTCGGTCTCCCAGTCGCCGGTCTCGCCGCCCAACTCGATCATCTCGCGGTCGTCGCGACCGGTGGCCTCGACCCCGCCATGCAGGGTCTTCAGCCGCTCGGCCTGCGCGTAGCTGACCCGCAACCCCTTGGCGATGTCCTGTGTGATGAGATCGCCCCCGAAGCGCACCGCATCGGCAAAGATCATGTGCTTCTTGATGAAGACCGAAACGCCGGTGGTGCCGCTGCCAAGGTCGATGCAGGCCGCGCCCAGTTCCTGCTCGTCCTCCACCAGCGCGGCGAGGCCCGAGGCATAGGAGGCCGAGGCGACCCCCGCCAGCTCCATGTCGCAGCGCCGGATGCAATGGACGAGGTTCCCCGCCGCGTCGCCGTCCACGGTCAGCACATGCATGTCGACCGCCAGCCGGTCGCCCGAATGCTCGCGCGGGTCCTGCATCCCCGAGCGGCCATCCACGGCAAAGTTGACGGGCTGCGCGTGCAGCACCTCGCGGCCCCGGCCGAAATCGGGCACGTCGCAGGCCGCAAGGACGCGGGCCACGTCGTCCTGCGCGACCTTGCCGCCGGGCAGCACGATCTCTCCCGCCAGCCCGTAGGAGGCTGGGCGTGCGCCCGAGATGCAGGCGATGACATGGTCGACGCGGGTGCCCGCGGCCTTCTGGGCGGACTGGATCACCGTGCGGATCGCGCGCTCGGTCTCGGCCATGGTCTGGATCTCGCCGAAGCGCATCCCGCGTGAACGGGTATGCGCGGTGCCGATCACACGGAAGTTCGACTGTCCCGCCATCGGGCCGACGCCATCCGTCTCGCGGAACTGGCCGGGGCCGTCGAATTGCAGGACAAGGCAGCCGATTTTCGAGGTTCCGATGTCGAGGACCGCGATCACACCGCGCTGCATGGCCTGTCGGCGCATGTTCCGCATCGCGCGCTGGCCCTGATACAGATCCTTCATTCCCTGCCCCCTCAAACCCTTGTCAGGTTTTTTTCACGCTGGTTCCCGTTGTCGTCCCGGTCTTCTTCTTGTCGGTCGCGCCGCCCTTGGACGCGATCGGCTGGCCGTCAGGGCCGATTTCGTCCTGCCCGCGCGCCCGCCGGATGGCGTTCTGCGCGTCCAGTCCGATCCGCACCATGGGCCGCCCCTCCTGCCGCATGTCGATGACCGAGATATCGCGCGAGAGCATCTCCTGCGTATGATCCATGGCCATCACGCGCTCCAACGCGCGCAGCGCGCCGTCCTCGGGCAGCTTGATGCGCTGGCCGCCCTCAAGGACCACATCCCAGCGCCGCTCTCCGACGCGTTCGAGGCCGCGCAATTGCGGCAGGATCGGTCCGGCCGCATCGATCAGGGCCATCGCCTCGGGCGCAGCGCGTTCCGCGCCTTCGCCTGCGATGATCGGCAGGTCCTTGCGAATGTCGCGGGCGGTCACCGAGGCGACGCGGTGGCCGGCCTTGTCCAGAAGCTCGATCCCCCGGGCATGACGCCACAGGACGACCGGCACCCGCTCGGTCACCACGGCCGAAAGCGCGCCGCCGGGCGTGATGCGCAGTTGCACCGACTCGACCGCATCCAGCTTCAGCACCCGCTCGCGCAGCTTCGCGAGGTCGATGTCGAAGCTCGATGCCGGCAATGGCACCGGCAGCATCGCGCGCAGGCCCTTGTCCACGGCCTCCGATGCGCCCTCGATCTCCATCGAATGGATCATGAAGGCCTCGCGGTGCTGGACGCGATCGACCAGACCGTCGATCCCGCTGGCCAGATTGGCGCGCCGCGTCTCGTCGGAAAGCCAGATCCCGGCGACCATCGCGGCCAGAAAGGCGGGGATGCCGATGCGGACAAAGCGCCGGATCAGCGGGCGCAGCATCATCCGGTTCAGCCGGTAAGCAAGGCGCGACGGCGCCGGATCGCGGCGGACCGTCACCTTGGGCTGCGGCGGCGCGGGGCGCGAGGGCACATGACGGATCGGCGCGGGCCGCGAGGTATCGTTCTGACCGCCGCCAAAGGGATTCAGGCCCTGCATAGCGCCTCCTCGACGATCCAGCTGCAGAGCGCCGGGAAATCCATTCCCTTATGCGCCGCCTGCTCGGGGGCAAGCGAGGTGGGGGTCATGCCGGGCTGGGTATTCGTCTCCAGCAGGATAAGACCCTCGAGGCCACGGCTGTCGTCCCAGCGGAAATCGCTGCGGCTGAGGCCACGGCAACCCAGCGCCTCATGCGCCCGGAGGGCATAGTCGCGGCAGGCGGCATCGACCTCGGCCGGGATCTCGGCAGGGATCACATGCTTCGATCCGCCGGGCTTGTATTTCGCGTCATAGTCATACCAGCCCGAGGTCACGATCTCGGTCACGCCAAGCGCATGGTCGCCCAGAACGGCGACCGTCAGCTCGCGCCCGGCGACATAGCTTTCGACCATCACCCGCGCGGGCATCTGCTCGGAAAGCTGCGGCGGCGCGTTCGCCCGGTCATGGACGATATAGACTCCGACCGAGGAACCCTCGTCATTCGGCTTGACGACATAGGGGGGCGGCATGACATGGCGCGCGCGAACCTCGCCCGCATCGGCGATCAGGCTTTCGGCCACCGGCAGACCGGCATCGCGGAAGACCTGCTTGGCGCGGTTCTTGTCCATCGCGAGGGCAGAGGCCAGCACGCCCGAATGGGTATAGCGCAGGCCAAGCCATTCCATCATGCCCTGAACGCAGCCATCCTCGCCCCAGCGGCCATGCAGCGCGTTGAACACGACATCGGGCGCGGCCTCGGCCAGACGCTCGGGCAGATCCCTGCCCGCATCGATCTCGATGACTTCATAGCCCGCCTGTCGCAGCGCCTGCGCGCATTCCCGCCCCGAGGACAGGGACACCTCGCGCTCGGCCGAGGGTCCGCCCTTGAGAACTGCGACTTTCGGGGCCGACCTGCTCGACCTGCCCGCCAATTTCTGCCTCATCACCCCGGTTGATCCGGGTATTTATGCGACAAGGATAGCGGCTGATCCCTATTCGCAAAAGGCCCTTTTCGCCTTCCGCGCGATTTTTCCAGCAGGACCGGCGGCTTACGGCTCACCTATGCGGATGACTTCCCATTGCAGGTCGTGGCCGCTGGTCTCGCGCACGCGCTGGCGCACCAGCTCTCCCAGCGCCTCCAGATCGGCGGCGGTGGCACCTTCGGCATTCAGCAGGAAGTTCGGATGCTTTTCCGACATCTGCGCGCCGCCAAGGCGATGGCCGCGCAGGCCCGCCGCGTCGATCAGGCTCCATGCCTTCAACTCGTGGCTGTCATCGGCCCGCCCGGTCGAGGAGAAGCCGGCCGGATTGCGGAAGGTCGAGCCGGCGCTGCGGTCCCGCGTCGGTTGGCTCGCATCGCGGCGGGCAAGCTGCTCCTCCATCCGCGCGTGAAGCGCCGCCGGATCGCCCGGATCCGCACGGAAGCTGGCCTCGGTCACGACCCAGCCCTCGGGCAGTTCGGAATGACGATAGCCAAGGCGCAGGTCGGCGGCGGGGATGTCATGCAGGCTGCCGTCGCGCGCAACCGCCCGGACCGAGATCAGGTGATCGGCGACATAGGCGCCATAGCATCCGGCATTCATCCTGACGGCCCCGCCGATGCTGCCGGGGATGGTGCGCAGGAAGGTCAGGTCCAGCCCGGCATCGGCGGCGCGGCGCGCGACATGTGCATCCAGCGCGGCCGCGCCCGCCGTCACCACCGCGCCCGCGCATGAAATGCCGTTGAAGCCCCGGCCCAGACGGATCACCACGCCGCGAATGCCGCCGTCGCGCACGATCAGGTTCGAGCCGACGCCCATCGGGAAAACGGACAGCGCGGTATCGAGGCTCGCCAGAAACCCGGCCAGATCGACCTCGTCCGCGGGCTGGAACAGCCAGTCCGCCGGTCCTCCGACCCGCAGCCAGGTCAGATCGGCCAGCGCCCGCTGGGGCGTCAGCGTGCCGCGCGTTTCGGGCAGGCTCGGGACGGGACGGGCAAGAGTGGTCATGGCGCGCTCCTGATGACGGTCGGCGGCCGTCCTAATCCAAACCGGAGCCGCGCGCAAACCGCGCCTAGAGGACGCGCCCCTGCGAGGCTCCGGCGGACCTGCCGCGCCGTGCGAGGGGCGGCCAGACCAGCAGCAGAAGCCCCAGCGACAGGAACAGGACGCCAAAGCCCGGCCCGCACAGGAAGGTGAGCCAGCCCAGCAGCGGCACGCCGGCCAGAACCAGCGACCAGAGCGCCGCGTGATGCAGCGCCGGACGGATCAGGGGCAGCAAGCAGGCAAGGACAGCCCAACCCAGCGCAAGAATCGCGGCCGCAGCGGGATGGCTCGCCAACTCGCTCACGCGGCCTTCTCCTGCAGCCGTTCCGGAAGATTGTTGGCCCAGGTCGAAATCGTGCCCGCGCCAAGACAGACCACCATGTCGCCGGGGCGGGCCTGCTCGCGGATCAGGCGAGCAAGGTCGTCCTCGTCGATCACCGCGCGGGCGTGGCGGTGGCCATGGGCGATCAGTCCCGCGACCAGATCGTCGCGCGAGGCGCCGGGGATCGGATCCTCGCCCGCGGAATAGACCTCGGCGATACCGACCACGTCCGCCTCGTTGAAGCAGGTGCAGAAATCGTCGAACAGGTTCGAGAGGCGCGAGTAGCGATGCGGCTGGTGGACGGCGATGACGCGGCCCTTGGTCGCCTGCCGCGCGGCCTTCAGCACCGCCGCGATCTCGACCGGGTGATGGCCGTAATCGTCGATGATGGTGACGCCGTTCACCTCGCCCACGCGCGTAAAGCGACGGCCGACACCGCCGAATTTCGCCAGCGCCTCGCGGATCTGGGCGCGCTTCATGCCCAGATGCCGCGCCACGGCGACGGCGGCCAGCGCGTTCGAGACGTTGTGATCGCCGGGCATCGGCAGGGTGCAACCCTCGATCACCGGGATCTCTCCCTCGTTCAGCTCGGCCTCGCCCTGAAGCGCGACGTCGAAATGCGCGACGCCGTTTTCATAGGTCAGGTTCATCGCCCGCACATCGGCCTGCGCGTTGAAGCCGAAGGTGACGACGCGGCGGTCGGTCAGCTTGCCGACCAGCGATTGCACCTCGGGGTGGTCGGTGCAGCAGACGGCGAGGCCATAGAACGGGATATTCGAGACGAAATCCTGAAAGCCCTTCCTCAGCGCGTCGAAGCTGCCCCAATGCTCCATATGCTCGGGGTCGATATTCGTGACGATGGCGATGGTCGCGGGCAGGCGGTTGAAGCTGCCGTCGCTTTCATCCGCCTCGACCACCATCCATTCGCCGGCGCCGGCGCGCGCGTTCGAGCCATAGGCGTGGATCACGCCGCCATTGATCACGGTCGGATCGAACCCGCCCGCGTCCAGAAGCGTCGCGACCATGGTCGTCGTCGTGGTCTTGCCATGCGTCCCGGCAATCGCGACGTTCGAGCGCAGGCGCATCAGTTCCGCCAGCATCTCGGCCCGGCGCACGATCGGAAGGCCGCGGCGGCGCGCCTCCTCAAGCTCGGGGTTGCCCTTCTTGATCGCGGTCGAGATCACCACGACGCCCGCCTCGCCGATATTCTCGGCGCGCTGGCCCTCGAATATGGTGGCGCCCAGCGTCTCCAGCCGGTCGGTGATCTTCGAGCGTTTCGCGTCCGATCCCTGAACGGCATAGCCCAGCGTCATCAGCACCTCGGCGATACCGGACATGCCGATGCCACCGATGCCGACGAAATGGATGGGCCCGAGTTCGCCCGGGAGTTTGGTCGCTGCGTTCATGCGGTCAGGTCCGTCACTAGATCTGCAAGTCGCTGCGCCGCATCGGGGCGACCAAGGGCCAGAGCAGCCGCAGCCATCGAGGTGGCGCGTGCGCCATCCGAGAGAATCCCACGCATGTCGCGCCTCAGGCTCTCGGCGTCAAGCACGGATTCGGGAAGAAGCATGGCCGCACCCGATTCCGCAAGGGCGCGCGCATTGGCGGTCTGGTGGTCGCCGCTGGCCGCCGCGAAGGGCACGAGGATGGACGGACGCCCGATCACGGTGATGTCCGCGATGGAGGATGCCCCTGCCCGGCTGACGACCAACTGGCTCTCGGCAAGGCGGCGCGGCACGTCCTCGAAGAAGGGTTGGACATCGGCCTCGACCCCGGCGTCGCGATAGGCGGCGGTGACGCGATGGCCGTCCTCGGCCCGCGCCTGATGGCTGATCTTCAGCCGCGCGCGGACTTCCTCGGGCAGGCCCGCGACGGCGGCGGGCACCATGTCCGACAGGACGCGCGCGCCCTGACTGCCGCCGATCACAAGGATGTTCAGCGCCCCGTCGCCCGGCGGTTGATAGGGCGTGCCGGCGCGGTCGCGCACGGCCTGACGCACGGGATTGCCGATGTGGATGCCCTCGACCCCTTGCGGCAGTTCGGCGGGCCAGGTGCCGCAGGCGATCTTGTTGACGTGCCGAGCGAAGGCCGCATTCACGCGCCCCATCACGGCATTCTGTTCGTGGATCATGCGCGGAATGCGCAGCGTCAGCGCCGCCGCCAGCGCCGGAATGGTCGGATAGCCGCCGAAACCGACCACGACGGCGGGCCGGTCGGCCTTCAGCGCGCGCATCGCCGCCAGCACGCCGCTGCCGATTCGGAAGGGCGACACCAGTTTCGCGCCGATCCCGCCCCGCGCCGGGGTGGCCGAGTTCACGACCTCGCGCGTGACCGCATGGGGGAAGCCGCCCGAATAGCGGGCGCCGCGCTCATCCGTCGAGAGCGTGACCCGCCAGCCGCGGTCCAGCAATTCCTCGGCCAGCGACTGCGCGGGGAACATGTGCCCGCCGGTGCCACCGGCAGCGATCAGGCAATAGGGGATCTTCACGGTCATGTCCGCCCCCGCCCGAGGACGTCCGAGATCCGCCCCTGCGGCCGCGAGCGGGTCAGCGCCAGCAGCATCCCAAGCGCGATCCCCGAGGCGATGACCGACGAGCCGCCATAGCTGACGAAGGGCAGCGTCATCCCCTTTGCCGGCAGCAGCCGCACCGCCACGCCCATGTTGATCAACGCCTGCACCCCGAAGGCGCAGGCAAGCCCGGTGCCGGCGATGCGCGCGAAGGGATCACGTTCGTTGCGCAGACGCAGCAGCGAGCGCACGACGATGGTGACGTAGAGGACGATGATGGCAAGCACCATGATCAGGCCGTATTCCTCGGCCGCGACGGCGATGATGAAATCGGTATGGGCATCGGGCAGCGACCATTTGACCGAACCCTCGCCGACGCCGACGCCAAAGAAGCCGCCCTCCTGGATCGCGTTCGCGGCATAGCCAAGCTGGGTGCGGGGATCGACCTCGGCGGCGAGGAAGCCGTCGATGCGGCGGGCGAAGTGCTCGGACGCGCCATAGGCGAAGAAGCCGCCGACCACCGCGACGCCAAGGACGCTGCACAGCAGGTAAAGCGGCGCGCCGGCGATGAAATACATCACGCACCAGGAGAACAGCACCAGCGAGGCCTGGCCGAAATCGGGCTGCAGCGCCAGCAGCACCACGACGAGTCCCGCGATCCCGGCCGAGTAGAGGCGACCGGGCGGCCCGCCAACCTCCTGGCTGGCCGCCATGAACCAGGCGCAGATGCCGATGAAGCAGGGCTTCAGGAACTCGGACGGTTGCACCGACATGCCGCCTGGCAGGCGCAGCCAGCGCACCGCGCCCTTGCCGAAATCCGTGCCGATGAAAGGCAACAGCACGATCGCGACCAGCGCCAGCGCAAAGCCAAGGACGGCAAGACGGCGCACGAAGCGGGGCGAGAAGGTCGAGACGACCAGCATCACCAGCAGCGCGCCAAAGCCGAACACCGCCTGACGGGTGACATAATAGAATTGCGGAAGGTTGTTCTTCTCGGCCAGCGGCACGGATGCCGCGAGGCCGAGCAGCAGCCCCATCGAGAAAAGCCCCAGCACGCATGCAAGGGACCACCGATCGACTGTGCGCCACCAGCGTGGAAGAATCGGATCACCAGCCCGAACGGGTGTGGTGCCAAAGACCATTTCGGTCATGGATGAACCGCCGTCACTGCCTCTGCCATAACCCGTTTCCGGGCGCCCGTTTTCCGGGTCTGGGCGGGATGATAGCGCGATCTGCCTGATCGCGCTACAGCGGATTCGCCTTTTCGGCGAGACCCGCCCATGCGGCGTGGCCACCCCCTTTTCTATCGGCGCGCGCAGGCTTAACTGTCGCTGGACCCGGCAGAGGAAGGCCCATGCTCTACAATACCAAAGCCGAATGGCTGGCGGCACCGCGCAGGCGGGTGCTCTTCTTCGGCATGTCGGGACTTGGCAAGACCTATCTCGCCTCCATGCTCAGGAATGCCGGCGACTGGTTCCACTACTCGGTCGATTACCGCATCGGCACGCGCTACATGGGCGAGTTGATCGCCGACAACTTCAAGCGCGAGGCGATGAAGGTCCCCTTCCTGCGCGAGCTCCTGCTGTCGGATTCGGTCTATATCGCCTCGAACATCACCTTCGAGAACCTCGCGCCCCTCTCGACCTATCTCGGCAAGCCCGGCAGTCCGACGCGCGGCGGGCTTGAATTCGACGAATACATGCGCCGGCAGGATCAGCACCGGATGGCCGAGATCGCCTCGCTTCTCGACAGCGGCCATTTCATCCGCCGCGCCGAGGAGATCTACGCGATCCCGAACTTCGTCTGCGATTCGGGCGGCTCGGTCTGCGAGGTGGTCGATCCATTCGCGGCCTCGGACCCGGTCCTCGATGCCCTCCAGCGCGACATGCTGTTGGTCTGGATCCGCGGTTCCGACGCCCACACGGCCGAACTTGTCCGCCGCTTCGACCGCGCGCCGAAGCCCATGTATTACCAGCCCGAGTTTCTCGACCGCGCCTGGACCGCCTATCGGGTGGAAAAGGGCCTGCGCGAGGATCAGGTCAACCCTGACGAGTTCATCCGCTGGACCTATGCCCGCGCCCTCGCCCACCGCCAGCCCCGCTATGAGGCGATGGCGCGACGCGGCGTGACGCTGCTGGCCGAGGAAGTCGCCGAAGTGACGACCCCCGAGGACCTGATCGGTCTGATCGGACGCGCCATCGACAGAAAGGACGCATGATGCCCATCACCCTGCCAAATGACCTGCCCGCCTTCGACATCCTGTCGAACGAAGGCGTCATGGTCATATCGCCGGGCCGGGCCGCGACCCAGGACATCCGGCCGCTGCGCATCGGCCTGCTCAATCTGATGCCGAAGAAGATCCAGACCGAGAACCAGTTCGCCCGGCTGATCGGCGCGACGCCGCTGCAGATCGACTTCCAGTTGATCCGCATGTCGGACCATGAAAGCCGCAACACCGCCGCCGACCACATGCAATCCTTCTACCGCCGCTTCTGCGAGGTCGAGGAGACGGGCGAGAAATTTGACGGCCTGATCATCACCGGCGCCCCGATCGAGCACCTGCCCTTCGAGGATGTGACCTATTGGGCCGAGTTGGAGCGGGTCTTCGACTGGACGCAAAGCCATGTGCATTCGACCTTCGGCGTCTGCTGGGGCGGCATGGCCATGGCCTGGCATTTCAACCGGCTGGAAAAGCACATCCTCGACCGCAAGGCCTTTGGCTGCTTCCGCCACCGGAACCTCTCGCCCGCCAGCCCCTATCTGCGCGGCTTTTCCGATGACGTGCTGGTCCCGGTCAGCCGCTGGACCGAGGTGCGCCAGGACGAGGTCGACGAGATCTCCGGCCTCAGGACCCTGATCGCCTCGGACCAGGTCGGCCCCTGCCTGATCGAGGATGCCGGCCACCGCGCCCTCTATGTCTTCAACCATTTCGAATATGACAGCACCACGCTGAAGGACGAGTTCGACCGCGACGTCACCTCGGGCAAGCCGATCAATGTGCCGGTGAACTACTATCCCGACGACGACCCCGCCCAGCAGCCGACGAACCGCTGGCGCAGCCATGCCCATCTGCTTTACGGTAACTGGATCAACGAGATCTACCAGACCACCTATTACGACATGGACCGTATCGGAAAGGGCTGAGCGGTGGCGAAGAAATCCGACGACAAGGCGCTGACCAAGGCGCAACCCGACCTGCCCTATGTCGGCGCGATCACGCATTTCCTTGAAACGGACGCGCCGCCCGAGATCCGCAAGGCCATCGCCAAGGCCGACAAGGACGACATCCTCGGCGACAGCTACCCCTATTCCGAGGAGATGAAACCCAAGGATTACGACGAGCATATGGACCTGCTGCAACTCCAGCTCGTCCGCATGATGCGCGACGTGATCCATACCGGAAAGCGGGTCGTCGTCCTCTTCGAAGGTCGCGACGCCGCCGGCAAGGGCGGCACGATCGAGCGCGTGCGCGAGAACCTGAACCCGCGCTCGGCCTATATCGTGGCGCTGCCCAAGCCCAGCGAGCGCGAGGCCGGGCAATGGTATTTCCAGCGCTATGTCGACTGGCTGCCCACAAGCGGCGAGATCGCGCTCTTCGATCGCAGCTGGTATAATCGCGGCGTGGTCGAACGAGTCTTCGGCTTCTCGACCAAGACCCAGCAGGACACGTTCTTCCGCCAGCTCCCGCAATTCGAGGCCATGTTCGCCGATGACGGCATCATCCTCGTCAAGCTCTGGCTCAATGTCGGGCGCGCCGAACAGCTCAAGCGGTTCCTCGACCGCGAGCAGGATCCGCTGAAGCAGTGGAAACTCAGCGCGATCGACGTGGACGGGTTGAAGAAATGGAACGACTACACCGCGGCGATCAAGGACACGCTGCAGCGCAGCCATACCCAGACCGCGCCCTGGACGGTGATCCGCTCGGACGACAAGCGCCGCGCGCGGATCGCGGCGATCCAGACCATCCTGCGCGCCGTCGATTTCGCCGGGCGCGACGATGCCCTGATCGGCCAGCCCGATCCCCTGATCGTCGGCGGCCCCGAGATCATGCGCGCCGACTGACCTTCACCTTCTTGCGGCACGCGCGGCAGCGAATGCTTGCGAGGCAGGATTGTGGCCGCTAGCGTTCAGGCATCTGCCACGCACAGCACAAGGTCCCAGATGAAACTTCTGCGCTCCTCCGCCCTCGCGCTCATCCTGTCGGGCGCGGCGCTTGCCCTGCCCGCCCATGCCGCCGATTCCGAACTGACGGTCTTCGACTGGGCCGGGTTCGAGGAACCATCGATCTTCCAGGGCTATATCGACAAGAACGGCGACAGCCCCACCTTCGCCTTCTACGGCGACGATGACGAGGCCTATCAGAAACTCGCCTCGGGCTTCAAAGCCGATGTCGCGCATCCCTGCTCGCAGATGGTCTCCAAATATCGCGACGCCGGGCTGATCGAGCCCTGGGACGTCTCGAAGATCCCGGCCTTCGAGACTCTTGACCCGAAGTTCCTTGCTTCGCCGATCTTCAAGGACGATTCCGGCGTCTGGTACATCCCGACCGACTGGGGCGCGACGGCCATCGCCTATAACTCCGAAAACGTCCCGGCCGAGGACGTGGCCAGCCTCAACATCTTCATCGACCCGAAATACCAGGGCCGCACCTCGCTGCCCGATTCGGCCGATGACGTCTGGGCACTGGCCTATCTCGCGACCGGCGTGACCGACTGGACCAAGGTGACGGACGAGCAGTTCGCTGCCGCCGCCGACTGGTTGCGCAAGGCGCATCAGAACGTCGCCGCCTATTGGGCCGACCCGTCCGAGCAGGCGCAACTCATGGCCTCGGGCGCAGTCGATGTCGCCTGGTCCTGGAATGACGGCGTCGTACTCCTCCAGAACGAGGGCTTCCCGGTCGGCTTCCAGCGCGCGCCGAAGGAAGGTTCCTCGACCTTCTTCTGCGGCTTCATCAACCTCAAGAACGGACCCGGCAACGAGGAAAAGGCCTATGACTTCATCAACGCCTGGCTCGCCCCTCCGGCGGCCAAGGGCCTCCTCGACACGATCGGCTACGGCCACACCTCGACCGTCGCCATGGAGACGATCAAGGACGAGCCCGCGGTCAAGGAAGGGCTGAGCGACGTCGACGCCCCGATCCTCGCCCAGACCCCCAACGACCCGGCGCAGCGCGAGAAACAGCTGGCCGAGTTCGAGAAGATCAAGGCCGGCTTCTGATCCCGCGCTGACCTCAAGGGATCGCGTGCGGCAAGGTTCGCATGGGTATTTGGAAAACGGTGAAACGGCGCGAGCCGCGCCCGGTTTCACCGTTACGAAATACCCCGAGGGGTGAATTGGCCCGCGAAGCGGGACAAGAGGGGAGCAGCGCTCCCCTCACTTGCGCTCGGCCGACGCCCTGCCTATATTTGCCGGGTTCGGGTTCGCCCGGACTATGGACATAAACGCGCAGGTAATAAGCGGATCGGACCCGGGGGCGGTACCCGGCGACTCCACCAGACATCCCTCGTTGGGGGCCAATGGGGTCGAAACAGGATCGACGAACGTCTAAAGCTGTTTGCTTTGTCTCGGTGAGCTACCACCGATATCGGTGCAAATTGTACAGTTGCCAACGACAACCGTGCTCCGGTGGCTCTGGCTGCGTAAGCAGTTCGAGTACCGAAACTTAAGCCCTTGCGCCTAGCAGCGTAAGGCGGGGCCCGCAGGAGCCTGGCAACAGAATCCTGCACCTTCCCCTTTCCACTGGTTTTTCGCTGCCTGCGGGCCTATGTCTCGGGCCCATGCAAGGGAATGCCGCCATGAAAGACCTGACCTGTTCCGACGCCGATGCCCTGATCGCCGAATTGGGCGGCCGGGCGCGCGATGCCGCGATCGTGCTGGCCGAGGCTTCGGCCGAACGCAAGCATGCCGCGCTGATCGGCGCCGCCGACGCGATCCTGAAGGCCGAGGACGAGATCTTCGACGCCAACAATCTGGACATGCAGTTTGCCACGGAAAAGGGCCTTGGCCCGGCCATGCTCGACCGCCTGCGTCTTGACGGCCCGCGCATTCGCGCCATGGCCGAGGGGTTGCGCGCCCTCGCGGCCCAGCCCGATCCCGTGGGCCGGGTCCTTGCCGAATGGGACCGCCCGAACGGGCTGCATATCCAGCGCGTGGCAACGCCCCTGGGCGTCATCGGCGTCATCTATGAAAGCCGTCCCAACGTGACCGCCGACGCAGCGGCGCTGGCCCTGAAATCGGGGAATGCGGTCATCCTGCGCGGCGGCTCGGAAAGTCTGAACAGCGCGGCGGCGATCCATCGCGCCCTCGTCACCGGGGTTCTGCAGGCCGGTCTGCCCGAGGCCGCGATCCAGCTTGTCCCGACCCGCGACCGCGAGGCCGTGGCCGCGATGCTGCGCGCGCAGGGCCTGATCGACGTGATCGTCCCGCGCGGCGGCAAGGGCCTTGTCGGCCTTGTCCAGAAGGAAGCCCGCGTTCCGGTTTTTGCCCATCTCGAAGGGATCTGCCACGTCTATGCCGATGGCGATGCCGATCTTGAGAAGGCGCGGCGCGTGGTGGTCAATGCCAAGACGCGGCGCACCGGCATCTGCGGCGCCGCCGAATGCCTGCTGATCGACCGCGCCTTCCATGCCAAGCACGGCCCGGTTCTGATCCAGGACCTGCTTGATGCGGGTGTCGAGGTCCGGGCCGAGGGCGAGCTTGCCGCCATTCCCGGCACCGTGACCGCAGAGGCGTCGGATTTCGGGCAGGAGTTCCTCGACAAGATCATCGCCGTTCGGCTGGTCGATGGCGTGGACGGGGCGATCGACCATATCCGCCGCCACGGCTCGGGCCATACGGAATCGATCCTGACCGAGAGCGATGCCGCCGCCGACCGCTTCTTCAAGCGCCTCGACAGCGCGATCCTGATGCGCAACGCCTCGACCCAATTTGCGGATGGGGGAGAGTTCGGCATGGGCGCCGAGATCGGCATCGCGACAGGCAAGATGCACGCCCGCGGCCCGGTCGGCGCCGAGCAACTGACGAGCTTCAAGTATCTGGTCACCGGTGACGGCACCGTCCGCCCCTGATCCCGCCCCGGCGAGGCGGGCGGAACGGCTGCTTGACGATCCCCGCCACCGGGTCACGCTTTTTCGCGCTCCCGGTGGCAGCGGCCGGGCGGTCGTCTGCTTCGAGCCGGCGCGCGAACACATGGACGGCTTCGACGTAACCCGGTGCCCCCGCTTTGCCGAGCGGCTGGGCATCGATGCGCTGACCGTCCAGACCTCGCGCCGGGACTGGTTCCTCTCGGATGCCAGCGCGGCGCTGGCCGCGGTCCTCGATGCCGCGACGGCGGGCTATGACGAGGTCACGGCCTCGGGCTTCTCGATGGGGGGCTATGGCGCGCTTCTCTATTCGCGGGCGGCGCGGGTTCGCCGCATCCTCGCCGTCTCGCCGCAATATTGCATCGACCCGGCCATCGCGCCCTATGATCCGGGCCGGCACGGGAAATTCAGTCGCATCGGTCGCGCCATGCCCCGGCCCGAGGAATGGGGCGATCCGGGCATCCGGGGCGTGCTGGTCTTTGATCCGGCAATTACCGCCGATCGCCTGCACGCGCAGAATATCGCCGCCGCATTCCCGCATCTGGTCGGGGTTGCCCTGCCTCATGGCGGCCATCCCGCGACCGGCATCATCGCCGAGGCGGGCCGGATCGGCGCCATCTCGACCATGCTGGTCGAGGACCGGCTCGACCCGTCGAGGATCCGCCGCCTGCATCGCGAGGCCCGCAAGACCTCGCAACGCTACCGCCTCAACCTCGCCACCGCCGGGATAGAGCGGCATGGCCCCCGCGCCGAAGCCGCGTTGCGCACGCTCGCGCGCGAGGCCACGCCGCAATTGCGGCTGGAGGCCTGCCTCACGCTGCTGTCGCATGACGCCGAGGCAGGCGGCCGGGCGCTGAGCCGGCTCCTGAAGGAGGTTCCCGATGCCCCGCCCGCATGGGCGCGCCGCATCGAGCAGGCCTTGGCCGGTCTCTCCGACTAGAAGGCGATCTCGCCGCCCCGCTCGTCCAGCTCCCATGTCAGGCTGCGCCCCGCCTCGGCGGCAAAGGCGGCGAGCAGGGGAAAATGGATCTCGGAGGGCTGCGCCTCGGGCCGGTCCTGCCCCGGTTCGGCCCCGAGCCAGGACCAGAGCGCCGGATCGGCTTTGGTCCGCGCCGCCTCCGCCACCAGCCGCCAGCCGACCGCGCCGCGACAGACCAGGATGCCGCCGCCCCAGGGCAGCGCGGTTTCAAGGCACATGAGCGCGAGGAGGATCAGCCGCGCCTCGCTGCGGGGCAGATCACCCTCGGCCTCGAGCCGGACCCGGATACGCCCGTTTTTCTCAAGGTCCGCGAGCAGGCCCGCCAGCTCGTTCAGGCCGGTCCTCTGCTGGGCGGCGGCATGGCCGAAGGCCATGCGGAACCAGCGGATGCGCGCCCGCGCCGCCTCGACGCTGTCGGAGATCAGCGAGAATTCCGGGCTTTTCGCCAGCCCCGGATAGTCGCCCGACATCAGCAGCAGTTCGAGCCCGTTGCCGATCGCGCCAAGCGGCGAGATCAGGTCATGGCAGAGGCGCGAACTGACGAGGCTTGCCGCCCGTTCCGGCAGGATCGGGAATGGCAATGCCGGCTTGCGGTTGATTGTAACGTCGTCCATTGAAGTCTAGCCTTGCTCGGAATGCTGGGAGAAAGCGCGAAGTGAATGAGATCCTTGAGCCCGGAATGCTGGTCCGCCACCCGAACGCGCCGGAATGGGGCATCGGTCAGGTCCAGTCGCGGATCGGCGACCGCATCACGGTGAACTTTGCCAATGCCGGCAAGCAGGTGGTCGATGGTCGCCATGTCAGCCTGGAACTGGTGGTGGATGGATCCTGAGCCCCGAAACCGAGACGTTAATGCAACCTATGCGCGAGTCAACCTGTTCCTCCCGCTCACGCATCCGCGCATCAGCGGCATGTTGCAATAAGGCCGGGACCCGCCTAGACACGATTGCGCAACGATGATGACAGGTTCAACGCCCCAAGATGACGCCAGAGAGCTCGTATTTCGAAACGCGGCTCGCCACTGACGAGGCGGACCTGCTGGCGGCACAGCGCCTGAGGTATCGGGTCTTCGTCGAGGAACTGGGGGCCGAGGGATCGCTGGTCGATCACGAGCTGGGGCTTGAGCGGGACGAGTTCGACCCGATCGTCGATCACCTGATCCTCGTCGACCGCCGCCGCTCGGCCGCCGATCTGGACCATGTCGTCGGCGCCTATCGCCTGCTGCCGGGCGACCGGGCCGCAAGCTTCGGGCGCTTCTATTGCGATTCCGAATATGACCTCGCGCCCTTGCGCAATTCCGGCCGCTCGCTGCTGGAGCTGGGGCGGTCCTGCGTGGACGCCGATCTTCGCGGCGGCTCGGGCATGTTCCTGCTGTGGAACGCGCTGGCCGAATATGTGCTGGATCGCGGGATCGAAATCCTGTTCGGCGTCGCCTCGTTCCACGGCACCGATGCGCAGGCGTTGGCCCAACCACTGTCCTGGCTGCATCACCATCACCTCGCCCTGCCGCAGATCCGGCCGCTGGCGCATCAGGACGGGTTCCAGCGCATGGATCTGGTGCCGCCCGAGGATCTGGACCGACGCGCGGCGATGACCTCGATGCCGCCGCTGATCAAGGCCTATCTGCGCATCGGCGGCTCGATCGGGGAAGGCGCGTTCCTCGACCGCGAATTCAACACCACCGATGTATTCCTCCTCGTCGATACCGCCGCGATGTCGGAGAAGCACCGCAAATTCTACGAGACACGCTGGCAGGCCCAATGAGCGAAACCACCGACGCGCCCTCGATGGCGACCCGCAGCCCGGCATGGTATGGCGACGAACCGATCCCGCGGGTTCCGCGTCCGGGCCTGCTGGGCTGGTTCCTCGTCGGGACGCGCGGCTTCGGCATCGTCTCGGTCCTGCTGCTGGGGGTGATCCTCATCGTGCCGCTGCGTCTGGTCGAGAGGGTTTTCACCGGCCCGCGCCGGCCGCTGACCGGCCCGTGGGTGCAGGGGGTCTGCCGGCTATGCCTGTGGATCATGGGGATCAAATGGCGGCGCGAGGGCAGCCCGATGCGCGGCCCCGGCGCCATCGTGGCGAACCATTCGGGTTGGCTCGACATTCTGGCGATGAACGCGGCCATGCCGGTTTTCTTCGTCTCCAAGGCCGAAGTGGCGGGCTGGCCGGGCATCAACATCCTGACCCGCGTCACCAACACGCATTTCGTGACACGCGACCCCCGGCTTGCCCGCCGGCAGGCCGAGGAATTCGCCATGCGGACACGGGCCGGGCACCGGCTGCTGTTCTTCCCCGAGGGCACGAGCACGGACGGCCAAAGGGTGCTGCCCTTCAAGCCGACGCTGTTCCAGGGCTTCCTTGACCCTGCCCTGCCCGCGGATCTGGCGATCCAGCCGATGACCGCGGTTTACCGTGCGCCCGAGGGCCGCGATCCGCGCTTCTATGGCTGGTTCGCCGCCATGTCGCTGGGCACGCATCTGCTGGCCGTGCTGGCCCAGCCGCGTCAGGGCACCGTCACCGTGCGCCTGCATCCGCCGATCCCGGTCGCGGGCGAAAGCCGCAAGACCCTTTCGGCCAAGGCCGAGGCAGCGGTCCGGTCGGGCTTCACCCGGCCCTGACCCGCCCGCTCAGAGCGGCCAGAACAGCGGAATGGTCAGGCAGGCGACGATGCCGGTGATGATGTCTAGCGGCACGCCCACCTTGATGAAATCGCTGAACTTGTAGCCGCCGGGACCATAGACCATCATATGGGTCTGGTAGCCGATCGGCGTCGCGAAAGCGACCGTGGCCGAGAACATGACCGCCACCACATAGGCGCGCGGATCGTGGCCCAGCGACTTTGCCAGCGCGATCGCGATCGGCGTCAGCAGGACGGCGACGGCATTGTTCGACAGGATCTCGGTCATGATCAGGCCGAGGAAATAGACGCTGACCAGCGTGACGAAGGGCGGCAACCCCGCCAGATAGGGCGCGACCGTATCGACGATCAGGTTGACGGTGCCGGTATATTCCAGCGCCTCGCCCACGGCGAGCATGGCGAAGATCATCGCCAGCAGTCGGCCATCGACGAATGAGAACGCCTCCTCGGCATCGACGCAGCGCGTCACCAGAATGACCGCCGCCGCGATGAACGAGAGCGCCAGGATCGGCGCCACGTCGAGCGAGGCGAGGATGACCACCGAGAGCAGGCAGAGGATCGCGATCGGCGCACGCTCGCGCCGATAGGCCCGCGCGGCCGGGCGCGAAACATCGACCAGTTCCATGTCGGAGGCGAGGCGGGCGATGTCCTCGGGCGCGCCTTCCAGCAGCAGCGTATCGCCGACACGCACAACCAGATCGTCAAGCTGGCGGCCGATATTCTGGCTGCGGCGATGGGCGGCCAGCACATAGACGCCATAACGACGGCGCAGGCGCATATCCCCCAGCTTGCGGCCGATCAGCCGCGCGCCGGGCGAGATCAGAACCTCGACCGTCTCGGTGGCGACGGAACTCAACTTGTCGACCATCTGGAGGTTCTTGTTGCCCTGCATCTCCAGCAGGTCGGCCATCTCGGTGCGCAGCACGACCCGGTCGCCCGGCTCCAGCACCACCTCGGCGAGGTTGCGGCGCAGCGAGGCATCGCCGCGCAGCACGTCGACAAGGCGGACGGCGTCGCGCTTGAACAGCGGCACTTCGGTGACGTTCTGGCCAAGCAGGGTCGAATCCTCGGGGATTGCCACTTCGGTGAAATATTTCATCTCGCGCCGCGTGCCCAGAAAACCGGCCAGCGAGGTGCGGTCCGGCAGCAGCTTGCGCCCGACCAGCGCGAAATAAAGGATGCCCGCGACGGTCACGGCGGCACCGACCGGCGCGATCTCGAAAATGGTGAAATGCGGCAGCCCCGCCTCGCGCGCGACGCCATCGACCAGCAGGTTGGTCGAGGTGCCGATCAGCGACAGCATGCCGCCCATGATGGTGAAATAGCTGAGCGGCATCAGCAGCTTGGAGGGCGAGACGCCGATCCGCAGCGCAAGCTGGATGAAGATCGGGATCATGACCGCGACCACCGGCGTATTATTCATGATCGCCGAGGCGAGGATGACGAAACCGAACAGCGCGCAGACGGTCAGGATCGGCTGCGTGCTGGCGCGGGAGGAGACCAGCCGCGACATCATCTCCAGCGCGCCGGTGCGCAGGAGGCCGCCCATGATCAGGAACATGAAGGCGATGGTCCAGGGCGCCGCGTTCGACAGAACACCGGCCGCGTCCTTCACCGGCAGCAAGCCCAGGAGCATCATGGTCGCGGCCGAACCGATCGCCACGACTTCAGGCGGGTGCTTCTCGCGTATGAACTGCACGAAGGTAATGGCGACGATGATCAGCATCGCAATCGCCGCATTGTTTCCGGTCAGTTGGAATCCCAGCATGCAGATTCTGTCCCATGCGCCGTTAATCACGGCCCTTTCGATGGGTTTTAGAATCTTTTTCTCCACCGCCGCAAGCGAAAGCGCAGGCGCAGCTCCGGGTCAGGCGGGAAGCTGCGTCTGGCTGAGGCAGCCGCCCTGACGCACCGGCTCGATCGCGACGGCCTTGCCGCTGCGGTCGTCGGTGGTGACGAGGACGCCGCAGATCGTGGCCTCGCCCTCGGCCGGCGTGAATCGCTCGGAGGCCATGCCGGTCAGGAAGCGGCGCAGCGGCTCGGCCTTCTCCATGCCGATGATGCTGTCATAGTCGCCGCACATGCCGGCATCGGACTGATAGCCGGTGCCACGCGGCAGGATCATGGTGTCGGCGGTCGGAACATGGGTATGGGTGCCGACGACAAGGCTGGCGCGGCCGTCGCACCAATGGCCGATCGCCATCTTCTCGCTGGTGGCCTCGGCATGGATGTCAACGACGGTCGCCTGCACAAGCCCGCCCAGCGGATGGGTTTTCAACACCGTGTCGATGGCCGAGAAGGGATCGTCGAAGGGCCGCTTCATGAAAACCTGCCCCAGCACCTGCGCGACAAGGATCTTGCGGCCCCGCGTCGCCTCATAGACTCGCGCGCCGCGGCCCGGCGCGACCTTCGAGAAGTTCAGCGGCCGGATGATGCGCGGCTCGGTCTCGATATAGGAGAGCATCTCCTTCTGGTCGAAGGCATGGTCGCCCAGCGTGATGCAATCGGCCCCGGCATCGAGGATCAGCTTGGCATGCCCCCCCGTCAGGCCCATGCCGCCCGAGGCGTTCTCGCCATTGACGATGGTGAAATCCACCCCCAGCCGCTCCTTGAGCGGCTGGAGCCCTTCGGCGATGACGCGACGACCGGCCCGGCCCATCACGTCTCCAAGATAAAGAATGCGCATGGGGCCGACCGTTAGGGCAAAGCCGCGCTACGCTCAAGCCCCGAGGCGACGATCAGCCGAGCCATGCCCCGACGAGGACCGAAGCCAGCGCGACCACCGCCCCCACCGCCATGCCGCGCAGATAGCCCGAGGAGCGCGGGCGGTCCTCGGGATGCTGCCCGTTCTCGCGCAGCATCTGCGGCATCCGGCGCTCCAGAAACTCGGGCAGCAGCGGCGCAAAGCGGCTGACCACCTGCACCGACCGCGCAAGGTCGCGCATCGCCGCCTTGGGACCGAGATTGTCGCGGATATAGCTTTCGACCACCGGGCGCGCGACTTCCCACATGTTCATCTGCGGGTCGAGCGATCGCGCCACCCCCTCGACCACGACCATGGTGCGCTGCAGCAGGATCAGTTCGGTCCGGGTGCGCATCCCGAAACGCTCGGTCACCTCGAAAAGATAGGCCAGCAGGTTGGCCATCGAGATGCGGCTGGCATCCGCGCCGAAGATCGGCTCGCCCACCGCACGCAATGCGCGGGCGAACTCGGTCATGTCGCGGTCGGCGGGGACATATCCCGCCTCGAAATGGACGCGCGCGACCCGCATGTAGTCGCGGCGGATGAAGCCCATCAGGATCTCGGCATAGACGCGGCGGGTATATTCGTCGATCTCGCCCATGATGCCGAAGTCATACATGACGATATCGCCATCCGCGCCGACCTTCAGGTTGCCCTGATGCATGTCGGCATGGAAGAAGCCGTCGCGCAGCGCATGTTGCAGGAAAAGCTGCAAGACCCGCGCCGCCAGCGTCGGCAGGTCATGGCCCGCCGCGCGCAGGGACGCGACATCGCCAAGCGGCGTGCCCTCGGCCCAGTCGCTGGTCAGGACGCGCCGCGCGCTCAGATGCCAATGCGGGCTGGGCACCTTCATGCCCTCGTCCTCGCGCGTGTTCTCGGCAAATTCCGAGGCGGCCGAGGCCTCGCGCCTCAGGTCCAGCTCGCCCGTCACCACGGTCTCGAAATGGGTGACCACGTCGCGCGGACGCAGGCGGCGCGTCGCGGGCGAGAGCAGTTCGATCATTCCGGCGGCGAAATGGAAGGCGTCGATGTCGCGGCGGAAATCGGCCTCGATCGAGGGACGCAGCACCTTGACCGCGACTTCGCGCCCATTGTCGGCGCGGCGCGCCCGGTGGACCTGCGCGATCGAGGCGGCGGCGACCGGCTCGGAAAACTCGCTGAACAGCACCGCGACCGGCTGCCCCAGCGCATCCTCGATGATGCGCAGCGCCTGATCCTGCGGAAAGGGCGGCAGGCGGTCCTGCAGCATCGAAAGCTGCTCGGCCAGTTCGGGTCCGACCACGTCGGGACGGGTCGAGAGGATCTGACCGAACTTGATATAGGCCGGACCAAGCGCGGTGATCGCGCGCGTGACCGGCGGCAGCGCGGGATCGCCCTTGTAGCCGAGCCACGCGAAGGGCCAACCCAGCACATGCGCCGCCATCCTGATCCGCGCGGGTGCGTTCATCGCATCGAGCGCGGCGCCCATCGCGCCGGTCCGCTCGAAGGTGGCGCCCGTGCGGATCAGGCGCCAGATATTATGTGGTCCCCGCATGGATCAGATCTTCCAGCCGGAATGCAGCGCCGCGATCCCCATCGACATGTTGCGATACTGCACCCGGCCGAAACCCGCATGGCGGATCATCGTGGCGAAGCTTTCCTGATCGGGGAAGTTGCGGATCGATTCGACCAGATACTGATAGCTGTCGCGGTCATTGGCGACGACCTGCCCCATCGCCGGGATCACATTGAAGCTGTAGCGGTCATAGAGCCATTGCAGCATCGGCACCGGCATCTGGCTGAACTCCAGCACCATCAGGCGGCCGCCGGGCTTCAGCACGCGCCGCGCCTCGGCCAGCGCATCGGGGATGCGGGTGACGTTGCGGATGCCGAAGCTGATCGTATAGCGGTCGAAGCTTTCATCGGCGAAGGGCAGCGCCATCGCATCGCCCGTGACCCAGGCGAGGCGGTCCGAAAGGCGGCCGGCCTCGGCGCGCTTGCGGCCCTCGACCAGCATCGACTCGGTCATGTCGCAGACCGTGACGCGTGCGCCCGAGGCGCGCTGCAGGAAGCGAAAGGCGATGTCGCCGGTCCCGCCCGCCACGTCCAGCAGGTGCTGGCCGTCGCGAGGGGCGAGCCAGTCCATCATCGCGGTCTTCCAGACCCGGTGGATGCCCACGCTCATCAGGTCGTTCATCACGTCATAGCGCGAGGCCACGCGCGAGAAGACGCCATGCACCAGCCCGGCCTTTTCCTCTTCCGCCACGGTGCGAAAGCCGAAATGGGTTTCCTTGCGCTGGTCGTCGGTCATCTTGCTTGTCCATCCGTCGTTTCGCGCCCAGATAGACCAGACGCGCGCCGCGCACCATGCGACGAATGGAAGATAAATGCCAGAACTGCCTGAGGTCGAAACCGTCCGCCGGGGACTTGTCCCGCATCTGGAAGGCCGGGTGATCGCCCGGATCGAAGCCCGCCGCCCCGACCTGCGCTGGCCCCTGCCGCCGGATCTGGTGCAGCTGGTCACGGGGGCGCGGGTGACTGGCCTGCGCCGGCGCTCGAAATACATCCTTGTCGATCTGGAGGGGCGGGGCAGCATCCTTCTGCATCTGGGCATGTCCGGGCGGATGCTGATCGAGGGCGCGGTCGAGGGCAGCTTCCACCGCGACCCCGCCATCCTGCCGCGCCATGACCATGTCGTGTTCTGGAACGACGAGGGCACCCGGATCACCTTCAATGACGCCCGCCGCTTCGGCATGGTCGATCTGGTGGCCGAGGGGGCGGAACATCCGATGCTGGCCCATCTTGGGCCCGAGCCGCTGTCGGACCAGTTCACGCCGGAGGTGCTGAACCGCGCCCTTGCCGGACGCCGGATGCCGATCAAGGCGGCGCTGCTGGACCAGCGCATCGTCGCGGGGCTGGGCAATATCTATGTCTCCGAGGCGCTGAGCCGGGCCGGAATCGATCCGCGCCGGCTGGGCGGGGAGGTCACGCAGGCAGAGACCGCCTCGCTGGTCGGTCATGTCAGGGACGTGCTTGAGGAGGCGATCGCCGCAGGGGGATCGAGCCTGCGCGACCACCGGCAGGCGACGGGCGAGTTGGGCTATTTCCAGCATTCCTTCCGCGTCTATGGCCGCGAGGGCGCCCCCTGCCCGACCCCCGGCTGCGGCGGGACCGTCGAGCGCATCGTGCAATCCGGGCGATCGAGCTTTTTCTGTCCGAACTGCCAGAAGTGAAGCGGCGCTGGCACGCCGCTGCCTCCGGCGGGGGTATTTGGAAAACGCTGAAAGACGCAGGCGCTAGCCAGATGCTCGCGGCTTTGTTACGAGTCGCGAGCTAGATGCGAAAGGCTAGGTGACATGGCTTACCAGACCCTCACCGTTGAGGTCGAAGATTATGTTGCGCTGATCCGGCTGAACCGGCCCGAGGCGCTGAACGCCCTGAACTCGCAACTTTTGAGCGAGCTGGGGACGGCGCTTGCCGAGGCGGACCGGAACGAGAAGGTCCGCTGCATCGTCCTGACCGGCAGCGAGAAGGCCTTTGCCGCCGGAGCCGATATCAAGGAGATGTCGACCAAGAGCTTTGTCGATGTCTATACGAGCGACCTCTTCGGCGCCGAGATCGACCGTATCACCGCGACCCGGAAGCCCATCATCGCGGCCGTGTCGGGTTATGCCCTGGGCGGCGGCTGCGAATTGGCCATGGCCTGCGATTTCATCATCTGCGCCGATACCGCCAAGTTCGGTCAGCCCGAGATCAATCTGGGCGTGATGGCCGGGATCGGCGGCACGCAGCGCTTGACCCGCTTTGTCGGCAAGTCGAAGGCGATGGAGATGCATCTGACCGGCCGCTTCATGGATGCGGCCGAGGCCGAGCGTTCGGGCCTTGTCAGCCGCGTCGTGCCCTCGACGAAGCTGGTGGCCGAGGCCGTGGCCGCCGCCAGGAAGATCTCGGAGAAGTCACAGATCGCCGTCCTTGCTGCCAAGGAGGCGGTCAACCGCGCCTATGAGACCACCTTGCGGGAGGGGATCCTGTTCGAGCGGCGCAGCTTCCAGGCGCTGTTCGCGACCGAGGACCAGAAGGAGGGCATGGCCGCCTTCCTCGAGAAACGCGAGCCGCAGTTCCGCGACCGGTAGTTTCCCCTTGGCAATCCCGCCCACCCCCTGTATAGGCCCGAGCTTACATGCGCGTGGGCCCGCTTTAAGGCAAGAATCATGACCGTCCTGACTGGACGGTGCCGTGGGGCTTTTGCGTAATCGACATTCGAAGAACAGACAGGACCGCATCCCATGGCCAACACGCCCCAGTCGAAGAAACGCGCCCGCCAGATCGAGCGCGTCACCGCCGTCAACAAAGCGCGCCGCTCGCGCATCCGCACCTTCCTGCGCAAGGTCGAGGAAGCGATCGAGAGCGGTGATGCCGCTGTCGCCCGCGAGGCGCTGCTGCAGGCCCAGCCTGAACTGATGCGCGGCGTGACCAAGGGCGTCGTTCACAAGAACACCGCCGCACGCAAGATCTCGCGCCTGTCGTCGCGCGTGAAGGCCCTTGCCACCGCCTGATTGGCTGCGGCATTTCCGCAACTTGCGGTAGAATATATTTGGGCGCGCTCGCTCTGAGCGTGCCCTTTTCCGTTAGCGTTCTGCGCTAACGCATTGAAAAACTTATAACTTCGTGCTGTCACGATTTCGTCACCGCTCCGTGAGATTCGGAAAGGCAAAGTGACTGTCAAGCACGAAGATCGGTTGTCGGCGGAGCGCCGTTCTTGCTAGCTTCGGTCCTGCGATTCACATCGCACCTGGGGGACAAACCCCGTGGATCGGCCTTTGCGCCGAAGGACGGGAAGCAGCAAGAGCGGGGGACGTTCAGCTGCCATTGAAGTCGGAGACCGGCTGCCACCGGTCACGATTCATGTCTGGAGACAAGGCCGCAGATGGCCTTTGCGCCGCGCTCGTGGCGTAGAGGTTCTGTTGTCGTCACCTGTCCGTCGGGCGCCGATGTCGAATCAAACTCACGCCGGGGCAAACCCGGCGGAACATGGGCAACGGAACGGACTTGGGCGAGATGGAAAAGATTTGGGGGCAGGCGCGTGAAGAACTTCAGAAGATCGTCGGAGCCGACAGTTTTGCGACCTGGATCGAACCCCTCCGCCTCGCCGGCGTAACTGACGGCACCGCCGTCATCGCCTGCCCGACGCGCTTCCTCTCGGACTGGGTCTCGCGCCATTACAGCGACGACATCCTGAAGGTCCTCGACCGCGTCGGCGGCCCGGTCCACCGGCTGAACTTCGAAACCCGCAGCGCCGCCAGCCGCCAGCCCTCACCCGAGGCGGCCGAGCAGCGCCAGACCGCGCCCCGCGCCCCCGTCGCGGCTGCCGAGGAGGAACTTACGGCCCCCCTCGACCAGCGGTTCACCTTCGACAATTTCGTCGTCGGCAAGCCGAACGAGTTGGCCCATGCCGCCGCGCGCCGCGTGGCCGAGGGCGGTCCCGTCACCTTCAACCCGCTTTTCCTTTATGGCGGCGTCGGCCTTGGCAAGACCCACCTGATGCACGCGATCGCCCGCGAGACGCAGGTCCGCCAGCCCGAGGCGCGGGTGCTCTATCTTTCGGCCGAGCAGTTCATGTATCGTTTCGTGCAGGCGCTGCGCGATCGCACCGTCATGGATTTCAAGGAACTTTTCCGCACCGTCTCGGTCCTGATGGTCGATGACGTCCAGTTCATCGCCGGCAAGGATTCGACGCAGGAGGAATTCTTCCACACCTTCAACACGCTGGTCGATCAGGGCAAGCAGATCATCATCTCGGCCGACCGCGCGCCGGGCGAGATCAAGGACATGGAGGAGCGCATCAAGTCGCGCCTGCAATGCGGCCTTGTCGTCGACCTGCACCCGACCGATTACGAACTGCGCCTTGGCATCCTGCAATCCAAGACCGACAGCTTCCGCGTGCAATATCCGGGGCTGCGGCTTGCGCCGGGGGTGCTGGAATTCCTGGCCCATCGCATCACCTCGAATGTGCGCGTGCTGGAAGGCGCGCTGCAGCGCCTCTTCGCCTTCGCGAGCCTGATGGGGCGCGAGATCACGCTGGACATGACGCAGGAATGCCTAGCGGACATCCTGCGGGCGAATGACCGCAAGGTCTCGATCGAGGAGATCCAGCGCAAGGTGGCGGAGCATTACAATATCCGCCTTTCCGACATGATCGGACCGAAGCGGGTGCGCACGGTGGCGCGGCCGCGCCAGATTGCGATGTATCTCTCAAAACAGATGACCTCGCGTTCCCTGCCCGAGATCGGGCGGCGTTTTGGCGGCCGCGATCACACCACCATCATGCATGGCGTCAGGAAGATCGAGGAGCTGCGCGGCTCGGATCGGAGCCTTGCCGAAGATATCGACCTGCTGCGTCGCCTTCTTGAGGCCTGATCCGCTTGACCCGCCGGGGAAATCTGCGAAATTGCCCGGCACCGGGTTGGGCCCTATAGTCGGCCTTCCCGCCGCGAGAGTGACATAAGGACCGACCATGAAATTTGCGATCGAACGTGCCGATCTGGTGAAGGCAATTTCTCAGGCCCAGTCCGTTGTCGAGCGGCGCAACACGATCCCGATTCTGGCCAATGTCCTGATCGAGACGACGCCGAACGGCGTCAGCTTCCGCGCGACCGATCTGGATACCGAAATCATCTATCTGGCCAATGCCCAGGTCGAGCGCCCCGGCGCGACGACCGTGTCGGCCAGCATGCTCAACGACATCGCCCGCAAGCTGCCCGACGGGGCGCTGGTGCAGCTTGACCTCGACCCGACCTCGGGCCGGCTGGCGGTCATCGCCGGGCGCTCGAACTTCAGCCTCGCCACGCTGCCGCGCGAAGATTTCCCGGTCATGTCGACCTCGGAATATTCGGCGAATTTCGCGGCTCCGGCCTCGGTCCTGCGGCGGCTTTTCGACAAGTCCAAATTCGCGATCTCGAACGAGGAGACGCGCTATTACCTGAACGGCGTCTACATGCATGTCGCGCAATCCGAGGACGGGCCCTGCCTGCGCTGCGTCGCGACCGATGGCCACCGGCTGGCGCGGATCGACGCACCCCTGCCCGCCGGGGCCGGGGAGATGCCGGGCGTGATCGTGCCGCGCAAGACCGTGGGCGAGCTGCGCAAGCTTCTGGACGATGACGCGACCGAGATCGCGGTTTCGGTCAGCGAGACCAAGGTGCGCTTCGCCACCCCGACCATCACGCTGACCTCGAAGGTGATCGACGGCACCTTCCCCGATTATTCGCGCGTGATCCCGGCGGGCAATTCCCGCAAGCTTGAGGTCGATGCCGGCGATTTCGCCAAGGCGGTCGACCGCGTCGCCACGGTCAGCAGCGAACGCTCGCGCGCGGTCAAGCTGTCTTTGGACGAGGACCGGCTGGTCCTCTCGGTCAACGCCCCCGATTCGGGCGCGGCCGAGGAAGAACTGCCGGTGGCCTATGCCGACGAGCCGCTGGAAATCGGCTTCAACGCCAAATACCTGCACGAGATCGCCGGCCAGATCGACCGCGAGAACGCGGTCTTCCTCTTCAACGGCTCGGGCGATGCGGCGCTGATCCGCGAGGGCGGCGATATTTCCGCCGTCTATGTCGTCATGCCGATGCGCGTGTGAGGCTGACACGCCTGCACCTGACCCAGTTCCGGAGTTGGGCGCGTCTTGAACTTGAACCGGATGAAAGGCCCGTGGCGATTCACGGGCCTAATGGCGCCGGAAAGACCAATATCCTCGAAGCGATCTCGATGCTGTCGCCCGGCCGCGGCATGCGTGGGGCGGCGCCTGGCGAGCAGGCCCGCCGTGGGCCCGATGTCGGCTGGCAGATTCGCGCCGCGATCGGCGAGCGTGTGGTCCTGACCCGCGCCCTGCCCGGCCAGCCGCGCGAGGTTCTGATCGACGACAAGCCCGCGACGCAGGTGGCGCTTGGCGCGCTGATGCGGGTGATCTGGCTGACCCCGGCGATGGACCGGCTGTGGACCGACGCGCCCGAGGGTCGGCGTCGTTTCCTCGACCGCGTGACGCTGAGCTTTACCCCCGGCCATGCCGAGGAGTCGCTCGCCTATGAGAAATCCATGCGCGAGCGCAACCGGTTGCTTCGGGACGAAGTGCGGGACGCCGGCTGGTATCGCGCGCTGGAGGCCCGCATGTCCGAGGCGGGCGCCGCGATCACCCGCAACCGCCTTGACGCGATCGCCCGGATCACGGCCGCGCAGGAGGGGGCCGGGACCGCCTTTCCCGCCGCCCGGCTGACCCTGCTGCCGGGCGAGGGGGCGGCGGATGATCCCGACTCCGAGAGCATCGCCCAGCGGCTGGCCGAGACGCGGTCGCGTGACATGGCCGCCGGTCGCAGCCTGACCGGGTCGCATCGCGCCGATCTGGGCGCGTGTTGGGGACCGCAGGACATGCCGGCGGCGCTTTCCTCGACGGGAGAGCAGAAGGCGCTGCTTTTGTCGCTGATCCTCGCCAATGCGCGGGCGCTGGACGGCGAGGTTCCGGTCCTGCTGCTTGACGAGGTGGCGGCGCATCTGGATGCCGACCGCCGGGCCGCGCTTTACGACGAGATCTGCGCGCTTTCGGCGCAAGCGTGGCTGACCGGGACCGGACCGGAGCTGTTCACGGCACTTGAGGGGCGGGCGCAGTTCCTTTCCGTCGAGCGTCGGGGCGAGACTTCGAGCCTTGCGACGGGTATTTGAAAAACGGTGAAACTCACGGGTTGACCAGAAGATCGACCAGTTCGAAGCGGGTGACATCGACGATGCCCAGATCCGAGATGCGAAGCTCGGGGATCACCACCAGCGCCAGCAGCGAGTGTTGCATATAGGCGTTGTTGAGCGTGCAGCCGCAATCCTGCATGGCCTTGACGATGCCCTGCGCGGCCTCGGCCACCTCCTCGGCGGGGCGGTCGGACATCAGCCCGGCAATGGGCAGGGCGACACTGGCCAGTTCGGCCCCGTCGCGAAAGACGGTGACGCCGCCGCCGATCCGGCCCAGATGGTTCGCGGCCGCCGCCATCGTCTCGCGGTCGGTGCCGACGACGATCATGTGGTGGCTGTCATGCGCCACGGTCGAGGCGACCGCGACCTTGCCCTGATAGCCGAAGCCCGCGACGAAGCCGTTGACCACGCCGCCGGTGCCGCGATGGCGTTCGACCAGAGCGATCTGGCAGATTTCGCCCTCGCCCTCGATGATGCCGTCGCGGATCGGCAATTCGGCCTCCAGCGCGCGGGTGGGCGCCTGATTCTCGACCACGCCGATGACGCGGACGCGGGCGCGGTCGCCCTTGGCCCGGACCTCGAAATCCGGGGCGGTCAGTTCCTTGCCGAGACGGACCGAATGGCGGGCGCGGTCGGGCCAGTCGATGCGGGGGCAATCGACCAGCAGGCGGCCTTGCTCGGCCACCAGCCGGCCCTGGGCGATCACCACCTCGACCGGCAGATCGCTGAGGTTGGAGGTCAGGATCACATCGGCCCGCCGGCCGGGGGTGATGGAGCCAAGCTCGCGCTCCTGCCCGAAATGGCTGGCCGGGTTGATCGTCGCCATCTGGATCGCGACCAGCGGGTCGCAGCCGCAGGCGATGGCGTGACGCACCACCCGGTTCATGTGCCCCTCGTGGACCAGCGTGCCGGAATGGCTGTCATCGGTGCAGAGGATGAAGAAGCGCGGGTCGAGGCCCTTCTCGGTGATGGCGGTGATCTGGGTCTCGACATCATACCAGGCCGAGCCCAGCCGCATCATGCAGCCCATGCCCTGCCGGACGCGGGCGATGCCCTGCGCCTCGCTGGTGGTCTCGTGGTCATCGGCCGCGCCGCCCGCGACATAGGCATGGAAGGGCCGGCCGAGATCGGGGCTGGCGTAATGGCCGCCGACGGTCTTGCCTGCGGCGCGCGTCGCCGCGATCTCGCCCAGCATCTGGGGATCGCCCGCCGCGACGCCTGGAAAGTTCATCATCTCGCCCAACCCGATGATCCCCTCCCAGCCCATGGCCTGCGCAACCTCGCCCTCGGTGATCGGGCTGCCGGTGGTTTCCAGTCCGGGGGCCGAGGGCGCGCAGCTTGGCATCTGGGTGAACATGCTGATCGGCTGGATCAGCGATTCGTCCCGCATCAGCCGCACCCCTTCGAGGCCGAGGACATTGGCGACCTCATGCGGGTCGTGGAAGATCGTGGTCGTGCCATGCGGGATGACGGCGGCGGCGAAACCGGCAGGCGTCAGCATCCCCGATTCGACATGCATATGCGCGTCGATCAGCCCCGGCAGCATGTAGCGGCCCTGCGCCTCGATCACCTGCGTGTCGGGTCCGACCGAAAGCGTGGCATCCGGCCCGACATAGGCCACCCGCCCGTCGGCCACCGCCACGTCGATGCCTTCGATCAATTCACGCGTGTGGACATTGACCCAGATTCCGCCCCGGATCACCAGATCCGCAAATGCCCGCCCCGCCGCCACTTCGACCAGTCTGGGTTGCGCCTCGATCCAGGGTTTCAACATGACATTCTCCTTGTTCACTTCCGCCAATCTGCGGCAGGGTGACGGCGAAGGAAAGGCGTGACGATGGAATGGCAGGGCGAGGCGACCGTGATGCGGCAGCGCAAGCATGGCGAAAACGCCGTGATCCTGACCGTCCTGTCGCGGGATGCCGGGCTGGTCTCGGGCCTTGTCCCCGGCGGGGCCAGCAGCAAGCGCGGCGCGATGCTGCAACCCGGAAACCGCCTTGGCCTGCGCTGGCGCGCCCGGATCGAGGAACATCTGGGCACCTTCTCGGCCGAGCCGCTGCGTGCCCGCCCCGGCCTCATGCAAAGCGGCGATGCGCTGGCGGGGGTGAATGCGGTCACCGCGCTCTTGACCTATGCCCTGCCCGAGCGCGACCCCCATCCCCTGCTCGCCGATGCGACCGAGGCGCTGCTGGATCAGATCGACGCCGGAGCGCCCTGGGCCGAGGCCTATCTACGCTGGGAGATGCTGCTGCTGGAGGAGATGGGCTTCGGCCTCGACCTTGCCAGTTGCGCGGTGACCGGCACCCGCGAGGGGCTGGCCTATGTCAGCCCGCGTTCGGGCCGGGCGGTCAGCGCGGGGGCCGCGGGCGAATGGGCCTCGCGCCTGTTGCCGCTGCCGGCGATGCTGGGAGGGCGCGGCAATGGCGGGCTGGCCGAGGCATTCGCCCTGACCGGCCACTTCCTGCACACCCGTCTGGCCGAGATCCATGCCGGCAAGCCCCTGCCAGCCGCACGGGCGCGGCTGGTGGCGCGGCTGGCCCCCGGGGAGGGCCGGCCAATACTAGATGACCGCGGGGACGGTCACTCCTTCCGGTAGCCCGGCTCGAAGGTCAGGTATTCCGCCCCGGTGATGGTCAGAACCCCGCCGAGATAGCTGATGCCGTCCGCCTGCGAGAGCGCGCTGAAATACCGCTGCTCAAGCCGGCCGCGCGTGCCGCCGCAGGCCATCCGCGTCGTCGTCAGCGGCGAAAGCTTGAAGCCCGGCGGTTCCGCGGTCTGCGAGGCCGAATAATGGTTGCAAGGCCCCTGCCCCGAGACCGAGCCGTCCGCCTCGATCGTCAGGCCGACATTGCGTTGCGGCACGGTGTCCGAGCCGATGCCGACAAGGATATAGGGCCCGGTCGGGATATTGCTGCCCGCCCCGGTCGATGTCGTCGGCTCGCAGGCGGCAAGCGTGACCAGCGCGGCAGCCGCGGCGGAGATACTGAGAAGGCGGGTCATTGGCAGCTCCGTTCTGTGCATTCCCGACATAATGCCTGAACGACTTCATCTGTCCAGCCGGGGCCCGATTTTTCGCGCAAGGACAGTCACCTGCATGCAATGGCCTGCGCCGTCCCGGTCTTGCATCCGCCGATTGAGGGGCTATGGGTGTCCCATGCTCGGCCTCGACCCCACCGTTTTCTGGATCGCCATTGCGGTCACGCTGTTCTCCGGCTTCGTGAAGGGTGCGATCGGCTTTGCCATGCCGATGATCATGCTCTCGGCGCTGGGGTCGATCCTGACGGCGCAGCAGGCGCTGGCGGCGGTGATTCTGCCGGTGCTGATCACGAATGTCCGGCAGGCCTTGCGGCAAGGCATCGGCCCGGCATGGCGGACGACATGGGCATTCCGCTGGCATATCGCCATGGTCGCGGCCTTCATCCCGATCAGCGCGATGTTTGCGACCCGGGTTCCGCAATGGGCCATGTTCGCGCTGCTGGGCGGACCGATCACGCTATTCGCATTGTGGCAGCTTGCGGGCCGCAGCCTCGTGCTGCCGGTCCACCACCGCCGCCGGGTCGAGATCGTCACCGGCATCATCGGCGGCCTCTATGGCGGCATCTCGGGCATCTGGGGGCCGCCGCTGCTGGTCTATCTGCTGTCGATCCACGCCCCCAAGGACGAACAGATGCGCGCGCAGGGCGTGGTCTTCACGCTGGGCGCGGCGGTCCTGACCCTCTCGCACCTGCATTCCGGCCTGCTGGCGGGACCGAACCTGCAACTGTCGGCGGCGTTGGTGATCCCGGCCGTGATCGGCATGGGGCTTGGCTATCTTGCGCATGACCGGCTGGATGTGGCCCAGTTCCGGCGCTGGACGCTGATCCTTCTGGTGCTGACCGGCTTCAATCTGCTGCGGCGCGCGCTGGAACTGCTGGGCGTGCCGGTGTAATCCGCCTGTGAACATCAGGAGACGACCATGACCGCAATCCCGGATCCCGCCGACCTGACCGCCCGTCTGATCCGCTGTCCCTCCGTCACGCCCGAGGAGGGCGGCGCGCTGGCCCTGCTGGCGCAGGAACTCGGCGCGGCGGGGTTCGAATGCCACCGCGTCGACCGGAACGGCACTCCGAACCTGTTCGCGCGCTGGGGCGCCAAGGGCGCGGCGCGCAGCTTCGGCTTCAACGGCCATACCGACGTCGTCCCTCCCGGCGATCCGGCAAGCTGGACCCATCCCCCCTTCTCGGGCCATGAGGAGAACGGCTGGATCTGGGGCCGGGGCGCCACCGACATGAAATCCGGCGTCGCGGCCTTCACCGCCGCCGCCATCGCCTTCTCGCGCGAATGCCGCCCGGAGGACGCGATCATCCTCGCGATCACCGGCGACGAGGAAGGGGCCAGCACCGATGGCACCACTGCGCTGCTCGACTGGATGGCCGCAGAGGGCGAGCGGATGGATGTCTGCATCGTGGGCGAGCCCTCGAACCCCGACCGCATGGGCGAGATGATCAAGATCGGCCGCCGCGGGTCGATGAACCTCCGGATCGAGGCGCGGGGCGTTCAGGGCCATTCCGCCTATCCCCATCGCGCCCGGAACCCGGTCCATGCCCTGACCCGCCTGCTGAACGAGCTGATCGCCGAGCCGCTGGACCACGGGACCGAGCATTTCGATCCCTCGGGCCTGCAGGTCACGACGGTAGATTGCGGCAACCCGGCCACGAATGTCATTCCCGAAAAGGCCAGCGCCCGCATCAACATCCGCTTCAACGACGCCCATACCTCGCATACGCTGGACCGGATGATCCGCGACAAGGCCGCCGGGATCGAGGTCGAGACGGGAGTGGAGTTCACGATCGAGACGCAGGTTTCCGGCGAAAGCTTCCTGACCCGCCCCGGCCCCTTCGTCGAGATGGTGCGCGACATCGTCCGCGACGAGACCGGCCTCGACCCGGTCCTGTCCACCTCTGGCGGGACTTCGGACGCGCGCTTCGTCAAGGATCATTGCCCGGTCCTTGAATTCGGGCTGGTCGGCCATTTCATGCATCAGGTGAACGAGCGGGTGCCAGCCGATCAGGTCCGGCAACTCTCGCGCATCTATCTGCGCATTCTGGAGCGTTATTTCGCATGATCGAGAAAACCGACGATATCGAAACCTGCCAGGCCATCCGGCGCGAGGTCTTCGTGGTCGAGCAATCCGTCCCCGAGGAAGATGAATGGGACGACCTCGACGGCGAGGCGATCCACCTTCTTGCCCGGGACGCCGACGGCCGGCCGATCGGCACGGCGCGCATCCTGCTGCAGGGCGACACCGGCAAGATCGGTCGGGTCGCGGTGGTGAAATCCGCGCGCGGCACCGGCATGGGCGCGGCGCTGATCCGCGCCGCGCTGGACGAGCTTCGGACCCTGCCCGGCATCACCCGCGCCAAGCTGGGCGCCCAGACCCATGCGATCGGCTTCTACGAGAAGCTGGGCTTCGTCGCCTATGGCCCGGAATATGACGATGCCGGGATCCCGCATCGCGACATGGTCCGGGAGTTGTGATTGATCCGGCCCGAGCTTGCCGAGAAGCTGCGACCCTGGGCCGAGACGCTTTCGGCGCTGGTCGCAATGGTCTTCGGCTTCTGGGTGATCTCGCTGGGCGGCTGGGTCTTCTGGCCGCTTGGCGGGGTGATCGCGGCGGTATCGGGGGCTTGGGCGCTGGACGCCCGCCGGCGGATGCGCTTTCGCCGCAGGGTCACCGCACCCGGCGTCGTCGAACTTGACGAGGGCGCGATCCGCTACCTCTCGCCCGACCGCGTGCTTGGCGGGGAAATCGCACTGCGCGACCTGTCCGAAATCCGGCTGATGCGGCTTTCGGGGCGCAGCCATTGGCGACTGAAAAGCGTGGACGGACAGGCACTTCTGATCCCGGTCGATGCCCGCGGGGCCGAGACGCTGGCCAGCGCCTTCGCCGCGCTGCCGGGCCTCGACATGGGGCGCCTCTCGGCCGCGCTGGCAGAGGACGGGCCGACGATCCAGACCCTTTGGCGCAGGCACGGATACACGCGCTTGACTTGAAGCGCGGGGATTGCCACCTGTGGCTTCCAAGGCAGATGAAAGGCCACCGATGTCCATTCCCCAACAGGGCGGCGGCCCGATCGAACGTCCCGAACAGCTAGCCGAATACATCGCCTCGGGCGAGAAACCCAAGGAAGACTGGCGCATCGGGACCGAGCATGAAAAGTTCGGCTATCGCCATTCCGACCTGATGCCCCTGCCCTATGACGGGCCCGACGGCGCCCCCAGCGTGCGCTCCATGCTGGAGGGGATCGGCCAGCGCTTCGGCTGGACCCCGGTGCGCGAGGCGGGAAAGATCATCGGCCTCGAACGCAACGGCGCGAATATCAGCCTCGAGCCGGGCGGCCAGCTTGAGCTTTCCGGCGCCCCGGTCGAGACGATCCACCAGACCTGCGACGAGGTGAATGGCCATCTGGCCGAGGTCAAGGCCGTCGCGGACGAGCTTGGCGCCGGCTTCATCGGGCTCGGCGCCGCGCCGATCTGGACGCAGGACCAGATGCCGATGATGCCCAAGGGGCGCTACCGGCTGATGACCGACTATATGGGCCGGGTCGGAGAGCTTGGCACGCAGATGATGTATCGCACCTGCACCGTGCAGGTGAACCTCGACTTCGCGAGCGAGGCGGACATGGTCCAGAAGCTGCGCGTGGCGCTGGCGCTTCAGCCGGTCGCGACGGCGCTTTTCGCCAATTCGCCCTTCCTCGACGGCAAGCCCAACGGGATGAAAAGCTGGCGCGCGCATATCTGGCAGAACCTCGACGAGGCGCGGACGGGCCTTCTGCCCTTCGCCTTCGAGAGCGGCATGGGCTATGACCGCTGGGTAGACTATGTCCTCGATGTGCCGATGTATTTCGTCTATCGCGACGGGAAATATATCGACGCGCTCGGCCAGAGCTTCCGCGATTTCATGCAGGGCAAGCTGCCCGCCCTTCCGGGCGAGATCCCGACGCTTTCGGACTGGGCCGACCACCTGACCACGGTTTTCCCCGAGGCGCGGGTCAAGAAATTCATCGAGATGCGCGGCGCGGATGGCGGCCCCTGGCGGCGGCTTTGTGCGCTGCCTGCGCTCTGGGTCGGGCTGATCTATGATCAGGGCGCGCTCGATGCCGCATGGGATCTCTGCCGCGGCTGGAGCGCCGAGCAGCGCAACGGCCTGCGCGTCGCCGCCGCCCGTCAGGGCCTTCAGGGGGAATTCGAGGGGCTGAACCTGCGCGACATCTCCCGCGAGGTGCTGGACATCGCCGAACACGGGCTGAAGGCGCGGGCGCGGACCGGCGCGGGCGGGCTTATCCCGGACGAGACGCATTTCCTCAATACGCTCAGGGAAAGCGTCGATACCGGCAAGGCCCCGGCCGATGAACTGCTGGAGAAATATCACGGCGAATGGGGCGGCGATCTCAGCCGCATCTACGGCGAATATTCCTATTGAACGGAAAAGGGCCGGGGTGATCCCCGGCCCGTTTCGCAGCGGATTGCCCCTTAGCTCTGCAGATCGCGCGGTTCGTTGCGGTTCTGCATGAACTGGTCGAACTCGGCCTTGTCCTTGGCTTCGCGCAGCTTTTGCAGGAAATCGACGAATTCGCGATGCTCATCCTCGAGGCGCTTCAGCGTTTCGTCGCGATAGGCGTCGAAGGCGGCGTTTCCGGTCGGCCCCGAGAGGCCGCGTCCCGAGAAGCGGGCGTGACGGTCGTGATGATGGCGGTGACGGCAGGAAAACATACGTTTGCTCCAGATCATGTAGCCGAGAATGGCGAGGCCGACGGGCCAGCAGAAGACGAAGCCGAGGATCATCGCGATGATCCAGGCACCCTTGCCGCGTTCGTCCAGCCAGTCCCGGATCCCGGCAAGCGCCGATCCGATCCTGTCCATGAGGGACGGTCGCGGAGCGATAGTGGTGTTCATTGGCGGTCCCTTTCGATGTGAATGTTAATCACATTTACATAGATGTGACGCGCCATGGCAGGCTTCAATAGGTCACCCGCAAAATTATTCGGTGATGACGCCCAGCCCGCGCAGATAGATCAGGGTGCCGCTTTCCAGCATGTCCTGCGGCGAGATCGGAGAGCGCCCGCCCGGCTTGCCGCGGCTGAACAACTCGACCACGCCATGACTGAGCGCCCAGATATGGTCGGCGGCCATGCCCGCAGGCGGACGGCGACCGGCGGGGATGTGCTGGAACAGATCCTCGGCCGCGCGCAGCAGGGTGCCTCGCGCCCGCTCGGCCGCCAGTGTAAGGGCCGAGTTCCCGGCGATCGAGATGCCGGATTCGAACATGGCGATGTAATAACCGCGCCGCTCGGCCGCGAAGGCCAGATAGGCCTGCCCCATGGCGAGGAAGGAACTGAGCGGCGTCCGCCCCGTCTCCAGCGCCGCGCCCAGCCGGTCGGCGAATTCCTCGAAGCCCTGCCGGGCGATCTCCTCGACCAATTCGTCGCGCCCGGTGAAATGCCGATAGGGCGCGGCCGCGCTGACGCCGACCAGACGCGCGGCCTCGGCCAGGGTAAAGCCCTGCGGCCCCTTCTCTTCGATCAGGCGAACCGTCGCATCGACGAGCGCCTGGCGCAGATTGCCATGGTGATAGGATTCGCGGGCCACGGGTCCGGCCTTACATGCCTTCGCCGAAATAATCCCCGACAAGCACGCTCAGCGCCTCGGCAAGCTCATGCGCCTGAACGCCGCGCGTGATCACCCGGATCGTGCTGCCCCGCGGCGCGGTCAGCATCAGCAGGCCCATGATCGAATCGCCCGACACGCTCAGCCCGTCCTTTTCCACGGTGGCGCTGGCATCGAAGCGTTCGACCGTCTCGACGAATTTCGCGCTGGCCCGCGCGTGCAGGCCCTTTTCGTTGATGATTTTCAGATCGCGGGCGACATACCCGTTGCTCATGTCATTCATGAAGCGGCACGGTTCGGCACGGGAATGATATCGGCCGGCAGGACATCATAGCTGTTGATGTATTTTCGTCCTGCATCCTTGGCCAGCGTCACCGCATCGGCGACCGAGAGCTTGCGCGACTTCGCCAGCTTCACCAGCATCGGCAGGTTCGCACCATAGAGGATCGAGCGGTTGCGCGCATGACAGGCCAGAAGCGACAGGTTCGACGGCGATCCCCCGAACAGGTCTGTCACGACGACCACACCGTCGCCGGTATCGACGGAGTCAGCGGCGGCGCAGATTTCTGCCTGCTTCTCTCCACGATCGTGATTCTCCTCGATCATCACGGCTCGAATTCCAGCTTGTGGTCCCACGACATGCTCTACCGCCGAAAGATATTCCCGCGCGAGCCCTCCGTGCGCCACGATGACAATTCCGATCAACTTACCCCACCACGCATGGTCTGCCGTCAAAGCTGCGCCGGAACCGCGCGCTGGTCCATGATCTGACCGTCGTCCGCAGGTGCCGGCGCCTTCTCACGGCGTTCAAGTTCCCTATGTCTAGTTGACACCTGCCAGCCGCCTTTCGCAAGCGCGTCAGCCATCTTTTCAGCCATTGTGACGGAACGATGTTGCCCGCCGGTGCATCCGAAACCGATCACGAGATGCGCCTTACCTTCCTCAAGATGGGCAGGCAGGGCGAAAAGAACAAGGTCGCGCACCCTTTCGAAGAATTCCGCGAATCGGGGATCGGCGGTGACATAGGCCTGCACCTCGGGATTGCGGCCATCCAAGGGGCGCAGCCCCGGTTGCCAATGTGGGTTGGCCAGAAAGCGGCAATCGAACATCATGTCGACGCCGCGCGGCACCCCGCGCTTATAGGAAAACGACTGGACCGAGACGGTGAGACGGCGGCCCCGGTCGACCTCGAACCACCGTGCGAGTTCCGCCTTCAGGTCATGCGGCGACAGTTCAGAGGTGTCGACCAGCACATCGGCGCGCGTCTTGACTGCGGCCAACATGTCACGCTCGGCAATAATCGCATCAAGCGGCGACCCCTCGCTGCGCAGCGGATGGCGGCGGCGGGTTTCATTGAAACGTCGCAAAAGCTGCTCGGTCGAACAGTCGAGATACAGCACCTCCGGCTCGTAATCGGGCAGCCGGGTCAGCCGGTCGATCAGTTCGATCAGGTTCGCGGCCGAAAAATCGCGGTTGCGGACATCCAGCCCCAACGCCAGCGGCACGCCGCGCGCCGGCCCGTCCAGCAGTCGCGGCACCAGCGAAAGCGGCAGGTTGTCGATCGCCTCGTAGCCGAGATCCTCGAGCACGTCGATCGCGGTCGACCGCCCCGCCCCGGAGGGGCCGGTGACCAGCACCACGCGCTGGGTATGATCGTCGGATTTCACCGTCTCTTCCATGCCGTCCATGGCCTGCCGTCGAATTGCCGTCAGAGTCAGCGGACCCGCGCAGGCGCGCATGGGTCAAGCCTCCTCGCGGTCCCAGCGTCCCGCAAGCAGATATTGTCGCAGGACTGGTGCAAGATGACCATGTCCCTGACCAAGGACAAGGGGCAGTTGAACGCCGAGGAAGGCGATCACCCTGAAAGGCGGCAGGCGATCGGGTTCGGGACGGTCCAGATCGACCGCAAGCGCCAGTTCGACCGGCCCCACCGGGCTGGCGGAGAGGATACCCACCCCCCGCGCCTCGATCCGGCCACGAATCGCCTCCGGGCAATCCGCGACCAGAACCGCGCCCCGACGCTCGATCCGGGTGCGGTCATCCGCGACAAGGCCCGCGCCAAGCGCCATCATCGAAAGCGCGAGCGAGGACTTCCCCGCCCCCGAAGCCCCGAGAATCAGCAGCCCCCTGCCCCCGATCCCGACACAGGAGGCGTGAATCGTCCGCGGTTCTCTATCATGCATCGTAAAAACTATTTTCTCGTTTTGGTTAAAAATCCGGCCGCCTGCCGCGTTGAACTTACCCTGCAAGCCCCGGCATGCACGAATGTTGGCGCGAACATTCGCTGGTTGCGCTAAACATTCGTGCATCGCCGGTTTCGCCACAGTTCTGCCATGCTATAGCACGGGCCAACGGCAGGTCGCGTACCGGCCAAGGATCATCAGGAGCTTTCAGGACATGTCCGAACCGCGCGTTAATCCGAATTGCCGTCTCGAGGATCAGGGGATCTCGGGGCTTGGCAATGTCCATTACAACCTGATCGAGCCCGCCCTGGTCGAGGCAGCCATCGCGCGCGGCGAAGGCAAGCTTGGTCTGGGCGGCACCTTCCTCGTCTCGACCGGCGCGCATACCGGCCGCTCGCCCAAGGACAAGCACGTCGTCCGCACCCCCTCGGTCGAAGGTTCGATCTGGTGGGAAAACAACAAGCCGATGACGCCCGAAGCCTTCGACACGCTTCATGCCGACATGCTCGAGCATATGAAGGGCAAGGACTATTTCGTGCAGGACCTCTACGGCGGCGCGGACCCGGCGCTGCGCCTTGACGTGCGCGTCGTGACCGAGCTTGCCTGGCACAACCTGTTCATCCGCCACCTGCTGCGCCGCCCCGAGGCCGCGGAACTGGCCAGCTTCGTTCCCGAATTCACCATCATCAACTGCCCCAGTTTCAAGGCCGACCCCGCGCGCCACGGCTGCCGCTCGGAAACGGTGATCGCGCTGAACTTCGACAAGAAGCTGATCCTGATCGGCAATACCGCTTATGCGGGCGAGAACAAGAAGTCGGTCTTCACACTGCTGAACTACCTCCTGCCCGAGAAGGGCGTGATGCCGATGCATTGCTCGGCCAACCACGCGATCGGCAATCCGGACGACTCGGCTGTCTTCTTCGGACTGTCGGGCACCGGCAAGACCACGCTCTCGGCCGACCCGTCGCGCGTGCTGATCGGCGATGACGAGCATGGCTGGTCGGACCACGGCATCTTCAACTTCGAGGGCGGCTGCTACGCCAAGACCATCAACCTCTCCGCCGAGGCCGAGCCCGAGATCTACGCCACCTGCTTCAACTTCGGTACCGTGATCGAGAACATGGTCTATGACCCCGACACGCTGGAGCTGGACTTCGACGACAACTCGATCACCGACAACATGCGCTGCGCTTACCCGCTCGACCAGATCTCGAACGCGTCCGAAACCTCGCTGGGCGGCATGCCCAAGAACGTGATCATGCTGACCTGCGACGCCTATGGCGTGCTGCCGCCGATCGCGCGGCTGACCCCGGCACAGGCGATGTATCACTTCCTGTCGGGCTTCACCTCGAAGACGCCGGGCACCGAAGTCGGCGTGACCGAGCCGACGCCGACCTTCTCGACCTGCTTCGGCGCCCCCTTCATGCCGCGCCGCCCCGAGGTCTATGGCAAGCTCCTGCAGGAGAAGATCAACGCCAATGGCGCGGCCTGCTGGCTGGTCAATACCGGCTGGACCGGCGGCGCCTTCGGCACCGGCAAGCGCATGCCCATCAAGGCGACCCGCGCGCTGCTGACCGCGGCCCTCGACGGTTCGCTGAATGACGCGCAATTCCGCAAGGATCCGAATTTCGGCTTCGAGGTTCCGGTCTCGGTGCCGGGCGTCGATGACAAGCTGCTGGACCCGCGCCAGACTTGGGCCGATCCCGAGGCTTATGACGCGCAGGCGAGGAAACTGGTCGGCATGTTCAGCGACAACTTTGCCCAATATGCCGACAAGATCGACGACGACGTCCGCGCGGCAGCCATCGGCTGAGCCCGCGTCCAAGGAATGAAGAAGAGGGCGGCTCGTCGAGGCCGCCCTTTTTCTGTTCAGGAATATCGGCTGACAAGGGGGCTTCGCCCCCGCGCGTTCCGCGCTCCCCCAGGGTATTTGGAAAACGGTGAATTTCTGGGAGCCGGCCAGAATGTGTCTTTCACTGTTTCTCAAATATCCCGCGGGGGTCCGGGGGCGCGAAGCCCCCGGCTGCTAGCGGTCGCGCCGGACGCGGCGACGCTTTTGCGCGCGCTTGACCTCGGCCAGCCGCGACTGGGTCGCGCGCTTGCGCATCGGTCCCTTGCCGCGCTGACCGGAGCCGCCCTGCGGCAGCGGGCGGCCCGCGACCTCCAGCAGTTCCAGCATCAGCCCGCCGGTGGTCGGCACCGCCTCGGAGAGGCGGACGGTCACGCGCTGGCCGATGCCGATCTCGAGCCCGGATTCGGATCCCATCAGGATCTGCGCGGCGGGATCGTAGTGGAAATATTCGCGCCCGATCTCGCGGATCGGCAGCAGGCCGTCGGCGCCGGTCTCGTCCAGCCGGACGAAGGCGCCGAATTTCTGCACGCCGCTGATGCGGCCGGTGAACTCGGCGCCGACACGTTCGGCAAGGAAGGCCGCGAGATAGCGGTCGGTGGTGTCGCGTTCGGCCGCCATCGAGCGGCGCTCGGTCTCGGAGATCTGCTTCGCCGTCTCGCTCAGGTTCTCGATATCCCAGTGCGAGAGGCCGTCGTCGCCCCATTTGTGCCCCATGATCAGGGCGCGATGCACGATCAGGTCCGAATAGCGCCGGATCGGCGAGGTGAAATGCGCGTAGGAGCGTAGTGCCAGCCCGAAATGGCCGTAATTCTCGGGGTGGTAATAGGCCTGCTGCATGGACCGCAGCGCGGTCATGTTGATCAGCTCGTCGAAATCCGAACCCTCGGCCTGTTCGAGCAGGTTGTTCAGGTGACGCGTCTGCAGGACCTGCCCCTTGGCCAGCGTGAAGCCCGAGGCCTCGGCCACTTCGCGCAGCGCGTCGAGCTTTTCGACCGAGGGTTCCTCGTGGACGCGGTAGAGGAGTGGCCGGCGCAGGCGCTCGAGCTCCTCGGCGGCGGCGACATTGGCCAGGACCATGAATTCCTCGATCAGCCGGTGGGCGTCGAAGCGGTCGCGGAAGTTCACCGATTTCACCCGTCCGTCCGGGGTCAGGATGATCTTGCGTTCGGGCAGGTCCAGTTCCAGCGGCTGGCGGCGGGCGCGGGCGGCCTTGAGCAGGTCATAGGCATGCCAGAGCGGCCTGATCACCGTGTCGATCAGCGGCTCGGAGCGTTCGTCCGGGTTCCCGTCCGCCGCGGCCTGCGCCTGTTCATAGCCGAGGCTCGCCGCCGAATGCATCATGGCGCGGTGGAAGCTGTGGCTGGTCTTGTTGCCCTGCGCGTCGAGGCGCATCCTGACCGCGATCACCGGGCGGTCGACGCCCTCATGCAGCGAGCAGAGGTCGCCCGACAGGATGTCGGGCAGCATCGGCACCACCCGGTCGGGGAAATAGCTGGAATTGCCGCGCTTCCTCGCCTCGCGGTCAAGCGGGGTGTTCGGGCGGACGTAATGCGCCACATCGGCGATCGCGACCCAGATATCGGCGCCGCCATCCTCGCGGATCTCGGCCGCGACGGCATCGTCATGGTCGCGGGCATCGGATGGGTCGATGGTGACGAGCGGCAGGTGGCGCAGATCCTCGCGCCCCTGCATCGTCGCGGGCTTCGCGGCATCGGCCTCGGCGATGACCTCGTCGGGGAAGTCGTCGGGAATGCCGTGCTGGTGGATCGCGATCAGGCTGACGGCGCGAGGGGCCGAGGGGTCGCCCAGCCGTTCGAGGATGCGAGCAAAGGGCAGACCCATGCGGCCCTTGAGGCCGGCCTGCTCGGCCTCGACCAGCTCGCCGCTCTGGGCGCCGTGGACATCCTCGGGGCGGACCTGCCATTCCTTGTCCTGTCCTTTGTCGATCGGCAGGATGCGGCCGCCCGCCTCGGGATTAGCCGAATTGCGGCGGAAAATCCCGACAAGGCGATGCTGGGTCGTGCCGATGCGGCGGATCAGCCGGGCCTGATACTGGTGATCCTCGTTATGGACCTCGATCAGGCGGGCGAGGATACGCTCGCCCGGCGCGGTCGCGGGATCGGCTTTCAGCGGAACATAGAGGATGCGCGGCATCGGTCCGTCGCCCTGCCATTCCATCGGCTTCGCGAAGATGTCGCCATCCTTGTCGGGTGGCAGAAGCTGGATGACCGTCACCGGCGGCAGGCGCTCGGCGTCGTGGTAATGGCGGCGGCGGCGTTCCAGCAGCCCCTCGCCCTCCAGCTCCTTCAGCAGGCGCTTCAGCTCGATGCGCTCTGCGCCCTTGATGCCGAAGGCCTTGGCGATGTCGCGCTTGGCGGTGGCGTCCGGATGCGCATGCACCCAGTCGAGAATCTCTTGTCGGGAAGGTAGCTGTGCCATGCGGCCAAGCTATCACGCGCCCCCAGCGGGGGGCAGTGGCAAAATCAGGCCCGAAATCAGGCGGCGTCGGGCAGCCGGACGAAGCGCGCGGAGTCGCGCACGATCGGGTCTGCCTCGGCCCCGCCTTCGAGGTGATGCACGAAGTCCTGCCGCATCCGCGGCGTCCAGAAGGCGTTGATATGGGCGGCGACAGCCTCGGATGGCGCGCCGGGCTGGCTGCGGAAGAAATCGGCCATCTGGCTGGCCATGCGGATCAGCTTGTCGTTCGGGCTATGGGACATCTCGGCCTCGGCTTCCGGCGATCCGCCGGGGATGGGTGTAGAGTTCGAATTCGGCGCCGCGGGCGCGGGCGATCAGGGTGATTCCAGCCCGGTCGGCCCAGTCGAGCGCGAGGCCGGTGGGCGCGCTTGCGCCGATCAGGACCGGGGCGCCGAGGCGCGCGGCCTTCTGCACCAGATCGACCGAGAGGCGCGAGGACATGACGATCGCGCCCTGCCCTGCATCCATGCCCCGGCCAGCCAGCGCGCCCGCAAGCTTGTCGAGCGCGTTGTGCCGCCCGACATCCTCGCGCACCAGAGCCCGCCTGCCGTCCCAGAAAGCCGCGCCGTGGATCGCGGGCGTCTCGCGCCGCATGACCTGCCCGGCGGTCAGCGCATCGACGGCGCGGGCCACATCCTCGGGCGGCATGGTCCAGTCGGAGACGACCTCGACCACCGCGGGCAGCGCCACGGCGATGCTGTCGACGCCGCAAAGGCCGCAGCCGACCGGACCCAGCATGCTGCGCCGCCGCTCGGCAAGTCGGGCGGCAAGACCCGGCCGCAGCCACAGCCGCGCCTCGCGCGCGGCAAAGCCGCCGGCCTCGACCTCGGCTTCCTCGAAACCCTCGACATCGGCGAGCGAGGCGATCAGCCCCTCGGTCAGCGTGAAGCCCAGGGCGAAATCGCGCAGGTCATGCGGCGTCGCCATCAGGACGGCCTGCGACGTGCCGTCGATGACGATGGCGACCGGGCATTCCTCGGGGCTGGGCGGCGGCGCGGCGGGGCGCCAGCCATCGCCGTCCCAGCGCAGGGGACCATCTGTCCTGTCCCTCATGCCACCCTCACTCGGCGGCTTCGGCCAGGATGCGGCGGGCGAGGTCGGAATGGCTGCGATACTCCTCTTGCCAATCCGACGGGCCGTTCGAAGGGCTGACCTGCACGGCGGTCACCTTGAACTCGGGACAGTTGGTGGCCCAGTCGGAATTGTCCGTGGTCACCACATTGGCCTGAGTCGTCGGGTGATGGAAGGTGGTGTAGACCACGCCCGGCGCCACACGCTCGGTAATCAGCGCGCGGAGCGTCGTGTCGCCCGAGCGCGAGACCACGCGGACCCAGTCGCCGTCGCGCACGCCCCGGTTCTCGGCATCCGACGGGTGGATCTCAAGAATGTCCTCGGGATGCCAGACCATGTTGTCGGTCCGCCGCGTCTGTGCGCCGACATTATATTGCGACAGGATCCGCCCGGTGGTCAGCAGCAGGGGGAAGCGCGCCCCGGTGCGTTCCTCGGTCGCGACATATTCGGTGTGGATGAAATGCCCCTTGCCGCGCACGAAGCCGTCGACATGCATGAGCGGCGTGCCCAGCGGCGCCTTTTCGTTGCAGGGCCATTGCACCGAGCCTTCGCGGTCCAACAGGTCATAGCTGACGCCCGAGAAGCTGGGCGTGGTCACCGCGATTTCGGCCATGATCTCGCGCGGGTGGGTATAGGTCCAGTTCCCGCCCAGCCGGTTCGCCAGCATCTGGGTGATCTGCCAGTCCTCATAGCCGTTCTTGGGCGTCATCGTCCGGCGCACCATGTTGATGCGACGCTCGGCATTGGTGAAGGTGCCGTCCTTCTCGAGGAAGCTCGATCCCGGCAGGAAGACATGGGCATAGTTCGAGGTTTCGTTCAGGAACAAGTCCTGCACGATCACGATGTCCATGGCCGACAGCGCCGAGGTGACATGCCGCGTATCCGGGTCGGATTGGACGATATCCTCGCCCTGGCAGTAAAGCCCGCGGAAGCGCCCGGCCAAGGCCTCGTCGAACATGTTCGGGATGCGCAGGCCGGGTTCCGGCGACAGCTCGACCCCCCAGGCGCGTTCATAGATCGCGCGCGTGGCCGGGTCCGAGACATGGCGATAGCCCGGATATTCATGCGGGAACGACCCCATGTCGCAGGAGCCCTGCACGTTGTTCTGGCCGCGCAGCGGGTTCACCCCGGTTCCCGGTACGCCGATATTGCCGGTCAGCATGGCAAGGTTCGCGATCGCCATTACGGTGGTCGAACCCTGCGAATGCTCGGTCACGCCGAGCCCGTAATAGATGGAGCCGCGCGGCGCCGCCGCATAGGCGCGGGCCGCCTGACGGATCAGGTCCGCCGGAACCCTGCTGAGCTTTTCGACCTCTTCGGGCGAATGCTTGGGGTCGAGCAGGAATTCGGCATAGGCCAGAAACTCGTCCCAGTCGCAGCGGCTGCGGATGAACGCCTCGTCATAAAGCTTTTCGGCCACGATCACATGCGCGATCGAGGTAATGACCGCCACATTGGTCCCCGGCCGCAGCGGCAGGTGCAAGCCCTGCCCCATATGCGGGGTTTTCAGCAGGTCGATCTCGCGCGGGTCGATGGCGATCAGCCCCGCCCCCTGCCGCAGGCGCTTGCGCAGCCGCGAGGCAAAGACCGGATGCCCGTCGGTCGGGTTCGCACCGATCACCAGCGCCAGATCGGTATCCTCGACCGAATCGAAGTCATGCGTTCCCGCCGAGGTGCCGAAGGTCGCGCCAAGGCCATAGCCGGTGGGCGAATGGCAGACGCGGGCGCAGGTGTCGGTGTTGTTGGTGTGCAGTACGGCGCGGGCCAGCTTCTGGACCAGATAGGTCTCCTCGTTGGTGCAGCGCGACGAGGTGATGACGCCGACGGAATCGATGCCATGCTCGGCCTGCGTCTGCCGCATCCGGTCGGCGGCGAAATCCAGCGCCTCGTCCCAACTCACCACCCGCCAGGGATCGGTGATCCTGTCACGGATCATCGGTTCCAGCATGCGGTCCTGATGCGTGGCATAGCCCCAGGCGAAGCGGCCCTTGACGCAGCTATGGCCGCGGTTCGCCTTGCCGTCCTTCGACGGCACCATGCGCACCACCTCCTCGCCGCGCATATGCGCGTCGAACGAGCAGCCGACGCCGCAATAGGCGCAGGTGGTCTTGACGATATGCTCGGGCGTCCCGATCTCGATCACCTTGTTCTCGATCAGCGTCGCGGTCGGGCAGACCTGCACGCAGGCCCCGCAGGAGACGCAGTCGGAGCTAAGGAAATTGTCGCTCTCCATCCCGGCGCTGACGCGGCTGTCGAAGCCCCGCCCCTCGATCGTCAGCGCGAAGGTGCCCTGCACCTCCTCGCAGGCCCGCACGCAGCGCGAGCAGACGATGCATTTCGCCGGATCGAAGGTGAAATAGGGGTTCGACTGGTCCTTGGGCCGGTATTCGGGGTTCGGCCCCTCGGCGTCGCGGCGGGCGAAATGGTTCGCGCCCGGCTCGAACCGCACCTCGCGCAGGCCGACGGCGCCCGCCATGTCCTGAAGCTCGCAATCGCCATTCGCCGCGCAGGTCAGGCAGTCCAGCGGGTGGTCGCTGATGTAAAGCTCCATCACGCCCTTGCGGATGCGGGCGATATCGTCGGTCTGGGTATGGACGACCATGCCCTCGGCCACCGGCGTCGTGCAGGAGGCGGGGGTGCCGCGCATCCCGTCGATCTGCACCACGCAAAGCCGGCAGGAGCCGAAGGCGCTGACATGGTCGGTCGCGCAAAGCTTCGGGACCGAGATCCCGGCCACCGCCGCCGCCCGCATGACGCTGGTTCCGGCCGGGACCGCAACCGGGATGCCATCGACCAGCAGGTTGACGGTCACGTCGGACTTCGCCGCGGGCGTGCCGAAATCGCGGTCCGGGATGATGAAATCCTTCATTCTGCGGCCTCCTTCACCGGCTCGCGCCGGCCGCCGAAATCCTCGGGGAAATGGGTCAGCGCCGACATCACCGGGAAGGGCGCAAAGCCCCCCAGCGCGCAGAGCGAGCCCCATTTCATCGTGTTGCAAAGATCGGTCAGGATCGGGATCGCCTCGGCATCGCCCGCGGCGATCCGGTCGATGGTCTCGACCCCGCGGACCGAGCCGATGCGGCAGGGCGTGCATTTCCCGCAGCTTTCTACGGCGCAGAACTCCATCGCGAAACGCGCGAGCTTCAGCATGTCGGCGGTGTCGTCGAAGACAGTGATGCCCGCATGGCCCAAAAGCCCGTCGCGCCCGGCCAGTTCCTCATAGCCGAAGGGCACGTCGAAATCCTTGGCCGGGATATAGGCCCCCAGCGGCCCCCCGACCTGCGCGGCCTTGACCGGGCGGCCGCTTGCGGTGCCGCCGCCGATTTCCTCGATGATCTGGCCCAGCGTCAGGCCGAAGGCCACCTCGAAAAGGCCGCCATGCCGGACATTGCCCGCGATCTGGATCGGGATCGTCCCTTTCGACCGCCCGATCCCCAGCTTGGCATATTCCGCCCCGCCATGCGCCAGGATCCACGGGATCGTCGCCAGCGAGACAAGGTTGTTCACCACCGTCGGCCGCCCAAGGAACCCCTCCAGCGCCGGGATCGGAGGCTTGGCCCTGACCGTGCCGCGCTTGCCCTCGAGGCTGTTCAGCAGGCTCGTCTCCTCGCCGCAGACATAGGCGCCGGCCCCGACCCTGACCTCCATGTCGAAGGCATGGCCAGAGCCCAGCACCGACGGCCCGAGGATGCCCGCCTGCCGCGCCAGCCCGATCGCCGCCTCGGTCACGCGGATTGCATCGGGATATTCGCTGCGGCAATAGACATAGCCTCGCGTCGCCCCGACCGCGATCCCGGCAATCGCCATCCCCTCGATCAGGGTCATGGGATCGCCTTCCATCAGCATCCGGTCGGCGAAACTGCCGCTGTCGCCCTCGTCGGCATTGCAGACGATGTATTTTTGCGCGGCTTTGGCACCCGCGACGGTCTTCCACTTGATGCCGGTCGGAAAGCCCGCCCCGCCGCGCCCGCGCAGGCCCGATTGCGTGACTTCCTCGACAATCGCCTCCGGCCCCATCGCAATCGACCGGCGCAGCCCGGCCAGCCCGCCATTCGCCTCGTATTCGGAAAGAGAGAGAGGATCGGTGACGCCCACCCGCGCGAAGGTCAGCCGCATCTGCGCCTTCATCCAGGGCAGGTCCTCGACCGGACCCAGCGCCAGCGGATGCTCCGTCCCGCTCCGCAGCGCCTCGATCAGGCCGGGCACATCACTCGGCTCGACCGGGCCATAGCCATGCCGGACCCCATCCCGCTCGACCTCGACCAGCGGCTCCAGCCAGATCATGCCGCGCGTTCCATTCCGCGTCACCTCGAAGTCACGGGCCAGCACTGCGGCAACCTCATCCGCGCCCATTGCCTTCGCGGCGGCGTCAAGGGGAACCCAGACCCTCATGCGCCCGCCTCCGCCACCAGCTTCTGCACCTTGGCCAAGGTCGCACGCCCGACCAGCCTCTCGCCCATCTGGGCCGAGGGCGCGCAGGCGCACAGGCCCAGGCAGAAGACCGGCTCCAGCGTCAGCCGCCCGTCCGGCGTCGTCTCGTGGAAATCGACGCCAAGGGCCGCGCGAACCTCCGCGGCCAGCGCATCCGCCCCCATCGACTGGCAGGCCTCGGCCCGGCACAGCCGCAGCACATGACGCCCCGAGGGATGGTCGCGGAAGTCGTGATAGAAGCTGACGACGCCATGAACCTCGGCCCGCGTCATCCCCAGCGCCTCGGCGATCACCGGCTGCGCCGCCTCGGGAACGAAACCCCATTCGGCCTGAATGTCGTGAAGGATCGGCAAAAGCGGTCCCTCGCGATCCTTGTGAGAGATGATGATCGCGTCGAGACGTTCGCGGAAATCAGCGGGAATCGCTGCAGAAGTCATGGCTGGGTCGGATCCGGGCTCAATTCCTGTATCCACCAAGCCTAGGCCGGTTCGATAGGCCCAGCAATGTTGAAGTCCCGTCTATTGATTGGACTTTTCTATCAAGCCCGCCGATTTCAGCAGCGCCTCGACCAGCGGCGGATGCGGCTCGCGGCGCGCCGTCACCAGCCCGACCATATGGCCCTTGCCGGTCAGGTTCCGCGCCGTCACCCCCTCGGGCAAGGGCAGGCCGCGCGCAAGGCTCCGCGGCAGGATCGCCGCCCAGTCGCCGGTCGCCACATGCGCAAGGATCGCCAGCATCGAGGTCGATTCGACCCGCGGCATCGCATCGGCCCCGGCCTCCAGCAGATGGCGCGTGACGATGCGGCGGTTCTGCATGTCCGGCGTCAGCAGGCAAAGCGGCCGCTCCGCCGCCTCGGCCCAGTCGACCGGCCCCGAGGTGCTGTCGCGCGCGATCAGGCAATAGGTCTCGCGATAAAGCGGCAGGGCCGAAACCCGCCCCAGCGGCTCGCTGTCCAGATAGGTGACGCCGGCATCCAGTTCCAGCGCCTCGATCTGCTCGCGGATCTCGTCCGAGGACCGCGACAGGATCGAGACCCGGGCCTCGGGATGGCGGTGCAGGAAGGGGCCGGTCAGTTCCACGATGCGCGGCATGGCGGTCGGGATGACGCCCAGCCGCAGAAGCCCGGTGACGCCTTTGCGGCTCGCCTGCATCTCGGCCTGCATGGCGCGGGCATCGCCGACGATGCGCCGCGCCCAGCCCAGCACCCGCTCGCCCTCGGGGGTCAGCCCCTGAAAGCGCGATCCGCGCCGGACCAGTTGCACGCCAAGCTGCTCCTCCAGCGCCTTGATGGCCGAGGACAGCGTCGGCTGGGTGATCCCCAGCACCTCGGCCGCGCGGCCGAAATGCTCCTCGCGGGCAAGGACCATGAACATGGACAGCTTGTCGATCACGAGGCGCGCGCCCTCCCCAAGCGCCCGTCTTCACCGTTTCCGAAATACCCCGGGGGTCCGGGGGCAGCGCCCCCGGCGACGTGGCGTCAGACGATCTCGACGGCGTATTTCTCGATGACGGTATTGGCCAGCAGCCCCTCGCACATGCGCGCGACCTCGGCCTTGGCGGCATCGGCATTACCCGAGGTCAGGTCAAGCTCGATCACCTTGCCCTGCCGCACCCCCGAGACGCCCTGGAAACCAAGCCCGCCCAAGGCGTGGCGGATCGCCTCGCCCTGCGGGTCCAGAACGCCGTCCTTCAGCATGATGGTGACACGGGCTTTCATCGGCGGGCCTTTCAGTTGATCAGCGTAGGCTTGGTGAGATTGGTGGTATTGGCGGGCATCAGGCCCAGCCGGCGCGCCACCTCGGTATAGGCGTCGGTCAGATTGCCCAGATCGCGGCGGAACACGTCCTTGTCCAGCTTCTGCCCGGTCTTCACGTCCCAGAGGCGGCAGCTGTCCGGGCTGATCTCGTCGGCGACGACGAGGCGCATGAAATCGCCGTCCCAGATCCGGCCGATCTCGATCTTGAAATCGATCAGCTTGATGCCGGCGCCGAAGAACACGCCCGACAGGAAGTCGTTCACGCGCAGCGCGAGGCTCACGATATCGTCCAGATCCTGCTGGGAGGCCCAGCCGAAGGCGATGACATATTCCTCGGACACGAAGGGGTCGCCCAGCTCATCGTTCTTGAAGCTGTATTCGACGATCGGGCGCGGCAGGGGCGTGCCCTCCTCCATGCCCAGACGCTTGGCGATCGACCCGGCGGCGAAGTTCCGCACGATCACCTCCAGCGGGATGATCTCGACCTGACGGACCAGCTGCTCGCGCATGTTGATGCGGCGGATGAAATGGTTCGGCACGCCGATATTGGTCAGCCCGGTCATGAAGAACTCGGACAGGCGGTTATTCAGGACGCCCTTGCCCTCGATCGTGGCTTTCTTCTGGGCGTTGAAGGCGGTGGCATCATCCTTGAAATACTGGATCAGGGTGCCCGGCTCGGTGCCTTCATAAAGGATCTTCGCCTTGCCTTCGTAGATTTTCTTGCGCCTTGGTGCCATGCTGCGCGTCTCCCGTCCGCAAGGTAAGTGGTATTCCTCTGGCGCTATAGGCCAGAATGAGGGTCATGGGCAATACGGGCTTGCGATGTGCCCGTCCCGCAAGCATACCATGGGAACGTGTCGAACCGACACGGACGAGGAGGCCCCGATGACGACTTTCGACGAGCGCGAACGCTCTTACGAGGCGAAATTCGCCCGTGATGCCGAGTTGAACTTCAAGGCAGAGGCACGCCGCAACCGCCTGCTCGGCGAATGGGCCGCCGCCCTTCTGGGAAAGACCGGCGATGACGCTCGCGCCTATGCGCTGACCGTGGTGACCTCGGATTTCGACGAGCCGGGCGACGAGGATGTCTTCCGCAAGCTCGCCAAGGATCTGGAGGGCAAGATCGACGAGGCGGCATTGCGCAGCCAGATGGCCGCCCTGCGCCTGAAGGCCCGCGAACAGATCATCAAGGAAATCTGAGGCGCAAGGCGTTGTAATTGCAAAGGGGCGCAAGGCGGCCAGCCGTTCAGGCGCTGGCCCTCGCCACCTGCGGATAGAGGCGCCACATCGTCAGGCCCCGCAATGCGTTCAGCACCATCAGCGCAGCCCAGAGCCCGTGATTGCCCATGAAGCGCGGCAGGACCAGAACCAGCACCGCATAGATCCCGACCGCGACGATCATCGCATTGCGCATCTCGCGCGTGCGGGTCGCGCCGATGAAGATGCCGTCGAGCATCCATGACGCCACCCCGACCAGCGGCGCCGCCACCAGCCAGGGCAGATAGTGCCGCGCCTCGGCCCGGACATCCGGCGCCGTGGTCAGAAGGTCGATGATCGCCGGCCCGAAAAGCGCAAAGACCAGCGCCAGCAACGCCGCGCCGATGCCCCCCAGTTGCGAGCTTTTCAACGCCGCCTCGCGCAGCCGGTCGGGCCGGCGCGCACCGACGGCCTGACCGACAAGCGATTCGGCCGCGAAGGCGAAGCCGTCCAGCGCATAGGCGACAAAGGACAGGAATTGCAGCAGCACCTGGTTCGCGGCCAGCGTCGTGTCGCCCTGCCCGGCCGCGATGAACATGAAGCTGGTGAACGAGCCCTGAAGCAGGACCGAGCGGATCAGGATGTCGCCATTCACCCGCCAGAGGCGCCTGAGGGGTTCGGCGGCGAAAATCCCGGGCCGCAGGCCCGGCCGGATCGCCTCGCGCGCGAACCACAGCGCCAGCGCCAGCCCCGACCATTCGGCGATCAGCGTCGCCGTCGCCACCCCGCCGACGCCCCAGCCAAGGCCCAGCACGAACCACAGGTCGAGGGCCACGTTCAGCCCGTTCATCACAAGTTGCAGCACGAGGACCAGCCGCGTCCGCTCCAGCGCGATCAGCCAGCCGGTCAGCGCATAAAGCCCGATGGTGGCGGGCGCGCCCCAGATGCGGATGGCAAGATAGGTCCGCGCCATCTCCTCGACCTCGGCCGAGGCCGGGGCGAGGCGCAGGGCACCCGCGACCAGCACCCCCTGCATCAGGATCAGACCGAAGCCTGCCGCCGCAGCGATGACCAGCGCCCGGATCAGATGCGCCGCGACCTCGGCCCGGTCGCCCGCGCCATGCGCCTGCGCGACCAGCCCGGACGTGCCCATGCGCAGGAAGCCGAAGATCCAGTAGACCGAGGTCAGGATCACCGCGCCCAGCCCCACCGCCCCGATCGGCGCCGCCGCGCCCAACTGGCCGATGACGCCGGTATCGACCGCGCCCAGCAGCGGCACGGTGGCGTTGGAAAGGACGATGGGCAGCGCGATCGCCAGCACGCGCCGATGGGTCAGCGCGCCGCTCGCCCCTGCCCCGCCCGCGTTCAAGCGGCCGCCTCAGCCATTCTGCGGCATGAGGAAATGCCCGGTCGCCTGCGCGAAAAGCCGGGTGCGCTGGTCCTGCCATGCCTCGACCTGCACGCTGGCATAGCGCCGGCCCGAACGCACCACGCGGGCCCGCGCATAGGCATCGCGCGGCAGGCCCGAACGCAGGTAATCGACGGTAAAGTCGATGGTCTTCGGCAGGCGCGGCAGGCTGTCGGGCATGGCGGCGTCCGGCGCGATGCGCCCCTCCTCCATGTCCTCCCAGATCGCGGTCCATGTCAGCTCGACCATCGCCGCGACCTCGAGGAAGGCGGCCGTGGCCCCGCCATGAATGGCGGGCAGCATCGGGTTGCCGATCAGCTTCTCGTTGAACGGCAGGATCGCGGTCAGCTCATCGCCGCGGTGGTCGAACTGGATGCCCAGCCAGCGGATATAGGGCACGCTGGCAACCAGCGCGTTCAGCGTATTGTTGCGGCGCGACTTGATCGCGGCGAGGGGTTCGTTGCGGTCAGCCATGATCAGCGCTCGAAGGTGAAGGCGCCGGTGGCCGAAGCCACGGGCCGGGTTTCGTCCTCGTCCATCGCCCATGCGCGGACAAAGGCGACGCTGCGGGTGACGTGATAGCATTCGGCCCGCGCCTTGATCCCCTGCCGGGGGGTCGCGGCCCGCATGTAGTCGATTCGCAGGTCAATGGTCGCGGTCATCTTGGGCCCGTCGGGATGGGCCATCACCGCCGCGCCACAGCAGGTGTCCATCAGGGCCGAGATCACCCCGCCATGGATCACCCCGCTGCTTGGATCGCCGACCAGATCCGGGTTCCAGGGCAGCGAAATCTCGGCACCGCTGGGCGGAAGATCGTCAAGCGACATCCCCAGCGCCTTGGCATGGGGGATCGCCTCGATGAACTGCCGCGCGATGCGACGGCGCTGGTCCGCTGCGCTTTCTTCGGTCATCACGACCTCATTTTCCGAATGTGTTCATTGTTTATCAGGCTTATCCCCCCCACCTTGCTGTCACAAGGCCGCTTCCTTGCGGATAGTTGAGTTTGCGCAGACCCTCGGCTAGGTTTAGCGCCAAGATCGGCAGGTCCATTCATGACAGACAACGATTTCATCACGTTCAAGGAGATGTGTGCGCGCTTCGACGTGACGCCTCGGACGCTGCGCTATTACGAATATATCGAGTTGCTCAGCCCCCGGAAGGAGGGCCGGTCGCGCTTCTATGGCCCGCGCGAGATCGCGCGGATGAAGCTGATCCTGCGCGGCCGCCGCTTCGGCTTCTCGCTGGAGGATATCCGGCAATGGCTGCTGATCTACGGCGAAAAGGGCACGCATGAGCAGTACAAGGTGTGGGTCGACCTCGCCAACCGGCAGCTTGAGGTGCTGACCCAGCAACGCGACGAGATAGAGGGCGCGATCACCGACCTGCGCGCGCTGCGCGACGAAACCGCCCAGATCGTGAACCGCATGGATCTGGAATCGCAAGAGAATACGAAATCCGCCTGACAGCCGCGCCAGGCAACCGTTTTCCGACGCCCGGCGACGACCATCGCCGGGCGTTTCCGTTTCATGGACTCTCCGCGCCGCCGCTCTGACGCCACGTCGCAGCTTACGCGCACGTCAACCTGACTTATATTCGACTCAAGCGACTGGAACCTTCGGGAGGGACGGCCATGAGCGATCAGTTGATGACCATCCGCGAGATGTGCGACGCCTTCGACGTCACGCCGCGCACCCTTCGTTTCTATGAATCACGGGAATTGATCTTTCCTGAACGCCGCGGCCAGAACCGGTTCTACGGCCGTTCGGACCGCGCGCGGCTGACTCTGATCCTGCGCGGCAAGCGCTTTGGATTTTCGCTCGAACAGATCCGCCAATTGCTGGAACTCTACGACCCGGCCGAGCGCAATGTCACTCAGACCGAAGCGACCCTCGCCACCGCGCGCGAGCGACTGGCCGACATGGAGCGCCAGTATCGCGAGCTTGAAACCGCCATCACCGACCTTCGCCAGCAGATCGCCTCGGGCGAAGGCTGGCTTGCCGACCTTAAATCCGAAGCCCGCAATCGGGCCTGAATTCCCCGGAGGACACATGACCATCTACAACGCCCCCGTGCGCGACATCCAGTTCATCCTGCACGATGTGCTCCAGATCTCGCAGCAGGACGTGCCGGGCTATGCCGATCTCGACCGGGAATTCACCGAGGCGATCCTCGAGGCCGCGGGCAAGCTCGCCTCCGAGGTTCTCGCGCCCCTGAACGCGGTCGGCGACCAGCAGGGCTGCCGGCTGGAGAACGGCGTCGTGCGCACCCCCGAGGGCTTCAAGGCGGCCTTCGATCAAGTCCGCGAGGGCGGCTGGACCGCGCTCGACTGCGACCCGGAATTTGGCGGCCAGGGCATGCCCTATGTCATCGGACTGTCGGCGGGCGAGTTCTTCAGCGCCTCGAACATGGCCTTCGCCATGTATCAGGGCCTGACCCACGGCGCCTATTCCGCGATCCACGCCCATGGCACCGACGCGCAGAAGGCGACCTACCTGCCGAAGATGGTCAGCTGCGAATGGACCGGCACGATGAACCTGACCGAACCCCACGCGGGCACGGATCTGGGCCTTCTGCGCACCAGGGCAGAGCCGCAGGCGGATGGCAGCTACCTGATCACCGGACAGAAGATCTTCATCTCGGCCGGCGATCACGACATGTCCGAAAACGTCATCCATCTGGTGCTGGCGAAGGCGCCGGGCGGCGGCGAGGGAACGCGCGGCATCTCGCTTTTCATCGTGCCGAAATTCCTGGTGAACGAGGACGGCTCTCCCGGCGAACGCAACAAGGTTTCGGTCGGCAATCTCGAGCATAAAATGGGCATCCACGGCAACTCGACCTGCGTCATGAACTATGACGGCGCGAAGGGCTGGCTGCTCGGCGACCTGCACAAGGGCATGAGGGCCATGTTCACGATGATGAACGAGGCGCGGATCGGCGTTGGCCTGCAAGGCTATGCGGTGGCGGATGCCGCCTATCAGAACGCGGTCGCCTATGCTCGCGACCGTCTGCAGGGCCGCGCCATCACCGGCGACGCGAACCCGGCCGGCCCCGCCGACCCGCTGATCGTCCACCCCGACATCCGCCGCAACCTGATGGACCAGAAAAGCTTCCTCGAAGGCGCGCGAATGCTGGCGACCTGGTGCGCGCATCTGATCGACCGCAGCCATATCGCGGGGGATGCGGAGGCCGAAGGTCTGGTCTCGCTGCTGACGCCGGTGGTCAAGGGCTTCCTGACCGACAAGGGGTTCGAGACCACCGTCCTCGCGCAGCAGGTCTTCGGCGGCCACGGCTTCATCGAGGAACAGGGCATGTCGCAATTCGTCCGCGACAGCCGCATCACCATGATCTACGAGGGCGCGAACGGCGTGCAGGCTCTCGATCTGGTCGGCAGGAAACTCGCCGCAGAAAGCGGCAAGCCGATGATGCGCTTCTTCGATCTCGTCCGGGCCGAGATCAAGGCGCATGAGGCCGACGAGGATCTGCGCGCTGGCTTCCTCGACCCCCTCAAAGCCGCCTCGAAGGATCTTCAGGCTGCAGCCATGTTCTTCATGGAACAGGGCATGAAGAACCCGAACGCGGCGCTGTCGGGTTCCTATGACTTCATGCATCTCTTCGGCCATGTCGCGCTGGGGCTGATGTGGACCCGGATGGCCGCGGCGGCCCGCAAGGCGCTTGCCGAAGGCGCATCGGACCGCGATTTCCATGAAAACAAGATCGCGACCGGCCGCTATTACATGGCCCGCCAATTGCCGATGACAGGAACGCATCTCGCGCGCATCCGTTCGGGAGCCGAGCCGGTGATGGCCCTGGCCGAGGATCGGTTCTGACAGGCAAACCGGACGAGAGTGGCAAGCATGGCATGGGTATTTAAGAAACGGTGAAGCACCGACGTCGCGCCCCGGACTGCCGGGCTCTCCCTGCGGGACAGCGGAATGCCGGGCACCCGGGGCGCTTTCACCGTTTGCGGTCATCGGCTCCCCAGCCTGTACCGCGAATCCGAGACTAAGGTGGATCGGTTAAGAGAGACCTAACGGTTTCACCGTTTTCAAAATACCCGATTGCGGCGGTCGCCGCTTTCGAGACGCTGGAGGGAAGACACATGACGGCAAAGCTTCACTGCTTCGGAGAATCCGGCCACTCCTACAAGGTGGCGATGATGATGGAGATGACCGGGCAACCCTGGCAGCCGGTCTTCGTCGATTTCTTCGGCGGGGCGACGCGCGGTGCCGATTACCGCAACCTGAACGAGATGGGCGAAGCGCCGGTGCTGGTCGAGGACGGGGAGGTCCTGACCCAGTCGGGCGTCATCCTGCTGCATCTTGCCGAACGGACCGGCCGCTTCCTCGACGGCGACCGGAACGAGATCCTGCGCTGGCTGTTCTGGGACAACCACAAGGGATCCGCGCAATTCGGCACCCTCCGCTTCCTGATGAACTTCCTGCCACCCGAGAAGCGCCCGGTTGAGGTCATCGCATTCCTGCAAGGCCGTGTGCGCGCGGCGCTGAAAACCCTCGACACGCATCTGCAGGGCCGGACATGGCTGGCTGGCGGGCAAGCGACCATCGCCGACCTCTCGTGCTGCAGCTATCTCTACTATCCCGAGCCATTCGGCTTCGGCCGCGCCGAATGGCCCAATATCGATGCCTGGCTGGACCGGATTGCGGAACTGCCCGGCTGGAAACACCCCTATGATCTGATGCCCGGAAACCCTGCGGACCGGGCAGCGAAGGAGGACGCATGACCGACGCATATATCTACGACGCCGCCCGCACCCCGCGCGGCAAGGGCCGCGCCGATGGCAGCCTGCACGAAGTCACCTCGGTCGCGCTCTCGGCGCGCCTGCTGAACGCGGTCAAGGAGCGCAACGGCCTCGAGGGGCACGCGGTCGAGGATGTGATCTGGGGCAATGTCACGCAGGTCAAGGAGCAGGGCGGCTGCCTCGCGCGTTCCGCCGTGCTCGAATCCGATCTCGACCAGTCGATCCCGGGGCTGGCGATCAACCGCTTCTGCGCCAGTGGCATGGAGGCGGTGAACCTCGCCGCGAACCAGGTCAAGGGCGGCGCGGGCCAGGCCTATATCGCCGGCGGGGTCGAGATGATGGGCCGCGTGGCCATGGGCAGCGACGGCGCCGCGATCGCGGTCGATCCTTCCCTGACCTTCAAGACCTATTTCGTGCCGCAGGGCATCTCGGCCGACATCATCGCCACCGAATACGGCTTCACCCGCGAGGAGGCCGATGCGCTCGCCGTCGAATCCCAGCGCCGCGCCGCGCTGGCATGGCAGGAGAACCGCTTCGCGAAGTCGATCGTGCCGGTGCTGGACCAGAACGGCCTGACCATCCTCAGCCGCGACGAATACATGCGCCCCGGCACCAGCGTCGAGGATCTGGCCAAGCTCAAGGCCAGCTTCAAGGAGATGGGCGAGATGATGCCCGGCTTCGACAAGGTCGCGATGCTGAAATACCCGCATCTCGACCATATCGAGCATATCCACCATGCCGGGAACAGCTCGGGCATCGTCGACGGCGCCGCCGCCGTGCTGATCGGGAACGAGGAATTCGGCAAGGCCCATGGCCTCAGACCCCGCGCCCGCATCCGCGCCACCGCCAAGATCGGCACCGACCCGACCATCATGTTGACGGGCCCGGTCCCGGTGACAGAAAAGATCCTGCGCGACTCCGGCATGTCGATCTCGGACATCGACCTTTTCGAGGTGAACGAGGCCTTCGCCTCGGTCGTGCTGCGCTTCATGCAGGCCTTCCAGGTCGATCCCGGCATCGTCAACGTGAATGGCGGCGCGATCGCCATGGGCCATCCGCTTGGTGCGACCGGCGCGATCATCATCGGCACGCTGCTCGATGAGCTTGAGCGGCAGGACAAGACCGTCGGCCTCGCCACGCTCTGCATCGCCTCGGGCATGGGCGCCGCCACCATCATCGAGCGGGTGTGATGGCGAAGATCGACATCGAAGCCGCCCCGGTCAAGCGGGGCGCCACATTCATGCCGGAACCCTTCGCCGCGCAGCTCGACGGACGCTGGCTGTATCGTCTGGGAGAGCAAGCCGGCCTGACGCAATTCGGCGTCAATCTCGTCACGGTCGAGCCCGGCCGGGTCAGTTCGATGCGCCACTGGCACCTGCAGGAGGATGAATTCGCCATCATCCTCGACGGCGAACTGGTCCTCGATGAGGACGGCGGCGAGACCGTCATGCGCGCGGGCGATTGCGCCGCGTGGAAGGCCGGGGCAGCGGTCGGCCATCACTTCGTGAACCGGACGGATTGCCCGGCGCGCTTTCTGGTGGTGGGCGGCAAGGCCGCTGCCGAAGTGGTAACCTATACCCAAACCGACATGCAGCTGCGGCTGCAGGACGGTTCTGCGCGCATTACCCATCACGACGGCAGCGACTGGAGCGGCCCCCGCGACCTCGCGCCCAAGGGAGAGACAGAATGACCGATTTCACCATGCGGAAAGACGCCGACGGCGTCGCAATCATCACCTGGGACGTGCCGGGCAAGTCGATGAACGTGCTGAGCCTCGACGGCGCGGCGGTTCTCAACGGGCTGATCGACGACGCGTTGTCGGATGACGCCGTCAAGGGCATCGTCATCACCTCGGGCAAGAAGGATTTCGCCGGCGGCATGGACCTGAACGTCATCGCAAAGATGAAGGAAGGCGGCGCGCAGGCAGTATTTGACGGCGTGATGACGCTCCACCACCTGCTGCGCAAGATCGAGCTTGCCGGCATGGACCCCAAGACGAAGAAGGGCGGCAAGCCCATCGCGAGCGCCCTGCCCGGCACCGCGCTGGGGATCGGGCTGGAGCTGCCGCTCTCCACCCACCGCATCTTTGCCGCCGACAACCCCAAGGCCAAGATCGGCCTGCCCGAGATCATGGTCGGCATCTTCCCCGGCGCGGGCGGGACCACCCGCCTCACCCGCAAGATGGGCGCGCTGGCCGCCGCCCCCTTCCTGCTCGAAGGCAAGCTCAGCGACCCGGCGCGGGCGAAATCCGGCGGCCTTATCGACGAGGTGGTGGCCGATCCGGTGACTGCCGCGCGTGAATGGGTGCTGAAGGCGACCGAGGCCGATCTGGTGAAGCCTTGGGACGCCAAGGGCTACAAGATGCCCGGCGGCGAGCCCTATCACCCGGCAGGCTTCATGACCTTCGTCGGCGCAAGCGCGATGGTCCATGGCAAGACGCTGGGCGTCTATCCGGCAGCCAAGGCGCTCCTCAGCGCGGTCTATGAGGGCGCGTTGGTGCCCTTCGACACGGCGCTGAAGATCGAGGCGCGCTGGTTCACCAATGTCCTGATGAACCCCAGCTCCACCGCGATGATCCGCAGCCTCTTCATCAACAAGGAGGCGCTGGAGAAAGGCGCGAACCGCCCCGAGGCCCCGGACCAGACGGTGAAGAAGGTCGGCATCCTCGGCGCCGGCATGATGGGTGCGGGCATCGCCTATGTCTCGGCCATGGCGGGGATCGAGGTGGTGCTGATCGACTCGACCGACGAGGCGGCCGAGCGCGGCAAGTCCTACTCCACCGGCCTTCTCGACAAGGCGATCAGCCGCCGCAGATCGACCGAGGAGAAGAAGGCCGAGGTCCTCGCCCGCATCACCGCGACCACGGATTACGCGGCCCTCGCAGGCTGCGACCTGATCGTCGAGGCGGTGTTCGAAGACCCCTCGGTCAAGGCCGAGGTGACGAAGCGGGCCGAGGCGGCGATCCCCGAGGACGCGATCTTCGCCACCAACACCTCGACCCTGCCGATCAGCGAACTGGCCAAGGCCAGCGCCCGTCCCGACCAGTTCATCGGCATCCACTTCTTCAGCCCGGTGGACAAGATGCTGCTGGTCGAGATCATCAAGGGCCGCCAGACCGGGCCGCGCGCCGTGGCCAAGGCGCTCGACTTCGTGCGCCAGATCCGCAAGACCCCGATCGTGGTGAACGACGCGCGCTTCTTCTACGCCAACCGCTGCATCATCCCCTATATCAACGAAGGCATCCGCATGGTGGCCGAGGGTGTCAGCCCGACGCTGATCGAGAATGCCGCCAAGCTGATGGGAATGCCGCTGGGGCCGCTGCAACTGGTGGACGAAACCTCGATCGACCTCGGCGTCAAGATCGCCAAGGCCACCCGCGCCGCAATGGGCGATGCCTATCCCGATGGCGCGGTTGACGAGGTGATCTTCAAGCTGGCCGATCAGGGACGGCTGGGCCGCAAGACCAAGGCAGGCTTCTACGACTATGACGAGGCAGGCAAGCGCCAGGGCTTCTGGTCCGGCCTCGCCACCGAATGGCCGGAAAGCCCCGAGCAACCCGAACTGACCGAAGTCCAGCACCGCCTGATGTTCGCCCAATCCCTCGAAGCGGTCCGCGCGCTTGAGGAAGGCGTGCTCGAGGACATCCGCGAAGGCGATGTCGGCGCCGTTCTCGGCTGGGGCTTCGCGCCATGGTCGGGCGGTCCCTTCGGCTGGCTCGACATGCTGGGCGCGCCCCGCGCGGTCGAGATCGCCGATAGCCTCGCCGCGAAATTCGGCCCGCGCTTCGCCGCCCCGGCGCTGCTCAAGGACATGGCCGCCAAGGGCAAGGGCTTCTACGCAGGCTCCGGCTCCGCCGCCGCCTGATCCGTCAGGACCGGAAATGCAGGAAGGGCAGAGGCGCGAACCTCTGCCCTTTCACCGTTTTTCAAATACCCCCGCGACCGCGCAAGCCTCGGTCAGATCAGCCCTTCCGCGCGGAACCCGGCGCGCAGGTCGCTTTCCGGCCGTGCGCCGACATGGCCGATCACCTCGGTTGCGGCTATGCAGCCCATGCGGCCAGCCACCGCCAGCGGCGCACCGATCGCCAGCCCATAGATCAGCCCGGCCGCGAACTGGTCGCCCGCCCCGGTCGCGTCGACCGGAACCACGCGGTTGACCGGCGCGGTCACGCGCTCCTCGCCCCTGATCAGGATGGCATCGTCGCCCGAGCGGGTGCAGATCACCGTCCCGCAATCCGCCGCCGCAAGGCGCAAGGCCTCCTCAAGATCGGTGACCTGATAGAGCGAGGTCCATTCATGGACATTCCCGATCACATAATCCATCGGCCCCGCGACCAGCCTGCGGAAGCCTTCGCGATGCCGGTCGACGCAGAACGGATCCGACAGCGCGATCCCGGCCTGCCCGCCTGCCTTGTGGCAGGCCTCCGCGGCCTTCAGGAAAGCCGCCTTGCCCATGTCCTTGTCGAAAAGATAGCCCTCGAGGAACAGCCAGTCCGCACCGCTGAAGGTGGCGGGGTTCACGTCCTCGCCGCCCAGCTCCGCCGAAATCCCCAGATAGGTGTTCATCGACCGTTCGCCATCCGGCGTCACGAAAATGATCGAGCGCGAGGTCGGCAGCACCTCGCCCGCGACCGGCGGGTTCACGAAGACCGTCCCCGCCGCCTCGGTCTGCTCGGCATAGGAAAGGCCCAGCGGATCGCCCGCCACGCGGCCGATGAAGGCCGTCCTCAGCCCCAGCATGCCAAGACCCGCCAGCGTGTTCGCGACCGAACCGCCCGGAACCAGCCGGGCTTTCGCGGCCTCGGCATCGGCCGATTGCGCGGCCATCAGGTATTCTGAGCGCTCGCGGTCGATCAGTTGCATGATCCCCTTCTCGATGCCCAGCCGGCCAAGGCTCGCATCCGAGGCAGGTGCGATCACATCCATGATCGCATTGCCGATCCCGATCACATAGGGGGTCGTCATTCGGTCTTCTCCTCATAGGGGCAGAGATCTTCGATCGGGCAGATCATGCAGCGCGGCCGCCGCGCCTGGCAGATATAGCGGCCATGCAGGATCAGCCAGTGATGGGCGTTCTGCTGGAATTCGACGGGGACATTGTCCTCGATCGCGCGCTCGACCTCATCGACATCGCGGCCCGGCGCGATGCGGGTCCGGTTGCCGACGCGGAAGATATGGGTATCGACCGCCTGCGCGGGAAAATGAAACACGCTGTTCAGGACGACATTGGCCGTCTTGCGCCCGACGCCGGGCAGCGTCATCAGCGCGGCGCGGGACTGCGGCACCTCGCCGCCATATTCCTCGACCAGCCGGCGCGACAGGGCGATGACATTCTTCGCCTTCTGCCGGAAAAGCCCGATGGTCTTGATTTCCTCGGTCAGGGCTTCCAACCCGAACTCGACCATCTGGCGCGGCGTCGTGACCTTCCGGAACAGGTTCTTCGTCGCCTTGTTCACGCCCACATCGGTCGCCTGTGCCGAAAGCGCCACGGCCACCAGCAGCGTGAAGGCGTTCACATATTCAAGCTCGGTCATCGGGGAGGGATTGGCCTCGCGCAGGCGCGAAAAAATCTGCACTTGCGCGCCATAGGGCAAGGCCGGAGGGATGCGGGTGGAAACTGATCGAGCCATGGGAAGCAGATGCAACGAGCGGCGGGTGCAGTGCAAGCAATCAGTCTTCCCTGCCTCGTCGCGTGACACCGGGGCCTCACTCGAGATCGCCGGTTTGTGACGCGCAAACCCCTATTTTGCTCGTATTCCAGTGGAGTTGGCCCGGAACCCATGTCATGTTGCCCACGTTTGGGCATCAGCGCCGGCCTTGCATGAAAACTGGCCGGCAGCGTCGTTAGGACAGGCGACGGCGGATCGTCCCTGAAGGAAAGGTAAAAAGAAAATGAAAACCCGTTTCTCGCTGCTGCTTGTGACGACTGGCGCGCTGGCGCTTGGTGCCTGCGCACCGACCGACCAATACGGAACCAGCACCGGCAACATGAGCAAGACCCAGCAGGGTGCGATTGCAGGGGCCGTCGTCGGCGGGCTGATCGGCGCGGGCGAGAGCCGCTCGAATGCCATCAAGGGCGCGGTGATCGGCGCGACGGCCGGCGCGGTCGGAGGCTCGATCCTCGACCAACAGCAAAAGGCGCTGCAGGATTCGCTGAACAACCCGAACATCCGGGTCGTCAACAACGGCAGCTACCTGACCGTGGTGATGCCGGAAACGACGCTCTTCGCGACGGATTCGGCGGCAGTGGGCGCGCAGGGGCAGAACGACCTCTACACCATCGCCCGCAACCTCAACCAGTATCCGAACAGCAGGATCCAGGTGATCGGCCATACCGACAGCACCGGCTCGGCCGCCTATAACCAGGACCTCTCCGAACGCCGCGCGCGCTCGGTCTCGGGCATCCTGTCGGCCGGCGGCGTCAACAACTCGCGCATCGCGACCTCCGGTCGTGGCGCAAGCGCACCGGTTGCGTCGAATGACACGGCGGCTGGCCGCGCGCAGAACCGCCGGGTCGAGATCCTGATCATCCCCAACCGTTGATCGCGGGACATATCCAACGTAGGGGCCGGCAATCGCCGGCCCCTTTCCATTCCGGGGACCGAAAAAGAAAACGCCCCGGATGTTTCCATCCGGGGCAGAAGCACTGTCCAAAGCCGTGGCCCGGCTTTCGTTCTCTCAGGTCTTTAGTTCAGTTCAGGCGCTTGGCGACGTCGTCGATCGCTTTGTCGATCCCCGCGCCGCGCTGCGCCGGGGTCGCCTGCTTGCCAAGGATCTCGGTCGCGGCCGAGATGGCGGTCTGGATCGCGCTGTCACGCACGGCCCGGACGGCATCGGCCTCGGCACCGGTGATCTGCTCTTCGGCAGCTTTCAGACGACGCTCGATCGAGACTTGCAGCGCCTTCTTGGCCTTGTCCGCCTCGAGGACCGCCTCGCGCTTGGCATTGGCGACGATATCGGCAGCCTGGGTTTTCACCTCGCGCTGACGACGCTCATAGCTCGCATAGATCTCCTGCGCTTCGTCACGCAGGCGGCGCGCCTCTGCCAGATCGTTGCGGATACTGTCGGCGCGCTTGTCCAGCAATCCGCCAACCAGTTGCGGGACGCGATAGTAAATCAGGATCCCGACGAAGACCAGGAAGGCCAGCGTGACGATGAAATCCGTGTTCCGCAGCGAAAAGAACGGACCCGAAGCCGCAAATGCCGGACTGGCCAGCAGCGTGAAAAGAAGGCTCAGACGTTTCATTGCAGCGCCCCCTTCAGTCGCTGGTCGACCGCTTCGCTGATCAGGCTCTGATCTGCCTTGCCGCCGAAGGTTTCGACCAGGGCGCCGGTCACGTCGCGGGCGACGCTGCGGGCATCCTCGACCGCCGAAGCGCGGATCTCTGCGATGCGCGTCTCGGACTCGGCCGTGCGAGCGGAAATCTCCGCATCGGCATGGGCAATCGCCGCGTTGAGTTCCTTCTGGATCTCGGCCTTGTTGGCGGCAACGATCTTGTTCGCTTCCGCCCGGGCATCCGCCAGCGCCTTGTCATAGGCCGCCTCGGCTTCCCTGGCTTTGCGCTTGAATTCCTCGGCCGCCATCAGATCGCCGGTGATGGCACCCTGACGGTCACTGATGACCCCGCCGATGCGCGGCAGCGCCACGCGCGACAGAACCCAGTAGATCACGCCAAGCACGACCAGCAGCCAGAAGATCTGGTTGCCGAAGGTGCTGATATCCAATTGCGGCATGCCGGCGCTGCCTGCGCCATGCGCCGCATCCGCAGCGGCATGGGCCAGATCAGCACCGTGCGCCGCCGTTTCGGCGGTCTCGGTGTGGACCACCGTTTCTGAGTGTTCGACCACGACGGGCGCGGTCTGTTGCAACAGGCTGAACATTTCCTACCCCATGCCGGTCGTTTCACAATCGGGTGGGCGCGTGACGCCCCCACCCAACCGCAAGGATGGCAAAAGGATCAGACTGCGAACAGAAGCAGCAGCGCGACCAGGAACGAGAAGATGCCCAGGGCTTCGGCGAAGGCCATGCCGATGAACAGCGTGGCAGTTTGCGAAGCAGCGGCCGACGGGTTGCGCAGCGCACCGGCGAGGTAGTTGCCAGCGACGTTGCCCACACCCATGGCAGCACCGGCCATACCGATGCAAGCCAGACCGGCGCCGAGATACTGTCCCAGTTGACCCAGATTTTCCATATTCATGCTCCTTGAGGCTTTGGAAAAAGTTTCGAATTACCAGACCTTGCGGTCCTGCCGCTTAGTGCGACGGGTGCAGGGCGTCCTTCAGATAGACGCAGGTCAGGATGGTGAAGACATAGGCCTGGATGGTGGCGACAAGCACCTCCAGTGCGTAGACGCCAACGATCGCAAGCACCGAAACCGGGGCAAGGGCCGCAACGCCAGCAAATGCGGCGAACACCTTGATGACGGCGTGGCCGGCCATGATGTTGCCCGCAAGTCGGATGGAATGGCTGACGGGGCGAACGAAATACGAGATCAGCTCGATGATCGCCAGCAGGGGACGCATCACCGCGGGGGCCGAGCTGACCCAGAACAGGCCCAGGAAATGCGTGCCGTTCTTGACGAAGCCAAGCACGGTCACGCCGACGAAGACCATCACGGCCAGAACGGCGGTCACGGCGATCTGCGAGGTCGGCGAGAAGGATTTCGGCAGCAGGGCCAGGGCGTTGGCGAAGAAGATGAACGAGAACAGCGTCATGATGTAGGGGAAGTACTTCAGACCTTCCTTGCCGGTGATGTCCTCGACCATCTTGTGGACCATGCCGTACAACAGTTCGGCGATCGACTGCGAGCGGTTCGGGACGATCGCGCGGCCGCGGGTGCCGAAGACCAGCAGGGCGATGACGGCAAGCGCCACCAGCGCCATCCACAGCGTCGCGTTGGTCAGGGTGTACCAATGCACTTCCGAGCCGCCGAACAGCGGCTTGACGATGAACTGGTCCATCGGGTGGAAAACCAGACCTTCGCTGTGTTCTTCTGTCGCCATCGTCATTCACCCTCGTCGCCGCCGGGTTTCCCCGGTGCCTTGCCTATCTCATTTGCCGTCCGCATCATCGTCTTGACGCCGGCCGCGAGGCCGATCAGCACGAAGATGACCATCAGGAACGGCGTCGTGCCGAACAGGTAGTCCAGCCCAAATCCGATCCCGAACCCGATGCCCAATCCGGCCACCAGTTCAGTCACCATGCGCCAGGCCATATTGGCCTGACTGAAATGTTCCTCTCCGCGCGAGCTTTCGGCCTGCACCGGCCCCTTGCCCAGACGGGCCTCAAGCTGGCGCAATCGCTCCGCGTCCCGGGCGCGCGCGGCGTCATGGTCCTCGTCTTCGGCCATGGCTCACACCCCCGTTATCGGTTGGCGCGGTGATAGGTGCTGCAGTCGCTCGAGTCAAGCAAACGGGACAATATCGTAATTAGCTGTTATATATGCATTTATCGCTATCAATTTCGCGCTGCCGGTGCCCCTTGCAGGCATCATGCGCGATGGCCCATATTCAACCCAGCAGTTAAGTAAGCGCAGATGTCCGACCCGAAGCCCGATCTCGACACGATTTTCGCCGCGCTGTCCGATCCGACGCGCCGGTCCATTCTCGGCATGCTGCTCGAGGATGACATGGCCGTCACCGATGTCGCCGCGCCGTTCGAGGTCAGTCTTGCCGCTATCTCGAAGCATCTGGCGGTGCTCGCCGGGGCGGGATTGATCCGGCAAGAGCGCCGGGGTCGCATCATCTGGTGCAAGCTCGATCCCGCGGGACTGCGCAGCGCCTCGGTCTGGATGCAGGGTTTCGGGCAGTTCGAGCCGGTCGACCTCGACGATTTCGAACGCTTCCTGCTCACCGAACTCGAAAGTGCCCCTCCCACGGGGGAGGAGCAGCCGTAAGCGTCACTTGACGGTGATGCGCCCGTCCAGAACCGGCGCAAAGCCCGCGCCCTGCGCGGCAAGATACTCGGCCAGCACATCGGCAAGATCAGGCCCGAAATCATAGGCCTTGGTCCCGTTCGTCGCGAAGAGCTTGTAGCCGTCGCCGCCCCCGCGCATGTAGTTGTTCGAGACGACGCCGTATTCCGCCGACAGGTCGATCGGCTTCCAGCCCGCCCCATCGCGCACCTGCACGTCCGAGATCCGCTTGCCCGCCTCGGCCGAGGGATCGACGGTATATTTCAGCCCGGCCACCTGCGCGAAACGGCCCGCGCCTTCCTCATACTGGCTCGCGCCGTTCTCCAGCGCCGCGACGACATCCTCGCCCTTCAGCCAGAAGGTCGACAGCGTGTTCTGGAACGGCAGGACCGAAATCACCTCGCCCATCGTCACCGGCCCGGCATCGATCGAGGCGCGCAGACCGCCGCCGTTTTGTACCGCAATGGTGATCCCCTGATCCTTGACCCGCTCCAGCATGGCATTCGCCACCACGACGCCCATCTCGCATTCGCGCTGGCGGCAAGTCTCCCTCCCGCCGTCGATCGGGGCCTTCGTCTCGGCGACAAGCTTCGTCTTCAACTCCTCGATCGGAGCGGCCATTTCCTTGACCCGCGCGGCGATCGCCTCATCGGGCTTCACGGATGCATCCAGCAGGATCGGCTCGCCCTCGGCCGAGATGAGCTTGCCCTGATCATCCCAGGTCAGCACCAGATGGCCCAGATACTTGCCATAGGCATAGGCGGTCGTGACCGGAACCTCGGCACCATCCGCAGCCTTCACCATGGTGGGATACGGCCCCTCCGCCCCCTCCATATCGCCCAGCAGGGTGTGGCTGTGGCCTCCGACCACGGCATCGACCCCGGCAATCTTGCCGGCGATCTCCTGATCACGGCGATAGCCTTCATGCGTCAGTGCGATGATCTTCGAGACGCCGGCATCCGTCAGCTCCTCGACATCCGCGGCGAGGCTCTCCAGATCGTCATGGAAAATGACCTTGGGTCCGGGCGAAGAAGTCTCGGGCGTGTCCATCGCCAGCGCCGAGACGATCCCGATCTTTTCGCCGCCAACCTCCAGCGTCACCGTGCCGCCGACTTTTCCCTTCAGTTCGGGCGATTGCGACAGGTCCAGGTTGCCCGAGATGACAGGAAACTTCACCCCTTCGGCCAGAAGCTGCAATCCGGCGGGGCCATCATCGAACTCGTGGTTGCCGACCGCCATGGCGTCGAAGCCGATCGCGTTCATGAACTCGACCGTGTCCTTGCCCTTGTAGGTCGTATAGAACAGACTGCCCTGATACTGGTCGCCCGCGTCCAGAACGATGACGTTCTGCCCCTCGGATTTCAGCTTGTCGCGCATCTCGTTGATCTTGGTCGCCAGCCGCGCCACGCCGCCGAAGCAGTCACCCTTCGCCTCGGTCTCGGCGTCACAGGTGGCGTCCGATTTGTTGATCGGCTCGATCCGGCTGTGGAAGTCGTTGACATGCAGGACATGCAGCGTGAAATCCGCATGTGCCGCACCTGCGCCAAGCGCGAACGCGGCTGCCGTCAGAAAGAACCAGCGTCTCATCATTTCCCCTCGCCACCGTGACTGGACGAGGGACAGCTTCGGGGACGAACCGATATGCGTCAACTGTCGTGAAGGCGCGATTCGCTTGGGGCTTGACGCGTCCCCGACCGCGACGCATGAACCCGCCATGCTGGCCTACAAGATCTTCAGAGCTTCCGAATATGACGCCTTCCACCGTGACGGCCGCAGCCTTGGCGCGCCCGTCGATCTGGCCGACGGCTTCATCCATCTTTCGACCGCAAAACAAGTGCCCGGCACCCTCGCCAAGCATTTCGCGGGCGAGGATGGATTGCGGCTTCTCGCCGTGGACACGGAGACGCTCGACCCGCTGAAATGGGAGGTTTCACGCGGCGGCGATCTCTTCCCGCATCTCTACCGCGAGCTGCGCGAGGCCGACCTGCTATGGACGCGTAAGATCGAACTCGGCCCGGACGGGCACCTGACCGGAGAACTGGAATGAAGCTGATCGAACGCCTGGGCCTTGTCGCGCTGCACAGGCTCGACCCCGAACGCGCCCATGATCTTTCGATCATGGCGCTTGAACGCGGCTTCGTCCCCCTGCCCGGCGCGGCCTTCACATCCGAACGGCTGGCATCCGAACTGGCCGGCCTCCGCCTGCCGAACCCCGTCGGCCTCGCGGCGGGATATGACAAGAACGCCCGCGTCGTTCCCGCGCTGATGCGTGCCGGATTCGGCTTCATCGAAGTCGGCGCGGCGACGCCTCGCCCCCAGCCCGGCAATCCCAAGCCGCGGCTTTTCCGGCTGACCGAAGACCGCGCGATCATCAACCGCTTCGGCTTCAATAATCAGGGCGCCGAGGTCATCGCCGCGCGCCTGTCGCGTCGCCCGGCCGATGGCATTCCGGTCGGCCTGAACATCGGCGCGAACAAGGACAGCACGGATAAAAGCGCCGATTTCGCCACCGTCGTCCGCATGGCGGGCGAGACGGCGGACTTCCTGACGGTGAACGTCTCCTCGCCCAATACCGAGAAGCTGCGCGACCTTCAGGGGCCGGAGGCGCTGGCCGCGCTGCTCGACGGCGTCATCACCGCGCGCGACAGCCTGTCCCGGCGTCCCCCCGTCTTCGTGAAGATCGCCCCCGACCTCGACGATGCCGGTCTGGCCGATATCGCCTCGGTCGTCCTTGCGGGGCGGATCGACGGTATCATCGCCACCAACACCACCCTGTCGCGTGAGGGGATCAACTCGCCCTTCGCGGGCGAAACGGGGGGCCTCTCCGGCGCGCCGCTCATGCGTCGCTCCACCCATGTCCTTGCGCGGCTCAGCGAATTGACCGAAGGCCGCCTGCCGATCATCGGCGTCGGCGGCATCGCCTCGGCCGAGGATGCATGGCAAAAAATCCGGGCGGGCGCGTCTGCGGTCCAGATCTATTCGGCACTGATCTATCAGGGCTTCTCGCTGGCCGACCGGATCGCACGCGAATTGGACGCACGGCTTCGGCGCGAGAGAATCAGCCTGCCCGAACTGACCGGCAGCGGCCGCAAGGACTGGCTCTGACTCAGAAAAGCCCCTCGTGACCCAGAAGCTGGTTCATCGTGTTCGAGGGGTCGCTGCATCCGGCATCGCCGACGATCCGCGCGGGCACACCGGCAACGGTCTTGCACGGGGGAATCTCGCTCAGGACGACCGAGCCCGCAGCGATGCGGGAGTGGTGGCCAACCTTGATATTGCCCAGCACCTTCGCGCCGGCGCCGATCATCACGCCGTTGCCGATCTTCGGGTGCCGGTCGCCATCCTCCTTGCCGGTGCCGCCCAGCGTGACAGAATGCAGCATCGAGACGTCGTTGCCCACCACGGCGGTTTCGCCGATGACGATCGAATGCGCATGGTCGATCATCACGCCGGTTCCGATCCGGGCGGCCGGATGAATATCGACGCCAAACACCTCCGAGCAGCGCATCTGCACGAAATAGGCCATGTCGCGGCGGCCCTGCTGCCACAGCCAATGACCGATCCGATAGGCCTGCAACGCCTGATAACCCTTGAAGAACAGAATAGGTTGCATCAGGCGATGCGTCGCCGGGTCGCGGTCATAGACCGCCAGCAGATCCGCCTGTCCCGCAAGCGCAAGCTCGGGCGAGCGCGCGAAGGCGTCATCGGCGATCTCGCGCAGGATCTGCTCGCTCATCTCGCGCGAGGCGAGCTTCAGCGAGAAGCGATAGGCAAGCGCCGCCTCGAATGTCGAATGGTGCAGCAAGCCCGCATGGATCAGCGCACCCAGCAACGGCTCGTCCCGCACGGCAATGCGGGCCTCGCGCTGGATCCGCGCCCAGACCGAGACGCGGGTATTGTCGCGCGTCTCGTCGGCTTGCGGTTCGACCATGTCCTTGTGCAGGTTCATATCAAGGCATCCGTCAGCTTGCTTGTTCCAGAGTCTTACCGCAATCCGACGATGGCCGAAAGGCCCGCTCAGTCGGGAAGCCGCAACTCCCACCAATGGACGACCACCCGGACCTTTCCGCCGGCGAACTGACCACCCGCCGCGGTCAGTCTCAGGGCCGCCGCCTCCCAATAGGTCATGGGCGAACCAAGGATGCCGCGCGACCATGACCCGGTCGCCTTCCCCAGCCCCTCACCGAAGCGGTTGACCGCATCGGCATGTCCCAGCGACCATGAGGTCAATGAGCCGGAGATCGCGCTCAGCACCCGCGCGGTGGCGCCGATCACCATGACGCCCGAAGGAATCGCCATGGTCGAGGTCGCGGTCGCGCCGGCACTGATCGTGATGTCCTCGGCCGCCTGCCCGACCAGCATTCCCGATCCGTGCTGGCCAAGGCTCAGCGCACCCGCGATCCAGTTCGTGCCGTCGTGGATGGCAACCGTGCCCCGGTCGGCAATTAGCGCCCGCTGGCCGAAGCGCGGCTGGACGAAGATCCAGCCACCATTGGCGCCGATCGCCACTTTGCCGCCCTGCCCCGCCCATGCATTGATGGCCGCTGCCGGCACCGACCAGCACTGGCCTTCGGGCGGCGGGCTGGGCGGCGTCGTGCGGGTGGTGCTCTGCAAAACCTGATCCACCATCCCATCAAGCCGCGTCAGGGCGTCATTGACCGTGACATGTTTCTGGGCCTGCGCGGGCATCAGCAGCGGCAGCCCAAGGTTCGAGGTCGCGTTGTCAGACATTGATCACCATCCTTGCATAGGGCCCCGGACCGAAAGTCTCGGACAGTTGGGCAATCTCGACCGCGAAATCCCCACCGGATCGCGCGGCATTCCATTGCTCGGCGGGCACTGTCCATTGCGGTTCGCCGACCAGCGCCTCGGCCAGGATCGTCCCGTCCCGTGTCAGGCGGGCCGAATATTGCTCGCGCGCCTCGCCCAGCGGCACATCCGGCCCTTCCCAGCTATCGCCCGCTATCCGCGTGCGCCGGATCCAGGTGATCCGGCTCCCCGAGAGCGAAAGGTGACAGGGCGACAGCGGCCGCAGCCCCGCGCCGCGAAACGCAGCCGAAACGGCCCGATAGCTCGGATCGTCCGGGGCGCGCATGGCCGGACCGATACGCCAGTGCCGCATCTGGTTGCGCGCATCCGGGGCCAGATCGACTTGCTCGCCCGCACCGTCCAGCAGGACCACCGTGCTGCCCGAGGGCCAGACCTCCGGGATGAAGGCATCCGTTCCCGCCTGCCCCCGCAGCCTCGTGGCGATTTCCCAGATGCCCGGCGCCACCAGTCGCGCATCGCGGAACTGCAAAAGCTCCCATCCCTCGGCCGAGCCATCCCCGATCGCCAGCAGGTTCGCGCCGCTCAGTAGGGCCGTCTGGCTGACCGACTGGATCCCACCGCCCTTGAGGCGCAGTCGCAGCGGCGGGCCCAGATCCCACAGCCCCGGCCGCGCCCGGCTGAGCGGCTCCAGCGTCACCCCCATGACCGAGGGGCTGCGAACGGTGATATTGCGAACGTATCCTCCGCTGGCCTCCGGCGCGACCCAGACCGCGGCGCTGCCCGGCCAAGGCGTGGCCGAGACCGCCAGATGCGGCGCATGCGGTACCTCGTCGCCGCGCAACAGGGGCAGGTCCAGGAAAACCGGCCAGACCGGAATGGGAGGGACGAAGCGGCGCGGCGTGCTGTCCTCCTCCGAGTCCGGCGCGGGTCGATAATTGCCCGGCTCGACGCGCACCGCCTCGATACTCAATGCTCCCGCACGCTCGACGCGATCGATGCGCCAGCGCCGTGCCGGACCATCCTGATCGGCCAGTTCCACCACATCCCCCGGCCCAAGCCGACCCAGCGATAGCGGCACCGCGAATCGTACGGTTTCGCGCGAGGTCAGTTGCTCGGACAACCAGCGATCGACCATCGCGCGCCCCTCTGCCGGGGTCAGCAACATCGGCAGATCGGTGTCTGTGGCGGTCTGGAACTCTGCACCTTCGGCGATGGTCTCGGCCGTGCGCGTCGTATAGTCGCCCCCCGCCTCGACATGGCTGAGGCGGATGCGTCCGGCAAGCTCTGCTTCCGCCGCGCGGACGACCTCCACACCCTCGACTTCGGCGGAGATCGCCATGTCCTTGTCGCCCAGCCTTGCCCCGATCAGCCCGTCCCGCATGAGAAACCGCAGCACCCCGTCACGCTCGACCGCATCGAAGCCATGCGCAAGCATCAGGGGTTGCAGGGCCGCGCGCGCGCTTTCCGCGCCCCCGACCGTATAGCCTCGGATCAGTCCCGAGAGGCCTTCGACATCGATTGCCTCCACGCCCGCATCGCGGCAGATCTCGGCCACGACATCTGCCAGAGGCACGGCGGCGGCACGGCCATTCAGCCAGTGACCCCGCTCCCATGCCGGCCCGTCGGACCACAAGTCCTGCCGGGCGGGAAATGCCGGATAGGGCCGGGCATCCCAGCACCAGACATGGGCGCGGTCCATCTCGACCATCCGACCCGCAGCCATCCGCCCGGACGCCTTGCGCGCGGGATTGTTGGCATTGTTGCCCCAGTAATCGGTCATCGCCCGGACATAGGCGGCCTGCATCACGTCATCGCGTCGCCCCGTCGAATACCAGGGCAGCGCCGCTTCCGAGCTGAACGCGTCAAGGAACTTGTTCGGCTGGTTCGCCGCCTTGTCCAGCGCCGCGCAACCCATCTCGGTGAACCAGACCTGCTTCGAGCCAGGCACCCAGGCCGTCGCTTCCGCCATGCGCTCGCCGCCGATACGCTCGTGATGCGCGTTCTGCCACCAGCCGCGAATGTCCTTGTAGCGCCAGATCCAATGCTCGTGATGCAGGCCGTCGCGGATGGGACTGCGGCGCTGCGCGTCGCGATCCTCGTCGCTGGCATAATACCAGTCGAAGCCCTCGCCCCCGGCGACGTTACCGCGCAGATAGGCCGGGTTGTCGATCCGTTTCCAGCTCGCGTCGAGGTGATCCTCCCCCTCCCGCCAATCGGACAGCGGCATGTAATTGTCGATGCCGATGAAGTCGATGTTGTCGTCCGCCCAGAGCGGATCGAGGTGAAAATACACATCACCGTTCCCCGGCTGATAGCCGAAATACTCCGACCAGTCGGCGGCATAGCCGATCCTGACCGCATCCCCCAGAATGGCGCGCACGTCCGCCGCCAGCCGCCGCAATTCCTCGACCGCAGGGAATCTGCGGCCAACTCCACGGATCTGCGTAAGCCCGACCATCTCCGAGCCGATGAGGAAGGAATCGATCCCGCCCGCCACCACGCAAAGATGCGCGTAATGCAGGATGAACCGGCGATAGGACCACTCTTCGGGCCCGGAATAGCGGATGACCCCGTCCGAAATGGAGAAATCTTCCGCCCTCGCTTCGCCGAAAAAGCGGGAAACCTCCGCCTCCACCTGCGCCGTCCCGACCGGGCTGCCGCTCCGCCCGGCGGCGATGCTGGCCGTGATGCGACCGCGCCAGGGCATGATCGGCTGATGCTCGGCGCCGCTCCAGGGATCACGCCTCCCGTTTCCGGCCAGTTGCTCCATCAGGATGAAGGGGTAGAAGACCGCCTTCCGGCCGCTCGCGGCGATTTCCCGCAGCGCCTCGACGACCGAGCCGTCCGAGGGCGTGCCGCCATAGACCGGCCGTCCGTCGATGCGCGCGACCTCGGCAGCCTCATCCCGCCCGATACCTCCGGCCCGCCAAGGCATTTCCTGCCCGTCCCGCGTGACATCCTCGACCTTCGGGGAAATCCTGCACACGCCTGCCCGCAGATCGTCACCGAACCAGGACACGACCAGCGAGACGGACCCGACGGCGGGCAGTTCCCGCCCGAGGATCCGCATCGACGCCTGAAAATCGCTGGCGGCGATCGGTGTGTTGCGGTTGATGACCTGCGTTTCCCCCAGACCGAAATCATAGCTGACCGGAGTCGTGGCAAGCGAATACTCCCCCGTCCCCGGAATCATCGCCACCGCCCTCACCTGCCGCGACAATCCCCTGCCGCTGCTGGCCCTCCGCGTGACTTCGAACGTAAGCTGGGGCACCCGATTGCCCCAACGGTCCAGCGCGAGTTCTTCCAGAACGACATAGGCCGTGCCGCGATAGGCGGGGGCATCCTCGCCTTCCTGCGCGACGATCGCGGGGTCGGGCAGTTGCTCCTCGCCACCGGCATAGACGCGCATGTTCAGATCGTCCGGCGAAACCTCCTCGCCATCGGCCCAGACCCGCCCGACACCCAGGATCGGCCCCTCGCAAACGGCCAGCGCAAAGCTCAGCCGATAGCCGATCTCGGCGACAGAGGGCTGGGTTCCCTTGCCGCCGCCCTGTTTCCGCCGCGTCTCGACCAGCGGCCCGGCCCAGATGACATGGCCCGGCAGGCGCATCTGGCCCCAGAGGCGCGGAATGGGCGTGCCTTCGCCTGCCGTCTGCAAGCGCAGCCGATCGACCCGCCCCGTCTCGACCGCCTTCGAGCCTGACCCCAGAAGCCGCTGGTCCAGCATCCGCCCCACCCCGGCGCCAACGGCGCGGCCAATGACCGCACCCGACAACCCAAAGACAGTGCCGCCAAAGCCCGCGCCCAAAGAAGCACCTGCCGCCGCAAGCAATATCGTCGCCATCCTGACAATCCTCGTTCAGCGCGTTGTGGGGAAACGGAAGCGGCCCGCGATCCTCGCCCGCCACGGCAGAGACAGCGGACTCTCGACCACGCCATGCCGGTCATAGGCATGGATGAAACTCGCCTCCGCGCCGGTTCCTGCCTGTATGCCCATGTGCTTGGCGATCGCGCCGGGGCGCATCCGAAAGATTAGCACGTCGCCCGCCGCCTCGACATCGGCGGGCCGCAGATGGTGAAGCGCTCCACCGATCAACAACTCCACCGCCCCGGCCTCGCCCCAATCAGGGGTGTATGCGGGCATCACCGCGGGCTCATCGCCGCAGAACTCGCGCCAGAGCCCCCGGACGAGGCCCAGACAATCCGTCCCCGCGCCCTTCACCGAGGCCTGATGGACATAGGGCGTCCCGATCCAGTCCCGCGCCGCCGCGACGATACGCTCGCTCATCGGTTCACCTTCGGTGCGATCAGCCAGTCTTCCGGCGGCAGATGCGGAAAACCCCTGAAGTTCGGGAAGTTCAGAAACTTCAGCCGGCAAGTCTCGGCGCGCCTGTCGCAACCGGCGAGCAGGCGAACCCGATCGCCCGCCGTCGGATGCAACGCAAGTCCCGACCACAACTCTACCCGGCGGCGGTTCTCCGGCATGGCAAGATCCGCCTTGATCAGGGCGCGCAAACCCTCGGCGGGACCGGACAGAACGACCAGCTCGCCGCGCTCGAACCAGCGGTTGTCCTGACCCGCGATCCCGCCCAGTTGGAAGCTCTGCCCCTCGTCATGGGACTGGATCACGCCCTCGGCCCAGTAGCCCGCGGCCTCGCGGTCAAAGCGGCATTTCGCATCGCCCAGTTCCGCCGAGCAGCGGCGATGGTAAACCCGCCCCTGCACGCGGTTCAACGGTTCGGACAGACCGCGCAACTCCGCCCGGAATGCGGCGCCGCGACGGCTCGTCTCGCCAAGATGGCCGCGAAAGATCAACGCGCGGCTGGCGGTGTCGGTCCAGTCGACCTCCCACAGACGCACCTCCGCGCCATCCCAGCGGCCGGCCATCAGGTCGGTTTCGGTGATCGCATCATCCGAAAGCGCACCCGCGACCTCGGAATTGTCCACCGACAGGCCCGAGGCCTGCACCACGCTTCCCGCGACAAGACCGCTCTCGGGCCGAAAGGCGATCCCCTCGAACTCCAGAACTGCGTCGTGATCAGTAAAGCCCAGCACCATCCCGTCGCGCCGGCTCACCGCCCAGGCGCGGGCAATCGTCTCACCCTTCACAGCCGCACCTCGATCACGGGAACCTGCGGCAACTCGCCCGCCTGAAAGGACGAGACGGACACCGCGATCCGGTCGGTGTCGAACCTGACCGGGACGTCAAACTCGAAACCCGCCGTCACATCCGCGCCGCCCGGCGGTGGGACCGCAAAGACGATCCGTCCCGCGGCGGTATCAACGGTGAAATCCTGCTCCTCTCGCAACTCGACCTTGCCGACGGCGGCACAGACGGTTCCGGTGACGGGCTTCAGGATCGGGCGCCAATAGCGAGCCGGCCCGGATTGATAGGATTTGCGTAACTGAAACTCGGTGCGTTCGCCATCGCCCCGGCCAAGGCTCTGGTCCAGCGCCGCGACCTCGCGACTCGGGGCCGAGGTCTTGTAGTCGGCCCAGTCCTTCCACCGAAACCCGTGCAACTGGCCCGCCCGCGCCTCGAAAAACGCGATCAGCCCCGCCACATCGTCCAGCGAGCGCAGGCCCATCCCCGCATCATAATGCCGCCGGGAATGCGCCCAGGGGCTGCTGCGCTCCTCGTGGCCGTTGGTCATGGCGACGATCTCGGTCCGCCGCTCGGGCCCGCCGACAGCGCCGAACGAAAGGTTCGCGGGGAACCTCACCTCATGGAATGCCATGGTTCACCTGTTCCTTTCACCCTGCGCCAGCACGCGGCCCATCTGCGCGGCGATCTGGCTTTGCGAGCGTTGGAAGCCCGCGACATCCGGCGTCGAGACGTTGAAGGTCACGTTCACGGCGCGCCCACCCCCGGCCGCCGCGACACCAAGGCGGCCATCCGCGCCGCGCGTCAGCGGCATGATCGCCTCGGCTCCGGCCTCGCCCATCAGCCCGGTCGCGCCGCGCATCGGGAAATAGGTTGGCTGGCTCACGACGCCGCCCTTGGCAAAGGGCATCACCCGCCCCTGCGTGAAGGCCCCGCCATCGGCAAAGGGCAACACCCCCGACACGAGGCCGTTCACGCCCTGCGAAATCGCCCCCGACAGAGCTTGCTGCACCGGGCGCATCGCGATCGAGAAGGCGGTGTCGACCAGCCCGCGACCGACAACCTTCAGCGCATCGCTGAGCTTCATGCCGTCCAGCGCGAGACCGGCGAAGGCCCGGCGCAACCCGCTGCCGACGCCATTGCTCAGCGTCCCGACCTCGCGGCTGGTATAAAGCATCGTCTCGCGCAGCTTGCTCAGCTCCGCGTCCAGACTGGCCGTGGCGGACGCGGCCTCGCCCCCACCAGCGCCGCTGTCATCCGGCCAGTCAATATCGTCCTCGCGCGCCACTGGCACCTCCTGTGATTTCCGTTCTCAGCCGACCCCGGGCGGGGCGTCCGGATAGCGCGCGGCAAGCTCGGCCAGCCGGTTGCGGGTCATGCCGCCCGCGCCCGCCTCGATCCCCAGCATCAGCGCCAGTTCGGCGGGGGTCAGGGTCCAGAACTGCGCGGGCGTCAGCCCCAGCCCGCCCAGTCGCGGCGGGCCGGTGCCGACTTTCAGCAGCCCCGGCCAATCCAGCCCCGGCCGTCTCATGCCCCCTCGATGCGGAAGGCACGGGCCAGAAGCCGGGCGGCCAGCTCGGCCGCCTCGGCGGGACCGGCCTCGATCCCGGCCAGACATTCCGCGCTGTGGCCGCTCCAGCCGCCACCCCTGAGGCCCGCGACCAGAACCGCCCCGATGTCGCGGGCCGAAAAGCGCCCGCCCTCGAAGCGTTCGATGAGCGCGATCATGCTTTCGTCCCCCAACTCGCCCTCCAGCTCGGCGAGGGCGGCCAGCGTCAGCCTTGCGGGATAGGCCCTGCCGCGCATGCGGATCGCCACCTCGCCCGCCCAGGGATTGGTCCCGCGCTCACAACGCGACGAAGCTGAGCGCGCCGGCGCTTGCCAGGGAAATCTCATAGCTTGCCTCGCCATTGTAGCTGCCGGAATATTCCAGGCTGGTGATCTGGAACGGACCCTCGACATTGCCGAAATCCGGTATCACCACCTGAAAGCGGGGCACTTCCCCGTCGAAGAACACCTGCCGCGCGCGCTCGTCGCTGGCGCCGTCGCGAAACACCCCCGAACCCGAGATCGTGGCCGAGCGCACGCCCGCGCCCCCCAGCAACTCGCGCCAGCGGCCCTCGCTTTCAAGGCTGGTGACATCCACCGTCTCGGCATTGAACGCGATCCGCGTCGCCCTCAGGCCGGCAATGGTCTCAAACTGGCCGTCTCCGGTCATGTCCAGCTTGATCAGAAGGTCGCGTCCCATCTGGACCGCCATATCCTAGCTCCTCATCCCAAGGTCGATGCGCGCGCGAAAGGTCAGATCGACCCGCCGCCGCGCGCCATTTTCAATCCGCCGCGACCGTGATCGCAGGAACCACAGGCCGACCAGCCCACCCTGCCCGGGCGCCAGATCGGCGGCCTCCAGCGCATCGCAGACCGCGGCGGCGGCGGCCTTCACCCCGGCAAAGCCGCTGCCCCCGGCACCCGAGATGACCGAGACGGTGAAGTCATGGACCGACCCGCCGCCGGTCATGTCGCCGGCATCGCGCACATCCTCCGCGCCCAGCGCCACATGGACCCCGGCCGGAGGCGTCACCGGAGCCGCGTCGAAGATCGCGTCACCGACAAGCCGCGCCAGCGCGTCATTGCCGCTCAGCGCCGCATAGACCGCTTCCTGCAGGGCGAGCGCCGCTTTCATGCTCATTCTGCCGCCTCCTCCCTTGCGAGGCACAGCAGGTAGCGCCCGGCCGGATCCAGTTCGGCAACCGACTGGATCAGGAAGCGCCGCGCCCCCGCCATGCTCAGCCTCTGGCCCGCGCGCGGGCGGCGGGGGTCGCCGGGGGTGGCCGCCCTGACGACGATCCGCCAGGTCACGGTGCTTTGGACACCCACCCCCGATACCCTCTCGCCGCCCACGCCGGACCGCATTTCGGCCCAGATCCGGCCCGCACGCTGCCATGACAGCCGGATGCCGCCGGCGCCATCGGGCTCCGAAAGCGGCAGTTCCAGTTCCAGCGGCACATCCAGCCGCGGCAGCCTCATGCCCGACCGCGACATGCGCCCCGCCCCCCAAGGATACGGACCGCCCGCCAACGCTCGAGCAGCGCGCTGACGCCAAAGGGGATCGCGGCCTCGGTCCCCTCGAAGCTGCGATCCTCGTGATAGCGGGCCGCCAGCAGCAGCACCGCCTGCGCCAGATCGGCCGGCAGCGCCGACCATGCAGGCCCGAACCCGGCCGAAAAGGTGATCACCGCCGCGCCGCCCTCGGGGATCGGGGGCAGGTAGCCCGCCCTTCCCCGCAACAGGGGCCGGTGAAGGTCGGAAACCAACCGCCATGACCCCGCTGCAAGCGCCGTGGCCGCACCCGCGGCATCCTCGATCTCGACCGCCTCGACCGCGGCGACGGGCGCCAGCGGCAAGGGCTGGGCATCATCCTCGCGCCAACCCTCCAGCCGCAGGCGAAAGCGCCGCGCCAGCAGCACCTTCCCCGTCCGTGCCTCGATGGTCGCGATCGCGGCCCGCAGATAACCGGCGAGGGCGACCGCCTCCGCCTCGTCCTCGGCGATCTCGAAACCCGTCCCCAGCCGCAGATGGGCCCTCAGACCCGCGACCGGCAGCGCCTCGGACGAAGGCGCCGTCAACTCCACAAGCATCATGCCAGATCCTTCCGTCGGCTTGTCGCCGCAAAAATCGTCGGCGCGTTCGCCGCAAATGCTTTAGGTAAACCGGGGCCGCGCGGGCCGCCGTCGCGCGCGCGGACAGTGGCTGCCGGTCAGGCGGAATGTTCCGCGCGGCCCCGCTTCGGCCCGGATCAGCCGAAGACCATCACCTTGATGGCGCGCGCATCGGTCACGCCGCCGCCCACGCGCTTGGTGGCATAGAACAGCACATGCGGCTTGGCCGAGAAGGGATCGCGCAGCACCCGCAGATCAGGGCGCTCGACGATGGTATAGCCCGACTTGAAGTCCCCGAATGCGATCGAGGCCGAGCCATTGGCGATGTCGGGCATGTCCTCACACAGCAGGACCGGATAGCCCAGCAGTTGCGGCGGCTGGCCCATCGCCAGCGAATCCGCCCAGAGGAACCGGCCATCGGTGTCGCGCATCTTGCGCACCGCCGCCGCGGTTTTCGAGTTCATCACGAAGCTCGCATTCGCCCGGAACTGCGCGCTCAGCGCATAGACAAGGTCGATCAGCGCATTAGCCGGATTCGAGGCCGCGAAATCCCCCGTCGCGCCCGAGGCGATCGTCCCGATCTGCACATTCGTCGCCGAGGCATTCGCGGCACGCGCATGGGCAAGGAAGCCCTTCGGCTTGTTGACGCCATCGCCGTTGATGAAGGCACTGGCCTCGGCGCGGGCGAATTTCTCGGCGATGCGGCCGGACAGCCAGGCCTCGACATCGAAGGCCGCGTCGTCCAGCAGGCGCTGACTGGCCTTCGGCATCGCTGAAAGCTCATGCACCGGGATCACCACCCGCTGCACGGTCGAGGTGCCGGTCTCGGCCTGCAGCGCCGCCTCGGTCGACCAGCCAGAGGCGATGTCGCCCATGTCGACCAGCATCTCGAAGGTCGCCGACTCGACGGCCACCACATTCGCCACCCGCCGCAGCGAAGCGGTGACGTTCAGCGCCTCCTGCACCTGCAGCGCCACCGTCGGCGCGGCCAGGAAGCCGCCATCCGAAACGGTGCTCATCGCCTTGCCTTCCAGCGGTAGTCCGCGCAGCGCGTCATCGTCGCCATGGCGGATATAGGCGTCGAACGCCTTCTGATGCGGCGCCGCGGCGTCGCTCTCGGCCGAAAGCGGCACACGGCCGCGGGTGATGGTCTTGCGGTCCAGCAGGGTCATGCGATCTTCCCGTGTTTCCAGTCGTTTCTGAATATCGGCGCGGAATGCCTTGAGTTCGCTGACGAAACCCAGCATCTCCTGCCCCAGTCCGCCGGGCAATTCCGTCCCGGCCGCGGCCTTCACCTCGGTCATGGCTTTCTCCCTTCTGTTGATCTCATTCGCCCCGCAGGGCCTCCGCTGCGGCCCGGAAGGCAGCGGCCAATGCGGCATCATCCGATTTGCGGCCCAGCCGCGCCTCGGACAGCATGGGGAAAGTGACCAGCGACACCTCCCACAACTCCACCTCGGTCAGCAGCCTGCGCCCCTTGGCGTCCCGCTCAGCCGAGATAGTCCTGTAGCCGATCGACAGCCCGTCGATCGCACCGGCCGCGATCAGCGCCGCCGCCTCGCGTGCAAGGCCCACCTCGGGCAGCAACCGCCCCGAAACCCAGAGCCCCTTCGCATCCTCGCGGATCTCATCCCAGATCCCGATGGGCCGGGCGGGATCGTGCTGCCACAGCATCCTGACACGCTCGCCGCGCTCTGCCAGCCGCTTCAGGCTCGCGGCATATGCACCCCGGACGACCACATCGCCGCCCTTGTCGGTCACGCCGAACAGGCTTGCATAGCCCTCGATGACGTTGCCATCGGCCACCATCTCGGCACCTTGCGCGTATTTCACTTCCAGCCCGCAATCGGTTGAATGCATCTCAGCCTCCCTTCGGGGCATATTCGAGGATTGATTGCACCGCCTGGGTCAGGATCACCGCGACGACGCCGTAGACGGCCATCCACAGCCGGCGCTCCAGCCCCTCGATCATCGCCTCGATCCGTTCCAGCCGCCGTTCCACCTGGGCGAATTGCAGTTCCATGATCCGGTCCTGGCTATCGATGCGCTGATCGCGCCAGTCGAACGGCTCCTTGACGAAGCGCGACCCCTCCATCCTCAACCCTCCGCCAAGGGCGGCAGGCCAAGGACGGCCCGCTTCTCGGCCTCGGTCAGGAACAGCGCGTCGCCCACCCGCCTCCATTGCTGGTCGCGCTCGTCGGCCAGCGCCGGAACCTGATCGGGATCGGCGCGCAGGTCGATTTCCTCGCCCAGATGCTCCGACAGCCACCAGGCGAGGGCGCTCGCCACCCTTCCGACCAGCGGCAGCACCGTCAGGCGATAGAAGGCCCGGTTCGCCTCGGCGTAATTTGCATAGGTCGCCTCGCCAGGAATACCGACCAGCATCGGCGGCACGCCAAAGGCCTGCGCGATCTCGCGCGCGGCGGCCCGCTTCGTCTCGTGGAACTCCATGTCGCTCGGGCTGAACCCCATCGGCTTCCAGTCAAGCCCGCCCTCCAGCAGCATCGGCCGCCCGGCATTGCGCGCGCCCTGGTGATGCGTCTCCATCTCCGTCACCAGCCGGTCATATTGCTCGGGCGACAGCGCCCCCTGCCCATCCGCGCCCTTGTAGATGATCGCGCCCGAGGGCCGGGCGGCATTGTCCAGCAGCGCCTTCGACCAGCTTGAGGCGCTGTTATGGACATCGACCGCCACCGCCGCCGCCTGCATCGGCGAAAGCCCGTAGTGGTCATCCAGAGGATGAAAGCTGCGGATATGGCAGATCGGATCCGGGCTGCCGCTCATGTCAAAACGAACGCTCCGCCCACCCAGCCCGTATTCATAGGCGACCGGCCAGCCATCCGGCCCCGGCACCACCGCCATCCGGTCCGAGCGCAGGACATGCAATTCCGCCGGCAGGCCCTTCGCCCCCTCGCCCACCGCCTCGACATAGCCATTCCCGCTCAGCAAAATCTGCCCGATCAGCGCCTCGAACAGCTCCGCCCGGCCCTGCCCGGCATTCGGCCGCCGCAGCAGCTCCAGCACCGGATGCCGCTCGTAGCGCCGCTCGCGATCCTGACAGATCAGCGGCACCGCCGCGGCAGCCTCGGCGATCAACCGCACGACCCGGAAGCCGACCGGATTGCCGGCAAAGCCCGACCGCGTCAGCGAAACCGTATCCCGCGCCGACCAGACTACCCGGCCCGATCCCGCGGCCAGCGCCACCACTTTCCCGGTCGCGCTGGCCTTGACCTCGGCCGCGCCGGTCGCCTCGCCCCGTCCGAACCATCGAAAGCCCATGGGCTCCTCCTGTCATGCCATGAAAAAAGGGCCGCCACCGCGACCCTCCCGAAGCCCCTCCCGCGAGGCTTTCACCGTTTCCGAAATACCCCGGGGTCCGGGGCAGAGCCCCGGCTAGAGCCTCCTGACCTGCGGCCGCAGATGATGCTGCGCCGGCTCGACGGTCAGCTCATGGATCGCCCAGACCAGCGCATCCAGCCGGTCGGGCGACCCCTTGCCGCGATAGCCGCCGACCGTCATCCGGCACATCTGGTCCTCCAGCGCGCCCAGACCACGCAGATGCTGGACGCGGCCCTGCTCGTAAAGCGCAGCGACCGGTTCCGCCCGCAGCCCCTTGCCGCGCCCGGCGCGCAGCGCGCGGAAGGGTACCAGCGGGTCGATCTGGCGGATCACGCTCTCGATCAGGTCGCCGCCCTGATTCACCTCGGCGACCATGCGCTCGGCCCCGTGCCGCGCCATGGCTGCGATCGCGGCCCGCGCCCAGTCGGTCGGCCCGCCCCGGATGCTCGCATCCTCCAAGACCACCGCGCGCCAGTTTGAGGGCGCACCCTCGGCCACCACCCCGGCGACGACGATCCCGCATTCGTCGGACGCCGCCCCGCCAGTGACCGACGGATCGACCGAAACCACGATCCGCGTCAGCACCGGAGTCGCCTCGATACGGCATCCCTCCAGCATCGCGGTGGTCCAGAGCGCGCCCTCGACATCCTCCAGCAGCACCCCCTCCAGCTCCTGCCGGCCAAGGCGCGTCCCGCCATAACGCGCCTCGACCTCGGCGAGGAAACTCTCGGCCAGATAGGCGCGGTTCGCCTCGGTCGGGGCATGAGTGGTCACGGTCGAGGCATTGCCGAGGATGCGCTTCAGCACCGCGACATTCCTCGGCGTGGTCGTGACCATCTGCTGGGGATGCTCGCCCAACCGCAGCGCGAATTGCAGCATGTCCCAGGTCTCCTCGGCCTTCCTCCACTTCGCCAGCTCATCGACCCATGCCGCGTCGAATTGCGGGCCGCGCAGCGCCTCCGGCTCATGGGCCGAGCAGAGCTGTGCGGTCGCGCCATTCGGCCAGACCAGCCGCCTGCGCCCGGCCTCCCATTGCGGCCGCCGGTCGGGGGGCGAGCAGGCGAGGATGCCCGACTCGCCAAAGACCATGACATCGCGCGTCTGATCGAATGTCTCGCCGACCAGCGCCACCCGCCGCGCGTGGCCTGGCGCGTCGGGCGTCGCGCCCTCCACTTGCGCGCGCACCCATTCGGACCCGGCGCGGGTCTTGCCCGCGCCGCGCCCGCCCATGACCACCCATGTCTTCCAGTCGCCCTCGGGCGGCAGTTGATGCGGCAGCGCCCAGAACTCGAACAGCCACGGCAGGCTCGCCAGCGCATTGTCGCTGAGTCTCCCCAGAAACGCGTCAACCTCCTCCGGCTCGGCGCAGGCAAGCCAGCCTGCGCCCGACCTCATCCCGGGCCGCGACAAGGTCGAGTGCGCCTGCCCCGACCTGTCCGGCAGCATCCTTGCGAAGCTTGTCAACCTTGCTCCTTTCCTCCAGCACCATCTGGGCGGCGGCCCTCAGGTCGCGCACCAGCCTGCCGGATTCCTTCAGTTCCCCAGTCTCGCCGGTGCTGATCTGCTCCCTCAGCCGGGTCAGATCAGCCGCATAGGACCGAAACAGCCCGTCCGCGATCTCCAGCACGTCCATGTCGGGCGCCATCTCGGCGCCGGGCACGAAAGGCCCTTCCGGAGCCTCGGGCCCCGGATCGAAACTCTTCGTCATTTGGTATCGCCCTGCCCTCGTGTGACTGTCCGCACGAGCGAGACATGAAAAAAGCGGCCTCGGGTCTCTCGACCCGGCCGCTTGCCCATTTCTCCCAGCATGGGTAATTTCTACCCTAGGGCGTTCTCCGAGTCAACCATAAACCTGCAGTTGCGTTCTCCAGAAATATCATCCCAGATAATCAACAACTTACCTGTGCAACGGCGTTGCGTGCGCTACCCGCAACAGGGCCGGAATCACCCGATCCCGTTGCAGGAAATCACGCGTTCAGTCGCCCTGCACGGGCGACAGCGCCTCGCCGCGTTGCCGCTCGATCTCGCGCCAGCGGCGGACATTCTGGTTATGCTCCTCCAGCGTGCGCGCAAACGCATGACCGCCGGTGCCATCCGCGACGAAGAAGACGAACTCGCTGTCCTCGGGGTCCATCGCGGCATCAATTGCGGCGCGACCGGGATTGGCGATCGGCGTCGGCGGCAGCCCGGCGATCTGATAGGTGTTATAGGGCGTCCGGCGGCGCAGCTCTGATCCGCGGATGCCGCGATCCAGCACGCCCTCGCCCTTGGTAATGCCGTAGATCACCGTCGGGTCGGTCTCCAGCCGCATGCCCTGCCGCATCCGGTTGACAAAGACGCTGGCCACCATGCGCCGCTCGGCGGCGACGGCGGTTTCCTTCTCGATGATCGAGGCCATGATCAGCGCCTCCTCGGGCGTGTCATACGGCAGCCCCGCCTCCCGCTTCTCCCAGGCCGAGGCAAGATAGGCCGATTGCCGCGCCGCCATCTGGGCCAGCAACTCGTTGCGGTCGTCGCCCTGCCGGATCTCGTAGGTGTCCGGCGCAAGGCTGCCCTCGGCCGGCACCTTGGCCACGTCGCCGGCCACAAACGGGACCTGCTTCAGCGCCTCGACGATCTGCCAGCTCGTCACCCCCTCGGCCACGGTGATGCGCAGCCGCGCATCGGCCGAGGTCTGGGCGGCGGCCAGTGCCTCGGGCGCGGGCTCGGTCGCGGGATTGTATTTCGCCTGCTCGGCCATCTGGCCGGTCGCGGCATCGATGTCGCGCAGCACGACCGCATTCTCGCGCACGCCGACGCGCAGGATCACCTCGGTCCCGCAGGTCGAGGGGCCGCCCGCGGACAGCAGGTCGACCACTTCTTCCATGGTGGCATGCGGCGGCACCAGCCACGAGCCGAATTTCAGGTCGCGCGCCCGGCCGCGATAATCGGTCCCGGCGCGGAAGATATAGCCGTTCGACACGACGCCCTGCGCGACAAGCTGGTCGCTGACCGTGCCAAGCCCCGCGCCCGGCGCGATGCGCACGCATTGCGCCGAGGCGCTGGGGCCGGGCGCGACATATTGATGCTTGGCCCATGCAATCGCCGCGGCGGCTGCGACCAGAAGAACGATCAGCAGCGTCAGGAAATTCGCCGCGACGTGGCGCCACATCATTCCGTGACCCGTCCCATCACCAGGCTCGCATTGGTCCCGCCAAAGCCGAAGCTGTTGGACAGGACATGATCCACCTTGCGGCGAACGGCGGCATTGGCGGCCAGATCAATCGCCGTCTCGCGCGCGGGATTGTCGAGATTGATCGTCGGCGGGCAGATCTGGTCACGGATCGCGAGGATGCAGAAGATCGCCTCGACCGCCCCCGCCGCGCCCAGAAGGTGCCCGATCGAGGATTTGGTCGAGGACATGACCACATTCCCTGCCGCATCGCCCAGCATACGCTCGACCGCGCCCAGCTCGATCACGTCGGCCATGGTCGAGGTGCCATGCGCGTTGATATAGTCGATATCGGCCGGGCTCAGGTTCGCGCGCTTCAGGGCATTGGTCATGCTGCGGAAACCGCCATCGCCATCCTCGCTGGGCGCGGTGATGTGATAGGCGTCGCCCGACATGCCATAGCCGAGGATCTCGGCATAGATCTTGGCGCCCCGCGCCTTGGCATGTTCATATTCCTCGAGGATGACGACCCCCGCACCCTCGCCCATGACGAAGCCGTCGCGGTCCTCGTCCCAGGGGCGGCTCGCGGCCTTCGGGTTGTCCTCGCGCTTCGTGGACAGCGCCTTGCAGGCATTGAAGCCCGCGACCCCGATCTCGCAGATCGGGCTTTCCGCGCCGCCCGCAACCATGACGTCGGCATCACCCAGCGCGATCAGCCGCGCCGCGTCGCCGATGGCATGCGCCCCGGTCGAGCAGGCGGTGACGACCGCATGGTTCGGCCCCTTGAAGCCGAAGCGGATCGACACCTGCCCCGAGACGAGATTGATCAGCGCGCCCGGAATGAAGAAGGGCGAGACCCGTTTCGGCCCCCGCTCCTTGATCAGCACCGCGGTTTCCGCGATCGAGGCCAGCCCGCCGATGCCCGAGCCGATCATGACGCCGGTGCGCTCGAAATCCTCGGTGGTCTGCGGCTCCCAGCCGCTGTCCTTCACCGCCTGCGTGGCGGCGGCCATGCCGTAAAGGATGAAGTCATCGACCTTGCGGCGATCCTTCGGCTCCATCCAGTCATCGGGATTGAAGGTGCCGTCCGTGCCATCGCCGAAGGGGATCTCGCAGGCATATTTCGTCACCACGTCCTTGGTGTCGAAACGGGTGATCGGCCCCGCCCCGGATTCTCCGGCCAGAAGGCGCTTCCAGGTCTCCTCGACCCCCGAGGCCAGCGGCGTGACCATACCAAGGCCCGTGACGACAACTCTGCGCATAGACGGCTCCTTCACCCTCGCTCAATCGGTCAGGTTCTACACGCGGGCCGTCTCTCGCGCAACGCATGGCTGTCGCGAGGCGCGGCCACGGGGGCGGAACCCGCGACGGTTGAAGTGCAACAGCGCGGCAAAACCCTGCGAGCCTGTTTCGCGCGCCATTGAACAGGCCCCGAATCCGCCTATGCTTCGGCTGGTCCTGCATGAAACGGAAAGGACGATATCGGATGACGACCAAGACCAAGGCCAGTGCCGAAGCCGCAATGGACGAAATCAGAAGCGTAACCTCGGTGGTCTTTCCCGATCCGCCCCCGCAGACACCCCTGCTGTCAGAGGCCGCCGGCCCCATGGCCGAGGAAATCCGCAAGCGCATCGCCGAGATCGACATCAAGGACACCGCCTCGATCGTGCATTTCGGCGCCCGCGCGCAGAACGAGCTGCAAGAGATCAGTCAGGCCATGCTGGCCGATGTCAGGAACAAGGATGTGGGCCCGGCGGGCGAATCCCTGCGCGACATCGTGACCACGATCCGCGGCTTCTCGGTCAGCGAGCTTGACGTGCGGCGCGAGCGCAGCTGGTGGGAGCGCCTGACGGGCCGCGCCGCGCCCTTCGCCAAATTCGTCGCCAATTACGAGGAAGTGCAGTCCCAGATCGACCGCATCTCCTCGGAACTCGACAGCCACCAGCACCGGCTGCTGAAGGACATCCGCTCGCTCGACCTGCTCTATGACCGGACGCTGGCCTTCTATGACGAGCTTGCCCTCTATATCGCCGCCGGCGACGAGAAGCTGGTCCAGCTCGCGGCCGAGGACATTCCCGCAAAGGAAAAGACCATCGAAGCCGCGGCCGAGGATGACAAGGTCATGGCCGCGCAGGAATTGCGCGACCTGCGCGCCGCCCGCGACGATCTGGAACGTCGGGTCCATGACCTCAAGCTGACGCGGCAGGTGACGATGCAGTCCCTGCCCTCGATCCGGCTGGTGCAGGAGAACGACAAGTCTCTGATCACCAAGATAAATTCCACCCTCGTTAACACCGTCCCCCTGTGGGAGACGCAGCTTGCGCAGGCGGTGACCATCCAGCGCAGCGCCGAGGCGGCGCGGGCGGTGAAGGAGGCGAACGACCTGACCAATGACCTGCTGACCGCGAATGCCAAGAACCTGCGTCAGGCCAATGCGACCATCCGCAGCCAGGTCGAGCGCGGCGTTTTCGACATCGAGTCGGTGCGCTCCGCCAATGCCGAGCTGATCGCCACGATCGAGGACAGCCTGCGCATCGCCGACGAGGGCAAGGCCCGCCGCGCCGCCGCCGAGGAGGAGTTGACCGCGATGGAAGGCCAGCTTCGCCAGACGCTCGCCTCGGCCAGCGCAACCCAGACCCAGCCGACCGCCCCGACAGGAAAATCGTGATCCGAAGCCTCTCCCCTGCCTTCCCGCCGATCGGTGGTGCGGGCCTTTTCGGCGCCAGCCGCCGCCTTGCCGCCATCCTTGCGCTGGCGGCTCTCTCGGCCTGTTCCGAAACCGCGCCCCCGCCCGAGGCGCGCCCCTCGATCGACGCGGCAGCACCCCTGCCCCGCCCCGACCGGCCCGAGGAGACGCAGGCCTCGCTGCGGCGCGAGCGGGCGGAACGCGCGCGCGCCGCCGCCGACGCCGCTGCCGCTGCCGCCGATACCCCGGCCAGCCGCAACATGCGCAACTACCTCGCCGGGATCGAGGAGACGCTGATCTCGCGCGGGCTGCTGCGGACCGATGGCGGCGAGGAAATCCAGCTCACGCCCGAGCGGCTGACCGACGATTTCGTCCAGATCGCGCTGCATGACGAATATGTCAGGAACGGCAACACCCTCATCTCGCGCAGCACGCCCGCGCCCCTGCGCCGCTGGGCCCAACCCGTGCGCCTCAGGATCGAGTTCGGCGATTCCGTCGCCCCCGCCCAGCGCAGCCGCGACCGGGCCGAGATCGCGGCCTATGCCGCGCGCCTCCAGAACGCCAGCGGCCACCGCATCGGCCTCGGCGCGGTTGAGGGTAATTTCACCGTCCTCATCGTCAGCGAGGACGAGCGGCACAATATCGGCCCCCGCCTCGCCGCGCTGGTCCCCGGCATCCCCGAGGGCGACATCCATGCGCTGCGCGAGCTGGCGCCGCAGAACTACTGCACCGTCTTCGCCTATTCGCGCGGCAACTCGACCACCTATGATCAGGCCGTGGCGCTGATCCGGACCGAGACGCCCGCCCGCCTGCGCCGGTCCTGCATCCATGAGGAAATCGCGCAAGGGCTGGGCCTTGCCAATGACAGCCGCATGGTCCGCCCCTCGATCTTCAACGATGACGAGGAATTCGCCTATCTCACCCCGCATGACGAATTGCTGCTGAAGATCCTCTATGATCCCCGCCTGCGCCCCGGCATGACCGAGGCCGAGGCGCGGCCCATCGTCCTGCAGATCGCGCGCGAACTGCTGGGCACCAGTGTCTGAACCGTCCCGAAGGGCTTGACGCTGCCGGTTCGCGGCGCAGTATCCTTCGATGACGCATCAGCGCGAAGGGAGAAGGCCATGTCTCTGCTGAACATCCTCGGCGGCGAGTTCATCGAGATCATCGAATGGACCGACGACACCCGCGACACGATGGTCTATCGCTTCCCCACCGTGGGCCGCGCGATCAAATACGGCGCGAAGCTGACCGTGCGCGAGGGGCAGGCGGCGGTCTTCATCCATGAAGGCCAGCTTGCCGACGTGTTTGCCCCCGGCCTCTACATGCTGGAAACCAACAACCTGCCGATCCTGACCAGGCTCCAGCACTGGGACCACGGCTTCCGCTCGCCCTTCAAGTCCGAGATCTATTTCGTCAACACCACGCGCTTCAACGACCTGAAATGGGGCACCAAGAACCCGGTCATCGCGCGCGACCCGGAATTCGGCCCGGTCCGCATCCGCGCCTTCGGCACCTATTCCATGCGCGTGACCGATCCCGGCCGCTTCATGACCGAGATCGTCGGCACGGATGGCGAGTTCACCAAGGACGAGATCAGCTTCCAGCTCCGCAACATCATCGTGCAGGAATTTTCGCGCATGATCGCGGCCTCGGGCATTCCGGTCCTCGACATGGCGGCGAATACCGGGGAATTCGGCAAGATGGTCGCCAAGGCGATCAGTCCGACGGTCGCCGAATACGGCCTGACCATTCCGGAATTCTATGTCGAGAACATCAGCCTGCCCGACGAGGTCGAGAAGATGCTCGACAAGCGCACCTCCATGGGGATCGTGGGCGACCTGAACCGCTTCGGCCAATATGCCGCGTCCGAGGCGATGCTCAACGCCTCGAACCAGCCCGGCGGCATGGGCGCGGGCCTCGGCGCAGGGCTTGGCGCCGGCATGGGCGCGGCGATGGCGGGGATGCAGCGCGGCCCATGGGGTGCCGCGCCCGCCGCCCCTGCCCCGCAGACCCCGCCGCCGCTCCACCCCGAGACGGTCTGGCACATCGCCGTCAACGGCGAGGCCGACGGGCCTTACGGGCGGGCCCATCTCGGCCGCCTCGTGCGCGAGGGGAAGTTCAGCCGTGAGACGCTGGTCTGGACCCCCGGACAGGAAGGCTGGAAACCCGCCGAGGAGGTGAACGAGCTTGCCCAGCTCTTCACCATCGCGCCGCCCCCGCCACCCCTTCCCAAGCAGGACGGCTAAGCGCAGGTTCGATGCCGACCCCTCCCTCCGAATACCGCTATCCTTGTGAGAATTGCGGCGCGAGCCTCGAGTTCTCGCCCGGACAGCAGCGCCTGACCTGTCCCTATTGCGGGCATGAGCAGGAAATCGGCCCCGGCCCCGCCCGTGCGCCCAGCCGTCAGGTTCAGGACGGGCCATGGGGCGATCAGGTCATCCTGCGCGACCCGGCGACGGGGCGCGCGCTGCAATGGGACGCCAGCCACAAGGCGCCGGACCTGCAGGAACTGCCGCTGGAACAGGGCCTGCGCCGCGATCAGGGCAGCGACCTGACCGAAAGCGTGCGCACGCTCTCCTGCCCGAATTGCGGCGCGAAGATCGAGGTGACGACCGGCAGCCACGCCTCGACCTGCCCCTTCTGCGCAACCGCCGTCGTGACCGATACCGGCACTACGCGGCTCCTGAAGCCGCAGGGCGTCCTGCCCTTCGTCATCACCGAGGATCAGGCCAAGGCCGCGCTGGAAAGCTGGCTCGGCAACCTCTGGTTCGCGCCCTCGGGCCTGACCGCCTATGCCCGCCGCGGCCGTAAGATGAGCGGGATCTACTCGCCCTTCTGGACCTTCGACGCCGCGACCCGCTCGGCCTATTCCGGGGCGCGGGGCGACTGGTATTACGAAACCGTCTGGGTCACGCAGGAGGTGAATGGCCGCAGCCAGCGCGTCGCCCAGCAGGTCCGGCGCACGCGCTGGACCCCGGTATCGGGACAGGTCGCGCGCGATTTCAACGATGTGCTGGTCCTTGCCGCCAGTTCGCTGCCGCGCCGGATCACCGATGCGCTGACGCCATGGGATCTCTCGCATCTCGTCCCCTACCGGCCCGAATATCTCGCGGGGTTCCTGGCCGAGGGCTATACCATCCCCCTCGCCTCCGGCCATGACATCGCCCGGCAGGAGATGGCGGGGGTCATCGCCATGGACGTGCGCCGCGCGATCGGCGGCAATGAACAGCAGATCGCCGCAATCCAGACCCGGCATGAGGCCGAGACCTTCAAGCATATCCTGCTGCCGGTCTGGACCGCCGCCTATCGCTATAGCGGCAAAAGCTACCGCTTCGTCGTCAACGGCCAGTCGGGCCGCGTGCAGGGCGAGCGGCCCTGGTCGGTCTGGAAGATCGCATTGGCCCTGCTCTTCGCCCTTGCCCTCGCCGCGGCACTGCTGTGGCTGAACGAGGGCGGGAAGATCCGCTTCGGCGCGACCGGCGCGGCGGAAACGGTTCACATGGCCGATGCCAGCCACTATCAACAGCGCAACGGCGACCCGCCAATCGGTTCGGCAGGTCAGGGAAAGGGAGAAGTCGCATGATCCTCTGCGCGGGGGAATCCCTCATCGACATGGTGCCCGAGGGCGGAGCCTTCCGCCCCCTCGCGGGCGGCGCGGTCTATAATACCGCGATCGCGCTCGGACGCCTCGGTGCGCCCTCGGCCTATCTCTGGCCGATCTCCCGCGATCCGTTCGGAGAGATGCTGCTGCGCCCGCTGGCCGAGGCCGGGGTCGATACCGGCCTCTGCCCGCGCTCGGACCGCCTGACCACGCTCGCCTTCGTCACCCTCGTGGGCGGCGAGGCGCGCTATTCCTTCTATGACGAGGGCTCTGCCGGCCGGATGCTCGCGCCCGCCGACCTGCCCGAAGTCCCGGACAGCGTCTCGGCCCTCTTCATCGGCGGCATCAGCCTCGTCCCCGATCCCTGCGGCGCCGCGGTCGAGGCGCTGGTCGACCGGCTGCGCCACCGCGTCCCGGTGATGATCGACCCGAATATCCGCCCCTTCTTCATCGCCGATCCCGATGCCTATCGGGCCCGGCTCGACCGCCTGATCGGCAAGGCCGACCTCCTGAAGCTCTCGGCCGACGATCTCGAATGGCTGATGCCGGGCAAAACCTTCGCCGAGGCCGCGGCGCATTACCTCTCGCAGGGCGTCCGGGCGGTTTTCCAGACCGGAGGGGCCGAGGGCGCGACCGCGCATTGGCAGGACGCCCGGATCAGCGCCCCGGCGCTCAGGATCGAGGTCGCGGACACGATCGGCGCGGGCGACACCTTCAACGCCGGCGTCCTCGCCTCGCTCCACCAAAACGGCGCGCTCAGCCGCGACGGCCTCGCCCGGCTGACGCCCGACCAACTCGCCGCCGCCCTCGCCATGGGAACCCGCGCGGCGGCAATCACCGTCTCGCGCCCCGGCGCGAACCCGCCTTGGGCGCATGAACTGGCGGCGCTCCCCGCCTGACAAGCGGGTCGCTCCCATTCGATTTTCACCGTTTTTCAAATACCCATCGCGGCGGCGCAAACATCGCGCCCGCCGCCCATGGGTCAGATTGCCTCGAACATGGCCCGCTGGCGCTCGGTCCAGCGCACGGTGATCCGCGCGCCCTGCTCGTCGATCTCCTCGCCCAGCACGATGCCCTGCTGGTGCAGCCAGGCCCGGCGGCGTCCATCCTCCAGCCCAAGCTGAAGCACGGCCTCCTCGCGCGGCTCGTCCAGCGCCTCGGCAAGGCGCGCCTCGACGGCGGCAAGCAGATCATCCAGCCCCTCGCCCGAAAGCGCGCTGATCGCCTGCACGCCCTCGGTCCGGGCATCGGTGCGGCGCAGCGCGTCGCGGATCTCGGGCGAGAGCGCGTCGATCTTGTTCCAGACCTCGATCAGCGGCACGTCATCCTCGACGCCGAGGCTTTCGAGGATCTCGCCCACATCGCCCGCCTGCTCCTCGGTCTCGGGATGGCTGATGTCGCGGACATGCAGGATCAGGTCGGCGGCCAGCACCTCCTCCAGCGTGGCGCGGAAGGCCGCGACCAGCTCATGGGGAAGCTCGCTGATGAAGCCCACGGTGTCCGACAGGATCACCCGCCGCCCGCCCGGCAACACCATCTGCCGCATGGTCGGGTCGAGCGTCGCGAAAAGCTGGTCTGCGGCCATGACCTCGGCCCCGGTCAGCTTGTTGAACAGTGTGGATTTTCCCGCATTGGTATAGCCGACCAGCGCCACGATCGGATAGGGCACCTTGGCGCGCGCCTTGCGGTGCAATTCGCGCGTCTTGACCACGCGCTCAAGCTGGCGGCGCAGGCGGACCACCTGCTCGTCGATGGCGCGGCGGTCGGCCTCGATCTGGGTCTCGCCCGGACCGCCGACAAATCCCAGCCCGCCGCGCTGACGCTCGAGGTGGGTCCAGGCCCGGACCAGCCGCGTCCGCTGATAGGCAAGCGCGGCCAGTTCGACCTGCAATACCCCCTCGCGCGTCTGGGCGCGGTCGGCGAAAATCTCGAGGATCAGTCCGGTCCGGTCGAGGATCTTGACCCCCCAGTCCTTCTCCAGGTTGCGCTGCTGGACCGGCGTGACCGGCCCGTCGATCAGGACAAGCTCGGCCCCCTCGCCCTCGGCGGCGGCCTTCAGGTGCTGGCCGATCTCCTCGCGCTTGCCCTTGGAAAACAGCATGCCCGCATCGGGATTGCGCAGCTTCGCGACCTCGGCGCCCGCGACCTCGATCGCGGGCAGCGCATGGGCCAGCGCCACCGCCTCCTCCAGCGCCAGATCGGGGGACCGGCGCGTCCGCGAATTTCCCAGATCCGGGTGGATCACATAGGCGCGCGTGGGACGTTCGCGGGTTTCGGTTGGCTCGGCCAATCAGTCCTCGCCGTCGTAAAGGCTGATCGGCTGCCCCGGCATGATGGTCGAGATCGCGTGCTTGTAGACCAGTTGCGACTGGCCGTCGCGGCGCAGCAACACGCAGAAATTGTCGAACCAGGTGATCACACCCTGCAGCTTGACACCATTGATAAGGAAGATGGTCACCGGAACCTTGCCCTTGCGGACATGGTTCAGAAAAGCATCCTGGAGATTCTGTTTGTCGCCGGCCATTTGGAGCACCTTGTTCTTATCGCTGGTTTCGAAGACTTAGGCGAGGCTTTCGACGCTTGCAAGCGCGCGTTCCGACAACGCGGAAAGGCGTTGCAAGTTCGCAATCCACGGCTACCTTCGCCAATATTCCGGCGAGAGCAGCGCCAGCAGCGCCAGCGTCTCGATCCGCCCGACGATCATGGCCCCGCCCAGCACCGCCTTGGTCAGGCCGGGCAACCCCGCCCAGCCCTGCCACGGCGCGCCCGCGACCCCGGCCGAACCCTGAAAGGTCGGGTTCAGCGGGATCACCCCGGCCAGCGGTCCGGTATTGGTCAGGGCGGCGATCGACAGGATGGTCGCGCTGTCGAACTCGATCTGCTGGAGCGAGATCAGCATGACGATCGCCGCAAGCGAGGTCGCGAACAGCATGAAGAAGATGAAGGCCAGATAGGCGCCCTCGCGCCGCAACCGCCGCGCGATCAACCCGCCGCCGCCGACGGATGCGGGATGGACGATCTTCTCCAGCTCGCGCTCGCTGTGGCGGGCAAGGGCATAGACCCGAAGCAGCTTGACCCCGCCCGCCGTGGTCGCGACCCCGCCCCCCATGATGGCAAGGCCCGCCAGCATCAGCCCCGGCGATGTCAGCCCCGACCAGTTCCGCGCCCCCTGCCACGCGATCGAGTTCCAGCCGGTCGTGGTCAGATAGCTCATGGCGCTGAAAAGCCCGCCCCAGGCCGCCGAAATGGCGCTGCCGAAATCCTGAAACATCCCGCGCGCGCCCTTGGGCGAGACTTCGAGCGCACCGATGAAATGGCGCAGGAACAGGACGATCGCGACGGTGGCGATCACGGTTGCGGCCAGACGCAGCTCAGGATCCCCCGCCCAGGTTTCCGAGGCCCGCAACTCCGCCCCTCCCGGCCAGAAGCGCCGCGAGAGCGCAGGGATCAGGAACAGGAAGATCACGAACTCGCCGCCCAAGCCACTCGCCTGCGCGGCGGGGCCGTCGACCGGGCTGATGCCGCTGGTCGAAAGCGTGCCCATCGCGTGGCAGAGCGCCACCAGCCCCGTCTCGCCAAAGATCATCAGCAGGGCCCACATCGCCAGCGTCAGGCCCAGATAGATCGGAAAGACCTCGCGGAACGCGCGGATGAACCGGCTTGCCGGATCGGCCATTTCGGTGCGGAAGACCGGCGCCGAGAGATGCGTCGCGACCCGGCGCCCGTGGGCCGAGCGCGGCAGCCGCTCGAAATGCTCGTCCCGACCATAGGGCGATGCAAGGATCTCGAACCCGCCGACATGCAGCGGGGCCAGCAGCGCCACTGCCGCCACCAGCATGAAAAGCCCCCCCATCCAGCCGACCATCGCCCGCCACAGATGCAAGGGCGCCGGCAGCAGGTCGGCGGCGTAAAGCGTCGCCCCCGTGGTGGTCAGGCAGGAGATCATCTCCCACCAGGCGTTGAAGAAACCGGTATCGGGCACCGCCAGCAGAAAGGGCACCGCCATCATTGCCGGCAGCAACAGCATCGCGCCCAGCATGGTCAAAAGCACCAGCCGCGCGTTTTCCGCCCGTGGCCGGTCCGCGGTCGCAATGCCCACCAGCGCCGTCAGGACCAGAAAGATCCCCCCGCAACTCAGAAAGGCCGAGCCGAGGTGATGCTGGTCCAGCACATGCGCATAAAGCCCCGGCACGATCATGGCGAGCGAGACCGCCCCTGCCAGGATCACCATCAGCGGCAGCCGCATCAGGACAGACATCGCCACCGCCTCAGAAGAAGTCGATCGAGACCTGCAACAGGCGCTCGACCTCGGGGACGTCCTTGGCGAGGGCGAAGATCACGACCAGATCCCCCTCCTCGATGCGCAGGTCGCCCGAGGGCTTGACCACGCGATCCCCCTTCATCACCGCGCCAAGCAGCGCGCCTTCGGGAAACTCGACATCGCGCAGCGGCCGCCCGGCAATGGTCGAGGTCGACAGAACCTGCGCCTCGATCACCTCGGCCTCGGCATCGCCGACGGAATAGATGTCGCGCACCCGCCCGTGCCGGATATGACGCAGGATGGTCGACACGGTGCTGGCACGCGGATTGATGAAGGCGTCGATGTCCAGCGACTCCATCAGCGACATCAGCGTCGGATCGTTGACCAGCGAGATCGCCAGCTTCGCGCCGGCCTGCTTGGCCCGGACGGCGGCAAGGATGTTGGTCTTGTCATCGTCGGTGACGGCCAGCACGGCGCTGGCGCGCGTCACCGCCGCCTCCTCCAGCAACTCGGCCGAGAGGCCGTCGCCGTTCAGCACGATGGTGCGGTTGAGCGAATCCGCCGCATCCTCGGCCCGGGCGCGGTCGCGCTCGATCACCTTGACGCGGATGCGCTCGGGCCGCGCCTCCAGCGCCTGGGCCACGGCAAGCCCGACATTGCCCGCGCCGATGATCAACACGCTGTCCTGCTTGTCGGCGGGCTTGCCGAAGACCTCGAGCGTCCGGGGCACGTCCTCGGCAAGGGTGAAGACATAGATCTGGTCACCCTCGAACAACTGATCTCCCGGTTCCGGCGCGAAAAGCTTGCCCTTGCGCCTTACCCCCGCGACGATGACGCTGAGGCTCGAGAACATCTCGTTCAATTGCCTGAGCGAGGTGTTCAGGACCGGGCTGTCCGGCTCGAGCGAGATGCCGAGCAGATGCAGCCGCCCGTTCAGGAAGGTCTCGGCATCGAAGGTCGAGGGCGCCCAGAGCCGCTGCAACGCCGCCTGCGCCACCTCGCGCTCGGGGCTGATCACCACGTCGATCGGCAGGTGATCGGTGCGGTAGAGATCGGACCAGATCGCATCCAGATAGGCCGAGGACCGCAACCGCGCGATGGTGCGCGGCACCTGGAAGATGGAATGCGCGACCTGGCATGTCACCATGTTGACCTCATCCGAATAGGTCGCGGCGATGATCAGGTCGGCATCCCTCGCGCCGGCGCGTTCCAGGACATCGGGATGGCTTGCGAAACCGGTGACACCCTGCACGTCAAGCGCGTCGGTCGCGCGGCGGATCAGCTCGGCGCTGGTGTCGATGATGGTGACGTCATTTCGCTCTCCGGCCAGATGGCGCGCGACGTGCCAGCCAACCTGCCCTGCCCCGCAAATGATGATCTTCATCTCGGCCCCGGTTCATGCCCTTCGTGAAGCGCGATCCTAACGCGCGGGGCGCGCGACCGATACAGCGAAAACGCCGCGGCGAAGCTGGCAGCCGCGGCGCGAGCGGAACCGTCGCACGAGTATTTGGGGAACGAAGAAGCCGTTAAGCGTCCCTTAGTTTCTTCGGGCTAGCTTGACCGGGCGGTACAGGCTGGAGAGCCGATGACCGCGAACGGAGAAGTCGCCCCGGTCATTTGGCCAAAACCTGTCCCGCCTGAACAGCGGGGGTGGCCGGGGCGCGCACCTTCGGCTTCTTCGTTCCACAAATACTCAAAAAAGCCGCAGCGACCCCGGCGGCTATTTCCCCATCAGCTCCTCTTCGACCCGCATGCCGCCCACCACGCCAAGGGATTTGAGCTTGCGGTGCAGGGCCGAGCGTTCCATGCCGACGAATTGCGCGGTGCGGCTGATATTGCCGCCGAAGCGGTTGATCTGCGCGATCAGGTATTCGCGCTCGAACAGCTCGCGCGCCTCGCGCAGCGCGAGGCTGGTGATCTGGGGGCCGAGCGCCAGTGCGTCGCCCGAGCCGCTGCTTGCGCCCTGGCTTTCCAGTTCCGATGGCAGGATCGGGCCGGCGCCGTCACCGAGGATCAGCACGCGCTCGATCACGTTGCGAAGCTGGCGGATGTTGCCAGGCCAGGACATGGCCTGCAGCGCCGCCAGCGTCTCCTCGGCCAGCTCTCGCTGCGGCAGGCCCTGATGGCTGTGGAACTGGTCGATGAAATGCTCGGCGAGGTTCAGGATATCGTCACGGCGCTCGGCCAGTGATGGCACCACCACCGGGACCACGTTCAGCCGGTCGAACAGTTCCTGCCGGAAGCGGCCGGCGCCGATCTCGACGCCGAGGTCGCGATTGGTGGAGGAGATGACCCGCAGGTCGACCCGGACCTTGTCGGTGCCGCCGGCGCGCTGGAACTGCTGTTCGGTCAGCACGCGCAGGATCTTGGTCTGGGTCCCGAGCGGCATGTCCGCGACCTCGTCGAAATAGACCACCCCGCCATGCGCCTGTTCGAGCAGGCCCGGTTCGACGCCGCGTTCGCTGGTCTCGCGGCCGAAGAGCACCTCCTCCATGCGCTCGGGCTCGATCGTGGCGCAGGGCACCGGGATGAAGGGTGCGCGGGCGCGCGGGCTGTGGGCATGGATATAGCGCGCGGCCATCTCCTTGCCGGCCCCCGGCTCGCCCGAGAGCATGACCCGGCCATTCGACTTCGATACCTTGTCGAGTTGCTCGCGCAGGCGGCGGAAGGCGGCGGAATGGCCGAGCATCTCGGTCGCGCGCGCCTCGCCCCGGCGGAGCGTGCTGTTCTCGCGCCTCAGGCGCGCGGTTTCCATCGCGCGGCGGATCACCACCAGAAGCTGGTCGATGTTGAAGGGCTTCTCGATGAAGTCATAGGCGCCCTGCTTGATCGCCGCGACCGCGATCTCGATATTGCCGTGCCCCGAGATGATCACCACGGGCACGTCGGGATTGTTGCGCTTGACCTGCTTCAGGATATCGATCCCGTCCATCTTGCTGTCCTTGAGCCAGATGTCGAGGATCATCAGCGCGGGTTCGGCCAGGTTCAGTTCCGCCACGGCCTGATCCGAATTGGCGGCCAGGCGGGTCGCGTAACCTTCGTCCCGCAGAATGTCCGAGATCAGTTCGCGAATGTCCTTTTCGTCGTCAACGATGAGAATGTCAGTCATTTCACGTGGTCCTGCTCTTGTTTCTGGCGCCGCGCCGTGAGGCGCACGGGCTGTCTTTCGCGGGGAAGCCTGATCTCGGCCATCGCGCCTTGATGGCCGGGGGCGTCCGTCAGGCTGAAACGGCCGCCATGCTCCTCCACGATCTTCTTGACGATGGGCAGCCCCAGTCCGGTGCCGCCCTTCTTCATGGTCACATAGGGCTCGAAGAGCCGCGAGCGGTCCTCAGGCAGGCCGGGGCCGTTGTCGATGATGCGGATCGTCACCGCGTCGGGCGCGGCATCCATCTCGACATCGACCCTCGGCCTCCAATCCGCAGGGGGATCGGCGCGCAGCTCGTCCAGCGCCTCGCCCGCGTTCTTCAAGAGGTTGGTAAAGACTTGCCGCATCATTCCGGCATCGGCATCGACGATCACCGGCTCCTCGGGGATGCGCGTCGCCAGCGCGCCCTGCAGGGCGTCGCGCTGCATCAACTCGCTGTCGCGCAGAAGCTTCGCGATATCGGTTTCCTTGCGGTCGGGCTCGGGCATGCGGGCGAAGCGCGAGAATTCGTCGACGATCCGGCGCAGGTCGTTGGTCTGGCGGATGATGACTTCGGTATATTGCTCCAGCGCCTCGCGATCCTCGCCCGCGATCGGGGCGAACTTGCGCTTCAGCCGCTCGGCCGAAAGCTGGATCGGGGTCAGCGGGTTCTTGATCTCATGCGCGACGCGGCGCGCGACATCGCCCCATGCCGCCATGCGCTGCGCCGAGACGAGGTCGGTCACGTCGTCGAGCGCCACGACATAGCCTTCCAGCCCGCCGGCCGCGCCACGCCGGATCGCCATGCGCACCAGCAGGCTCTCGACCCGATGCTCGCGGTTCAGGCGGATCTCGTCCTGCACGCTTTCATTGACCGACTGGGCAAGCTTCTCGAATAGGGGCGCGAATTCCGGCACCGCCTCGGACAGCAGCCGGTCATGGGCATTCACCGGGTCAAGCCCGAGCAGGCGGCTGGCCGAGCGGTTGAGGAAGTCGATCTCGCCCGCGGCATCGAGCCCGATCACCCCAGCCGTGACCGAGGAGAGGACCGAGTCGAACAGACGCCGCTGGTCGTCCGCCGCGCGATAGCTCTCGACCAGCTCCTCGCGCTGCGTCTTGAGCTGGCGGGTCATGCGGTTGAAGCTTTCGCCCAGGGTCTGGATCTCGTCCCCGGTATCGGGTTCGGGGATCTGCAGGTCGAGATTGCCCTTGCCGACCTGCTCGGACGCCTCGGCCAGCCGCCCGATCGGGCGCGAGAGGCGGTCGGCGAACCACAGGCCCAGCCACATCGCCCCGGCGATCAGCAAAAGCGCGAAGCCGAGGTAGAAGAGCGAGAAGTTCAGCAGCACCCGCCCCCGCTCCTGCTCCAGCAGCTGGTATTCGCCGACGCTCTGCCTTGTGTCGTCGAGCAGGCCCAGCAGCTTCCCGTCGACATCGCGGGTGACGTAGAGATAGCGGTCTGCCAGCGGCGTCAGCGGGACAAGCGCGCGGAATTCGTTGTTCTGCCAGTCCTGAATCAGCACCAGACCCTGCGCCTGCGCCTCGTCGAATTCCTGCGGCGAGGGTTGCTCATACCAGAACTGGTAGCTGCGCTCGCCCCGCGCGCGGATGGTGCCGCGCCCATCGACCACATAAGCCTCGCGCAGGCCGCGCTGGATCAGCGCCTGTCCCTGCCCCAGCAGCAGCCGCAATTGCCCGTCATCCAGCATCGGGTTCTGGCGCGCCGCCTGCGTCAGCGCGCCGGCCAGCAGCTTGGCGTCATTGGTGAGGTCGCGCCGATGCTCGTCCTGATAGGCCTCGGCGGCAGAAAGCGAACTGCTGACCACTTGCTGCACCCGGTTGGAAAACCAGCCTTCGAGGCCGATGCTGACGGTCAGGCCGGCGAAGAGCGCGACAAGGACCGTCGGAACCAGCGCCACGGTGGCGAATACGCCGACAAGGCGCATGTGGAGGCGCGAGCCCGCCGCCGAATTGCGCCGCGCCGCGACGATCTGGGTCATGCGCGCGGCGACGAGGCCGGTCAGCAGGATGACGTAGATGAGGTCGGCAAGCAGCACCAGCCGAAGCAGCGTTCCGCCCGGAACGACATGCGCGAACGGCCCCATGACCGCGAAGGTCAGCGCGGCGAGAAGCGGGCCGAGGACCGCGAGGCCAAGCGTCGAGACATTCCGGACAAACCGCTTTCGCCGCAATCTTGCGACGCGTTCCCATGTGCCCCTGGAGAGCGTTCCCGCCACCTGCCAACCTCACGGCTTCGTCGCTGTATCGCGACTGTTCTGTGGCCGCTGCGCGACTCCGGCACGGCCATCTGTGGCCGTTTTACATCAGCTTGCGCCGCCGTGTCACCTCGATATTCAGGTCTGTCAGCTTCTTGCGCAGCGTATTGCGGTTGATTCCCAGCAAATCGGCACATCTGAGCTGATTTCCGCCGGTCGCATCCAGCGCGATCTCCAGCAGCGGCTTCTCGATCTCGCGCAGGATGCGGTCGTAAAGGCCGGGCGGCGGAAGCTGGTCGCCGTGAAGGTCGAAATAGCGTTGCAGGTGCATCTCGACCGATTGCGCGAGGCGGGCATTGCTGGCCTCGGCCGCCGGGGCCGCCGGGGCGCCCGATGCGGGATTGCTTGCCGCGGGAACGGCGGCGATCACCGGGCGCTGCATCGGGATGGGCGCGGCTGCGGCCATGCCCCCGCCCGGCTGGATCGGCATCGACTCGGCCAGGGCGGCGCGGGTTTCGACCTCGGTGATCTCGGTGCCGGCGGCGGTCAGGGCAAGGCGGCGCATCAGGTTCTCAAGCTCGCGGACATTGCCGGGGAAGGCATATGACCGCACCAGCGCCGTCGCGCCCTCGGAGAGCGCGCGTTGCGGCAACCCCTGCGCGGCGGCGCGCGCCAGCAGGTGCCGGGCCAGCGGCGGGATGTCATCGACGCGCGAGCGCAGCGGCGGCACGGTGACCGTCACCCCCGCCAGCCGGTAATAGAGGTCGGCGCGCAGCAGTCCCGAAGCCACGTCCGCCTGCGGCTCCGGCCCGGTGGTCGAGACGAGGCGCGGCATCTGGTTGCGGCCGGGGCCGGCCTCCCACGCCTCGATCAGCCCGATCAGCCGGGCCTGCGCGGCGGCGCCGAAGCTGGCCGGATCCTCGATCAGCAGGGTGCCGCCGCTCGCCCGCTCACCGGCGCGGTGGATCGCCTCCTCCGAGAGATCGGCCGAGGTCAGGACAGCAAGTCCCGCCTCGCGCCGGTCCGAAAGGTCATGGAACGACCGGGCCACCACGGTCTTGCCGACCCCCGCCTCGCCCGCGATCATCACCGGCAGGTCGGCATTCAGAACGCGGGCGACCATGCGGAACAGGTTCTGCATGGCGGGCGCATGGCCGATCAGCGGCAGGGTCGGATCGGCCCCCGTCTCGGGCGAGGGGATGGCGGCGGGCGCCGGATCGGATTTGCGGGCGCGACGCGACAGGGCCTGTCCCGCGCGCACCATCAGGTCCGGCAGGTCGAAGGGCTTGGGCAGATAGTCGAAGGCCGCCGCCTCGGTCGCGCGGATCGCGGTCACGATGGTGTTCTGCGCCGAGATCACGATCACCGGCAGGTCGGGCCGCGCCTTGCGGATCGCCGGGATCATGTCGATGCCATTGCCGTCGGGCATCATCACGTCGGTGATGACCAGATCACCCCGCCCCTCCTCGACCCAGCGTTGAAGCTGCGCGAGCGAGCCGGTGGCATGGACCCGGCATCCGGCGCGGGTCAGGGCCTGGGTCAAAACGGTGCGGATGGTGCGGTCGTCATCAGCGATCAGAACGGTGCCGTCCATGGGGAACCTCAGGCTTTGGGAAGGGAGATGCGGAAAACGGTGCGACCGGGCCGGGACTCGAGATTGATCCAGGCCCCGTGGTCGGTGATGATCTTCGAGACCAGCGCGAGGCCCAGCCCGGTGCCGTTCTCGCGCCCCGAGACGAAGGGCTCGAACACCTCGTCGGCGATGGCCTCGGGGATGCCGGGGCCGTCATCCTCGATCTCGATCTGAAGGGGCAGGCTGCGGCCCTGCGGCTCGGCCTCGGTGGGCGCAAGGCGCAGGGTGCCGTCATAGAAGCTGCGGATGCGGATCGTCCCGGTCTCGCGCCCGTCGCGATGGATGGCCTCGGCCGCGTTCTTGACGAGGTTCAGGCAGACCTGCACCAGCTGGTCGTTATCGGCCAGCGCGGCGGGCAGCGAGGGGTCGTAATCGGGCACGATCTTCAGGCCCTTGCCAAAGCCGACCATGGCCGAGCGGCGCACCCGCTCCAGCACGTCATGGATGTTCACCTCGGTCAGCTTGGGGGCCGAGGTGTCGCCGAAACGCTCGACCTGATCCAGCAATTCGACGATGCGGCGCGATTCCACGACGATCAGGTCGGCGAGGTCGCGATCCTCGGGCGCAAGGCTCATCCCGATCAGCTGCGCGGCGCCCCGGATGCCGGCCAGCGGGTTCTTGATCTCATGCGCCAACATCTCGGACATGCCGATGGCCGAGCGCGCAGCCGAGCGCACTGCCCGCCCCTGCCCCAGCCGGCCCGAACCGTCGCTGGGCGCGATCAGCATCACGATCCCGCCCTCGGGGCTGGGCACCGGCCCGGCATGGATGGTGGCGACGCGGTCGGCATGGCCGCCGACCCGATCGCCGATCTCGAAGCGCACGCCCGAACGGTTCAGCGCCTCGTGCCCCTCGCGCACGCGGTCGAGGATCTCGGCGATTGGCGGCACGATCCTGAGGCGCTTCTGCATGTCCGGCCCTTCCAGCGCGACCCCCATGGCCGAGCGGCGCGAGACGTTCAGGAAAGCCTCGGCAAGGTCGTTCATGCCCGCGACCCGCCCCTCCCTGTCGACGATCACCGCCGGCAGCGGCAGCGCCGACCAGTTCGGCCCCACCTCGGCCGGAACGAAGCCGCCGCGCGGCTCGCCGTCATCTGTCGCCGTCCTGCCGCCCGTCGACCCGATGCGGAACCTCATTCACCTTTCTCCGATATCTGCAATGCCGCCGCATCGGCGAATCCCGCCCTGATCGCCGCCAACGCCGCCTCGGGCGAGGGTGCGCGCAAAAGCTCGGCCCGGTTCGGCGCGCCATTCGCCTCGGCATACCAGCCAAGGTGCTTGCGCGCGACGCGCAGGCCCAGTTCCGTGCCGTAAAGCGACAGGATGTCCTCGTAATGCTCGGCCACCGCCTCGGCCAATGCCGCGCCGCGCGGGATGGTCGGCGCGGGGGTCCCCCACAACTCATGCGCGATCTCGGCCAGTTTCCACGGCGCGCCCTGCGCCCCGCGACCGACCATCACCGCATCTGCGCCCGACTGCGCCAGCGCGAGCCGCGCCGAGGCCGCATCGACCACGTCGCCATTCGCGACCAGCGGGGGACGGTCGGGCAGGTTCGCGACCTTCCTGATCCGGCTCCAGTCGGCGCGGCCGGTATAGAACTGCGCGCGCGTCCGGCCGTGGACGGTCAGCATCCTGACCCCGGCGGCGGCGGCGCGGGCGGCAAGCTCGGGCGCGTTCAGGCAATCCTCGTCCCAGCCGAGGCGCATCTTCAGCGTCACCGGCAGGTCGGGGACCGCGCCGACCACGGCCTCGACCAGCTCCAGCGCGTGGTCGAGGTCGCGCATCAATGCCGCGCCCGAAAGGCCGCCCGTCACCTTCTTGGCCGGGCAGCCCATGTTGATGTCGATGATCCGCGCCCCCATCCCGGCGACGATCCGCGCGGTTTCCGCCATCGCGCCGGCCTCGCGCCCGGCGATCTGGACGCTGACCGGCAGCACCCCTTCGGTCATCGCCTTGGCCCGCACCGCCATCCGGGTCGAGGGGCGCGGCGTCACCATCTCGGTCGAGGCGACCATCTCGCTGACCATCAGCCCGGCTCCGCCGTGACGCGCAACCGCGCGGCGAAACGGCAGATCGGTGATGCCCGCCATCGGCGCCAGAAAGATGGGCGGGCCAAGCGGCGTATCGCCGAGAAGGATCGGGTCGGGCAGGTTCATGGGCAACTCGTATGACGCGGGACGGATATGCGAAAGAATAGGGCGACTGCCTTATCGACGGGCTTCCGCCTTCCGCCCGGTTTTGCTTATTTTAGCGGCTCACTGATCAATTATCGCGCAGAAGCCGTCCCGTCAAATGTCGCGGCGCTGCCGACCCGCCGTCGCAGCCATACTGGAAGGAGGCCGCCCCAGAGGTTAACTGGAGGACAGCAGGAAGCCAGAAGGGATCGCGCGATGTTTCTGTCGGTCTTCGACATCTTCAAGATCGGGGTCGGGCCGTCCTCGTCGCATACGATGGGGCCGATGGTGGCGGGCGGACGCTTCCTCGACGCGCTGCGCCGCCAGCCGTTCCGTGCCCACGGGCTGCGGGCAAGCCTGCATGGCAGCCTCGCCTTTACCGGCAAGGGCCATGCGACCGACCGCGCCACGATCCTTGGGCTTGCGGGTTTCCTGCCCGAAACTCTGGATGCCGAGCGGGCCGAGGCGACGCTGGCGCGGAACCGCGAGACCCGCCGCCTTGCGCCCGAGGGGCTGGGCGAGCTTGTCTTCGACCCCGAGCGCGACCTGATCTTCGACTTCGACCGCCCGCTGCCGGGACATGCCAATGGCATGATCCTGATGGCCAACGATGCCGAGGGTGACGTGATCTTCCGCGAGGTCTATTACTCGATCGGCGGCGGCTTCGTCCTGACCGAGGCGGAACTGGCCGCGCGCAGCGACGAGACGCGCAGCGACGACGCGCCGCGCGTCCCCTTTCCCTTCGCGACGGCCGCCGAAATGCTGGAGATGGCCGAAAAATCAGGCAAGAGCATCGCCCGGATGAAGCGCGAGAACGAGCGCCTCTACCGGTCGGATGCCGAGATTTCGGCAGGAATCGCCCGGATCTGGCAGGTCATGCGCGACTGCATGGATCGCGGCCTCTCGACCGGCGGCACGCTGCCCGGCGGGCTGTCGATCCGGCGCCGCGCGGCGGGCATCCATGCCGCCCTGCTGGCCGAGCACGGCATGAACCTGACCGCGCCCCATGTCATCAACGACTGGATGTCGGCCTATGCCATGGCCGTCAACGAGGAGAATGCCGCCGGGGGTCAGGTCGTCACCGCGCCGACCAATGGCGCGGCGGGCGTGGTGCCGGCGGTGGTCCGCTATTGGCTCGACCATGTTCCCGGCGCATCGGAGCGCCAGCTTGACGAATTCCTGCTGACCGCCGCCGCGATCGGCGGGCTGGTCAAGCACAACGCCTCGATCTCGGGGGCGGAATGCGGCTGCCAGGCCGAGGTCGGCGCGGCCAGCGCCATGGCGGCGGCGGGGCTTTGCGCCGTGCTTGGCGGCTCGCCCGAGCAGGTCGAGAACGCGGCCGAGATCGCGCTGGAGCATCACCTCGGCATGACCTGCGACCCGGTGCGCGGGCTGGTGCAGGTGCCCTGCATCGAAAGAAACGGGCTTGGCGCGATCAAGGCGGTCTCGGCGGCCAGCCTGTCGCTGCGCGGCGACGGCAAGCATTTCGTGCCATTGGACGCCGCGATCGAGACCATGCGCCAGACCGGACAGGACATGAGCGAGAAATACAAGGAAACCTCTCTGGGCGGCCTTGCCGTCAACGTCCCGAACTGCTGAAGTCACATTTCGCGCGAAACTTTGCGCAGGAAGGCACGGCGCGCGCCTTGCCGGGCTCAGGACTCTTGCCGAAATCAGGGGGTTCCTGTAGCCATTGAAATAACAAAACTCCAAGGAACCGGGACAGAGCAGATGAATTTCCGTTCGGCTTTTGCCGTGCTGTCGATGACGGTGGCCGTGACCGCTTGTGGCGAGCTGCCCTTCCAGAAATCAGCGACCGAAGAACCGGCCGGCCATTCCGGCCCGCCCGGCGTCTCGCCGCTTGACCAGCCGATCGAGACCGGAGCCGATACCGTTGCCGTCGCCACGGCCGAGGCGAGCACGATGAACACTGCCATGTTCCGCGCCTCGGGCGCAGGCTGGACCGTCACCGCCACCGACAAGCGCGCGGTCTATGAACGCTCGGGCGCGAAATCGACCGCCGTGTCCGTGCGCCGGATGACCTATGCCCGTGGCGTCGAGTTCGTCGGCACGATGAACGGCTCGGTCTTTTCGCTGAACGTGCAGGCGGCGGAATGCAAGGCGGGCGACCAGCGCACCCCCTTCACCGCAAGACTGCGGGTCGGCAGCCAGAACCTGTCCGGCTGCGCGGTGGCGACCGACACCATGCCCAAGGCGCAGGTGACGGCCTCTTCGGCCGCGCCGAAGCCGAAGACGGTGGCGAAGCCCGCAGCACCGGCGGCGAAGCCCGCAGCACCGGCGGCGAAGCCCACTGAGCCGACAGCTGCGACGACACCCGCGACCGAAGCCACGACCACCCCGGCAACGACGCCCTCGGTGACGGAACCGACGGTCACGACCCCGGCACCCGCGGTGACCGCACCTGCGACCCCGGCGCCCACGCCTGCGCCGACGACGACCCCCGCCCCGGCCGAGACGCCGGCCACCCCGGCAGCAAGCGAGCCTGCGGCGACGACCGGCACCGGCGCCGTTCCCGCGCCCGAGCTTGTCCTGCCGCCGACGCCGCCCGCGCCGAGCGAGTAAGCCCATCGCCGGACCGGCGCGCAAGGCGCCGGTCCTGACGCCCGCCCGGCCAGCGCCGCGGGTAGCCATCTGAGAGGACACGCCGATGCGCGCCCATTCCACACTCACCCGCCGATTGCTGGCCTCGACGCTGCCCGCGGCCCTGCTTCTTGGCCTCGGCGCATCCGCTGCCTCGGGCGACCCACTGATCGGCAACAAGCTGAACGGTCGCGGCCTGCCCGGCGGGATCGACACCCCCAGCGCCGAGATGCTGCCCGACGCGACGCTTGGCGCGACGCTGAGCTATTCCGATCTCGCCCGCCGCAATACGCTGGTCTTCCAGATCCTGCCGCGACTGACCACCTCACTGAGCTATGGCCGCTTCGACAGCCTCGAGGAAAGCCGGGGCTATGTCTGGGACCGCAGCTTCGACCTGCGCTACCAGTTCCTCGACGAGGATCCCGATGGCTGGCGCCCGGCAATGGCCATCGGCTTGCAGGACTTCATGGGCACGGGCTTCTACAGCGCCGAATACATCGTCGCGACCAAGAGCATCAACCCGCGCCTGCGGGTCAGCGCCGGTCTTGGCTGGGGACGGTTGGCCCAGTCGGGCGGCATCGGCAGCCCCTTCGGCGACCGGCCCGGCCCGGACGAGGAAGAAGGCGGCAAGCCGAATATCGACACATGGTTCAAGGGCGAGATGGCGCCCTTCATCAATGCCACCTGGCAGGCGACCGACAAGCTGGCGCTGACGGCGGAATATTCCGGCGACGACTATGCCTGCGAGACGGGTGATGCCGACACGTGCGAGCGCGATGTCTGGCTCAGCGACCATGACAAGCTGAAGAACAACATCAACCTCGGCGCCAGCTACAATTTCGGTGAGAACTACCAGATCTCCGGCTACCTGCTGGGCGCCCAGACGCTGGGCGTGCAGTTCAGCGTGGCCATGGGTCCGAACCAGGCGCCGTTCCCCTCGGGGATCGAGAAGGCGCCCGCGCCGGTGCGGCCGCGCCCCTCGCCCGCCGCCGATCCCGAGGGCTGGTCGGGCGCGTGGTCGGCTGATCCGACCGCACAGCCCGCGATCCAGAAGGCGTTGCAGGACGCGCTGGACAAGGAAGGCCAGACCCTCGAGTCGATGGCGCTCGATGCCAACCGCGCCGAGGTCCGCATCCGCAACCGCCGCTACATGCAACATGCCGAGGCGGTTGGCCGCACCGCGCGCCTGATGACCCGGGCGCTGCCGCCTTCGGTCGAAACCATGGTCATAACCTTCTCGGAGGATGGGCTGCCGACCACCTCGGTGACGCTGCGCCGTTCGGATGTCGAGCGGCTCGAGAATACCGAGGCCAGCCAGATCGCCAATGTCGCGGTGATGACCGACGCCGTGCCGCGGCCGGGCAACCTGACCTATTCCGAGGGCATGTTCCCGCGCTTCCGCTGGGTGCTGAAACCCTATCTCTCGACCTCGATCTTTGACCCGGACGAGCCTTTCCGCTATGAGGTCGGCGCCGAGGCGGGGGTGGAATACGAGCCGACACCGGGCCTCATCCTTGCCGGCAGCCTGCGCCAACGCGTCTTCGGCAGCATGGAGCAGGACGGCCCCGGCGGCCTGACCCCCGAGGAATACGAGGATCTCGATACCGACATCGGACCGGGCGGCGTGCCGCGCGTGCGCTCGGACGGCCGGATGTATTCCGGCAACAAGAGCCCGACCATCCCGCGCCTGACGCTGGCCTGGTATGCCAAGGCCACGCCCACGGTCTATACCCGCATCACCGGCGGCCTGATCGAGCGCGCCTTCGGCGGCGTCTCGGCCGAGACGCTGTGGTGGCCGACCAACTCGCCCCTGGCGCTGGGGGCCGAGGTCAGCCGGGTCAGGAAGCGCGACTTCCGCGACGTCTTCGGCTTCCGCGACTACGAGGTCACGACCGGCTTCCTGTCGGCCTATTACACCTGGGACAACGGCATCCACGCCCAGCTTGACGTCGGGCAGTATCTGGCCGGCGACAAGGGTGCGACCATCACGCTGGAGCGTCAGTTCGCCAATGGCTGGCGCGTCGGCGCCTGGGCCAGCAAGACCGACATCAGCTCCGAGGACTTCGGCGAGGGGTCGTTCGACAAGGGCGTGAGCATCTCGATCCCGCTGGCCTGGGGCACGGGCGAGCCCTCGATGCGCCGCGTCGGCGGCGACATCCGCTCGCTCTCGCGCGATGGCGGCAACAAGCTGCGCGTGCAGGGCCGGCTCTATGACAGGGTCCGGGACAGCCAGTCCGGGGAAATTTACCAAGGTTGGGGGAAATTCTGGCGATGACCGGGACCAAGATGCGTTTCATGCTGGCCGCCGCGACTCTCGCCATGCTCGGCGCCTGCGGCAATGTCGACAGCGAAGAGGGCTCGATCCCCGGCATGCTGGCCGAGGCCGCGCGCCAGACCGTCGGGCAGCGCGACCGTGACGAGGTGGCCGAGAAGGTCGATCCGAACGAGATGGCCGCGACCGCGCTGCGCGTGAACAAGGGTCCGCTGATCCTTGTCGGGCTGGAAAGCAAGAACACCACGCAGGTTCTGGCCCTTGTCGGCCAGAATGCCGGCCAGCGCACCTACATGACCACGAACGAACAGGCGCTGATCCTGCGCGACGGGATGCTGGCCGGAACGCGCGGGCTGGGGCATGACCTCTCGGTGGCCGAGATGGCGCAGTCCTCGGCGCTGGTCCGCTCGGGGCAAAGCGGGCAGGCACGGCGCGTGATGCGCTACTGGACGGGCGACGGGCTGGAAAGCCCGCTGACCCTCGATTGCACGGTGGGACGCGGCCCGAAGCCCGGCGTGATGGTCGAGAGCTGCCGGAAAGGCCCGCTGGAGTTCCAGAACAACTATCTGGTCCAGGGCGGGCGGATCACCGTGTCGCGCCAATGGATCGGCCCCAATCTGGGCTATGTCACGATCCAGGAACTGCGGCCCTGAGACTTTCGGACATGAACGGAGAAGCCCGCCTTCTGGCGGGCTTTTTTCATGGGTCGAGCATCGCTTTGCCGAGGGCGTGCGCCGGTGGGGTCAGGCGTTCGCGGTAAATCGAAGAAGATACCCGTCCGGATCCTGCACAAGAAACTCCCGGCAGATCGACCAGCCGTCGCCGACGCGGTAACGCTTCTCCTCGATCGGACGATAGAGCGGCCAGCCGGCCTGCGTCAGGCGCTGCACGAGAGATTCGAGGCGATCCACCTGCATCTGCAAATTGATCCCCCGACCCAAGGGCCGCTCCAATGACGCGGTTTCCCACTCGCCATTTATTCTGCAAAGCATGACCTGCAACGGACCGCGTTGCAGATAGGCAAAGCCCGCCGCTTCGCGCCGGTAGGCGATCTCGAAGCCGAGGAGGTCGCACCAGAACGCAAGGCTCTGCTCCAGATCGGTGACGCTGAGTTCCGGCACCATCGCCGCGAAGCCTGCGGACGGAGCCTCCCCACGGGATTCCGCGCTGTTTCTGGCAATCTGATCCATGCGTTCTCCGGATACCTTAAGGTATTTTCCAAGGCAGGTCCCGCTGGCGGAGCCGAGGACAGCGACGCGCCCCTCACACCGCTACCCCCAAATGGAAATGGGCTGACCCGAGGGTCAGCCCATTGAAGCAATCTTCCGTGAGGAAGATTACTCGGTGGTGTCGTCGTCGTCGTCGTCATCGTCATCCGAAGCGACAGCGGCGATGACGCCGAGCAGCAGCAGAGCCGGGACAACGAGGCCAGCGTTGGTCGACGCGGGCTTCTCGTCAACGACAACCGGCTCGACATCAACGACGGGGGCGACGTAGCCGCCGGCAAGGGCCGACGATGCCGTCAGGCCAAGGGCCAAGGCAAAGGTAGCAACTTTGGTCATGATCATGCTCCGTTCAGTACTTTGAAAGCTGCTGTTTCCAGCAACATCGTTGTGACAGTCGCATATTGCCAATAACTTGGGAAGCGGTCTTACGGTGCCCGATTTCCATGGCAGACGCGACTGTTGCATATTAGCCAACACCTGTAGGTCTAGGCGGCAAGCTGCATGGCAACAGGCCGGTTCCCGCCAATACGGGAACCCGCATATGACAGCACTATTTCCGATAAAATACTAGAGATAAAGCATAAAACACGGCCGAAATTGCAACGATCGAAGGCCCCGCCGGCGTATCGAGGCGAAGGCTCGCCCAAAGTCCGCCCAGAACCGCCAGAACTCCGATCAATGTGGCGGAACCGGCCATCGCCTCGGGCGTTTTAGCGAGTCCACGGGCTGCCGCAGCCGGGATGATCAGCATAGCCGAGATCAGCAGCGCGCCCACGATCCGAATCGCGATCGCCACGACAATCGCCAGCGCCAGCGATAGGATCAGCCGCTCATGCGCGGGATTGATGCCCGAGGCCATCGCCAGTTCCTCGTTGACCGAGGCCGTGACCAGCCGTTGCCAGCGCCAGACCAGCACTCCAAGAACCACCGCCGCGCCGCCCCAGATCCAGACCAGATCAACGCGCGTCACCGCGAGGATGTCCCCGAACAAGAAGGATTCGAGGTTCACCCGCAGCGACGGGACGAAGCTTGCCGCCAGAAGCCCCAGCGCCAGCCCGGAATGGGCGATCACGCCCAGCACGGTGTCCATCCCCTGCCCGCGCGCCGTCAGCCCGGCGACCAGCAGCGCCATCGCCACCGCGACCGCCAGCGTCCCGACATAGAAGGGCAAGGCCAGCGCAAAGCTGAGCGCGACGCCAAGGATCGCGGCATGCGAGGTCGAGTCGCCGAAATAGGCCATCCGCCGCCAGACGACGAAGCAGCCCAGCGTGCCGGTCGCCAGCACCAGCCCCAGGCCCGCAAGCAAGGCCCGCACCAGAAAATCGTCAAGCATGGTCATCCCCGCAGATGGTCGTGGCCATGGCCGCAATCCGGGCCGTGGACATGGGCGTGGGTATGAGCGTGGGCGTGGCCATCCTGCGCGACCTGATCGTGGTCGTGGTCGTGATGGTGGCGGTAAAGCGCCAGCGTGCCCTGCGCATCGGCCCCGAACAGCGCACGATAGGCAGGGGCGGCGCTGACCGCCTGCGGCGTCCCCTCGCAGCAGACATGGCCGTTGAGGCAGACCACCCGGTCGGAGGCCCGCATGACCACCAGAAGGTCGTGGCTGACCATCAGGATCGCGGCCCCGGTCTCGGCCCGGACCTCCTCGATCAGCTTGTAGAAGGCGACGATGCCGGGCTGGTCCAACCCCTGCGTCGGCTCGTCCAGCACCAGAAGCTGTGGATCGTTCAGAAGCGCGCGCGCCAGCAGGACGCGCTGGAACTGCCCGCCCGACAGCGCCACGATCTGCCGCCCCTCAAGCCCCGGCACGCCGGTCCGCTCCAGCACACGCGCGGCCTCGGCATCGCTGACGCGGATCGGCAGCGACAGGAAGCGGCGGACGGTCATCGGCATCGCCCGCTCGATATGGACGCGCTGCGGCACATAGCCGATCCGCAGCCCGCCCAGCCGCTCGACCCGCCCCGAATCAAGCGCGATCTGGCCCAGAAGCGCGCGCACCAGCGTCGACTTGCCCGAGCCGTTCGGGCCGACCACGGTGACGATTTCGGCCGGGTCGATATGCATGTCGACATGGGAGAGGACCGGCCGGTCGCCACCCGGATGGCCGACCGTCAGATCCCGCGCCGTGATCAGCGCCGTGCCGCTCATGCCACGCCGTCCCGCGCGCAGCGCCCGCAAAGGCCCAGAAGCTCGACGGTGCCGCGCTCGACCGTGAAGTCATGCGCCGCGCCAAGCCCGAGGATCGCCGCGCGCAATTCGGGGCTTTCGGCCTCGGCCACCCGCTCGCAACCGCGGCAGATCAGGAAGGCCGGCGCGTGGTCGCGCTGGTCCGAAAGGCAGGCCGCATAGGCGTTCAGCCGGCGCACGCGATGGGCAAAGCCCTGTTCGACCAGAAAATCCAGCGCGCGATAGGCGACGGGGGGCTGCTTGCCGAATCCCTCGGCCGCGAGGCGGTCCAGCACCTCATATGCGCCCATGGCCTTGTGCGATTCCAGCAGGATCTCCAGCACGCGGCGGCGAACGGGGGTCAGGCGGACCCCCTCCTCCTGCGCCTGTTCCTCGGCACGGCGCAGCATGGTCGCGGCGCAATGGGAATGGTCATGGGTGTCGAAGGGGTCGGCTGGACCCGCGGAATGCTTCGCCATGTTATATTATCACAATTCTACTTGACGCGTTACGGTATAACATAAATAAAAGCCACGTTTCCGCAAGAGAGCCCCCATGACCCATTCCTACAATCTTCGCCCCGTCCTTCTCGCCTCTGCCGCCGTGCTGGGGCTTGCCCTGCCCGCCCAAGCCGAGCCGCCGACCGTCGTGACCGATATCGCGATCATCGGCGCGATGGTCGATCAGGTGATGGGTGATCTGGGCGCGTCCGTGGTGCTGATGGATCAGGGCGGCGACCCCCACAGCTATCAGATGCGGCCGAGCCAAGCCCGCGCGCTGAACGGTGCCGATCTGCTGGTCTGGGTCGGGCCGGAGCTTTCTCCCTGGCTTGCCCGCCCGGCGGCGGCATTGCCGGCCGGGAACAGTCTGCCCCTGCTGGCGCTACCCGGAACGCACCTGCGCGCCTATGCCGAGACCGGAGAAGCGCATGACCATGACCATGACCATGACCATGACCATGACCACGAGCATGAGCATGAGCATGAGCATGGCGAGGACGACCACGCGGGGCACGACCACAGCGGCACCGACCCCCATGCATGGCTTGACCCCGACAATAGCACCGTCTGGCTGAACGCCATCGCCGAGACCTTGTCGCAGCGCGATCCGGAGAATGCCGCGACCTACCACGCCAATGCCGAGGCGGGCGTGGCCGATGTCGAAGCCGCCGATGCCGCGCTTGCCGCCACGCTGGCGCCGCTGAAGGATCGCCGCTTCGTGGTCTTCCACGACGCCTATGGCTATTTCACCGATCACTACGGGCTTGCCCCGGCGATTGCGGTCAGCCTTGGCGACGCCTCCAGCCCTTCGGCCGCGCGGCTGCAGCAGGTCCGGGGCGATCTGGTCGAGCAGAAGGCCGTCTGCGCCTTCCCCGAGGCCAATCACGACCCCCGCTTGCTGCAAACGGCGATCGAGGGCACCGGGCTCAGGCTGGGCGACGCGATCGCCCCCGAAGGTAGGCCATCCGGCACGACGCCATCCTATCCCCAGTTCCTGAACGATCTTGGCCAGACCATCTCGGGCTGCCTGTCGGAATGACATCGGCCCAGGCGGGCCATGCTTTTCAATGGGATGTGTCGGGAATACATCGATATAAGCGAAACCCGACTCTTTTCCTTTGACATACCAGATGTTTTTTGTCAGGTTCAGAACACAGCGTTTGACAACAGCGACCGCACAACGAGGAACATGATATGACCGCGACCCGCCCCGCCGAATTCACGCGCCCCGGTGTGACCGCACTGCAGCGCCTGCCCCAATATGAAGCCGAGGTTCTGACCAATGGCGGCAACCAGGCTTTGATCGTCCTTGGTGATCAGGTCTACAACCTGCGCATCACCCGCGCCGGCAAGCTGATCCTGACGAAGTAACCGGCCTCCCCGGATGGAAAAGGGCGCGGATTTCTCCGCGCCCTTTTTCATTTGCGAGCGTCGACGGTTCAGCTCCGGCGCGGCCCCTTGCCGGGACCCCGATCCGAGCCGCCGCGCGGAGCGGGCTTTCCGGCGGGTTTGCCAGCAGGTTTCCCGGCCGGCTTGCCGAAACTCCGGCCCGGACGGTCCTGCGGCTTGCCGAAGGTCTTGCGATCCCCGTCAGCGCGCGGGCCAAAGCTCTTGCGGTCACCATCCTCGCGCTTGGCGAAGGGCTTCCGGTCGTCGCCGTCACGACGGGCATAGGGTTTGCGGTCGCCATCCTCTCGCTTGGCAAAAGGCTTCCGATCGTCGCCGTCACGACGCGCGTAAGGCTTGCGATCACCGTCTTCGCGGCGGGCATAGGGTTTGCGGTCGCCGTCCTCGCGCTTGGCGAAGGGCTTCCGATCGTCGCCGTCACGACGCGCGTAAGGCTTGCGATCACCGTCTTCGCGGCGGGCATAGGGTTTGCGGTCGCCGTCCTCGCGCTTGGCGAAGGGCTTCCGGTCATCCCCATCGCGACGCGCGTAAGGCTTGCGATCACCATCTTCGCGGCGGGCATAGGGTTTGCGGTCGCCGTCCTCGCGCTTGGCGAAGGGCTTCCGGTCATCCCCATCGCGACGCGCGTAAGGCTTGCGATCACCATCTT